>ERZ894248.2-NODE-2-length-580745-cov-25.6648_pt1 | contig 580745 bp, 539 predicted proteins | sample MGYA00380300_ERZ894248 | MGnify/ENA primary metagenome ERZ894248 (study PRJEB32331, sample SAMN06328432) | human gut metagenome | biome: human gut microbiome; feature: stool | host: Homo sapiens | collected 2014-03-14 ... | reverse complement strand
TCCTTCTGCGCCAGGAAAGGTATCGGGATTTTCCCCGGTACCTTTTTTCTGTATATTGTAAAAATGGCAGAGAGACTCGAACTCTTCGTCCATCTTTTTGCGGAGCAAAAAGGGACATAAAATAAACTGTTCGCAAAGCGAACACGACGGGTTGAAAACCCGTCGAGTCTCTCCTTCTGCGCCAGGAAAGGTATCGGGATTTTCCCCGGTACCTTTTTTCTGTATAATGCAAAAAGGGCAGAGAGACTCGAACTCTTCGTCCGTCTTTTTGCGGAAAACAGCCTCCCTTGTAAAGGGAGGTGGGTTGCCGTAAGGCAAACCGGAGGGATTTTCTCAAAAAATAGATTTCAAAAAGAAAGTGCTTCGCTTTTTAATCCCTCAGTCATCTTCGATGACAGCTCCCTTTACAAGGGAGCCTAATTTAATCCCTCTGTCTGCTCACTTCGTTCGTAGCAGGTCCCTAACGGGAGAGAGCCTTTTTTTACGATTGTTGACGTTTTCTGTACACAAACGGATATTATGTATAAAAAAGCCCGCTTTGCTTGTCTGTTTTGTTATTTGTCTTGAATATAATGTGAAATAGTGATATAATTCAAAGCAGTCTACTTTTAATTTTTTTACAAAATAACAAGAAAGAGGTGCTTGTGGTGCCAGCTAAGGCAAAAAAGGTTATTAAGGTTATTTTAATTATTTTACTTGCGGCGGTTCTGATAGTGGGGGGATATGTCGCCTATGTTATGATTGATTATCACAGAATTGAAGATAATCAAGCCTTACAAATTAACGATGCAACGAGTGATGCTGCCCTTGTAGATACGGAATATAAGGTAATATCCTACAATATCGGCTTCGCGGCATATACTCCCGATTTCGGCTTCTTTATGGACGGCGGTACACAAAGTCGTGCCGAATCGGAGGAGTCGGTCAAAAATGTGATAAGCGGCGTCGGGAATTTTCTTAAATCAGAAGCTCCTGATTTCATCCTTATTGAAGAGGTCGATAAAAATGCGACTCGCAGCTATCACTATGACGAAGAGGCTGCTCTCAGAAATATGCTTGAGGGTTATGACTCTACATTTACCGTGAATTTTGACAGCCCGTATCTGTTCTATCCGCTCAGCAAGCCGCATGGAAAATCGTATGCCGGTATGCTCACATTATCAAGATTCAATATTGAAAGCGGACTCAGACGCAGTCTGCCTATCGAAGACGGATTTATGAAATTTGTTGACCTTGACCGTTGCTATTCGGTATCAAGAGTTTCCGTCAGCAACGATAAGGAGCTTGTGCTGTATACGCTTCATCTTTCCGCATACACTTCCGACGGCACAATCGCCACCGAGCAGCTAACCATGCTCATAAATGATATGCAGGCGGAGTATGAAAAGGGCAATTATTGTATCGCAGGCGGCGACTTTAATAAGGATTTGCTCGTCGACTCCGGAAAAATATTCGGAATCGACGGTGCCGACTATACTTGGGCACAGCCGGTAGATCCGACGCTGTTTGACGGTACCAATCTCAGTATGGTAGCTCCGTTTAACGAGGAAAAACCTGTTCCGTCATGCAGGAATGCAGACGGTCCGTATAACGACAATCAATTTGTCCTTACTGTTGACGGCTTTATAGTCTCAGACAATGTTACCGTTTCCGGCAGCGATGTCTACGATCTCGGATTTAAGTATTCCGATCACAATCCGGTATATATGACGTTTAAGCTTAATGGGTGAATTTGAGATTTTCGGTCGCAGAATAAAGAGAGGGGCATTCCTTATGTCTGAAAAATACAGCTCGGCGTCAAAGAGTAAATTACTCGGCACGGTGCTTTTGATTTTGGCTCTCTTCGGGTTCTTTGTGTTTATCTATCGACTTTGTTACTATCACTACGAGTACGACCCGCAATACAGCCCGGTGGATTACGGCAAATACAATATCCTGTCTTACTTTACCGTGCAGTCAAATTTCTTTGCGTATGTGTATTTCCTGTGCGCGGCACTTTCGATATTCGGAGTTAAAAAGGCGGAGAAAATAGGTTTTAATCCTTATATTGGTGCTCTTGTTACCGTATATGTTCTCGTGGCCGGAATTACATATTGCGCCGGTATCCCAATGGGGCTTACTCCGCCCTTCAAGTGGGATACGCCGGCTCATTCGATGTCGAGCTTTATACAGGTGTATTACCATATGATAATGCCGCCGGCGGCGCTTATAGTATGGTTTTTCCCGTTTACCGACCGTGCAATAGGCAAAAAATGCTTTTGGCTGTCGGGAATTTATCCGCTTGTTTATTCGATTTTTTCAATGGTGCGCGGAAGATTTTCCGACCCTACATATTATCCGTATCCGTTTTACAATCCTGAATTTATATGGGAAACCGTTGCAAAAAATACGCCGTTCAATATCGGACTTTCATATTTAATTATAGCGGCTTTGCTTATTTTCGGCATATTGATTTTTGCGCTGTTGACTCTTCTTATCGCCGCTATACATAATAAACTAATCAAAAGGATAAAATGAGTTTTATAGTAAGCAGTGTTAAAAGTTACTTTGAACTCGAAAAATTGACAAAAAATTGACAAATTTTACACTGAAATAAAACAGATTTCACAAAAAAATTAATTGCTTTACATTTTATACTATGTTATACTGTATTTTACATCAGTATAAACGGGGGAGAATAATGGAGAAAAAAGAATCCAAGGCAGTTGAAACGACTGCTCCGCATCCGAACAAAATAGGCATCAAGGAGGGCATAGGCTATATGCTCGGCGATGCCGGAAACCTTTTTGTTTTAACTTATGTTTCGTCATTTTTAAAGGTGTTTTACACCGATGTACTTAAAATAGCGACAGATAAGGTAGCCACATTGTTTTTGGTTTCGCGTCTCTGGGATGCGGTAAACGATCCTATGTGGGGAACGATTGTTGCAAAAAGACGCCCAAATAAGGACGGTAAATACCGTTCGTATCTCAAATGGCTCGCAATTCCGCTTGCTCTCTCGCAGCTTGTGTGCTTTATTGATGTCAGGGCGATAACAAATAAGCAGTGGGCACTGCTTTTGTTCGCGTATGTTACATATATAGCATTCGGTATGCTCTATACCGGAATGAATGTTCCGTTTGGCTCTCTTGCGTCTGTTATAACCGACGATCCCGACGGCAGAACCCTTCTTTCGACCTTCCGCTCAATAGGCGGCGGAATCGGCGGAGCGGCTCCGCTTCTTTTGGCTCCGTTTATTATTTATACCAAGGTCAAAAATCCCGACGGATCTACATATAACGTTGCAAATCCCAACGGTATGTTTTGGTTTGGCGCGGCTATGGCGGCGTGTGCGGTTATATTCTATTATGCCTGCTATGCTAACACCAAAGAGCGTGTTCCCTCCGAGGCAGAGCCTAAGGTGGATATGAAAAAGCTGTATGCCGGAATGTTTAAGAGCCGACCGTTTATAGTTTTAGCTCTTACGGGAATACTGATAAGCGGCCAGCTTCAATTTGCTTCGCTCAATCAGTATCTCTATAAGAACTATTTCTGTAATACAAGCCTTTCCGTTATAGGCACAATAGCACAGTATTTGCCTATGGCTGTTATGATACCGTTTGTGCCGAAACTCGTTAAAAAGTTCGGCAAAAAGGAGCTCAGCGGATTCGGAGCGTTTTTCTCGGCTCTTGCCGCAATAGCGTGCTATATTATAAAGCCGAGACCCGATCAGGCAGGCATTTTTATTTTCTTGCTGTTCATTATAGGCTTCGGATATTCCTTCGTTTCCATAACAAACTGGGCGGTTGTCGCCGACGTTATCGATTATCAGGAATATAAGACCGGAATTAAAAACGAGAGTGCGGTATACGCCGTTTATACCTTCTGCCGTAAACTCGGTCAGACAGCGGCTGACTACGGCGGACTTATGCTTCTCGGCAAGGTAGGCTATGATGTGCAGCTTATGTCAAATGCCGGCTATGTCGACGGCGTAAGCGAGGGAATACTCAAAATCTGCACACTGATTCCCGCAATAACTTATACTCTTATATTCCTGCTTTATCAGTTCGCATATCCGCTTTCGAAGAGCAAGCTTGAACCGGTTTACGATTATGTTCGCAATATGAACTGTGCGGCGCAAAGCAGAGAAACTTATTGAATAACAATTTAAAAAATAAAAGCACAAACCAGAGCCCCATAAAAGGCTCCCTTTACAATGAAACGTGACATAAGCTTCAAGCTGTCAGTCATTCTGCTCTCGACCCATTCCGAATGGCAGCATATGGCGATAGTGGTGTAAACCGTTCTATTGGAAGACAAAATGGATATAGGCAGGATACTATTTATGATGTCGTTAGTTCTTTGCCTTCAGATTCACCGGTTAATTTTAATTTGTTGTACAACCATAGGCATCTTTAAATATCATTTTTAGTCGAAAGGAATATAGAAATGAAATTTTCAGATGAATATAAACTTACAGAATACTATCAAGTGCAATCGACGATTGATTATATTACGAAAGGAAAGAATAAATTATCCGCTGGAAGCTACGGAGATGGTATTTTCAGCATTTTGGATATCGATACTTCTGTTAATATAATTAAAAGTTGGAATTGGAAATTCAATAAAAGATTTATTCCTATTGTAGCAACTGCATTTGGTGATCTATTTTTGTATTGTGTTGCCAACCAATACGTGTACTATTTTCAGCCACAATACAATACTAACGATATGATTACAAAAAATATAGATGAATTGTTTGATGAGGCATTCAATCATCCAAGTATAAAATCGGGATTACTACAAGAGGAAAAATTTAAAAAAATCACATCACTATTTGGCTATCTCAAATATGGAGAAGCATTTATTCTTAAACCATGGATTTTACTGGGAGGAACAGATAAACCCGAAAATTATGTTATAGGTAATTTGAGTACATATTTAGATTTAGTTTCACAAACACTCAATAAATAAAACATAATTTGGTTCAAAAAACATGCATGTTGAATTTTTTGTGATTAAGTAATTTCAATATGACTGTATTACTGGTAAGATGATATAAGAATAAATTTACTCTGAAAGAACCCCAATCGCCGTATCTTGCGATATGACGGTTGGGGTATACTGGATAAGAATAAATCTCCAAAGGGGATGAATGGTATGAATATGTACTTTTCTGCAAGAACGCAGACGCTGGCACAGTTCAAGGAAGCCTATGACAACGGCAAAAATCCGGAGCTTGTCTTGTATAAGAAAAGATGACAAATGGGACTCCTCCCGTCAGGAGCTGTCACCACAGGTGACTGAGGGATTAAATTAGGCTCCCCTAAAAAGGGTGATTCCCCCCACGGTGTGGGAAACGTCGCGAAGCGACAAAAAAGGCTCCCTTGCAAAGGGAGCTGGCTACGAACGAGGTGAGTAGACTGAGGGATTAAAAGGTTAAGCACAATCTATTCAAATTACATAAACTTCCACGAAATCCCTCCGAGTTGCCTTACGGCAACCCACCTCCCTTTACAAGGGCGGCAAATCCCTCCGGCTTGCCTTAACGAGGCCCACCTCCATTTTAAGTGAGGCACGTCGGCGAGAAAAGTGAACGGTAAAAAAGCAAAATCAAAAGCCTACCGCCTTTGAAATTGCATATCTTGTTATCGAAGCAATCGTTGCACTTGCGACTTTGATAACGGCAATCAAATGGTGGTAGGCTACATAGAGGGGCTTTTGCCCCTCCCCCTTGCGGGAGTATATATAATATAACACATAGAAAGGAGTTTTACAAGTGTTCAATAAAAACTTTTGGCTGATTACTCTTTGCGCATTGCTTATAATTTCGATATATACCGGGCTTAATATATTTTCGAGAATTGCACTCGGTGCAAACGGCTTGATTATATTAGCCGATGTAATTATAAGTGTTCGCAGATTGGCAAAAGAGAAAAAGTGCAAAGAGAGCGATTAAAAACTCTCAGCACATCGCAAGTTTTGACTTGCATTTGACTTGCATTTTTTCTTTTAAATAGCCGCAAATGGCACAAAATAGCGCAAAAACGGGTGACATTTTGATGATTAAAAAACGCCGAAAGTCCTTGATACACAAGGCTTTTCAGCGTTTTTTGTTGCCGCTTTTAAAAACGGTGCCGTGGCTGGGGTGGCAGGATTTGAACCTACGAATGCAGCAGTCAAAGTGCTGTGTCTTACCGCTTGACGACACCCCAATATTTACTTTTTTAAAATTATACCTTAATAAACGTAAATCTGCAAGAGAAATATCTTGCAGATTTAGAAAGTGGGGTGGATAGTCGGATTCGAACCGACGGTCTCCAGTGCCACAAACTGGCGCTTTAACCAACTAAGCTATACCCACCATATTAACTGGCGCGCTTGGAGGGACTCGAACCCCCGACCCTCTGCTTAGAAGGCAGATGCTCTATCCAGCTGAGCTACAAGCGCATAACAGGTACACTTTTAAGTGCTTGAATATTATATATGCAACAGGCGTTTTTGTCAAGTACATTCTTGTGATTTGTCGTCGAAAATATAGCATAATGGCGGCGAAGCCGAAACGACGGTTTATCGCCCTGTTTATAAAAATATTATGTTAAATCACCAAATGAGGTTTTTGCTCTTCAGATACCGTTAAATTATCGGGTATCTTTTTTTCTTCTTCTTTTTCTTCTTCTCCTTTTTCGGGCTTTTTGAATTCCTCCTCCGGGAAATCGACTGTATTTTTGCAAATCTCATCAACCGGGAGTCCTTCGAACAAGTTCTTTTCGGAAAAATCTATTTCATCGTCGCCGTTTTGGTTAAGCGGATCAAACATTTTTTACACCCTCTTACTTATCAATCAAATGTACATTGAGATGATTATACGTCATTTCAATGCCTGCGTTATCAAATTCGGTCTTTATCCTCTCCATAAGGGCAAAGTGTGCGTCCCAATACTTCGGTGTTTCAACCCATGCCCTTACAACATATTTTATGCTGCTGTCATCGTAAGAGAGCACCGCCGCAAAAGGTTTTTCGGGGTCGTCCAAAAACATACCCGTATTTTCAACTGCGTCAAGCAGAGCCTTGCGGACTTTTTCAATGGGCGCGTCATATGACGCCGAAATTTCTATATCAACACGCCGCTTTTCCTGCGAAGTGTAATTTACTATTTTTGCCGCTATTATTTTGCTGTTGGGAACATATATTACCTTGTTGTCTATCGCCTTTATTCTTGTGTGAATAAGTCCCGTCATCATAACAGTTCCCGTAACCCCGTCAGCCTCGACATAATCGCCTATTTTAAACGGCTTTGCAACAAGTATCATAATGCCGCTTGCAAGGTTTGAAAGCGAATCCTGAACGGCGAGAGATGCGGCAAGGCCGACCACCGAGAACGCCGCCACAAGCGAAGTCGCGGAGACGCCGAGCGTATCTATAACTATTATTGCGGTTATGAAACAGAGAATAAATTTTATTACCGCCGTTATTATTTTACTGAGTGTCGCGTCAAGGCTTGTTTTGCCGAGCACTCTCTTAAGCACCTTCATAATAATGCGTATCAGAAAGTAGCATATAACAAATACTATGACGGCCTCAAATATTTTCCCCACAGTAAATGAGCCGACGGAGTAATTCAGTATGCTTTGCAGCTTTTCCATTTTTTATACCTCGTTTAAAACGAATTATCATTTACACTATATTATGTTAGCAGAAAAATCGCAGCTTATCAAGTGCACCGCATAATTTATTGAAGATACAGTCGATTTGTGATATTATTTCAGGGAAAAGTAAAAGGAGAGCCGTCTTTATGCTTATAACTAAACCGGATTTTTATGACAGCTTTAAATGCAGGGCGGGTGAATGTACGGATTCGTGCTGTATAGGCTGGGAAATAGACATTGATGATGAAACAATGCGAAAATATGAGAATGAAAACGACTCTCTATCTGTAAAGCTAAACAGGTTTACAGATAGAGAGAAGCAATGCTTTATCCTGACAGAAGACGATCGCTGTCCGTTTCTCAAAAGCGACGGTTTGTGTGAGCTGATACTGACAAAGGGCGAGGATATGCTGTGTGAAATATGCCGTGAACATCCGCGATTTTACGCGCGATACGGCGATTTTTACGATATGGGCGAGGGGCTTTGCTGCGAGGAAGCTGCAAGCTTACTTTTTCTCAATACATCTCCGCTGAAGCTGATTACCGAGGCGGAATCACGCGACGATGCCGAATATTTTGATGACGGCCTCATTGATCCGGAAACGCTATATATGTTAAGGCGAAGTACTTTACATACGCTTTGCGACAGAACACAGACTCTTCATGACAGAATTCACTCAATATTTGAAAATTTACTTTTAAAGCAGTACGGAAAAATCAACTTTGCTTTTCCTATCGAGGATGAATTTTACGACATTTTAATTAAAGCGTCGAAAAAAACAGAGGCGTATGACGCTGATTTTACTCATCTGTTAAAGTGCCTGTGCGAAAACAAAGCCGAGGCTTTAAATTCCCGAAAGACTTTTATATCTTGTCTCGGTGAAAGAACGGCTGACTACGAAAAGCTCTTATCGTATCTTGTGTTCCGCCATTTCCCTAAAGCCGTATATGACGGCGATGCTTTAGGCAAATTCTGCTTTTGCGTCGGCGTTACGGCGATTACATTTTATGCCGACGGATTGCTTTTTGCGGAGCGCGGAAAATTTGACCTTGACGACAGGATAAACAGCGTGAAATATCTCTCAAAGCAGTTTGAATACAGCGATGAGAACCCGGAAATTCTGTCCGAAGAGCTTAAAAAGAGAATATTACGGATATGAGTTTTACAATGAAACACACAATAAATCCCATCAGAGTCGGGAAAATAAAGGAAACGGCGGTCCAAAAATGGCTGTGCGTTTCTTTTTTTATTGTCAAAAGAGTTGTTGAGCACGGCCAATGCATCAGGGAAAACAGAATAAAGCAAACAGCGGTCGTGTAAGTCCAACCGTTACAGATGAGAATGTCTTTTAGCCCTAATAGCGAGTCAAAATCCGTAAGCGTACCGGTTGCCGTGTATGCCATTATCATTATCGGTACAACTGTTTCGTTAGCGGGAAAACCGAGTATAAAGGCTGTCAGTATGACTCCGTCGAGCCCTATGAGCTTTGCAAATGGGTCCAGCGCACCCGAAAAAGCAGATAACAGACTTTCACCGCGAACAGTTACATTTGCCGCAAGCCAGATTATAATGCCTGCCGGAGCGGCAACTGCGGCGGCTCTTCCGAGAACAAAAAGGGTCCTGTCAAAAATCGAACGCACTATGACTTTTAAGACCTGCGGCTTTCTGTACGGAGGCATCTCAAGAGTGAATGACGACGGTACTCCGCGAAGAAGTGTTTTTGACAGTATACGCGACGAAACAAAGGTTAAAAGTACGCTGAATACAATAACAAGCGTCAAAAGTGCGGCGGTAAATACCGAACGGCATATGCCGAAGCTGCCTGCGGCAAAAAATATGGTTATAATACTTATGAGCGACGGAAAACGCCCGTTGCAGGGGACAAGGCAGTTTGTTATAACGGCTATAAGCTTTTCGCGAGGACTGTCTATTATGCGGCAGCCGGTGACCCCTACTGCGTTGCACCCGAAGCCCATACACATCGTGAGAGCCTGTTTGCCGCAGGTACCGCATTTTCTGAAGCCGTGGTCAAGATTAAACGCAACTCTCGGCAGGTATCCGAAGTCCTCAAGCAGGGTGAACAGGGGGAAAAATATTGCCATGGGAGGCAGCATTACCGATATGACCCAGCATAAGACCTTAAACATTCCGTTTACAAGCATTTCGCGCAGCCACACGGAAACGCCGGCATTTGTCAAAAGGAGCATAAGCTTTTGTGTGAGAAAACCGCTTGCACGCTGTAAAAGCTCGCTCGGGTAATTGGCGCCCACCGCGGTAATCCAAAATATGAGCAGTAAAAGCAGCAACATTATCGGTATTCCCGTAAGCTTGCTTGTGAAAAGCTTATCTAATTTGCGGTCAAAGTCATGCCTCTTGTTTTGATTTGTTTTTACAACGCCGTCAACTGCATTTTCGGCTGTTTTAACTATGCTTTCGGGAATATCGTCTTCTATGTTTTCTCTTCCGCCGCACACACGGTACGCTCTTTCCAGCGCGTCCGAAATATCGCAGTCTTTTAATTTGTCGTCGCCGAATATTTCCTTAAATTCCTCCGTGTTTTTTTTCGGCTCTGTTAAAAGATGCAGAGCCATGTATCTTTCATTCAGCGGAAGATTTGTATTTTTTCTTAATGCGTCGCAGAGAATTTCTATTGCCTTTTCGGTGCTTTCACTGTATTTTACGGGGAAAATCGGTGCTTTTTTATCTGCCGACATTTTTTGAACCGCGGCCAAAAGCTCCGGAAACCCCTGCTTTGTACGTGCACAAATGCCGACTGTCGGAACACCGAGTCGTTTTTCGAGCTTTTCCGTGTCAATTTCTATGCCCTTTTTCTTCGCCTCATCTAACAGGTTTATACAAACAATTATATTACCCGTTATTTCCATGGCTTGCAGGACGAGATTTAAATTGCGCTCAAGGCATACCGCGTCGCATACAACGATTACGGCGTCATACCGTTGAGATTGCAAAAATTTACCTGCATTTTCCTCTTCTTCGGAGTGTGAGCAAAGAGAATATGTACCCGGCAGATCGACCAAAACATATTCTCTTTCTTTATAAAGAAACCTGCCCTCTGCGGAGTCTACCGTCTTGCCCGTCCAATTACCGGTGTGCTGGTGCATACCTGTGAGCGCGTTAAATACCGTGCTTTTTCCGACGTTCGGATTGCCGGCAAGTGCTATTACTTTTTTATTGGGAATTTTTTGTTTTTTCAAATTATCACCCTATTTAAGAAGTATCTGCTCTGCGTCGGACTTTCGTATCGCAATGTATGCACCGCGTATCATGTAGACTTTTATGTCGCCGGATATGCTGTCGAGAACACAACCGATTTCGGTGTCCCTTATAACTCCGAGATCCTGAAGCCGTCTTTTCATATTTCCTTCGTTTTCAACCGATAACACCCTTGCTTTTTCACCGACAGGCAAAAAGGCAAGGCTTTTTTTATGCTCCAAGGCTGTTCTCTCCTTTGCTCTGATATATACAGTATCATTATATTTTGAAAAAACGGTATTCGTTACCATATTGCGACAGCTTTTTTAATGCTTGTCCGTTAAAATGAAAGAAAACTCGGAAGGAATGAAAAAATATGTCCGTTGAAATTAAGACAGACGAAGATGTTGTTACGGCATTTTTATCAGGTGAAATCGACCATCATGTCGCTTTGCCCATACGCGAAAAAACAGACGCGGCAATTATTTCGGCACACCCTAAAAGAGTCGTGCTTGATTTTTCGGGAGTCACATTTATGGACAGCTCCGGAATAGGACTTGTGATGGGCAGATACAAGATATGCGAGAGTATGGGAGCCTCACTCGAAATTCACGGCCTGTCACGCCATGCATATAAGGTAATGTGCCTCGCGGGGCTTCAAAATCTCGCGGTGCTGAAAAAGAAAAAGGAGGCGGAGAAAAGTGAAACCGCTTAATGAACTCAAAATGCAACTGGAGAGCCGTTCCGTAAACGAAGGATATGCACGTACGGCGGTGTCGGCGTTTATTTCACAGCTTGACCCCACAATAGAGGAGCTGAACGATATAAGGACCTCCGTCAGCGAGGCGGTGACGAACTGTATAGTCCACGCCTACAAAAATTCGTGCGGAAAAATATACATAGACGTCAAGATTTTCGGCGACGGTAAAACTGTGACGAAAATACGCGACAGAGGTCGCGGAATAGAAGACATAAAAAAAGCCCGTCAGCCGCTGTTTACAACGCTCGGCGGTGACAGGTCGGGTCTCGGGTTTTCCGTGATGGAGAGCTTTTCCGATAAGGTGAGAGTGACGTCAACGCTTGGAAAAGGCACAACCGTAACCTTATATAAAACGATAAAGGGTAAAGAGCAATGGACCGAAAAGAGCTGATTGAGCAAAATCTCGGCTTGGTACACGCCTGTGCAAACAGGTTCCGCGGCAGAGGAATAGAATATGAGGAGCTTTATTCCGCAGGGTGTCTCGGACTTGTCAAGGCGGCGGACGGCTTTCGCGAGGAGCTCGGCTTTGCTTTTTCAACGTATGCCGTACCTGCGGTTTTGGGTGAAATCAGAAGACTTTTCAGAGACGGCGGAGCGGTAAAGGTCAGCCGCTCCTTAAAGGAACGCTCGCGCGAAGCCGTTAAGCTCAGCGAAAAGCTGACAAAAGAAAACGGCAGAGAGCCTACCGTAACAGAATTATCAAAAATTCTGGGGATAGACTGCTTTGCCGTATCGGAACTTTTAAATATTTCCTTGCCGCCCGTGTCGCTCACTGCGTCGGACGATGACAATGAACGTCAAACCGATGTTCCCGTGCCCTCGGGCGAAGATGCCATTCAGGATAAATTGGCTCTCGAAGAGGTTTTAAAAGCTTTGCCCAAAAAAGACCAAACCCTTATAAGGCTCAGATATTTCAAGGGGCTTACGCAAAGTGCGACAGCCGAAAAACTCGGAATGTCACAGGTACAGGTTTCAAGAAAGGAGAGAGCCGTGCTTGCGATTATGCGAAAAAAGCTTACGGACGATTATTCTCAGTCGGCAACATAGGCTCTGACTCTAAGCGGGATACCGAGACTGTCGGCAAGCTCTCTGCATTTTTCAATATCCTCTTGTGGGATCACATCGACCACCGAAAAACGCAGATCCTGACCGTACTGTTTACACTCTTTTGCAAATTTGATGATGGCGTCAAACGATTTTTCACCGAATGCCGGAGCACACAGCTCACAGTATTTTTCGCTGCTGTATTCGTTAAGGCTTATCGAGATTTTATCGGTATTTTCACATAATTCCTTGGCTGTCGGCTTTTTGTTGAGCAGGTCGGAAAGGCCGTTCGTATTAAGACGAACCTTTAAGCCGAGCTTTTCGTGAATGTATTTGCACGTCTTTATGAGATTGTCATATGCAAAAGTCGGTTCACCGTAGCCGCAGAATATAACCTCACCGTTGTAGCCGGTGAAATCGTATTCGTCAATAGCTTTTTTAATTTCATCAAACGAGGGGTTGTGACCCGAGAACCAAAGCGTGTCCGCGTCGCCTACCGAATCCGAATTATTGCGGATGCAGAATTTGCATTTGCACGGACAGGAATTTGTGATGTTAAGGTATACGCTGCCCTCAAAGGTGTAAACTATGTCAGCCATTAAAAAGACTCCCTTTAGGATAATTTTGTTTTGAATTTAACTTTATCAAGCGCCGGAGCGGCAATATAGTAGATTATTGCACTGCCGACTGCCTGAATAATCGAGAACGGAACGGAGGTTAATGCCGTGGGGAACGAATATAAAAGTCCCTCCGCAAGAAGGTAACCGAAGATTGTTATAAGACCGGAAACAAGAGGCATAAACGCGGTGGTCTTATTAAGAATTTTGTTGGGGCTCTTCGTTGCGTGGCAGGTATAAACGAGTGCAAACGGCAGAACGTTAAGAGCCTTAATTACTGCCGTAAACGGAGCCCAAGCGGCAGCACCGGCAAGTATATCGGCACAAAAACCGCCTATTGCCGCAGCCGCCATTGCGTACGGAAGCGGAAGAATACATGCGGCAAGGTAAATCATACTGTCGCCGAAGTGGAGATAACCGTCATTTATACCGGTGTTAAATTTGATGTATGCCGTCATTACGGCAATAAGAGCGGCAAAAACCGCAGCTTTAACGAGGTTTAAAAGCGCTGTCATTGATTTTGATTTTGTGTTCATAGTGGTCACCATATTCTTTCGTAGTGAAATATCCGAGAAGCTCGCGGTGCCGGACTGCAGTGCGCAATACGGCTCTTTGTGAGATGCTTTACATAAGCTTCCCCAAATATTTTTCAAAATTTACCCCGAAATTACGATCCGTGTTTTCTTCGTAAGAATCCCTTATGGCGCCTTCAAGGAATTCTACGGCTTTTTCGGTGGCACATAGCGGAGCTTCGCCTTTTACGGTAAGTCCCGCAACAGCCGCGGCAAACAAATCACCCGTACCGGAAAAGCTTCCGCCGTATTTTTTGGATGAAACAGTTTTAAAACCGCTTTTATCGGCGACAACGTTTAAAACGGTGTCGTCTTTTTTTATGCCGGTAACAATGACCGTGCTCAGAGTATCGTTTAAAAGGGACGATGCGGCTTTTGCTATATCGTCCGGTTCCGATGAAGAGAGAGCTTCGTAGCTTTCCCCCGTCAGAACACACAGCTCCGTGAGATTCGGAGAGATAATGTCGGCTCTTTTTGCGAGACGCGTTACGGCGTCGCACATAGCCTTGTCGTATATATCGTAAATTTTTCCGTCATCCGCCATAACGGGATCACAGAAAAAAACGGTGTCGTCATTTTGAAATTCGTCAAGAAAACGAAATATTTTTTCCGCCTGACGGTGCGACGCTATAAAGCCTGTAAGAATGCCGTCAAAGCGAACGCCGAGCTTTTTCCACTCGCTTGTGAAAAAATCCATTTTATCGGTAAAATCATCGCAGTAAAAGCTCTCAAAGCCTGTTTGATTTGACAGTACCGCCGTCGGCATCGGGCAGCATTCAAGCCCAAGAGCCGATATAACCGGTATAGCCGCCGTGAGAGAGCATTTGCCGAAGCCGGAAAGGTCGTTTATAACGGCTATTTTTTTCATGGTTTTTAACACCCTTCCGTTTTTTCGAGATGATTTTTCGCCGAAATACGAGTCGGTATTTAATACTTGCCCAACTCCTGATTTTAATATATAATATACCCGATGTGTCATTATTGAAATACACAAAAACTAATTTTTTTTAGGGGACAGTTATGGAGAATACTGTGGATTCCGGACTGAATAAGGAAAACATTCCGCTGTATATGCGAGTTTACGAATATTATAAAGACCTAATTACCGAGGGCAAGCTGTCGCCGGGCGCAAGGCTTCCGTCGATACGGCGATGCGAAAGGGAACTGTCGGTAAGCCGCACTACGGCTGAGGCGGCGTATTTTCAGCTTGCGGCGGACGGATATGTTGTATCAAAGCCGCAGAGCGGGTACTTTGTGACGGATGTTGCGCGGCGTGAAAAAAAAGACGGCACGGTAAGAGGAAAAAAAGAGCTTGAGCCGAAAACCGACTATGATTTCACTTCTCTCTCGGCAGACAGGGAGAGCTTTGATTTCACGCTGTGGCGAAGATACATCAAAAGTGCTTTGAGGCAGGATGAAAGACTGCTGTCCTACGGTGAGGCGCAGGGAGAACGCGAGCTTAGGGAGGCTCTTTGCAAATATATCACGGAGCACAGAAATGCGGTCTGCTCACCCGATAACATAGTCATAGGCGCGGGCGTGCAAAGCCTTTTACATATAATATGCGCCGTGCTGCCGCGTTCGCAAAAGGTCTTTTTCGGAGAGTCGGAATTTGAACAGGGCGCAGCGGTGTTTTCCGACCACGGCTTTAAATCATGCCGTACAAAAGAAGAGGCCGATATAATTTATGTGAGTCCGTCGCATATAAACCGCCTCGGCGACGTTATGCCGACAAGTGAAAGACTTCGCCTTATCCGTCTTGCGGACAGAGAAAACAAGCTTATAATCGAGGATGATTACGACAGTGAGTTTGGATATTTCAATCGCCCCACACCATCCCTTCAGGGACTTGACTGCGGCAGAAATGTAATTTATATCGGTACGTTTTCAAAGCTGCTTTTACCGTCTATCAGACTCAGCTTTATGATACTTCCGGACGCGCTGCTCGGCGAATACGAAAAAAAGGCGGAGCTATATAACCAAACCGCCTCAAAGACCGAACAGATAGCATTGTGCAGCTTTATCCGCGACGGAAATCTGTCAATAAGAATAAGAAAAATCAAAAGACTGTATACCCAAAAAATGAAGCTGCTGACATCAGCCCTGAAAGAGGTTTTCGGCGATAAAGCCAATATCTACATCGGCGAAACGGGCTTTGTTTTAAGACTCGAAATAAAATGCGCTATGTCGGAAAAAGAAATCGCGGAGCGAGCCCTTATAAGCGGCGTGGCGGTAAAGGAGAGCGGCACGGGGAAAAAATATCCTCAGATTTTGCTCTTGTGCTCGTCCGTGGCGTCCGAAGATTTTTTGCCGGCTGCAAAAAGACTTTACGGCAGTATATTCGGAGCATAAAAAACGTTAGTAAAACGCTGTTTGTATGTTGTATTACGCGTTTTACTGTGATAAAATATCAGCAATAAAAAGCAATACCGGGAGGCAAATATGCAGACAGACTTTTATGAGGACAGGCTCAGGGTGTTCCTTGAGGAGTTCAAAAAAAATACCGTGGCTTACAGCGAAAAAATCGAAGGCTTTTTATATAAGCCGTGCGAATATAAAGTCGGTAACGAATTGCCCGTTGTTGATGAGAGCTTTAAGAGCTTTGAAAAAAATGACCGCTGGGGCGGAAAATATGATGCACACGCATGGCTTTATAAAAAACTGATTGTTCCGAAAGAACTGACAGGTAAAAATCTCGAGCTTACCGTCTCCACTCAGCTTGACGGCTGGGACGCGGTAAATCCTCAGTTTATAGCGTATGTTGACGGCAAATTGCAGCAAGGGCTTGATGTGAATCACCGCGAAATATTCCTTGATAATGCAAAGGGCGAATATGATATATTCCTTTACGCCTATTCCGGCAGAAACGACTGCTTGCTTGATTTTAACGTGACTCTCAACGCGTATTACGAAAATGCACGCCGTCTCTATTATAAAATCGCCGTGCCGTATGAGGTTACGCTTTATCACGAGCCGTATGAAAAGGTCTATGTCGATATTGAAAACTACGTTGTCGGCGCAATAAATCTCATTGATATGCGCGTGCCCGGTTCAAAAGAATTTCTTGACTCCGTCAATACTGCCGAAGCATATCTCGACAGGGAATTCTACGGCAAATACTGCAAAAAAGAAGACGTAAACGCCGTCTGCATAGGCCATACGCATATAGACGTAGCTTGGCTCTGGACTCTTGCACAGACGAGGGAAAAGGTGTTGCGCTCTTTTTCGACCGTACTTGAGCTTATGAAAAAATATCCCGAATACAAGTTTATGTCGAGTCAGGCGCAGCTCTATAAATTCCTGAAAGAGGAAAGCCCCGAGCTTTACGCCGAGGTAAAAGAAATGGTACGCCTCGGCAAATGGGAGGTCGAGGGCGCCATGTGGGTCGAGGCGGACTGCAATCTGTCGTCGGGTGAGAGCCTTGTAAGGCAGATATTATACGGCAAAAGCTTCTTCAAAAACGAATTCGGCGTTGATTCAAAGGTGCTTTGGCTCCCCGATGTATTCGGTTATTCCGCGGCACTGCCGCAAATTCTCCGCAAAAGCGGCGTTGATAAATTCGTGACCTCCAAAATCGGCTGGAGCGAGACCGATAAAATGCCGTATGACACCTTCTTCTGGAAGGGGATAGACGGTACCGATATATTCACGTATTTTATGACCGCGCAGGATAAGGTCAGAGGTAAAAAGCCGGCGACAAACGTCACTTACAACGCAAAACTCAACCCTTGTCAGCTCATAGGCGGATATGACCGCTATCAGCAAAAGGATATAAACAACGAAGTAATGATAACCTTCGGTTACGGCGACGGCGGCGGCGGACCTATAAGAAAAGACCTTGAATATTACGATGTGCTGAAAAAGGGCGTTTCGGGAGTACCGTGCGCTAAAATGGAATTTGCCGGCTCATTCCTTGAGCGAATTAAAAAGAGAGCCGAAAAAAATCCGAAAACTCCTTGTTGGCAAGGCGAACTGTATCTTGAATATCACCGCGGAACCTATACCTCCATGGCGCAGAATAAAAAGCTGAACCGCCGAAGCGAATTCCTTTATGAAAATGCCGAAATGCTGTCCGTGACGGCGCAAAAGCTGCTCGGCAAAGAGTACCCGAGGGAGGCTCTTCACGATGGCTGGGAGACAATACTTTTAAATCAGTTCCACGATATAATACCCGGCTCATCAATAAAGGAAGTATATGAGGTATCGCATCGGCAGTATGAGAAAATCGGCGAAGCGGGCAAAAGAATCAAAAACGACGCCGAAACCGCCGTCGCGGAAAATATAAACACACGCGGCGGAGTGCTCGTTTTTAATCCGAACTCCTTTGAGGCGAGCGGCGAAACAAAGCTTGACGGCAAAACCGTGTACGTTAAAAATATACCTCCGAAGGGATATAAGGTTGTAACGGATGTCTGCAATACAAATTCCGTAAAGGTTACCGATAAATTCCTTGAAAACAGGTTCTTTAAAATAAAGCTTGATAAGACCGGAGCGTTTTCTTCTCTGTTCGATAAGAAAAATAAACGCGAGGTGCTCAAAAAGGGCGAGCGCGGAAATGTGCTTACTGCATACGAAGATATTCCACGTGACTACGACAACTGGGAGATAAGCAATTACTATACCGACAAGTCTTGGGAAGTTGATTCCGTAGTTTCAATAAAACCGCTGTCGGACGGTGTCAGAGCCGGCATCGAGATAACAAGAAGATTTCTCTCAAGCACCATAGTACAGCGCATATGGCTCTATGAAAACACGCCGAAAATCGACTTCGAAAACGATATTGACTGGAAAGAAAGCCATATACTTCTCAAAACCGCCTTCCCCACGGAAATAAATGCCGACAAGGCGACATACGACATACAATTCGGTACGGTTGAAAGACCGACTCACAAAAACACAAGCTGGGACGCGGCAAAATTTGAGGTGTGCGCGCATAAATTCGCCGACCTTTCCGAATACGGCTACGGCGTAAGCCTTTTAAACGACTGCAAGTACGGCTATGATATTCACGACTCGGTTATTCGCCTTACGCTGATTAAGTGCGGAAACTATCCCAATCCCGACGCCGATAAATGCAGACATAAGTTTACATATTCGCTGTTCCCGCACAGCGGTGATTTCAGAGAGGCAGGTACGGTAAAGCTCGCTTATCTGCTCAATTCTCCGCTTGAGGCAAAAAAAATCGAAAGTCAAAACGGTACTCTTCCCGAAGAATATTCCCTTTTGTCGATTGATTCGGAAAATGTCATATGCGAGACAGTGAAAAATGCAGAGGACGGCGACGGCGTAATCGTGAGATTGTACGAGTGCTGTAATTCACGCGCAAATGTAAATCTCACGCTCGGCTTTGATTTCGACGATGTGTACTTGACCGACCTTCTCGAAAATGAAGAGAGAAAGCTTCGAAAACACGGCAGAACGGTAAATCTTACGTTGAAACCGTTTGAAATAGTAACTTTAAAGCTGAAATAAAACAGATTGCTTTTTTTCGAAAGGATAGGTGCTTAAAATGAAAAAATTTATGGACGACGACTTTTTGCTGTCAACCGATACCGCAAAGGAGCTCTTCAGAGCGGCGAAAGAAATGCCTGTATTCGATTGGCATTGCCACCTGTCACCGAAGGAGATATACGACAACAAAAACCCCGACGATATAGCTGAGCTGTGGCTTTCTTATGACCACTACAAGTGGCGCGCCATGCGTTCGTTCGGCATTGACGAAAAATATATCACGGGCGACGCCGACGGCTATGATAAGTTTAAGGCGTGGGCTAAAACAATGCCCTATCTTATAGGTAATCCGCTTTATCATTGGACTCATCTGGAGCTTCAAAGATATTTCGGAATTTATAAAACGCTGTCTCCCGAAACGTGCGATGAGATATGGGGAAAATGCAACGCAAAAATCAAAAAAGGCGGTTTTTCTCCGCGCGAGCTTATAGAAAAGTCGGGTGTTGTGTGCGTCTGCACAACAGATGACCCGGCCGATACACTTGAATACCATAAGCTTTTGGCTAAGGATAAGAGCTTTTCATGCCGCGTGCTTCCGGCGTTCAGACCGGAAAAGGCTCTCGGTATAGAATTGCCGTCGTTTCCGGAGTGGCTCTCCCGTATGGAAAAAACGGCGGGCGTGAAAATAGATTCTTATAAGACGTTAAAAGAAGTCCTTAAAGAAAGAATACGTTATTTTGATTCCGTAGGCTGCCTTGCCTGTGATCATTCTTTTTCATATATACCATATGAAAAATGCGGCGAGGATGAGCTCGAAGAGATATTCAGAAAGGGTGCGGCAGGCGAAAAACCGACTGAATTTGAGTGCGACTGCTACAAAACCGACCTTTTAACCGAGCTTGCAAAAGAATACGCGGCACACGATTGGGTCATGGAGCTGCACGTAGGTGCTCTTCGCAACAACAACACAAGAATGTTTAAGAAAATCGGTGCCGATTCGGGCTTTGATTCAATAGACGATTGTAACACGGCTTCGGGACTTTCAAAATTCCTCGACTCGCTTGACAGCCAAAACGCTCTCCCCAAAACGGTCATTTTTAATCTTAACCCGCGTGACAATTTTGTCTACGGCTCTATGATAGGTAATTTCCAGGGCAGCGGTAATTATTCAAAAATACAGTACGGAGCGGCGTGGTGGTTCAACGACAATTACGACGGAATGAGAAAGCAGCTTGCGACGCTCGCAAATCTCGGATGTCTCGGCAAATTTATCGGTATGGTGACGGATTCGAGAAGCTTTTTGTCATATCCGCGCCACGAGTATTTCAGACGTATTCTCTGCGAATATATAGGCGACCTCGTCGAGGAGGGAAAATATCCGCGCGATATGGAATTTCTTAAAAATGTCGCGGAGGATATATCATATAACAATGCCGCGGCTTACTTTGGCATTTGACAAGCCGAGGTTAATATAATAAAATACATAGAGTGAGCAGCCCGAGCAGTTGCGGAGCGCTTTGCGCGATGAGGAAAGTCCGAGCATCACACAGCAGGGTAACGGCTAACGGCCGCCGAGGGTGACCTCCGGGACAGTGCATAGAAATATACCGCCGCTTTTGCGGTAAGGGTGGAATGGCGAGGTAAGAGCTCACCGGAATGTCGGTAACGGCATTGCCAGGCAAACCCTACCCGATGCAACATCGACAGAAGTTGTCAGCTGGGCAAATACTTCGAAGGATGGCTTGAGCGTGCCGGCAACGGTACGCCTAGACAGATAACTGCTTTAAACGACAGAACTCGGCTTACAAGGCTGCTCACTCTTTTATTTCCGCCTCATATGATGATATGGGGTGGTTTTAATGTTAGAGGGCTTTTTCGGCGCGGTTTTTGTGGGACTTATAATATTGGGCGTCTTTGCCGTAGTATATGCTGTGCTGTTAAAACTGCTGCTGAAAGCAAAATACGAATACTATGTACTTATCCCGTCTAAGCATTGCGGGAAAAATGTGTCTGCGGCAGTATACGCCGCGAGAATGAAAATGAATCTTATAGGCGATGAGGATTACGGTAAGGTTATAGTGCTTGACACGGGAATGACCGAAAAAGAAAAGCTCGGCTGCCAAAATATTTGCCGTGAAACAAACGGCATATATCTTTTTACCGCCGAGGATTTAGAGGAATATTTGAAATGAGCGAAACTCACGAAAAAGAAATAATAGAGGGTACGGTAGAGGACATAAGGTTCAGAAATGAGCAAAACGGATATACCGTGCTTTCCGTCGGCTGTGATGATGACCTTATCACGGCCGTCGGCGTATTTTCCGATATTTCCGTCGGCGAAACCGTAAAGCTTCAGGGTGAATGGACTTATCACACAACCTTCGGCAGGCAATTTAAGGTGGAGGCGTTTGAACGCAATATGCCGGCAACAACCGAACAGCTTTATAATTATCTTGCCGCAGGCGCAATAAAAGGAATAGGCAGGGCTACGGCAGAGCGTATTGTGGATATGTTCGGCGAAAAAGCATTCGATTATCTCGAAAGCAATCCCGAGATGCTCTCAAAGGTCAAGGGCATTTCGCCGGAAAAGGCAGAAAAAATCTGCGCGTCATATCGCAGCCAGTTTGCGATACGCAGCATTACCATGACGCTCGAATCGTACGGTATAGGTCCGCGCGAGTGCCTTGCCGCATATAAAGCGTTCGGCGGTGATGTGGTAGGCAAGGTCACGGAAAACCCGTACGTTCTCTGTTTGCCCGAGGTCGGCGTACCGTTTGACCGAGTTGAGACAATAGCTGACAATCTTCCGCACAGACCAAATGATTCATACAAGATAAAGGCGGGCATAGAGCATATTTTAAGACATAATTTATATGTCGACGGACACACCTGCATACCGCGTGATAAGCTTTTGCGCGTGGCTGCCGAATTTCTTAATACAAATGCAGACACCGTAGATATAATGACGGACGAGCTTTGTCATGAAAACCGACTTGTCTCAAAGGTGTTTGCCGACAAGGAGTACGTCTTTTTAATTCAGGCGTTTCGCGATGAAAAGAGTATAAGCGACCGCATAAAGGTGCTTTTGAACTTTCCGCCGGCAGGCCATTCGGCACTTGACAGCGAAATAGAGAAAATCGAAAAAGCCGATAATATATCGTATGCCGAAAAGCAAAAGCTTGCCATAAAGACAGCGGTGAACAAGGGCATACTGATTTTGACCGGCGGTCCCGGAACAGGTAAAACCACCACGCTCAAGGGCATACTTCGTCTCTTCCAAAGCGAGGGACTGGACATAAGCCTTGCGGCACCCACGGGAAGAGCGGCAAAAAGAATGACCGAGCTTACAGGCAAGGAGGCTAAGACCATTCACCGGCTTTTGGAGGTTGAGTGGGACGAGCATGACAGACCTACATTTAAACGAAATATCCGCAATCCGCTTGAGTGTGAAGCTCTTATACTTGACGAGCTCTCCATGGTGGATATAAGCCTTTTTGCGAGTCTTTTAAACGCATTGCCTCTCGGTTGTCGCCTTATTATGCTCGGTGACTCCGATCAGCTGCCGCCGGTCGGTGCAGGCAATGTGCTTCACGATTTAATTGAATCGCGCCTTTTGCCTGTGGTTGAGTTGAAGGAGGTTTTCCGTCAGTCCATGGGCAGCCTCATAGTCACCAACGCACACCGTATAGTGAACGGTGAAAAAATCGTGACAGACCGAAAGGACGGCGACTTCTTTTTGATGGAACGGCAGACCCCGGCTCTTGCTGCGAAAACGATAGCGGAGCTTTATGCCGAGAGACTGCCGCGCGCATATTCGTATTCTCCGCTTAGAGATATACAGGTGCTTTGCCCGTCGAAAAAGGGCGAGGCCGGCACGGTAAATCTCAACAAAATACTCCAGTCTCTTGTGAATCCGCCGTCGGATAATAAAAACGAGCTGAATTCGGGCTTCCGTCTTTTCCGCGAGGGCGACAAGGTAATGCAGATAAAAAACAATTACGATATCCATTGGGACAGCGATAAGGAGTCCGGCGATGGTATTTTTAACGGAGACATCGGAATAATCGAAAAAATAGACTTAAAGAGCGAGACTGCGTTTATAAGCTTTGACGACAGAACCGCACAGTACGCAAAGGAGCAGATGACCGAGCTTGAGCTTGCATATGCCGTTACCGTGCATAAAAGTCAGGGCAGCGAATTTAAAGCCGTTATAATGCCCGTCGTAAATGTAATACCGCAGCTCTGTTACAGAAACCTGCTTTATACCGCCGTAACAAGGGCGAAGGAGCTTATGATAATTGTCGGCACGGAAGACGAGGTTATGAAAATGGCGGCGAACGATAAAAAAACACGTCGCTATTCGGCACTGAAAAAGCTGCTGCTTAATGATGCCGCTCCCGCAATTCTCGGTACAACGGGTATTTAAAAGAGCTGAACCGATTTTTAAGAGCAAACAAAAGACACCCCTTGGGCACTTTAAGTCCTCAAGGGGTGCTTTTTTTCTTGGATTATATCAGGCTTCTTCTCTTTTCTTTTTGATTATCACGCCTGCCGCGGCAGCCGCCGTAATAACGGCAAATGACGATAACGCAATACCGCGTTTTGCGCTTCCGGTTTTTGGAATTTTGGATGAGGCCCTATTTTCGCCGCCTGAAAGTTTTACTTCGGCGCGCTCTTCGATATTCTCCGAAGTGTTTTCCGTTGTATCCGCCGGAGCTGTTTCGGTTACGGGTGCAGGCTCGTTTTCGCCGATTATAAGCTTTGCGGCGTCATTTATAAACGGATAATCCTTAATTTCATCGTCGCTTAAGTGCGTAAAGGTAAATGTTTTTTCCTTTATGAGCCTTTGCGGACTGTTGAGACGGTATCTGACCTTTATGCTGATGGGCTGAGTGCTTTTGGCAAAGCAGTGGTCGGTCATGGAAATTACCTCGGTACTGCCGGCGCCTATTCCGGAATATGAATTGTACTCCGGGAAAAGGTTGAAGCCCTTAGCCGAAATGTCGAGAATATCTATTGTGTATTGCTCCGAGAGATTTGTAAATACAAGTGCCGTGTCCTCCGACGTGTGAAAGCCGGAGTTTGTATTGTTAAATCTCATATAGAGACCGTCCGCCGGATTCTGGGCAAGCTCAAATTGCGGATATTTAGGATTTGAGTATATATCCTTTATACTGTCGCCGAACATAAACTCGAGTATAAACTCGCGAGAGTATGAGTCCCAGTTGCTTTGACCGTGGAACTGCCCCTTTATAAACCATGTGTTTTCCGGAAGATAGGAGCAGGTGGCGTCTATATCCCTGTCGGGAGAGATGTGCCAATGCTTTTTGTTGCTGCACTGTGTTCCGACGGGAGTGTAATCTTCCGGAAACTGCTCCCCGAACGGAGTGCAGGCAGAGCCCGATGAAGTGTGCACGTCTATTATATAGTCGGAGTTTTTGTATGTACCGGTAACGCCGTTTATGCCCGTATTGGACATTATGGCTATCTGAGTGCCGGCTTTTTGTGCTCTTTTAAGACCCTTGCTCATATTTGCGAGCGCGTTGTAGTGAAATTCGTCCGAGGCCGCTATCAGCGGAGCGGCCGCGACGGGGTCTACATATCCGTCTCTTATAAGACGGGCTTTCACTTCATCGTATACGTTAAGAGGGATAAAGTCCCATATACTGCCGAATTTGTCAATGTAATCCACAATGTATTTCTGCGCGACGAGATTGACTATTTTGTTGAGGTTTTGGTAACCGCCTGTAAGAGATGACAGAAACTCGAGTATCCATTCCCACTCGTTTTCGGAGCGGAAACCGATTTCGACAAACTGCAATATCGTCGGGAAGTCAAGCGTTATATCGTTGCCGAGCAACGGGTCGCCTACCATATTGGTTCCGCCTATTGCCGGAACGTTGAGACAGGCCTTGTGAACCTTTGCTTTTTCGCCGTAATAATAGAGATAAGAGGCACCGCATTGACCGCCGAAGCTGAGGCCGTATATATCTACCTTGTCGGAACCTGTCAATGCTCTTACTTCATCGATATATGCGTCAATATCCTTTGCGTATTGCGCCTGACCCTTACGCCAATCGTTGGTGTAAATGAATATGTAGTCGGCGGCATTTTCAACGCCCTGCTGTGTAAGTTTTTCCACGAAGCCGGTCATTATGGGCTTTTCGCCGATATACTCCTCCTGACCGTTTGCAATAAGCGTGGACATTCGCGTGGCCTCGGCGCCCTTCGGGAAGGTATCGAGGTTGTATTTCGATGAACCGTCAGCATTGCAGGCTATCGGGTCCATCACGTCGAGAAGAATCGTGCCGAGTGTGTCCACAAGCGGATCGGGGTTGCCTTTTGCATATTCCTTCGCGCCGTTTGCAAGCTCCTTGCCGTAGTCGTTTAAAACGTGCTCCTTGACCTTGTCAAAGTCAAGACCCCAGGCTTTTTCACCGGTGTCCTGATTAAAGAGCTTCGGACCGCTGTAGCCCTGCAAGAGAATGACCGGATAAACTTTTTCTTTTTTGCCGTCTGCCGCAAAGGCCGCCACAAAGAGCGAGCCTGCTGCCAGTATCAGCGACAAAAGTACCGCTAAAAACCTTTTCATTTTTTTACTCCTCCAAGCTTTGTGCATTTTATACACAAATTATTATTGATTATAACATTTTTAATTAAAATTGTAAATAAAATATTTTTCGTTCCGTATAACCCATGTTTGTGTTAAGTAAAATTCGGCTTTTCGCTCTTTTTTATTGACTTTAATACGCTTTGGTGTTAACATAATAAGGATATGCCAACCCGCAGGAGGGGATTTTATGAATATTTCAAGCTCACTTGCATCGCTTATAAGCGTGCCGTCGGATAATATTATATATGCCGTTATCTTGTTTGTTATAGGCCTTGTGCTTATAGTTAAGGGCGGCGATGTTTTTGTTGACGCCGCTACATGGATAGCCGAAGCTACGGGAATTCCGAAATTCATAATCGGCGCTACGGTAGTCAGCTTTGCCACGACGCTTCCGGAACTTCTTGTTTCGTCAATAGCGGCGGCAAAGGGGCAAAACGATATGGCAATAGGCAATGCCGTAGGCTCGGTAACCGCCAATATCGGCCTTATAATGAGCATTTCCGTTTTGTGTATGCCGGCCGTCATTAAACGCAGTTCCGTTGCGTTAAAGGGCTCGCTTATGATTCTCGCGGTTGCCGCGCTCTTTGCATTTTCTTATGACCTTGATTTAAATCTTTGGCAGAGCATTATAATGATAGCGATATTTGCCGTCTTTATGATAGAAAACATCATTTCCGGCAAAAAATCTCTCTCCGCCGATTCCGGCGAGGTTGAGAAAATGGAACACACCGGGAAGCAGATGGCACTCAATATAGTTAAGTTCTTGATAGGTGCCGCGGCCGTTGTTGTGGGAGCCGATTTGCTCGTTGACGACGGTACCGTGATAGCTCGCCATTTAGGCGTGTCCGAGGCGATAATCGGCGTTACCATAATAGCGATAGGCACATCCTTGCCCGAGCTTGTAACAACTCTTACCGCTGTTGCCAAAAAGCAGTCGGAGCTTTCCATAGGCAACATTATAGGCGCAAATATCATTGATTTGACTCTCATTCTTCCGATATGCGCGTTTTTATCGGGCGGAACTCTTACGGTCGGCAAGCAGTCGGCGTTTCTTGATATGCCGGTTTGTTTGCTTGTCATAGCGATAGCCATAATACCTACGTTGATTTTCAAAAAGCTCAGCCGTTGGCAGGGCGCTTTGATGCTTTGTATTTATATCGGCTATGTGGCGGTGCTTGTCACGAATTCGTCCATGCATTATCTTCCGTTTTAAATGATAGGGGCTGTATTTTTTACAGCTCCTTTTTTTCGGAATTTTCAAAGGTCGTTTTTATTTTTATGTTTAATATTTGTATTGAAATAGAACCCGAAATATGATAAAATTTTCAATTAAGTAAAAGCATTTATTTGAAAGGTCGGTGTATTGTTTGAAAGCGTATTTGATGCTTGAAGACGGTTCCGTATATGAGGGAACCGCAAGGGGCGATTTTAAAGAAACTGCCTGTGAAATAGTGTTTAACACTTCCATGACCGGATATGTTGAAATCCTTACTGACCCGTCGTATGCGGGGCAGGGAGTTGTTATGACCTATCCCATGATAGGCAATTACGGTATAAGCCGAGAGGATTTTGAGAGCGAAAGGCTTCAGCCGAGTGCCTTTATAGTCCATGAGCTCAGCTCCGACCCGTCAAATTTCAGATGCACCGATACAATAGAGAATCTTTTAAAGGAATACAATATCCCGTGCATATCTGGCGTTGATACGCGCGCCGTCGTAAAGAAACTGCGCGAGAGCGGAACCATGCGCGGCGTACTCACTTCGGATATCGGCGACAGGGAAAGGCTTATGGATGTCATTAAGTCCTTCCGCCAAATTGACCTTGTCGGCAGCGTTACCGCAAAGCAGACAAAGGTATACGGCGAAGAAAACACCGGTGCTGAAATAGCACTTATGGATTTCGGAACAAAGCGGAATATAATAAATAATCTCGTGAAGAGAAACTGCATTGTAACGGTTTATCCGTCATTTACGTCGGCAGACGAAATAATAAAGACATCGCCCGACGGCATTATGCTTTCAAACGGCCCCGGCGATCCGTCGGAATGCGTCGATATAATCAAAGAGATAAAGAAGCTTTACGATTACGGTATACCGACCTTTGCAATCTGCCTCGGCCATCAGCTTATGGCACTTGCCAACGGCGGCGAGACCGAAAGAATGAAGTACGGTCACAGGGGCGCAAATCACCCGGTCAAATTCCTTAATGAAGACAGGACCTACCTCTCGTCGCAGAACCACGGCTATATGGTAAACGGCAAGGGACTGCCGGATAACGCCGAAATCAACTGCATAAACGTAAACGATAAGACCGTTGAGGGAATAGTTTATCACGGAAAGCCCGTGTTCACCGTGCAGTTCCACCCGGAGGCCAACGCAGGTCCGCGCGATACGGCGTTTTTGTTTGACAGATTTTTGAAGATGGCAGCGGAGGGCAGATACGATGATTGATAAGACGATAAAAAAGGTACTTGTTATCGGCTCCGGTCCTATTATCATAGGTCAGGCTGCCGAATTTGACTACGCCGGAACTCAGGCGTGCCGCTCTCTGAAGGAAGAGGGGATAGAGGTTGTACTTGTAAACTCAAACCCCGCTACAATAATGACCGACGGCGATATAGCGGATAAGGTGTATATCGAGCCGCTGAATGTTCCCACGCTCACCAAGATAATAGAAAAAGAAAAACCCGATTCGATTCTCCCCACGCTCGGCGGTCAGACAGGACTCAACCTTGCTATGGAGCTCGACGAAAAAGGCGTTTTAAAGGCCAACGGCGTGCGCCTTATCGGTATCAAGGCGTCCTCTATCAAAAAGGCTGAGGACAGGCAGGAATTTAAGGATACCATGGAAAAAATCGGCGAGCCGTGTATCGAGTCGCTCGTTGTACACGACGTTGAGGCTGCGGTTGAATTTTCCGATAAGATAGGTTATCCCGTAATAGTCCGCCCGGCATATACGCTCGGCGGTACGGGCGGCGGAATTGCCGACGATGAGGAGGAGCTTCGCGAGATATGTTCAAACGGACTTCGCCTGTCGCGCGTAAACGAGGTCCTTATCGAGAAATGTATTGCCGGCTGGAAAGAGATAGAGTATGAGGTAATGCGTGACGGCAAGGGCAACTGCATTACCGTATGTAATATGGAAAACCTTGACCCCGTAGGAGTTCATACCGGAGACTCGATAGTTGTCGCACCGTCTCAGACCCTTATGGATAAGGAATATCAGATGCTGCGTTCCGCGGCTCTTAACATCATAACGGAGCTTGGCATAGAGGGCGGCTGCAATGTTCAGTTTGCACTTCATCCCGATTCATTCCGCTATGCCGTAATCGAGGTTAACCCGCGTGTTTCACGTTCCTCGGCACTTGCTTCAAAGGCAACCGGCTACCCCATAGCGCGTATTGCCGCAAAAATAGCTCTCGGACTCGGGCTTGACGAGATACCGAACGCGATTACCAAAAAAACATATGCTTCGTTTGAGCCGGCTCTCGACTACTGCGTCGTTAAAATTCCGAAGTGGCCGTTTGACAAGTTCGTAAACGCAAAACGTACACTCGGCACACAGATGAAGGCGACCGGCGAGGTTATGGCAATTTCACGTTCATTTGAATGTGCGCTGCAAAAGGCTCTTCATTCGCTTGAAGAAAACAAGACAAGCCTTTTGATGTCCGAGTATACCGAAAAAAGCTGCGACGAGCTGCTCGAGCTTCTTAAAAATATCGATAACACGCGTCTTTATGTTGTGGCGGCGTCGATTTATAACGGCATTTCTCTCGGCAAAATACATGACATCACAAAGATTGATATGTGGTTCCTGACGAGAATAGAAAATATCGTCAATATGGAAAAAACGCTTATGACCGGCGCGTGTGACCGCGACACTTTGCTTGAGGCAAAACGTCTCGGCTTTACGGACGACGTTATAGCAAATGATGTCGGCGTTTCCGAGGCGTCAATCAAAAATCTCCGCAGAATGTGGCATATCACTCCGTCATTCTCGATAGTTGATACCTGCGCCGCGGAGTTCAAGGCCGAAACGCCGTATTATTATTCGGATTACTGCGTTGAAAACGAGGTCGATACAACTCCGAAGAAAAAGAAGATTATCGTTCTCGGCTCGGGACCTATAAGAATAGGACAGGGCGTAGAATTTGACTATTGCTCGGTGCACTCTATTTGGGCGCTTAAAAAAGCCGGCTGCGAAGCCATAATCGTAAATAACAACCCCGAAACCGTATCAACCGATTTCGATGTTTCCGATAAGCTTTATTTTGAGCCTTTGACTCCCGAATACGTTACCAATATAGTCGAGGCGGAAAAACCCGACGGCGCAATAGTTCAGTTCGGCGGTCAGACCGCTATAAAGCTCACAAAAACGCTTAACGACCTCGGAGTCACGATTCTCGGTACCGACGCCGACCACGTTGACGCCGCAGAGGACAGAGAGCGTTTTGACGAGATACTCGAATACTGCGACATTCAAAGACCTAAGGGACATACCGTGTTTACCGTAAACGAGGCTCTCTCGGCGGCACATTCGCTCGGTTATCCCGTATTGGTAAGACCGAGCTACGTTCTCGGCGGTCAGGGCATGCAAATTGCCGCAAGCGATGATGACATAAGAGAGTTTATGGGCATCATAACCCGTACCATTCCCGATTTGTCCGAGCACCCCGTGCTTGTAGATAAATATCTTATGGGTCAGGAGGTTGAGGTCGACGCTATATGCGACGGCAAAAACATACTGATTCCCGGTATTATGGAGCATATTGACCGTGCCGGTATCCATTCGGGCGACTCGATTTCCGTCTATCCCGCGGTCACACTCTCCGAAAAGGTGCAAAAGACCATAGTTGATTATACAAAGCGTCTCGCTTCCGCGCTTCACGTTATCGGTATGATGAATATACAGTTCATCGTGCTCAAGGAGGAAGTGTACATCATCGAGGTAAATCCGCGTTCTTCAAGAACCGTACCGTATATAAGCAAGGTAACCGGCATTCCGGCTATTGCACTCGCTACAAGAGCTATGCTCGGCGAAAAGCTCTCGGATATGGGTTACGGCACAGGCCTTTTCAGAAACAGCGGATATTATGCAATCAAGCTTCCCGTATTCTCATTTGAAAAGATAATCGGTGCAGATACATCTCTCGGACCCGAAATGAAATCTACGGGCGAGGTGCTCGGTATTTCGCAGGATTACAACGAGGCACTTCTAAAGGCATTTGACGGCGGCGGAGTTTCGCTGCCTAAGGACGGCAAGATTATTGTCACCGTCCGCGATAAGGACAAGGCTGAAGTCTGTGAGATGCTTAAGGCATTTAAGGATTCGCAGTTTAAGTTCTACGCAACGCCTGGAACGCGTAAGGCTTTGCTTGAGGCAGGCATAGATGCGAAGCCCGTAAATAAGCTCACCGGAGAGAGCCCCAATATTATGGATATGCTCCATTCGGGCGATGTCTCACTCATCATCAATACGCCTACTCACGGCAGACGCCCCGACAGAGACGGCTTTAAACTTCGCCGAATTGCGGTTGAGAGCGGCACTTCCTGCCTTACCTCGCTTGATGCGGCAAAGGCTCTTATGGAGAGTACGTTTATAGTTCCGAGCGATAAAATGTCGCTTACCGATATTGCGACGCTCAAAATAACTCCGAACGTAAACTGACAATTCGGTTGTCGCTTAAAAAGACACCGAGACTTTACTAGACTTTTCTTTGAAAGGCTCTTGTGGTTCACAGGAGCCTTTTAATTGTAATTGTGAATAAATTGTGAAGTTTTGTATTGCATATTTTTACATTATTTGTTATACTAAAAGGGCTATGTAAAAACCGTGGGAGTGTTTTATCGCTTCCGAAATCTCATTAAGAGGAGTAAAACTATGGCAGATAAGAAAAAAATAAGCCTCGGCGGTATAGACAACGCCGCAGAGGAAAAGGGCTCTTTTATGAAGGCTCTTTGGCAGTTCATTAAGTTCCTTGTAGTAAGCGGACTTGTCACCATCATTCAGTTGGTGCTTGCGAACGTTCTTCCGCTTATCTTCGACAGCGTGACAGCTACTCTTCCCGCTTTCCTTCAGGGAATCTTCGCACCGAACACAATCTTTGACGCAGCTACCGCAAAGGGCGTTGAGCAGATAGGTAAATATGTTGTCGGCGGTGTTATAGAAAACGGAACCGTCATAGGCGGCGTAGTTACTTGGGGATATCTTCTTCCGTTCTTCCTTTCAAACCTTGTAGCCAATATCTACGGCTTCTATCAGAATAAAAAGACAACATTTAAATCTGATGCTCCCTGGTATAACTTCGCAATTTACATATTCCTTATGATTGCACTTATACTCTTCTCAACCTGGTTCCAGGGCTGGCTCGTCGGCGTTATCGGCAGATCCTCATGGGGCTGGTTACAGGCTCTTGCAAGAACCATTGCAGGTCTTGCGGCAGGCTTTGTTCAGATGGTAGTTCTCTTCCCGATGGAGAAATTCGTTCTTCTTAAAGAAAAGAAGAAAGACGGCGAAGATGACGCGGACGCTGACAAAAAAGAGGAAGCTAAGGCATAATTCAACCGATAAAAAAGGTTCGCGTAAGCGGACCTTTTTTTGTTGCACAAAAAAACAAAAGCGGCCGTAAGAACCGAAGCTCTTACAGCCGTCTTTTTGTTATAAATACGGATTTCGATTGATTGGGTGGGTTATCAGAAAAGCCCCGACACATTCCCGTCGTCGTCAACGTCTATTTTATACGCCGCAGGCTGCTTCGGAAGTCCGGGCATTGTCATTATGTCTCCTGTGAGAGCCACTATAAATCCGGCGCCTGCCGACAGGCGGACATCGCGTACCGTGAGTGTGAAGCCCTTCGGACTGCCGAGCTTTTGCGGGTCGTCCGACAGAGAATACTGCGTTTTCGCAACACAAATCGGGAGCTTGTCTTTGCCGAGCTTTTCAATTTCGGAAATTGCTTTTTCCGCATTCGAGGTGAATACAACATCTCCGGCGCGGTAAATCTCCTTTGCAAGAACATTCAGCTTTTCCTTTATCGAAAGCTTTTCGTCATATATGGGCTTAAAGTGAGCTTCTTTTGTCTCAATCGTTTTAACGACCTTTTCGGCAAGCTCCTTTCCGCCTTCTCCGCCGCGGGCAAATACCTCCGTAAGCGAAACCGGGACGTCTTTTTCCTTGCAAAAAGCTTCTATCGTTTCGATTTCCGCTTCGGTATCCGTCGCAAAACGGTTTATCGCAACCACAACGGGTAAGCCGTATTTTCTCATGTTTTCAATATGAGTTTCAAGGTTTACGATACCATTTTTCAGAGCGACGATATTTTCCTTTGACAGCTCGGTTTTCGGTACGCCGCCGTTGTATTTCAGCGCGCGGATTGTGGCTACTATTACAACGCAGGAGGGCTTGAGGCCTGCACAGCGGCACTTGATATCGAGAAACTTTTCGGCACCGAGGTCTGCCCCGAAGCCTGCCTCGGTTATGCAGTAGTCGCCGAGCTTCAGCGCGAGACGTGTGGCGGTTACCGAGTTACAGCCGTGTGCTATGTTGGCAAACGGTCCGCCGTGCATTAAAGCGGGAGTGTTTTCGAGTGTTTGTACAAGATTCGGCTTTATTGCGTCTTTTAAGAGAGCCGCCATTGAACCGACTGCATTCAAATCCCTTGCGTATACGGGAGTACCGTCGTATGTGTATGCGGTGAGTATTGAGCCGAGGCGATCTTTTAAATCTTTGATTCCGGAAGAGAGGCAGAGTATAGCCATAATCTCGCTTGCCACCGTTATCATAAAGCCGTCCTCACGCGGTACGCCGTTTACCTTTCCTCCGAGACCTATCACAACGTTTCTCAGCGCTCTGTCATTCATATCAAGGCAGCGCTTGAAGAGAATCCTTCTCGGGTCGATGCGAAGTTCGTTTCCCTGCTGAATGTGATTGTCGATTATCGCGCACAAAAGATTGTTTGCGGCCGTTATAGCGTGCATATCACCCGTGAAATGAAGATTTATGTCCTCCATCGGTATTACCTGAGCGTAACCGCCGCCGGCAGCACCGCCCTTTATTCCGAAAACAGGGCCCATAGACGGCTCACGTAAGGCTATTACGGCTTTTTTGCCTATGCGGTTCATCGCTTCGCCGAGACCTACCGTGACGGTGGTTTTTCCTTCGCCTGCAGGCGTCGGATTTATGGCTGTTACAAGTATGAGCTTGCCGTCCTCTTTGTTTTCGTATTTTTTGAGCAGCGACAGCGGAAGCTTCGCTTTGTATTTGCCGTAAAATTCAAGCTCGTCGGCACTGATGCCGAGCTTTTCGGCAATGTCGGATATAGGCTTAATGTCGGCCTGTTTTGCTATTTCGATATCAGTTAACAATTAAAACCCTCCAAATGATAATATTCGATAGCACATATATTAAATTATAAATGAAAACACACAGTAAAACAAGCCTTATTTTTTAACCGGCACAGCCGCGTCAAGGTTGACAAGAACGGCTATTGAATGTATAATTTTTTATTATGTTGATAAGTGTGCCGTAAGGCTTAAGCCGTTTCGCTTAAACGGATAAGACCCGCGACACGTTAAGGAGATTTTTACAGTATGGAATGGACAGGTCTTAACGAATTAAGAGAAAAATACCTCAGCTTTTTCGAAAGCAAGGGCCATTTGAGACTGCCGAGCTTTTCGCTTGTACCGCAGCACGATAAGAGCCTTTTGCTTATAAACTCCGGTATGGCTCCCATGAAAAAGTGGTTTACGGGCGAGGAAACACCTCCGCGTAAGCGCGTAACAACTTGCCAAAAGTGTATAAGAACGCCCGATATAGAAAATGTCGGCAAAACCGCGCGTCACGGAACGTATTTTGAGATGCTCGGCAACTTCTCGTTCGGCGATTACTTTAAGCACGAGGTAATTCCGTGGGCATGGGAATTTTGCACCAAGGTATTGGAGATGGATCCCGAAAAGCTCTATATCAGCGTTTATGAGGATGATGACGAGGCTTACGATATATGGACTAAGGATATAGGCGTTGACCCGTCGCACATGGTTCGTTTCGGCAAGGAGGATAACTTCTGGGAGCACGGAGCGGGTCCGTGCGGACCGTGCTCGGAAATATATTATGACCGCGGCGAAAAGTACGGCTGCGGCAAGCCCGACTGCAAGGTGGGCTGCGAGTGCGACCGTTATATCGAATTTTGGAACCTCGTATTCACTCAGTTCGAAAATGACGGTAACAACAATTACTCGCGTCTTGCGCACCCCAATATAGATACCGGTATGGGCCTTGAAAGACTCGCTTGCATATCGCAGGACGTTGACAACCTCTTTGAGGTTGATACGGTTCAGAATATAATGAAGCACATTATGAAAATTGCCGGCGTGAAATATCACGATGATGAGAAAAAGGATATATCTCTTCGTGTTATAACAGATCACGTAAGAAGCACCACAATGATGATATCCGACGGTGTTATGCCGTCAAACGAGGGCAGAGGCTACGTTTTAAGACGTCTTTTACGCCGCGCAGCACGCCACGGCAGATTGCTCGGTATTGACAGACCCTTCCTTTATGAGGTTGCCGAGACGGTTATTAAAGAGAACGATACAGCTTACCCGAGTCTACTTGAAAAGCACGACTTTATCATAAATGTTATTAAAGCGGAGGAGGAAAACTTCGCAAAGACCATTGATACTGGCCTTAATATGCTCGAGGAAATGGTTAAAACCACCGACGGTAAGGTTATGAGCGGTGCCGATGCGTTTAAGCTCTCCGATACTTACGGTTTCCCGCTTGACCTTACAAAGGACATTCTTGACGAAAAGGGTATGACCGTTGACGAGCAGGAGTATACGGCTCTTATGACCGAGGCTCGCAAAAAAGCTCGCGAGGCTCACAAGGACGCAGGCGCAGAGGCTTGGAAGAGCTCGGGCAATGCCACCAATGGAATGGATAAAACCCCGTTCGTCGGCTATGAAACACTTTCGGGCGACAGCGAGATACTCGCTGTTGTAGTTGACGGCGAAAAGAAACAGGCTGCAACGGAAGATGACAATATAACACTTGTGCTTTCCGAAACTCCGTTCTATGCGGAAAGCGGCGGACAGGTCGGCGACGTCGGCGTTATCAAGGGCAACGGATTTGAATTTACCGTTGAAAACACCACTAAAACACATGAGGGCGTAGTTCTTCACCACGGCTACATCTCGGACGGCGAGACTGTATCGTGCGGCGACAAGGTTCACGCTGAGGTCAATCGTTCGGTACGTGAAGCCACCATGCGTAACCATACCGCGGCGCATCTTTTACAGGCGGCTCTGCGTAAAATACTCGGCACTCATGTTGAGCAGGCAGGCCAGCTTGTAAACAGCGAGGCTGTCAGATTTGACTTTACTCATTTCTCGGCTCTCTCGGCGGATGAGCTCAGAAAGGTTGAAAATACCGTAAACGAAGTAATAATGTCGGCCGTGCCGGTTGTTACAAGCGAAATGCCGATTGACGAGGCGAAAAAGCTCGGCGCAATGGCATTATTCGGCGAAAAATACGGCGATATCGTAAGAGTTGTAAAGGCAGATGATTTTTCTGTCGAGTTCTGCGGCGGTACGCACGTTAAAAATACCGGATCAATAGGGCTCTTCAAAATAGTATCCGAGTCATCGGTAGCGTCGGGTGTCCGCAGAATAGAGGCTGTTACGGGCAATAATGTTATGAAATACATTGACAAGAGCAATGAGCTTATTGCCGAAACCGCCAAAAACCTTAAGCTTACAAATTATCATGAATTGGCGTCCCGTGCCGCGGCTCTCTCTGCGGAGCTTAAAGAAAAGGAACGCGAAATATCGTCTTTGGAGGCAGAGATTGCAGCATCGAAAACTGCCGACCTTATGAAAGATGCAAAGCAGATAGGCGGTGTACGCCTTGTCACAGCCGATATAGGCGAAGCCGGAGCCGATGCTCTTCGCTCTCTTTGCGACAAAGCACTTGAAAGCGGAGATGATATTATCGCCGTGTTCGCAGGCAAAAATGCCGAAAAGGGCACAGCGTCGTTCGCTTGCCGCGTCGGTAAAAAAGCCATAGAGTGCGGAGCTCATGCAGGTAATATAGTTCGCGAGGTAGCACGCGTTGCAGGTGGTGCAGGCGGCGGAAAACCCGACAGTGCCATGGCAGGTGCCAAAGACGTTTCAAAAATACCGGAAGCTCTTAAAAAGGCTTTCGATATAGTCAGTGCTATGCTTGCCTAAACGGAGGGCTTAAAATGGAAGATTGTCTTTTCTGCAAAATAATAGCCGGAGAAATTCCGTCAAAAAAAGTATATGAAGACGATTTGTGCTATGCGTTTTATGATATAAATCCGCAGTCGGATACGCATTTTCTCGTCGTCCCGAAGCAGCATATCAGCGGAGCGGATAAGATAACAGGCGAAAATTCCGCTGTTGTTGCGCACATTTTTGAGGTGATTTCCTCTCTTACAAAGCAACTCGGCCTCTCATCCTATCGCATTATAAACAACTGCGGCGAGGGTGCCGGTCAAACGGTGATGCATCTTCATTTCCACGTTCTCAGCGGAGGTAATCTCGGCGAAAGACTCGTTTGATTATGAAACGGCCGCTTGCAGTTACGGGATTTACAATGCTCTTTACACTTCTTGTATTGAGCGGTTCAAATGATAAAGCGATAAGCGCAGTGCTTTTGGCTGCGCTTATCGCTTTTGTTGTTTTTATGTGTATTAAAAAGGTGAGGCGAGATAAAACCTTGCCTTTTGCGGCTCTCAGCGCGGCGGTTGCCGTTTTGCTCCTGATGTCAAATAACGCATACTATTTAGGCAAAGCAAAGCCGCTAAACGGCAAAGAAGTAATCATCAGCGGCGCCCTCTCGGATTTGCCGTACGAAAAAGACGGAAGCTTTTATTATGTGCTGAAAGCGGATACGGTAAACGGCGAAAAAAGCTCTCTGTCATTTCGTGTGGTATCAAAAACTCCGCTCTGTATAGACGTGACGGACGAGGTCAGCCTTTCGGCAAAAGCATTCCTCTTGGGCGGCGACAGCGACGAAATACTCAAATACTATAAGTCAAAATCTTTGTTTCTCGGCGCGCATTCACCGGAAAATATAAGCATAAAAAGAGGAGAAAAGAAAAACATCGGCACTATGTTGCTTTTGCTTCGTCAAAAATTGACGAGCGAGACGCTGTGCCTTCTGCCGAACACATACGGCGGACTTGTGGCAGGGCTTTGCTACGGTGACAAGTCGAATATTCCCCGAAATGTCACTACGGCGTTCTCGGCAGCCGGAGTTTCGCATTTGCTTGCCGTTTCGGGGCTTCACCTGAGTGTGTGGTCCTCGCTTTTGTATATGATTATGCGAAAGTTGCGTGTGTCGCGCCGTATCTCTTCTGCGTCGTCAATCGTGTTTATTATTTTCTTCGCAATACTCACGGGAATGAATCCTCCCGTTGTAAGAGCAGGCACAATGATAGGTCTTGTATTTGCTGCCGATTTGTTCAAGCGAGAAGCTGATTCTCTGAATTCAATAGGACTTTCGCTTATTTTATTGCTCGCGTTTAATCCGTATATGAGTACCTCTTTAAGCCTGTGGCTGTCGCTTGCCGCTACGCTCGGTATGATGTACTTCTTAAAGCCGCTGACACGGGCACTCGACAGACCGATAGCTAATGTAAAGCAAAACATCTTTACAACGGTGTATAAATCCGTATCGTCTCTCGTAGCTGTGAGCTTAGCGGTAACGGCAGCATCATTGCCTGTCTTTGCCGTCAGCCTGCCGACCGTCTCAACAGTATCCGTGCTTTCAAATCTGCTTATGGTTACCGTCGGCTCCGTTTGTATGACAAGCGGCGGACTCGGGGCACTTTTTATGCTCATAAAGCTTGATATTATAGGAAAACCGCTTGTTTTGCTATCGGGAATTACGGCGAAATATCTCACGGAAACAGCTGTTAAAATATCGGAATTTCACCACGCTTTGCTACCGATAGACTCGATTTTCACAAGAATCAGTATCGCCGCAGCGCTTATTGTTTTTGCAGTCGTTTTGCTGCTCGGATACAAAAACAAAACAGCTGTAAAGCGAATTGCCATTACACTTTTCTGTATGATATTTTTATCCGCAGCCGTAGTTTCAACGGTACAAAACAATAAACTGTGCATTGCTGCCGTGTCGGTGGGCGACGGATCTGCCGTTGTTATGAAGTACAAATATAAAACTTATGTCGTAGGCTGCGGCGGTAACTACTTTTCAGGCTCGGCGGTTTGTGATATAATAAATACATTGGGAAGCTCGAATATAGATTATATCATTTTACCGGAGGACAGCGAGAAAAGCCTTTCCGGTGTGAGACGCGTAAAGGAGACATACCGGATATCGTCGGCGGTTACGGCAACCGACCGCATAAAAGACGGCTTTTCCTTTGATTCAGTTGTTTCTTTGAACGGAAATTCTGCGGAAATTACCGACGGTAAGCTTAAAATCACCGTACAGGACAGCCGAGTTTATGTTTCCTTCGGTGACTCTCTCTCGGAGATATCATTCGGCGACGTCAATGACGGCTCGGATGCAGGGCTTTTAATTTGCCGCGGGCTTACGGGATACGAAAAATCCGATATAATACTTGTTTCAACCGATAAAACCGATATAGGGGATTTACCGTCACAAAAGGTTATATTGACTTCACAAAACGGGACGGTGCTTTTTACCTTGTCCCATAACGGAAAAATGACATACCGGAGGATGGCATAATGCCGAGTCTTGACACAAAACAGCTCAAAGCGCAGCTGAAAGAAGAAAAATTTGAGCGTTCATATTTAATATACGGAGAAGAGGATTATTTAAAGCATTATTATTCGGAGCTTATAGCCTCAAAATGCGTTACGTCGGGTATGGAGGGCTTTAACCTAAAGCGATTCGATTATTCGCAGGGCAGTACCTTTGAAGAAGTGCGCGCCGCATCGGAAACTCTTCCGGCTTTCGGCGGATATGCCTGCGTTGTAGCTAAGGATTACCCCTTGGATTCAATATATTCATCGGATAAAAGCGCATTTGAATCGTTTCTCAAGGAACTTCCCGACAGTACCGTGATAATATTTTTACAAGACACGGTGAGCGTAGATGCAAAACGTAACGCAAAATATAAAAGCATCATTGCGCAGTTTCAAAAATACGGAGCGGAGATATGCTTTGACAGGCTCGATGTTACGTCACTTACAAAAATTATAATGTCGGGTGCCGCAAAGCGCGGCTGCAATATAGACCGTGAGACAGCGGCATATCTTATAGAGACAAGCGGAAACGACCTTACGATTCTGCAAAACGAGACCGATAAGCTGTGCAATTTCAAAAACGGGGATCAGATAACAAAAACGGACATTGATGAGGTGTGTGTAAAATCACTTGAAGCAAGCGTGTTTGACCTGTCAAGGGCTGTAACGAAAAACGACGGCAAAAAGGCGTTTTCGGTTCTTCATAAGCTGTTTGCGGAAAAGGAAAAGCCGGAGCTGATTTTAGGCACTATGATAATGGCGTTCGTCGATATGTACCGCGCCAAGGTTGCCGTGTCATCGGGAGAAAAAGCAAATTTTGCCGCAAGTTGTTACAATTACCGCGGCAGGGAATTCAGGCTTCGCAACGCCTCTTACGACAGCCGAAATATAAGCATAAAGACTCTGCGTAAAAATCTCGATTCGTTAAATGAAGCGGACAGAAAACTCAAAATCAGAGTAACCGACGAAAAAATAATTCTCGAAAAGCTGCTTGTAGAGCTGCTTCGGAGTGAACAGTAAATGATACAAATAAAGCAAGCCGTCATAGTCGAGGGCAAATATGACAAAATAAAGGTATCAAATATACTTGATACCCTGATAATCGAAACAGACGGATTCGGAATATTTAAGGATAAAAACAAGCAAAAGCTTATACGCCGCTTAGCAGAAACAAGGGGTATACTTATTTTGACGGACAGCGATTCGGCAGGCTTTACGATACGTTCTTTTTTAAACGGAATCGTTCCGAAGGAGCAACTCATAAACGTGTATATTCCCGACATATTCGGAAAGGAAAAACGCAAGAGCGAACCGTCAAAAGAGGGAAAATTGGGCGTCGAGGGCGTAAAGAGCGACGTTATAATAGATGCTCTTAAAAAAGCGGGCGTTAAGTTTGACGTCGATGCCGAATACACTAAAAAAACACAGTCTGTTACTAAGACCGACCTTTTTCTTGACGGTCTTTCCGGCGGCAAAGACAGTGCCGAAAAAAGAGCAAGGCTTTTAAAACAGCTTGATTTGCCGGAGCATCTCTCCGCTAATTCTATGCTGAAGCTCATAAATTCATTTATGGATTTTGATGATTACAAAAGAGAAATACAGAAGCTAAACGAAGGTGTAAAAATATGAAAATACTTGTGTTGTCAACAGGCGGAACAATAGGCTCTGCGACAAAGGACGGGGTTATGTCACCCGACAAAAACGCAACGGCACTGCTTGTACTGCTCTATGAGTCCTCGTTTCAGGACGTGGCGGAATTTGACTGTGAGAGCGTTTCGGATATTCTTTCCGAAAATGTCACCGAGCCTTTTTACGAAAAGCTTATAAACAGGCTGCTTGCGGTTGATACCGAAAAATATGACGGCGTAATCGTTCTGCACGGAACCGATACGCTCGCATATACGTCGTCGCTTGCGGCAATGGTGTGCCGCAGTCTCCCTGTTCCCGTGGGATTTGTCGGAGCGAATTATCCTCTTAAGCACCCGAAGAGCAACGCGTTTGTAAATTTCCGTGCCGCCGTGGAATATCTTAAAGCCGGCGGTAGGGGGTTCTTTGTCCCATACGAAAACAGCGATGGCAAAACATATATTCACCTTGCTACAAGGCTCACCGAAGCCGATTTCCTTCACGACGATTTCCATTCGCTCGGCGATGCCGTTTTGGCAGAATTCAAGGACGGTAAAATTATATTCTCAAATGATTCGCGTCTGCCGTCTCAGGAGGAGCTTTCAAAGCCTCTTTCCGGTATAACGGACGGAGAGTTCGAGCTGTCCGGAAGAGTGGTGCTCTTAAAATCATATCCGGGGCTTGACTATTCCGAGCTTCGCATAAAGCATGATAATGTCTGTGCGGTTGTTAATGTTACATATCATACGGGCTCGGCACCCTGCGCGGGCGGCTCATTCGGGCTTCCCGAATTTTGCGACGAGTGCCACAAAAACGGTGTAGACGTCTATCTTGCCGGGCTCAGAAAGACAGATGACATATACGAGACGTCAAAGCAAATTTACGAGCACGGTGCAGAGCCTATCTATTCAGTCAGCGTGCCGGCCGCCGTTTCAAAGCTTCGCGCGGCATATAATTCGTCTCTCAAAAATATTGATACGCTGATTTCAAATGATATTTATTACGAATCATTACCGCAGGAAGAAAAATGAAACGCTACCGTTCGTTAAACGATTATCTTAAGGATACCTTCGGCGAAAAGGTGTATAAATTAGCCCTTGACGGCGGTATGACCTGTCCGAACCGCGACGGGACAAAAGGAACAGGCGGCTGTATATTTTGCAGCGAGGGCGGCAGCGGAGACTTCGCGGAAAGATATACCGGCAATATAGAGACACAAATCACCGATGCTATATCCCGTATAAGCGGCAAGACTAAAGCAGAGAAATTTATAGCCTATTTTCAAAGCTACACAAACACCTATGCGCCGCGTCCGTATCTCGAAAAGCTGTTTTGTACGGCTGTCGAGGACGAACGCATAGCGGCTCTGTCAATAGGCACAAGACCCGATTGCCTGCCGCCGAATATAATCGGTCTTTTGGACGAACTGAACAAAATAAAGCCTGTATTCGTCGAGCTTGGGCTTCAGACCTCGAATGAGGCAACGGGAAAACTTATACGAAGGGGCTATCCGCTGTGTGTTTATGATGAAGCCGTATATGAGCTTAAAAGCATAGGCGTGAATGTTGTGACGCATATGATAATAGGCTTGCCGCATGAAACGACCGAGGATATGAAAAATACGGCGCGCCATATAGCTGAGGTTCATTCCGACGGTATAAAATTACAGCTTTTGCACGTGCTTCGGGGAACCGCACTTGAAAAAATGTATCTCGAAAATGAATTCAAAACATTGACCTTAGACGAATACGTCGATATTTTGTGCGAAATTTTGCCGATTTTGCCGCCGCAAACGGTAATTCACCGCCTCACCGGAGACGCGCCGAAGAGCCTTTTGGTGTCTCCCTCGTGGTCGGCGGACAAAAAGAATGTATTAAATACTATAAACCGCGCCTTTGCGGAGCGGAATGTTTTTGAGGGCAGCGCATACGAAAATACCGCGGCTAATCCGTAGGCAAGTTCGGATTATTATCGCTTGCCTAAATACTTTGTCTTGCTTTTCGAAAGAAATTTCGATTGCAAATATATTATTTTTAATAGAAAGAGGTAAAAGCTATGGCAGAACTTAAAGGTTCAAAAACCGAAAAAAATCTTATGGCGGCATTCGCAGGTGAATCACAGGCGAGAAATAAGTACACTTATTATGCGTCTAAGGCTAAAAAGGACGGCTTTGTTCAGATAGCAAATATTTTTGAAGAAACCGCAAACAACGAAAAAGAGCACGCCAAAATTTGGTTTAAACTCTTGCACGGCGGCTCGATACCTGATACCGCGGAAAATCTTGAGGACGCGGCTGACGGCGAAAACTACGAGTGGACCGATATGTATGCCGGTTTTGCCAAAGAGGCAAGAGAAGAGGGCTTCGATGAGATAGCCGACCTCTTTTTGATGGTTGCGGCTATTGAAAAGGAGCACGAGGAGCGTTACAGAACGCTTCTTCTAAATGTTAAAAATGAAATGGTATTTTCAAAAGACGGCGACGCTATATGGCAGTGCTCAAACTGCGGCCATATCGTAATCGGACAAAAAGCTCCCGATGTTTGCCCCGTATGCAAGCATCCGCAGGCATATTTCCAGATGAAAGCCGAAAACTATTAAGCGAAATTCCAAATAATGCAGCAAAGAGCGGTAAAGGCTTATGCCTTTACCGCTCTTTTGCGCTATGCTGTGTATTTAAACTCTATGTATATGCCGTAAGCACTCGATTCGACAGACATTATATTGTGCGTGGCTTTGTCTCTTGTCACTCGAAAATCGGTGCCTCCGAAGGTGCCCTCGTTGATTATCCTGCTGCCGAAAGCATACCCGTCGCATTCGCCGTTTTTCAGAGCGTCAAAAACCTTTTTCGTAAAGCACAGCGCCGATGAGTCGGGCAAAGACACGATAACAGGCTCCATTTCGGGGCAGGTAACCTTTGCTGTGTCGTCTTTAAGCGACACGGTGATGCCTGCTATGTCCGACGGCTCGGAATAGCTGAGCGTAAGACCGCTTTCCGATGAAAATGTGAGCAATCCCGAAAATGTAAAGTCGCCTTGCTTTGCCGTTATTTCGGCAGAAAAGGTGTCTGACGGCGGAAACACATATTTTTGACCTCTGCCTTTTTTATTATCCTTTCCTGAACATCCGCACAGCAGTAAAATGAGTGCAAAAAGAAGCGAAAGGATTTTTTTCATTAAATATACTCCTTCAATCAGCGCTCAAGAGACCTGAGTATCTTCGGCAGCTCCTCTGTCATCCTTGTGGGCGTGGTGCCCATCATGGAGTATTTGCTTTTTACAATATCTCCTGCCATTCCGTGTACGAATACGCCGCACACCGCCGCGGAAAAAGGCTTTATTTTCTGACAGATAAACGACAGTATAATACCCGACAGCATATCCCCCGAGCCTGCGGTTGCCATACCGGGATTACCGGTGAGATTTACGTAGAAGTCTATTCCGTTAGCGGTCACAATTGTGCGCGAGCCTTTGAGCACAACCACCGCGCCTGTCTTTTCGAATATGGCCTTGCAGGCGGCTTTTCTGTCTTTTTCGATTTCGCCGACCGTGCAGCCGAGAATTCTTGCGGCTTCGCCCGGGTGAGGGGTTATGACTACCGGAGACAAACAGCTCTTTATAACATTTATATTGTCTTTAAGGGCATTTATGCCGTCTGCGTCTATTATTACGGGCACGGCGGAGCTTTTCAGCACGGCTTCCGCTATGGCGGCGGTGTCGTGGTCGCAGCCCATTCCGCAGCCGATTAAAACGGCGTCACATTTGCCGAGCTCGTCCTCTATCTTTTTAATGTTTTGCGATGAAAATCTGCCGTTATTGTTTGTCATAAGCGGCAACAGTATTTTTTCCGGACACGATGAGGTTACCGCGGGATATGCTTTGTCCGGAAAGGCGAGCTTTATAAGCCCCGCTCCGCTGTTTACGGCTGCTGCGGAAGCTATGACCGCGGCTCCCGGCATATCGTAGCTTCCGGCAATAATAAGGCCTTTGCCGAAGTCGCCCTTGTTTGCGTTTTCTTTTCTGTGCGGAAATTTAGAACGTATTTCATCGGGACTCAGGGTATACGCTCCCGTGTATTCGCTGAATATTTCCTCAGGGATACCTATCGGTACCACTATAACATTGCCTGCGAATTCCGCAGCCGGGAATGTCACGAGTGAATTTTTCAGCGCCATAACCGCTATTGTCATTTGAGCCTTAACGGCAGCACCTTTTACACATCCCGAATCGGCCTCGATGCCACTCGGTATGTCAATGCTTACGGTGTATCCGAGGCTTTTTGATATAGCCTTGAAGATGTGCGCGTTCTTTTCGTCGGCGGCTCCTTTAAATCCGGTTCCGAAAACAGCGTCAACCGTGATGTCGGCTCCGACTATGAGCTCTTCACAAAGCTCGGTGTCATCGTCGTAAAGATAGATGCCTATATCCGTGCCGCGAATTCGCGACAGCATCTCGCCTGCGTCTCCTACGGACGGCTCACGTGATGTAAGTACAACGTTGACATTATATTCATTTTCGGCAAGCTTTCGCGCTATAACATATCCGTCTCCTCCGTTTTTGCCCTTGCCGCACACAATGGTTACGTTTCGTCTTGTCGTCTTGTCGAATTTCTTGCGTATCGCCTTGGCGCAGGCGCTGCCGGCGTTTTCCATAAGTCTTAAATACGATATACCGCTTTGGTTTGCCTTCGCCTCTATCTCTCTGATTTCATTTGACGGCAATATTTTCATCATAATATGTTTTCACCTTTCGTAACGCAGATTACAAATGCCGTGGCATAGTCGCCGTCGTGCGAGAGCGACAGCGAGAATTCGGCGTGTATTTTATCCGATGCGGCTTTTGCTTTTCCGGACAGAAAAAGATACGGTGCGCCGTTTTCCTTATGCAGAACTTCCGCTTCGCACAGGGAAAAGCCACGTATTCCGGTTCCAAGGGCTTTACCGAATGCTTCCTTTGCCGCAAATGCGGCGGCGAGACTTTCAAGCCTTGCGCCGCGTTTTTCAAATTCCGCACGCTCGTTTTCACCGAAAACCTTTTCATAGAAGCCGGGCGTTTCCAATGCCTTTTCAAGCCTTGATATTTTTACAATATCGGTGCCGCAGTTTATCATGGTTTTCCTCCGTATTCGCTTTTGATTAATTGTATCATATTTTGTGCGACAGGTAAATAAATGTTGAAAAAAGTCTTTGTTATGCTATAATAATAGGCGTTTATGAGTTTAAAGCATACGGAGTGAAAAACATGGAAATCAAAATTTATGACAATGCCGAAGAAATAGGAAAAGAGGTCGGCTCGGAATTTGTAAAAGCCGTCAATGCAAAGCCGGGTATCGTACTCGGACTTGCCACGGGAGCGTCTCCGATACCGACTTACAAATATATTTGCGAGCAGTATAAAAACGGACTTGTAAGTCTTGAAAATGTCAAAACTTTTAACCTTGATGAATATGTGGCTTTGCCCAAAAACGACAAAAACAGCTATTACACATTTATGCACGTTCAGTTTTTTAATAATACTGATATAAAAGAAGAAAATGTGCATTTCCTGAACGGCAACGCTGATGATGTCGATGAGGAGTGCCGCGCCTATGATAAGCTTATAAAGAATGCCGGAGGTATTGATATTCAGCTTCTCGGCGTCGGCAGAAACGGTCATATAGGATTTAATGAGCCGTCAAATCATTTTACAAAGGGCTCGTTTAAGGTAAAGCTTACAGAGAGCACCATTGAGGCAAACTCAAAATATTTTGACGAAAACCCCATGCCGCACTATGCGCTTACCATGGGCGTCGGTTCTATTATGAGCGCGAAAAAAATTATACTTATAGCTACCGGCAAAGCCAAGGCAGACGCCGTAAAGGCTCTCGTTGACGGTGAGGTTTCGCCCGCTTGCCCGGCGTCGATTCTTCAGTTCCATCGTGATACCGTGATTTATCTCGATAAGGACGCCGCAAGCCTTCTTTAATTAAAATACAACTTAAAATACAACTATAAGCTCCGAAGCCTTGTGTGCTTCGGAGCTTTTTTGTTGCCTTGCACAATGCGACAAATTACGGAGAGGTTTTATCGTATAATTACAAAAAGAACAGTATTGATTTTTTGCCTTGCGGAGTGATTAAAACGAAAATATATGTAGATGTGCTTGTTGTAATAAATATCTTTATAAACTATTTTTTGTTGTCGGCGGCCTCGCTGATTGTAAGGCTAAAGCCGAAAAGAATACGGCTTGCGGCAGGCGCGTTTACGGGCGGGGCATACTCTCTTGTGATTTTTTTGCCCAATATCCCGAATATACTGTCTGTTTTCATGAATTTCTGTATGTCGGTGCTTTTGGTTCTTATTGCCTTTGCGCCGAAAAAAATTACGGTGTTCATAAAAGAATTTGCCGCTTTTTTTGCCGTGAATTTTATTTTCGCCGGACTTATGCTTGCCGTCTGGCTCGTTTTTAAGCCGAGCGGTATGGTGTATAACAACGCCGCGGTCTATTTTGATATAGATGTGAAGCTTCTTGTTTTGTCTACGGTTGTCTGCTATGCGGTCTTGACGCTTTTTTCAAAGCTTTTAAAACGAAATTCGCCCGACGACAAGCTTTTTGACGTAAAACTATGTAATAAAGGAGCGGCTGTTTTTACAAAGGCGCTTTTTGATACGGGAAATCTTCTCTCCGACGGCTTCTCGGATACGCCCGTAATTATAGCCGAACGCTCTGTTGTGAAAAAGCTTGTGCCGGAGGGAATCTTTTCGTTTATTGACGGAGAAGCCGCTCTGCCGATAAATGCCGATGACGGAAGCATCAGACTGATTCCGGCGGGAACGGTAGGCGGTGAGAGTATACTGCGAGCCGTGCTTATAGATTCGGTTACGGTAATCGGAAAAAAAGAAGCAAGAGAAGTAAAAAATGTCATTTTGGCGGAGAGTAAGACGCCGTTTTCTTCAGGTGATTATTCGGTGCTTTTAGGGCCGAAAATTTTTGAGATAAGAGAGGGAAACCAAAAAAATGAACGCGCTAAAAAAACTGCTGGCAAAGATTAAAAAGCTTTTCCTTTTAAATGACGTACACTACATAAACGGACCTGAGACGCTGCCTCCGCCGCTTTCAAAAAAGGAGGAGGAAAAACTGCTGTCCGATATACTCATCGGCAACGGAAACGATGTAGAAAAGGCCAGGCAAGCCCTTATAACTCACAACCTGAGACTTGTGGTTTATATTGCAAAAAAATTTGAAAATTCCGGTGTGCCGGTAGAGGACTTGATTTCGATTGGCACAATAGGTCTCATTAAATCCGTAAACACCTTCAGACCCGAAAAAAACATCAAGCTTGCTACTTACTCCTCGCGCTGCATCGAAAACGAAATACTTATGCATCTTCGCAAAACAAATTCGCATAAGGGCGATGTTTCCATAGATGAGCCGTTGAATGTCGATTGGGACGGGAATGAGTTGCTTTTGTCGGATGTGCTCGGCAGCGAGCCGGACGAAGTAAACCGAAATATCGAATACGATGACGAGAAGAAGCTCCTTTTAAAAACGGTTGACGCCTTGCCGGACCGTGAAAAGCTGATTATGAATATGCGCTTCGGTCTCGGCAGATATAATGAACACACTCAAAAGGAAGTGGCGGATATCTTGGGCATTTCCCAAAGCTATATTTCAAGACTGGAAAAACGAATAATAGCGAGATTGAAGACGGAAATAGAAAAAGTTTCGTGAAAAATACGTCTTTGGAGCTGAAATACGGTGCGTTGATAATATTTATCAAAAAAGGCTGTTAATTTTGAGAATTTTGTGATACAATACTAAAGCTAATATATGTTTGTGGTGATATCTTTTGGTCTTTTCAAGTCTGACTTTTTTATACCTGTTTTTACCGCTGTGCTTTATTTGCTATTACATAGTGCAAAAAACATCCTCGCGCAACGTGATTTTGCTCGTCTTTTCTCTCGTGTTTTATGCATGGGGCGAGCCTAAATATATATTTCTGATGATTGCCACCGCGTTTGTGGATTACGTTTTCGGGCTTCTTATCGAACGCTTTCGCGGCAGATGGCAGTCAAAGCTTTTTCTCACTCTTGCGGCGGTTATAACTTTGTCTTCGCTCGCGCTTTTTAAATATTCTTCGTTTTTCAGCGAAAATGTTAATTCTCTTTTTTCGCTGAATTTGCCGAGCCTCAAGCTTGCGCTGCCGATAGGAATTTCATTTTATACCTTTCAGGCACTTACCTATGTTATCGACGTATACCGCGGCAGCGTCAAGGTGCAGCCGTCGTTTTACAAATTGCTCTTGTATGTGTCTATGTTCCCGCAGCTGATAGCAGGACCCATAGTTCGATACAGCGATGTGGAGGAGCAAATAGAAGAGCGTACAGTTACGCTGAAAAATATTTCCGCCGGTGTTATGCGCTTTTCGGCCGGACTTTTGAAGAAGGCAATTATAGCAAATTTTGCGGGTCAGCTCACGGAAAAGCTCATAGGCGGAGATTTGACCGGGCTTTCAAGCGCGGGAGCGTGGATAGGTATAATCTCATACACCCTGCAAATCTACTTCGATTTTTCGGGCTATTCAGATATGGCAATAGGCCTCGGGCATATGTTCGGCTTTTCGTTCCCCGAGAATTTCAATTACCCGTATTACGCCGTGTCTGTTTCTGATTTTTGGCGCCGCTGGCATATAACGCTGTCGTCGTTTTTCAGAGATTACCTTTACATACCGCTTGGCGGTAATCGTAAAAACTGGGCGCTGAATATGCTTATAGTTTGGCTTCTCACCGGTCTTTGGCACGGTGCAAGCTGGAACTTTGTCCTTTGGGGACTTTATTATTTTGTGTTCCTGATGCTTGAAAAAATGTATATCGGAAAGTTTCTCGAGAAATTGCCGCGAGCAGTCGGGCATATTTATTCGCTGATTGTTGTAATTATCGGATGGGTGTTCTTCTATTTCGACGACTTATCCAAGATTAAATACTTTTTCAAAGCGGCGTTCGGTGCCGCAAACGGATTTGTTACGCTTACGGAAAAGACCGTAATTGTAAATTATGCGGTGCTGCTTATAATAGGTGCCGTGTGTGCTATGCCGCTTTTGCCGCGCATCAAAAATTTTGCCTGCTCTCTTTCAAAGACGCGAAGCGGAAAAGTTACCGTGGACGTATTATCGGTTTTGTTTGTGATTTTTTCGCTTGCAATTTCAACGGCGTCGCTTGTCGGGAACAGCTATAATCCGTTCCTTTATTTCAGATTTTAACGAAGGGAAGACCTTTTTTGCATATAAAAAGCTACTGTGCCGCGCACAGACACGGCTTATTCAGTCCGCAGTCAAACACGGGCAGGGCGGTTTTAAGCCTTGCTTTTGCGCTTGTTTTGACCGTTGTAGGACTTATATCGATATTCGATACCGATAAAACCGTATCCGAAGAGGAAAACAGAAAGCTTGCGGCAAAGCCCAAGTTTTCGTTCACGGCACTTTTTGATAAGAGCTATACTTCGGATTTTGATACATATTACGCCGATACATTTCCTTTCAGAGATGAATTTCTCGGACTCAACAGGAAAATATCGGAAATACTCACGGGGACCAAAGGCTCGGGAGACATTGTTCTTGTCAGCAAGCAGGATAAGGACGATTTTGCCGGCCAGGATATAGATTAGTGAAGTCTCACTAAGCTGAATAAAAACAAGGGGTGGATTTTTTATGAAGTACGATGTTGCCGTTATAGGCGGCGGCGTTGTCGGCGCTCTTATTTCGAGAGAACTCTCGAAATATGACGTAAAGGCAGCAGTGCTTGAAAGGTGTAACGACATTGCAATGGGAACTACCAAGGCAAACAGCGCAATCGTCCACGGCGGCTTTGATGCTGTGTCGGGTACCGTGAAAGCAAAGCTGAATGTTGAGGGTACGGCTATTATGCCGAAACTTTGTAAAGAGCTGAATGTTCCGTACAGAAATAATGGCTCTTTGGTAGTCGCTTTTTCCGAAAAGGAAATGGAGCATGTGCATCTTCTGTATGACCGCGGAATTAAAAACGGCGTTCCCGAGCTTGAAATAGTTGATGCCGAGAGGCTCCATGAGCTTGAGCCGAATATCAGCGACGAGGCAGTCGGCGCACTTTACTCAAAATCCGCGGGTATAGTATGCCCGTATGAGTTAACAATAGCGGCGGCTGAGAATGCTTGCGAAAACGGCGTTGAATTTATCAGAAATTGTCTTGTAAAGGCAATAAGCTTTAACGGTTCGGAATTTGTTCTCGATACCACGAAGGGCGATATAACCGCGTCATATGTAATAAATGCCGCAGGTACTCACAGCGACGAGGTTGCCCGTATGATAGGCGACGATTCCATAAAGATAGTAGCCCGTAAAGGCGAGTATTATCTTCTCGATAAATCCTTCGGCCATCTTGTTGACCGCACCGTATTCCAGTGCCCCAACGAAATGGGCAAGGGTGTATTGGTAACTCCTACGGTTGACGGCAACCTTCTTGTCGGCCCGTCGGCGACGGATGAGGATAATAAGGACGATGTGGATACTACTCCCGAGGGCCTTGAGTTTATTCTCTCTAAGGCTTTGAAATCCGTTCCGAACGTAAATGTCAGAGGCGCAATAACATCGTTTGCAGGTGTCAGAGCGCATCCTGTTACAGATGACTTTATCATAGGCTATTCCGATAAAAACGACCGCTTTATCAATGTTGCGGGTATAGAATCACCTGGTCTTTCCGCTGCGCCCGCCATTGCAAAATATGTCGCGGAGCTTTTCGCCGAAAAGGCCGCTCCCAAAAAGAAAGCAGACTTTAACGGCAGCCGTCCGGCGCCCGTTCGTTTCCGCAATATGACAAAGGAAGAGCGTGAAAAGCTTATTGCAAAGGATAAGCGTTACGGCAGGATTATCTGCCGCTGCGAGACCATTACAGAGGGCGAAATTCTCGACGCCATACACGCTCCCGTAGGCGCAAGAGACGTTGACGGGGTTAAGCGTCGCACAAGAGCAGGTATGGGAAGGTGCCAAGGTGGCTTCTGCGGCTCAAAGGTAGTCGAGATACTTTCGAAGGAACTCGGCGTTCCGATGAACGAGATAACAAAATTCGGCGGCGAGTCAAAGATTATCTTTGACAGGACGAAATGAGGTGGAATAATGGAAACGTGTTATGATTTAGTAGTTGTAGGCGGCGGCCCTGCCGGAATGGCGGCTGCGCTTGAGGCCTATGACAAGGGAGTTAAAAAAATCCTTATTTTGGAACGTGCCGATACTCTCGGCGGTATACTTGAGCAATGCATACACACCGGCTTCGGCTTGCATTACTTCGGCGAGGAGCTCTCCGGCCCCGAGTATGCCGGCAGATTCATAAAGCAGGTTAAGGAAACCGACATTGACGTTAAAGTCGATACAATGGTTCTTGATATTTCAGACGATAACGTTGTAACTGCCGTTAACAATAAGGACGGGCTTCTCACAATAAAGGCAAAGGCTGTTGTGCTTGCAATGGGTTGCCGTGAAAGACCGAGAGGTGCGCTTTCAATAGCAGGCTGCCGTGCGTCGGGTATTATGACCGCCGGAACCGCTCAGAAATACGTTAATATTGACGGATATATGCCCGGTAAAACTGTTGTAATCTTAGGCTCGGGAGATATAGGTCTTATTATGGCAAGACGTATGACCTTAGAGGGCGCGAAGGTTAAGGCTGTTTGCGAGCTTATGCCGTATTCGGGCGGACTTACGAGAAATATCGTTCAGTGCCTTGAGGACTTCGGTATTCCGCTTCGCCTTTCCTGCACGGTTGTCAGCACTCACGGCAAGGACCGTCTTGAGGGTGTTACCGTTGCCAATGTAGACGAGCATTTGAAGCCCATTCCCGGCACGGAGGAATATATACCCTGTGACACGCTTATGCTGTCGGTAGGACTCATTCCCGAAAATGAGCTTTCAAAGAATGCCGGTATCGAGCTTGACCGTATAACAAACGGCCCGATAGTTGACGAATACCGTGAGACAAAGCACAAGGGCGTGTTTGCGTGCGGAAACGTTTTGCAGGTGCACGATCTTGTTGACTATGTAACAGAGGAGAGCCAGCTTGCAGGCGCAGGTGCCGCAAAATATATCCGCGGTGAAAAGAACTGCGACGAATTTGTAAATACAAAGGGCGAAAACGGCGTAAGATACATAGTTCCGCAGAGAATTTCCCACGATACCGATAAGGACGTTAAGCTCTATTTCCGCGTTGGCAGAGTCCTTAAAAACGTAACTCTCACCATTACCTGCAACGGCGAGGTTATCTATACCAAGAAGAAAAAGAAAATGTGCCCCGGCGAAATGGAATATGTTCCTATTAAGGCTGATATTATCCATTCTCTGCCCGTAGACAGCACCATGGTAGTTTCCGTAAAGGAGGATGCGTAATATGGCTAAAAAAGAACTTGTATGTGTTTCATGTCCTATCGGCTGTTCCATAACGGTTGAGCTGTCAGACAGCGGAGAAGTTCTTTCCGTTACGGGAAACACGTGTAAACGCGGTGACGCTTACGCGAGAGCCGAGTGCACACACCCCGAAAGAATGGTAACCTCCACTGTTAAGGTTGAGGGAGGCAGACTTCCCGTAGTGCCGGTAAAGACAAGCTCGCCTATACCAAAAGAGAAAATTTTCGAATGTATGACCGAAATAAATAAGGTCACTCTTAAAGCTCCCGTCTCAATCGGAGATGTTGTAATCGAAGATGTTCTCGGCACAGGGGTAAATATAGTCGCCACAAACAACGACTGAATAAGATAAATAAAACCGCTTTTCGTTTCGGCGAGAGGCGGTTTTTGTTATTGTATGATTGATTATTATTCCTGCGGATAGTCGTACAGCGACTTAAATGTGTATCCCTGCTCTCTTGCCGAATCAATAATTCTGCCGAGAGCCGCCGCATTGTCGGGAGATACCGCATGCAGAAGTATTACGGCTCCGGGGTGCAGCCTTGACATAACGGTGTTAAATGCAAATTCTTCGCCTTTTTGCTTTTTTAAATCCCAATCGGAATACGCCACAGACCAAAATACGCTTGTGTATCCGAGCGAACCAACCGCGTCGAGTGCGCTGTCGGAGTATTCTCCCATCGGGAAACGGAAAAACGGCGCGCTGTATCCGAAATAGGTTCTTAAATAATCGTCCATGCCCTTGATTTCGTTTGCCATTTGGAGTCTTGTTAAGGTCGGGAATGAGGGGTGGGTTACGGAGTGATTTCCGACAATATGACCTTCGTTTATCATTCGCGCTATGATTTCGGGATTTTCCTTTACCTGCGGAAGCGTGCAGAAAAATGCGGCGGTAACCTGCTTTTCCTTTAATGTGTCAAGAATTTTTGCCGTGTAGCCGTTTTCGTAGCCGCAGTCAAATGTAAGGTATAATACCTTGTCAGTTGATTTGGTGTCGAGGCAAACCGCTTTGTAGCCGTTTGTCTCAAAGTATTTTTGATTGTTTACGGATATATCGTTCGGCTTGCCGTCTTTCGCTATGCCGTAGCCGTAGCCGTGCTTTTCGGTCGAAAGACCGCGTGTGTTTTCGGGATCGGAAACGTTAAAATCGACAAGCGGCAGCGGAGCCCTACCCGTGTAGGTTTCGCCGTCTTTTAAAGCGGCGTCGCCCGATAACACCGGCTTCGGGTCGGGAGCGGTCGTGCTTTCTGTCGTGGGAGCGGCGGTTTCGCTCTGCTCGGCAGCGGCTTTATCATTCTTTTTTCCGCATCCGAAAAAAGTTGCTCCGAGCACTATCAGCAATGCGGAAAAAATACAGAGAATTTTTTTCATTTTTTCTTCCTCCTATGTAACAAAGCGGCGAAAACCGCTTTGCTCAGAGAATGCTTTGATACGACTATTTTATCATATCCTGCATATTATCGACAATGGTATTTATGGTGTTTGCCGCCTTTTTTGCCGCCTTTTTCATCTTGCGTTTTCTCGAAGACGATTTAGCGGCGGTTGACATTACCGCGGCCGCCGTTCCCACGGCAAGACTCACGCCTACTGTTTTCATTGCCGAATTCATATTGTTATTCATTGTTTTTTCCTCCGTTTTATAAGATTGTATTATTATCTTGTGCAAAACGGACGGTAAAAATACTGTTTAGTTCTTTATATTTTTGAAAAATATGGTAAAATTGTTTTTGAAATTTTTTGAAAACGGTGATAAAAATGATATTGAATGTGGTTATGGTCGAACCGGAAATTCCGCAGAATACCGGAAACGTGGCACGTACGTGCGCTCTGACAGGCGCAAGACTTCACCTTGTAGGCCCCATGGGTTTTAAAATCGACGACAGGAAGTTAAAGCGTGCCGGTCTCGATTATTGGCACCTTTTGGATATAACATATTATGAGAACCTCGAAGAGTTCTTTCGCAAAAATTCGGATAACGGAAACTTTTATTATTTCACGACAAAAGCGACTCATCGTCATACCGATGTAAAATATCCCGACAATGTATATCTTTTCTTCGGAAAGGAAACAAAAGGTCTGCCGGAAAATCTTTTACACGATAATCCGCAGACCTCTGTGAGAATACCTATGCTTAATAACCCCGACGCGCGCAGCCTAAATCTCTCAAATTCCGTGGCGATAGGTGTGTACGAGGTTTTACGCCAATGGAATTACCCAAAGCTTTTGTGCGAGGGTAAGCTTCGCGACTATGAGTGGGATGTGTGACGTTTAATATGTAGGGTGCTCCTGATGCTTGCGGTAAGCGTCCATAATGTCTTTAAAGACCTCTCCGTTTGTCGGCGGCGTCCAGGTTACGGCGTTTGCGCCGGCGGCGATTGTGGCCTTGATGGTTTCGTCTGTGGGGCCGCCCGTTGCCATTATCGGTATGTCGGGATATTTTTTGCGGATTTTTTCGATAAGCTCAGGAGTTTTAGACGCCGCGGATACGTTGAATATTTCCGCACCCGCCTCAATTCTTCCGGCAATATCGTCCTCCTCCGAAACCACGGTGACAATAACGGGTATGTCAAGAGCCTCTTTAAGCTCCTTAACGGTCGAATTCGGAGTCGGTGCATTTACAACAACACCGAACGCGCCCTGATATTCGGCGTGTCTGCCGAGGCCGAGAACTCGCTCGCCCTTTGTAAGCCCTCCGCCTATTCCCACAAATACGGGTGTGTCGGCGGCCATCATAACCGCCTGAGTGATGACCGGCTGCGGCGTAAACGGGTACACGGCAATAACCGCGTCGGCGTTGGAATTTCTTATTATGCTGACATCAGTTGAAAACAGAACCGATTTTATTCGTCTGCCGCATATTTTAATCCCGTTGCAGGTATAAATAGCTTCGGGGACGCTGAGTCTGAAATCTCTCAAAAAACCTTTTACTTCTGTCATTGATTTTTTCCTCGTTTCGTAATATATTATAAAAAGAAATGTTTTAACGGAGTTGATAAATATGTTTAAAGAAATAAACGTGCGCGAGCTGGACCGTTCGCCGATACAAATGATAAGCGATGATTGGGCTCTTTTGACCGCAGGCAAAGAGGGCGATTGGAATACGATGACCGTTTCGTGGGGCGGCGTAGGAGAGCTTTGGGGCAAGGATGTAGTGTTTGTTTTTGTCCGTCCTCAGAGATATACCCTCGAATTTATGGAAAAATACGATGAGTTCACTCTCTCGTTCTTCGACGGCGAATATAAAAAGGAACTCGGCATATGCGGCGCAAAATCGGGCAGGGATATTGATAAGGCTGCCGAGACGGGTCTTGTCCCGGAATATGTAGATAATGCCGTCACATTCAAGCAGGCTAAAAAAGTGCTTGTCTGCAAAAAGGTAGCGTTTAAGGATATGACTCCCGACGGATTTTTGGACAGCTCAATAGAAAAGTGGTATACGAATAAAGATTACCACAGAATTTACGTCGGCACAATCGAAAAAACGCTTATTTCGGAATAATTTTAAAAATTTTAAAAAAATTTAAACTTTTTTGCAAAAAACACTTGCAATTTGAGAAACCTTGTGATATACTTACTCTCGCACTTGAGAGATGAGTTCAAAAACAAAGTTTCTCAAAAGTCGGTGTTTATTACGATGAGGGTCCACCCGTTCCCATTCCGAACACGGTAGTTAAGCTCATTCGTGCCGAAAATACTTGGCTGGAAGCGGCCCGGGAAAATAGGTCGATGCCGACATTTTATGAAAGTAGTTCTCCAATAGGGGAGCTATTTTTTTGCCTTTTTTTACTCCGTGAATTTTTCACGGAGCTTTTTTAATGCCCTTTTTTCTATTCGGGAAACATAGGAGCGCGAAATTCCCATTTCTTCGGCGATTTCACGCTGCGTCATCGGCTTTGACATAAAAAGCCCGTATCGTTTTAAAATTATCTCTCTGTCGCGAGAGTCTTCCATTTCGTCGATATATTCGCGCAGCTTTTCTATTTTGATTTTTTTATCCAAATCATCTGCGATGGTATCGTCTGTATAGACAATATCCGAGAGTGTCAGTGGATTTCCCTCGGAATCCGTATCAATAGGTTCACTCATGGAAATATCCTGAGCCGACTTTTTTTGACTGCGAAAGTGCATGAGTATTTCGTTTTCAATACAGCGTGAGGCGTATGTTGCAAGGCGTGTACCCTTGGTGTAATCAAAGCTGTTTATGCCTTTTATAAGCCCAATTGTGCCGATTGAAATAAGATCCTCTTGGTCGGAGTAATTTGAATAATACTTTTTAATTATGTGCGCCACGAGCCGCAGATTGTGCTCTATCAGGCGATTTTTGGCTTCTGTGTCGCCCGAAGCCATTTGTTCAAGAGCCTTTTTTTCTTCTTTTGCGGACAGCGGCTTCGGAAATGACCCGGCATTTTCAATATGCAGAATCAAATAAAGCATTTTTGTGGTTATGGCGGATAAAAGCTCCAAAAGCATTAAAATCGACCTCTCTTTCATATTAAGAATATGATTGTGAAAAGCCGTATTTGCAAGTCCCGAAAAAATGCTTGCGAATTTGCGTGAAAACAAGACCGTAATAAATAGGCAGAGTATAACGCGCTTGTGTCGACAGAGTGTGTTTAATCCCTTTTTCGCGCTTAAAATCAGACGTAATTGACAAATTGGCGCAAAAATATTATACTTTATTGTGAAAAAATAATAAATTACGGAAGTAACACATATTGTGTTCTTTATAAAAAAACAAGTGGGGGAAAATATGAAAAACAAGAAAATTTTAATAATATCGCTTTGTGCTGTTCTGATTGCTCTCGGAGCGGCGACTTCGGTTATGCTCAAAAGGAACAGCATATCAAAGCACAGTTTGATTTGTGCCGATGTAAATGATAATAAGTTGATTTCCTATAAAATATCCGAGAAAGCGGAAACCCGGATTTCTTTTGACGGATATTCGGAATATTTGCTTGTCGGCAAGTATATCGGTGGGGAATATTGCTGTGTTTCCAAGGGCGAAAATTCACTTTATGATGTGCTGCTGATAAAGAACGGCAATATTGAAAGAACATATCAATTAAGCTTTTGCCCCGATGAAATTGCGGCAACCGACGACGGCATTTATTGCTTGACGAACGGTAAAATTTACCGTTTAAGTACAGCGGATAATACCGAAAACCTATATAAAGACAATGTTTATACTAATTACCGTTTAAATATGCTTATTACCGATAAAGGGGATTTGGTATATTTAAGGCAGGAAAACGACGGAAGCGTCTCTCTTGTGCTCGACTGTGACGGACAGGAAACCGACGTTTTTACATTTAATCCTGATGATACTATTGCCGTGGGACTTAATACAGATAACCGATTTTTATATAAAGACAAAAGCGGCAATTATAAGACGATGGCTGTGTCGGTTTACGGCGGTAAGCAGCAGAAATACGGCAAATCCGCTACATTTGTTCAAGCTTCGTCGGACGGCAAGCTTGCCGTCAAATGTAAAAGACAGGTTTTGGGCGAGTGCTCCGATGTCTATATAGTTGACGGTAAAACGGGTATTGCCGTGTCAACACATTTGGTCGATTTGGATATACCGTATTCGGTCGTTGTAGTGTAGATTTTATAATCTGCTCAAATATGCGTAATTGGTTTTGCCAGGTGCATCCGTGTAAGCTTATATATGAATTCTTAAATTCATATAACTGTTCTGTTGGATTTGAAAGGAATATTATATGAAAAACAAGAAGGTTGTTACTGTTGTATCGGTAATTTTAATAGTGCTGATTTTGATTGCGGTTGCTGTAATATCCGTGCACAAATACCGTGAGGCAACCATAAATAAAAACATTCAAAAAATCAATATTTCGTGGTCTGAATTTTATCCGACGAATGAAAATGATTTGAGCAAATTTCCTGCTTATACCGTTAACGACTGCGATGTTTTTTGTAAGCATAAAATCAATGATAACGGCACAGGCGATACTGTGGTAAGAACAGATTTAAAAATCAGTGACTATGTTCCGTATACAATCAAATACACTTTAAAAAATGATTCGGATTATAACATTGAAAGCACACATATTTGCGGACAGTATTCTTCCGATGTCGTTATTACAGAGGTTAATACAGATTGGGGCTATTGGTATGGTCCTTCCGTAAGCTCGCACTCACAGCAAACTTTTGAATCGCTTGTTTGGGTAAAAAAAGATTTAACCCAAAGTCAGGTAGACGAAATTTTCAAAACATTGGAATTTGATTGCGATATATCGGTTGACTGTACATCAGGTAACGAATGGAATCCAAAGACTGTTACATTGAAATGCTCACATGAATAATTCTCTGCTTTAGTCGCACATAATATATATTCTTGTACAAATATACGTGGGACGATGAATGTGTCAAAACCATTGAAGCCGATTCATATGTCGGGACTTGAGCTAAAAGTAACGGATATACTTTTATTTCCCGGTAAAGATTGTTTTGATAATAATTCAGCGCTTAACTCGAATAACAAAATACCCCTCCTGATGTGTACTCTGCATCAAGAGGGGATTTTTTACTTTGTACCAGATAAAAAAGTGTTACGTATCAGCACAAACATAGTTAATATATATCTAAAATGTGTTGATACGTAACAAAACTGCCAAACACTACCTCTCAAAATTTGCCTTCTGAATGCTTATTCTAAATAATAGCCTGCCTGTGCATTCCAGAGCTCTGCGTATTTACCGTTAGCCGACACAAGCTCGTTATGCGTTCCTGTCTCAACCAGTTCGGCGTTATCAAATACAGCGATTTCATCACAGAAGGCACAGCTTGAAAGCCGATGTGAAATATATATTGCTGTTTTGTTTTCAACAAATGAATTAAAATGATTGTATATTTCATTTTCAGCTATCGGGTCAAGCGCAGCCGTCGGCTCATCAAGGATTACTATCGGCGAATCCTTATATAATGCTCTGGCAAGTGCCAGCTTTTGTGCCTCACCACCGGAGATTTCCACACCTGACTTATCTAAATCCTTATATAGATAAGTCCTTTCTTTTTGCGGCATTTCCTCAATTCTATTCTTAATATCGGCTTTTTCAAGAGCAGAATAAAGTGAGCTTTTATCACATTTACTACTTGCCGAAATGTTATCTGCAACTGTCAATGATAAGAGTTTATAATCCTGAAACACAACTGAAAAAAGGCTGCTCAGACTTTCTCTTGTGTATTCTTTGATATTGATTCCGTTAATCAAAATTTCGCCATCGTCAATATCATACAAACGGCAAAGCAGCTTAATAAAAGTCGTTTTGCCACTGCCGTTTCTGCCGACTACGGCAAGCTTTTTGCCGTCACCGATTTTCAGGTTAATGTGCTTAAGGGCATAATTATCGCTCTTTGGATATTTAAACGAAACATTATTGAATTCAATCTCAAATCCGTCAGATGTATCAAGTTCGCGGTTGCCGTAAACCATTGTACTCTCGGCTTCGAGTATTTTGAAATAATCCGCGGCGAACGGCAAAATTTCTTTCAGCTTACCGAGTGTGTTGGCAAGCATCATGATACCGCTGATGATTTGCATAAATGAGCCGCAGTACAATACAAGCGAGCTGATACCGAACAAACCGAATAGGCCTTTGACGCCGATAAACAAATATACGCCGAACCCGACCGTTGCGCCGAGTATGGCAATAAATGAGCTCGATTTTGCTGTTTTCATTGAAATCCTTCGAAGCGTTAATTCACCGTCTGTCAGTATCTTTTGCGTTGCAATACTGTCAACCAAGCCCTGTTCCTTATACAGCCGAATCTCCTTGCCCGTTTTGTAATCACCTAAAATGTCGATAAAGAAATAGAAAATGCGGTCGAGCTCGGCGTACTTTTCGTTTGCTTCAAGATAAGATTTATTGATATTTGACGCAACAATCAATATTACCACCGCCATAATTGCAATTGATGCAACTATAGTAATGATAAACAGCGGCCTTTCAAAGAAAGTATCGCCCGTTTTGACAAATCCGACCTTCAGAAGAGGAATGATGATAATAAACGAGATAATCGTGGTCAGCACGCCTCGTGTAAATTGAAGCGTTGTCCACATATAGTACGGAAGTCTCGCCCAACGGCTCTTTCCCGCTTCCTCGTGACGATGCAAAAGCTCTTTAAATTCACTGTCATTCAGCAGCGCATAGTCCGCATTATACAGCTTTTCTTCAACCTTTTTGTTTTCAAGGTCAAGAAGCATCATCCTGTGAGTTTCATTGTAATTATTAAGGAAGGATGCCAAGAAAAAGATAATTACATTTAATCCGAGAACTAAAACTATATTTGACACAATCGTTTTAACATCCGCTTTTTGGGTCAGCAGGGTTATTAATCTTGCTGAAAAGTAGATGTTGATAAACGGCTTAATACTGTCAATTACCGCCTGAAAGACAGTAGCGGGAAGAAGGAGGGGCTCAAGGGAATTAACCTCACGATACATTCTTTTTATCAGCCTTGCTTTACTCATTCACAGCCACCCCCATTTCCCTGTAATACATACTCTGGGTTTGGTACATTCTGTAATAAGCCCCCTTCTTTGCCATTAACTCCTCGTGCGTGCCGCTTTCCGCAACAGCTCCGTCTTTGATAAACAGAATTCTGTCGCAGAAACGGGTCGAGGAAAGACGGTGAGAAATAAAGAAGGAAATTTTATCCTCGGTCAATTCATTGTATTTGAGATATAGCTCATTTTCGCTTATTGGGTCAAGTGCTGCCGTCGGCTCATCAAGAATCAGAACCGGCGCATTTTTATAAACCGCCTTTGCCAAAAGCAGCTTTTGCTTTTCACCGCCGGAGAAATCGGCGGCATTTTTATACACATCTTTCACCATCAAGGTGTTCTCTTTTTCGGAAAGGGAATTGATTTTGTCGGTGATGCCTGCCTTATCAAATGCGGCAAACAGGCGTTCTTTATCGTATGACTGTTCTGCGGTAATGTTTTCTGCTATCGTCATTGGCATAAAGCAATAATCCTGAAACACAGCGGAAAACAGATCGAAGTAGCTGTCAGAGGAAAATTCTTTGCTGCTTCTGCCGTTAATCAGAATGTCTCCCTCACTCGGATAATACAGTCCGCAAAGGAGCTTAATCGCCGTCGTCTTTCCTGCACCGTTTTCACCAACGATAGCTATATTTTCACCCTTGTTTACCTTGAAGGACATATTTCGTATCGTTTCGGTATCGCTTGCCGGATAAGTGAAGAAAACATTGCTGAATTCAATTGAACGAACTTCGCCGAAGTCAACCTCCGGCTTACCCTCGCTTACGCTTTCTTCGACAAATTCACGGTACAACGCACAGTCCGTACAGCAACGAGAAATTTCCATGAAGCTAAAAACAAGATTCATTATCCAGTTAGAAAAACCCGTAATAATGCCAAAGCAGAAAATGAATTCTGAAACGGAAAGACGGTTTTTAAGCACCAAGTATGTGAGATATGCATAAGCGACCAGCTCACGAACAAGATTCAGCAAGGCTCTCACGCCGCTGATTGCAGCACTCTGCTTGGTGTATTTTGCATTAATGTGTTCAATCTGATAAATAAAATCCGCTGCAGTCTTTACCAAATAATCCGAAAAGCCGTACAGCTTAATATCCTTTGAAGCTTCGGCGTTCTTGGAAAGCTTGTAGAAATACTCGAATTTACCCGACAGCTTTGAGTAATTATCGGTTGTTTCGCTCTGCTTCGTTTTAAGGATTTTAAGGAGAAAGAACTCACATACACAGGTAAGGAGTATCAACAAAATAATAAAGTAATTGACTTTGTAAAGGAGAACGGAGGAGGCAATAACGCCGATAACGCAAACGAGAAAATGAGCGCACTGCTCCACAAAATCCGCACCGGAGGAAAAGCGCGCATTATAAAATGCTTCGGCCCGCTTTTGCTTTTCTCTGCCTTCAAAGCTTTCAATATTGACATAATCGGTTGTAAGTGTTTTACGGAACGCTGCAACGGCATAGCGCATACGAACTATTCTTGCGCCGCCTCTGACAAGCTCCTTCATAAACGGGTCAAGCCATATTGTCAACGTTAAAAGGAGGCTCAAAAGCGCAACGATGACTGTCATATCACCAACGGTAACGCCATTATCAATAGCGTCAATCATTGCTTTCGGTATATACGCCGTAACTAACGGCTGCAACACTAATGCCGGTACCCAAAGGAAAAAGAATTTGAGGCTTTTTTTATCCCATTTCAGCCAATTGGAAAGCATATATTTGAAATTATCCTTCATTGCTTCTCTTCTTTCATTAAGTATTATAGATATTACTCTGCTATGTGCTCTGAATCGGTAATGACCGATATTTCACCTGAAAATCGATTAGTTGCCGACACTGTAAACTGCTTTGCCGGTTAAGAAATTTCGCCGAACAGCCCTAACAACGACTTCGCTGCTAAGCTCAAAGTATATAAGGCTGTCGTCTTCGGTAATATAAGTTGTAATATTAAAGCTTCGGATAACGCACCGTCGCCCGTTCAATCTAACACGGCTGTGCCTATTAGTGTCACGTACCGCGAAATGCTGCGTATCGGTACAAGCGAAGTTAATATATGTCAAAAAAGTACTGATACGCAGCAAAAGCCTGCAATACCATTGTTATATTTTTTTAGCTATGGCGGCGGTTACGGCGCAAACCTCTTTTGCGCCTGCTATTTTCAGCATTTTAGCACACTCCGAAAGCGTGGAACCGGTGGTCTTTATGTCGTCTGCAAGAAGTATTGTTTTGCCGTCAAGATATGAAAACTCTTCCGCTGTCGCGAATATGCCGAATACATTGCCGCGCCGTTTGGTTCCCGGGAGAGTGTGCTGGCGCGGAACATCATAGAGCTTTACGAGCATCTCCCGACACGGCAAACAAAGCTCCTCACCGAGCCGTTTTGCCAAAAGCTCGCTCTGGTTAAATTCCCTGTCGTGTTTTTCGGATTTTGAAAACGGCACAAAGGTTATTATATCAAATTTCTTTTCGCCGTATTGCTCTTTTACGGTTTTTGCCATATCCTGCGCGAGAGTACGTGCAACAAAATCCTTTCCCTCAAATTTCAGGCGGTGTATTGCGGTTTTGGCGGCACCCTCATAGTAAAACGGAGCGGCGACGGCGGTATATTCGCTTTTTGCCTGCTTACATGAGCAGTCCTCTTTGCTGTGACCGCAAAAACGGCAACACGGAGGCAAAATACGCGGCAGGGAGCTTTCGCAGCTTTCACAGACGTCTTTTTCCGGGACTATCAATTCTCCGCAGTATTTGCACCTTTTTGGGAAAAAGACGGAAAGAAGCCTATCCGCAAATTTAAGCAAAATATTCACCTCCGCAAGCTCAGGCTTTTTTTATGTCAAACCAAAATACAACTCCGTCGTCCGTGTTTTCGGCACCGTATTTTTCGCCGTGCAGCTTCTGTATTGCACCGACTATCGAAAGGCCGAGTCCGAAACGCCCCTCTGCGCGCGAATGTGACTTGTCGGCGCGGTAAAAGCTTATCCATATTTTATCCATATCATCGCTGTCTATATGACTTCCGCTGTTGTATACGCAAATCCGTATGCTGCCTTCGTTCGGGCTTTGCCCTTTATAGACTCTTATAATGTTGTCGCCGGAAACGTGTGAGCAGGCGTTCGATATGTAGTTGTTAAATACCATTCGTATTTTAACGCTGTCGCCGAGTCCGAAGCAGTCGCTCGGAATATCATTTATAAATTTGATTCCCTTGCTCTCAAATTTTAATCGGTTTTCTTCGCCGTATTCTTCAGCGGCTGCGCGAATGTCTATCTTATCCATACTGAGCTTGACGTTACCTGATTCATACATTGAAAGCTCGAGAAGCTGTAAAACGAGCATATTCATCTTGTGAGTTTCATCGGTTATTATTTCACAATATTCCGAAGCACCTTTTGTGTCGCCGCTGTCGAGCATCAGCTTGGCACCCTCCGAATAGCCCTGTATTATTGAAATCGGAGTTTTCAACTCGTGCGAAACATTAGAGATAAAATCCTTGCGGATTTTGTCGAGCTGCTGTTCTTTCTCTATATCCTCCTGCAACCTGCGGTTTTTCTCGTTTAAATCGACAAGCGTGCTGTTGAGCGAATCGGACAGCTCGTTTATACTGCTTGCCAAAGTGCCTATTTCATCGTTTCCGCCGTATTCGCATTTCTTTGAGAAGTCCATATCTGCCATGCCGCCGGTGACGCTGCTCATTTCAATAAGCGGCTTTGTAAATTTCTTTGAATAGAAATATATTGCAACAAGCGTGGCACAAAGAGCGAGTATGCTGGTTATAAGCATCACGTTTATGGCTGTATCGGCATATGAGTCTATCGTCGTTTTTTTGCTGTACATCTCAAGGTCTCCGCCGAATTTAAGACTTTTTCCGTAGACTATGAATTGCGTGTCGCTCATAGCGTTTTCCTGAATTTCAAAGAAAGAGCCGTCGGGGTTGTCGTGCCGGTCCCGTATCACTATTTTACCTCCGGTTATACCGGTAGGCACGGCACCGTAGTAAAGGGGAGTGCCGTCCGACATATATACGTCTATGGTAACTCCGTTGTCTTTTTCGAGCAATGCGATTTTAGAGCTGTAATCGGCGGCGGAAACGTCGTAGGTGTCGATTTCCTCCGCAAGATACTGCATGGTACGCTTTTGATTGAGTATGTATATTGACGAGAGATACCATTTGTTGAGGGCGAGTATCAGCGTTACGGCAATAAGAACTATGGCTCCGACCTGTAAAAACAGCCGCAGCCTTATACTTATGAAGCGCTTACTCTTAGTCTTTTTGCTCATATTCACTCCTCTATCTTATAGCCTACGCCGTATACGGTATGTAAATGCTTTGTTCCCCAGTCGCCGAGCTTTGTGCGAAGCCTTGCAACGTGAGAATCTACGGTTCTTATATCGCCGTCGTAGTCAAAACCCCAAACATCGTCAAGCAGCTGTTCGCGTGAGTAAACTCTGCCGACAAAGCCGAGCAGCTTTATTAGAATACTGTACTCCTTAAGCGTCAGCGAAACGGCTTCGCCGTAGACCTTGACCTCGTGCGCGTCTTTGTTTACCGACAGCCCCCAAAGCTCGTCGGTGTCGGAGACAAATCCGCTCCCGGAGCGGCGCAAAAGAGCCTCCACTCGTTTCATAAGTACGGCCGGGGAAAACGGTTTTGTTACATAGTCGTCTGCACCGCTTTCAAATCCGGTTAATTGATCAAAGTCCTGACTTCTTGCCGAAAGCAGCATAATGGGCACGGCAGAGTGCCGTCTTATTTCCTTTGTCGCTTCCCAGCCGTCGAGCTCGGGCATCATAATATCCATTATTATGAGGGCGGTGTCCGGATTTTGGTTGAAAAGCTCTACGGCCATTTTGCCGTCCGCGGCCTCAAGTGGCGTGTGACCCTCTTTAATCAGGAAATCGCACACAAGTCGCCGTATGAGCATTTCATCGTCTGCCACTATTATTTTTGCCATTATGACATCGTCTCCCGTTTCCTGCCGCCATATCGGCGCAAAAAAATAATCTCAAAAACAGCAGATGCCGTTACTGAGATTATTTTATCACAAACCGATAGCTTGTTTCAATATATAAGAGTTATTTAAGGTATTTACGAAGTCCCGTTTTGTTTATTGCTGCGCAAAGCGGCATTCCGGCGGCGTAGCATACCACGAGCTCGCCGAGACCTACAAATGCTGCCTGTATAAGAAAGCCCTTGAACGTAAAGCCCTCGGGCAAAAATACGGCTATTTCCGCCCCGACTATAACGGCGTTGAACACTACCGAAAAAACCGGTGCGAGAAGCGGCAGCCCCTTTACCTTGACCTTTCTCGTGAGATACGTAAATACGGCGGCCAAAAGCGTTGCTGCCGAGCCGCATATTATGTCCGTAATGCCGTACGGACTTCCGAGATTGGCCAAAATACAGCCTATTGTAAGCCCGGGTATTGCGGCCGGTGTGTATGCCGCAAGAACCGTCAGAGCCTCGGAAAATCTGAACTGTACCGCTCCGTAGGCAAGATTTACGGCGGATGCGGCATAGGTCAGCGCGGCATAGAGTGCGGCAATTACCGCACCGCAGACGAGAAAGTTAACATCTTTTTTCTTATTCATTTTTCAAACTCCTTAGTTTTGATTTGGGCATTTGCCCTGTCAGGCGGATCTCGAACTGACAACTTTGATTATGAGATTTTCAAAGCATTGAAATTGTATAATAAAAGAGCCTGCTCGTCAAGGAAAAACAAAAAGATTTTCCGTGAAACGGCTCAAATATTGACTTTTTTGCTTCCGTTTGCTATTGTTTTTATAAATAAAACGGTAAGGAGCGTTTGTCTTGAAAAATTACGTTCTCAAATATAACAAGCCTGCGGAGTATTCCGAAAACGGATGGCAAAACGAGGTTTTGCCCATAGGCAACGGCATGCTCGGTATGTGCGTATTCGGAGGTGTTTCCGAGGAGCATTTGCAGTTTAATGAAAAAACTCTTTGGACGGGCGGACCGTCAAAGAGCAGAAAGGACTATATCGGCGGAAATGTCGAAAACAGCTATGAATACCTTGAAAAAATCAGAGAAGCACTGCGCCGCGGTGATAAAAAGGCCGTCCTTAAATTTAAGGATAAGCTTGTAGGCGTGAAGGACGGCTACGGGGCATATCAGAATTTCGGGGAGATAGTGCTCAAATTTCCTCACGGTGTTTTTTCGGATTATGAAAGACAGCTCGATATAACAAATTCCGTTTGCACGGTGAAATATAAGAGCGGCGAAGTTTCCTTTATACGCGAGTGTTTTGCGTCGCACAATCCGTCGGTTATCGCCGAAAAAATTACCGCCGATAAAAATGGTGTGTTGAACACCGAAATTTCATTTTCGGCGTCTCACGAGACCGACAGCATAAGAGTGCAGGATAATTCCCTGATTTTGTGCGGCAGGCTCTCGGATAATGACCTCGCATACTATGCGCGCCTTTGTGTTACAACGGACGGTGAAATGGTAAAAGGCGACGGTAAGCTCGCCATTAAAGACGCTTCATATCTTGTTTTTGCCCTCTCTGCCGGAACAAACTATAAAAACGAATATCCGAATTACAGAGGCGAATTGCCCGAAGGCAAAGTAAATTCCGCAATAGAAGAATTTTTGAAAAATGGCTATGACGAGGTTAAAAAAGAGGCGATTGCCGAATACAAATCGCTGTTTGACCGTTTTTCATTTGAGGTTACAAGCTTCACAAGCACCGAATACACGGATAAACTCCTTTCTTCATACCGTGAAAACCCCGATTCAAAGGACGGGCGGTACTTGGAAGAGCTTTTGTGCCAATACGGCAGATACCTGCTTATTTCAAGCTCTGCCGAAAATGATGAGCTGCCCGCCAATCTTCAGGGCGTATGGAACAATTCCAATTCGCCTGCGTGGAGCTGTGATTATCATCTGAACGTAAATCTTCAGATGTGCTATTGGCATGCGTATGTCACGGGACTTTTCGGCGCGGCAAAACCGATGATACGCTATATGGAGTCGCTTCGTGAGCCGGGCAGAGTTACCGCGCGGTGTTACCACAATATTGTTTCCGATGAAAAAAATCCCGAGAACGGATGGGTGTGCCATACTCAAAACACGCCCTTCGGTTGGACGTGTCCCGGTTGGGATTTCTACTGGGGCTGGTCTCCTGCGGCGTCCTCGTGGATGATGCAGAATTGCTTTGATTATTATGCGTTTACCGAGGACACGGACTATCTTCGCTCCGACATATATCCCATGATGAAAGAAAATGCTGTTTTTTGGCTTCAAAATCTTGTTTACAGTAAAGAGCAGGACAGATATGTTTCGTCTCCGTCTTATTCTCCGGAGCACGGGCCCATAAGTATAGGCAATACATACGAGCAGACGCTTATATGGCAGCTGTTTACCGATACCGAAAAGGCGGCAAGGGTTCTCGGAGACGACGATTTTGCGGCTGAGCTTGAAAAGGTACGTGTAAAGTTAAAGCCCATTACAAAAGGTCGATGGGGTCAGATAAAGGAATGGTATGAGGAGGACGAATGGTACAAGTCCTTGAAGTTCAGAAAGCTTAAATATAAGCTCCATTCCTGCCAAAACCGCCACAGACACGCATCTCATTTGCTCGGACTTTATCCCGGAAGCGCGATAACCGATAAAACTCCCGAACTTATCGAGGCTTGTAAAGTATCTCTACTTGACAGAGGCTTCGGCCAAAAGAGCGGCGCAAATGGTTCGGGCTGGGGCAAGGCGAATAAGGTAAACCTTTGGGCAAGGGCGAAGGACGGCAACAGAGCATATTCAATGCTGCGTGAGCTTATAAACAAAAACATCGCGCCTAACCTTTGGGATTTCCATCCGCCGTATCAGATGGACGGAAACTGCGGATACACAAGCGGTGTCTGCGAAATGCTGTGTTACAGCTCCGATGATATTATAGAGCTTTTGCCAGCACTCCCCGCGGAGTGGAAAAACGGCAGCGTAAAAGGGCTTTGTGCACGCGGAGGATATTCTCTTGATTTCACGTGGGAAAACGGCAAAATAAAGAGTCTGTCGGTATATTCGTCCTGCGGCAAAAAGACGGCACGCATTAAAACGGGCGATGAAATCAAAACGGTGAAAACGGTCGGTTAAAAGCACCGAAAATTTACTCGTTGTATTTTTGAAAGGATTTGAAAACAGTGAAATATCTTGTTATAGGTGTCGGCGGAACGGGAGGCGCAATAGCCGCATACCTTACAAAGGCCGGAATAGATACAACTCTGATTGCGAGAGGCAAAAATCTGTCGGCTCTCAGGGAAAACGGCATTACTCTGAGCCTTGATAACAACGAATACACAAATGCCGTAAAAGCCTTTGATATGAACGGTTTTGAGAATGCTGTGAAATCCGGCGCAGCCCTTTCGCCCGATGTAATTTTTGTGTGCGTAAAGGGGTATAGCATTACAGACACAATACCGTTTATAAAAAGCGTATCCGAGCCCGAAACCGTGGTAATACCGATACTCAATATTTACGGCACGGGCAGACATATGCAAAAAGAGCTTCCCTCTCTTACGGTGACGGACGGGTGTATATATGTTTCCTCAAGTCTTGTCTCTCCGGGGAAAATACATATGTACGGTTCGATTTTTCGTATAGTTTACGGGTTGCCTTCGCACAAAAAGGATGATTCGCGGCTTATAAAAATCGAAAACGACTTAAAACTGGCAAACATAACGCCGGTTTTTTCCGATAATGTCGAAAAGGACACTCTCCAAAAATTTTCGTATGTTTCGCCTATGGCGGGATGCGGTCTGTATTTCGGAGCAAATGCCGCCGAGATGCAAAAACCGGGAGCGGAGCGCGAGCTTTTTTCTGAGCTTATCTCCGAAATTGAAACGCTTGCGGCTGCAATGGGAATAAAATACGAAAAGAGCCTTGTAAAAATAAATCTCGATATTCTCGACGCTCTGTCGCCGGACGCCTCCACCTCTATGCAGCGCGACATTGCTGCCGGTAAGCAGTCGGAAATAGACGGTCTTATATATGAGGTTGTGCGCCTTGCCGATAAGTACGGACTCTCTCTTCCGGCTTACCGTAAAATATCCGAGAAATTTCGGCTTGACGGCCTTAAATAATGAAAAGCCGCCGAAGCTTTTCACGGTTGACGAAACAGAGGGTTTGTAGTATAATTTTTCCTAATATATTATTTTGAAAGGAGTCCACAAATCATTATGGACGACGCAGGACCTGCGAGTATTATTCTTAAACTTTTTTTACTATTTATTCTTATTTTGATTAACGCTTTCTTTGCAATGTCGGAGATAGCTATCATTTCGCTGAATGACGCCAAGATGGAAAAAATGGCGGAGGACGGCGACAAAAAGGCAAAACAGGTATTAAAGCTTACCAAAAACTCCAGCAACTTCCTCTCGACCATTCAGATAGGCGTAACCCTTGCCGGCTTCCTTACTTCGGCTGTCGCGGCTCAGAACTTTGCGGTAATGCTGACCGACGCTCTTGCGAAAACATCTGTTGTTAAGGTAATTCCGGTCGGTGCGATAAGCGTAATTTCGACTATACTTATAACGCTTGTTATGTCTTATTTTTCACTCGTTCTCGGCGAGCTTGCACCCAAAAAGTTCGCTATGCAGAAGTCTGAAAAGATCTCCTTTGCGGTCACTCCGATACTTCTCGGCTTCAGTAAGTTAACAAAGCCGTTTGTAAAGCTTCTTTCTGCTTCCACAAATCTTATAGTCCGTATGTTCGGTCTTGACCCCAACGCTGATGAGGAAACCGTCACAGAAGAGGAAATCCGTATGATGGTTGACGTCGGTCAGGAAAAGGGCGTAATTGAGGACAGCCAAAAAGAAATGATAAACAACGTCTTTGAATTTGATGATATTGACGTTGCCGATATAATGACTCACCGCACCGATATGGAGTGCGTTGACGTTGAAGATTCTCTCCAGGACGTAGTCAAAACCTCAATGGAGCACGGCTATTCGAGAATCCCTGTATATGAGGAAGACCCCGACAATGTTGTCGGTATTATATACATTAAAGACCTTTTAAAATATGTCGGGTCCAATCTGCCGAAAACAAAAACGCCTAAGGACATAATGCGCGAGGTATATTGCGTTCCCGAAACAAAGCGCTGCGGCGAATTATTTTCGGAAATGACCGCTAAGCATATTCAGATGGCAATAGTGGTTGACGAGTACGGCGGAACTGCCGGCCTTGTAACCCTTGAGGATATAGTTGAGGCTATCGTCGGTAATATTCAGGACGAATATGACAACGAGGACGAAGAAATATCCAAGATAAACGATACCACCTTTACGATAGACGGTATTACCGATATCGAAGAGGTTGAGGAAAAACTCGGCATAAAGCTGCCCGAGGGAGACTACGATACTCTCGGCGGATTTATAATCAGCCTTTTGGGCTTTTTGCCGGTTGACGGCGATATGAACACCGTTCAGTATAAAAACATCAGGTTTACCGTGTTGAACGTAGAGGAGCGCCGTATAGGTAAGGTCAAGGTCGAATTTTTGCCGGAGGAACAGCTCGGCGACGAAAAAACGACTGATGAAAAGTCCGAGGAAAAGGATAAGCGTAAAAGCGGTGACAAAGACGATGAATAATGTGCTTCTTCACTGCTGCTGTGCGCCGTGCTCGCTTTCCTGCATAGACCCTCTGCGAAACGAGGGAATAGAGCCGGTCGCGTTTTGGTATAATCCAAACATCCACCCTTGGAAAGAATACGAGGCAAGGCGTAATTGCCTTATCGACTATGCTTCAAAAATAAATATGAGGGTTTTGGTCGAAGAGGATTACGGACTTCGCGAATTCGTGAAAAATGTTGTCGGCGATATAGATAACAGGTGTACCTATTGCTATGAGACGAGGCTTCGCAAAACAGCCGAATTTGCGGCGGAACACGGTTTTAAGCAGTTTACAACCACGCTTCTCGCAAGCGTTTACCAAAAGCACGAGCTTATAGCCGCGGCAGGCGAGCGTTTCGGAAAAGAGTTCGGCGTGGAATTTCTCTACCGCGATTTCAGACCGAATTTCAGAGCCGGCAATCAAAGGGCAAGAGAGCTCGGCTTTTATATGCAAAAATACTGCGGATGCGTCTTTTCTGAGGAGGACAGATACAAAAAAGCAATCCTCCGCGAAAAAGAAAGGTTTCTTGAAGAACTTGATTCTTTTACATTATAAAATAAAGATAAAACGGCTTATAGGGAGCTTGATCCCGATAAGCCGTTTTTTTATACGTGATTTAAAATCCGACTACCTGATGAGTTCTCGGTACCGACGGCGGATCGCCTATTCTGCCGTAGACCCTGAGCGACGCTATTCTTTCCATATCTTCGTCGGAAATTTCAAAGCCGAATACATCGGCGTTGTTCCGAATTCTGTCGGGATTTGCCGACTTAGGAATGGGAACGGCACCCTTTTGCACTATAAAGCGTATGCAAAGCTGGGCTACCGAAACCTTGTATTTTTCGGCAAGCTCTATTAGGAGTTCGCGCTTAAATGCCTGACCTTGTATGAGCGGACTCCAGGCTTCGGGCAAAACAGAGTTTTCTTTGCAGTATGCTATCATTTCGTCCTGCGGATTTTGCGGATGCATCTGAACCTGATTTATCAGCGGATAATCGTCGAGATTTTTCTTTAAAATCTCAATATGCTCCGCCATAAAGTTACTTGTGCCGATGGCTCTTACCTTGCCGTCGTCGCGCAGTCTCATCATTGCGCGCCAGGTATCGCAAAGGTCGTCTTCGAGGTGGTCTTGGTTTGTGACAAGCACCGGCCAATGTATTAAATAGCCGTCGAGGTAATCCGTACCGAGCTTTAAAAGCGAGCTCTCGCACGCAGCTATGGCTTTTTCATAGCCGTGGTCGTCGTTTGGCAGCTTGCTTACCAAAAATATTTCGTCCCTTTTAACGCCGCTCTTTTTTATTCCGTCGCCGACGCCTTTTTCGTTCCTGTAAGCGCCTGCGGTGTCGATATGACGGTAGCCTGTATCTATTGCGGCTTTTACGGCATTTTCTGCGACTTCATCAGGCATTTTCCATGTGCCGAAGCCTATGCACGGTACTTCTACGCCGTTTCTGAGTATATATTTGTCCTGTAAGCTTTTCAAATTCTCACCTTCATTTCAAAGATGAGTATATTGTATCACAATATGCGGCGATTTTACACCTTAAATTTATCGCCGCTGTCGTTATATCTTATCATATTTCGGTTATGCCGCCTTTAAGAATCCCCACGTTGTCGCTGTATATTTTGTCAAACTGCGTAAGGGGCAGTGGGCTTTGACCTAAGCCTACCTCTATTGTGTATCCGGGTCTGTCATAATACTGTATAAACCAGTCCTTGTACCCTGCAAAGCCCGAATTATACGGTGTTTCCTCTACCGCATATCCGCTGATTCGCCCGAAATATTCTGCGATTCCACGTGATTTTTGCGGCTCAAAGTCAAGGTACTTCCAGTATATGATTTCACCCTGGCTGTGGTATGACAGGGTAAGCGCAAAATTATGCTTCATTGTAAAATTAAATACAGCCTCGCTTTCGGGAGCGGAAAGGGGAGCCGTGCCGACAAAGTCGCGCGGAGCAGGAGACGTAAAACCGAGCGAATACTTAATCTTTTTTGCTTCGTCCCAGCCTGCCGGATATTGAAGATTCAGGTCAACTCCGGCGATGTTTGCTTTCCACCCGTTCGGATACGGTATGTCGGGATAACGTGCCGAAATTTTGAGCGTCTCATTTTTATATCTGTCGTTACGGAGTACACCGTTTACAAGGTCAACGCCGTCGGGGTTAACCATGGGAACAATATAAAGAGTTGCCTTTTTAAATAACTGTACCGCGAGAGTACCGTACAGCGAGCCTCCGTTTGCAAAGCTTTCCGAATATTCTTCGATGAATTTTAAAAGTAGGGGAGTTGTTATCCATTCGTTTGCGTGGTGCGACGCGTTGTAAAATACCTCGTCTTTGCCCTGACCTATGCTTAGATACGGTATGCTTTTTCCCATAACGCTTTTTCCTATAACTCCGCCCGAAAGGAACGGATACCGCATTAAAAGTCCTTCGCAGATGTATGTTAAAAGCATATATGAATACGGCACGTCGGTGGGAACTACCGAAAAAGCAAACGGAACGGTTAAATTTGTGCCTATCTGCAGATTCAGCGGATCAACCGTCGGATTTGCAAGCATAATTTTTCTTATGCTTGTGTTGTGCACGGCGGCAATCGAATAGAGCGAATCTCCCTTTTTTACACGGTGAATCGTGTACCCTTTGAGATACGGTAAAAGTGCGGTGTATGTTTTCGGACCGACAATTCCGTCGGGCGACAGAGAAGCGGCCTTTTGAAAAGAAATTACGGCGTTTCTTGTATCGCTTCCGAAAATGCCGTCGATTTCACCATTTAAAAACCCGGCCCTTTTAAGTGCCAGCTGTATTACGGATGTTTCTGTTTTGTTGTTTTGATAATTCATAAAATGTTCGTGCCTCCCAAAACGTTTATTATATTATACGAATTCGGCGGCACTTTGTTGCAAAACGGCATAGCTTGATTTTTGCGGACTTATGAATTATTATAAAATAAAGATAATATGACGGGAGACGATATTATGACGCCTTGTGAGCTTTTGATATGCGCCGAGGACGCTATGGTAAATTCATATTCGCCGTACTCGGGCTTTTCCGTCGGTGCGGCGCTTATTACCGCAGACGGAAGAGTTTATAAGGGGTGCAATATCGAAAATTCGGCTTTTTCACCCACGATATGTGCCGAGCGAACAGCTTTTTTTAAGGCAATCAGCGAGGGTGAAAACGATTTCGAAGCTATTGCGATAGTCGGTAAATACAAAAACGGCGAATACAAGCACCTTTGCTATCCGTGCGGCGTTTGCCGTCAGGTTATGGAGGAGTTTTGCGGCGGTGATTTCAAAATAATTCTCGGCGACGGCAAGGGCGAATATGAGGTGCATACGCTCTCGGAACTTTTGCCCGGCGGATTTGATTTGCGAAAGGAATAATTATTGAAAATCGGCACAAAATAATTCCGAAAATCGGAAGGGGAAATGTTTTTTGCTGATTTTTCTTAAAGCGTTTTTTGTCGGCGGACTCATATGCGTTATAGGACAAATACTGATAGACGTGACAAAAATGACGCCTGCAAGAATACTCGTTACCTTTGTTGTGCTCGGAGTTATCCTCGGTGCGACCGGAGTATATGATAAGCTCGTTGATTTTGCCGGAGCGGGGGCTACGGTACCGCTTACGGGCTTCGGTAATGTCCTTGTGAACGGAACCAAGGAGGCAATCCGCGAAAAAGGCTTGCTCGGTGTTCTTACGGGACCGTTGTGTGCGGGCTCCGCAGGAATTGCGGCGGCGGTGCTGTCGGGACTTGTGGTTTCGTTTTTTGCAAAACCGAAAAGCAAATAAAAAACACCCGTTCAAAGGCCGAGTGTTCATAAGAAATCATTGGTTTGCTGCATAAAAACTCTTATGCTTTTGTCAAAAAGGCTCGCAAGGCGACAGGCTTGCTTAGTTTCCTGCCTTCGGTATAAAAAGATTTTTACGGCTGCGAAACTGCAAAGCACTTTAAAATATTATATTTTTGATACAAGAAAATGAAAACCCCTCAGATAAGCCGGAGCTCATCTGAGGGGTCAATTATTATTGCACAAAAAATATTGTTTTGACGCAAAGCTTCCTTATAAACACTCAGCCAGTCGGGCGTTTATAATACGTTTTTATTTACGCAACGGTTTCGGAAACGAAGTTGTCGTCGCAGCAGGAGCATGAAACATAATTTTCAGCGTCATTGCCGATAACTACTTTTTTGCTGTCAACATATTTTTTCACTATTACATAAACGCCGAAGATAGCGCCTGCAACAGCGGCGATGATACCGATAACTTTAAGAACTTTTTTCATAGGTAAAATGCCTCCCTTAATTTTTGTAAAACTATGTGTTTATTATATACGTAAAAAAGGCAAAAGTCAATGAATAAAATGTAAATTTGACCGAAAAAGCAAAACACCCCGGTCTAAAGACCGAGGTGCATTAAAAACAACATTAAGCCTTGTTGAGTTTGCAAACGAGGGCTGACTTTTTGCGAGCGGCGTTATTCATATGAATAAGACCCTTTGCAGAAGCCTGGTCGATTTTCTTAACTGCAGCTTTAACAAGAACTTCTTTGTCGGCAGCATTTGACTCAATAGCGGCATTAGCCTTTTTGATAGCTGTCTTGAGAGCGGTGTTTCTTGACTTGTTGCGGTCTGCTCTCTTGTTGTTAACGATTACACGTTTTTTAGCTGATTTAATATTCGGCATAGTTTAACCTCCTTTGCGTATCACATTAGCGGAATATATAATACCATTCTTTCCGAAAAAAAGCAAGTTTTTTTTCATAAACAGCCTATAAAATTTATGCCGGTGCAAATAATATATCGTAAAGCGCGCCCGAAATTCGCAAAATGCGGCAAAACGGGCTGCAGCACACAAACATTTATCGAAAGAAAGGCAGCAGTATTCATATGATTTTCGGAACCGATCTCGCAATTGAGCGCAGAGAGATAACAAACAGCGGCAAAAATGACGGCGTGACGGTAAAAAAGCGAAGGATAAAAAGCGCGTCGGTCACCGAAATAGAAATTACAACGGATGCCGGTGCCGAAAAGCTCGGCAAACCCGTCGGCACATATGTCACGGTGGAGCTGCCGCCGTTTTCATCGGAATTTGATGATGCAGACAGCAGAATGCTTGCCGTGAGGGATGAAATTAAAAAGCTGTTGCCGAAAAACACCTCGGGAGTTCTTGTGGTGGGGCTCGGCAATTCGGATATTACACCCGACGCCCTCGGTCCCAAGACCGCAAAAGATATATTTTCAACGCGCCATATCACAAAATCGCTCGCAGAGGAGGTGGGGCTTCCGTCTCTTCGGCCTGTATCGTCCGCTTCTCCGGGAGTACTCGGTCAGACCGGCATAGAAAGCGCCGAGATGATTCGCGGAATAATGAATGAGACTTCCCCCGACGCTGTAATAACCGTGGACGCGCTGTCGGCACGCAGCATAAAAAGGCTCGGCTGTACAGTGCAGATGACAAATACCGGTATAGTTCCGGGCTCGGGAGTCGGCAATCATCGCGCCGAGATAAGCCGAAAGACCCTCGGAGTGCCGGTAATAGCGATAGGAGTGCCGACGGTGGTAGATGCCGCCGCACTTGTCTATGATATAACGGGAAATGAAAATATACCGCAGCCGGAACGCGAAAGAGCCGAAAAAATGATGGTGACACCGCGCGAAATCGACGTTATGATAAGCCGTGCTTCACGCCTTTTGGCTCTTGCGATAAATTCCGCTCTGCAACCCGATATGGATATGCAAACTCTTCTTTCTCTCGTATAACATCGGAAAAACGCGCATATAATCTTACAAAGGTCATATGCGCAGCTGTGTGATATTGCCGTATCGTCCTAAGCCTTTTGTTATACGCCGTATACGGCTGCAACATACGGCGTATGACTTGCGAAAAAACAAATTGTGGCCGGAAAGGCTATGTAAATCAAATGAAAAAACGAAAAAGACATACGGGTAAAATTCCGAAAAAAAGAAATGAGGTGCTTGTCGCCCTGCCGATAATCATAATATTGGCATTTGTGTGCGGAAGCCGTTTCGGAAATGCCGTCGGCAGAACCGCCGTTATAGGCGCGGGGCTGATGCTGCCCGAGGGTGCCGTTCTGTCTGCAAAAAGCAGTGCGGCAAGGTCAATCGAAAAAAGCGTTTCCGCGCAAAGCTCACAGCAAAACGCCGTAATTTCATTGCCGAGCGAAAAAAACGAGCAGAGCGAAAGCGTCGTCGGAAGCACTCCGACTGTTCCTCGCGATATAGTTAAAATGATGGCTGACGCCGAAAAACAATACGCCTCGGCAAATCATGACGGCACAATAGTCGAAAAGAAATTCGATGCGTCGTCCGCAACATCGACATTTAAAAATATATCGGTACGAAACACAACGCCGTCGCACAGCATAAATATCGAAAGCTCGTTAAACGGCGAGTGTAATCTCGATATTGCCGATAAGAGCGCGCCAACGGTTCTTATTTTTCACACCCATACCACAGAGTGCTATCAGCTTATGGATAAGGGCTGGTATACGCGCGATTTTGAACTGAGGAGCGATGACCCGTCGAGAAATATGGTGCGCGTGGGCGACGCCGTTTCGGAGGAGCTCCAAAAGGCGGGAATAGGCGTAATACACGACACCGAGATACACGACAGAGCGTATACCGGTGCATATGACCGCTCACGTGAGACAATACTTAAAATAATGGAAGAAAATCCGTCCGTAAAGATAGTTCTTGACGTTCACCGAGACGCGATTGAGCAAAGCGATGGTACGCGCATAAAGCCGACAACCACGGTAAACGGCAGAAAAGCGGCGCAGATAATGATAATTGCAGGCTGTGAGGACGGCAAGGTCACGTCGTTTCCGACATGGGAGCAAAATCTTACATTCGCGCTAAAGCTGCAGCAGACAGCCGAAACCATGTATCCGGGGCTTATGCGGCCGATATTGTTTTCCGCAAGAAAATACAATATGGACGTAACGCCGTGCTCGGTGCTGCTTGAGTTCGGCAGCGATTCAAATACAATAGCCGAGGCGGAATATTCCGGGCATCTTATGGGAAAAGCTATTGTCGAATTTATAAATTCCAACGTCTGAAGCATTAAATAAACGAAAGGAGCATTGTGCCGTATACGGAGGCGACCCGTTGCGGCAAAATGGCCGTATTAAAATGAAGAAAAAAGACAGGATAATTAAAAAATATCTCGCGGTACTGACCGTTGTTTTGTGTGCCTTTGCGCTGTTTGCGGGAGTGTCTGAGTCGGCAAACAGAACGTCTCAGCTCACTCGCGGAGTATCGGATTCCGTTTATACCGAAAAGCAGATACTGGAGAGCGTTGCGAAAGAGGCGAAAAACGGTAGAGAATTTCTAAATGCGATAGATGAAAAAATAACAGAGATGATTTTCGGCTGAATACAGAAAAAAGATACTTTTTTGAGGGCTGTAAAGCTTTTTACAGCTCCTTTTTTATAGCGTTTTAACGCACAATGCCTTCTCTGCGTAGAATAGAAACAGGGGAGGCAGATAAAGTAATGAAAAGGAAAAGCTGTGCAAAAAGAGTGTTCTTCTCTTTTGCTGTGTTCGTTATGAGCGTTTCGGTGCTTGTTTTCACCTTTACCTGTCGTATGCGCCCCGTCATTACGAGGTATAGCGAGACAGTAGCCGAAAGAATACTTTTAAACTCGACAAACAAAGCGGTTGCCGAGGTCCTCGCCGAATCGGAAACAGCATATAACGATATAGTTAAAACAGAAAGAAACGCGGAGGGAAATGTAACTTCTCTCCACGTTGATACAGTTAAAATAAATTTACTTCAAAGCAATATTTCCCTTGCCGTATCCGAAATCGCCGCAGAAAACGAAACATTCAGCATATCTATACCAATCGGAACGTTTTTGGGAAGCGAATACACAAACGGCTACGGCCCGCGCGTGAAATTTAATGCTCAGCTGACCTCCGGTACGGTTGTGACATTTTCAAACGAATTCAGGGAGGCCGGGCTCAACCAGGTAATACACCGCATTGTTTTTAATATTGAGACAAGCGGCAGGCTTGTTATGCTCGGAAAGACGGACGGCTTGTCCGTAACAGCATCCGCCGTTGTTGCGGAAACCGTTATAGTCGGCGTGCTGCCGGAGGCACTCACAAACGTGATAGGCTCGCCGAGCGAGCTTGCCGGAATTATAAACGACTACGGAGCGGCGTTTGATTAAGCGGGAATATCAAATATCCGCCACAAGCTCCACGGGACAGTGGTCTGAGCCTTGTATATCCGAGAGAATGTCGGCGGAAACGAGCTTGTCTTTGAGTTCTTCCGATACAAGAAAGTAGTCTATTCTCCATCCTGCGTTGTTTTTACGCGCGTTAAATCTGTAAGACCACCAAGAGTATCTGCCCGGCTCGTCAGGGTGAAAATACCTAAAGGTGTCTATAAAGCCGCTGTCTAAAAGGGTACCGAATTTTTCTCTTTCTTCGTTGGTAAATCCGGCATTACCCATATTCGTTTTCGGATTTTTCAAATCGATTTCTTTGTGTGCCACGTTTAGGTCGCCGCAAAGAATAACCGGCTTTGTCTTTTCAAGCTTTTTAAGATACGACAGGAATTTTTCTTCCCATGACATTCTGTATTCAAGCCTTTTGAGTTCGCTTTGAGAATTCGGTGTGTAGCAGGTTAGAAAGAAATAATTTTCGAATTCGAGCGTTATGACTCTGCCTTCATTGTCGTAAAACGGCTCGTTTATGCCGTAAAATACGTCTTTTGGTTCCTCTTTTGTGAATATCGCTGTGCCCGCATAGCCTTTTTTTTCGGCATAGTTCCAATAGCTTTTATAGCCGTCAAATTCCAGGTCGATTTGACCTTCCTGAAGCTTTGTTTCCTGTATGCAAAAGATATCCGCATCAAGAGAATCGAATACCTCCTTGAAATTTTTACCGACTGCGGCGCGCAGTCCGTTTACGTTCCATGATATCATCTTTTTCATTGCGGTAATTGCCCTTTCGGGTGCTCCTTTTTTATAATAATATTTGCTTTAGGCGCGGCGCTGCAAAACGCAAGATGTATTTTTGCAGCCTACTGCCTTTTTATGTAGCCCGTGCCGAAGCCGAGCTTGTTTCCACCGAGCATATATTCCTTTGCACTCTTTTGTAAAGAGGTATCTTCGCAGTAGTCGTTTATATCGCTTTTTCTTTCTCCGAATATGCGCTCTATTGCCTGCGAATCGTTTTCCGTCGAATATGCCGGAGTGAACAAGTCCATAAACTTAACTATGTTGCTGTCTTTTGCCATAAAGCTTCGGTTGCCGGGAAACAAAAGCCAGCTCTCACAGAAGAAGTAATCATATTCGTAATTCGGAAAATGGCTTCTGAAAAATTCCTCGGCACGCCTTACGGAGTCCGTACAGCTCTCCCTTGTCAGCTTTTCTCCCTGAGGAATGTGAATGTATAAGAGGTTGTCGCCTCTTTTAAACGGCAGCTTTGTGTAGTCTGGCCCCATGGGGGCTTTATATATTTGAAATTGCAGCCTGCCTATTTTAAATAGCTTGCCCGATGCGTGATTATGAAGCCAACGGTAGTTTTTAAGACCGTTGTTTTGATTGTTTTCGCACCAGACGGCTACATCCTTTATCGTGTTGTAAAAAACATCGTCACTTATTATTTTGCTCTTGTAAAAATCGTGAGTTCGCTCAAAGCTCTTTAAAACAACCGCGAGTCTAACCATATCCGATTGTCCCTTAAGTATGTCGGGAAATGGGAAAAACAGCTTCGAGAGCGCATTGATTTTAGCTTTGTTGTTTGTGTATATATCATCCGCTTTTTCGCGCAGCGACTGCGGCAGTCCTACTTTTTTTATGTCGTAATACAAAATTAAGAACCTCTTTTACAGCAGCTTCTGAAGCTTGTTCAGCTTTTCCTGCGGCATTTCCTCTCTGTCGCCGAACGGGAAGAAAATATTTAAGCTTTCATATTTTTCTTTGCAAAGCTTGCGGAACGGCAAAAGCTCTGTTTTTTCAACGCAATTAAATGGCTTTAATATTTCGCGAAGCTTCAGAACATCGTCTTCGGTATCGTTAATGCCGGGAGTTATAACCTGTCGGATTATAACTCTTTTTTTTGCCTTTTCGCATTCCGCAAGAAACGCAAGCGGAGCGGAAAGGCTCACTCCTATGTATTTTTTATACAGGTCGTCACGTGAAAATTTTATGTCGAGCAAAACTATATCGGTTTTGCCGAGAAGCTTTTTTACGCTGTCGTTCATTATGACGCCGGAGGTGTCAAGCGCAGTACCTATGCCTTCCTCCTTAAGCCTTGTAAACAGCTCGTATACAAATTTGACTTGCAAAAGCGGCTCGCCGCCCGATACGGTAACTCCGCCGTCCTTGCCGAAATACGAGCGGTATCTTAAAATCTTCTTTACCGCGTCATCAACAAAAATATCTTCTCCGGCATTTTTGTCCCAAGTGTCCGGATTATGACAGTATGGGCAACGCAGGGGACAACCCTGCAAAAACAGAACTGTGCGTACTCCGGGGCCGTCTACTGTACCGAGACTTTGAAATGAATGGACTTTGCCTGTCATAAATTCACCTTGCATTTTGTCGTAATAATGTTACAATATATTGTATTTGTTTTTTAGGGGTGTCAGCTTTGTCAAATTCAGTTTTTGCCGAAACCAAATATTTTATTATAGATATGGACGGCACTTTTTACCTTGACGGTAATATTATACCCGGTTCTGTTGATTTTCTCAATACGGTTAAGCAAAAAGGGAAGGATTTTCTCTTTTACACCAACAATTCGTCAAACAATGTCGAGGTTTGCAGAACACGACTTCACAATATGGGTTACGATATTTCGCCGGACAAAATCGTAATTTCGTCTCACGTTACGATTGATTTCCTCAAAGCCAACAGGAACGGCAAAAGGGTGTACCTGCTCGGCAACGAACGGCTCACGGCTGATTTTGTGAATGCGGGAATTATTCTTGATGACAAAGACCCGGATATAGTGGTGCTCGGTTTTGATACCACTCTTACGTACGAAAAGCTGAGACGAGCCTGTCGCTTTTTGGCGGAGGGAAAGGAGTATATTGCGACGCATCCCGATTTCAATTGTCCCACAGCTGACGGGTTTATGCCCGACACGGGTTCTATGATGGCTCTTTTTGAGGCATCAACCGGCAGAAAACCCGATATGATAATGGGCAAGCCGCATAAATACACGGTCGATTATCTTACTCGGCTTTTGTCTTGTAAAAAAGAGGAGCTATGCTTTATCGGCGACCGACTTGAAACCGACATACTGATAGGGCAGGCTAACGGTATACCGTCTGTGCTTGTGCTGTCGGGTGTTACGAGCCCCGAGCAATATAAAAAGAGCGATATTCGTGCGAGTGAGGTCGTCGGCTCGTTAAAGGAGCTTGCTACTTTGCTGTAAAGGCAATTACAATTACATATTTTCTTGTGTGTAAATCATATCACATTACAAAAAACAACCGACAAGCAGCAAACAGCGCCTTGCCGGTTGTTTTTTTGTTACAGAATTATACAGATAAGCCCGTTGCAGCCCTCGTTTATAACTCTTTCGAGCGTCTCTTGAAGCTTCATTCTCGCATCTGACGGCATATGATTAAGCTTGCCTCTGAGCCCTTCGTTTACAAGCTCGTGAAGCGATTTCCCGAATATATTTGACTCCCATATCTTTTGCGGGTCTTCCTCAAAGCCCTGAAGCAGATATTTTACGAGCTCCTCCGACTGGCTTTCGCTGCCGACAATCGGCGCAACCTCGGTCTTTATGTTGGCTTTGAGCATATGAATTGACGGTGCGCTGGCGGACAGCTTAACCCCGTATTTGCCGCCCTGCTTTACAAGCTCGGGCTCTTCAAGCGTCAGTTCGTCTATCGACGGCATCACTATTCCGTAGCCTGTCGCTTCCACCTCGTCAAGCGCGCACTTCAGCCTGTCGTATTCCTTCTTTACCGAAGCGAGCTCGCGCATTGTGGCCATAAGACTTTGCTCGTTTTCCACGGTAAGACCGGTTGATTCGGAAAGAACCTTGTAAAAAAGCCCCGACCCTACGCGTACCGAAATATTTGCGCTGCCGCACCCCAGATCCATGCTGCTTACAGAACAGTCATCAGTATATTCGCATTCCTTCAGGCGCTCCGTCATTAAGGATACGTCGCGTACAAGCTCCATTTCGTTTGCCGCGGAAGCCACTGCGCCGAAAAGTGCTTTCCTCAGCCAATGGTCATGCGGCAAAGCCGTCAGCCAGAACGGTAGCTTTACCGATACCTCGCGAATGGGAAATTCAAACAAAAGCTGCGTCATTATCTCTTTAATTTCTGTTTCGGTAAGCTCAAGGCAGTTTATCGGAAGCACGGGAACGCCGTATTTTTCGGAAAGCTTTACGGACAGCTCCTTCGCGGGAGCCGCGTGTGGGTACATACAGTTTAAGAGGACTATAAACGGTTTGTTTAATTCTTGAAGCTCGCTTATTACGCGACCTTCCGCCTCTTCGTATTCGTCACGAGGAATGTCGCTTATGCTGCCGTCTGTCGTTATGACAAGACCTATTGTCGAATGTTCCGCTATGACCTTTCGTGTACCGATTTCGGCGGCCTTGTCAAACGGCATTTCGTCCTCCGCCCACGGAGTGTGAACCATTCGCGGCCCGTCGCCCTCAATATAGCCGAGCGAGCTCGGAACAATATAACCGACACAGTCAATCATCCTAACCTTAAAGCTTGCGTTATCCGGAAGATTTATCTCTACCGCATTTTCGGGGATGAATTTCGGCTCGGTCGTCATTATTGTTCTGCCGGCGGAGGATTGCGGTAATTCGTCTACCGCTCGGTCGTGCTGACCGGCGTTATCTATATTCGGTATCACAAGGGTGTCCATAAATCGCTTTATAAACGTTGATTTTCCCGTTCTCACGGGACCTACGACGCCAACGTAGATGTCGCCGTCGGTTCTTTTTGCAATATCGTTGTAAATACTTGTTTTTTTCATTTTCGGCTCCCCCTTATGCACGCGGAATGAGCAGCCTGCATTTTTCGGTGACGAGCATGCCCTCAAGATTGTTTTCACTTATAATTTTGTCGGCTGTCGTGTTGTAATGTCGCGCTATATCCCATACTTTTTCGCCCTTGTCGGCGAAATATACCGTAAGTGCGGCTTCGGACGGCTTTTTCGGCCTTTCGCTGTCAACGGTAATATCCGTAATGACGTTTACCGTGCTTACGGAAAAAACAGCTGCGGATATTGTAATTTCCACACGGGCGTCAAGAGTGTCACCGGAATTAAGTATATAATCAGATCCCGTGACGGTTATAAACGGCGAAAACTCCGTTCTTTCGCCCGAGAATTCTTCACGGCGTCGGTATTCAAAATCAAATTGCCGTTCAAAAAACGATGTTTCGTTTTCTCTGCTTACGGTGAGCAGATTAACTTTTATTGCCCCCGAGATTAAAAGCTCGTCTTTTACGCGTGAGGTATTGTACTCTATGCCGGCGACTGACATATCTAAAATTCTCTCGGTATCGGTACCCGATAAATCGAGCCTGCCCCTGCAAAGATGAGTGTCGGTAAAGCTGTCGTCAAGCCGCCGTATCTCCGTCGGTGTCAGCTTTGATTCAATTTCGTAATTTACCGAATATGCGTCCGTCACCATGCTCATTTCTTCGCTTTTGTATGTTTCGGTGTATGCGCGTATTTCGGCTCCTGCGTCCAAAAGGCGAAGTGCTCCTGCGGCGTCGGACTTAGCGGATACGGCTAAATCCGAAATCACAAGCTTTATTATATTGATGCTTTCGTCATCTGCTTTTTCGACTTCAACTATTTGATTTATCGGCATGGTGTGCTCGGTTGTTTGCAGCTCGTTGTCATTTGTCTCCGCAATATAGAGAGTTTTTACGGTAAGCTCGCCTTTAATAAGAATTTTTCCCGATACCGCCTTTGTATCCTCTATTACGGCACTTGCGTAGGAACGCACTATCTGCGATATCGACGGCTTTGCATCTCCGATTTCGTATATTTCGCTGACGGTGAAGCCCTTTTCCGAACAGCCGAGCATATTGCACACTTCATTCTTTTCGCTTTTGGTTTCGACCCCGCCGCCGCGGCATGCGCAAATAAGTTTTTTACGCTCGCACGAATAGCATGAAAAGGTTATGCTTATACTGCCGTGAATATCAAGTCGCCTGCCGGAAACGGCACGGCAGTTGACATATTCCGTTTTCGCTCTGACGCAGCATTCGCATTCCTCAACCGCTCTGTTTTCAAAAAAACGAGAAAAGGGGACGCCCTGCTCAAGGCATTGCAGCTTTCCGGTATCGCTCATGTATAGTACCGAGAGTCGACCCGTTCCGTCTGCCGTTACCCTGTCACCGGTTTTCTGAACGCTGCTTATATGTGCAGTCAGCGAACATTTTAATACTCTTTGAATATCGGGGAGGTATTCGGGCAGCGTTATATCACATTCAATAGGTTGCTCCAAAGCTTCCCGACAGGCTGTTTTTCTTTTTGAAACTTCATTCGTTTCCGCACAAAAATCCATTACTGTCTCTCCTCTTTGCTGAAATGTATTTTTCGTTTCTAAGAATATTTATTCAAATCCTGTCCGCAATATTACACCGCTGTGCAAATTGAATGTGCAGTTGATTTTACAGCTTTGAAAAAATTTTAAAAAAATTTCAAAAAACACTTGCAAAAATAAAAATCTGTGCTATTATAATAATAACGATAATCGTTACTGATTATTGAGCGGTTACAAGCCGCAACGTAAAACGCAGTTAAAGCCGATGAAATAGACACGGCTTTTTACGGCGCACGTTATCCGATATATTAAGAACGGAGGCTGAATATTGCAGGAACAGCGTTACAGTCGGCAAAGGGAGGCAATCCTTGAAAATTTAAAAAGCAGGTATGACCACCCGACTGCCATGGAGCTTTATCTCTCCGTCAGGGAGGATATTCCGAATTTAAGCCTCGGTACTCTCTACCGCAATCTTACTCTTCTTCGTGACAGCGGCAAAATCATAAGCCTTACCCTCGGCGGGGAGGAGCATTTTGATGCTAATACGAATCAGCATTATCATTTCAAATGCACATCCTGCGGCAGATATTTCGATTTACCCTCTGAGCCGCTTGACTCGTCCGTTACGGCACGTTGCTTGGGTGATTTCAGGGGCAGGGCAGAGGGTTACAGCCTAATCTTTTACGGCAAATGCGAAGAATGTTTAAAGCATTTGTCCGTGTCAAATAATAAAGATAATAATTAAATTCTTGGAGGAATTAAAAATGAAAAAATTTGTATGTCCCGTATGCGGTTATGTTTACGAAGGCGAAAATCCGCCTGAAAAGTGCCCTCAGTGCGGCGCTCCCGGTTCAACCTTCAAAGAGGTTAAAGAGGAGTCAAAATCTTGGGCTGCAGAGCACGTTGTAGGTATTGCGAAGGATGTTCCCGAGGATATCCTTGAGGGTCTTCGCGCTAACTTCACAGGCGAATGCTCCGAGGTCGGTATGTATCTTGCAATGGCAAGAGTAGCTCACAGAGAGGGCTATCCCGAAATCGGTCTTTACTGGGAAAAGGCTGCCTATGAAGAGGCAGAGCATGCCGCTAAATTTGCAGAGCTTCTCGGTGAGGTCATCACAGACAGCACCAAAAAGAACCTTGAGATGAGAGCCGAAGCAGAGAACGGCGCTACACTCGGTAAGTTTGAACTTGCTAAGAGAGCTAAGGAAGAGGGCCTTGACGCTATTCACGATACCGTTCATGAGATGGCTCGTGACGAAGCAAGACACGGCAGAGCCTTTGAGGGTCTTCTCAAGAGATATTTCGGTTGATTTTTTAAGCTTTGTTAAATAAATGTATTGTAAGGAAGTGTTTGCTTTGAAAAAATATGTATGCCCCTGTGGCTATGTTTACGATCCCGCAGTGGGAGATCCCGATAACGGCGTAGCTCCCGGAACCGCGTGGGAGGATGTTCCCGAGGACTGGGTTTGCCCTGTATGCGGTTTGGGTAAAGACTCCTTTACGGTAGAAGATTAATTTGGCAAAAGTCGGATTGCGTTTTTAGTGCAGTCCGACTTTTCTTTTTATATGCAGTTTTGCTAATGTCGAAATTTGTTGATTATTACGTCTTGAACACGGTTTTGCGCTGTGATAAAATATCTTCAGAGATTTGTAAACGGAGGAGACATATGGAGAGACGCGATAAGATAAATTATTATCTTGATTTGGCTGAGGCGGTGGCTCAGCGAAGCACTTGCCTGAGACGTCATTTCGGTGCGGTCATAGTAAAGGATGATGAGGTTATATCAACCGGTTACAGCGGTGCACCGAGGGGCAGAGAAAACTGTACTGATTTAAATTACTGTGTCCGTACAAGGCTTAATGTTCCGCGCGGCGAGAGATATGAGCTTTGCCGCAGTGTACACGCCGAGATGAATGCCGTTATAAGCGCGGCGAGAAATCAAATGCTCGGCAGCACGATGTATCTCGTCGGAATAGAATGCGATACCGGCGAATACGTAAAAGAGGCGAGCAGCTGCGCGCTTTGCAAACGAGTGATAATAAATTCCGGAATAGACCATGTTATTATCCGTGACACTCACGATGATTACCGCATAGTCAATGTGAAAAAGTGGATTGACGATGACGAGACTTTAACGGGCAGCGTGGGATATTGATTACGTAAATACGTATATAAAAAAGACGTGAAGCGAGATTTTTCTCACTTCACGTCTTTTGTTGTTGTGATTTTGCCGAAGCGTCAGTTGTCGGCGTTTACCGGAATTTCGCCGTTTGCTTCCGAGCTTTCGAGTGCTTTTTCCTCCTCGGTCATCTTGCGTACTCTTTCAAGGCGTCTCTCTTCAAGCTCTTTCATCATATCTTCCTTGAATTTGCCGTGAACGTTAAAGAATATAAGTATTATACCAAAGAGAAATCTTGCAATGGCAGGCATAAGGGCAAATACCGCAAAAAATCCCATGAGAACCTTCGGACTTGTGTCACGTATTACGTTACCAAGTGCGTCCTTGTGCGAGGTGTAGCCGACGAAGGTTATGACAAGACCAGAGAGAAGTCCGGTAACGGCATTGGCAAGCTTTGTAAAATAGTTTGATACCGTTGCTACAAGGCCCTCATTGCGGACACCGTATTTCCATTCGCTGTAATCGTAAACATCGCCCTGCAAAACCGCCTGGCAAACACGGATTATACAGTTCGGCAGACCGCATATTGTCAGCATTATGGTAATGTAAACCATATTTGCGACTCCGCTGCCGCCGCTGAAATTCTTGTACCTTTCCGCACCGGAATAGCTTCCGAACGGAGCATAACCTATTATGAACATCAGCGTGTATGCTATGCCGCCGAAAATGCCGGCACCGATTGCGGTGTTTCTGGCACCGAATTTATGTATAAGCTTCGGCGTAATCGGCGTTATTATGAAGTTGGGAATGCCCGTGAATAAGCCGGCTATTGTGCCGTTTGCAAGGCTACCCGTGTTGTGAAGCCAAAAGAAGCTTTCGGTAGAAGCTCCGACTGATTTGAATCCGTTGAAAAAGTTTGCGAGCATAAGTATAAACATAGGCTTGTTTTTGACCGCATTTTTAAACGAATCAAGAACGCTGATTTCCTGCATCTGCTCACGAGATGCGAGCGGGACTCTTTCTCTCATTGCAAAGAATCCGTATATTGCCGTGCCGCCGGCTATTACCATCATGGCTACGGCAAATCCGGAGTAAACGTCCTGCATACCGATGTTTTTCGAAATCTTCGGCATAAACGAAACAAATATCGGCACAAAAGCCGGAATCCACGTTCCGAAAAGCTCAAAGAACTTTGAAGTCGCTATAAGGTTGTCTCTCTCGCGAAGGCTCGGGGTGATATTGTAAAGAAGTATCTGCCAGGCATTGAAATATGACATACCTAAATTGTATGCGAATATTGCAATTACCGCCCAAACTATTTTTGATGTGTTACCCGAGAGGAACTGCGGCGTTGTGAAAAGCATCAGCGTGGCAAGACCCCAAATCGGTACGGTGATTATCATGTACGGGCGAAGTCTGCCCCAACGAGTTCTTGTTCTGTCAATAATAAGACCCGAAAGAGAATCGTCAACGGCGTCGTATATTGATTCAATAAAGACTATAAGACCGTAGGCACGTCCCGAAATTCCGAGAAAGCTTATCATAAAGAACTGCCTGTATGCGTTTACAAACTGGTCAAGGTTCTTTTGACCGAAGGTCGTAAGCAAAAACGCTACGAGCTCGCTCGGTCGGATATAACGTCTGTTTTGCTCGGAGGCTTTTTTGACCTCTTTTTCAAGCTCCTGCTCGGACGGATCAGCAACAGTTGTACTTGTGGCATTTTCTCCCAAAAAAATCACATCCCGGAAATTATTTGTAAAAATAAAAATATTTTTATTATTTTAGCATAATGATTTCCTTAATTCAATAATTTTACGGTAATTTATTTTATATTTATCATATGGCGAACATTCATATGGCGAATATTGCCGCAAAGCACGCGAACTTTTTTACAAAAGCCGGCAGTAATTGACTTTTTATGCGCACAATGCTAAAATTATTTAAATTGATTTCCAAGGAGGCTGTGTCATGCTCGAAACGGATACGGAAAAGAATTCATCATACGGCAGCAAGCCTGCTTTGCCGCGTGCGGGCGAGCAAAAAAAACGTGCCTGCGAGGAATTTCAATATGATTTTTCGAACGGCACAAAGCGAAGCGAGGCAAGACCCGAGGAAACATATTTTTACGGCGAAAATCAGCCGATGATGTTTGAAGAAGCTGTCAAAGCAAAGAACGGCGGCGGAAGCAAAAACGCAGAAAAGGGGCTTGCGGTGTTTTTGACCGTGGCGGCGGTGCTGCTTGCTTTGGTAAGTGCCTTTTCGATTTTAACCGGGTTCGGCATCATAAAAAATTATACAGGCTTTTTTGAGAAAACAACGACTGAAGCCGCGGCGGATACCGACAAAGGCTCAAATTACATATACAACTCCGGTGTTTCCGCAGAGACTTCGGAAAGCGAGACTTCATCCGGAGAGAGCATCACGACCGGCCAATGATGTTGTTTCACAATGCTTTTTATGCGAGCCGATAAAAAACCGCTCGCGGCAATGAAAGCTGCAAGCGGCACAAAAGCTTTTACGGCAAACGCTCTTTATGTGTAAAAGCTTCTGCATTAAATAATATGCTCCGAAATCGGCGATATATGCAATGAATTTTCCATGCATATAAAAAAATTATAAAAAAGACTTGCTTTTTTACACCCAGTATGATAGAATGCTTTAGCATTCTGAAAACGAATTCAAATTTGAACGGAGGAAGAAAATGTCGGCTCTTGAAATAATTCTTGCTGTATTACTTATATTATCATCTGTTATACTGACCGTTGTTATCCTTATGCAGGAGAGTCGTCAGGCAGGCCTTTCCGGTGCAATCGCCGGCGGTGCCGATACCTTCTTCGGTAAGAATAAAGGCAGAACCATGGAGGCTAAGCTCAGCAGATTCACGAAATACTTCGGTTTATTCTTTTTTGTGCTTGCACTCGGTGCCACACTTCTGCTTCTCTTTTTCTAAAATATAAAAGCGGTAAAACGCTTTTTATATGAGCCATTAGCTCAGTTGGCAGAGCACTTGACTTTTAATCAAGGTGTCCGGAGTTCGAATCTCCGATGGCTCACCATTCATAAAACCCTTAAAAAGCTTGATGTTATAAGCTTTTTAGGGGTTTTATGTTTTGCCTTTTTATGAAAATGCAAAGTGCCGAAATAGGAAAAAAAGTCCGTAAAAATGCTCTAAAAGTCCGTACATAATTAATGGGGGAGAGCAATCGAACTCCCACTTAAATTATAGCTGTCTGCTTTTCTTCCGCCAAAATTCTGAATATTTATTTGTAACAATTTAACTTTCTCCTAACAAAGTAAAAAGGCACTGCATTTCTGCAATGTCCTTTAACCTGATTCTTTTTAGTGAATTACTTCTACCCCGTACTTTCTATCGAGTTCTTCCATTTCCTCTTGAGTTTTACAAGCACGGTATTCAGCCGCTATACGCAACTCTTCTTCAACCTCTGCATCAATTTGAGCTTTGTATTCGGGATTGTTATCGTATCTTTCATCAATTTCTTTTTCAATCTTTTCCATTTTGGCTGAAACAATAGCAGTAATATCATCTTTTTGAGTTTCAAATTCTTCATCGGTTAAGAATTTTTCTTGGGTCTTATTCATTGAAACTCTCCTTTCTGCAAATAAATTATAATCTATTCATTTACCCTTTTCAATCTCTCGGTAACTTTGTTTTCGTAGTAATACACAGGAATGTCCATATAATCGTACTCAACCTCTCCGCTATATACTAAAATTGCATACGGTTTTATGCGCTTTATCATTTCTTCCATACCGCTTCGCTGTTTGATTAACGGGTTTTATCCCGTGATTTTATATTTAACAGCCGCAAAGCTGCAAAACAGCATTAAAAAAGCACCTTGCATTTCTGCAAAGTGCTTTAGGTATTAAGTTGTCCGTTAAACCTTGTATCCTTTTTTTCTTAAATAATCCAAAAACTCTTTTCGGTTCTTTTCCTTTTCTTCTTCAGAAAACTCTATATGTCCAGTAACAACGGGAAGTTGTTTGTCATTCCACCTTGGGTGTGAATATGGTTTGGATTTATCGTTATTTTTTATCATTTTGCTCCGATGTTTTTTCAACGTATTCGTCAAAGGTAATCGCTTCATCAAAGAAGTGACCGGGCGTTACGTCGATTATGCGGTCGGCAACCGTCTCCACAAACTGATGGTCATGCGATGTGAAAAGTATTGTTTCGGGATATTTGATAAGGCCGTCGTTTAATGAGGCGATGGATTCAAGGTCGAGGTGGTTTGTCGGCTCGTCAAGCAAAAGTACATTTGCGCCCGAGAGCATCATTTTGCAGAGCATACATCTTACACGCTCTCCGCCGGAGAGCACGTTTGCCTTTTTGGTGGCTTCTTCTCCCGAGAACATCATTCTGCCGAGCCAGCTCCTTATATCGGCTTCAAAAACAAGATTAGAGTAGTTCCTTACCCAATCTATAAGAGAATCTTCACAGCCGTCGAAATAAGCGGAGTTGTCCGTCGGCAAATAACTGCGTGATGTGGTTACACCCCACTTGAATGTGCCTTCGTCCGGCTCGATTTCTTCCATGAGAATTTTGAATAGTGTTGTTTTTGCAAGAGGGTCACTGCCGACAAAAGCAACTTTTTGTCTCGGCAGTATGGTAAAGCTTACGTTGTCGAGAACTTTTCTGTCACCTATCGTCTTTGAGATTCCCGTTACGGTCAGCACCTCGTTGCCTACTTTGCGGTCGGGCTTGAAGTCAACATACGGAAAACGTCTTGACGATACGGGAATATCCTCAACCTTTATGCTGTCAAGAAGCTTTTTGCGGCTTGTGGCCTGTTTCGATTTTGATGCATTTGCGCTGAAACGGGATATGAAGTCCTGAAGCTCCTTGATTTTTGCCTCAGCCTTTTTGTTTTGCTCGCGCATCTGACGCTGAGCCATTTGTGTGTATTCATACCAGAAATCATAATTTCCCACATACATGGTGACTTTCTTATAGTCAATATCTACCGTGTGGGTGCAAACCTTGTTTAAAAAGTGACGGTCGTGCGATACAACTATGACGGTGGAATCAAGGTCGATAAGAAATTCCTCAAGCCAAGCTATGGCTTCAAGGTCGAGGTGGTTTGTCGGCTCGTCCATAAGAAGTATGTCGGGGTTGCCGAAAAGAGCCTGCGCAAGCAGAACCTTAACCTTTTGGTCACCCGTAAGCTCGCTCATTTTGAGATAGTGGAGGTCGTTTGTTATGCCGAGGCCGTTGAGCAGTATTTCGGCGTCGCTCTCGGCACTCCAACCATCCATCTCGGCGAATTGCTCTTCGAGCTCGCACAGTCTCATACCGTCCTCGTCTGTCATCTCTGCCTTGTTATATAAGACCTCTTTTTCGTCCATTATTTCGCAGAGCTTGGGGTTGCCGAGCAAAACGGTGCGTATAACATCGTATTCGTCATAAGCGAAGTGATCCTGCCTGAGAACCGAAAGACGCTCGCCGGGTGTGCGGATAATCTCACCCTTTGTAGGCTCTATTTCGCCCGAAAGAATTTTTAAAAATGTGGATTTGCCGGCGCCGTTCGCACCGATAAGACCGTAGCAGTTGCCGCTTGTGAACTTCACGTCCGCGTGCTCAAAAAGCGTCCTGCCGCCGTATTGTAAACCTACGTTTACCGCTTCTAACATCTTTTGCTTCACCTCATATATTTACTCACAAAAAACCGCCTTAGCGTCACACAAAACAGCGCAAGACGGTTTTTAATTTAAATTTTACTGTTTGCTTTCTTGCTCGCAGACATTTGATTCTGCGTTTTCGGGTTCGCCTATAAGCTCGGGAGACTCGTCCGCGGTGAAAAACTCGTAGCTGTCGCTGTGGTGGAATGCCTCTGTGCTGTCGTCGGCTTTAAAGAATACCGTAAGCGTCTGGAAGATAAGCTTAATATCCTGCCATATGCTGTATTTCTCGATGTACATAAGGTCGAGCACGAGCTTGTCCTTAGGCGAAGTGTTGTATTTGCCGGCGATCTGAGCAAGGCCCGTAAGACCTGCCTTGACGCGCAAACGGTAGCTGAATTCCGGCAATGCCTGTGTGTATTCGTCTACATTTTCTATCATTTCCGGACGTGGGCCGACAACGCTCATTTCACCCTTGAAAATGTTGATTATCTGCGGCAGCTCGTCTATGCGGAATTTGCGCAGAATTTTGCCGACCTTTGTAATTCTGTCGTCGTCCTCGGTTACGGATTTGTTTATTGAGTTCTTTTCTTTCATCGTGCGGAATTTGTAGACCTTGAAAATCTTTCCGTCCTTTGTGGCACGTTTCTGCTTGAAGAATACCGAACCGCCGTCCTCAGCCTTTATGGCTATTGCGCAGGCGAGCATTATGGGGCTTGTAATAATTAAACCCACGGTAGATACAAAAAGGTCCATGGCACGTTTCATTATGCGCTGTTCAACCGTAAGCCCTTTAACGGTTGAAGCTATCATCGGCTTGTCGTCAAGCATTGCGTTTCTGCCGCGAAGCGAAACAACGTCGCACATCTCAAAATTATAGTAGATGTTTTTGTTGTTTGCGTAGCAGTATTCGACAATCGTTGTGCGTGAGGCTGCCGGTACGTCATATACAAATACCGTGTCACAGCGGTTTATGATGTCAAACAAATCCGGATTTGTGAAAAGTATTGCGTCCGTTATTAAATACTGCTTTTTATACTTCTTGATTTTAGGGACGATGTTGTTTAACGAATACTTTGAAGTCGTTATAACACAGCATTTTTCGGGAGAGTTTATTGAAAAGTATACGAAATTTCCGAAGTATGCGAAAAATATAATAACGAGTATCTGAATGACCATAACAAGCAGTAAAAGCAGGGGGTGCTCATACTGGAATTTTTGGTTGTTTGCCGCATTTGTGTTCATTATGCAAAGCTGCAAATGAGTTACTATGTCGGTAAATACGGTGGAGAGCGTCATAGAGTAGATTATAGGCTTGCTCTTTGTTACTCCCACGGAATATCCGCCGTATATTGACATAAGTGCCGAGCCGAGAACGGCAAACGTAAGCATGGTTACCGCGGCGGTTCTCGAAAGGCGCAGCAGCCATTCGTTTTCAATACCGAAAAAAACAAAAAAAGTGGCAAACAAAATAAAGAACAGCAGTACCTTTAAGAGAAACATAACCGTTCTTTGGGTTTTCTGTAAAAACTTCATTATATTTACTCCCTGTCGGAAACATATTTTTTTACACAGATATATGCGATATTTTACGCTTTTTATTGTCTTTTGTCAACTTGCAACATAGTTTTTCGGGCTTGACGCGCTTAAACTTCACTCTTTATTTTGTCGCTGCGGTGTTATATAATACAATTAACTCGGTAAGCTTAACGCGGATACGTTAAATATAACGATTTGGAGAAAAGAAAATGGTTAAAAAAACAGAGTACAAGATTTATACGGAACGCGAGTGCAAAGAGGAGCCGTACCGCAAAAAAGTACAGCTTTTCGGATATATTGTCGGAGAAAATGCGCCCGTGGTGCTCATATGCCCCGGAGGTGCGTATAAATTCATCTCGGATTTTAACGAGGGAGAGCCGTTTGCGCGCGAATTTAACAAAAGGGGAATAAATGCCTTTGTGCTTTTTTACAGTGTGGGCTACAACGCGAGGTATCCGCGCCCAGTTAAAGATGTGGCAAGAAGTATGCAGTTCATAAAGGCAAACGCCGAAAGGCTCTGTGTTGACGGAAGCAATATTTCTCTTATGGGCAGCTCTGCGGGCGGCCATCTTTGCGCTTTCTTCTCTTCACAATGCGAAAGATACGAAACCGAATACTGTGGCAAGGAATACTCTTTAACCCCCAAAACCCTTATGCTCTGTTATCCGCTCATAACCATGGGCGAAAAAACTCATAAGGTATCGCGCAGGAATTTTCTCGGATTGTTTCCCGGCAAGACCGAGATTAATGCTTCAAGCGTTGAAAAGCTTGCAAACGGGAGCTTTCCGCCGACGTTTGTCTGGACGTGCGAGGATGACGGTACGGTCGATTACAATAACAGCGTAATGCTGTGCGACGCGCTTCGCAAAAACGGTGTGCCGCATGAATTTAAACTCTTTAAAACCGGCGGACACGGCATAGGTCTTGCAAACGGCAAAGAACCGGAGGGATGGTTTGACAGCTGCTTTGAATTCTACAAAAAGCATATTTAATGTATATTTTTCACTAAATTGTATATTTAAATGGCGAAATAAATGTGGTAAAATAACTATAATGAGAATTTGAAAGGGGTTGTACTTATGAAACATTTACCCGCATATCCGCTTGTGACGGTAGATCCGTATATCAGTATTTGGAGCATGAAGCACAAAAAGCTGTATAAGGATAATACGAGAATGTGGGCAGGGTATCAGAAGTGCCTCCACGGCCTTATGATGATAGATGATAAGCCGTATCGTTTTATGGGCGAAAACGGAGTACATCATATGCACCAAAAGGTGCTTAAGGTCACTCCGCTTTGCACTACATATGTGTTTGAAAAGCACGACGTTCAGCTCAAGGTTGACTTTTGGACTCCGGCTTTTCCCGATGACCTTTTGCTTTTGTCTTTGCCGTGCGCCTTTATAGATTATGAGGTTACGATTCTTGACAAAAGACCGCATTCCGTTTCGATATCGCTTCTTGTGGATGAAAACTTTTGCTATGACAGCGAAAAGGGAAAGGAAATTATCGGCGATGCGGTTAAGACTGACAGCTCATACTACGCATATATGAGGCAAAATGAACAGAATGTCCTTGAGTATTCGGGTGATTTCAATGCCATAAACTGGGGAACGGTTTATGTTACGGGCGGCTTTGTCTCATTTGGCAAACCCACAATTAAGCGCAATAAGCGTGACGGCTTTGTAAACTACATTCACAGCGAGCATAAGGCATATGAGCCTGTAAGCGACAAATTTTGTGCGCACGACACATTGTTTTTTGACGATGGCTTCAGCATAGAATATATGGGCAAAAAGCTCAGCGGATATTGGACCGAGAAATTTCCCGACGCCGTTTCGGCACTCAAATACTGCGACGAAAAACACGATGAATTGAGGAAACAGGTTTCTTTGCGAAATACGCGTATTTTGCGCGATGGTCAGCGTTTCGGCGATGATTACTGTATGCTTTTGTCAGCCGCGTACAGAGAGGTCATAGCGTCTCATAAGCTTGTAAAAACCGATGACGGAAAGCTTTTGTATGTTTCCAAAAACTGCACCGCCGGCGGATTTGCCGCCGAGACCGATGTAACGTACGCGTCGTCGCCGCTTTTCCTTTTGTATAATCCGAGTCTTGTGTTTGCCGAGCTTAACGGTATATGTGATTTTGCGCGTTCTGCCGCGTGGAAATTTGATTTTGCGCCGCACGATATAGGCACATATCCCATAGCTGACGGGCAGACATACGGTCTTAAAGCCGACTTCGACGGCGACAAGGCTAAGGTATATTCGACCTCGGACAACATATATGACGAAGAGGAGCAGATGCCCGTCGAAACAAGCGGCGATGTACTTATACTCGCTTATGCCGCGACGGTTCTTTCCGGCGACAGGAGTTTTATTGCCGAAAATAAAGATTTGCTTTTAAAGTGGGGAGATTATCTTGCCGAAACGGGTAATGATATAGCTAACCAAAAGAATGCCGACGACTACGCAAAGGCGATATCGGGCAGCGTAAATCTTGCCGTTAAATCCTGCATAGCACTGCGCTGCTGCGGAGAAATATGCAAAATGCTTGATTCTGACGGAGAAAAATATCTTAAAGCCGCCTCTGAGAACGCGGCAGATATTCTCAAAAGAGACGAGGGCAGGGAGTGCCTTTCGTTTACTCTGTTAAAGAAGGAGAGCTGGAGCCTTAAATATAATCTTGTGTGGAATTATATATTCGGGTTCGATTTGTTCCCGCTCAAAACGGCCAAAAATGAAATTGTGCGATATATCAAAATTAAAAACGAATACGGCCTGCCGCTCGGGCCGCGCAGAGACTATGCGCGTACCGATTGGACGATGTGGGCGTGCGCCCTTGACGACACCGGATTTATGACCCAAAAGCTGTCGGTGGATATAATGCGTATGCTTGACCATACCGAAGATAAATATCCGTTTACGGATTGGTATGATACAAAGAGCGCAAAGTCAAAGGGAAGATATCACCGACCTGTTCAGGGCGGACTTTGGATGCCTGTACTCGCAAAAAAGTGGAATGAAATTTTGCCGTGAGATAAAATGCCCGTGCGTTGCGACAGCGATATATAATAAGTAATAACAAATAAACGGCCGCCCTCGGAAATGCTTCCGATGGCGGCTTTCTCTGTTTTGCTTGATTTTAGGCTTCGTATGTGCTTTCATATTTTTCGTAAAGCCATTTTATGCAGTTTGTAAGACCGTCCGGCGTCAACGGGAAATCCTCTTTTTTATCGGTAACCGTGCATTTTTCGTAGCAGAGATCCTCGTGCCATACCTCGCCGACTATGTTCTCGTCGGTGTGCGATATTCTGTATCTGAATTTGCTGCCGCTGCTTCCGAAATAATCATTTCCGCTTGTAAAAAAGTTTATTGCGGGGACGTCAAATATTTCATCGGCTTTGCCCAAATCCCTTTTCATATGTTATATACCTCTCTTTTGGTGTGTTATTACTATTTTGATTATAATATTAACGACGAAATTAAGCAAGAAATTTATCGAATTAGCACTCTAAGTGATAGAGTGCTAATAGTTTACAGTTTGTTCATATTTATATAACAAACGGATAACATTACAGGGTATAATGATAATTGTAAACAGAAAGAGAGAGCGAGAGGCCGAGAGGCCGACGGAATCTCTTTTCAGCTTGCGGCTCGCAAGTCACCTGACCGAGCGAGCAAAAAATAAATCGGGCAGCATAATTCAACTTATATCGGAGGAATTTATATGTTTGATTTAAGACCTTATAACCGTAAAAACAATGTTACATCCTATAATCCGTTCCGCGAAATGGACAGCTTCTTTGATGACCCGTTCAGATTCTTCGACGGTAAGGCGCTTGCCGAATTCAATACCGACATTATTGAGAGCGGCAATAATTATATCCTTGAAGCAGATCTTCCCGGATTTGAAAAGGGCGACATTAAGCTTGATGTCAAGGACGATATTCTCACCATCAAGGCAGAACGTCACACCGAAACCGAGAAAAAGGACAAGGACAGTAGGAGTATCTGCTGCGAGCGTTCCTACGGCTCATATTCAAGACAGTTTGACGTTTCCGGTATTGATACCGATAAGATTTCGGCTAAATACGAAAACGGTGTCCTGAAGCTCACAATGCCTAAGAAGGAAGCTCCGAAAGAGACTTCAAAGCATCTTGAGATTGAATAATCAAAAGATAACGCGACCCGGAGAGCGACAGCTCCCCGGGCCTTTTTTTTGCTCTTAATGCTTATAACGGGCAATCCATATCCATATGCGGAATGTGTATATCGAGATATTCATTACCGTATGCCCTGAATCCGTATTTTTCGTAAAACGAAACGGCATATACCTGTGCGCTGACGTATATCTTTTTTGCGCCGAGAGCCTTAGACCTCTTTTTAAGCTCTTTTATAAGCTCCGCGCCGAGATGCTGACCGCGGTATTCCTTTAATACCGCAAGCCTGCCTATCTTTGCCGTCTGCTCGTCCGTCATAAAAACGCGCGCCGTTGCGGCAGGTGTGCCGTCAACCGTTAAAAGCAGATGATCGCATGTTTTGTCGTGGTCGTCGAATTCGACGGAAATAGGGTATTTCTGCTCATTCGCAAATACCTTTTTTCTGATTTCATCGCCGTCGGGGCAGGCTGTGCCGCCTAAAAACCAAGTGCTTTTTATCATAGCTTAAAAATAACCTTAACCTTTCCGGCTCTCTCGGGAGCTTATCTTGTTATCGGCTTCATGGCAAAGCGAAATTCGATCGTGTCGTCTAATACAAATCTGTATTTCATAAGCGTGTCCTGACCGCAGCTCGCCGTGCCTGTTCCGCGAACAAAACCGTCAATTGAAACAAACGTGGTGTCCTCGTGTATTACGTCCTCGCGGTGACGTGCCGCGCAAAGGATTTTTTGTGTGTAATCATGTGCCGAGAAGCTGAATTTCGGAGCACCGAGGAAAGCTAAGCCTTTTCCGTTACTGTCGGTAAATTCAGCAAATCTTACGGCTCCGTGGTTGCCGTTATCCTGAGGCTTGATATAGTCAACGTGCATTTCTTTAACGGTTGTTTTATATAAGCCTATCGGGGATTGACCGTTAAAATCACAGAGGTTTTCATATGGCCCTCTGCCGAGGTATTTCACGTTTGAAAATTCCTTCGGGAGCTCCGCTGTAAGGCCGAATCTCGGCAACTCTTTCCAGCCGTATCTCTTCCTCGCGAGAGAGGAACGAACTTTAACCGTACCGTCGGAAAATACGGTGTACTCTATAAAGCTCTTGTAGTAGAGCCTTTTACCGTCAGTCATATCGTAATAAGCGGTTATTTTTACCTCTTTTTCCTCGCTCTCGGCTCTCATTCCCTTGTAGACCGCTTTGACCTTAGCTAGCTTTTCGCGATTCCACTTCGGTGTGGGATTTACCTCTTCGTTGTCTGACGGAGCACGGTAAATATTCGGTAAGAAGCCTGAGATGCCGCTCAACGGAGTTTTGCTGATAAGCTCTGTGCTGTCTGCCGTATATGAGAGAATTTCTCCGGTGGAACGTGAGAATTCGATTTTTCCGTTATCAAATTCCGCCGTGTAACCGGAGTCGCTCTCTGTGAGAAGAACTTTTTTATCGCCTGTTTCGATTGCGGCAGGAGCGTCACAGAGTACGTGCTGCTCTCTTGATATTTCGGCTCCGTTCTTGTCTTCGTAAAATATGTTGAGTGTTACAAGGCGGTCGCTCGGTATTCGGCCGAGCGGCAACGTTACTTCCGCGGTAGCAGACGGGGCGATTACCTTGTCGATAACGCCGTCCTTTACCTTTTCGCAGTCGAAACAAAGCTCCCATTTTACGGTAAGTACATCTGTGCTTAAAAATCTGTATGTGTTTGTAAGAAGAAGTGTGTTGCCGTCCGATACTACTGACCTTACGGGTCTGTATGCGTGCTTCATTTCAAGCGCGCCGGTATGGAGCGTGCGGTCGGGGAATACAAGACCGTCTACGCAGAAGTTTTTGTCGTGCATTTCCTCGCCGTGGTCGCCGCCGTAGGTGTATTCGTACTTGTACTTTTTATCATCCTTGCCATGGTATACCGCATGGTCGCACCATTCCCATATACAGCCGCCCATAAGCTTGTCGCTTGAATAAAAGACGTCCCAATATTCTTCGAGCGCGCCGGGGCCTACGCCCATGGCATGGCAGTATTCACAGAGGAAAAACGGCTTTTCAAAGTACTTCTTGCCTCTTGTGCCATTTGCGGTTTTTATAACGTTTTCTATGTCGGTATACATTTCCGATATTACGTCATACCCGACTCTCTTTGTGCGGATAGCGCCCTCATAGTGTACGGGTATTTCCGGACATACAGATTTCAAAAATTCATAGCATTTGTCCTGGCATTTGTATCCGCCGGATTCATTGCCGAGAGACCACATCGTGATTGACGGGTGGTTTCTGTCTCTGAAATACATACGGCTCACTCTGTCAACGTATCTCGGTGCCCAAGAGCGGTCGTTGCTTATGAAATTGGGCTTATAGAGGTTGTATTTGCCGAGACTTCCGCAGCCGTGTGTCTCGATGTCGGCCTCGTCTATTATGTAAAATCCCATAATGTCCGCAAGCGTAATGAGCATCGGGTCAGGCGGATAGTGCGACGTTCTTATCGAGTTTACGTTAAGCTCTTTCATAAGAACAAGGTCTTTTTTTATGTCCGCGGCACTCATCACGTAGCCGGTTTTTGCATTGCTGTCGTGATGGTTTACACCCTTGAATTTTATTTTTTCGCAGTTGAATTTAAATACGTCGCCGAGAATTTCTATATGCTTGAAGCCGGTATAATTTCTTACGGTACATAGTGTATCGTCACCGTCCTTAAGCGTTAAATAAAGCTCGTAAACATTCGGCGTTTCCGCAGTCCATTCCTTTACGTCGAGTGCCGAGAAGGAAAATTTGACGCAGACGTCGGCATCCTTTTCGTCGGAGCATATCTTTTTTCTGCCTGAGAAAAGCTCTGCCGAAACTTTTTTTCCTGCGGTTTCGCCCTCAAGGAATACGTCTATATCGAGGTCGTATTCTCTTCCGCCGTTTAAGCGTGTTTTAACCTCGTAATCGTTTATATATGCTTTGTCATATGTGTAAAGCAGAACGTCTCGGAAAATTCCGTTTTCTCTGAACATATCCTGACATTCGAGATATGTCCCCGTGGACCAACGGTAAACAACGCAGAGTAGTTCGTTTTCACCGGAAATCAGCATATTTGAAATGTCAAATTCCGCACTGTTGTGTGAGCCCTCGCCGTAGCCGCAAAACTCACCGTTTACATACAGCTCAAGGCACGCGCTGAAGCCTAAAAATGAAATGATATGAGTTTTGGTTTTGTCGTCAACGGTTATCTTTTTTCTGTATACGCCTACGGCAACCTCTTTCGGAAGCTCCGGCGGAAAAAGATGAAATTCGTATCTTGTATTTAAATATACAGGCTCTCTGTACCCGGTTCTCTGCCAGGTGGACGGAACCTGTATCTTATCAAAACGGATACGCTCCGTGTCCATTTCATACGGTAAAACATTCTGCGTTTCGTAATATTTAAAATCCCATTCTCCCGAGAGGACCGTAACCATATCGCTCTTATATCGTTCGGTCAGACAATCGGTCTTTTTGAGACGCGAAAGCTCTCTGAAGGGAATCGAGTAAGCTCTTCCGGGCAGTCTGTTTATGTTCAGTGCCGAAAAATCTCTGTAATTATCTCTGTTTAGCTTGTATATCACAAAATTTTCCCCTTTCTGCAATCTGTAAACAGTTTAACACAGAATTAAATCATTTACAATTAAATTGCGATATATTATACTTTTTAAGGTAAAAGTATCAAGCACTTTTTTATGCAGTTTGCGTAAAAATAAGCCGAAAGGACGCAGGTGGATTTTATGGAGCTTTCTAAGGTACAGTGGAACGGCAGGGCATATGCGGAATTCAGAGATTATCTATTGTCGTTTTCAGATGAAAAATACAGAGCTTTTCACAGCGGGCTCTGCAAGACATCGAAATATCCGATAATAGGAGTAAGGCTCCCGATAATGCAAAAGATTTCCTCCGAAATAGTAAAGGGCAAGCCGCTTTATTTTCTTATGGCGGCCTCTGTGCAGTCGTATGAAGAGATTATGATAAGAGGACTCGTCACGGCCAAGCTAAAAATGCCGTTAGCCGAAAAATTCGTATATATAGAGGAGTTTTTGCCGTATATTGATAATTGGGCGGTATGTGATTCGTTTTGCACGGCGCTGAAGCCTAAGAAGAACGAGCTTTATATGCTTTTTGAATTCTGTAAGGAACACGCTTTTTCACAGAATACGTATGAGACTCGTACAGCTGTTGTTTTGATGATGCGCTATCTTTTAACGGACGAATTCGGAGAGGACGTCATTTCGATTTTGGAAAATATCGATTGTACCGAATACTATGTCGGTATGGCGGTTGCCTGGGCTCTTTCGGAGAGCTTTATAAAATTCCGAGAGAGAACGCTTGAAGTATTTTCATCGGGGAATGTAGACGCCGCAACTCAAAACAGGGCAATACAAAAAATCAGAGATTCATACCGTGTGTCCGACAGCGATAAAGCATTTGTAAACAGCTTGAAAAGGTAAAAAACAATATACGGGTTTCGGTAAAATTTGTATAAACTCTCAATTTTTCATTGTCGCTATTGAAGAAGAATACAAAAAAGATTATAATGTTTACAAAACGGAAGCATACCGTGACTGTAAAAAAATAAAGGGATGGTAATTTATGAAAGCACGCAATCTTATTGACCTTGAGGACATCAGCCTTGAGGATATTGACGAGATAATTCACCTTGCCGGTATGATAAAGGCAAATCCGTCGATTTTTACCGACGCCTGCCACGGCAAAATAATGGCGACGCTTTTTTATGAGCCGTCAACAAGAACTCAGATGTCGTTTAAAACCGCCATGCTTCGTCTCGGCGGCGAGGTTATCGGGTTTGACAATCCGTCTAATGCGTCCGTGTCAAAGGGCGAGAGCTTGAAGGATACCGTAAGGGTGGTCAGCAATTATGCCGACATTTTGGTTATGCGTAATCCCATAGAAGGCTCCGCTTATGCGGCATCGCTCTATTCCAAAAGTCCCGTTATAAACGCAGGTGACGGCGGACATCTCCATCCCACTCAGACCTTGGCCGACCTTGTGACCTTGTCGCACGAAAAGGGGAGGCTTTCCGACCTCACCATAGGCCTTTGCGGCGATATGAAAAACGGCAGAACCGTACATTCGCTCGTTAAAGCTCTGTCTAAATATAAAAACAATAAATTTGTTATGATTTCCACTCCCGAGCTCCAAATGCCGGAATATATAATTGATATTCTTAAAAAGAGCGGATGCGAATACAGCTTTTCTTCAAGTCTTGAAGAAGCAATTTCTTCGCTTGACGTTCTCTATATGACTCGTATTCAGCAGGAGCGCTTTAAATCCGAAGAGGAGTATGAGCGCCAAAAGGGCGTTTATGTGCTTGATGAGGAAAAAATGAAGCTTGCAAAAAAAGACCTTGTTGTGCTTCATCCGCTCCCGAGAGTCGATGAGATTACCATAGGAGTTGATGATGACAGCCGCGCCAAGTATTTCGAGCAGACCGAATACGGTATGTATGCGAGAATGGCTCTTATTATACTTATGCTTGAAAACCGCGGTGGCAAAGTTCCCGAAAAGACATACAGTACCCATGATAAGCAGTGCAAAAATCCGAGATGCGTCACAAACAGCGAGAGCTATGTACCGCACCTCTTCTACGAAAACGGAGGAAAGCTTGTCTGCAAATACTGCGACAGCGAGACGGAAGAATGAAAATACTTATCCTCTTCGGTTCGCCGAAGACAAACGGCAGCACCGCAAAGCTTACCGGTGCTTTTATGAAGGGTATAAGAAAAAGCGATGATGTTGAAATAGTCCATCTTTTTTCATTGCAACCGACCCCGTGCAATGCCTGCGGATATTGTAAGGCGGCAAACGGGTGCTCTAAAAAAGATCTTGAAAAGTTTATGGCAAAGCTCGAAGACTCCGATGCGGTAATTGTTGCAACTCCGGTTTACAATCTGTCTTTTCCTGCACCTATGAAAGCCCTGTTTGACCGCTTTCAGCGATATTACGAGGCGCATTTCAGAAGAAAAATTGCGCAACCTATAACAAAGCACAAAAAAGCATTACTTTTGGTAACCGCCGGAGATGACGAGGACGACGGATACAATATAATAGAAAAGCAGGTTAAGCTGTCTTTTTCTGTTATGAATACCGAGCTTGTCGGCGGCGTACTTGCCAAAGATACCGATAACGGCGGTGTCAAAGAGGACGATTTGCGCCGTGCTTTTGAGCTTTCAAAAATAATATACGGTTAAAAAAGTGCCGCCTTTCGGCGCTTTTGAAAGGAAGATGAAATATGTCCGTGACAAAAATAACACTTCAGAACTATGCTGATGAGGTATCGCACAGCGAAAAACCCGTTCTTATAGATTTCTATGCCGATTGGTGCGGTCCGTGCAAAATGACCGCTCCCGAGCTTGAGGCGTTTTCGCAGGAATACGACGACGTCAAAGTGTGTAAAATAAATGTGGACGAGTCCGCAGATCTTGCCGCGATGTACGGTATTATGTCTATACCGACGATGATTTTAGTGAAGAACGGCAAGGAGGCAGACCGCCATGTGGGTGGCTGCGAAAAGGCTGATATCAGAGCGTTTTGCGATAAAAATATGTAGGGTTGTAATTTTTACCTATATATGCTATGATAAAAATCAATAAATGCGGTTTCTGACGTCGAAATCCGTTTTGAGACGAAAGATACGGTGAATAAGTAAAACTGCTGTGTGTTTGCACGGCATACTTAGGCTGTATCTTTAAAGATACAGCCTTTTTATTTTAATTGCAGGTGGATAATAATATGGAATCAAGAGTAGCCCTTATAGGGATAATAGTAGAAAACGAGGACGCTGTGGAAAAACTCAACTGTGTTTTACACGAATACGGCAGATACATTGTCGGCAGAATGGGTATTCCTTACAGAGAGAAAAAAATAAATATTATAAGTATAGCGGTGGATGCTCCTCAGGATATAATAAGCGCAATGTCAGGTAAAATCGGAAAACTCGACGGCGTAAGTGCCAAAACCGCGTACTCAAATGTGGTAACAGAGATATGACAGGAAGAAAAGAATGTAAAGGCTTAGAGCTTTCCACGCTTTCGAAGGTCCTGCTTTTAATACTGCCGCTTGTTGTTGCTGTTTTGGCGCTTTGTATAGGCAGACTCGGTATTTCTCCCGCCGAGGTGATAAGATCGATATTCGGTAAAATAACGGGAAATGCTGATTTGGAATCTAAAAACGAGCTTGTTTTATGGAATATAAGAATGCCGCGAATAATCCTTGCAGCCCTTGTGGGAGCGGGACTTTCGGTTTCGGGCTGTACATTTCAAAGTCTTTTTTCCAATCCTCTTGCTACGCCGGATACAGTCGGAGTTTCAAGCGGAACCTGCTTCGGAGCGGCTGTTGCGATTTTTTTCGGGGCTGATTTTATTGTCACTCAGGCAGTTGCTTTTTTGTTTGGAATTATTGCCGTGTTGTTGACTTATCTCGCGGGTAGCGGTAAAGGCAAATCACTTAACAGCGTGGTTTTGGCAGGAATTATGATAGGCTCGCTTTTTTCGGCACTTGTCTCGTTTATAAAATCGGTGGCGGACGTAAATTCCGTGCTTCCGGTAATAACCTTTTGGCTTATGGGCAGCTTTGCGGGCGCAGGCTATCGCTCGCTTATGCTCGGCGCGCCGGTAATGCTTGTCGGAATGGCTGTTTTGTATGTTATAAGATGGCGGCTTAATATTTTAACTCTTCCCGATGATGAGGCAAAGGCGACCGGCACTGATATTAAGGCTCTGCGTGCCGTTTCGGTAATATGTGCAACGGCAATTACCGCCTCGTGCGTTTCAATGTGCGGCCAGGTGGGCTGGGTAGGGCTTCTGGTGCCGCATATGTGCCGTATGAAATTCGGAAACAATCATGTGTCGCTGCTGCCTGCCTGTATCAGCATGGGTATGACCTTTATGATAATTGTCGATACCGTTGCGCGAAGTGCCACAGCCGCCGAGATTCCCATCTCTGTGCTGACCGCAGTTATAGGCGCGCCGTTTTTTATAATTCTTATGCGAAAAACAGGGGGGTGGCAGCTGTGACCCTTACTGTTGAAAACGGTTGTTTTTCATATGACGGCAGGCACACGGTGCTGTCCGACATAAGCTTTTGCGCGTCACCGGGAGAGATAGTGGCGATTCTCGGAAAAAACGGCTCGGGCAAAACAACGCTTCTCAAGTGCAGCGTGGGCTTGCTCAAATGGAGCGGTGGACATAGCTTCCTTGACGGCAGAGATGTTTTGCATATAAAAAGCAGGGAACTTTGGAGCAAAATATCATACGTGCCGCAGGCGAAATCCTCATTCGGCGGCTATACCGTGCTTGACAGCGTTTTGCTCGGCTTCGGGAGCAGCATCGGGATTTTCGGAAAGCCGCAAAAAAGCGATGTGGAAAAAGCACTTTCCGTTTTAAGAAGGCTGAATATAGAAAATCTCGCCTATAAAAAATGCTCGGATTTATCCGGCGGCGAAAAGCAGATGGTCTTGATAGCGAGAGCAATAGCGTGCGACCCCGAAATTTTGATTTTGGACGAGCCGGAGTCGAACCTCGATTTTAAAAATCAGATAACGGTTCTTGACGTTTTGTCAAAGCTTCGCGACAGCGGGATTTGTTGTATATTCAATACTCATTTTCCCGATCACGCGATGAGAATAGCGGATAGGGCATTGCTTCTCGGAGATGACGGAAGATGTATTTGCGGAAAAACAAACGATATAGTGACAGAGGAAAATATACAAAAGACATTCGGTGTGAATGTTAAAATAGCCGAGGTCACGTCGGGCGGCAGAACCGTTAAAACGATAGTGCCCGTAAGTGCGGCCGACGGTTCCTAAAAAAATCCGAAATAAATGCGAATAGCATTTTTAATATAATTAAGAAAGAGGTAATGTAAATGAAAAAAGCAAAAAGAGTATTAGCTTTGCTTCTTTGTCTTGTGCTTATTTTGTCGGCGGTAGGCTGCTCCGCTAAAAAAGACGACGGCAAAAAGAGCAGTGACAGCGAGGTTGTCACCGTTGTTGACAATAACGGCAATACCGTAACCGTTAAAAAGGACATTCAGCGAATAGTGGTATGCGATATTTACCCTATACCGTCGGTGCTTGCCGTGTTCTTTGATTCGGCTTCAAAAATAGTCGGTATGGCACAGCCGAGTATGGCAGCTGCAAAAAACAGCCTTTTGTCGGAGCTTTATCCGGAAATACTCAATGCCGAGACCGGGTTTATAGACGGAACAACCGTTAATATGGAGGCTCTCGCGGCTTTAAATCCCGACGTTGTATTTTACAGCTCGGGCAATAAAGAGCTCGGTAAGCAGCTTACCGACGCAGGTTATGCCGCAATAGCGATTTCAGCGAATAAATGGCAATATAATGCCATTGAAACCCTCAATAACTGGATAGACCTTCTCTCTCAGCTTTTCCCCGAAAACAATAAGTCGGAAAAAGTAAGAACCTACAGCGAGAGTGTCTATAATATGGTTCAGGAAAGAGTAAGCTCAATTCCGGACGCGGAAAAGGCAAAGGTATTTTTCCTCTTCCAATACAGCGCGTCAAACATCTCCACTTCGGGAAATTCGTTCTTCGGTCAGTGGTGGGCAACTGCCATAGGCGCAAAAAATGTCGGCGAGGAACTCGATTCCGATAAATCCACCAATGTAAATATGGAGCAGATTTATAAATGGAACCCCGATTTTATTTTCATCACAAATTTTAATACCGCAAAGCCCGACGATATTTATAACAATACCGTAGGCAGCTTTGATTGGAGCGGAATAAAAGCAGTTAAGGATAAGAATGTCTATAAAATGCCTCTCGGTATGTACCGTACCTACACCGCAGGAGTTGATACCCCGATAACTCTTCTTTGGCTCGCAAAGGCGACTTATCCGGAACGCTTTGAGGATATTGATATAACCGCAAAGACCAAGGAGTATTACGGCGATGTGTTCGGTATAACTCTTACCGATGAACAGTCCGCGCGCATTTTTGCACCGCTTACGCAAGCAGGTAAGCTATCGGTTAAATAAAGTCTGAACAAGACGCAAATGCTACGGTTAACCAAAATAAATAATGATAAAACGGACCGTTTTTCGCGGTCCGTTTTTTTACTTTTATGCCTGAATTAAAAGATGTATTTGGCGCGGGGGACAGGGAAAATTCTAATAGCTCACAGAAAAAAATGTTACGTATCAGCACAAATGTAGTTAATAAATATCTAAAATATGCTGATACGTAACATATATTTCCAAACACTTATGTTTTTAGTTTGACTGTTTTCTCACTATTTTACCGTCAAACAGTTCTTTGAGCCGTTGTGTCTGTTAAGCATCGGCAATCACCGCCGCTCGAATACCACGGCACTTGTCAAGAATTCCTTGAAGCCTTTAATAATGTGCGCCTTCCGGCATGGGCACCGTTTTTATCCAATCACACATTGCATCTACCTTCAGGGCTTCAATTTGATTTTCGTATTCTTCGGCCGTGTACGGTCCCATAACTACATCGTTTACCGTATCCACAAGATAATACGAGGGATTTGATGCATCCATATCTTCAATGTGCGCCTCTTGATAAGGAAGGTTCTCGTCAATCATCAATCGTTTTATACCAATATAGGAATCATTATAACAAAATTCCAATATATAACGATCAATCTTAATATCTAAGCTATCCCCATCGGCTTTGTCCAACTCTATATCCTCTGAATTGACATGAACAATCTCATAACCGTTTGGCAGTTTGTCATATGTCCAATCCTGAAAAGCTTGACTAAATGCTAACATAAGTATTGCTATTAGAAGCGCGATTAAAATTGCTATTATAAGCACGATTAAACGTATAATTCTACTCCCATTTCGTTTTATATACATAATTAGCCTCCCATTCATACTCCTTTCCCAAGTTTTTCTCTTGCGCCCAATAACCAATATTATTGAGCCAGCTTCCTATACGCCGTTTACGGTTTTGCTTACTCTGTCGCCGTCGGTATTGTAAGCGTAAACATATGTGTTATCGCCGTCGGTTATACGCTCAAGCTGCCTACCGCACCACTCAAACGACTTACTGCCGAAAATGAGGGGATTGCCGATTTCGTCATAGGTTACAGCCTGACCGTTAAAGTATGTGTTACGTATCAGCACAATTATAGTTGATATACATCTAAAACGTGCCAACACGTAACAAAACCGCCGAGAGTTGTAAAGTGCAAATTAAAAAGTGCTTATGGCAATTTAATTCTGTCACGGGTGCTCTCTGGTTGTGGCGTACTCATCTATTATATAACGTGCATATCTGCTTGCCTGTCGCTCTCTGCCCATTGATGTTAGTTGAAGATTATTTATCCACTGATAGTAGTGAGTCAATTCATGAGCCAATGAAATAAGAATTGAAGCAAGTGCATTGTCTTTTCCGTTCTTGCTTAGCAATTCCTCATAATCGCCTGTTGCAATTCTGATATATGGTTCATCATAGTATGAATAGGGCTCAAAAAAGGTTCCAACTACATGTTCGCCGTCTTTTGCTCGAATCCTTTCTGCCTCTTTAACATAAACAATAATCCTTACCGGAAAGTAATACTCTGCACGCAACCATTTTCCGAATTGTAAGCATGCACGTTTAACTTCCGCGTCAACATTTTTGTCACATCGAAACCGTAACCCAGTTCGCCCGGAGCCGTCTTTCGGCAAAATCTTTTCCCAGTTATCTAATCTCCAAATATGCATATTATTTATACTTCCTATGTCCTCTGCCGGGTGTATGTTTCTTTTGCGGTTCCGAGGGACTTTACTGTTGCCGACAATTATCAAGGACTAAATAAAAACGGACAATATCATAGATATTATCCGTGCGTAAATTTAAAGTTTTTTTATTTGCCGCACGTTTTTATCAAGCCGTGAAATTTTACCGCATGGGGCTTGCACTCCCGTTCAGCTGTATTTTAAACGTTGTTTACTGTAACGGTGTGTTATCATATTAACAGAATGTATTAAAAACGTCAATAAAAAAGCAGACGATATGTGTTGATTTTTGGTTACAGTACTTTTATTCGCTGCCGGAGACGATATTTAACCTTAAATAAATATCACCAAAAAATCGGCCGCGATTTTTCACGGTGCGTTTTGTATTAAGAGTGAGCTGCACGGCAATAATCCTAATGACAATAGTTATAGGAGAGAGCGCCATGCAGTACAGCAAGGTTGAAATTTGCGGTGTCGATACCTCTAAGCTCAGGGTCCTTAAGGAAAAGGAAAAGCTTGAGCTTCTCAAGAAAATCAGGGAAGGTGATAAGTCAGCGCGCGAAAAACTGATAAACGGCAATTTGCGCCTTGTGTTAAGTGTGATACAGCGTTTTACAAACCGCGGAGAAAACCTTGACGACCTTTTTCAGGTCGGCGTAATAGGACTTATAAAGGCGATCGATAACTTCGACGTGTCGTTAAAAGTACGCTTTTCCACTTATGCGGTACCCATGATCATCGGTGAAATACGGCGATACCTCAGGGACAACAACACGGTGCGCGTCAGCCGCTCTGTAAGAGATACGGCATACCACGCCCTCGGGGCAAAAGAAAAATTACAGGCAAAGCTCGGCAGAGACCCGACGGTTGACGAAATAGCAAAAGAGCTTGGCACGAGCCGTTCTGACGTAGTATTGGCACTTGAGGCGATAGTGGAGCCGGTTTCGCTCTTTGAGCCTGTATACTCTGACGGCGGAGACACCATATATGTTATGGATCAGGTCGGAGGAAGTGAGACGGATACCGATTGGCTTGACGAAATATCCATTAAGGAGAGCATAAAGGAATTGTCACCGCGCGAAAAAAAGATACTGGCACTTAGATTTATGCAGGGGAAAACGCAAATGGAGGTGGCGTCTGAAATCGGTATTTCACAGGCGCAGGTATCAAGGCTTGAGAAGGGGGCTATCAGGAAAATCAAAGAATAGTGTTATTTTTTCGCCCTTTGCGTCATACGTATTTACGGCGGAGGTGTTTTTATGGTTTGCAGTGTGCAGGATTTAAGAGAACGTGAAATTATAAATTTAAAGGACGGCGCAAGGCTCGGCTCTGTCTGTGACGTTGAGATTGATACCCTGAGCGGCTCAATCGTTTCAATAGTCATATACGGCAAGGGCAGATTTCCGTTTAAGAGCGGCAAGCCGAAGGACATCAAAATAAAATGGGACGAAATTGAGGTCATAGGCGACGACACCATACTTGTAAATTTTGACTGTCCTGAAGAGCTTATGCCGCAAAAGCCGAAAAATCCCATAGATACGCTTTTCAGACTTTGAATTTGAGGGGATATTATCATATAACGCAAAAGGGACTGTAATTGCTTTATGCTTTACAGTCCCTTTTGTGTTTGAATATGGGTTATTATTTTGTTGTTGCACGGTGCTCTTTAAGTATTTCAGCAAGGCACAAAAGGCTCTCTGCAATAATGCCGGCCGCTATACCCGATGCGGCGGAGTACACTTTAAAGACAAGCATAATGATTGCCGTCAAAAGTGATACCGCGCAAACGAGCCGACATATTCTGCGATAAGCCGTTATTCTGCCGTCCTCATATCCCGTTCCTGTCGGAGCAAGAATAAAAAGAACTACAGTACCGGCTGCCGCCGCAAGCAGCATGAAAAAAGAAGCCTTTTGTACGGCGGTCATTTTTACCGCAATTATGAACGCCGTTATTATTGCGAGAGACGTTATCTGGCATTTTAGTTCCGTATCCATGTGAAAGCCTCCGCCGAAAAGACGCAGTAAAAGAAAGGATATAAAAAATGCGAGCGCCCCCGGTAAAATCCTTAAGACCGTGCCGAGAATGACCGAAACAAGCAAAAACTCTATTATATTGAGCAGCCAAAAGATGCCGTATCCGCAGACATCGACATCCTCGGCCTCAATAATTTTTTTGCTTTTCAGCCATTTTGCGATCTGTTCCGATAAAGAACCGATCATTTACCGAGCTTTGAGAATTTCTCAAGACCTTCGGGCTTTTTCGGCTGATACATAAATGTGGTAGCCGCCGAATTGGCACTGCCCTTAACCGATGCCGTGATGAGAGCTTTGGCGAAGCTCTTCATGGTTTTTCCTGTCTTTTTCATTTGGTACTTCCTCCCTGTGTTTTTTTGGATTGAGGTGTTGACCCTCTTTCCAAACACGATTATATGTGCTATAATAACACAAGTCAATGCAAATTGCTAAAGTGTTAAATCGTTGAAACTAAAATGCTTAAAATTAAAGTGAAAGGGTAAATTACACTAAAAAGAGGGGCTAAACGATGAATATTGACTACAAAGCGGCGGGAAAAATGATGGGTTCTTATCGCAGAAAGGAGAAAATCAGCCAAAAAGAACTTGCTAAATCTGTGGGCATAAGTAACAACTATTTATCTAATATCGAAAACGGGTATACCATACCGAGCTTGGAAACCTTTACGGAGCTAAGCGTTACATTGGGCAAAACGCCCGACTTTTTCCTGCTCGGACACATCAGAGAAGATATTGTCGGAAATATCGAAGATTCTCTAAAGCTTTGCTCAAAGGAAAGGTTAAACCTTATCTATAAGATTGTCGAACTTCTTAAAGATTGAAATTAATCGGGTTTTGTAATATAATACAATATCGGTAAAGGCAAAGCGATATGCCTTATTTTTTATTCGGAGGGGTAGCTAAATGAATATTGCAATATGCGACGACGAGCAGATTTATGCGGACGAGATAAAAAAGCACGTCGAATGTTATTTTACGCGCAGAGAGGTTCCGCACAAAATATATGTGTTCACCGACGGGCAAGCGGCTGCTCGGAGCGAAGTGAAATTCGACATTGCCTTTCTTGATATCGAGATAGGGTCTGTCAGCGGGCTCGATGTGGGAAAGGCGATGCGAAAAAACAATCCGAATATCGTTTTTATAGTTGTTACGGCGTTTTCGAAGTATCTCGACGACGCGTTGGATTTAAAGGTTCTGCGATTTCTCGAAAAGCCGATAAACAGCGAAAGGCTATATGCCGGTATAGACCGTGCCATAGACACTTTAAACGATACCACGGTGGGCTTTTACCTGCGTGACGGCGATATGGACTATAAAAAGATACTGCTTTGCGACCTTATTATGATAGAAACAGACAGGCGCAGAACAAAGGTCTATACCGATGCGGAAGTTTTCCGCACAAAGAAAACGCTTTCCGAGTGGCAAAGAGAGCTGACCGAGCCGTTCTTTATGATGCCGCATAACAGCTTTATCATAAATATGAATAAAATAGTAAAATTCTCAAGAACGGAAATCGAACTTGAGGGCGGCAAAAAGCATTATACCGTGTCGGTGGCACCCAAGCGTCAGGCGGAGACAAAGCGTATACTTATGAGTTATTTTGAAAGCAGGCGATGAACTATGCTCGGCGAGGTAACAACCGTATATGTTTTTCTGATAGAGCTCGGCTCTCTTCTTTTGTATTGCTACCGGGTGTTCGGAGTAAGACGTCGGATACCCTCGACGCTGCTTGTGGGCATAGCCTGTTTTGCCGTTTATTATGCCGTAAATAAGCTTGCCGATAACAATGTGGCGGTAAATATTATCTTTGGCTTCTTGGTAAATTACGTGATATTGAAGCTCGGCTTCAAGGCGAATGTCAAGTCGGCGGTTTTTCACAGCGTCTTGCTTGCCGGCGTACTTACGGCGACGGAATTTATAGGTATACTGTTGATTTCGGGCTTCTTCGGCATAAATATAGCCGATTACAGGTCAAACGATGTGCTGTATGCCATGGCGGCGGTAATCGCCAAAACATTGTACCTTATTTCCTGCCTTGTGATTTCCAATTTCACCTCGCGTGAAAAACAGCATATAGACCACGGCCATTCCTGGTATCTGTTGATTTCTCCTTTTTCAAGTGTGTATATCATAGTTCTTATAGCGAAATTGTCACTGCTCGTTGACATAAGCGGCACTCTTGCTTATGCCTGTATAGGCGGCAGTGTTTTGCTCTTCATATCCGATATAATGGTATTTGCGGTATACGAAAATATGCAGCGCAAATCTGAAGAAATAATGAAGGTCAATATGGAACGCCAGAGAGAGGATATAAACAGAGATTATTACGCCGTGCTTGACAAGCAAAATGAGAACATGCATATTATGGTTCACGATATAAAAAATCATCTCGGCGTAATAGAGAGCATAGCGGATAATGATAAGGTTACGGCTTATATAGGTGAGCTTTGCAGTAATATCGGTAAATACTACGCGGTATCGCAGCTTACCGGAAATAAGATGCTTGATATTATCATAGGCAAATATACGGCTCTTTGCAGTAAAAACGGCCTCGATTTTAATGCCAAGGCTTTAACCTCGAATCTGTCCTTTGTGCATGACAGCGATATTTCGGCAATGGTGGGCAATCTGCTTGACAACGCTTTTGAGGCGGCGAAGCAAGCAGAAAACGGTAAAATTGAGTTTTCTCTTTATACCATTGACGGTAAGAGCTGCGTGGTCAGCGTCATAAATACAGCCTTGACAGCACCAAAATGCGAAAACGAAACTCTTGTGAGCGCCAAGCCGGACGCACAGTCTCACGGATACGGAATAAAAAGTATTAAAAAGACAGCTGAGAAATACGGCGGCAGCTATTCGTGGTTCTATGATGATAAAAACAGAGAATTTCACGCTATGGTTATGCTCCCGATACCATCTGCAAGCTGTTAAAGTAATCAGCTTTACATATTGTTTTGACTGAAATTACTGTAAAACTCCGATAGGCACTCGGGTGCCGGTCGGAGTTTTTTGTTTTAATGACGCAATACTTGACGCTGTTTATTTTGACATAAAACAACGTTATTGTTATTTATTTGCCTAAAAAGTACGCTTCTGTTCATATTTTGTTCACAAATAGACTGTATTATATTTATCAACAATTGTCTATAAAGGGGAATAGCTTATGGAGAAAAAGAGGCTTGACAAGAAAAAAATAAAAAACGCAAATCAAAATTTCAAAAAGAATTTTTTTGAAACAGATGACGATAATCATCTCAGCGGCTATGAGGTTTTCTATATCTTTATGATATGTAACGTTATAGGCTACTGTGTGGAGATGGTGTTTTGCTATCTGAAGCACGGATATTGGGAGAGCCGCCAGTCTCTTATCTACGGGCCATTCGGCCTTGCCTACGGTCTCGGAGGCGTGCTTTTGAGTTATCTTTTGTTTAAGGATACAAAAAAGGCTTGGTGGAAAGTATTTATCAAGTCATATATTTGGGGCACCGTTGCCGAATATATCTGCTCTCTCGGTGAAGAGCTGGTGTTTGGTCACGTATCTTGGGATTACAGCAAAATGCCGCTTAATATCAACGGCAGAGTTTGCGCTCTTTATTCGGTATTCTGGGGGATTATGGGTCTTGTATGGGTTAAACTCATATATCCGCTGTTTATGAAGCTGATACATAAAATACCGCTTAAAATAGGTAAGGTGCTTTTCTGGATAATGTTTATTCTTATTCTTATAGATATTATTCTGTCCTGTGAAGCCGTATCTCGCAGAAATGCTCGTGACAAGGGCGTGGCGCCGCAAAATCGCTTTGAGCAGTTTATGGATAAGCACTATACGGATGAATTTCTCGACAAGGTTTACGCAAATGCCGTTGCAACGTCATGATGATGCCGCGAAGCAAGCACGGTTGCCGATAACCCCTTTGCTGCATAGTATATACTGTGCAGCCCGATATTAAGTCTTGAGCAAGCGGCGGCGAGATGCGCACTCCGGAGTCATCGCGCGGCATTGTACTCCGGCTTTTCGGAGAGAGCAATTAAATATAGCTTACACAAACGCCGAAGTGACGGCTGAGCGTTCCTTTGAACGTATACCGTCTCTTCGGCAATTTTCATATTCCACAGCGGCAATATATGTAAAGCAATATACATTTACACGTCATTGTTCGTTATATTTAACAAATAAGGATATCTTGTTTTTTACGTGAATTTAACATTATATTGTGGTACTCTTTATATTTTTATGTTAAAATTAGATAAATTTATGATTGGGAGGAAGACAATGGAAAACAAGATGCTTGATGACCCTAACAGGAAATACGTTCCTAAAAAAGAATTTATAACATATTCCGTTTCAGCACTCGGGCAGGGCATGATATATGCGATAATGTCGTCGTATATATCCGATTTCTACTTGAATGTGCTTCGAGTAACACCTATATTCGTATTGCTTTTAATGTTTTTGGCAAGAATATGGGACGCAATCAATGACCCTCTTATGGGTATGATAATGGACGCCCACGAGCCGAAGCACGGCAAAATGCTGACTTATATTATCGCAACGCCTATTCCGATAGCTTTGCTTACGCTCTCGCTGTTTTACGCTCCCAATATTTCAATGACCGCAAAGATGATATATGCGTCGGTTACGTATGTTTTATGGGGAATGATATACACAATGTCCGATGTCCCGTTCTGGAGTCTCCCGAACGCGATGACTCCGAATCCTTCGGAGCGCGGCAGTATACTGTCAATAGCGAGAACCACCAACGGTATAGGCTCGGCCGTACCCATGGCTATATTTATGATACTCGGCTTTGTACTTCCGTCTCTTACAGGACTCTCGGGACTTGCGCTTGAAAAGACAAAGTATATGTCGATTGCTTTGGTGGCGTCTATAATAGGCAATTTGCTTTTTGTAATGACGTATTTCAAGGTTAAGGAGCGCGTCAAAATACCCAAGCCGTCTAAGCGTAAAAAGGGTGAGCCGTCTTCTTTAAAGCTCATATTTAAATGCAAGCCTCTTATGCTTGTTGTTATAATGGGCATATTGGCGTCGGGCAGATATATGTATCAGGCGGCGGCAATACACGTTGCAAGATATTCGTTCTATATCGGAAAGGATATTACCGGCCTGTCGCCGGAGGAGACTGAGCAGGCTTTACAGTCGAGTATATCGCTTGTAAATACGGTGTTTGCCGTAGCGACGGCTGTCGGTATGTTCGGGGCAATGCTTATAGTTCCGAAGCTTATCAAAAGAGTGTCCTACAAAAAGCTTATAGTCGTTTCCTGCATACTCGGCTTTGTTTCGAGTTTTATCACATTCTTTATAGGCTACAATCATTTCTGGGCGTGTATACCGTTTGTTATTCTTTCTTGCGTTCCGTGCGGAGTTATAAACTGCGTATCTTCCGCAATGGTCGGCGATTGCCTTGACTATATGGAGCTGACCACGGGCCGCAGGCAGAATGGGCTCGGAAATGCCTGCCAGTCCTTTGTAAGTAAGCTCGGGAATGCGGTTTCAACAAGCGTCATAGTGCTTATGTACATCCTGACCGAGCTTGACCTTAACAAAATAGGAACCTCTTATACGGTAAATCCGCTCACCATGTCGCACGGCATAAGAGAGGGTATGTTCTCGCTTATTTCGATAGTTCCGGGCATATCGCTTCTCCTTTGTATGATACCGATGTTCTTCTATGACCTCACCGGCGACAAAAAAGAGCGCGTGACAAAAGAGCTCGCCGAGAAGCGCGTAAAAGAGGGTATGGTAATAAGCGAATAATGCCTACTGCTGCTGTAAGCCTTAAAAATGCAAGGAGTATCAAACTTTAATTTATTTTTAATAATTTTACTCTTTACAATCCTTTCGAATGTGTTATCCTATAAGAAAAGATTTGACACAATTTTAAAATGTGTTGAAAAAGAATCGGAGGGGTAAATACGAAGGCTTATATAAATCGTATATTGCACGGTGAAAACAAGGCGAAAAAATGGGAAATAATATATTGGTGGGTTCTCAGAGCCGTTATGGTTGCGGCGTTCATTGATTCGGTTTTTGTGAGAAAGGACGTTCAGCAGAGCTTGCAAACGGCGGCCAATTTGCTGCTTATGTTCCTGTGGGAAATATTTATGATTTTTCCGGAAAAACGGTGGATGCATTATGTTCCGTCGTATATTCAGGACTTTTTGGCGGCAGGGCTGTTTATGGGGTCGTTCGGCGGCGCATATATGGACCTTTATTACAGCTTCCCTGCGTATGACCTTGTAATGCACAGCGTAGGCGGAGTCCTTTGCACATTTGTCGGATACGAAATACTGGTATGTATGCAAAAGCGCGACAAGGTTAAGGTCGATTTACCGATTGTGATTTTCGGAGCGTTCGGTATATCGTTTTTTGCCGGTACCGCATGGGAGCTTTTCGAGTTTGTGTTCGACCAGGTGGCTCCGCAGATAGGCGACGCTCAGCATTGGTCGCTTGCTCTTGCCGAAAAGGCGGCGGAAGAGCACGGCATAGGCCTGCCGAATGTCATAGCTGCAAGAGATCCAATGCGCTATGCACTTATTGATACCATGGAAGATACTGTGTGTAATACGGTAGGTGCTGTTGCGGGCTGGATAATTTTAAAGCTTCGCCCGTATCACCACACAGGTAAGCACAATGTAAACGACCTTTTTAATACATATGAGGCCGAAAGCAAAGAAAAAGTGAAAAGCTAAACCAAAAAGGCAAATAAAAAATCCGATACGGCGTATACCGTATCGGATTTTTGCATATCGGGGCTTTGTCGGCACAAAATACTGAATGCAATAAAAAGTGTCGGGGTGCTCATATGAAAAAGCTGTTTAAAATGTCGGCTGTGATTTTGTTTGTACTTATTGTTTTTGCGGCGTGCGGAAGAAACGAAAGCGTCAGCGGAAAAATTACATCATTTCCGCCGTACGGCGAGCGAGTCGTTACCGCGATAGGCGATTCGATAGCCGCAGGCTACGGACTGGATTCACAGGAGGATAATTATTTGACGCTGTTTTCCGATAATATCGGAGCGGTATTGAATAACGATGCCGTCAGCGGTTATGACAGCGGCGAGGTGTTGAAAAGTCTGTCGGACGAAAAGACTGCGGCAGATATAAAAAATGCCGATGCGATTGTTGTATCCGTAGGCGGGAATGATTTTTTCCACCGCAAGGACATTATGATAGACGCACTTAAAAACGCCCTGCTGCACGGCGAGGGCTTCTTCCCGGAGGAAGTGACAAATATATACGATGAATACGAAAAAAATCTTTCGTGCATAATCGATGAAATAAAAAATATGAATCCCGATGCCTATATCATAGTGCAAACGGTTTACAACCCGTTCCTAAAGCAAACGCTCAATTTTTCATATATAAACGTCGGGAAAACGGCAAACAGGTATGTTACGAGACTTAATGACTCGATAAAAAATGTTTGCAAAACAAAAAACAGGGTTTTTGTATTTGATGTTGCTCCGGAGATGAATGAGGATGCCGAAAACTTTTACGGCACGGATGAAAAGCTTGATATTCACCCCACAAAGCACGGGCACGCTACGCTGGCAAGGGTGTTTACCGAAAAATTCAACGGGCTTTTAAAGGATTGAGCGGCAGCGTTTTCGGGAGCCGAAAATTTAATATCTGAAGCCCTCGCCGATTATTTCGTCAGCGCCCGTAATTACGGAAAAAGCCTTTGGGTCGGTCTCCTTGACTGCCGCCGTAATAAATGCTGCCTCCTGTATTTTTACGGCGGTTATTAAAACGCTCTTTTCTTTATCAGTGTATCCTCCGCGTGCGTTTAATACGCTGACGCCGCGTCGAAAATCCTTTGTTATTTTTTCTTTTATTTCCTTGCTATGCTCCGTAACTATGAATATCAGCTTGCCGTCGCCTGTACCGTAGAGCAGGTAGTCAATGGTTTTTGAACTTAGATATATTACGATTATTGAATAAAGCAGGTTTTCGACGCTTCTGTACACGAAGAATGACGAGCCGACGACCAAAATATCGAAAAATAAAATGATCCGTCCCATAGACAGGTGCGGATGCTTCAGCTTTATAAGCTTTGCTGCCGTATCAACTCCGCCCGTGGTTGCGTTGCGGGCAAAGACAAGCGCGAGCCCTGCGCCTCCGGTAACCGCGCCGAAAAGGGATGAGAGAAGTCGGTCACCCGAATATACCGGCAAAAAAGCGGAGGTGTAATCTATTATAAACGATACTGTAAATGTTGCGAAAACCGTTTTGACTATAAAGCCTTTGCCGAGCTTTTTGTATGCCAAAAAGAAAAGCGGTATGTTCATAATGAATACCGCTGTGCCGATAGGCAACGAAAAAAGCCTGTTGAGTATGGTGGCTATCCCTGTAAAGCCTCCGTTTATTATGCCGTTTGGCGCAAGAAAGCTGTTTACGGATACGGCATACAAAATGCCTCCGCCCAAAAAATAAAATATGCTGACCGTAAATTCTCTTGCGATTTTATAAGTTATTTTCTCTGTCCGCGTTTTCTTCGCCGCCTTCGCATATCATACGGAACAGCTCTTCAAGACGATTTTCTTCGCCCTTTAAAAACAGCCATCCGAATAAGCTTTCAAGTCCGGTGGCATAGTGATAATCACCCTCGGATTGGTTTTTAGGTGTGTGGTTGGTGTGAGCGTTTCTGCCGCGCTTTAAAACCGACAGCTCGTCGTCGGTCAAATGCGGCATTATAAGCTTTGCCGCATTTGCCTGAGCAGCGGCGTTAACCGTCTTAACCGAAAGCTTATGTAATTTATCGGCGGGGCGATTCGCTTCAAGCACAAGGCGTTTTCTTGCAAGCAAGCCGTAAACCGCGTCGCCGAGAAACGCAAGAGTCAGGGGACTTAAATTATTTATATTATTTTCCATTATTTATTCCTTATTCAAAAAATTCGGCTTTGTATTCGTTGAATTTTTTAAGTAGCTCTTCTTCCGTGAGATACTCTGTGAGGCAGCCGACGCCCGTTACGCATTTACCGCCCGTTAAATTCCCGAGCAGTATGCAGTCCCTGAACCGGTAATCGTTGAAAAGTCCGTACATAAATCCGGCAAGAAATGCGTCGCCTGCTCCTGTAGAGTCCACGCGCACATATTCGTCTATTACGGGAACGGTAAAGACCTTGCCGCCCTCCATACCCATACAGCCGTCTTTGTCAAGCTTGACCATGGGATTTTCAATATAGTTTGACAGCACCGAAATGGCGTCCTCGGGCGATGCTGTTTCGGTTATTTTCATAGCTTCCTTTTGATTTGGGACATAGTAGTCGCAAAGCTCTATGAGGTCACGGTAGAGCGAAAGGCTCATATCGTCGGTATATCCCGTATCCAGCACCAGAAGCGTGCCCTCGTCTTTTAATTTTCTGTATACGTCATAGTATCCGTTTTGAACCTCAACTATTTTGGCACCCGTTGACATTCGGTAAATTTTTTCCGCGGTAACATCATTTTCTTCGGCGTCGGGGCCGTAGGTTACAAATGTACGGTCCTCCGGAGTTATCATTGCCGACGTTATGTTAAGCGGAAGTACACCGCCTTCATAAAGGTTTGTGATTTCCACGGAGTTGTCGCGGTACTCATTGGACGCAAAATCCGAAAACATATCAAGACCGAGCCACGTGGCGGTTCTAACCGGAATGTTCAGTCTGCCGAGATTCACCATTGTACCGGGGACTCCTCCGCCGAGACACAGCTTGAAACCGTCAGAATAAAGCTCTTCGCCCAACTGCGGCAGCCTTTTAAGACCCGCATAAAGAATATCGACGTTTGTTTTACCGGTACCGGCTATAAAAGACATTCGTTTTTCATCTCACTTGTTTTGAAAATATATTTTATTTTGTTATCATACAACATTTTGTCTCATAAGTCGAGGCATAAAATGCATAAATTGACAGTTCACAACATTGTATTGTACTACGTGAATATAAAAAATCGTTTCAAAGGTAATTTTTATTGACTTTGCACAGTTTCTATAATAAAATATTAGATATACTTTTGAGAAGGAGAGTTCATATGGATTTTAAACCGCTTATTGACAAAAAAGACGAAGCAGCAAAGTACATGATTGACGAAATCACGCATATCTGTAAGGATATGGATACCCGCAGCCCCGGCACTAAGGGAGAGAAAGAGGCTTGCGAGTATATGGCAAAAGTTCTTAAAGAGGATTGCGGCTGCGAACGTGCGGACGTTGAATCGTTTAAAGAAAACCCCGGCTCATTCTTCGGCTGGATATACTTTACGATTACCTTTGTTCTTTTGGCAATCGCGCTTTACTTTGTGGCACCGATTATTTCACTTATTCTCATTGTTGCAGGTCTTGCAATAGTATTTTTACAGTTCGGTCTTTACAAAAAATGCGTTGACCGTTTCTTCCCCGAGCTTACCGGTCACAATGTTACCGCAGTTAAAAAGTGCACCGGCGAAGTAAAACGCCGCATATTCTTTAACGGACATCCGGACGCTGCTTGGGAGTGGCCTGTAAACTATGCGCTCGGCGGCATAGGCTTTGAGGGTCATGCCGTAATCTGCGCCCTCGGCGCAGTTTATTATATGGTAATATCCATTATTTATATGGCCCAAAACGGTATTTCCTTCGGCGTTATAGATACTTCCTCTTATCTTTTCAAAATGGCTCTTTGGGGACTTCTTTTTGTTCCGTTCCTTGTAGGCCTTTATTGGATGTGGAATAAAAACCGCATTGTTGACGGTGCCAACGATAACCTTTCGGGCTGCTATATGGGTATTGCAATTCTCAAGGCTCTCAAGGATAACGGCATCGAACTTGAAAACACAGAGGTAGGCGTTATCCTTACAGGGTCTGAGGAAGCCGGCCTTCGCGGAGCAAAAGCTTGGTGCGAGGCTCACAAGGGAGAGTTTGACGACGTTCCCACATTTATTTTCTCATATGATACAATTCATGACCCGAAATATCTTATGACGAATTATCGCGACCTTAACGGTACCGTTAAAGCCGATAAGGACGTCTCCGACCTTTTTATGGAAGCAGCAAAAGAATTGAATATTCCGTGCAAAAAGGGCTGGGTTCCTCCGCTCGGCGGTGCTACCGACTCTGCCGCATTTGCACAGGCGGGCTTCAGAGCAACAGGCGTTACGGGTCTTAATCATAAGCTTGAGGATTACTATCATACTCGCCGCGATACATATGACAATATGAACGCCGAGGGTCTTGCAGGCTGCTATGCCGTCAGCGTTAAGGCTCTTGAGATGTTTGATAAAGGGGCAAAACAGTAATCCGGTTGTAAAATACAACAAACAGGCAAACCGAAAACGCTTTAGTTGAGTGAAATGTTACGAAATATGACTTTGCGTCGCATTTAATCTTGACTAAACAATATTTTCGATATAAAATCTAAGCATAAACAGCGAAGGCGTTGTGATGTAGTTCACAGCGCCTTTTTTGTTTGTACGAGAGCTTTTAAAAGGATTTGTTTTAAATCCGTATTACATTTAACTCTCGTGCTAATCGACAGGCGTTTGGTTCGTACCGATTGATAGAAACGCCGTCGGTTTCTGTCATACGAAAAGCTTCGGGCTTATATTCCGAACGGCTTTTCCGTACATTTTCCTCATCCCCTTGCAGCTGTCTCGGCGGCTCTGCCCTTTTTTCCGCCGAGGCAAGGGGGCAAACCTGCCCTTTTCATTTTAATTTATTGCATAGGAAACACCGCCTCGGTAAAACGGGGCGGTGTTTCCGTTATGTTCTAATGTCCGCAACACAAAAGAGGACTGCAAAAACATAAGCTTTTACAGTCCCCGAACGCAATATTAAATTTATTTTTTCATACCGACAAATTCATATCTGCGTATTATTTCTTCTACCTCTTCGAGTACGCCGCTCCAAAGCTCCGAGCCGAGGGAGGCGTATTCCTCGTTTTCCTTGCCCTTACCGCATAGCATTGAGAAACATTTACCTATGTTTTGCGATATGTCGTCGTTTTTCCTGACGGCGAGGTAATAAAAGCTGTACTCGGCACCATCGGAGAACTCTTTGTAGAATTCCTCTGCCTTGTCATGTATGTCATCGTACAGGGCATTTATTGCCGTGTTCCGGAGTATGTTATTTGGCAAAAGCGAGTTGAGCTGATACTCGGCGGCAAAGAACATAAGAATTTTTATCTGGAAACTCTCGGCCTTTGTGTACTCCTTATCGCCGATAATCGGACGAAGCTTTTGAAGCAGGACGTCCTTGTCAAGAAAAATCGAAGCAAGATAAGAGCCGAGCCGCTTTGATTTGTCGATGTTGCCGTTGCCTCTCTCCTCGTTCATTTTGGAGATAAGACCGATCTCGTCGAATTTGTCATCTCTTTTTTCTTTTTTAAAAATTTTTACATCGCTGTCGTCCATAGTAAACCCTGCCTTTTAAAGGCTGCCTTTCTTAGGTTAATTTGACTTTGCGGCTTCCTCAGCGGCTTTTTGAGCCTTTTTCTGCATTCTTCTGATTTTGGCCTTGTATCCGAGAAGCTTTGTAACGGCATCATCGGGAACGTCAATGTCGCCTACGGAAACCGGATACCTATTGTAAAGACCGCAGAAATCTGTTCCGCCTGTCATTAAAAGCTTGTTTTTGGCAGCGAGCTTTTTAAGCTCGGCGCGCTGTGCTTCGGTTGCCGACGGATGCCAAACCTCAATTCCGTCAATTCCGCATTCTATAAGACGAGGTATTGAGTCGATGTTTTCGTATAGATACGGGTGAGCGAGAACCGCTATACCGCCCGCGTCGTGAATCGCACCGACAACCTCCTCGATGTCGGGGTATTTCGGCGTTACCAAAATGTTGCCGTCGGACTCTTTGTTGAACAGCTTGTTATAAAGATCACCGAAAATGGTGTTTGTATAGCCGCTCTCCATAAGAGCCTGCATTATATGCGGAATAAAAATATTTGTTGACCCGGTGGCGCATTTGATGATAAATTCGGCCGATACCGGATAACGCTTTGTAATCTGAAGCATCATAAAATGAGCTGCTTTTTTACGGGCAAGCGAGTTTTTGTGGCAAAGCCCCTGGAGCCTGTCCGGTGCGTCGCTGAGATAGCAAAGTATATCTACGTATTTTCCTGTTTTTTCGTCTCTTGATGACAGCTCTACCCCGGGAATGACATTCACCCCGTATCTGTCTCCGATTATTTTTCCTCTTACTGTACCTGCGAGACAGTCATGGTCTGTTATGGCTATTGTCTCGATTCCCTTCTTTTTTGCCAAAAGAACCAAGTCCTCTATTCCGAGTGAGCCGTCGGACAGCTTGGTGTGGCAGTGTAAATCTCCGCCCAAAATGTTCCTCCTTGAATTACCTTACATGCATACATACTGTTTTTACACTGAATGAGTAATTTACACCAAAAAAATGATAAATAAAGCGCAAAATCCCTCAATATAATATGACAATATTATACACTTTTCGCGAAGTTCTTGCAAGTTTAATATTCTTTTTACGGGTAATTTGTAGTATTTAGACATACAATATGTATAAGTGACGATATTATTGTTACATTTTTGTGAGTTCGCACAAGAATCAGACGACTTTTTGTACATGTGGAATTGAATTTGCGGTTGCTTTTGTAAAATATCCGGATATGCGTAAGCTAAAAAAAGTATATTTTTTTGTTTTTGTGCCGAGCTCGGGGAAAATAGACTTAAAACAGCCCTGTTTCACACTTCTTTGAAAATTATTGACGTAAAAGCCTCTCCTTATTCAAATTAAGTGTTGACAAAAGGGTAGTTCCTTGTGTATAATATTCAAGCATTCGCAAGTAGTGCGGTTTGCTGATATGGCTCAGGTGGTAGAGCACATCCTTGGTAAGGATGAGGTCGGCAGTTCGAGTCTGCCTATCAGCTCCAAAAAAGGACTAAGCAAGAGCTTAGTCCTTTTTTATTTTTAAAAAGCCTGTTTTTATAAGCCGTTTTTGTAATCGTCTATCACAAGGCGGTGAGTAGACGGGATGTTTTTCGGTATCTCTTCCGGGCAGAACCACTCGAGAGCCTCCGATTCGCCGTCGTTTATCATAAGCGTCCCGCTGAAATCCTTTGTGGTGTAGGCGGTCACGACAACATACCATTCGTCGCCGTTTTCCGCTTTGCAAAGATGATCCTTACCGGAATACACACCGAGCAGCTTGAGATTTTCGACGGTAAGATTAGTTTCCTCCCGAACCTCTCTTACAGCTGTTTCAACGGTTGATTCGCCCAATTCCATAAGACCTCCGGGAAGCCCCCACTTGCCCTTCGGGTATGTTCTTTTTTGCATCAAAATTTTTCCGTCTTTGTTTTCTATGATTACAAGGCTGCCGTTGAGAACAATTCTTTTGTGACCTATCAGCTTGCGTAAATCTTCGATATAGCCCATTTTAAAGCTCCTTATACATAGACGACGCGCTTTCCTTTGTTGCATATTCGGTTACATTCAAGACCTGATATTTTGTGACCTTTTGCCCGAAGGTGATTTCGATAACATCGCCCTCTTTTACATCGTAAGATGCTCTTGCCGGCTTGCCGTTTACGTTGACATGCTTTGCGTCGCACACCTCGTTTGCCACAGTACGCCTTTTTATGATACGCGAAACCTTTAAATATTTGTCAAGTCGCATTTCTTCACTCCCTTTACAGCTTAATTTTAAAATAAGAGCCGCTTTAAGTCAAGAAATTAAATTGTTGAATTCCTACTGCTTTTGTATTATTATAAAAAAGAATGTAATAACGATTTTTTTCGGCACAGAGGATGTTTCACTTATGGATATAAACACAAAGGAAGTTCTTCGCTATCTCAGCTATAAAGGTCGTGAGGCGGACGAAAAAACCCTCGACCTTATCAATCACGTTAAAATTGAAATAATTACGTCGATTCAGCCGAGAAGTCTGTACAGAGAGTGCAAACTCGAATACCTGTCCGACAGTACAGTAAAGCTTGACGGTATCGAATTTCACTCCGAAAAGCTTGTGAAGCATTTGAGAAATTCCGACAGAATATTGCTTTTTGCCGCAACGCTCGGTATGCAGAGCGATATTCTCGTAAGACGGTACGCGGGAGTTGACACCGCGCGAGCGGCGGTTATGCAAGCGGCAACGGCGGCGGCTGTCGAAAGCTTTTGCGATGACGTCTGCGAAAATATAGCAAAGGAAGAGGAGAAGCGAGGCTATTATTTAAGACCGCGCTTCAGCCCCGGTTATGCCGATTTGTCGCTTGAGAGCCAAAAGGAGTTTTTTAAGCTGCTTGACTGCACCAAGCGCATAGGGCTTACCCTGTCGGAGAATTGTATGATGATACCCACAAAGTCCGTTACGGCGTTTATAGGGCTTACCAAGGATAAGGACTGTAATTTTAACGCCTGCGCCGCGTGCGGAAATAAAAACTGCGAATTCAGAAGAGGTTAAGCTATGAAATTTATCGACCTTTTAGGTAAAGAGAGATTGTTTTTTGACGGAGCCATGGGTACAATGCTCCAAAAAAACGGACTTTCTGCCGGCGAAATTCCCGAAACATGGAATATTACTCATCGGGATACCGTTTATGCCATTCACAAGGCGTATGCGGACGCCGGTTGTAATATAATAAAATCAAACACCTTCGGTGCAAACGCGCTGAAATTCAAGGGTACCGATTACACGGTGGAGGAAATTGTTACTTCCGCGATAGATATAGCTAAAACGGCCGTGTCCGGCAAGGATAAAACCTTTGTCGCTCTTGATTTGGGACCTACGGGAAAGCTCTTAAAGCCGTACGGCGAATTACCGTTTGAGACGGCATACGAGCTTTACAAGCAGCAGGTTATCGCGGGCAAAAAAGCGGGCGCAGACCTTGTGCTTATCGAGACGATGGGTGACACATACGAAATAAAAGCGGCGGTTCTTGCCGCCAAGGAAAATTGTGACTTGCCGATAGTCGTAACCATGATATTTGATGAGAGCGGCAAGCTGCTTACCGGCTCCGACATTAAGACGGCGGTATTTATGCTTGAGGGGCTCGGTGTTGACGCAATAGGCTTTAACTGCGGACTCGGACCTCGTCAGATGCTTTCTCTTCTACCGGAGCTTTTAAAATATTCAAGCACGCCTTTGGTAGTAAATCCCAATGCGGGGCTACCCGAATGTGTTAACGGAGTCACGTTTTTCAATGTCACACCGGAGGAATTTGCCAATGATTTAAAGGAACTTGCCGAAATGGGTGTCTCGCTGCTCGGCGGTTGCTGCGGAACTACGCCTGAGCACCTGAAAGAGGCTGTAAAGCTGTGCAAGGATATCCCTGTTTTACCTGTAAAGCAAAAAAACATTACAGCGGTCACATCATACTCAAAAACGGCTGTAATAGGCGAAAGACCTATAATAATCGGTGAAAGAATAAATCCGACAGGCAAGAAAAAACTTAAAGCGGCACTCGTTTCGGGCGACAGCGGATATATCTTTTCCGAGGCTCTGTCTCAGGTCGAATGCGGAGCGGATGTACTTGACGTTAACGTCGGTTTGCCCGAAATCGATGAGCCGAAAGTGATGTGCGATACCGTTAGGGGCATACAGGGAATTACAAATCTTCCGCTTCAAATAGACACCTCCGATCCCGCGGCAATGGAGCAGGCACTTCGCATATATAACGGCAAGCCGCTTATAAATTCGGTAAACGGCAAAAAAGAGAGCATGGAAAAAATCTTTCCGCTCGCTAAAAAATACGGCGGAGTCGTGGTCTGCCTTACGCTTGATGAAAGCGGTATTCCCGAAAGTGCCGAGGGCAGAATCAAAATAGCCGAGAAAATAATAAATACCGCAAAGGAATACGGTATAGATAAAAAGGACCTCATAATAGATACGCTTGCTATGACCGTAAGCACCGGGGCGGAAAACGCAAAGAGAACGTTACAGGCTCTGTCATATGTTCGCAACACCCTCGGCGTAAATACGGTTTTGGGAGTTTCAAATATTTCCTTTGGCCTTCCGAAACGCGATAACATAAACGCGGCATTTTTCACTCTTGCCATGGGCAGCGGACTTTCGGCAGGTATTATAAATCCGAAATCCGACAGTATGATGAATGCTTTTTATTCCTATTGCGCGCTTAACGGGTATGATGAAAATTTTGAGACGTACATAAGCAAGACGTCGGATTCGGCACCGACGGCAAAAAATGATAAAACCGACCTTAAAACCGCGGTTATAAACGGGCTTTCCAAAGCGGCAGGGGAGAATGCAAGAGAGCTTTTAAAGACGGAACAGCCTCTTGATATTATAAATCTATATTTGATACCGGCACTTGATATTGTCGGTAAAGGCTTTGAGGACGGAACAATCTTTTTGCCTCAGCTTCTTATGAGTGCCGATGCGGCAAAGGCGGCATTTGACGAAATCAAGGCAAGCATACCTGCCGAAGCGAACGGCAGCGAGAAAAAGAATAAGGTAGTTATAGCCACCGTCAAGGGTGATATTCACGACATAGGGAAAAACATTGTTAAGGTATTGCTTGAAAACTACGGCTTTGACGTAATCGACCTCGGTAAAGATGTTGACCCGGAAATTATAGTTGATACAGCAATAAAAGAGAAGGTCAAGCTCGTGGGTCTGAGTGCTCTTATGACTACAACGGTTGTGAATATGGAGGAGACCATTCGCCTTTTAAGAAAACGCTATCCCGAATGTAAGGTGATGGTCGGCGGAGCCGTTATGACTCAGGATTATGCCGACAGAATAGGCGCCGATTCTTATGCAAAGGACGCCATGGGCGCTGTGCGATACGCGGAAAGGCTGTTTTCCGATGAGCAATGAAACAAGCTTGATACGGCAAGTGTAATTTACAACTAAATATATTTAATAAAGGGTTTTGCGGATTCTTGTGTCCGTAAAACCCCTTATTTATCAGGAATTACGGGGCTTTTACTTTGTGCGTTTCCTGTTTGTGCAAATTGCGAAAAAATATCCTTGCAAACGGATTTTATGTATGGTAAAATTACCGTTACAATGTAATGAAAGAGGGATATATATGTTTTGGTTCTTGGGAGTTCTTGCGGGACTTCTTTTGAGCGTTGCGGATATTTTTCTGTTGACGCGCAAGAAAAACGCGCCTGCTTGCATTATTGCAGTGTTACGCGATACTCTAGTGAGTAACTTGGCATCACTCGGAATTATGTCGCTGATACTGAAAATACCGAATGTGCTTTTGACATCGGCACACGGTAAATGGTATCCGCTCAAGTATTTTGTATTTGTTTTGGCTGTCGGGCTTGTATTTTTGTTCGGTCGCGGTGTTGTCGAGGGTGTAATATCCTTTTCACACACAAAGCCGAAGCACAAGGTCGGCGCATGGATACTTCGTATTTTGTCGATGCTTTTTGCTGCTCTCGGTATGGCGGCATTCACGGCTTCCATCTGGGCGGCAGATACATTTGCCGGACTTACACCCGACCAGATGATGATAAATTTGAATTCCGACACCGGCGGCGCAAGCCCCGAGGTTATGAATACGTTGTTCCAAGGTCCTGTTTTGCTTACGGCTGTGGTAACAGTTCTGTTTTGCGTATTTGCTTTTTCAACGAGAAAAATCTTGTACAAGCTTCACGAAAAACAGCGCACAGTATTTTCGGGACTTGCAAGACGTCTCACGGCTCTTTTCTTGGCACTTCTTATGCTTTCCGGCGGCGTGGTGTTCGGTGTAAAAAAGCTTTCTCTTCAAAAGCTCTATGCGGCTTATGCTGATGATTCGCCGTACATAGAAGATAATTTTGCCGATCCCAAAAAGGTTAAAATGACCTTCCCGGAGAAAAAGCGCAACCTTATCCATATTTATCTCGAATCTATGGAGAACTCGTATTTCTCAAAAGAGCTCGGCGGATATATGGACACAAATCTTCTTCCCGACCTTGGAAAGCTCTCAAAGGAGGGCTACAATTTCTCGGATCTTCCCGAGGGCTTCGGCGGTAATCCGTCCTCGACGGGCGCCAACTGGTCTGTGGCTTCAATGGTGAATATGAGCAGCGGCTTGCCCATGAAGGTGCCGGTCGGTGCAAATGCATACGGCTCTGCCGACAATTTCCTGCCGGGAGCTACCACAATAGGTGATATATTAAAAGAACAGGGCTATAATCAAACCGTTATGTTCGGTGCAGATGCATCCTTCGGCGGACTTGACTACTTCTTTGAGGAGCACGGCGATTACAATATAATGGACTACAAGCGTGCGAAACAAGATAACTTCATTCCTCAGGATTACAGCGTTTGGTGGGGCTATGAGGATGATAAGCTCTATGAATATGCAAAGATGGAGCTTACACGCTTGGCAGGCGAAGACAAACCGTTCTATTTCGTTATGGAAACGGCTGATACGCACTTCCCGGACGGCTACCTTTCTCCCAATGCCAAGACTCCGTTTGATAAGCAGTATGCAAACGTAATATTCTACAGCCAGGCAGAGACGGTTAAGTTTGTACGTTGGATACAGTCTCAGCCGTTCTATGAGAACACTACCATAGTAATTAACGGCGACCACCTTAGTATGGATCCGAATTTCTTTAAGGACTTTGACCCGAATTACAGACGTACATGCTTTAACCTTATACTTAATCCCACACCTAACTGCACCTCGGCTCCCGATACTCGCTTCCATAACCGCGAGTGGGCAACGTTTGATATGCTGCCGACAATGCTCGCAAGTATCGGCGTTGAGATAGAGGGCAATAAGCTCGGTATAGGAACAAACCTCTTCTCTGATACACCGACTCTCTTTGAGCGTGACGGAACCGATTTTGTAAACGAAGAGCTTGAAAAACGAAGCAATTTCTATAACGAGCATATTCTTGTCGATTGGTCAAGAGTAGGCGGCGATAAAAAAGACAAATAATAAATTCGGGATGTAAAACTTATGTTTTACATCCCGTTTTTTGCTTATACGATTTTTGTATACTGAACCTTGTAATTACTAAATAACTATGCCGCCGTTTACGGAGATTATTTGCCCCGTGATATATGACGATTTGTCATCGGCTAAGAATGAAACCGCATTTGCCACGTCTTCGGGAGTACCGAGCCGCATTACGGGGATTTCTTCACGCAGCATATCTACGGTATCTTTACCGAGCTTTGTCACCATTTCGGTGTTTATAACGCCGGGGGATACTGCATTTACAGTAATTCCGGACGGAGCAACTTCTTTTGCAAGTGCTTTGGTAAGACCTATAAGGCCTGCTTTTGCCGCGGAATAATGCACCTCGCACGAGCCTCCGGTCTCGCCCCACATAGAGGAGATGTTTATTATCCTACCCGATTTTCTGTGAACAAAATAGGGGAGCACGGCACGGCAAAAGTAAAAAGCACCGCTTAGATTTGTGCTTATCATATTTTCCCAATCCGAATCCGTAATATCGGTGAGGAGCTTTTGCTCAGATATTCCGGCATTATTTACAAGTACGCTTATTTCGCCGAAGTCACGCTCTATTGCTTCAATTGCCGAAGTTATTTCCGAGCTGTCACGTACATCGCATTTATACGTTTTTGCGCTGCCGCCCGAAAGAGTTATTTCGTCAGCCGTTTTCTGTGCTTTTTCGGCGTTTCTGTTATATATAAGTGCAACGGAAAAACCGTCCTGTGCCAGTCGTTTTGCAATTTCGGCACCGATACCTCCGGAGGCACCGGTAACTACGGCTATGCTCATTATATTACCCCTTTAAATAAAAAGTACAGCTTGTTTGCGAAGTAATCGGAATATCCGATTACAGACAGCCTGCAAGCTTATAATATATTATCACATATACGGCGATTTCACAATCCAAGATGATATGTTTGTCAAAAACTGAACTTTTTTGCTTTTTACTATTGCAAAAACAGCGCGGTTCATTTATAATATGTGAGCAGCTAAATCAAGGCTGTTTTTGTTTTGAATAACATTTGCTACTGTGGCTCAGTTGGTAGAGCAGCTGATTCGTAATCAGCAGGTCGCCGGTTCAAGTCCGGCCAGTAGCTCCAAGGGCAGAGATAATCTCTGCCCTTTTATTTTTTCTTTTTCAGAAATGCATTTCAAAATTCAATACGCAACAAAAAATCTCACTTCGTTACGAAGTGAGATTTTGTTTGTTTATTCGATTTGAAATGTTTCAAAAAAATATCTAAAATCTCCTGTATATAGGGCTCTTTTACAACACATTCAAGCTCATCGGCATCTCCGCTTTTATTTAAAATCACATATCTTTCTGTTATAAAATCAGATAAATTTTCAGCTGATATTTTATACGGATGATTTTTAACGCTTTCATAAACAAAATTGACGGATTCTCTTTTGGCAAAATGAATTTCAAGTGAAGAAAAATCAGCAAAATTATCTATAATGTAGGGCAAATTTTCAGAATTCAACGGAAATGAGAGCTCAGGCAATTTGTACGACAAAAAACCTGATGGCTTCATCTGTTTATAATCATAATCCGTCTTAAGATAGTTGGTTGCATTTAAAATTGTTTCTTCATCAGCCCTTATAAAAACAATTCCGGAAAAACGATTATAAAATAAAGAGAGAGCTTCGTTTAGAATTTCAGTTATACAAGACTCCGGTGCACATACGGCCGTTCCTATCATTTTTTGGGCGTGTAGCTCATCTATACACCCTTCGGACAAATAAAACGGAGCTATATCGTATAATAGTTTTTTCATATGAACACCTCTTTAAGCTGAAGCTGTTTTACCTGTAACGGTCAAAGCTGCATATTCAAACACATTATTACTTTAATATTTTTATATAGTAGATGATGAAAAGCAGCAAGCCTGTCAGCGAGAAAATCGTTGTACCCCACAAAACAGGAGACGGATTTTGATGTAAAACAAAATACTCAAATAAAAGATTCAGCGGCGGTCCGAGACAAACCAATATCATTAAAATCAATGTCGTTATATTATATTTTTTCATAAAGGCACCTCATTTTAAATAATTATCGCTCGGTTAATACGCAACAGGGCAAAAGTGAGCTCGTGCTGCAAAAAATATTAAGCATTGGACTTTGCTTTTTGTCAAGGGACCCTGTTTGGGTATACAAAAAAGCAAACGTAAATGTCGCGACCGCTTATCGATTTTTACGTCTCGAATTTTAAAATTCGGTGTTTAACAAAAAATCTCGCTCCGTTGGCTGAGTGTTCATAAGGAAGTGTTGGTTTTTTGCATATAAATCCATTGCCGAAAAGCCTTGCTTCCTTTCTCGGCTGACTTCAATATAAATAATTTTATGAAATCGATATATAAAACAAGATTCACTCGACTGTTTAATGATAATTCTTTTTATTTCGTTTGCGGATAAAGAAATTTCAAGGGCTATATATCCGCTGTTGTATTCATATTCCGCATTGCTAACGCCTTAAATTTCTTCTTCTTTTTTAAATATATAATCGCAAGCGGTATGTCCGCAAGTAACCATGCGGCAGGGGCTGCGTAGCATACTGCATTGAAGCCGATAAGCGGAGTAAAAATAAGCGCTATTGATATTCTTCCTATCAGCTCGCCGGCACCCGCAACCGCATTTGCATATGTAAAGCCGAGACCCTGCAGAGTGTTCCTTAAAACGAACAGCACCGCGACAAGACTGAAGCACTCCGCCGTGGCGATAAGATATTTATGGGCGGCAAACAAGACGTCTTCATTAGGCTCTGTCATAAACAGCCTGACTATCGGCATACCTGCCGTCAGAAGAGCAACGCTTAAAGCGACGGAAAGAAGTATGTTGAGCGTAAATATTTTTTTAACCGATTTAATTATTCGATCGTACTTTCCGGCTCCGTAGTTTTGCCCGACGAAGGTTTGTGTACCGACGCTGAGTCCGCTCAGCGGTATATTTGCAATATTCTCGACTCTTCCTGCGGCGGTAAAGCCTGCAATAGTCGCCGTGCCGAATGAATTTACCGCGCTTTGAAGACACATCGACCCAATAGAGGTAACTGTAAACTGAAGCGAAACGGGTATTCCCAATTTTAACTGTATGAATGCTGTTTTGAGGTCGAGTTTGAGCTCTTTTTTTGAAATATGTACGCTTGTATTGCGCCTTAAAATGTAATTTCCCGTAAGGACGGCTGCCGTAATGTGAGAAATAAGCGTAGCAAGCGCAGCTCCCTCAACGCTCCAGCGAAATACCTTTATGAACAGCATGTCAAGCACGAAATTTACAAAAATACTTGCCGTAAAATATATGAGCGGTTTTCTGCTCTCACCGACAGCTCTTGAAATTGCGGTAAAATTGTTTGAGAGCATCTGAAACGGTATTGCAAAGTAAAGAATGTTTACATACGCCGAGGAAAGACCGAGAATTTCGTCCGGCGTGCCGATAAGCTTCAAAAGAGGAGTGGAAATAATGTGCGCGACAACAACAAGTAACAGGCCGAGCAAGAACGACACCGTAATGCTGCTTCCGGAATATCTGTTGACCCTGTCTTGGTCCTTTGCGCCGTAAGCATGCGCCACCGGTATTGTAAATCCGCTTGTAAGGCCGAGTGCCGCACCGACAATAAACGAGTTTATCGAGGCGACTCCGCCGACTGCGGCAAGAGCGTCCGTGCTTACATATCGCCCGACAAGTATATTGTCGACCAATGTATAGTTATACTGTAAAAGCGATGAAGCCATAATCGGCAGCGAGAATTTAATTATACTTTTTATCGGCTTGCCGGTAAGCATAGAATTTTGTTTTGTCATTTGCCAACTCTTCCAAAGTGTTTTTAAAAATTAAATTCAATTAGAATTTGCTTAAATTTTAGCACTTGTGGAGTATTATGTCTATAAAAATATTCTGCCGGGAGAGCTTTAACAACAGCAGGATAAAACCAATGGCGGAGCGATACAATCAAAGACAGCACGGCAGCTTTGAGCAGGTTGAAATAAGCTCCTGCAGATTAAACTCAAATCCGTTGATTGCAAAAGGCAAATATCCGTCGGTAATCGCCTGTAATATCACAAACGGAAGAATGCCGAGAGTCAACACGATAAAGGACATTGAAATGCAGCGGCTCGCCGAATACTTCGGAGTAGATTACAGAAAAGACTTTTTGAATTTGTAAAAAACAAGGTGCAATTCATTCGGAATTGCACCTTTCTTTATTTTTTCGCTTTAATGCAGTGCCTTTGTGGGGCAGTTTTTTGTACACTCGTAGCAGAGAATACACTCTGTTCCGTTTTTTCGCTTTCGTGAATCCTTGTTAACCTCAACATTCATTGGGCATACTTTCAGGCACTTGCCGCAATGAACGCATTTGCTCTCGTCACAGCGGACGCGCAGAAGCGAAAAATAACTCATGGGTTTCAGAAATACTGTGATAGGGCAGAGATATTTGCAGAATGCGCGGTTATCCTTAAATATAAAGGCGAGCGCAATTCCGGATATATAGTAAAGCGCATTTCCGGCGAGAAACAGCCAAAACATAATTTTCTCAAGATTTGCGACCTTGAACAAAAACAGACCCGACACAAGAGCCAATGATAACGCAAACATCACATAGCGCAGAATTCCGAGCTTTTCTTTTCGCGGCTTCCGTGGTTGCTTATAAGGAAGAAAGTCCAAAACCATAGCCGTCCAACAGGCATAGCCGCACCATCCGCGTCCGAACAGCAGCGGTCCGAAGATTTTGGCCACGGCATAGTGAATGGTTGCTGCTTCAAAAACGCCGAGGAACAGATAGTACCAAAAGCCCTCAATCTGCATATTTTCTCGGGAGATTATGCCGAGATACAGCAGCATATAGCTTCCGACTGCCAGCTGTACAAAATGACGCGCATAGCGTTTCTCGGCGGTAAAAAGTGCAGTCCCCAATGCGAGACAGGTGCCTATGTAGCTGAAATTCAGCAAATAAAACAGATTATCCTTTATTAGCCATAGTGTGATTGCCACCGCTTCGAACAACAAAAACAGTAATACCGACACAAGGTATCTCGATAAACCCTTGTTATTTCCTTTCTCTTTTTTCTTTTTCATTGTTTTTTCCATCCTTTTTTGTGAATATGAAACGGTTGATTTTGTTCGGATTTATACCGATTCTTGTGCCGCTTTTAATGCCTGCGACAATATAACTATATACTGTAATTTTAAAGCTTATGAGCAAAATGTGCAACTGTAATTCTGTTAAAAAACGGTAAAAGCGCCGCAAATTGTGAAAATCGGCAATCGGTCTGAGGAAGCTCGGCCGTTTGGCATCGCCGAATATGCCGCAAACAATATAGACGTATTTATTATCGACTTGTTTAATAAAATAAAATAACGGACGATTTGGCAAAATACGGGACCATACGGCAAGGCAATATAATAAGCCTAAATACGGCAACACGTACAAGATTTACGGATATTTTTTCGCATTTAGTTGCGAAAACGTTTCCGCTGTGATAAAATTCTTTTGTATTTTACGGGCGCGGCGGCTTTGCGCCTTTGCCTGCTTTAACGGAGTTGAGATTGATGAAAACTGCAGTTGTTACGGGCGGTTCGAGCGGAATAGGACTTTCCTGCTGCCGTAAGTTTCTTGAAAACGGATACAGGGTGTATGAGCTGAGTCGCCGCGAGCCGAAGATTCAAACGGTAGGCGTTAAGCATATCTCGTGCGACGTCACGGATGAGCGCTCGGTTTCAGAGGCATTCAAAAAAATATATAATGACAGCGGAAGCATTGATATACTTGTGAATAATGCAGGCTTCGGCATCTCAGGGGCGGTTGAATTCACAGAGCTTGCAGAAGCTAAAAAACAGTTTGACGTCAATTTCTTCGGATGCTTTATTTGCTCAAAAAACGTAATTAAATATATGAGACTTCAAGGCGGCGGAAGAATTGTTAATCTCAGCTCTCTCGCAGCTCCGCTTGCCATACCGTTTCAGGCGTTTTATTCGGCGTCAAAGGCGGCTGTAAATTCGCTGACTCTGGCTCTTGCAAACGAGGTGCGACCGTTTAATATAAAGGTCTGCGCCGTAATGCCGGGCGATGTTAAAACGGGTTTTACCGCGGCAAGAGAGAAAAATACCGCCGGTGACGAATTTTACGGCGAAACACTTAAAAGAGCGGTTGCCGGTATGGAGCGCGACGAGCAAAACGGTATGTCACCGGACGATATAGCCGATGCGGTGTATGCTGCGGCAACCAAAGCTCGTCCGAAGCTTTTGTCTACAAAAGGTGCTAAATATCATCTGTTTTTGGCACTTTCAAAGGCATTGCCGGTTTCGCTTGTGAACATCATAGTCGGAAAGCTTTATTCTTAATAATTCGGGGCGTAAAGCAATACTGTTATTAGCTGCTTTTGCCCCGTTTTCTTGTTATTCAATAAAAACATATTCGGAGGTACTATGCAAAATTTTGTAGAGCTTATTCAGAATATCAACAGTAAGGTAAACAGCGTCGTTTGGGGGCCTCCGATGCTCATATTGATGCTGCTTACCGGTCTTTATCTCACGTGCGGTACGCGATTTTTTCAAATACGCCGTTTTTGCTACACAATTAAAAATACGGTTGCCGCAATTTTTAAAGACCGCAAGGTAACAAAAACCAAGGACGAAAAAGCCATATCGCAGTTTCAGGCACTTGCAACGGCTCTTGCCGCAACGGTAGGCACGGGCAACATTGTAGGCGTAGCCACCGCGATTTCCTCCGGCGGAGCGGGTGCGGTATTTTGGATGTGGATTTCTGCTTTGCTCGGTATGATGACGAGCTTTTCCGAAAATGCGCTCGGCATATATTTCCGCAGAAAAAACGAAAAATGCGAGTGGGTGGGCGGCCCTATGTATTATATCGAAAAAGGACTCGGCCAAAAGTGGCTTGCGGTTATATTTTCTGTTTTTTGTCTGTTCGCGTCGTTCGGAATAGGCTCGGTGGCTCAGGTCAACGGAATATCCACGGCACTTAAGGGTTCGTTTAATATACCGGGCGTTGTCACGGGGATAGTCGTTTGCGCCCTCATAGCCGTTATAATTTACGGCGGACTGAAAAGAATAGTCACGGTGACGGAAAAATTTGTGCCTTTTATGGCGGCGTTTTACATAATAGGCGCGCTTATAATAATAATCGTAAACTTCCGCCATATAGGCGACGCTTTCGGCGAGATATTTTCGGGGGCATTCAGTATGCGCTCCGTCGGAGGAGGCGTTATGGGATACGGTATTTCAAGAGCCATGCGTTTCGGCGTGGCGCGCGGAGTATTTTCTAATGAGGCGGGCCTCGGCTCGTCCGTAATGGTCCATTCCTCCTCTGATGCCAAGGAACCCGTAACACAGGGTATGTGGGGCATATTTCAGGTGTTTTTTGACACCATTGTTATATGCACCCTTACGGCACTCGTAATACTGACTACCGGGGCAAATCTGCAAAGCGGACTTGAGGGAGTCAATATAACAATATATGCCTTTGAGAGTGTGCTCGGCAAATGTGGCTCTTATATAGTATCCATAGGTATAGTTATGTTCGCTTTTTCAACCATACTCGGCTGGTCGGTGTACGGCTCGCGCGCCGCAGAATATATAGGCGGAAAAAAGCTGACTGCGGTGTATAAAATAATATTTCTCGCAATGACATTTATAGGTGCCGTGTCGAGCATTCAGCTTGTTTGGGATCTTTCCGATACGTTTAACGGTCTTATGGCTTTGCCGAATCTTATAGGTCTGTTGCTTTTGTCTGGGACGGTGTTTAAAATAACCAAAAACTACGAGCAGAGAGTGATAGGCGGAAAAAAGATAAAGCCGATGCTGTCTTTTTATGACCGTGAGAAATAATTTTCGGTATTCACATTTAACTCCGAATTTGATATAATATACGGGATTTAAAAAGATAAAAGAGGAAATTTATGTCAGGTAAAAAGGACTACATCAGAAATTTTTGCATAATTGCCCATATCGACCACGGCAAGAGTACGCTTGCCGACCGTTTGTTGGAGCTTACGGACTCCGTAGCGAAACGTGATATGGAGGCGCAGCTTCTTGACAATATGGATATTGAGCGTGAACGCGGCATAACCATTAAGGCGCGTGCCGTAAAGCTTGATTACAAGGCTGCCGACGGCAAAAAATATGAACTGAACTTAATAGACACTCCCGGTCATGTTGACTTCAACTATGAGGTGTCGCGTTCCCTTGCGGCATGCGAGGGAGCTGTGCTGATAGTTGACGCGTCACAGGGGATAGAGGCTCAAACTCTTGCAAATACCTACCTTGCGCTTGACCACGACCTTGAAATTGTACCGGTAATAAATAAAATCGACCTTCCCGCCGCAGAGCCGGAGCGCGTTGCTAAAGAAGTGGAGGACGTTATAGGCATACCGTGTATGGATTCGCCGCGAATTTCGGCAAAAACGGGCGAGAATGTCCCCGCTGTGCTCGAGGAAATCGTAAACCTTGTGCCGCCTCCGGATGATAACGATTCAAAGCCGCTCAGAGCGCTTGTATTTGACTCCGTATATGACAGCTATCGCGGTGTAATTGTCTATGTCAGAATAGTTGACGGTGTGGTAAGGCCGGGGCAGACCATGCGTCTTATGGCGACGGGTGCCGAATTTACAATTGTGGAAACGGGATATATGCGCGCCAAGAGCTTGGAGCCGACAAAGCAGCTGTCCTCGGGCGAGGTCGGTTATATCACCGCTTCGATTAAAACCGTAGGCGATGCGCGCGTAGGCGATACCGTGACTCTTGCCGAAAATCCGGCTTCGGAGCCGCTTGCAGGATATCGCAAGGTAAATCCGATGGTTTTCTGCGGAATTTATCCGGCGGACGGAGCGGATTATGAGGCTCTTAGGGATGCTCTTGCCAAATTACAGCTGAATGACGCCTCGCTCTCGTTTGAACCCGAGACGTCAAGTGCCCTCGGATTCGGCTTCAGGTGTGGTTTTTTGGGGCTTTTGCACCTTGAAATCATACAGGAACGCCTCGAGAGAGAGTATGACCTCGACCTCGTAACAACAATACCTTCGGTTGTCTACAAAATACATCTTACCGACGGAAACGTAGTCGAAATAGACAATCCGTGCAACTACCCCGACCCCGCAACAATAGACTTTGCGGAGGAACCCATGGTTGAGGCGCACATCTTTTCTCCTAAGGATTATGTGGGAGCCATAATGGACCTTTGCCAAGACAGACGCGGCGAATATAAAGAAATGACGTATCTTGACGCCGACAGGGTGGACTTAAAATATATACTCCCGCTTAACGAAATAATCTACGACTTCTTTGACGTCTTAAAATCGCGTACGCGCGGCTATGCTTCGTTTGACTATGAGCTTTGCGGCTACCAAAGGTCAAGCCTTGTAAAGCTCGACGTTCTTTTGAACGGCGATATGATAGATGCCCTCTCGTTTATTATTCACTCCGAAAAGGCTTATCCGAGAGCGCGCAGAATAGCCGAGAAGCTTAAGGACAATATTCCGCGCCAGATGTTTGAAATTCCCATTCAGATAGCCGTGGGCGGCAAGGTAATAGCGCGCGAAACCGTAAAGGCAATGCGTAAGGACGTGCTTGCTAAATGCTACGGCGGCGATATAACGCGTAAAAAGAAGCTGCTTGAAAAGCAAAAAGAGGGTAAAAAGCGTATGCGCAAGTTCGGTACGGTAGAAGTTCCGCAAGAGGCGTTTATGGCTGTGCTTAAATTAGACGATGAATAATATAGGACTGTATATTCACATTCCGTTTTGCAATTCAAAGTGCCCGTATTGCGATTTTTACTCGTTTCGCGCCGATGACGATACAAAAAACAGATATGTTTCGGCTGTTTTGCGAGAACTTCGGAACAATTCAAAACAGCTTAATTGTAAAGCTGATACGCTTTACGTTGGCGGCGGAACTCCGTCGGTTTTGGCTCCGGATTATCTTTGTCAAATCATAAACGGCGCAAAATCAACGTTTTTGACCGATGATGCAGAAATAACGGTAGAGTGTAACCCGTTTTCGCTCGGTGACGAATTCTTTGAAAAAGCAAGCGAGTGTAAAGTAAATAGGCTTTCCATAGGCTTGCAGTCGGCAAATGACGGCGAACGTAGGATTTTAGGCAGACGAGCCGGCAAAAGCGAGGTTCAAAGTGTCGTTTCACGGGCAAAAAATGCGGGAATAAATAATATTTCGCTTGATGTAATGCTCGGCGTGCCGGGTCAAACAAAAGAGAGCCTTAAAAGCACGCTTGATTTCTGCATTTCTTCGGGTGTGCCGCATCTCAGCTGCTACATTCTCAAAATAGAGGAGAATACGCCGTTTTTTCGTATGAGAGACAAATTGCCGTTCCCCTCTGACGATGATACGGCCGATATGTACCTTTTTATGTGCGAATACCTCGAAGAACACGGTATTATGCAGTATGAAATATCAAATTTTGCGGTTCCCGGCTTTGAGAGCCGCCACAATCTGAAATATTGGCACGATGAGGAGTACCTCGGCATAGGTGCTTCGGCACATTCGTTTTTAGGCGGAAAACGCACATATTATCCGCGTGATATTGAGTATTTCATAAGCGGCAACGAGCGTTTAACTGAGGGTGACGGCGGCGACGAAGAGGAATTTTGTATGCTCGCTTTAAGGCTTCGCGAGGGGCTTACTCAAGAGCGTTTTTACGCCCGTTTTCATCATGAGATACCGCAAAAAATGCTTGAAAGCGCAAAGCAATACGAAAAATACGGGCTTTGCAGCTGTGAGAGCGGCGGAATTTCTCTGACGCGGCGCGGATTTTTACTCTCCAACTCCGTAATATCCGAAATTATCTTATAGATATAAATATTTCAGGGCTTGTAATTTGCTTTACAAGCCCGTTTTTTTGTGCTTTTCGGGCGTTTGTGAAATTAAAACGGCTTTTTGTTACAATGGCGTTTTTTTGTCGCACAGCACGTGATAAAATCAAGAGGCTAAACGGAAGAGTTCTATGAAAGAGAATTGATTACATAGAATTTCCGGTGTATAATTTGTAAAAGATTACCAAAAGCGGCTGCAATTTTTGTCGAAGTGTGCTTGCAATCTAAAATTTTACATATTTTCATTTCAAAATGACAAAAGAATGTCAAACTGCGTTCACAATTTGTTAACATTTGGTTTAAAGACTATTTAAAATGTGTTTTTAAATTAGATAAAAACTCTTTACACCAAAGCATTTTTAGTGTAAACTTAAGTATAAATATACGGTGTAATAGTGTACCCATTTGCGCCTTAAAATCGGTAAACAGATGCTCTTTCGCAAAAAGATGAGAAACAAGCGTTAAAGCAAACCCGAAGCGGTGCGGATTTATCGTATACTATTATATATAGCGTTTTTAATCAATTTATCGGAGGTTTTTTATTTGGCAGATCTTATATTTCGGCATCTTACCGGAGCCGATGGCGAGGGCGTTTACAAAAACGGCAAAACCGGCTTCTCGGTTTCTTATTTCAAAAAGAAAGAAATAGACTCGCGCTATCCCTCGGGCGGCTATATGGTTGTCGGTCAAATAGGGAAGGGCAAACGCGAAATCGGTGATTTGCAGTCTGACGACGGGCAAACCGAAAAGGTGTATGCCGCAACGAAAATGCCTCATACCGCGGTAGTCGGCTACATAGAGACAGAGGCTGACAAATTCATTGCGATAGTTAAAGACAGGCTCTTACTTTGGCTTTTGTTTGCGCTTTTGATAGCGGCACTTATAATAGGTCTTATATTCCTTTTAAAGGCTGTTATACCGACAGGCGGCGATGGCACAACCACAACGACCCCCGCAGGCGTAATCGACCAAAATGCCATATTGGGCGAGGGCGAGATTTCCGTACCCGATAAAACAAAAACAAAGGGCAGGCAGATAAAGGTCAACGGTATTCCCGAGCTTCCCTTGGCGGCAAATACCAAGGAGCAGAGCTTTGTATTTTCAAACCCCGAGGAAAACCCGTGCTTCTTTGTTATAGAAATAGAGCTTTCAGATACAGGCGAGGTTATATATACCTCAAATCTCTTGCCGCCGGGCTATTCAATATCAAAGTTCACGCTGAACCGTGAGCTTGCGGCAGGAACTTATCCTGCAACAATCCATGTTAAGACATACAGCTTTGATAAAGAGCAGCGTAAACTTAACAATATGGATTTAAAAACGACCATCGTGGTTTCATAAGAAACTATATTCAAAATACAGATTTTGAGGAAAGGAGTTGCAGTTTATGCAAAAAATTTCAAAGATTAAAATCGGAAAAAGCATAACTGCTGTGCTGCTTTGCGTAGTGCTTTTGGTAACGTCGATTCCCATGGTTCTCGCGGCCGGCGAGGGCGAATATGACCCGATACCGACCTTTACCGAATCGGATAAAAGGGAAGCGGCTGCAACACTTAATGACGACGGCGGAATTACGGTCAGCTTCCCCGCGGCTAAGGTTAGCGAGCGCAAAACCGGCACAAAAACAATTGACGGGTATATGTTAGAGCTTGTTGATCTCGGAACATATACCGAAGTTCACACAAGCACGGTTTTGCTGCGCAAGATGGTTAGTCCCACCGGTACCGCACCGTACACGGCTGAGATTACGGCAGACGAAATCAAAACGAAGGTGCCTGCGGGTCTGTCTGACGACCACCGTTACAATATTACGATAACGGCGTACGACAGCGACGGCTGGTTCTCGGAGGCTGTTAACGCATACGTTTCGGATGTTCCGACTTATGTATACGATGCGTCCGCTTATGCCCCCGTTACAAACAACGTTCTCGCCGTGCGTGAAATTCTTACCTTTGATAAAAAAGGTAACGCAGATGACCACGGTTCGTTTTCGGATACCGGAATCAACGAGAGAACCGCCGAAGTCAACAATGTACGCAGTACGTCAGGCTCACTTGACTATATGCAGGAGGGTAATCACATTTCATTCGAAGGCAGAACCGATGGTGTAGGCGTTAAAGACACGGGCAATAGCTACGGCTACGCAATGCGTATCGAGTCCGCCGCAACCACCGACAGCCCTCAGTCCTTTGATACGTCATGGAGCCGTCAGACTTGGGACCCGACGGGTGCTTCCGAGATTTGGTACTATCTCGACTTCTCAGAGGTCAGCGTAACGGGGCTTTCATTCCGCCTTCGTTCAAACGAAAAGTATTTTGTACAGGATTTTGACAACAGCTACAGTGAAAGCAGTAATGCTTTTAACAGATACGGCGATATAATTTACTCAACAGTCGGCACCACAAAAGCAGGCTATATGGGTGAGGCCCCATATTTATTCCTGCAGCAAACGGACGGCAGCTGGAAAAAGGTTATGTTAAAAGACGGTACTGTTGACCTTGACCATTTCAAGGGATATGTCCGCATACCGCTTCAGTTTATGTGCTCCGAAACCGACTCCGTTGTCACGGATTCCAACGAGGATTTCGGTGTAAACAAGCCTGTGTCAGATATGTATGTATGGAACAGCTCGGATAAAACTAAAGCAAATGCCAACAAGTATTATAACGAGAAAATTAAGCTTTCGCAGTCGGTAGTTGTTGACCCTGCCGGTACTTCGATATCCGATGCTCTGCTTATTAGACGCTATTCCTTCAGAATTAACAAGACGTCGACTCTTAGCGGCGAATACTATATCGACGGCGGCACGATGCTCGCTCCGTGCATGACTACGGCGGACGGTGGCAAGACAACAGCCGATTCGCCCAAAAGAGCTTATATCGATAAGACCAAAATCGGTACGGGTGAAGATCCGGTAGTTAATCGTACAAATGCTTTTAAAGCTATCGAGGATATTATGTCCGCAGGCTTTAAGTTTACAGGCTGCTCGTATGATCCGGCTTCTACGAGCCTTGAAACCAACAACGGCAGCGTAGGTAAAAAGATTTTCCTTGATAATGTATTGTTCTACCGTACAGACGGTCAGAAATACAGCGAAAATACCCTTAACGGAGAAACAAACACAGGCACGCCCGTTAAGACATATTATGACCAGGAAACAGAAATTCCGCGCGCTATTTTCAATGCCTGCCAAAAGTACATTGAAGATCCGAACTCCTACGATTACCGCGCCGTTAAGTATATCGAGGACTTGATAGCCGGTTATAAAAAATCAATTGAGGAATATAACAAATCCGAAGAAGCCGGAAAATCCGGTATAATCGATGCATCTTTCCTTGAGGATTCTGCGCTCGATACCAAGGCGGCAGCACTCGGTATGACCGAGGCTTGGGAAAAGTACAAGACCGCCAAGCAGGCTTGTATAGACGGTAAAACCTACGGCTCTGCTAACTCGGGTGCAGAGGATTTCATTCCGATGATTTCAACGAAGCTTGAGCAGTTTCCCGATTTCGACGAAAATACTCTCGCGGTAAGCGATGAGGATAAAGCCGTTGTTAAGAGCCTTTATGAGGTTTATATCCGCCTTAACTTAAGCCAGCTCGCTATGCTCGGCAGAGCGGAAGAGGAGAAGCTCTTAAAGTACTTCAAATTCATAGAGGAAGAGCTTGCCGACAACTCTGTTGTAATAGGTCAAGCGCTTACAAACAATAAGGTTATACCGTTCGGCGACTTCGATTCCTTGGAAAAAGGCACCAGAAGCTGGCAGTTTGAAAACTCAAAATATGCCGGCAAGGTAGGTCAGGATTACTACTATTCTAAGGGATATTTGACATATCAGGTTCCCTTTGCTTCACTTTCGGCGCACTCTCAGGATACCGCAACTCCTACACTTATACCAACCGGTGCTCTCGGTAGTGACCCGCAGAGAAACGGTATTACAAGCTATCGTCAAAACGGTACTTCGGCAATCATTACATCAAACGGACTTGAAGGCAAAAACGCCGCAACGGTTACCATAAATAACCAGTATGCCGAAGACAGAAAAGGCTGGTATAACTGCATAAGCATTACAAAGGGACTTGCCAGCGAAGAACCGAGCAGCAGCGGCGATTACTCCGCGCTGAGAGCCAACAATATGTCGTCTGAGAGTCTCGGCGATTTTGCTAAGTCATATACCAAAAACGACATAGGCGAAACCGACCGTCTGGCACTTGTATTCTACGCAGACTTCTCTCAGCTTGACACATTCTCAATGGCGTTTAATATCAGCTCATACTATGACGGTGCCGCTGAGGACTACACCCTCGACTTCGGCAGCAACAACGCGGCTTCTTACTTCTATCTCATTAACCCCAAGACGGGTGAATGGGCTAAATGTACTCCCAAGGATGAAAGCAAGAGAAGAATTTACGCTTACACCTCGGAGTACGGCATAGATACGGGAGACGGCGATTACCTGACCCTTTCTCACTACAAGGGCTATGTTATGGTTCCGCTCTTCCAGTTCGCGAGAGGCGTTCAGGGCATTTCGGCAACCTCTAACTATCGTATAGATGAAAAAGCCGAGGCCCTTAACAACATTTTCCGTGTTACCATAGGTATAGCGCCCTTGTCAAATTACGACGATTCGACCGTAAACGCAACGAGCGCAGCCGCATTGAACGGTAAGAGCTTTACAATAGGCTCTGTCGGCTTTACATACAGACAGGGTACCTCGGCATACGGCGCAGGCGTACAAAACAGAACCGGCGACGTCTCGTTCGACGATTATGCACAGGTTAAGTCTCTTACTTCAATGCAGTTTGAAAACGCGGTAGCGGATGTTGATATTTATAAAGCGAACACTCGTACCGAAAAGATAAACAAGGCACTTGCTCTTTATGCACAGCTTTCTGATTATCAAAAGACAATACCGTCCGTTGCAAGAGCATACAGCGTGCTTCAAAAGTACAAGAGCATCGACGACGGCATCACTTTGCTCGATCAGCCGCAAATTGCGGTTGCCGATTTGAAACCTTTGATTGAGGCTATGCCGGCTGCAGCAACCGGCGGTTCCGTAACAGACAGCAACGCCTTACCTTATCCCGGTTTTGTTATCGGCACCGATGCGAGCGGAACAGAGAAGCCGCTTATAAATTACGGCGCATATTCTCTCACCGCGGCTGACGTACAGAACATAATCAATTGGTATGAGCAGTCTTATGAGCGCTATACCGACGAGGCGATTGCGGCGCTCGGTGCGGAGAACGTCACAAAAATGGAAAACCTTTATAAGGTTGCAAAACGTTTGAGACTTCTCGAAAATTACCGTGACGGCTACACGAGTGACTCCGGTACCGCTATAACCGGTATTAAAGACCTTAACACTCTTGTTGCTTCAATGTACGGCGAGACCGGTAAAGCGACCGACCTTACGACCGACTGCAAGCTTATGCCTACCGGTCAGACCGCGGCACTTGAAAACTACCTCGAAAAGTATAACGACCTTGATTATTACGCTAAGTATATCTTAACTGATAAGGCCGACAAATTTGCAAGTGCTCCTCAGTATAAGAATTATGCTAAGGCGGCCGCGGCGGTTAACAAGGTGCTTGCCAATATCAAAACTTACACCGACGACATCACCGGTAAGACGGTTAAGGGCGGCGTTGTTAGACTTGAAGAAAAGTACACGGCTCTTTACAATACCGTTAAGGGTCAAATGGACAATAACGGTATTCAGGACCTCACCGCAATAACGGAAGCGGTTGAAGAGTATAATTCGTTTAAGGGCTATATAAGGCAAGTTCAAGAGGTTAACGACGGTAACACCGTTAATTCCTCGGACGGCGAAGCTCTCCACGGTATTATAGATACCCTCCGTATTTTCCCGAACTTTGCTTCGGAGGTAGACAAAGACAGCGTCGCTCTCAATAAGGATGCAACAACGGGAACCGCAGTCTTTACTCTTTCAAATGCCGTTAACTATCCGGACGGAAGCTACACACTTCGTGTAACCTCTAAAAACGGAGGTCTTAAGGACGTTTCAGGCAACATCCTCGATTACAACGTTGCAATGACGGGTGCGATTGAAAAGACCGTAACGGCAAAAGCTCTTAACACTTCTCCCGAAACCGCGGATGTCGCAAATAACACCGCTTCGGCGGCAGCTCCCAAGGCAATAAACTTTACGTTTACCGTCACGGGCGTTACCGTAACGAGTGAAGATGTTATTACAATAGAGCTTATCGATAATGCTACCGGTGAGGTTGCTGTTGACAAGACAACAAACGAGCCTGTCAGAAAAACTATCAATATTCATTTTGCCGCAGACGACTTCTTTGAGGTTACAATTCCTGCGGAAATAGATGTTCCTTGGGGCGAGACGGAAGCCGTTGATGTTTCCTATAAGGTTACGTCTTCACTTGATACGGGCAGCAAGATTGGTGTTTCCGTAGCACGCAGCGCTTCTGTCGCAAATGACACTCTTACCAATGCAGCAACATCGACATACGCTCTTCCGTATACTTCACAGAACTTTACTTCCACAGAATTTACAGGTACAAATGAGGGAGCGCTTCCCGCTCAAAAACCGTCATTGACGATTTCCGGTTGGACGGACGCTCCGATAGCCGAGTATTCGACTACTCTTACTTATACCGTAGATTACACTAAAGGTTAATTAACAAATTAAATGCTTTATCAAGACCATAAGGAGGTGGTTCTATGAAGAAAACATTATCAGTTTTGCTCTCAGTGCTTTTATTGTCGCTCGTGACTGTTCCGTCTTTCGCGGCTCCGGCTACGCTGAACAAAGAGAACCCCGTAGGCTCCGTAAAGATTTTTACCGGCGAGGGCAAACAGGATGAGTATGAGCTTACAATTCCTGCCGATACCGAAATACCGTGGGAAGCTACTTCTTACGCAATAGGTAAGGTTACGGCAACTAAAATGTGGCTGTCTCCCGGCAAGACCGTTAAGGTGGCTGTTTCGTCGCTCAACGGCTCAAAGCTTGTCAACACTTCGGACAGCTCAAAGACTATCGCCTACACGCTTACAGGCGCAGAGCAAATGGCGTTTTTACCGGGCGATTATATGAAGTCTTATGACCTCTCCGTGAACATCGCAGAGGCTGAATGGCAAAAAGCCGCTTCGGGTGAGCATACAGATGTTCTTACCTTTACGGCAGAATATACTAACGCGTAATAAACATAAGGAGATAAATTATGAAAAAGCTTATTTCTATCGCACTCGCAGCGGCCATGCTCGCAGCTGTTTCGGTTCCCGCTTTTGCAGCTAATCCCATAACCAAGGAAACAGAGCAGACCGGCACAACCATAATTAAGACATCCACAAAAACAGGCCCCGATTCGCCTGAGGATGTTGCTGTCAGATACACCGTTTCTATTCCGGCAGATACAGAAATTTACTGGGGCACCGAGGAGACAAATCTTGTTTACTCTGTTGAGTCTCACCTCAAGAGAGGCCAGGCTCTCAAGGTTACCGTAGCAGGCACAGGCTCTATGAAGACCGATGCCGCAGCAGGCGAGGTTTACACTCTTCCCTATACTCTTTCGGGCGACACCGCTTTCACGGCAGACAGCCCCGTAGTTTACGGCAACAAGGAAACTCCGGCCGTTGAAAAAAATCTCAAGGTTACAATAAGCAGCGAGGACTGGAACAGAGCTGTTGTTGATGTTTACAACGACACCCTTACCTTTACCGCTGAGGTTTAATTATTGAAAGGAGACTACTATAATGAAAAAGCTTATTTCAATTGCACTTGCAGCGGTTATGCTTGCAGCAGCTTCGGTTCCCGCTTTCGCAGCTAATCCCATAACCAAGGAGACTGACAATACCGGTACAGCTATTGTTAAGACCTCCACAAAAACAGGCCCCGATGCTCCCGATGACAACGCTGTTAAATACACCGTTACAATTCCGGCCGATACCACAATTTACTGGGGCGCAGAGGAAACAGCTCTTGACGGATTTTCTGTTGAGTCTCACCTTAAATACGGCCAGAAGCTTAAAATCGGCGTTGAGGGCTCAAGACTTATGAAGCTTACCGAGGATGCAAACGAGACATTGGCTTACGATTTCTCGGCTGACTCTAACCTCGAATTTATAGCTGACGGCCCCGTTATCAATCCCGCAAAGGCACTTACCCTCAAGGTTAAGGTTGCTGCAGACGATTGGAACAACGCTATCGTCGGCGAGTACAGCGATACTCTTACCTTCACCGTAAGCCTTTGATTTTGAAAGGAGATAACCACAATGAAAAAATTACTTTCAATAGTTCTTGCGGCGGCAATGCTCGCAGCGGTTTCCGTTCCGTCATTTGCAGCTGACAAGACGCTTACAAGCGACCATACCTCCGATACGGCTAAGGTTATTACTTCTACAAAAACCGGTCCCGACGGTCCCGAGGCTACTTCTTACACGGTAACCTTCCCGGCAGAAACCACTATTTACTGGGGCAAAGAGAGCACAGACTTTACATACAACGTAAAGTGCCAGCTCAAATCAAACGACCGTCTTAATGTTACGGTAGCAAAGGAAGACGGCACAACCGACCTCAAGGCTATCGCATCAGGCAATACCGCTACTCTTCCTTTCAGCGTAGCAGGCACCACAGCTTATACTTCAGCCTCTGCAGTTGTTGCAGATGAAGCTGTTAACGCTGCAGTAAACATTGCCTCAGCTGATTGGGCAAAGGTTCCGGTAGATGAGTATGAGGGCAATCTTACACTTACGGTTTCGATAGCTCCCGCTACAATCTAAGAGTCGGAAACCCTTTCAAAATACAAGGAGAACCAATTATGAAAAGAATTCTTTCAATAGTCATTGCGGCTGTGATGCTCTTGGCTATATCGGTTCCCGCTTTTGCTGCAACTGCGACAATAGATCAGTCTACTTCCGGTGGCGTCGGTAACTCCTCGGTAGTTACCGACCGAAGCGGAATAAGCGGTACCTTTACCGTTTCTTATCCCGCCGAAACCACCATTTATTGGGGCACCGAAAGTACCGAAATCGGTTACACTGTATCGAGTACGCTTGTGAGCGGAAATAACCTTCGTGTTACTGTAGCTCAGGACAGTGCAAATCTCCATACAGGCGGCGGCAGACTTCTTCCTTACACTATAGCCGGTGATACCAACATAACAACCGGTCATGAGACAGTTACCGACAGCGCATATTCGGTAAATGTCAATATTACTAAGGAAAACTGGGGATCCGTTTCCATTGATGAGTATGAAGATACTCTTACATTTACAGCTTCTGTTGAAGCGATAGCTTAATTTTTTAATCCGAAAAGGAGTTATATTATGAAAAAGTTACTTTCAATAGTTCTTGCGGCGGCTATGCTTGCGGCAGTTTCAGTTCCGTCCTTTGCAGCTACAGCTGAAATCAATCAGGATACAGCGGACGGCAAGGGTGTTGCAACCGTTAAGACCGATACAACAAACGTTCCCGCAGACGGTTATTTCACAGTAACATATCCTGCTGAAATGAGCGTTAAATGGGGCGCTGAAACCACAGCCTTTACCTACAATGTTAAGTCAACTCTCAAGACCGGCAAATGTCTTTCCGTTTCTGTTGCTTCGGAGGCTGGCAAAATGAAGCCCGCTACCGATAACGGCTATACCATTCCTTACGCCTTCAGCGGCGACACTTCCGTTAAGACTGCTGCCGAGGTAGTTAACAATACTTACAACATTAACGTTGACGTTGCAGCAGCAGCTTGGAACGCTACCATCACCGATTACAGCGATGCTACCGTTACCTTCACAGCAGCAGTTGTTGACCAATAATTTGTTTAACAGTTAAACATTATTTCATTAAGGAGTTACAATTATGAAAAAGATAGTATCAATTCTTCTTGCTGTTATGATGATAGCAGCTATAGCAGTTCCCTCATTCGCAGCTACAATAACCAAGGAATCAGACCCCAAGACCGCCGATGTTCAGGTTAAGACAAAGACAACCGATAAGGAGAACAACGATCCCGAAAACTACACCGTTACCATTCCTGCTGAGATCACAGTTGCTTGGAATGACACCGCAGCTCAGGACGCTTCTTACACCGTTGATTCTCAGCTTAAGCTCGGCGCTAAGCTCAAGGTTTCGGCTGTTGCTGAAGATGCAGGAAAAATGACGAACGCTGCTACCGATAAATTCCTCACCTTCACCGTAGCAGGCGGAGATGTTGCTGAATATCCCGAGCTTAACACCGCTGCTAAGTCTTCGACAACCGTTACAATCGCTGACTTCAATGCTCCCATAGCTGAGTATGTCGGCCACATGACTTACACCGTAGAGTACGTTGCTGCATAATCATTGCCAGATTTTGATTTTTAAAATTTTTAAGGAGGTGGTTTCATGAAAAAGGCTTGCAGTGTGCTGTTGTCTGTTTTGCTTATATTCACCATGCAGCTTTGCGTTTTCGCCGAGGCAGGTGAAATCGGTAAAACACAGCTTAAAACTGTAGTCCCGAATACCCATGAAATTACCGTAACGTATAACGACGGAGGTTATGTCCTTAAAGACGGCAACCTTATTGCAAGCGGTGCTAAGTTCTCCGTTGACCGTTTTGATTCGCTTTCTCTCGGAGCTGTTGCAAAGCTTGACAGCCACATTGAGCGTGTCACGGTAAACGGTAAAGATTATACCGATAAATTGCAGTACGGTATGTTGAGATTTGATTCGGTTACCACCGATATGAACATTGTGTTCACATTTAAAAAATGCTTCGGACCCACAGAGCCGACTACAAATCCCACAGAACCTACCGAGCCTACAAGACCCACAGAGCCGACAGCTCCGACGGATCCGACAAGACCCACAGAGCCGACAGCTCCGACAGATCCCTCAGGCACAACAAATCCTTCAGGCACCACTAATCCCTCAGGTACTACCAATCCTTCGGGCACCACAAATCCCGGCGGAGATCACGAAGATCCTTGTGTTCGTATGGGTATGAATGGTAATGTGTATCGCGGTAAAAACCTTTTCCCGGGCGCTAAGCTCGACATTGACCTCGGCGAAATCAAGGCTGAGGCAGGAAAAGACGGTGCATACAGCGTTGACGTTATTAAAGACGGTTTCCATGTTGTAACAATCACCGACGAAAACGGTGAAGTAGCCGGCAAGACTACTTTCTCGGTAAGCGTAAGTGATACGGCAACAGAAACAACCGTTATTAAACTTGATGATGGCTCGCAGATTGCAATTGTTCCGAAGGGCACCAATACCTTATGGCTCGACTTTGTCGTTAACGACGACGGTACTATTAATATTGTTCCCGGCACACCCGTAGAGGAGCCGACAAACGAAGTTCCGGTAACCAAACCGAGCGACAGCGGCAACCCGATAATGAATAACCCGGTAATATCCAAAACCGGTGAACTTATCCGTGAAAATCCGCTCGCCGCAGCTGCTGTTTTCCTTTGTGGATTGTCACTTATATTCTTCATAATTCTTCGTAAAAAACGTAAGGATGACGAGGAAGAGGAAAACACAAAACCCGTTTGCTGATATAAACGGTAATAAATAAGTTTAAAATACCCCGACTGCGGTCGGGGTATTTTTATGTGTATCGGCATTGCAAACGGTGATGTGTTATGTTATAATACTTTGTCAGAACTTAAACGGGTAAAAGACCGAGGTTCGTCTTCTTGAAAGAGGTGGCTGTATGCCCATAAAAATAGATAATCAGCTTCCGGCGCATCATAGCCTGGAGCTTGAAAATATATTTGTTATGACGGAGGACAGAGCCGTCAAGCAGGATATTCGTCCGCTTAAAATTATAATACTGAATTTAATGCCTACAAAAATCGAGACCGAAACTCAGCTTTTAAGGCTTCTCAGTAATTCTCCGCTTCAGCTTGAAATAGACTTGCTGCAGGTAAAAAGCCATATTTCAAAAAATGTGTCAAGGGAGCATATGCTCAAATTCTACAAAACCTATGACGATGTCAAGGACGAAAAATTCGACGGTATGATAGTTACCGGAGCGCCCGTTGAGATGATGGACTTCGAAGAGGTCGATTATTGGGACGAGCTCTGCAAAATATTTGATTGGGCAAAAACAAATGTGTATTCCACATTTAATATATGCTGGGGAGCGCAGGCTGCGCTTTACTATAATTACGGTATTCCGAAGCATCTGCTTCCCGAGAAGGTTTTCGGCGTATTTCGCCATCAACCGCTTGATTTGTATCATCCGCTTTTGCGCGGATTTTCTGATGTCTTTTATGTTCCGCATTCACGTCACACGGAAAACCGAAAAGAGGATATAATAAGAGTAAAGGACCTTCAGATTTTGTCTTATTCCGAGGAAGCCGGGGTCCATCTCGTGTCGGATATGGCGTGTCGCAATTTTTACTGTTCGGGTCATTGCGAATATGATAGCGACACCTTGGCTCGCGAGTACTTCCGCGATTTAAAAAAGGGTCTTGACATAAAGATGCCGCACAATTACTTCCCCGATAACGACATCAAAAAAACGCCCGTAGACACCTGGCGCGGTGCGGCAAGCCTGCTTTTCCAAAATTGGCTTAACTACTTTGTGTATCAAAAAACGCCTTATGACATAGCCGATATTAAATAGTCGGCGAGGCACTAAGCTTTGTAAATATATAAAAATTATAAGTAAAGGAATTATATTTATGCTTCAATACGAAGAATTAAGACTGCGACTTATAAATCACGAAAAGACTCTTGATGACCTCTCCGAGGCTCTGGGTCTTGATAAGATGAAAGAAGAGATAGCGCAGCTTGAAAAAGAGCAGACTGTTGACGGCTTTTGGGATGATATAGCAAATTCTCAAAAGGTCGTTCAGCGCACAAGCAACCTCAAGAGTAAAGTGGCGGCTTATGAAAAGCTCAGGCAGGATTATGACGATGCGCTTGTTATGATTGAACTTTCAAATGAAGAAGAGGACGAGGGTATGCTCGATGAGTGCACCGAGAGCGTAGAAAAGTTTGAAAGTGATCTTGACACCATGACCCTTACAACTCTTTTGAGCGGTGAATATGATGCCAAAAATGCAATTCTTACTTTCCACGCCGGTGCAGGCGGAACCGAGGCGCAGGATTGGGCGCAGATGCTTTTCAGAATGTATTGCCGATGGGGTGAGCGTCACGGCTTTAAGGTTACTACGCTTGATTTCCTTGACGGCGACGAGGCGGGGCTCAAATCGGCAAGTATCCTCATAGAGGGCGAAAATGCCTACGGCTTTATGAAAAGTGAGACGGGCATACACCGTCTTGTAAGAGTTTCCCCGTTTGATGCGGCAGGCAGACGCCATACCTCTTTTGCTTCGGTTGAAGTAATGCCCGAAATCGATGATACGGTCGAGGTTGAAATAGCTCCGGAGGACATTAAAATGGATGTTTACCGTTCAAGCGGTGCAGGCGGTCAAAAGGTAAACAAAACCTCATCTGCCGTAAGACTTACTCATATCCCGACGGGAATTGTTGTAGCATGCCAGGTTGAGAGAAGTCAGCATCAGAACCGAGAGGTTGCCATGAGAATGTTAAAATCCAAGCTTCTTGAAATTAAGGAGCGCGAGCATCTTGACAAAATTTCGGATATTAAGGGCGACCAAAAAGAGATAGGCTGGGGCAATCAGATACGTTCGTATGTATTTATGCCGTACACACTTGTCAAGGATAACCGCACGGGCTACGAAATGGGTAACATCAATGCGGTTATGGACGGCGATATTGACGGTTTCATAAATGCGTATCTCAAAATGCAGTCTCAGAAAAAGCTTGAGGAATAAACGCTTTATCAGTGCGATAAGGCGGTATATCAATATGTTATTAAAGCGCGGAGTGTGTAATTCCGCGCTTTTTGTTTGTTCGTATTTGTATAATCACTAAAACACAGACCGGCTTATAATACTATTTGTAAAAATGTGTGCATTGAAAAAATATGTAGAATTTGTTATTATTTGTATGTAAAAACGGTTTTTTAGGAAAGGTAGATCTGTATGCAAAAAACATCAACCAGGATTTTGAGTGTTTTGCTGTCTGTCATTATGCTGTTGACTTTGGTTCCGTCTGCTCTTGTGAGCTATGCGGCAGGAGTCTCGCTTAACATTACGGACGAAAACGGTAATGACATTACCGAAATACAGCAGTTGACCGAGTATAAAACGCTTCAACTAAAGTATACCACGACAGGCGAATTGCCTGAGGGTACTACGGTAAAGTGGGAGAGTAACCTACCGCTTCTTGCCGACGTAGACGATAACGGTAAGGTTACGGCATATGATTCGTCAAAGACGGCTATAATTCAGCTTTGGCTTGATGAAAACGTGCGCGTGCTTCCTCTCGTAGGCGATAAAATGGCTGACGAGATTATGAAACAGCTTGAAAAGTCGGGCGTTAATCTTGACAGTATGAACGATGACCTGATAGTTTCTATTGTCAGAGGCATTGCAGGTGATACTCTTGCGGACAGCCTTGCGTCTGCTCTTGCCAATATGAATGTCGAAATAACAGCTACTATATATGACGCAAGCGGAGCAAAGCTTGCAAGTGACAAAATTAAAATAAAGGTTCAAAAGAGTGTTGTTGCGAACATCTTTCCGACCGGAACTCATATAACCAATAAAAAGAGCGTTCCTCTTACCGTTGCCGTGGGCAAAACGGTTCAGCTTTACGCGGCGGTAACACCGGTAAGACTTAAACACTCTGTAAAATGGGAGATGGGCGGCAGCGTATTTGATACAAGCTCCGGCAAGCGTGCAACGATTTCCGATACGGGACTTGTCACATTTACTGCAGCAGGCTCGGTAACGGTTAGGGCATACGACGCGAGCAATGTAGCTTTTGTCGATACCATAACCTTTAATGTAGTTGAGCAGAAGGATCTCCCGGTTGAATCCTTTGATATTATAAGCGGCACAAAAACCGTAACAGATTCATCCGTATCCGTAAGTGAAGGCTCCACAACGCAGCTTGCAATTACAAATGTTGTTCCCGCAGGAGCTTATACCGGCGACCTTACTTGGGAAATCGCCGATAAATCGATTGCCGTGGTTGATGCCTCCGGTACGGTCACCGGCCTTGACGGCGGCGACGGACTCGTTGAATACAGTAAATCCACAACCCTTACCGCAACGGCGGGCGGCGTTTCCAAAAATGTTACAATAAAGGTGTCAAGAGCCGGTGTTGTCGGCAGTATCTCCTCTGTTGAAATTGAGGGTAACAGTGCCGTTCCCAATGATACGCCGACTACCTTTAAGGCAAATGTGTTGCCGTCAAGACTTAACACAAACTCGTCGATAAAACGAGAGTGGGGACTTACAAATCCCGATACAAAAGAAATAATATGGGCAACCGCCGAGGCACCCGCCGAGACAAAGCTTGCTACGCTTTCGTCCGACGGTGTATTCACTCCGAAATCGAGCGGTATTAGCGAAATACACGTAAGAGCAACTCTTAACGATAAAACCGTTGAGGACTCTCTTACCGTAACGGCGGGCAAGGCGATAACAGACTTCAGCATCGGCGGCAGCACAGCGGTTAACGAGAGCAAGACCACGCAGCTTTCAATCGCGAATATAGCACCGTCCGATTACGACAAAGCACTTCTCGGAACTGTCGTATGGACTTCTTCCGACCCGTCAATAGCTACTATTGATGCAAACGGTCTTGTAAAAGGTCTTGATTCCGGCGGAACGGCCATTTGGAACACCAAAAAGGTCACAATAACTGCAACCATCGGAAGCGTGTCTAAATCCGTAGAGGTAACGGTACGCGGTAACTCAATAAGACACCTCACGGGAGTTACCATAACGGGAAATGATTATGTAATCAAGGATTTTCCGGTTACCTACACCGCTAAATTCTCTCCCGAGAGAATTTCGGTCGATAAGCAGCGCTGGGGTCTCACTAAGGACGACGGCTCGGCTCCCTGGACCTCCGACTGGAATATCGGCGACGTAAATCAGAAGAATGCGTATGCTTCGGTCGATTCAAACGGTGTTGTCACGGGTATTTCGGCAGGCGATACAACACTGCATGCATTCGGCAGGAACGGCGTTACAAAGGTTGACGGCGCATACGTAGAAACTCAAAAGAATATAACGGTAGTTGAGGTTGAGCCGGTAAGTATTGCGTTTACCGCGCCCACTAAGACCGATTATGTAGAGGGTAGCACAGAGCTCGATCTCACCGGTATGGAGGTTAAGCTTACATATAATCGTGCGGATATTGCCGAATATTACGGTGAAGAGGCGGCAAACGCCTATACCGACGATCAGCTTTCAGTTCCGGTAACGGATTATACGGTAAGCTCTGTCAACACTTCGATACTTGATTCGGTGCAGTATATTATAGTTAACGTAGTAAGAGCCGGCAAAACATATCACGCAATATTCCCGATAACCGTTCACTCTAAGGCGGTAACATCAATTGAGCTTGAAAATCCTAAAAAGGATTATCTCGAGGGCGATAAGACCCTTGATCTTTCGGGCCTTAAGGTTAAGGCAAATTACAGCAACGCCGAGTCCGAATACGTCACCGATTATACGGTTGACACATCGTCATTTGACCCGGAGCTTTACGACGTAGAGCAGAATATAACCGTTACATACACACATGCGGGGCGCAGCGCTTCGGCTACATTCCCCGTAATTGTATACGGTAAACCCGTTGTCAGCGTTGATAAAGGCGATTATAACGGCGGATGGACAAGCAAGGACGTAACCTTTACTCTTTCATCGACTCACGAGCTTGACGGAGTTAAGTATTACTTTAAAACCGATTCCGCAGGCGTGGAAGCACCATTGGACGGCAACACGCTTACCGTAAATGTGAACAGCAGCGATACATATTATTTTAAGGCTGTAAATTCCAAGGGCATTGAGAGCGATTACACCGAGGGCTACACCGTTATGCGCGACGATATTAAGCCTTCGTTCACTCTTACTCCCGCCGTAACCGAGCTTACAAATAAGAGCTATGATGTTGCGATAGGAAGTCTTAATGTAGGCGCTTCGGGAATAGCCTCCGTTACATTAAACGGTGAGGATATAACCGCTTCTCATGATTCGTTTACCGTTGCTGAGAACGGAACTTACAACGTAGTTGTAACTGCGGGTAACGGCCTTACGGCAGAAGAAAGCATCGTTATAAACAATATCGATAAAATTGCTCCCACCGTAAACAGCATAACCGTTTTACATAAGGACATAGGCGGTGTCGCAAGAGAGGTTTCCGGAAACTTCTTCAGCAAGGCGGACACTTTATGCAGATTCTTTAACAAGACTGTTGAAATTACCGTTGATGCGTCGGATGAGGGCGTATCGGGAATAGACAAAATTGAATATCGCTTCGTAGATGAAAACGGTCAGCCGACCGGCTCCGACTGGAGCGTCTACGACAGCGAAAACAAACCGGCTAAAGACCCCGATTTCAAGGGCTTTGTAGAGGCAAGAGCTACCGATAAGGCAGGCAATGTTTCCGCGATACTTCGTTCGGACGGCGTGGTTATAGACGGTACGGATCCCACCGATGTTACTGTTTCCGCTGTATACGGCGGTGATAAGGAATATCAAGAGGGTGCTTGGAGCGCAACAGATGTAAATATAACTCTTTCCTCCGAGGCTTATTCGGGAATTTACAAATATTATTACCGTGTTGACGGCGGTGATTGGCAGGAGCTTTCGGGCAATACCTTTACCGCAACCGAAACAGGTGAGCATAAATACGAATTTAAGGCCGAGAGCTATGCGGCTCTTGAGAGCAACGTCACCGCGTTTACGGTTAAAATAGACCGTCAGGTACCTGTTATCCGCGTTTCGTTCGAGGGTACCTTCGGCAGATGGACTGGTGAAGGCGTTACATTCAACTTCTCTACCGAGGAAGCTTCTCTTTCCGGTATTAACTATTATTATGACAACGGAAACGGCTGGACTCTTATCGACAGCGGCACGAGCATTGAGATAACCGATACAACCAACGCCGTTTACAGATTTAAAGCCGTTAACAATGCCGGCACCGAGAGTTATCCCTCTGACAGCTATCACGTAATGATAGATGCAAAGGTTCCCGAAATAACTCTTACTCCCGAGGTTACCGATGTTACTCCGAATCCTTATAAGATAAACATAAGCACCGAGGTAGGCGAGTCGGGACTTCGCGAGGTTACCTGCAACGGTCAGGATATAACCAATGAAGACTCTTACACCGTGTCACAGAACGGTACATACGTATTTACCGTAGTAGGCAAAAACGGCAGAGTTGCAACAAAGATATTTACGGTTACAAATATCGACGGCGATAAACCCGTGCTTACCGTATCTTCTTACGGTAAAACAGGCGAGTGGACAAGCGGCGACGTTACAATAGTTCTCTCGGCTACAAGCAATACCGGTGTTACATATTACTATGACGACGGATCGGGCTTTAAGGAGATGAACGGCAGCGTTCTCAATATTGCCGAAAACTGCAATAAGACTTATACATTTAAGGCTGTTAATAAAGCGGGCGTTGAGAGCGATGTGTCGGACGGTGTTGCCGTTATGATTGATAAGAGCGTTCCGACGGACGTTACGGTAACGGCGGCTTGCGGTGAAGAAAATGTGGTTTCCGGTTCGCTTGTAAGGCAGGATGTGACATTTACTCTCAGCTCTTCGGCTTCGTCGGGCGTTAAATATCAGTATTCGCTTAACGGAGGCGAGTGGACAAATATTGAGGGCAACACTCTCACCACAAACGGCAGCGGAGCATATAATTACAAATTCCGCGCTGTCAGCGGCTCGGGTCTTGTCAGTGATAAGAGTGAATTTAACGTACAGGTTAAAATACGTTTGTTCGGCGATGTGAACGACGACGGCAAGGTTGACAGTACGGATTACAACCTTATCGTATATCATTCGCTCGGCATTGAAACTCTTCCCGATGATCAGCTTGCTGCGGCGGACCTTAACGGAGACGGTGTTGTTGATCTTTCCGACGCTTCCGTGCTTGACCTCGTTATGGCAGGCAAATATAAAGCAGGCGAATAAAGTAAAGCAAGCCCAAAATAAAACGCTTATTCCGATTTTTCGGAATAAGCGTTTTTTGTTTAGTAAGCAGCCGGAGTTTTTATCAGAATTTGTTGTGAACCTTTTCGCAGAATGCGTACATATCTTTAATATTAAGCTCCGTGCCGTCGTCGAGAACGACCTTGCCGCTCCAAAGTCCGTGAACCTGATGTGTTTTCATACCGAACAGGTTGAGCGGAAGCAGGTTTGTATAGTGGTCGTAGTACGGCTTCATAGTCAAATCAAGTCTGCCGTCCTCCGAAATAAAATGCCATTCATTCATCCATCCGGCATCATCTTCGGGGTCTTTCTCAAGATGCACTGCGCCTATTTTATGGCATTTACCGTCATAGAATATAGCTGTTTCGGTTGCATTTGACTCGTCGCCGAAGCCCCATGTAAGCTCGAAGCCGAAGAGCTTGCCGTCAAGATAAGTGCTGCCGTTTCCCCAGTACCATGTATTCGTGTGCGGCCACACACCGCGCCCCCAGTCAAGAACCGTAAAGGTTTTATCCTTTGTAAATGTGTATTTCTCGTTCCCGGCAACAACGGTGCCTTCTGTCGCAAGGCAGTTGAGCTTTTGAGTCAGGAAGAAGCATCCCTGCTCCTTAAACGGGGTCGCTATTGTTATGCTTTCGTGCTCGGGAAGCTTATAGCAAGTAACGTCGAATTTAACCTTTTTGCCTGAAGCCGTGCCTTCAAAATAGAGGCGTCTCTCCGTTTCGCGAACGTCAAATATAAGCTTTGTTCCTCCGCGCTTATATTCGGTATAGTTCGGAACGTCGCCGTTTTTGCTGAGTCGGTTTTTGTGCGGCGTGAAAAGCTCAGTTGCCATACCGCTTATTTTTCTGCCGGTTTTGAGGTTAACAAGTCCGAAGGTGGCACAGGTGGCAAGCGATATATTAAAGAAATTGAGCTGTATCATTATATTTCCGTCGCTTATCTGGTAATAATCCCATTCCTTAAGGCGCATGGTATTTTCACGTTTTATCATTTCGGGATTATATCTGAAAAGGTTGTGCTTACAATAGCCGGGTCTTGCAAGGTTCCCGTCCGGCATAAGAAGGACGGTGCTTTCTTTTATTTCGGTCTGTTTGTTCATTTTATCCAAAATCTCCTCGCTTTATAAATTTTATATTATTATACTCCAATATAAATACAAATTCAATCTGCGTTTTTTTGTCGGAAATATACAAATACCGCTTGTGCGATTATAGACAACTGTTAAGCTGCTTGACATAATATGTAAAATGTGATTTTTTCGCAAAAAAAAGTTTATTTCTAAAATGATTTGTATTATACTATTTAAGTAAAGTTTGTATGGAGGAATACTTATGGCAAAAAACAAAATGAAAAAAACCAACACCATACATTTCGGTATTCAGCGCAAGATTGTAGCCAATATGACGACCGAATCGTGGGCAAATGTTCCTCACGTTACATACAACTACGAGCCGGACGTCACCGAATTTATGATAGAGTATAAAAGGCTTAATGAAGATTGTCCGCCCGAGAAAAAGGTCACTTTAAATACTCTTATGCTCAAAATAATAGTTGAGGGGCTCAAAGCGGATCCGATTATGAATTCTCATATCGAATTTGACCGCAAGCTTGTCAGAGGAGAAATACATACCTTTGAAAATATTGATATTTCTATGCCGATGGTCTTGCCGAACGGCGAGATGATGACAATAAATCTTCACAACTTCGAAAACAAAAACCTTGATGAGATGGTTGCGTATATCGCGGACGTAAACCGCCGTGTCGCAAACACAAATCTTGACGAGGTTATGTTTGATGTCTCTCTTGATAACACGCTTACAGCTTTAAAGCAGGGCAAAATCAAACAAACCCTTTATCGTCTTATCGGCTCAAAGACCGGTAAGCACAAGGTTAAGACCCTCAGCGGAAAGGAAAAGAGCAATTATTATAAAATTCCCGAAAATGACAGGCTTACAAAGCACGATATCGAGCAGGGTACGATAACCGTTTCAAATATCGGCTCGGTTTACCGTGCGCAACGCGGTGAAACCTGCTTGCTTGAAATTGTTCCGCCTCAGGTTTGTGCCATAGCGGTCGGTGCCGTTCAGGATAAGCCCGTAGTCGTTGTAAATGAAGCGGGCGAAAAGGAAATAGCCATTCGTCAGGTTATGCCGCTTTGTATTGCTTTTGACCACAGAGCGCTTGATTTCGGCGAGATTGTTCCGTTTATCAAACGTCTTGATGAGATATTTGCCGCTCCGGAAATAATCCATACTTGGCGCAACACCGGTATCAGCGAGGAGCATATGGCTGAAATAAAGGTTGAGCGTGAACAGCGCGAAGCAAAGTATGAGCAGAGCAAAGAGCGTGAAAAAGCGCGCAAGGATGCAGAAAAGGCCGCCGAAAAAGCCCGCAGAGACGCCGAGAAGGCACGTAAGGATGCGGAAAAGGCAGAGCGTGACGCGGCAGAAAAAGCCGAGAAAGCTCGCAAGGACGCAGAAAAAGCCGAGCGTGAAGCGGCGGAAAAAGCTAAAAAAGCCGATGAAAAGGTGAAAAAAGAATCTGAAAAGGCGCGCAAGGATGCAGAAAAGGCCGAGCGAGATGCCGCAGAAAAAGCCGAAAAGGCACGCCGAGAGGCAGAAAAAGCAAAAATAGAAGCCGTTGCCAAGGCGGAAAAAGCAAAACGCGATGCCGAGGAAAAGGCACGCAAGGAATCCGAAAAAGCCCGTAAAGAAGCCGAAAAAGCAAAAGCCAAAGCGGCAGAGGCAAAGGCAAAAGCCGAAAAAGCCCGTAAGGCAGCGGAAGAAATTAAGACTGATAAAGCCGAAAAGGCGGCACAGAAAGCCGAAAAAGAGGCGAAGGAAGCCGAAAAAGAGGCTGAAAAGGACGAGGCAATAGCCGAGCAAACCGAAAAAGAGGCAAATAATAAATAAAACAAGCCAATGGGGCTAAAGGAGAAAAAACAATGGGTAAGGACATAACTTTGGTTGTTATGGCTGCCGGTATGGGCAGTCGTTTCGGCGGATTAAAGCAGCTTGAGCCGATAGGAAAAAACGGAGAGGTAATTCTTGATTTTTCGGTTTACGATGCGGTAAAGGCAGGCTTTAATAAGGTCGTTTTTGTTATAAAACACGCAATCGAGGATGATTTTAAACGTATCGTCGGCTCACGTATAGAAAAAAAGGTTAAGGTTGAGTACGTTTTTCAGGAGACAGATGCTCTTCCGGAGGGCTTTACCTGCCCTGCAGACCGTCAAAAGCCGTGGGGAACCGCTCATGCAATTCTCTGCTGCAAAAATGTTGTAAAAGAGCCGTTTGCGGTTGTAAATGCCGATGATTATTACGGCAGAAGCGCATTTAAGAAGATTTACGACGAGCTGTCATCGGCCTCAGAGGATTATTGTATGGTTGGCTTCAGACTCAAGAATACGCTTACGGAAAACGGTACCGTTTCAAGAGGCGTTTGTGTTACAGATAATGACGCCTTGGAGAGCGTCACCGAATATACAAAGATTCGCAGCGATTGCTCATTTACCGAGGATGACGGCAAGACTTGGAATGCGTTGTCGCCGGATACGGTCGTTTCCATGAACCTTTGGGGATTTCGTCCCGACGTATTCAAATACATAGAGGATGGGTTTGTTTCTTTTCTCAAAGAAAAGCTGAATGTGCCGAAATCCGAGTATTATCTCCCGTCCGTCGTATCTTCTCTTATTGAGAGCGGAACAAAAAAGGTTAATGTTCTCGTCGCCGAGGATAAGTGGTACGGCGTAACGTATAAGGAGGATAAGCCGGCAGTTGTAGCTTCGATAGGCGAGCTTATCGACAAAGGCTATTACGACGGAATATAAAAAATAACAATAAAATTAACGGCTGTAAGATTTGCTCTTACAGCCGTTTTGTATTGCGTTTATTTATTCCTTCCAGAATTTTCGGTCGAGACTTCTGTATTGTACCGCCTCGGCTATATGCTTGGTGTCTATCACGTCGCTGCTGTCAAGGTCGGCTATTGTTCTTGCCACTCTCAGCACCTTGTCATAGGCTCTTGCCGAAAGACCCAATTTGTCAAAGGAGAGCCGCAGTATGTTGGCCGCTGCCGTGGTCATAATACAGTATTTTCTTGTGAGTGCAGAATCCATTTTAGCGTTGCAGGTGACGTTTGTCCCCTTAAAACGGCGGCGCTGAATTTCTCTTGCCTTGTTGACTCTTGCCTTAATTTCGGAAGAGCATTCTTCGGAGCCTTCCTTTTGTGAGAGGGCGTCAAAATCAACCGGCGGAACCTCAATATGTATGTCAAGCCTGTCAAGCAGAGGACCCGATACCCTTGACAGATATTTTTGCGGCGCGCCCTTCGGACAGGTGCATTTTCTTGTCGGATGTCCGAAGTAACCGCACGGACACGGGTTCATGGCGCATACAAGCATAACGCTGCAAGGATATGAAAATGTTGCGGCAACGCGCGCTATTGTTATTTTACCGTCCTCTATCGGCTGACGTAAAACTTCCATTGACGTTCTCGAAAATTCGGGCAACTCGTCAAGAAACAGTACGCCGTTATGCGCTAAGGATATTTCGCCCGGGCGCGGTACCGTGCCGCCTCCGGAAAGTCCGGCAGGGGAGACGGTGTGGTGCGGCGAGCGGAAAGGACGCGCTTTTATAAGGGATATTCCCTTGGGCAAAACTCCCGCTACCGAGTATATGTTGGTTGTTTCAAGCGATTCTTCAAATGTCATATCGGGCAAGATTGACGGTATGCGTTTTGCGAGCATACTCTTACCCGAGCCCGGAGGCCCTATCATCATAACATTGTGTCCGCCTGCGGCGGCAACTTCTAAGGCTCTTTTAGCTTCGTGCTGACCCTTGACGTCTGAGAAATCCGGCAGATTATCGGGTAGGCTGTAAGATTTGAAATCGGATTCGGAAACGGGTGTTATTTTTTCTCCGCCCGTGAGATGTGACAGCAACTGCCCGACGTTCCTTACGGGATATACGGTTATGCCGCGCACAACAGCGCCCTCGGCAGCGTTCGGAGCGGGAATATATATTTCCTTAACACCGCAACGCTGTGCTTTAATAACCATCGGCAAAACGCCGTTAATTCTGCGCACCTCGCCGTTTAACGACAGCTCTCCCAAAAAAGCCGAGCTGTCGGTATCGCAGGACAGCTGCCCCGTGGATTTAAGTATTGCTATCAGAATGGGCAGGTCGTAAATCGGCCCCTCTTTTTTTATGTCCGCCGGTGCGAGATTTATTGTAATGCGTGACGGCGGAAAGTCAAATCCGTTATTTTTAATGGCGGAGCGGACTCTTTCGCGGCTCTCGCTGACTGCCGTATCGGGAAGTCCTACAACGTCAAAGCGCGGCATACCGCCCGAAATATCCGCTTCTACGCCGGTCATATAGGCTTCCATGCCGAAAAGCCCGACGCTTATGATTTTAGCAAACATTTATATACCCCTTTTTGATACCGCGGTAATTACGGTATATAGTCGAATTCGAGATCGTAAATCGAAACGGTGTCACCCTCTTGAATTCCCTGCTTTACAAGCTCGTCGATTATTCCGCTCGACTTTAGAACCGTTTGAAAATACTGAAGCGACGCGTAGTCGTCAAGGTCGGTCTTTGAAAGTATCCTGTAAAGCCAGTCCGCCTCAACAGAATATACGCCGTCATTCACGGTAACTTTAAAGCCGTTGTTCTTTTTGCTCTCGAGTACCGAAAGCGGTATTTCCTCCGCCTCATATTTTTTTACGGGCGGCAGGGTAGAGAGCTTTTCCGCAACAGCATTTATAAGCTCCTTTGTGCCGTATTTTATCGGTGCGACTATCGGGAAGTAGGGAAGTCCCTTTTTCTCAATGAAGCTCTTGAAATCCTCAAGCTGCTCGTCGGTTGCAAGGTCTATTTTGTTGCCGGCCACTATCTGTGGACATTTTGCAAGCTCGGGATTGAACTTTATAAGCTCCTCGTTTATCTTTTCAAAATCCTCCTTCGGGTCTCTTCCCTCGCTGCCGGCGACGTCAACTACGTGCACCAGCATACGACAGCGTTCTATATGCTTTAAAAATTCGTGACCGAGACCCACACCGTCCGCAGCACCCTCTATAAGACCCGGAATATCCGCCATTACAAAGCTCTGCTCCGGACCCATGGTGACAACGCCGAGAACGGGTATTATAGTTGTGAAATGATAATCGCCTATAATGGGCTTCGCCTCACTCACCACAGACAAAAGCGAGGATTTACCTACATTCGGAAAGCCGATAAGACCAACGTCGGCAATGAGCTTCAGTTCAAGCGAAATATCCCACTCCTCGCCCGGAGCGCCGCTTTTCGCAAAGCGCGGAGTTTGGCGTGTCGATGTGGCAAAATGAGAATTGCCCCATCCGCCCTTACCGCCCTTCGCCGCTATAAACGGCTCGTCGGTTGACATATCCGCCATAATCGTTCCGCTTGTTACTTCGCGTATTACCGTGCCGCGCGGAACACGTATTATAAGGTCCTGACCTTTTTTGCCGTTTTGCCTTGCGCCTCTGCCGTCCTCACCGCTCGGAGCCTTATATTTTCTTTTGTATCTGAAATCGGATAATGTGGCAAGACTGTCATCTGCCTGAAATACTATGTTGCCGCCTCTGCCGCCGTCGCCGCCGTCGGGACCGCCCGCAGCCACATATTTCTCCCTGTGAAAAGCAACCGCACCGTTGCCGCCGTTGCCTGCTTTAATATTTATTTTAGCTATATCTACGAACATTTCTTTTTACCGTTCCTTACTGAAATTACATATATTTGACCGTATTATTGTACCATAAATATTATCCATAATAAATACCGAACAAGCAATTATTTGGTCGTTTTATGTATAAATAGCATAAGTTGTGCCTAAAGTATTGACTAACACAATATGTTGTGGTATTATGCGTTTGGAATTAAAAAAGTATTAGCTCTACAACGCAAATGTCCTAATTTTAGGACTTATACACCGAAAAAATCCGAACATTTGTATTGACAAAATATAAATTGTTGGTATAATAAGGGTGTAATGAAACACAAACAAATGTTCTAAAGAACCGGAGGTCCTGAATATGTCAGCATTCACAGCCATTTCTTCTATGATAGAGTTCGCAGCTATTATCTTTCTTATATACGGATTTTATAAGGAGGATAAGTTCATCGCCTTTGAGCAAAAGGTCAAGATGATTATAGTTGTCAATTACCGCAGATACAAGAGAAAAAAGCGTATTGAGCAAATGCGTAAAAATCGTGAATTCAAGCTTGTTGACGGCGGCAGAAAGGGTGCCGAAAGAGGCAGCTTTCACGTAGCTTAATCTTCCATTTCTATATAAAGTCTTAAAGCAAGAAGCCGTGGGTATTATCCGCGGCTTCTTGCTTTTTTCGTAGTCTTTAAACTGCGGAAACGCCGTATGGATTTTAGCACATAAAACGACAAAATCAACGGCTTTTCAAAAGTGCACAAAAGCAGAGCACTGTGTTTGTGCAACTTCGTCATCTTTTCACGACTAAATTTCGGCAATTTATTGACAAATCCTATTTTTGCGTGTAAGATAATTTTCATCATAAATGATTTATTGCAGGATTCGCTTTTAAATCTTGCAAAATTAGCTACAGGAGGTCATTTTATGAAAATGTCATTGAAAAAGGTTCTGGCAGCAGTTCTTGCTTTGACTTTCCTTGCAGCTTGCTTTACGGCTTGCGGCAGTAAGGGAACCGACAGCAGCTCTTCAGACGGTAAAACACTTAAAATAGGTTCCAGCGGACCGCTTACAGGCGACGCGGCAGCTTACGGTATTGCCGTTAAAAACGGTATACAGCTTGCTGTTGACGAAATTAACGCTGCAGGCGGCGTAAACGGTATGAAGCTTGAGTTCCAGATGGAGGACGATGAAGCCGATGCCGAAAAAGCAGTAAACGCATACAATACTCTTAAGGATAACGGTATGAAGGTATTCATAGGCACCGTTACCACAGGTGCTTGCCTTTCTGTTGTCAGCCAGACTAAGGCTGATAATATGTTCCAGATAACACCTTCTGCTTCGGCAGCTAAGGTAATAGCAAATGACAACTGCTTCCAGGTTTGCTTTACAGACCCCAACCAGGGTACTGCTTCCGCAGACTATATCGCAAGCAAGGGCCTTGCTACAAAGGTAGCTGTTATCTATAACAGCTCCGACGCTTATTCTTCGGGCATTTATGACAACTTCAAGGCTGAAGCGGCTGCAAAGGGTCTTGACCTTGTAGCTTCCGAAGCATTCACAGGCGACAGCAAGCAGGACTTCTCTTCTCAGCTTTCAAAGATTAAGGCTTCCGGCGCAGAGCTTATATTCCTCCCGATTTATTATCAGGAAGCTTCTCTTATTCTTTCTCAGGCTAAGAACGCCGGTATTACCGCTAAGTTCTTCGGCTGCGACGGTCTTGACGGACTTCTTAACATCGAGAACTTTGATAAGTCTCTTGCAGAAAACGTAATGCTTCTTACCCCGTTTGCAGCTAATGCTACCGACGAGACAACCAAGAAGTTCGTTGCCGCTTACAATGCAAAGTATGACCCGTCTACTCTTAATCAGTTTGCGGCAGACGCTTATGACGCTGTTTATGTTGTAAAGGCAGCTGCGGAAAAAGCAGGTGTTACAGGCGATATGAGCGTTTCCGATATTTGCAATGCTCTCAAGGGAGCCATGACCGAAATCACCGTTGACGGTGTAACAGGTTCAGGTATGACCTGGAAAGCAACAGGCGAAGTAAACAAAGAGCCGAAAGCGGTTAAGATTGAAAACGGCGAATATCAGCCGATGGACTGATTTCTTCGGTTAAAGGCTGAATACGGGTCGGCAGCTTACGGCTGCCGGCCCTTTTTGTTTCCTGCATTATCGCTTTAATTGGGTGAAATATAATGAAAAGCGCGCCGCCTGATTATTCATTTTTGCATATTTTTCTCGTTGTAATGGCAAAGAGGATATGTTATACTATTTGTATTTTAAACAAGAAACATTTTTAGTTTGGGGTGCAGTAAATTGACTTTTATAACAAACCTTATAAACGGCGTCAGTCTCGGCAGTATATATGCCGTAATAGCGCTCGGCTACACCATGGTTTACGGTATCGCCAAAATGCTTAACTTTGCGCACGGCGATGTAATAATGGTCGGTGCATACATAGTATTTGCGTTGACCTCATACGCCGGGGTAAATCCTTATCTCGCACTCGTTATATCTATGGCGGCGTGTACCTTGCTCGGTATGGCAATAGAAAGATTTGCCTATAAGCCGTTAAGAGGCGCTTCTCCTCTTGCCGTTCTTATAACCGCAATAGGTGTCAGCTACTTTCTTCAGAATATGGCACTTTTGATTTTCGGCTCGCAGGCGAAGAGCTTTACCTCTATTGTAAATCTACCGGCACTTACGCTTGCCGGCGGTAAAATAACAATAAGCGCCGAAACTATAGTAACCATAATAGTTTCGCTCATAATAATGGTTTCGCTTACTCTCTTTGTAAATAAGACAAAGCCGGGCCGCGCAATGCTCGCAGTATCCGAGGATAAGGGAGCGGCTCAGCTTATGGGCGTAAACGTAAATGCGACCATTTCTCTCACATTTGCCATAGGCTCGGGGCTGGCGGCCGTTGCAGGCGTACTCCTTTGCTCGGCTTATCCCACACTTTCGTCGCAGACAGGCGCAATGCCCGGCATTAAGGCATTCGTAGCTGCCGTTCTCGGCGGTATCGGTTCTATTCCGGGCGCCGTAATCGGCGGTGTGCTTATAGGCGTTATAGAAATACTCAGCCGCTCTTATATTTCTTCGCAGATGGCTGACGCTATCGTGTTTGCCGTACTTATAATAGTGCTTCTTGTTAAGCCGACGGGCATTCTCGGCAAGAAGTATATTGAAAAGGTTTAAGGAGGGTACAAAGATGGCATCAACAAAGTCAAAACTAATCAAAAAAAGTACCCGAAGCGACCTCATAACCTACGCTATGGTTTTAGTTGTATTTGCCGTAGTCGAAATACTCAAGTCCACGGGAAATATATCGAGCCTTTTGAGGGGCCTTTTGGTTCCTCTGTGTATGTACTCCATACTTGCCGTTTCTCTTAACCTTGTAGTCGGTTATCTCGGTGAGCTTTCGCTCGGCCATGCGGGATTTATGTGCGTCGGTGCGTATGCAAGCTCGATTTTCTCGGTAGTTACGCAAAACACTCTTACAAATGCATGGATTCGTTTTCCGCTCGCCATACTTGTCGGCGGACTTTGCGCGGCAATATTCGGCGTGCTTATAGGCATACCCGTTTTAAGATTAAAGGGCGACTATCTTGCAATAGTAACGCTTGCGTTCGGCGAGATAATTAAAAACATACTCGGAACAATATACGTCGGTTATGACAGTCACGGGATTCACGCTTCCTTTACGAGTCAGTCGTCGTTAAATCTTGAGGCTGACGGTACCGTTCTTATAAACGGGCCGCTCGGTATAACCGGAACACCCAACGATTCAACATTTGTAATAGGTATAGTTCTTCTTCTTATCACACTGTTTGTAATTCTGAACTTTATTCATTCGCGTGCCGGCAGAGCGGTAATGTCTCTGCGTGACAATCGTATAGCCGCCGAATCGGTGGGTATAAGCGTGACTAAATATAAGCTTATCGCCTTTTCGCTTTCCGCATTTTTTGCAGGCATAGCCGGCGTTTTGTATTCGCATAACCTCAGCGTGCTTGCCGCAACATCAAAGAATTTCGGCTACAATATGTCAATAATGATACTCGTATTTGTGGTTCTCGGCGGCATAGGCAATATACGCGGCTCTATAATCGCAGCGTGTGTGCTTACGGCTTTGCCGGAGGTTCTCCGCGGACTTCGCGATTACAGAATGCTCATATATGCGGTAGTGCTTATTGTTATGATGATAATGACCTCAAGCCCCAAGGCAATCGCTTTCTGGGAGACTCATTCGATAAAAAAGTTCTTCAAAAAGGGAAACGGTAAGACCAAAAAGGAGGCACGGTAATTATGGCATTGCTCGAAGCTAAAAATTTAAGCATAACCTTCGGCGGTCTTAAAGCCGTTGATGATTTTAATGTAGAAATAGAAAAAGGCGAGCTCTATGGTCTTATAGGACCGAACGGCGCAGGGAAAACGACCATATTCAACCTTCTTACGGGCGTATATAAGCCTACCGAGGGTCAGGCTACTCTCGACGGCACCGTTATAACGGGCAAAAAGACCATTGATATATGCAAGGCAGGCGTTGCAAGAACCTTCCAAAATATCCGTCTTTTCGGTCAGATGTCGGTTCTTGACAATGTTAAGGTAGGACTTCACAATCATTATAAGTACAATACGGCAGCAGGTATATTCAAGCTTCCGTCATATTTCAAAAAAGAGCGTGCAATGGACGAAAAGGCCATGGAGCTTTTAAAGGTTTTCGACCTTGATAAAGAAGCGTCTTATCTTTCTTCAAATCTTCCGTACGGAAAGCAGCGCAAGCTTGAAATAGCGAGAGCACTTGCGACTGAGCCGAAGCTTTTGCTCCTTGACGAGCCGGCGGCGGGAATGAATCCCAATGAGACAGAGGAGCTTATGGAGACAATACGCTTTGTCCGCGATGAGTTCGATATGACCATACTTCTTATAGAGCACGATATGAAGCTTGTTTCCGGCATATGCGAGGAGCTTACGGTTCTTAACTTCGGTCATGTACTGTGCCAGGGCAAAACGTCCGATGTGCTCAATAATCCCGAAGTTATCACAGCATATCTCGGCGAATAAGGAGGAGCAGCTATGGCATTACTTGAAATTAAGGATCTTGAAGTTAATTACGGCGTTATAAAGGCTATTAAGGGCGTTTCCTTTGATGTAAACGAGGGTGAAATTATTGCCCTTATCGGAGCCAACGGCGCAGGTAAAACAACCATTCTTCACACGATCACCGGCCTTATTCAGGCTAAAAAAGGCTCTATTGTGTTTGACGGCAAAGAGCTTACTAAAACTCCGCCGCACAAAATAGTTTCCATGGGTATGGCACACGTTCCGGAGGGCAGACGTATTTTTCAGCAGCTTTCGGTACTCGAAAACCTAAAGCTCGGCGCGTATACCCGCAAGGATAAATCCGAAATTGCCTCAACTCTAAAAATGGTTTACGAGCGTTTTCCGCGACTTGAGGAACGCAAAAATCAGGTTGCAGGCACGTTGTCGGGCGGTGAGCAGCAGATGCTTGCAATGGGCAGAGCACTTATGTCCAAGCCGAGAATTATTTTGATGGATGAACCGTCCATGGGACTTTCCCCGTTGCTTGTTTCGGAAATCTTTGATATAATAAAGGTGATCAATGAGAGCGGAACAACCGTTCTTTTGGTTGAGCAAAACGCCAAGAAGGCTCTTTCGATTGCCGATAGGGCATATGTACTCGAAACAGGTAAAATAACTCTTTCGGGAGACGCAAAAGACCTTATAAACGACGAGTCGGTTAAAAAGGCTTATCTCGGCGAATAATATCATATCGTTTTGAGAGGTTCGGTGAGCTTATGAACGAAAACTTTGTAATTACCATCGCAAGAGGATACGGAAGCGGCGGCAGAACAATAGGCAAAATGCTGTCCAAAAACCTTTCGATTCCCTTTTATGACCGCGACCTTGTCTATATGGCGTCGGAGGAGAGCGGAATAAACGTAAAGCTGTTCGGCCAAAACGATGAGTCCGTGAAAAAAAGTATTTTTTCTCCGGCAAGTGACAGATATACGGGCGATTTGATTCCGCCGGAGAGCAGTGCTTTTGTTTCACATAAAAACATCTTTAATTATCAGGCGAAAATAATTAAAGACCTTGCCGTAAAGGGCTCGTGCATAATAGTAGGCAGATGTGCCGACTATATACTTCGCGATATGCCGAATGTCGTGAAGGTGTTTGTTTGGGCACCCATGAGTGATTGCATTAAGAACGTCAAGGTGCTTGAGCCGTCGCTCAGCGATAAGGAAGCAGAGCGTAAAATCAAAAAGATAGACGCTCATCGCAGCGATTATTACCGCTACTATACCTGCCGCGAGTGGGACAGCTTCAAAAACTACGACCTGTGTATAAACAGCTCGTCGGCGGGATTTGATAAGACCGCAAAGTATATAGAGGAATTTGTAAAAATTAAACTCGGCAAGTAAACAAAAAAATAAGCTCCGCAGTTTTGGCTTGTGACCTTAACCGCGGAGCTTTTTTATTATTCTGTCGGGATTTAATATACGGCAAACTGGCTGTTATAGAGCTTTTTGTAAAATCCGTTTTGCTCTATAAGCTCATCGTGACGTCCGCGTTCTATTATTTTCCCGTCGCGCATTACAAGGATTGCATCGGCATTTTTTATGGTGGAGAGGCGGTGTGCAACGATAAACGTTGTTCTGCCCTCCATCAAAAGGGCAAACGCCTTCTGTATTCTGACCTCGGTTCTTGTATCGATAGAGCTTGTGGCCTCGTCTAATATAAGCATAGGCGGCTTTGTCAGCATTACTCGTGCTATGCACAAAAGCTGCTTTTGACCTTCCGAGAGGTTATCTCCGCTCTCCGAGATAAAAGTGTCATAGCCGTTTTCGAGCCTTTTTATAAAGCTGTGAGCGTGAGCCGCCTTTGCCGCCTCAATTACCTCCTCGCGTGTGGCGTCGGGTTTTCCGTAAGCTATATTATCAAATATTGTGCCGGAAAACAGCCAGGTGTCCTGAAGAACCATTCCGAATCCGGAACGCAGCGAGTCGCGCGTGACAGAGGCTATATTTACGTTGTCTATGTCAATTTCACCGCAGGTGACATCGTAGAATCTCATTAAAAGGTTTATGAGCGTTGTCTTGCCGCAGCCTGTGGGGCCTACTATGGCTATTGTTTTGCCGCTGTCAGCCCTTATATTAAGTCCCTCGATAAACGGCTTGTTTTTGCTGTATGAAAACGAAACATTGTTAAATTCAACCGTGCCGTTTTTGGCTTTAAGCTCCTTTGCTCCCTCGTCCGACGGTTCATCATTGCAGTCAAGAAGCTTGAATACACGTTCGGCGCTTGCAAGTGCATTCTGAAATTCGGCAACAACGCTTGATATTTCGTTGAACGGCTTTGTGTACTGCGTGCAGTATGTGAGAAAAGAAGAGAGCTTACCTACGGAAATACCGCCCTTTACCGTGAGTATCGAGCCGAGAACAGCAACAACGGCATATATCATAGCGTTAACAAATCTCGTGCAGGGATTGGTAAGTGCCGCATAGAAATGCGCGGTTGTACCGACCTTCTTAAGCTTTTCGTTTATTTCGTGAAAATTACGGTAAGCGTCCTCTTCGCCGTTGAATGCTGTTACTATATCGGCTCCCTCTATCATCTCGGCGGCAAATCCGGTTATTTCACCGCGGTATTTTGCCTGCTTTACGTAATTTTTGTGCGCGTGCTTTGCTATAAACGAAGCGACAAAAAACGAAAGGGGAGTCAGCACCACAACTGCGAGCGTGATATACCAGTTTATTGTGAACATAAATATCAGCGTACCGAGTATTGTCACAATGCCGGAGAATATCTGGGTAAAGCCCTGTAAAAGACCGGTGGAGACAATATCTATGTCGGTGACAACAGTATTTATTATGTCGCCGTGTGCCGTGGAGTCAATATATGAAAGCGGCACCTTTGTAAGCTTTTCAAAGACCTCGGTTCTCATTTTTTGAACGGTTTTAAATGAGAGCTTATTTGAATTATACGTCATTATCCATTGGAAAAGCGCCGAAACAACAATGCATATCGCGAGAACCGCGCCGACCTTAAAAAGCCTTGCGAAATCGACGTTGCCCTTAGCCGCTATGCAGTCTACGCCTTTACCGATGAGAATGGGTACCATAAGCGACAGCGCAATGCCGACAAATGCGGAAAAAATCGCCCCGAAGAGATTGGATTTAAACGGACTTATATATTTTATGAGACGTTTTGTGTTTTTCATACGGAGGCAACCTCCTTTTCTGAAAGCTGTGACAGACAAATGTCGCGGTATACTTCATTTGTTTTGTATAGCTCCTTGTGCGTACCGGTTGCCACAAGCTCACCGTCGTCGAGAACGAGTATTTTATCGGCATTCTTTACCGTGTTGACGCGCTGCGATACCAAAAATACGGTTGTGTCATTTAAGTTTTCTTTCAAAGCTTTTCTCAGAGCTGCGTCTGTGGCGAAGTCAAGCGCGCTTGATGAATCGTCAAAAATCAATATCCGAGGGTGCCCCATTATTGCCCTTGCTATGCAAAGACGCTGCTTTTGGCCTCCCGACAGATTTTTGCTCTTTTCCTCAATTAAGGTGTTTGTGCCGTCCTTTAGCTTTGATACAAATTCCGCGCTTTGCGAAACTTTGAGCGCAAAATCAATGTCTCTGTCATTGGCGGAGCGGTCACCCATCAGCAGGTTGTCCTTTATTGTACCCGAAAAAAGATTGCTCTTTTGCGGTACAACATGTATGACGTGCCTTAAATACCCGAATTTGCAGTCTCGCACATCGTGGCCGAATACCTTGACACTGCCGTTTTTAACGTCGCTGAAGCGCGGTATCAGATTTACGAGTGTGCTTTTGCCTGCGCCCGTACCGCCTATAATTCCTATCGTTTCGCCCTTTTCGGCTGTAAAGCTGATGTTTGACAGGGCGTTTTCGTCGGATTTTGGGAACGCGTAGCTGACATCGGTGAATTCGACCGCCGTAGCGGCTTCATCGCCGTTTTGATATGTCGCGTCGTCATCCTTTATGCTCGGCTCGGCGTCCAATACCTCTTTAACGCGCTGAACGCTTGCGAGTGCCTTTGTAAATACGACTATGACATTTGCAAATACGATTATTGAGAGAAGTATCTGTGTCATATAGCTTATGAGAGCTATTATTTTTCCCTGCGACAGCTCGCCCGAATATACGTTTTTTCCACCGAAATACAGCAAAATTACTATTGCGAGGTTCATCACGGCAAATGTCATTGGGTTCAGAAGTGCCGAAAGGCTGCCCACACGGAAGTTTATCTTAGTCAGCTCGTCATTCTTATCGCCAAAGCGCTCTTTTTCGTGATCGCTTTTTGAAAATGCGCGTATAACTCTGACGCCGGAAAGATTTTCCTTGACAACAAGCGAGACCTTATCAAGCACCTTTTGTATCACCTTGTAAAGCGGCAGGCTCTTAGTCAGAACATAGTACATAATAAGACTGACCAAAAGACCTGCGGCAAAGAAGATTATTGACATTTTAAGATCAAGCTTCATTGCCATAATAAGCGAACCGGCTATTAAAAACGGCGAGCGAAACATAAGACGTATAAACATTGCAACGCCCGACTGTATCTGGTTTACGTCGTTTGTAATTCTCGTTATAAGCGATGACGAAGAAAAGGCGTCAATATCGCTTTGTGCAAAGGAATTTATCTTTTTAAACATATCGTTTCTGATTTCCGTGCCAACTCCCTGTTGGGCAACGGCGGCGCTGTATTGACATACTATGGCACACAAAAGGCCCAGTATACCGAGGCTTGCCATCAAAAGCCCCATTTTTATAATGTATGGCACATCGCCGTTTTTGATTCCCACGTCAATGATTTTAGCCATAACGAGCGGTACCAAAAGTTCAAGTATGGCCTCGGCGAGCTTAAACGCCGGCCCTAAGATAAATTGCTTTTTATAAAGAGCGTAATACTTTTTCATAGTTGCTCCTTTTGAATGAAATTTTGATTATAATAGTATATCACTTTTATTCTCTTTTTCAATCTCTTAAGTATATATTCGCTTTTTTATCGAAAAAACAGCCGCCCGAGAACTGCTTTTGTCTCTCGGACGGCTGTTATGTTAAATCTCAAAATCGCTTTTTGAAAATTCGGGCGCTGTCGGGTGTAGTTTCGGTTCACGTTTAAAAATATCATACTTGTATTTTTTACAGTACCAATCTTTTGACACAACGCCCTTTTTGGGGCAGAGCACCGTATCGCCGTCATTTGTCGGCGTTGAAAATTCACAGTATTCACATTTCGGAGAAATGTTTCCGCCAAGCATCTTATCCTTCATCCGTTTCACCCCGATTACATTGTGTATTACTATGCTAACACATTTTTTTATCCGAATCAACCTCTAAGATGAGCAGCACGCTCATTATAAGCAGTGCCGCAAGAGCCGGTACGGAAACCGAATAGGCTGCCGGAGTTACGGAGCTGTCGGTTGCAAAGACAGATACCTCGCATGGGAAGACCTTTAAAAGCTCCATACATATTATTGCCGAAAAAGACGCGCACACCGCTCTTGCCGTGTAAAAATACCGCATTTTGAGCTTTGTGTATCTGAGATACGACATTATCTGGCAGTGTACCGACAGACCGCCGAAGGATATTATTGCGGCTAAGGCGGGTATCGGAGCTTTTCCGGCGGCGGCGCGGCAGCCGTTTGTGACCTCGAGTATGAATTCAAAGAAAAGAGTAGCTCCGGGCGGTATAGGTAAGGTAGATAAACCGTCGCATACGGTTTTAAAAATAACTACCCAGGCGCATATTTTTATTACGTCGTTTGTGGCGTTGCCCACGGAACGTACAAAAGCTCCGACAGGGTCGCAAAGTGTAAACGGAATTTCGCTTTTACCCTTTTCCTCCACCGCTTTATCATACAGAGCCATTGAAAAGATACCGGTAAAAAATGATGCCGAAACAGTGGATATGTATAACAGTACGCCGGCTTTGACGCTTCCGAGCATCTCCGAGCCAACCGTCCCTATCACAAAGGCGGGGCCCGCATTTATGCAAAAAAGACAAGCTCTTTGCGCCTCGTTTTCGGTTATAGCATTTTTTTTGAGCAATTCATATGTCATTTTTGCGCCTATGGGAAATCCGCCTATCTGCGACATAATAATAACCGGAGCCAAAACGCCCGGAAGCCTGAACAGCTTTTCGCACACCTTATCAAACGGTTTCCCCGCGGCTTCTCCGAGACCCGAGCGCAGAAGAAAGGAGGCCACCGTCATAAACGGAAACAGGGACGGCACGACCGTTTCCGCCGCCAAAAGTATTCCGCTTCTGACGCCCTCGGAGCATATCTCCGGCCTTGTAAACAAAAACAGGCACACCAAAGCAGTCAATATAACCGGAACTATATATTTTCGGCATTGCTTTTTATCCATTCTTTTCACCCTTTTCCGTAATTTAAATATATGAGGCGGCATATTTATATATGAGCTTAAAATGACTTTTCGGAGGGATCGGTTTTGACCGCAAGAAGAAAGCAGCGAAAAAAAGCGTCCGAGCAAAAAATTGTCGGCGCGCTTGATATGCCTAAAATTTTGAGCCCGTCCGTGCCGCACATTGAGACGGAGGGCAATAAGGAGGCGGTCGTTGACGGCTGCTTCGGAATAACGGAATATGACAATGACAGGATTTCGCTTAATGCAGGCTCTCTGACCGTTACCTTTTGCGGCAGCGACCTTACGCTGTGTTCTTATTCCGACGAACAGACGGTGATAAAGGGCAGTATAATTTCAATTGAATTTACGGGCTGAGGTGATTTTATGTCGATAATACGTTTTTTGAGATTTGTTTTCGGGTATGTTGAATTTTGCGCGGAGGGTGGTTTTCCCGAACGCTTTATAAATCTGTGCTCCGTTTATCACGTAAGATTGTGGGATGTAAAACGAGTAAAAGACAAGCTGTATGCAAAAACTATGCTTCGAGACTATAAAAATATTAGGGAGGCGGTAAGGCGTTCCGGGGTAAAAACAAGAATAATCAAAAAAACGGGTTTGCCTTTTTTTACATTTAAGCAGCGAAAGAGAGTGGGACTTGTAATAGGCGTTGCCGCGGCGATAATCACCGTTTCGTATTTATCGACTATGATATGGACTGTATCCGTCAGCGGAAACGAAAACATATCAGACGAGCAAATTCTCAATGTATTTTCTTCATTGGGAGTAAAACCCGGAGCAAAGCGCCGAGATATAAACGCAAAAGAGATTTCAGACGAGGCTTTAAAAATATTTGACGGTGATTTGTCGTTTGCGGTTGTCAATCTGAACGGCTCTAATGCGTCCGTGGAGGTGCGTGAAAGCGTGCCGGCACCGAAGATAGAGGACAACGAAACCCCATGTAATATAGTTGCGTCGGAGGACGGCGTGGTGACTAAGGTACAGTTGTATTCGGGTCAAGAGGAGATAAAGGCAGGCTCTGCCGTGCTGAAGGGCAATCTTCTCATATCCGGGGTAAAGACAAATCAAGACAAGACCGAAGCTCTTGTACATGCGGCAGGCAACGTGTATGCGGAAGTCGAAAAAAACATTTCTTCCGATTTTGAAAATTCGGAATTTTGCGCGCCTTCGCGTGAAAAAATAAGGTATGCGCTGTATTTTTTCAATGTTAAAATTCCGCTCGGAGGTGTTCCCGATTACGGAGAAAAATATGCGGTGAGCTTTCTCGCGTCAACAGATAAAACCGTCTTGCCCATGGGCATAATAAGGGTGCGCTCTACCGAATACAACAGAGATTTTTTGTTGGAGGATGAAAGCTGTCGGGAGCTTTTGTCGGCAAAAAAATACACAGACCTTTGCAGGAGCGAATTGAAAAATTGTAAGATCATTTCCTCTGATATACAAAAAAACGGTTCAAGACTCAGCGGAGCATACAAATGTGAAAAACAAATAGGCGTTGAGAGCGAGATTTTTGTTGAAAAAAATTAGTGACTAATCACAAAAATTGTGATACTATATATTAAATATCGACAGAAAATTATCTAAGGTGGTTTTTCAGTGTTTGAGCAGGTCCTCAGTATTGACCGTATGGAAAATGCCGTAAGCTTATTCGGCAGCTTTGACGAGAATATAAGACTTATAGAAAGTGAATTTTCGGTTACGGTTTTAAATCGCGGCTCCGACCTTAAAATAAGCGGCGAAGCGGAAAATGTGGCTAAAGCCACAACCGCCATAGAGCGCCTTTTAGCCCTTATAAATAAGGGCGAAGCTCTTTCCGATCAAAACGTGCGATATGTCATATCTCTCGTTAAGGACGGCGAAGAGGACAAGCTTATGTCCTTATCGGGCGATTGCGTCTGCATAACATCTAAGGGCAAACCCGTAAAGCCGAAAACGCTCGGTCAGAAAAAGTATGTCGAGGCAATACGAAAAAATACAATAGTTTTGGGTGCGGGTCCTGCCGGCACGGGTAAAACATATCTTGCCGTCGCCATGGCTGTCACTGCCTTTCGCGCAAAGGAGGTCAATCGCATTATCTTGACACGTCCGGCGGTTGAGGCAGGCGAAAAGCTCGGATTTTTGCCGGGCGATTTACAGCAAAAGGTTGACCCTTATTTAAGACCGCTGTATGACGCGCTTTTCGATATGCTCGGGGCAGAGGCGTTCGCCCGTTATCAGGAGCGCGGCTCTATTGAGGTGGCACCGCTCGCGTATATGCGCGGCAGAACTCTTGACGACAGTTTTATAATACTTGACGAGGCGCAAAACACCACTCGCGAGCAGATGAAAATGTTCTTGACCCGTCTCGGCTTCAACTCTAAAATGGTAGTAACCGGCGATGTTACCCAAATAGATTTACCGGACGGGAAAAGGTCGGGGCTTACCGACGCTATGAGAATACTCAGAAATGTTCCGGATATTTCAATAAATACGTTCACCGAAAAGGACGTAGTAAGGCATAAATTAGTACAGGATATAATCAAAGCATATGAGAAAAATGAGGAGAAAAGAAAATGACAGACAAAATTAAGGTAATCATCTCAAACAAACAGAAAACGGTAAAAATACCTACGGGTGTGCGTATGCTCGTCCGTCGCTGCTGCAATGCGGTGCTCGCAATGGAGCAATTTGAAGGCTCCGCCGAAATCAGCGTGTCCTTCGTGGACGACGCCGAGATAAGAGAGCTTAACAAAAAACACCGTAATATCGACGCGTCAACAGATGTTTTGTCTTTTCCGCTCGGTGAAAACGGCGTTTACGATATAAATCATGACACCGGTGCAAAAATGCTCGGCGACATAGTTATATCAATCGAGCATGCAGTAGCTCAAGCAGAGGAATACGGACACTCTCTTCAGAGGGAAATCGCGTTTTTGACCGTCCATTCTCTTTTGCATCTTCTCGGTTATGACCATGTAAACGGCGGTCTTGAAGCGGTACATATGCGCGAAAAAGAGGAGACTGTGTTAACACAGCTCGGTCTCAAACGCAACGGTAGCTATTATATAGACCAGAGTGAGGATAAAATCTGATGCGCGGGCTCATAAGGAGCTTCGGCTATGCTTTCCGCGGAATATTTTACACACTTAAACATGAGCGCAATATGAGAATACATTTTGTCTGTATGATATATATGTATTCTTTTTTGCTGATGGCGGACTTTTTTGAGATTACAAGAACTCAGTTTGCGATAATATTTCTTGCAAACGCACTTGTTGTGTCTCTTGAGCTTGTCAACACCGCAGTTGAAAGAACCGTCGATTTGGCAAGCACCGAATGGACGGATAACGGCAGGGCGGCAAAGGATACCGCGGCAGGAGCCGTTTTGGTATCGGCAATATTTGCCGTTCTCACGGGAATTATGATAATGTGGCAGCCAAAGGCCTTTTCGGCACTTTATGTTTATTTTAAGGAACACATATTCTATTTTGTGCTGTTTCTTTTAAGCCTTGTTGTCGCTTTTATTTTTATATTTAAAGGTTTTCCGCAAATTAAGAAAAAATCTTCCGACAGAGCGGATAAGGAGAAAAAATGAACGAATCAAAATCAGCTTTTGCAGCCATAGTCGGCAAGGCAAACGTCGGCAAATCTTCTATACTCAACCGACTTATAGGCAGTAAAATAGCCATAGTATCCGGTAAACCTCAGACCACCCGTACAAAAATTATGGGCGTTTTGACTACCAATGATAATGTGCAGCTTGTTTTTACCGACACTCCGGGATTTTTTAAACCTAAGGACAAGCTCGGCGAATATATGGTTGAGGCGGTAAACGACAGCATATCCGGCGTTGAAGAGTGCCTGTTTGTCGTCGATGCGACGGATAAAGAGCTTAACGCCGCGGAAAAGGAGCTTATAAATAAATTTCGCTCGGCAAAAATGCCTGTTATAACAGCTCTTAACAAAATAGATATGATAAGCCGTAAGGAAGAGCTTATCTCTAAAATTGCCGCTCTTTCGGAGCAGTATGATTTTGAAGCGATTGTTCCCGTCAGCGCAAAAACGGGCGAGGGTATAGAGGCTTTGCTCTCGGAGCTTAAAAAGCACGCCGAAAACAGCCCGCACTTTTTCCCGGATGACACGTTGACCGATCAGCCCGAAAGAGTGCTTGCAGCTGAGATGATACGCGAAAAAATGCTCCGCCTGATTGATAAGGAGATACCTCACGGTGTTGCGGTTTCCATCGAGCTTATGCGCGAGCGTGATACGAGCGATATTATGGACATAGAAGCCACTATTTACTGCGAGCGCGAGTCCCACAAGGGAATAATTATAGGCAAGGGCGGAAGCATGTTGAAAAAAATATCGACCTTTGCCCGTGAAGATATGGAAAAATTCTTCGGCATAAAGGTCAATCTCAGATGCTGGGTCAAGGTTAAAGAGGACTGGCGTAACAGAGAGGGACTTATACACAATTTTGGTCTTGATTGACAGACATAATACCGCCGCACACGGAGAATTTAAATATATAAGTTTTCCGAGGGCGGTGTTTTTTATCTATAACGAGATTTATTGGAATTTGTTTGCGAAAAGCGGTAAAATCGAGGACTATCTTATATACCGCCGAGAGCAAAACAGCGTCGGTTGTTCAGCCGAAAAGGGCAAAAGCGATGGGTGTGAATGTAAAGGGGCTTATCTTAAAAGAACAGAATATAGGCGAGAACGATAAGCTTGTAACGGTGCTGACCGACAGCCTCGGAGTGTTACGCGCATTTGTAAGGGGTGCCAAAAAGTTAAGCAGCAAAAAGCAGTCGGCAACTGGGCTTTTGTGCTATTCCAAACTGTCGCTTTACAAAACTAAGGACAGCTACATAATAGAAGAGGCCGAGAGCATAGAGAGCTTTTTCGGCTTGCGAAACGACATAGAAAAGCTGTCGCTTGCACAGTATTTTTGCGATATAGCCTTTGAGCTGTCGCCTAAGGAGGACGATGCGACGGACTTTTTGCGCGTGGTGCTCAATTCGCTGTATTTTTTGGCAAGCGGAAAAAGACCTCCGCTTTTGTTAAAGGCAATAACCGAATTAAGACTTGTTTCTCTTGCCGGCTATATGCCGAACCTTATCGCCTGCGAAAGGTGCGGAGCATTTGAGACGCCGATAATGTATTTTGATATGGAAAGAGGCTTGCTTTACTGCGATAACTGTGCCGACGAGAACGCTCTTTTCCCTCTTGAGATAGGCGTTGTCAGCGCAATGCGCCATATAGTTTTTGCCAAAATAGATATATTATACAATTTTAAGCTGTCGCCTGAAGCGAGCGAGGACCTCAGCTACATCACCGAGAAATACCTTGCCTCAAAGACGGACAGACCGTTTAAAACACTTGATTTTTATTATTCTGTAAAGGACTAATTATGAATAAATACCACATTTCACTTGAGCTTCCGAAAATACTTTTAACTCTTTCGGAAATGACCTCCTGCGAGGAGGCAAGGCTTGCGGCGTTGTCGCTGCAGCCGAGCGGCGATTTTTTTGAGGTGCAAAAACGCCTTTCCGAAACGGAGGCTGCTCATATACTCATAGCAAAATTCGGCGCGCCCTCGTTCGGAGGTCTTATAAATGTTAACAATCAGCTGAGCCGTGCGTCGTCCGGCGGCACGCTGTCCATGCGTGAGCTTTTGGATATTTCCTGCGATTTGCGCGTGATACGCGGTATAACCGAGTGGCGCTCAAAAAGTGCCGGTATGGATACCGCGATAGACGACCTTTTTAATTCGCTCTACACAAATAAATATCTTGAGGATAAAATAAACAATGCTGTTTTGTCCGATACCGAAATGTCGGACAATGCTTCACCTGCACTTAAAGATATACGCAGGCACAAAAGACTCGAGGAGTCCAAAATACGCGACAAGCTTGACGGTATGATACGCTCTCCGAAATACAAATCAAGCTTGCAGGACGCTATAATCACACAGCGAAACGGCCGATTCGTCGTTCCCGTAAAGGCCGAGCACCGAAGCGAGGTCTCGGGTATGGTTCATGATACATCCGGAAGCGGTGCCACGGTATTTATTGAACCGGCGGCTGTAATAGAGGCAAATAACCGTATAAAGGTGCTTGAAAGCCGTGAACGCGATGAAATAGAAAGAATTCTTTCGGAACTGTCAGAGGAGGCAGGGAGCTTTGCCGATACAATAAAAATAAGCTGCGAATCGGCGGCGGAGCTTAACCTGATTTTCTCAAAGGCTCAGCTTGCCTATAAGATGAAGGCTACAATGCCGATTATAAATTCGCGCGGTGTTATCGAGCTTAAAAAAGCTCGCCATCCGTTACTTGACCCGAAAAAAGCCGTGCCTATAGACGTGTCGCTCGGTGACAAATATGATTCTCTTGTTATAACAGGCCCCAATACCGGCGGTAAAACCGTCTCTATAAAAACAATAGGGCTTTTAACTCTTATGGCGGAGTGCGGTCTTTTTATACCGGCAAACGAAAACAGCAGTATAGCCGTATTTAAAAATGTGTTTGCCGACATCGGCGAAGAGCAGAGTATTGAGCAGTCGCTCTCCACTTTTTCGGCACATATGACGACGATCGTAAATATAAGCAATAACGTTGATGAAAGCTCTCTCGTTTTAATCGATGAGCTCGGAGCGGGAACCGATCCCGTAGAGGGCGCAGCTTTGGCTGTTGCGGTGCTTGAGGATCTCCGCCGTAAGGGTGCCAAAATAGCGGCGACAACCCATTATTCCGAACTTAAGGAATATGCGCTTCGCACGAACAGAGTCGAAAACGCATCCTGCGAGTTTTCTGTCGATACCTTGAAGCCTACATACAAGCTGATAACGGGTATACCCGGTCGTTCCAACGCATTTGCGATATCTCAAAAGCTCGGCTTGTCAAAAGAGGTCATAGATGAGGCGGCAAAGCTTATCTCGGAGGAAAATACCAGATTTGAGGATGTTGTTGATACGCTCCAAAAAACACGCCTCGAAATGGAAAAGGAAAAAGAAAAGACCGCCGAAATGCAAAACGAGATAGACGAGATAAAGAAAAAGGCGGAAAACGAGCTGTCACTTGCAAAGCAAAAGGGCGAAACGCAAATACTTATGGCTCAAAACGAGGCGAAACGCATACTTGAAAACGCAAAGCGTGCCGCAGCGTCTCTTATGATGGAGCTTGACCGCCTGAAGCGCGAGCAGTCGAATGAGAAAAACGCTTCAGAGATGGCGCGCAAGGCAAAGGCGGCGTTAAAGCAGCACCTCAACACCATAGATGATATGACATACGAGAAAAACGACTTTGACGGCGATGACGACGATTACGTTTTGCCGAGACAGTTAAAGACGGGTGATAATGTATTTGTTAAAACGCTCGGCACCGAGGCCGAGGTCGTATCGCTTGATAAAAACGGTAACGCCGAGGTAAAAGCAGGCGTTATGAAGATGAAGGTCAAGGCATCGGAGCTTCGTCTTTTGGCTCAGAAGAAAAAGCCGAAGAAGCAGAGCCTTTACCGTTCCGTAAAGGAAAAGTCCTTGCCGAGCGGTAAGTCAAGCGTGGATTTGCGCGGTGAATCGGTTGAGGAGGCAATAGCCGACCTTGATATGTTCATTGACGGAGTGCTTCGCTCCGGTCTTAATGAGCTTACAATAATTCACGGCAAGGGAACAGGTACGCTCAGAAGAGCCATACAGCAGCACTTAAAGGACCATCCGAACATAAAATCGTACAGAACGGGTGTATACGGCGAGGGTGAAGAGGGCGTTACAATAGCCGAATTAAAGTGATTTCGTCATATATTATTTGTAAGATTATTACGGTGTGTTGCATTGAAATGACGATTGTGCTAAAATAATTTCAGCAAAAGCCGCAAAGGAGAAAAATATGAATAAAAAAATTATTGCTGTCGCACTTTTGATACTTATGATTTCTGTGGTGTTTATTTCCTGCGGAAAAAAGAGAAGCTGGGAAAAGGACGATACTACAGCCGCTCCCTCCGAAACAACGTCCATTGAATACACAACCGATGAATCGGGCGAAAAATTCGTAACAAACATAAACGGAGAGCTTATTCCCGTAACCACCGGCAAGGACGGTTCTGTTGAGTTCTACGAAGACCTTATAACCAAGACCTCCGAGCAGGCTGCCGAGACCGAGCCGAACGGCGAGGATAAGCCCGAAAAGCCGAATGACGCTCCAACCAAAAGCGAAAGCGGTACCGTAAAAATAGGAACAGGTGATCCTGCGGATGAGAGCCATGCGGCTGTTATTGATTGGAGTGCTCGATAATAAAAGGAACTAAAATGAAAAAACTATTCAGTATTCTGTCAGCGGCCGTAATTGTGCTGTCGGTTGCGGCGGTAATGGCTTTTGCTGTCGGCGACGGTAAAAACCGCGGAGACGTTAACGGCGACGGTAAAGTTGATTCGGCAGATGCCATGCTTGTTATGAAATGTGATGCCGGACTTTTGAGCCTCTCAAATGACGAAATCAAAAGAGCCGATTTAAACGGTGACGGTAAAATTGATTCGTGCGACGCCGTATATATTTTGCGTATAGCGGCAGGGCTCAAGGTTCCCGATGCCGAGACTACGGCAAAAGAGACTTCGTCCGTTTCCGAGCCGACAACCGAAGAAACCACGAAGCCGACAACGGAAAATACCACGAAGCCCACGGAGCCTGTAACCGAGCCCACCCGGCCGGCTACAAAACCCTCTGAGCCCGTAACCAAGCCCACCGAACCCGCCACAACGCCCACAACTAACGACCCAAACTGGGACCCCTCAAAGAACGCCGTTATTGATTGGGGCGGCGGAACAACCAAGAAGAACTAAACTTTTTCTTGACAATTACAATATAATTTAGTATAATATGTCCTTGTAAAGTCGCTGGCTTTACAGGGACTTTTTCTTTAAGGAGTGGTAGTTTTGGCAAATAATGTTGAAATAACGATTTTGCTTGATTTCTACGGTGATATGCTTACTGCGAAACAGCGTGATTTTATCAATCTTTATTATAACGACGACCTTTCTCTTGCCGAAATTGCCGAGAACGAGGGCATAACCCGTCAGGGCGTGCGCGATGCGATAAAACGTGCCGAGGGGCAGCTCTACGAGATGGAGTCGAGACTCGGATTCGTAAAAAAATGGAATGGCATAAAAACCACTCTTGGCGATATTATAAACTGTGCCGAGGAAATCAGCGATTATAATTTAAATCACGGGCTTTCTCGAGAGATAAACGACACTACGGTAAAGATAAAATCTCTTGCTTTGTCTATCATAGAGTAATTACAGAGGTAAGTTTATGGCATTTGAAGGATTATCGGACAGACTTGAAGCCGCTTTTAAAAGGCTTCGCAGCAAAGGCAACCTTACCGAGAGCGACGTTAAAGAAGCTATGCGTGAGGTTCGCCTCGCTCTTCTTGAAGCGGACGTTAACTATAAGGTCGCAAAGGATTTTACAAATAAAGTTACCGAGCGCGCAATAGGCTCACACGTTTTAGAGAGTCTTACACCGGCTCAAATGGTTATAAAAATAGTCAATGAGGAATTGACCGAGCTTATGGGCGGAACCGGCTCAAAGCTCGCATACGCTTCACACGGACCCACAATCATTATGATGTGCGGCCTTCAGGGCTCAGGTAAAACAACTCATTGTGCTAAAATAGCATTGAAGCTTAAAACCGAGGGTCACAGACCGCTGCTTGTTGCGTGCGACGTGTACCGCCCGGCTGCCATAAAGCAGCTGCAGGTAGTCGGCGAGCAGGCCGGAGTCACCGTGTTCGAAGAGGGTCAGGGCGACCCGGTTAAAATAGCGAAAGATGCAGTTTCCCTTGCCAAGGATAAGGGATATGACTACGTTTTCATAGATACTGCAGGTCGTCTGCATATAGATGAAACGCTGATGAACGAGCTTAAAAACATTAAGGCCGAGGTTCATCCCCACGAGATTCTTCTTGTTGTTGACGCTATGACCGGTCAGGACGCCGTCACGGTGGCAAGTGCATTTGACGATGCGCTCGGCATCGACGGTATGGTACTTACAAAACTTGACGGTGATACAAGAGGCGGCGCGGCGCTCTCCGCGAGAGCTGTTACCGGTAAGCCTATAAAGTTTGTCGGTATGGGAGAGAAGCTCACGGAGCTTGACTATTTTCACCCCGACCGTATGGCTTCGCGAATTCTCGGTATGGGCGATATGCTCTCGCTTATCGAAAAGGCGGAAATGGCTCTTGACGAAAAGAAGGCCGCCGAGCTTGAAAAGAAACTCAGAAAAAACAAGTTTGATTTAAACGACCTTCTGTCTCAGCTTCAGCAGATAAGAAAAATGGGCTCTATGAAGGATTTGCTCGGTATGCTCCCCGGCGTCGGCAGTAAGATAAAGGATATGGACGTAGACGAGAGTCAGTTTGACCGCGTTCAGGCAATCATCTTTTCAATGACATATAAGGAGCGCTCCAACCCCGATATTATAAATCCGTCACGTAAGCGCAGAATTGCCGCAGGCTGCGGTATGCAGGTTGAGGATGTCAACAAGCTTTTGAAGCAGTATCGCGATATGCAGAAGCTGTTTAAACAGTTTAATTCAAAATCCGCACGTCGTCGCTTCAGTAAAATGGGAAATTTCGGCAATTACGGAATGTAACTTTTGTTAATCGCACTTTATAAGTGTAGTTTATAAATTTAATAATTATATATTTGGAGGAAAAAACAATGGCAGTAAAAATCAGACTTCGTCGTGTAGGCGCTAAAAAAGCTCCTTTCTATCGTGTAGTTGTTGCAGATTCAAGAGCTCCGCGTGACGGCAGATTTATCGAAGAAATAGGTACTTTTGATCCTATGAAGTCTCCGGCTGAAATTAAGATTGACGCTGAAAAGGCAGAGCAGTGGCTCAAAAACGGCGCTCAGCCCACAGAGACCGCTAAATCTGTATTAAAGCAGAGCGGAATCATTAAATAATAGGAGGTCTTTTAGTTGAAAGAGCTTCTCGAACAGATCGCTAAAGGACTCGTTGATGAGCCGGACTCGGTTTCCGTTACAGTAGATGAGACTGATGACAGAGGCGTTACGGTGTATCACCTTCACGTTGCCGAAAACGATATGGGCAGAGTTATAGGCAAGCAGGGCAGAATAGCCAAGGCTATCAGAACCGTTGTTAAGGCTCGAGCCACAAAGGACGGCACAAGAGTTCAGGTTGAGATCGACTGACAGTAAACGAGTACAGGGGGGCTTCCTCTTGTACTCATTTTATTTAGTGCCGTTTTAAAGCGGCAATCGGTGAATTTATATGTTAAAACAATTTCTTGAGGCCGGTAAGGTAGTCGGTATGCACGGCGTCAGAGGCGAAATGCGCTTTGACGTATGGTGCGACGGCGCGGACTTTTTGAAAAAAATCAAAACATTGTATCTTGATGCCGACGGTAAGAGGGCAGTCGGCGTTGTCTCGGTGCGCCCTCATAAAAATGCAGCCCTGTTAAAGCTCGACGGCGTTCTTACAATCGAAGAAGCAGAGAAATATCGCGGCAGAGTGTTGTATTTTGATCGAAAGGATGTTCATCTTGACAGCGGCAAAGCGTTCGTTGAGGATGTAATAGGCTGCGCTGTGTATGACGCGGATAATACCGATGTATTGTACGGAACAGTTACCGATGTTATGAAAGGCGTTGCAAATGACGCTTGGACTGTCAAAGATAAAAACGGAAAAGAGACGTTGGTTCCCGTAATTCCCTCAGTGGTAGTGAAACTTGATGTCGAAAACAAAAAAGTATATCTTCGTCCGCTCAAAGGCCTTTTCTCCGATGAGTGTGCAATAAGGGAGGACGGAGAATGAGAATAGACATAATGACGCTTTTTCCGGAAATGTGCGAGTCGGTGCTGTCCGAAAGTATTATAGGCAGAGCGCGAAAAAATGGCTACGTCGAGATAAACTGTGTAAATATAAGAGACTTTACACTTGATAAGCATAACCGTGTTGATGATGCGCCGTACGGCGGCGGAATGGGTATGCTGATGGGTCCGCAGCCCATATATGACTGCTATAAGAGCCTTTACGGTGACGGCGAAGAAAAACCGCACCTTATATATATGTCGCCGCAGGGCAAAACTTTGACGCAGCAGAGAGTAAAGGAGCTTGCCCTTACAGACCGGATTGTGCTGCTTTGCGGTCATTATGAGGGCGTGGACCAGAGAATTCTCGATGAGATAGTCGATGAAGAGATTTCAATAGGCGATTATGTCCTGACGGGCGGCGAGCTGCCTGCGCTTGTGCTTGCCGACAGTATTTCACGTATGCTCGAAAATGTCCTGCCGAATGACGAAGCTAAGGAGCTTGAAAGTCACTATAACGGACTTTTGGAATATCCGCAATATACAAGACCGTACGAATGGCACGGGGAAAAGGTTCCCGATATACTCTTGTCGGGGCATCACGCGAATATTGATAAGTGGCGACACGAGAAGGCGCTTGAGACCACATTAAAAAAACGCCCTGAATTGCTTCTTGATGCGAAACTCTCGGACAGGGATAAAGAGTATTTGAAATCGATAAAAAAATGAGCTGCTCGAATTGTCGAAAAAAGTACGTTTTTATTGGTGATTATTGCTGTTGAATTAAAACCATCCCGATGTTAGAATAATTATACAAAATCATTAAGCCTTCGCTGATTTTATTGTTCAAAACAGCATATTATTTTATATGCTGTTTTGTCGCAATAGCTTTTGCGTCGGCATTATTTATTTTGCAGGAGAAATGTATTCGAGAGGATACGCGCATTGGGAGGATAAAATGAAAAAGGTATTAAACATTATTTTATCGGTAATTCTTTGTTTATCGGTGGTTTCACCGTGCTTTGCAATTCAGAGCTTTGCCGAAACAGGGGATGAAACTACGCTTCAATTTAAAAACGGTAAATTTCGTATACTCGTATTTGCAGATCCGCAGGATGATTTAAATCCGTGCGAAGAGACGCTTGATCTTATGTATGCTTCGATTGAAGCTGCAAAGCCCGACCTTGTTGTATTTACCGGCGATAATATACACGGCCCGTCGCCCGTGCTTTACAGAAGCAAAAAGCGTGTCGAAAAGGCAATCAGGCAGATTATGGAGCCCGTTACCTCACAGAACATACCGTTTGCAATAGTATACGGCAACCACGATGACGAGGGTAAGGTCTCCAAACAGTTCCAAATGGAGGTCTATAATTCTATGCCGGGCTGCCTCGCTTCCGAGGGAGAAGCTATGACCGGCTGCGGCAACTATAATCTTCCTATAAAAAGCTCGGACGGCGCAAAGAACGTCTTTAATCTTTGGTTTATAGATTCCGGTACATATGATAAAGAAAACGGCGGATATGCCCACGTTGCCGAGGACCAGCTTGCTTGGTACAAAAAAACGAGCGATGCCCTGAAAGCTGAAAACGGCGGCGAACCTATGCCGTCTCTCCTTTTCCAGCATATACCCGTTCCCGAAATATATGAACTTTTAAAGGAGGTTCCCAAGGGCACGGACGGTGCGGTAAAAAAAGACGGCAAGTATTATGTGCTTAATACGGATATTGCAAGCGGTCATCTTGACGAGGGACCGTGTCCCGCAGAGGTGAACGGCGGCGAATTTGACGCTTGGAAGCAGCAGGGAGACATTAAGGCGGCGTTCTTCGGGCACGATCACAACAATGACTTTTGCGGCACGTATGAGGGCATTGATATGGTGCATACGAGCGGAGTCGGATTTTATATTTACGGTAACGGACCTCTCCACGGGTCGCGCGTTATAGATATAGACGAAAACACTCTCGATTACAGCACTTATATGATGTATTATAATGACCTTGTCGGTTACAAGAGCTCAAACAAGGCAAGATATTATGAGGGACAGTATGTACATAACATTAAGATAGCGGCTTTTTCGGCAGGCGCTGTGATAATTGCCCTGACGGCCGGGCTTATAACGCGCGGAGTCAAAAAGTCCAAGGCGAAAAAAGCTTTAAAAAATAACCAAAAATAACGGCTGAGCCGGGCGAAAATTCTCGCTCGGCTTTAGTTTTTGAATAAAAATTCATAAATCAGGTTAAATATTGCATAAAACAGGGCACATAATGTATATTTATGTCGTTATATCGCACAAATATACACAAAACTTGAATATTTATGCAAAAAACACTTGATTTTAAATGTGATTGGTGTATAATCTCTTCGTAATCAAAAATTAAAGGCTTTTGCCGATGCTCGGAGGTAACATTTATGAAAAAGGACAAGAAAGACATCAAAAAAGTCGTACTCGCTTATTCCGGCGGACTTGATACGTCAATCATCATTCCGTGGCTTAAAGAAAATTACAATAACTGCGAAGTTATAGCGGTTTCCGGCGACGTAGGTCAGGGAACTGAGCTCGACGGACTTGAGGAGAAGGCTCTCAAGACCGGCGCTTCAAAGCTCTATGTACTCGACCTTAAAAAGGATTATATCGAAAACTATATCTGGCCTTGCCTTAAAGCAGGTGCCGAGTATGAAGAGTATCTTCTCGGCACATCTCACGCTCGTCCCTGTATCGCAAAGGGTCTTGCCGATATAGCAAAAAAAGAGGGCGCAGACGCTATTTGCCACGGCTGCACCGGCAAGGGCAACGACCAGGTTCGTTTCGAGCTTGCTCTTAAAGCACTCGCTCCCGAGATGGAGATTATAGCTCCTTGGCGTGAGTGGGACATAAAATCGCGTGATGAAGAAATAGACTACGCCGAGGCTCATCAGATTCCGCTTAAAATCAATCGTGAAACAAATTACTCAAAAGATAAAAACGTATGGCATCTCTCTCACGAGGGACTTGACCTTGAAAATCCGGCAAATGAACCGCAGTATAATAAAGACGGCTTCCTTGAGCTCGGAGTTTCTCCCGAAAAAGCTCCCGATGAGCCTACATATGTTACAATCCATTTTGAAAAGGGCGTTCCCACAGCTGTTGACGGCGAAGAGCTTGACGCTGTTTCCCTTGTCGAAAAGCTCAATAAGCTCGGCGGAGAAAACGGTATAGGTCTTCTTGACATAGTCGAGAACCGTCTTGTAGGTATGAAATCACGCGGTGTTTATGAGACTCCCGGCGGAACAATCCTCTACAAGGCTCATGAGCTTCTTGAAATGATAACTCTCGACCGTGACACATCTCATTACAAAAAACTCGTTGCCGAGAAATACGGCGAGCTCGTATACAACGGCAAATGGTTCTCACCTCTTCGCGAAGCTCTTGCAGCTTTTGTCGACAACACTCAGCAGACCGTAACCGGCGACGTTAAGCTTAAGCTCTATAAGGGCAACGTTATAAACGCAGGCGTCACCTCTGTGTATACTCTTTACGATGAAAATGTTGCTTCGTTCGGCGATGACGGCGGCGCATACGATCAGACCGACGCTACCGGATTTATCAATCTCTTCGGACTCCCCACAAAGGTAAAAGCTTTACTTGACGCAAAGAGAGATAACAAATAATCATTGTAAACCGCTTGAAAAAATAAACAACAGTGCTTAGCACTACCACGTGCGACAAGAGATGTTTCTGTCTCTTGTCGCTGTGTGGTATTTGATAGGAGTAAAAAAATGCAGCTTTGGCAGGGCAGATTTCAAAAGGCTTTAGACCCCAAAACCAACGATTTTAATTCGTCAATAGCGTTTGACAGCAGAATGTATAAGGAAGATATAGACGGCAGTATTGCACACGCCACTATGCTTTGCGCGCAAAATATCATATCGGCGGACGACCTTTCAAAAATTGTTGACGGATTAAAAGCCATTAAGGCGGAAATCGAAAACGGTACGTTGGAGATAGACCCGAATGCAGAGGATATACACACCTTTGTTGAGGGCGAGCTCACAAAGCGCGTAGGCGCGGCCGGCAAAAGACTTCATACCGCGCGCAGCAGAAACGACCAGGTAGCTCTTGACGTCAGGCTGTATTTGCGCCGCGAGTGCAACAGCGTTTATTCGCTTGTCACGGAGCTTATAGGTGTTCTGTGCAAAAAGGCTGAAAAGTATGCAGACGCCGTTATGCCGGGTTACACTCATATGCAGCGCGCTCAGCCCATAACATTCGGCCATCATCTTTTGGCGTATGCCGAAATGCTTCTGCGTGATCGCGAACGTATTGCCGACGCGCAGAGAAGAATGAATTACTGCCCGCTCGGCTCATGTGCACTTGCCGGTACAACATATAATACCGACCGCGAAATGACAGCCGAGGCACTCGGCTTTACGGGACCTATGCTCAATTCGCTTGACGGCGTATCGGACAGGGATTTTTGTATGGAGCTTGCGTCCGCTTTGTCAATACTTATGGTTCATCTCTCGCGCTTTTCTGAGGAGATAATCCTCTGGTGCTCGTGGGAGTTCAAATTTATTGAGCTTGACGATGCTTTTTCAACAGGCTCGTCAATAATGCCGCAAAAGAAAAACCCCGACATAACCGAGCTTATTCGCGGCAAAACCGGTCGTGTTTTCGGAGACCTTATGACACTTCTGACAATGATGAAGGGATTGCCTCTCGCTTATAATAAGGATATGCAGGAGGATAAGGAAGCTATATTTGACGCCTTTGACACCGTTAAAATCTGCCTTACCACATTTATCCCCATGCTTGACACAATGACGGCTCTTCCCGAAAATATGCGTAAAGCCGCGGCAGGCGGATTTATCAACGCTACCGACTGCGCCGATTATCTCGTCGGCAAGAGATTGCCGTTCCGTGACGCATATAAGGCCACGGGTGAAATAGTGGCTCTCTGCATTAAAAAAGGACTTACGCTTGAAACGTTGCCTCTTGAAGAATACAAAAAGATATGCGATTTGTTTGACGACGGCGTTTATGACGCCATAAATCTCGACAAGTGCGTAAACGGCAGGACTTCGCTCGGCGGACCGGCACCGCAGAACGTGCTGAAAGAGGCAAAGAGAATAGAAAAAATATTGAAAGAACAAGACAAATAGTGTGAAAAGTTACACTTCTTAAATTATATTGCCATCAAAATTTGCCTGTGGCATAATTTTGAGACGGCGAAAATCATCGGTTGCGCCCCGTTAAGTCTTCAAAGAATATACGGTGATTTTTAATAAACTGTTTGGTGCCTGAAAGGCTATGGTGAATAATATGAAAAAAGTATTTATAGACGGCAGTCAGGGAACTACGGGTCTTAAAATATTTGACCGTCTGAAAAAAAGAGATGATATTGAGCTTTTAACTCTTCCCGATGAGCTTCGCAAGGACATAAAATCAAGAAAGGAAGCTCTCAACAGTGCCGATATAGCTTTTCTCTGCCTTCCGGACGCTGCGGCAATCGAAGCGGCAGAACTTGTTACAAATGACGACACGGTTATTATAGATACATCAACCGCTCACCGTACAAGCGAGGGGTGGGCTTACGGTTTCCCCGAAATATTTAAAGACGGATTTAAAACCGTGGCTTCTTCAAAGCGTATAGCGTCGCCGGGCTGTTATGCAAGCGGATTTATAGCGCTTGTAAAGCCTCTTTTGGACGAGGGTATTGTTTCTCCGGACCACGGATTTATCTGTCACGCCGTTTCGGGTTACAGCGGAGCCGGCAAAAAAGGTATCGCTATGTATGAAAGCGACGAGAAAGCACCGGAGCTTTTTGCTCCCCGTGAATACGCTTTAAATCAGGAGCATAAGCACCTCAAAGAAATGCGAAAAATTTCGGGCCTGTCAGTTACACCGATATTTTGTCCGTATGTCTGTGATTATTTCAGCGGTATGCTCGTCACGGTTCCGGTGTTTAAAACGGATCTCAAAGACGGAAAAACCGCAGAGGACATTAAAGCGGTTTACCGCTCAAAATACGCTTCGGACATAGTTAAATATAAAGAGGCTTTTGATAACGGCGGCTTTGTCGCGGCAAATTCTAAAGCTGAGCTTGACAGTATGGCTGTCACCGTAGCCGGAAATAACGACAGACTTCTTCTTATGGCTCTTTACGACAATCTCGGTAAGGGTGCGTCGGGAGCGGCTTTGGAATGTATGAATATTGTTATGGGTTTACCTCCCGAATACGGACTTGACCTGTAAGATTATAAATGAAAGGTAAATTATAATGGAATTAAGTTTTATCGGCGGCGGTGTCGCCGCACCGAAAGGATTTACCGCAAACGGAATTCATTGCGGAATCCGTAAGAATAAGGAGAAAAAGGATCTCGCACTTATTTACTGTGAAAAGGACTGTGACGCGGCGGCTGTTTATACGCAAAATCTTGTGTGCGGAGCACCGATAACCGTCACACGTGAAAATATAAGCGACGGCAAGGCGCGCGCAATTGTCTGCAACAGCGGCATAGCCAATACCTGCAATGCCGACGGAGTTGAAAAAGCGGAGGAAATGTGCAAAATAACCGCGGACGCACTCGGTATTTCAAAAAGCGATATTGTGGTAGCCTCCACCGGAGTTATAGGTCAGCCAATAGACCTTGAGCCCGTCAAAAACGGTATGGCGAAGCTTGTTTCGGGTCTTAATAAGGACGGCTCGGATTCTGCGGCAAATGCGATAATGACAACGGACACCGTAAAAAAAGAATTTGCCTGTGAGTTTTCTCTCGGCGGCAAAAAATGCCGTATAGGTGCCATTTCCAAGGGCAGCGGTATGATTCACCCGAATATGGCAACGATGCTTGCTTTTATTACAACGGATGCCGACATTTCGGCGGAAATGCTAAAAAAATCACTTCTCGAGGTGGTTAAAGACAGCTTTAATATGCTCTCCGTAGACGGCGACACATCCACCAACGATACCGTGGCTGTTTTGGCGTCTGGCCTTTGCGGAAACGAGAAAATAACCTCCGAAAACGCAGATTATAAAGCCTTTACTTGTGCACTTGCGGCAATTTGCGAAAAGCTTGTAAAGCTTATGGCGAAAGACGGCGAGGGTGCAACAAAGCTTGTCGAATGTATTGTTTCGGGTGCCGCAGACCAAAAGACGGCAAAAATATGTGCAAAGTCGGTTATATGCTCGTCGCTTGTTAAGGCGGCTATGTTCGGAGCGGATGCAAACTGGGGCAGAATTCTCTGCGCTCTCGGTTACAGCGGAGCCGATATTGACGTTCATAAGGTTGATGTGAAATTCAGCTCGGCAGGCGGAGAAATAGAAGTGTGCAAGGATGGCTCGGGAATTCCGTTTTCCGAAGAGCTTGCGAAAAAAGTCTTAGTCTGTGATGAGGTGTATATCCTTGTCGATTTAAAATCAGGCAGCTTCTCTGCCGCGGCTTACGGCTGTGATTTGACATACGATTACGTCAAGATAAACGGCGATTACCGCACCTGAGCGTAAAACGCATAAACGCAGTATTCACAGACATTTATCGGAGGAGAAATATGGAAATATCAAATATTACAAATTCGGACCGTTCCGAGGTTCTCGTTCAGGCTTTACCGTATATTCAGAAATATCAAAATAAAACGGTCGTCATAAAGTACGGCGGCAATGCCATGGTAAACGAAGAGCTTCAGGATGCCGTAATGACCGACATAGTTCTTCTTCGTTCCGTCGGAGTAAATATTGTGCTTGTTCACGGCGGCGGACCGGAAATATCCGATATGCTCAAACGTGTCGGCAAGCAGAGCCGCTTTGTAGACGGACTGCGCTATACCGACGAAGAAACAATAGATATTGTTCAAATGGTTTTGGCAGGCAAGGTGAATAAGCATTTGGTACAGCTAATTTCAAAGCACGGCGGCAAGGCGATAGGCCTTTGCGGTATCGACGGCGAAATGATGAAGGCCGTAAAATACACAAAATCGGACGTCGGATTTGTAGGCGAGATAACCGAAATAGATACCGACGTTATAGATTACACTCTTGAAAATAAATATATCCCCGTTATTTCCTCTGTTGCAACGGGCGAGAACGGCGAGGTGTTCAATATAAACGCCGATACCGCCGCGGCGGCAATAGCCGCAAGTCTCCACGCGGAAAAGCTTTTGCTTATGACCGACATCAGCGGACTTTTAATGGATAAAGACGATGATTCCACTTTAATTCACGACGTTCAGGTTTCCGAAATACCGTCGCTCAAGTCTCAGGGCGTTATCTCCGGCGGTATGATACCGAAAATCGACTGCTGCGTAGAGGCCGTCCGCCGCGGAGTTCTTCAGACCAACATAATTGACGGACGTATACCGCATTCTATTCTTATGGAGTTATTCACGGATGAGGGTTTCGGCACAATGTTTCACGGGTGATTTTTCGTCTTTTTCCCGCCATACTTCGTTCTGTGCAGCTCGCAGTATATACATACAGCATCGTTTTACACGCCTCGTCTAACGAAAAAAATTTCACGAAATCAAGATTTTGCGCTTTTTTGCGTTATACTGTGTTTTGAACAGCTTGAGGTAAATACATACAGCTTTGCCGCACACGCCTTGTCTAACGAAAAAAATTTCACGAAATCAAGATTTGTGCCTATTTCCGTAATGCTTTGTTTTGTGCAGACAGCAAGTATATAACATACAGCATCTTAAACAACAGCTTGCGTTAAACGTCAATTGCATTTTTCGGACTTTGTATATATAATAAGATTAGTTTATTAAGGACTGATAAAATGGATTTTAACGAAATTAAAAATACTGCCGACAAATATTTAATGCCGACTTACGGTCATTTTCCGATAGCCTTGACGGGCGGCAAAAATGCGTCTCTGACGGCCTCCGACGGCAGAGTGGTAATTGATTTTACTTCGGGTATAGGCGTTAATATTTTCGGCGTAAACGATGATGGCTGGAAAAAGGCTGTTATCGGGCAGATAGATAAAATTCAGCATACATCAAATCTCTATTATAACGAGCCTGTTGCCGAGGCGGCAAAGCTTCTGTGCGAAAAAAGCGGATTTGATAAGGTGCTTTTTTGCAATTCCGGAGCGGAGGCAAATGAGTGCGCCATAAAGCTTGCGAGAAAATACAGCTTTGACCGCTACGGTGAAAACCGAAATACGATAATATCGCTTGTGAATTCTTTCCACGGCAGAACCATGGCTACAATAACCGCAACGGGGCAGGAGCACTACCACAAGTATTTTATGCCTTTTATGGGCGGCTTTAAATATGCCGAGGCAGGCGACAAAAAAGCGTTTTCCGAGCTTCTCGACGGAACGGTTTGCGCGGTAATACTTGAGGTTATACAGGGCGAGGGCGGAGTCGTAATAACTCCGCGCGATTATATAGAATACATAAGAGAGCTTTGCGATGAAAACGATATTGTTCTCATATTCGACGAAGTGCAGACAGGCGTCGGCAGAACAGGTAAGCTCTATGCTTGGGAAAATATCGGCGTAAAGCCGGACGTTTTGACATCCGCAAAGGGCCTCGGCGGCGGACTGCCGATAGGAGCGTGCCTTGCAAAAGAGCAGTTCGGCAGCGTTTTGACTCCCGGTACTCACGGTACCACCTTCGGCGGAAATCCCGTGGTTTTATCGGGCGCGGTCGAGATATTAAGCCGACTTGACGAAGAATTTTTAAAGGACGTCCGCGAAAAGGGCGAATACATAAGAAACAAGGTTTCTTCGTTTAAGGATGTTTCCGAGGTGCGCGGTATGGGTCTTATGATAGGTATAGACCTTAAAAATCAAAAGGCGGCGGATGTGGCGGCGCGCTGTGTTGAAAACGGGCTTCTTATTTTAACCGCCAAGCAGTCGCTTCGTATGCTTCCTCAGCTCACCATAACATATGACGAAATAGACAGGGGACTTGAGATTCTCGAAAAGACCCTTTCTGAATAAACTCCTATGCAGTTTTTCACGCCTTGCACGGCTACGGCAGGGGCAACGTGACTATATTTGTAGCCGGAAAGGCTCTGTGAATTAAAATGAAGCATTTGTTAAGTCTTTTATCGACAACTCCCGGTGAAATATCTGACCTTTTAAATCTTGCCGATCAGCTTAAATATGAAAACAAGCACGGCATAGCGCATCAAAGGCTCAAGGGTCAGACCCTCGGTATGATTTTCCAAAAATCCTCAACAAGAACAAGGGTTTCTTTTGAGACGGGTATGTATCAGCTCGGCGGTCAGGCACTCTTTCTTTCAAACCGCGACCTCCAGATAGGACGCGGCGAGCCTATACAGGATACCGCAAGAGTTCTCTCTCGCTATATCGACGGCATTATGATAAGAACGTTTGAGCAGTCCGAGGTTGAGGCGCTCGCGAAGTACGGCTCTATCCCGATAATTAACGGCCTTACCGATTTTTGCCATCCGTGCCAGGTGCTTGCCGACCTTATGACGGTACGTGAGCACAAGGGGCACCTTGACGGCCTTAAAATGTGCTACATAGGCGACGGCAACAATATGGCAAATTCTCTTATAGTAGGCGGACTTAAAACAGGTATGCAGGTATCGGTGGCTTGCCCCGAGGGGTACAGACCCGACAGCCGCGTGCTTGACTTTGCAAATAATTATGCGGGATTTTCAATGTTTACAGAGCCGATAGAGGCTGCAAGCGGTGCCGACGTCATCTTTACCGACGTTTGGGCGTCAATGGGGCAGGAGGGTGAAGCCGAAGAACGCAAAAAAATATTCGGCGGTAAATATCAGGTCAATAAGGAACTGCTTGCGGTTGCAAACAGCGGCTGTATGGTTCAACATTGCTTGCCTGCTCACCGCGGGGAAGAGATAACCGCAGATGTGTTCGAGTCTCACGCGGATGAGATATTTGATGAGGCCGAAAACCGTCTCCACGCTCAAAAGGCGGTAATGGTAACGCTCATGGAGAAGTAATAGTTTGACTTTTTTGTTGCAATGCGGCTTTTGAAAAACGGCATGCCGCATTGCAATGTAATTTTTATTTTGTCATAAATAAACTATTGACAACCGACACACTTTATATTATAATATCAAAGCCGCTGAAAAAGCGGCATATATGGCGGCATAGCTTAGTTGGCTAGAGCGTCCGGTTCATACCCGGAAGGTCGTAGGTTCAAGTCCCACTGCCGCTACCATAACGGCCCGGTGGTCAAGCGGTCAAGACACCGCCCTTTCACGGCGGTAACACGAGTTCAAATCTCGTCCGGGTCACCAAAAAGGACTTAGCGTAGGCTGAGTCCTTTTTTGCAATACCGTTTGGCGTTCCTTTGTGTATACACATTTTATTTGAAATATTTGTTTTTAAGATATATAATATTCTTAACAGTACGATACCGTATGTTTATGAGGTGAAAAATATTGGCTGATAATAAGTGCGACTGTAATGCCGTTATGCAAGAGGTTGTTGACGATATAAAAAACAATATGTTTTCGGAGGAGGAGATAAACGGTGTTTCAAACCTGTTTAAAGTCCTCGGCGATCCCACGAGAGCCAAAATAGTTATGGCACTTGATAAGCGCGAGGTGTGCGTTTGCGACCTTGCCGCAGCACTCGGTATGACTAAGTCAGCCGTGTCTCATCAGCTTGCGCTCTTAAAGGCGAACAACATAGTTAAGGCTCGCCGAGACGGCAAGCATGTGTTTTACAGCTTTGACGATGAGCACATTACAACCGTTATCGAAATAGCGGACGAGCATATCCGCCATCAGCACTTGGGCGATTAAGGCTTCTTAAATATACATGATATAAAATCGGCGATTATATTGTCGATATAATATTCCGTCAGAATTGAATAATATTATATGGTCCCGAATATGCGAAAACATTATTCGGGGCTTTTTTCACTTTCTATGTGAAATCGTACAGACAGAAAGACTTTTATCCGTGCGAATTTTAGCTTTAGAAATGATGCTTCATCAAAATAAAAAAATTTTAAAAAACATATTGACAATTGAGCATATGTTCAACTATAATATAGACAACAAATGAATGGTTGCTCAACTGTTCCGAAAGAGAGCGGCCGAAGAAAGGGTTGTTATTATGAAAAAAACATACAATATAGAAGTCGATTGTGCAAACTGTGCCGCAAAAATGGAGGAAGCCGCTCAAAAGACCGACGGCGTTCGTGAAGCCGTTGTATCTTTTATGACACAAAAAATGAAAGTAGAATTTGACGACGGTGCCGATGAGGCAGCCGTTATGAAAAAAGTCCTCAAAAATTGCAAAAGAGTAGAGGACGACTGCGAAATATATATCTGATGTTATGCGATGCCGCTTTCGGCAAATAAATAAGTGAGGGAGATATTTATGAGTAAAAAACAGAAAAACGTTCTGTGGCGGATAATTGCTTCGGCTGTGCTGATAGTATGTCTTTCCGTCCTCGGCAAATTTATAACTCTCAATAAATACATTTGGCTTGTTTTAAACCTGATACCGTATTTTATAATCGGCTACGACATTCTCAAAAAGGCCGTTAAAGGCATTTTTAAGGGTCAGGTCTTTGATGAGAATTTCCTTATGGCGGTTGCTACCGTCGGTGCCATAGCACTCGGCGATTATAAAGAGGGCGTTGCCGTTATGCTCTTTTATCAGATAGGTGAGCTTTTCCAAAGCATAGCTGTCGGCAAGAGCAGACGCAATATTTCCGCCTTAATGGATATAAGACCCGACTATGCAAATGTCGAGGTTGACGGAAAACTTGAAAAGGTCGATCCCGACGAAGTGGCGGTCGGTACCGAAATAATCGTAAATCCCGGTGAAAAAATTCCGATAGACGGCATTGTTACAAGTGGTGACACATCGCTCAATACAAGTGCTTTAACCGGTGAGAGCCTGCCGCGAAATGTCAAAACGGGCGATGAGGTTATAAGCGGCTGCATCAATATGACCGGCGTCATCAAGGTAAAAACCACTAAGGAGTTCGGCGATTCAACCGTATCAAAAATACTTGACCTTGTTGAAAATTCAAGTATGAAAAAGTCGCGCTCCGAGAATTTCATAACAAAATTTGCAAGATATTATACTCCGGCGGTTTGCTTTTCGGCACTTGCACTCGCAATTTTACCTCCGGTTATAAGGCTTATTGCCGGTCACACGGCCATGTGGAGCGATTGGATATTCAGAGCGCTTACTTTCCTTGTCATCAGCTGTCCGTGCGCGCTTGTAATATCGGTTCCTCTCTCGTTCTTTGCGGGTATAGGCTGTGCTTCGGCGAACGGTATACTTGTAAAAGGCTCCAATTATCTTGAGGGGCTTTCAGATACGAAATATGTTGTGTTTGATAAAACCGGAACTCTTACAAAGGGAGTCTTTGAGGTAACCGGAGTATATCCCGAAAACGGATACACAAAGGATTCCATTGTACGCTTGGCGGCGTATTCCGAGAGCGCTTCGAGTCACCCAATAAGCCTTAGTCTTAAAAAATATTACGGCAAGGATATTGACGAAAACGGCGTTACAGATATAAAAGAGATTGCAGGCCACGGCGTGTCGGCTGCAGTTGACGGTAAAAGAGTGTTAGTCGGCAATTTAAAGCTGATGAAAGAAGAGCATATCGCCGTTGCAAATGAGCATAACGAGGGTACGGTTGTGTATGTTTCCGAGGACGGAAAATATGCCGGCTGTATTGTAATATCAGATGTTGTAAAGCCCAATACAAAGCTTGCTCTCAGCGAACTCAAAAAGCACGGTGTCAAAAAGACGGTAATGCTCACGGGCGACTCCAAAGCCGCTGCCGACAGGGTAGCCGCGGAAATAGGCATAGACGAGGTTCACTCTGAACTTCTCCCTGCCGATAAGGTATCGGAGGTCGAAAAGCTCCTTGACAAAAAAGAGCCCAAAGAAAAGCTGGCGTTTGTCGGCGACGGAATAAACGACGCTCCCGTGCTCTCGAGAGCCGACATAGGCATAGCGATGGGCGCACTCGGTTCGGACGCGGCAATAGAGGCGGCCGATATAGTGCTTATGGACGATGATCCGGCTAAGATTTCGCTTGCGAAAAAAATCTCGGTTCACACGCTGAAGATAGTCCGTGAAAACATTGCGTTTGCCCTTCTTGTGAAAGCCGTTTGCCTTGTGCTCAGCGCAGTAGGCATTGCAAATATGGGAGTCGCCATCTTCGCCGATGTCGGAGTTATGGTCGTAGCGGTTATCAACGCCACAAGAGCACTTCGTTTAAAGAATAAAACCGAATAATATTGACATAAATCGACTTTGTGATTATAATATTCAATGCTGTTAAAAGCACACCGTTCGGGGCTTCTCCGTGGTGTGCTTTTTATATCATAGGGAAGAAAACGCAGGAAGAAAAAATGACGGAATTTCAAAACAGCTTTAAAAAAGGCCTGAAGGACGGTTTGCCGATAGCGCTCGGCTATCTTTCGGTTTCGTTTACATTCGGTATGATGGCTGTCGAGGGCGGCTTGCCCGTTTTTACGGCGGTGCTTATCTCTATGACAAATTTGACTTCGGCAGGTCAGTTTGCAGGGCTTGATTTAATTCTCGCCGGCGGAGCTTATCTTGAAATGGCACTAACACAGCTTGTCATAAACATACGCTATGCGCTGATGTCGGTTTCTCTGTCGCAAAAGCTTCACAAGAGCGTAAATTTGCTTGACCGATTTTTAATAGCGTTCAGCAATACAGATGAAATATTTGCCGTAGCCTCGGGTCAAAAAGGAGAGGTCGGCAAAAAATATATGTACGGGCTTGCCCTTTTGCCGATAGTAGGGTGGACTCTCGGTACTCTTATAGGTGCTGCGGCGAGCACCGTGCTTCCGCTGTCCGTGCGCTCCGCTCTCGGCATTGCGATTTACGGTATGTTTATAGCTATATTTATTCCGCCCGCAAAGCATAATAAGACTGTGGCTGTTGTGGTATTATTGTCGGCGGCGTTGAGTATATGTTTCAAATACGTGCCGGGTCTTTGTAAAGTCTCTTCGGGATTTGTAATAATCATTTGCGCCGTTCTTTCCGCAACTGTCGGTGCCCTCTTAAAACCCGTAAAGGAGGACGACAAAAATGAAAACGGCTGAGAATATATTTATATATATAGCGGTTATGGCGCTTGTCACATATCTTATAAGAATGCTGCCGCTTGTGATTTTTCGCAAAAAAATCGAAAACAGATTTATAAGATCGTTTCTTTATTACATTCCGTATGCAGTTTTGGCGGCGATGACATTTCCGGCGGTTTTTTCGTCCACGGGAAGCGTGTGGTCGGCTGTGGCAGGGCTCATAGTGGCACTGCTGCTTGCGTTTTTTGAGAAGGGCTTGCTCACGGTTGCGCTGTCCTCCTGCGTCGCTGTTTTTGTAATAGAATTTTTAATTAAAATCATCTCTTGACATATCGGAAAAATGAGTATAATATAGAGCCAAAGTAAAAAGGTTAAACCGTTGACGGAGAATGACGGCAAGTCGTTTGCACATAAGAGAGCTCTTTCGTTGGCTGAAAGAAGAGCGTGCAAAGCTGCCCGATACCGCTCCCGAGCGCGCGTCGAAAACAGATGATTAAGGCGTGACGTAAGCTTGCGTTAAAAGCAGTTGAGCGGGCGATTTTTATCGTCAATTCGGGTGGAACCGTGGAATGCATAGCACTTCATCCCAGTAATTTGGGATGAAGTGCTTTTTAATTATAATGGAGGTAGTTTTTATGGTAAAGGTTACATTGAAGGATGATGTTGTAAAGGAGTTCCAAAGCGGCACGACCGTAATGGATATAGCAAAGTCTATCGGCATGGGGCTTTACAAAGCCGCCTGCCTTGCAAAGATTGACGGCGAGACTTGCGACCTTCGCACTCCGGTAACAAAGGATTGTCATGTAGAAATACTTACCTTTGATGATGAGGACGGCAAAAAGGCATTTTGGCATACAACTTCACATATACTCGCACAGGCTGTTAAACGTCTTTATCCGAGTGCCAAGCTTGCAATAGGACCGTCAATAGCAAACGGATTTTACTATGACTTTGACGTGGATTTTTCTTTCACTCCCGAAATTCTCGAAAAAATCGAGGCTGAAATGAAGAAAATCGTAAAGGAAAATATTCCGCTTGAGCAGTTCGACCTCTCCGCAGACGAGGCTTTAAAGCTTATGGAGGAAAAGGACGAGCCGTATAAGGTTGAGCTTATTAAAGAGCATGCCGGCAAAGGCGAGAAGATTTCATTTTATAAGCAGGCGGAATTCACCGAGCTTTGCGCGGGGCCGCACATTCCCGACACAGGCCGGGTAAAGGCGTTTAAACTCACGTCCATAGCAGGTGCATATTGGCGCGGCGATGAAAAAAATAAAATGCTTCAGCGTATATATGGTATATCTTTCACAAAGCAGTCCGAGCTTACGGAATATCTCGAAAGAATTGAAGAGGCTAAAAAGCGCGACCACAGAAAACTCGGTAAGGAGCTTGGGCTTTTTGCACTTCGCGACGAGGCTCCCGGAATGCCGTTCTTCCTTCCCAACGGTATGATTCTTCGCAACACCCTCATTGATTATTGGCACGAGGTTCACGAGAGGTGGGGTTATCTTGAGATATCCACTCCTCAGATAATGAAGCGTTCGCTTTGGGAGACTTCGGGTCACTGGGATCACTACAAGGATAATATGTATACAACCGTTATCGACGGTGAGGATTTCGCCATAAAGCCGATGAACTGCCCCGGTAGCATACTTGTTTATGAGCTTGAGCCTCATTCATACAAGGAATTGCCTCTTCGCTACGGTGAACTCGGCAGAGTACATCGCCACGAGCTTTCGGGCGCGCTTCACGGACTTTTCCGCGTGCGTTGCTTCACTCAGGACGATGCTCATATACTCCTCGCTCCCGACCAGATACGCGACGAGGTTGTAAGAATATCACAGCTCTTTGACGAGGTTTATAATCTCTTTAAGCTGCCGTATACCATAGAGCTTTCAACCATGCCCGAGGACCATATGGGCACAAAAGAGGAATGGGACAAAGCCACAAAATCGCTTTCCGACGCAATCGAAAGCATCGGTAAGGAATATACCGTAAATGAGGGCGACGGTGCGTTCTACGGTCCGAAGCTTGACTTCCACATTGAAGATTCGCTCGGCAGAACCTGGCAGTGCGGTACTATTCAGCTTGACTTCCAGCTTCCCGAGAGATTTAATCTTGAATACACGGGTGCCGACGGCGAAAAGCATTGTCCCGTTATGATTCACCGCGTTGTTTTCGGCTCGGTAGAGAGATTTATCGGCGTTCTTATAGAGCATTTTGCAGGCGCTTTCCCGCTTTGGCTGTCTCCCGTACAGGCCGTCGTTCTTCCGATTGCCGACCGCCATGCAGACAGAGCGCATGAAATCGAGGCAGAGCTTAAAAAATACGGTATCCGCGTAAAGGTTGACGATCGCTCCGAAAAAATCGGATATAAAATACGTGAGGCGCAGCTTCAAAAGACGCCGTATATGCTCGTTGTCGGCGACAAAGAAGTTGAAAACGGTACTGTTTCCGTTCGCCATCGCGGCGAGGGCGATATAGGCTCCATGGAGCTTTCGTCTCTTTGCGACCGCCTTGCAGACGAAGTCAAAACAAAAGCGATAAAGTAATAAAAGGGGGTCAGTAAATTTGGCAAAAACACCTCTTACCGTGACCGTGATAACGGACACGCATTACTATTCAAAAAAGACCGGCACTAAGGGGAAGGCTTACGATGCGGCAAACGCCAAAAGCCAAAAGCTTTTAAAATACAGCGAGGAGCTTTTAAGAGCTGCCTTTAAGCAGATAAAAGAAGATAAACGAACCGATATCGTTTTGCTTTCGGGCGATACCACCAACAACGGCGAATTTGAGGCACACGAGGAATTTATCGAAATGCTCCGCGATTTAAAAAAGAGCGGAAAACGCGTTTATGTTCTTACGGCAACCCACGACTATCAGGATGACGGCTTGACAGACAGCTTTGTAGGCAATGAAAAGGTGAAAATCCCTGCCGCAAAGCGTGAGCAGCTCTATGATATGTATAAAGAGTTCGGCCCCGATGAAGCGATTGCTGTTCATCGAGACAGTATGTCGTATGTAGTGCAGCTTGCCGACGGTTACAGGCTTTTTGCACTTAATGACGACCGCAATCTCTCGGGAAAAAGCGGCTTTTCGGATGAGTGCTTTGAGTGGATAAAGGCTCAGGCGGAGGATGCACGCAAAAACGACCAGTTTATTTTGGCCATGACTCACCATCCGCTTATAGCCCCGTCGCCGATTTATGAGCTGATAGGCAAAAACGATATGCTCGGCGACTACGAGACGCGCAGAAACGAACTTGCCGACTTAGGCGTACAGTTTATTCTTACGGGTCACACTCACGTACACGATATAGACGTGATAACGAGTGACCGCGGAAATACGCTTTACGATATAGCAACCGCCGCAACCGTAGGTTATCCCGCACCGATACGCACCATTGTTTTGGACCCGGATGTAAAAATGGTTTCAACCACCACCGACCTCATAACCGAAACGGTGGACTTCGATTTGGAGGGCAAAACCCTTCAGGAGTATCTCAAATATCAGCTTATCGGTATGGTAAAGGATATGATAAAAGCCGCCGGAACGGATATTCCGACGCTTGCCGATATGGCGACGGCAATGAGCATAAAGAAAAAACTCATTTATAAAATCGGCTGGCTTATAAAACCGTTTGCCAAAAAGCTTAATGCTCTTACAATAGGCAAAGTCGCAAAGCTGACCCGTGCCGAAACAGGGCTGAAGCCCGAGGATTATGCCGATATTGCCGATAAAAGCGTTGTTGACTTTATCTGTGACCTTGTAGTTAATTTGTACGGCGGAGAAGACCTTTACAGTGTTGACGATAACGAATATAAAATAACCGTAGGGTTTCTTCACATTGTAGATTCGGTTTTTGCCGCTCTGCATATAAAGCCGCGTAAGCTTATAAAGGTTGCAGATTCGTTTACCGATTTTGCGGAACCGCTTTTACATAATTCGGGCATACCGTCATATGACGCCATACTTCCTATAAGACCGTTCTATAAAGAGGGCGAGCAGGGGAAGAAGCCTCAAAAAGAGAAAAAGCCCGAGTGCAACGTCAAAAAGAGCAAAAAAGGCGTTCCGATTGTCGTTTGCGGTATATTGGCTCTAATTATACTGTTGATTCCGCTTTTGCTGATTCTCGGTGTAGGCTTTGTAGTTAACAGAATTAAATACGGCAAATACATTAAAGAGAATTCTTGATACAAAAAATGAGCTGTAAATTTTTACAGCTCATTTTTTCTTTATTCATTTTGCTTTTTAATCCAAAATGTTTCCGTCGGTCGATATTGTCACCACGTGCCACGGTATAAATTTTCCGCTTCTCTTTACAGCCTGTTTTGCGGCGTTTTCAATACCTCCGCAGCAGGGAACCTCCATTCTCACAACGGTAACGCTTTTGATGTTGTTGAGCGCTATAATTTCCGTCAGCTTTTCAGAATAATCCGTGTCGTCAAGCTTCGGGCAGCCTATAAGAGTTATACGATTCTTTATGAAATCTGCGTGGAAATTTCCGTATGCGTAAGCAGCACAGTCGGCTGATATGAGTAAATCCGCATTCTCAAAGTACGGAGCGGTTACCGGAACGAGCTTTATCTGAACGGGCCATTGCCTCAAACGGCTTTCCGAAACCGTGTTCGTGCTTTTCGGGACTTCGTTTTTGCGCTCAATTGCCCTTGAACGTGAACCGGGGCATCCGCCGTGAAGCATAACCGCCGCTTTGTGCATTTTTGCCTTTTTAACGGCTTCTTCGTTGTATTCGGGAGCTTCTCTTTCTTCAAATGTTATAGCTCCGGTGGGGCAGGCGGGAAGGCAGTCGCCGAGGCCGTCGCAGTAATCCTCGCGCATGAGCCTGGCTTTGCCGTTTACCATATCTATTGCACCCTCGTGGCAGGCGGCGGCACAGGCGCCGCAGCCGTTGCACTTTTCTTCATCTATTTTAATGATTTTTCTTATCATGGTATATCCTCCGAAATTTATTTTTCTTGACTTGTGAGGACATTATAATATAATAAAACCAAATTGTATGTTGAATTTTCAACAAACGGAGGCAAAATGGAAAATTATTTTGAAATACTCAAAAAGTGTCGTATGTTTACGGGATTTGACATAGAAGACATAAAGTGCCTGACCGAGATTTTGAACTCTAAGGTTGTTAAATACTCTAAAGGCGACGTTATTTTCTCCGAGGGCGAAAAACCTGAGCATATAGGTGTTGTACTTCACGGTAACGCGCAAATAGAGCGGACGGATTACTACGGCAATCGCAGTATAGTCGCTGTGTTGGAGCCTTCGGAGGTGTTCGGTGAAGCGTTTGTATGTGCCGGAATAAAAAGTATTCCGGTAGATGTCGTTGCCCTTGACGAAACCGTTGTCATGCTCCTCAGTCTGCCGGATATTCCTCTCAAAAATACGGATATATATAACTGTTTTATTCTAAATTTGCTGCGAACGTCATCGGTGAAAAATCTTGTCCTTATGAAAAGGCTTGAGGTGACGAGTAAACGCTCTACGGAGGAAAAGCTGATGACATATTTAATGCAGACGGCTAAGGAGCAGGGGAAAAGCAGCTTTCACATTACCTATGACCGTCAGCAGCTTGCGGATTATCTCGAGGTTGACCGTTCGGGACTGTCCGCTGTTATAGGTAAGCTTAAAAAAAGCGGAAAAATCAAATGCCGCAAAGACCTGTTTGAACTTTTGTGAAGATATGCGGAACAAAGGCTTTCCGTCAAAATCACAGCATAAACCCCCGATAGGAGTAAAAGACCTCTATCGGGGGTTTGTACAATTCGGCTTCTTCGATTTGCTTAATGCTTATTTCACGATTTGTAAAACCGTAAAATAACTAATCCTTCGGCTGCTGCTTTCTCGAAGACAGCAGCGATTTCAGCTTTTCAAGTGCAAGCGTAAGGCTTTCCGTAAGGAACTTTTCCTTTAAAATCAGAAGCAGAACAAAATAAATTCCAAAGAACGAAACTGCACCGATGACAAGCCGTAAAAATGAGTTTGAAACGCCCATATAGTGCTGTATCACGATTCCGGCGCCCGTGGATACGGCAGCACTTAAAATAATGGGCAATGCCTTTACTCCGCGTATGACTTTGCCGAGATGGTCCTTTAAAAAGAATGTCTGTACCACCAAAACCAAAAATTCCGTAAGAAGTGTCGAGAGTGCCGCACCGGCAGCTCCCATTTTCGGAATTACGAAGAAGTTTAAAACAAAATCAAAAACAGCACCTATGCTTACCGACAGCATTACAGCCTTTTCTCTACCGAGCGGTACCAGCATCTGATTGCCGGTCATTCCGCTGAGGGCGCAGAAAAATACCGTGGGCATCAAAAGTCTCATTGAAAGAGAGGCGTCTAAGAAGGCTTCGCCGGAAAGCAATATAATGGAGTCTTTAACGTAGAGCGTAAAGAATAACGTCAAAGGTATAGTTATCAAAAGCAGGAAGTTCAGAACTCTTGACAGCGCCTCTCTGAATTTACTGTAATCATTGTCGTGTATGTATACCGACAGCCTCGGTAAAAGAACGTTTCCGAGTGAAGAGACCACGGCGAGCAAAACGGTTTTAACCTTAACGGAGGCACTGTATAAGCCTACCTGTGTGTCGTCGGTCATAAAGCCGAGCATAACCGTGTCAAGGTTTGTGTAAATGCTTATCGCAATCGATGTCGCAAAGAAAATGAATATCGGCTGCAAATGCTGCTTAAAATCATAATGCCCTACGGGTCGCAGAGAAATATATTTTTTCAGATTGATAAAGTTCAAAAGGTTCGAGCCGCCCGATGCCAAGACCGCAATTACACCGTAAATCACATAATCCGATGTGTTGTGGACAAATATGAACATCAATATTACGGAGACAAGTTTGCAGGCAATGTTCCTTACCGTAATATACGAATATTGCTCAAGAGCCGAATAAAGCCATGTAACGCCCAAGGTGTTGAGTATAATCGAAACGCTGGTTACGGTGAGCAGCGTCTTATCCTGATAAAACCTGTCAACGGTAAAGAGCAGTATAAAAAATACAGCGTATGTTATTGCCGAGGTGATAAGGTTTATTATTATAAGTTCCTGTGCGGTTTTTGTGAGTTTTTCGCGGTCGTCGCGAACTCTTGCACACGCGCGGATACCGTATGTCGGTATACCGAGCGAAGCGAACATGGTAAAGTATGAAATTACCGACGTTGCGAAATTCACCTTTCCGATACCGTCTACCAAAAGAGTACGCGAAATATACGGGAACGTTATCAGCGGAAAAATAAATGAAGAAACGGTCAGTATGGCGTTCATTATGAAGTTGAACTGAACCGAATGCATCTTAATATTTTTTTGTGCTTTGTCCTTCATATAAAAACTCCTATAAGATAAGGCTTGTATCATTACTGCTCAATACAACACACCTTACCGGAAACAGCTGCATTTGCAGCGAGTAATTAATGTGTCATTTATCGTTATTTTTGGAATAAATTATACAGTATTGCGCGGTAAAAAGCAAGAGTATGTATTGTGTCGGCAGGCAGTCATATTTGCAAGGGGTTTTAAACCAGTTTTCGCCGAGTGCTCTTAATTACCGATTCACCGAGAAACGGGTTTTACAAAGTTTTTTAAAAATTTTTAAAATTTGTGTTGACGAAACCGCCCTTTTATGATAATATATTCAAGCGTTCGAAACGCTGGTGTAGCTCAGTTGGTAGAGCAGCTGATTTGTAATCAGCAGGTCGGGGGTTCAAGTCCGTCCACCAGCTCCATTTTACGCATCATAATTTAATATGGGAGAGTTCCCGAGCGGCCAAAGGGAACAGACTGTAAATCTGTCGTCACTGACTTCAGTGGTTCGAATCCACTCTCTCCCACCAAAATCGGTGAGTATCTTTTGATACTTGCCGATTTTTATTTTCCGATGGGCTTTGTAAATGTTATAAATGCTGTGTCTCCGACGGTTGCAAACAGAAAAGAATAATGGTACAATATTTCATATTTTTTCTTCGGGGAGAAGCATATATGATAGCAATAATAGATTACGGCGCCGGGAATTTACAAAGCGTAAAAAAAGCTCTTGATTTCATCGGAGCCGAGAGCCTTGTTACGAGCAGAGCGTCCGAAATTGAAAATGCAAGTGCTTGCATTTTGCCGGGTGTCGGCTCGTTCGGCGATGCCATGAATTGTATGACCGAAAGCGGACTTTGTGAGGCCGTTAAAAAGGCGGCGCTCGGAAGCAAGCCGTTTTTGGGAATTTGTCTCGGGCTGCAGCTTCTTTTTGACTCCTCAGAGGAAAGCCCCGGCGTTTTGGGACTCGGCATATTAAAAGGAAGGGTGAAGCGTTTTCCATCGGATATGGGGCTTAAAATTCCGCACATCGGGTGGAATTCCGCAGACATCAAAAAGCCTTGCCACATATATGACGGCATTGCAGACGGCTCGTTCGTCTATTTTGTTCATTCCTATTATCTCGACGCCGAAAATCGCTCGGACGTCGCTACGAAAACGGAATACGGAATTTCGTTCGATTCTTCCGTGGCGGTCCCCGAAATAAACCTCTATGCTACGCAGTTTCACCCCGAAAAGAGCGGCAGAGTAGGACTTAAAATACTTGAAAATTTTGCGAAGCTCGGAGGTGACACACTTGTACGCTAAAAGAATTATCCCGTGTCTTGACGTTAAAAACGGCAGGGTTGTCAAGGGTGTCAGCTTTGTAAATTTACGCGACGCCGGCGATCCCGTGCAATGCGCCGTGGAATATGATAAAAAGGGTGCAGACGAGCTTGTGCTTCTCGATATAACCGCTACCAATGACGGCAGAGGCACAATGCTCGATATAGTCTCGCGAGTAGCAAATTCTATATTCATTCCGTTTACGGTGGGCGGCGGAATCCGCTCTACCGACGACTTTAAGGAATTGCTAAGAGCCGGTGCCGATAAAATTTCGGTGAATTCAGCGGCTGTCAGAAATCCCGACCTTATAAATGACGCGGCATACAAATTCGGAAGCCAATGCGTTGTCTGCGCCATTGATGCAAAGCGTACCGACAACGGAAAATGGGAGGTCTATTTAAACGGCGGACGAATCCCCACGGGAATCGACGCGGTCCTTTGGGCGACTGAGGCGGAAAAGCGCGGCGCAGGCGAAATACTTTTGACAAGTATGGACTGCGACGGTCAAAAAAAAGGCTACGACCTTGAGCTTACAAGAGCTGTCTCCGAAAGCGTCGGTATCCCCGTTATCGCATCGGGCGGAGCGGGTGAGCTGAAACATTTTTACGATGCTTTTACGGTAGGCAAGGCAGACGCTGTTTTGGCGGCGTCGCTTTTCCACTTTAATGAAATCCCGATAGAATCGCTGAAAAAATATCTCAAGGAGAAAAGTATTCCGGTAAGACCTGTTTAAAAACGGCCTTTTTAAGGTCAAAATACGATAATTTACGATACGGTATTCGGCTATTATGCTGAATACCGTTCTTTTATGCCCAAAAATCATGTCGAAAATTCATTTAAATTTAACAAAGTTTTTTTTGCTTTAGTTATTGCAAAATGGGTGAGTATGCTTTATAATTACAGTCAATAGGTGAGAAATGTTTAAAAAACCCATATTTGGGGAGTAAAAACCCACACTTTGGAGCAGAAAGGAGGAATGAATAAAGTGGCTGACGAAAATGTTAAAGAAAAAACTACCGAAACATCGGCGGCGCAAAAGCGTACCGAAAGCTTCGGCAGCTATAAAGAACACACCATAGACGCCAAAAACCGCCTTTTCATTCCTGCCAAGATGCGTAATAAGCTCGGTTCTACCTTCAGAGTGTTCTGCCCGATAGACGGCAGCGATTGTCTTTATATCTATTCCGACGAAGAGTGGAGCAAGATAGCCGAGTCTGTTATCAATACTCAGAATTTTGATATGCAGCGTCTTTTCTTCGGCGGTATGGTTGAGGTTGAGCCGGACAAGCAGGGTAGGATTACCATTCCTACCGAATTTTGCGACTTTGCCGGGCTTAAAAAGAATGTTGTCGTTGCCGGCGTAGGTAAGCGCCTTGAAATATGGGATGCAGATAAATACTACAAGACCATGGAACGTGCGAGAAACATTCGTCAGACCTTCGACTATTCGCAGATTCAGTTCTGATAGGTATTTAAAATGGATTTTGAACACATTCCCGTATTATTTAACGAAACTGTCAATTCACTCGAAATAAAGCCCGACGGCCTTTACGTCGATTGTACCGCGGGCGGTGGGGGACATTCCCACGCTGTGGCTCAAAGGCTTTCCGATAAGGGCAGGCTCATAGCCATTGACCGCGACCCTGAGGCTATAGAGGTATTGAAGGCGCGCTTTGCGTCTTTTCCGAATGTTGAGATAGTTCACAATACATTTGATAACATATCCGCAATATTAAACGGAAGAAAAGCCGACGGAATTATGGCGGATCTCGGCGTCAGCTCTCACCAGATAGATACTGCCGAGCGCGGATTTTCGTTTCATATGGACGCGCCGCTTGATATGCGTATGAGCAAAGAGGGCAAAAGTGCCGCGGATGTTGTTAACACTTATTCCGAAAATGAGCTTTATCGTATAATCAGAGACTACGGTGAAGAACGGTATGCAAAGAGTATAGCTAAAAATATAGTAAAAGAACGTGAAAATAAAAGAATTTCAACAACATTTGAGCTTTGCGATATTATTAAAATGTCAATGCCTCAGCGTGCAATGCGAGACTCGCATCCGGCACGCAGAACTTTTCAGGCAATCCGTATAGAGGTAAACGGTGAGCTTACAAAGCTTGATTCGGCACTTGATGATATGTTTTCGTCGCTTAAGGTTGGTGGAATCCTTTCGGTAATAACATTCCACTCTCTTGAGGACCGTATGGTGAAAAAACGCTTTGCACACTTTTGTGAAGGCTGCACTTGCCCAAAGGATTTTCCGGTTTGTGTTTGCGGAAAAACGCCGCGCGGTGAGATTACCGTAAAGGGTGTTGCGGCAAGCGACGAAGAGTTGGCACGTAATCCTCGTTCGCGTTCGGCGCGGCTTCGTTCAATAAAAAAGATTAAAGATGATTAGATTTTAAGATAGATTTCCCGGAGGAGAAAAAATGGCAGGTAATTACGATAAGTACGGTAATTATGATTTTTCCATGTTTGAGCCGAAACCCGTCTCATTCGATCATAATGCCGCGAGAAAAATAGCTACCCTGCCCGGCGTCGGAGAGCGTGCGGCCGACTCCGGTATGCGGCTTGTAACACGAAAAAAGAAAACAACAGTCGAGGCAAAAAACGAAATGCGAGCCACGGCTCTGCGTGCGGCAAAGGTGCTTACGGTTGCCGCTGTTTTGCTCTCACTTTTTGCGGCTCTGCTTTACAGCAAGCTGCGCGTGGACGAGCTTGACCGTCAAATCGCCAAGACTGAGTCAAATCTTACGGCGGCGCAGGCCGAGACCGTCAGACTTAATATGCAGCTCGATTCGACAATATCTCTTGAAAAGGTCGATGATTATGCACAAAATGTTCTCGGAATGGTAAAGGCGGAAAATTATCAGATAGAATATATAGACCTTTCCGGCGATGATAAGGTAACTGTTTCCGGAGGCAAAGCATCGTCCTCCGACTCAAAAGAGTCAAAGTCGCTTATAACCAAACTTTTGGAATATATACACGTAAAATGAAATAAAATAAAACGAGGGTTAAGGTAGCTATACTTAACTCTCGTTATGCTATTTATTTTGTCTGAATCGCGCGCCTTTTGCACCTTTTTCGCTCCTCGTGTATCAAAAATACAAGTCGTCGCAAAAATGCACAAAATGCACACGATTCAGAATAAGAGGCAGAGAATGCGCGCCTTTGCACCTTTTTCGCTCCTCGTGTATCAAAAATACAAGTCGTCGCAAAAATGCACAAAATGCACACGATTCAGAATAAGAGGCAGAGAAAGCGCGCCTTTGCACCTTTTTCGCTCCTCGTGTATCAAAAATACAAGTCATTGCAAAAATACACAAAATGCACACGATTCAGAATAAGAGGCAGAGAAAGCGCGCCTTTTGCACCTTCTTCGCTTTTCAATTCGACAAACGGAAAACAAAATCAGACTTAAATTTAATGAAAGGAGAAAAATATGCAGACCGGACCTTCAAAGAGAATGGGTAAAAGAGCTGTTACGGTGCTGTGCTTCATCGCCGCAGCTTTTCTTGTATGTGTCGGCTCGCTCGCATATATTTCTCTTATTCACGGCAACGAATATAAGCTTAAAGCCGAGCAAAATCAGCTTTCGGACACCACGGTTTCGGCTCAGCGCGGAACGATTTACGATTCAAATATGAAAGCTCTTGCCAAAAGTGCTTCGGCGTGGCTTGTCTATATAAATCCGTCAAAGATAACAAGCGACGAGCAGCGCGACCTTGTGGTTACAAATCTCAGTACCATGCTCGGTGTGGACGAAGAGACGGTTCGCAAAAAGGCGGAGCGCACAAGCAGCGGCTACGAAAAAATAGCCGGCGAGGTTGAGACGGATGTTAAGGACCGTCTTAAAACGTTTATTTCCGAAAACAAGCTTTCCTCAATAATCGGTGTTGATCCCGATACAAAGAGATATTATCCTTACTCGTCGTTTGCCTCCACAATAATAGGCTTTACGGATTCCGATGATTCGGGCAGGCTTGGGCTTGAGCTGAAATACAACGACGAGCTTACCGGCACCGCCGGCAGAATAATAACGGCTAAAAATGCCAGACAGGGCTCTATGTCCACGGATTATCAAACCACATATGACGCTAAGGCAGGCTACAGCCTTGTGCTTACAATAGACGAGGTAATACAGTATTACCTCGAGCAGTCGCTCGACCAGGCACTTACGGACACGGGCGCGAAATATGCTTACGGCATAATAATGGACGTCAAAACCGGCGCTATACTCGGCATGACGTCAAAGCCCGACTTTGATTTGAATTCTCCTAATAAGATTTCAAACAAGGTGCTTGCCGAGAGCATATCCGCAATATCCTCTCCCGACGAGCAAAAAAAGGCTACGACGGACGCTCTTTATGCTCAGTGGCGAAACCGCGATATAAGCGATACATATGAGCCGGGTTCGGTATTTAAGACGATAGTCGTTTCGGCGGCTCTTGAAGAGGGTGTTGTGGACCTCAATACAACATATACCTGCACCGGCGGTATTCAGGTTGCGAATAATTATCAGAAGTGCTGGAAGCCGGGCGGCCACGGTACGGAAAATTTGACGCAGGGACTTATGAATTCCTGTAACCCGTTCTTTGTGACAATAGGGCAAAAGCTCGGTAAAGATACTTTTTATAAATATTTTGAAGCGTTCGGTTTTACCGAAAAAACAGGCATCGACCTGCCTGCGGAGGCGACTCCCGTAGCTGACGTGACATATCACTCTCTCAATAAAATGGGTATTTCGGAGCTGTCTTCAAGCTCGTTCGGTCAAACCTTCCAGGTGACGCCTATTCAGATAATAACGGCGGTTTCGGCGATAGCAAACGGCGGTAAGCTTATGCAGCCGTATGTAGTATCATCTATGCTTGACGGCGACGGCAATGTCATGAAAAAGACGGAGCCAATAGTAAAAAGACAGGTCATATCCGAAAAAACCGCTTCGATAGTATCTAATATGATGGAGCAGGTCGTATCCGTGGGAACAGGTAAAAACGCATATGTTGCGGGTTACCACGTGGCAGGCAAAACGGGTACCTCCGAAAAAATCGGACACGAGGGAGCGTATATTGCCTCCTTTGCCGGCTTTGCCCCCGCCGATGATCCGCAAATAGCAATACTTGTAGCGATAGATGAACCGACAGGTGCTCACGGTGGCGGTGCGGTAGCAGCTCCCATAGCAGGCGATATACTTGAAAAGGTGCTGACCTACTTGAATGTTGAGCCGAGATATGACGATAAGGAAATGGCAAACGTATCGTCCGTAGCTCCGAGTCTTGTCGGATTGTCTCCTCAGGATGCAAAGACAAAAGCCTCGGGCTATACCGTAAAGGTTGTCGGAGACGGTACTAAGGTAGTTTCACAAACGCCTGCGGCAGGCCAGCAAATGAGGTCGGGCGGAGTAATAGTGGTATATACCGATTCTTCGTCGCAAAAGGCAGTTGCCACCGTTCCGAATCTTTGCAATATGTCAATCAGCGCAGCCAATAAGGCCGCTGTTAACGCAGGCTTTAACATAAAGGTAGCCGGCAATTCTTCTTCAAATGACTTTGTGTCTTATAAGCAGAGCATTGCGGAGGGCACCGAGGCAGAGCAGGGCTCTGTAATTACAGTTTACTTCAAGTCGTCCGTAAACGTACAGGACGGTCCCGCATAATATTAAAGTAAAAAACAGGAGGAAAAAACCGATGCTGTTATCAGAGCTTTTAAAGGGCATTGATACAAAAAGCAATTTTAATGACACGGAAATTACTGATATTACCGATAATACCGCAAAGCTTTGCGAGGGCTGCGTTTTTGTGTGCATCAAGGGCGCACATTTTGACGGCCACTCTGCCGCCGAGGAGGCTGTGAATAAAGGAGCCCGTGCGGTAGTGGCGGAGTATGATACCGGTGTTAAAAATCAGATTTTGGTTAAGAACACAAGAGATGCATATTCTTTATTGTGCGCCAATTTTTACGGTAATCCGTCCGAGAAGCTTCATCTTATAGGCATTACCGGAACAAACGGAAAGACTACAACAACCTTTATTTTAAAAGGAATTTTCGATAATCTCGGAATAAAATCCGGACTTATAGGCACGGTTAAAAACGTAACGGGCGACAAAGAGTACCCGTCGTCGCTTACCACTCCCGACAGCAAAGAGCTTCAGAGACTCTTCAGGGAAATGGTTGACAGCGGCTGTAAATACTGCGTTATGGAGGTCTCTTCCCAAGCACTCGCGCAGGGGAGGGTAGACGGATGTCATTTCGACATAGCATTGTTTACCAATCTCACGCAGGATCACCTTGACTATCACAAAACCTTTGAAAACTATCGAAACGCCAAGCGCAAGCTGTTTGAAATAGCGGACACGGCTGTTATAAATATCGATGACGAGTCGGCACATTATATGGTAGACGGACTCCCGATAAAGGTCGTGACATTTTCGGTTAAAAACAACGAGGCGCAGTTTGTGGCAAAAAATGTTGTCTGCACCTCCTCCTCTGTGCAGTACGAACTCCTTTGGAACGATAAAATCGGCAGAGCAAACGTAGGCATACCCGGTCACTTCACCGTTTATAACACCATGGGTGCCGCAATTTGCGCCATACTTACGGGACTTGATTTTTCCGATGTCCTTTCTTCGCTCAAAAAGAGCAAGGGTGTGCCCGGCAGAGTTGAGGTAGTTCCAACGGATACGGATTATACCGTTCTTATAGATTACGCACATTCTCCCGACGGCCTTGAAAATGTAATATCATCGGTCCGTGAAACCACAAACGGCAGAATTATAGCCGTATTCGGCTGCGGCGGCGACAGAGACAAGACCAAACGCCCTAAAATGGGCAAGATAGTAGGCGACCTTGCAGATGTTGCGGTTGTAACCTCTGATAACCCGCGAAGCGAAGACCCGCAGCTTATAGTTGACGATGTTTTAGAGGGTATGCATAACTGCAAAGCGAAAATCAAGGTTCTTGTTGACCGTACCGAGGCCATAAGATATGCACTCGGCGAAGCGAAGAAGGGCGATGTCGTTCTCCTTGCCGGCAAAGGGCACGAGACGTATCAAATATTAAATACCGGCAAAATACACTATGATGAACGTGAAGTTGTGGCAGGTATATTAGCAGAAGGAAAAGATAAGTAATGGAATTAACTCTTTCGCGTATTGCAAAAGCCGTAGGCGGCAGGCTCTCGGGCTATGATTGTATTGTGACATCGGTTTCGACCGACAGCCGCGACATACCAAAGGGGTGCCTTTTCATATGTCTTGAGGGAGAAAAATTTGACGGGCACGACTTTGTGTCGCAGGCGGCTCAAAACGGAGCTGCGGCGGTGCTTGTCCGTAAAAAGGTTGACAGCCGCATACCTGTAATCACAGTTAAGGATACCGGCAAGGCTCTGCTTGACCTTGCGGGATATTACCGCGGTACGCTTGATAATTTGACGGTAGTAGGACTTACCGGCTCGGTCGGCAAAACGACGACAAAAGAAATGACCTATGCCGTGCTTGCCGAGCAGTTTAAAACGATTAAGACCGAGGGCAACCTCAATAATGAAATCGGAATGCCCAAAACCCTGCTTCGCCTTAAAGATGATACCGAGGCGGCGGTTATTGAAATGGGTATGAATCATTTCGGCGAAATCGAGAGAATGACAAAAAGCTCTCGTCCCGACATCGGTATAATAACCAATATCGGCGTTTCACATATAGAGTATCTCGGCTCACGTGACGGAATCTTAAAAGCGAAGCTTGAAATTCTCGAGGGTATGAAAAAGGGTGCGCCGCTTATATTAAACGGCGATAACGATAAGCTCGTTACCGTAAGGGAGCCCGACTATAAGCTTGTTTTCTTCGGAATCGAAAATCCGAATGTTGATTTCAGGGCGAAGGATATTGAAGAAAAAAACGGTTTTACATCCTTCACGGTCGAATTTTACGGCGCATCACAGCGCGTCACCGTGCCTACCGTCGGTATTCATAATGTATACGACGCTCTTGCGGCGTTTGCCGTGGGATATGAAATGAGAATGGAGCCGCAGAAAATAGCGGCAGGGCTCAAAAGCTTTACCCCGTCCGGAATGCGTCAGCGTATTAAAAAAGTCGGCGGAATAACGGTTATAGAGGATTGCTACAACGCAAGTCCGGATTCGCAAAAAGCGGCTCTGGATGTGTTGTCCTCATTTAAATCAAACCGCAGGATAGCAGTTCTCGGCGATATGCTTGAGCTCGGAAAATACAGCGATGTTTCTCATGAAAATGTCGGAAAATATACCGAAAACAAAAATATCGACATTCTTTTTACATACGGCGCAAAAGCAAAACACATTGCCGAGGGAGCAAAAGGATTTGTCGATGAAATAAAATCATTTGACGATAAAACCGAGCTTGCAAAAGCGCTTCTCGAAACGCTTAAAGACGGCGACGCAGTTCTTTTCAAGGCGAGTCGCGGAATGAAGCTCGAGGATGTTATAAACAGCTTATACAGAGAGTGGGAAGAGTAAATGAAAATTTGGGTTGCGTTAATATTCGGCGTTCTGCTTAGCTTTTTAATAGCTTTTTTGCTCGGATTTGTTATAATTCCGTGGCTTAGAAAGCTTCACTTCGGGCAGACTATTCTTGACATAGGCCCTGCATGGCATAAATCAAAGCAGGGTACTCCCGTAATGGGCGGTCTTATGTTTATAATAAGCATAATCGTATCGTTCGCTGTCGTCCTGATAACCGATAAGCTGCTCGGCGGTCATATTCTGACTTCGGGAAGCGTTGTCATAGGCGACGATATGAAGGTCAAAATATTCGCGGGACTTTTAATGGCTGTCGCTTTCGGTCTTATCGGCTTTGCGGACGATTATATTAAGGTTGCCAAAAAACGTAATCTCGGCCTTACCATAGCGCAGAAAACCGGCGCGCAGATTCTTGTGATGCTGGCGTATCTTGCGGCGCTCTATATGTCGGGAAACACGTATATGTTCATTCCGTTCGTCGGAAATGTCGACCTTAAATTTTTCTTTTGGATATTTGGAATTGCCGTTATTTATCTCACGGTAAATGCCGTAAACTTCACGGACGGCGTAGACGGCTTGTGTGCAAGCGTTACCTCCGTGGCGGCAATTTCATTTATAGCGGCGGCACTTATCAGAGGTTTCTTCGGTGTAAGCCTTCTTGCGGGCTGCCTTCTCGGCGGATGTCTCGGATACCTTATTTGGAACTGGTATCCCGGAAAGGTTATGATGGGCGATACCGGCTCAATGTTCCTCGGCGGTATGGTTGTAGCCCTCGCTTATGCCATAGACTGTCCGCTTATAATCTTGCTTTACGGAATAATCTATGCAGTCGAAATGTTCTCGGATGTACTTCAGATATGCTACTTCAAGGCAACACACGGCAAACGAATTTTCAAAATGGCTCCCATACACCACCACTTTGAAATGTGCGGCTGGAAAGAGCGCAAGATATGCGTCGTGTTTACACTCGTTCAGCTTTTCGGCGGAATTATAGGAACCGCTCTTTTGTATTACGGAATGAAATAATTTAATTTGCCGTTTTCGGCAGATGTCCGTTTTAATTTTCAGGAAAAGGAGGAAGAATTATGGCAGGGAACGCCCAAAATGCAAAACCGCGTCCTCAAAAGACAAAAAAACGCTCGCGAAGACCCGATTTCCTCGCACTCGGCGGAATTGACGTATTCTTCCTCCTTCTTGTAATCGCAATCCTTACAATAGGACTTGTAATGCTGTTTTCGGCAAGCTACACCTACGCCTTTTACAACAAAAAGGGGGACAGCACATACTTTTTTAAGCGTCAGCTGATTTTTGCAATCGTCGGCGTTGTTTGTATGCTCCTTATCTCAAAGCTCAGGTATGATTATCTTAAAATACTTGCTGTTCCCGGTCTTATTGTCTCATGGGGTCTGCTTGTTATAGTTCTTATACTGCCGGCGTCGTTCGGTGAATTCCACCGATGGATAAATCTCGGCTTTTTTACCTTCCAGCCGTCGGAAATAGCAAAGCTTGCCATAATTTTGTTTTGCGCATACGAAATGGACAGAAATCATAAAAAAATAGTCGGCAAGTCAATAAACCGTTCCAAATTTGCAGACGGAGTAAAGGAACTGTCGGGCGGACATATCGTCGTGTATAATTCGTTTTTGCAGCTCCTTTTCTATGCCTTGGTTATAACTGTTACGGCGGGTCTTGTCTATCTTGAAAATCACCTTTCCGGCACCATTCTTATTCTCGCCATAGGAGTAATTATGATGTATCTCGGCGAGATAAAGAGACATTGGTTTGTGCTTATAGCGGTAATTGCCGCCGTGGCAATTATCATATTCGTGCTCAATCCGCAGCTTCTTGAAAAATACGCGGGCGCGCGAATTACGGCGTGGCTCGATAAAAGCTACGACCCCAAGGGAGCAAGATGGCAAACCAACAACTCGCTCTATGCCATAGGTTCCGGCGGACTTTTCGGAACCGGTCTCGGTAACTCAAAACAAAAGCATCTGTATGTTTCCGAACCGCAAAATGACTTTATTTTTGCGATTGTCTGCGAGGAGCTCGGCTTCATCAGAGCGGTAGGAATAATTTTGCTGTACGTTTTGCTTGTTTGGCGTGGGGTCGTTATAGGACTAAAGGCAAAGGACCGCTTCGGTGCCATGCTTGCAATGGGCATCGTCTTTCAGGTGGGACTTCAGACGGCGCTTAATATCGGCGTTGTTACTGATACGTTGCCGAATACAGGCATAAGCTTACCCTTCTTCAGCTACGGCGGCACCTCGCTTATGATGCTGCTTGTTGAAATGGGAATAGTGCTGTCGGTATCAAGGTATTCGCGAATAGAAAAATAAAAAGCCTAAGAATAAGGAGTAAACATATGAAAGTCATATTCGCTGCCGGCGGTACCGGCGGACATATAAATCCGGCGCTTGCGTCCGCAGGCGAGCTCAGACGCCGCCATCCGGATGCCGACATACTTTTTATAGGTACAAAGGAGCATATGGAGTCAAAGCTCGTACCTGCGGCGGGTTTCGCCTTTAAAACCATTGAAATTACCGGCTTCCAGAGAAAGTTTTCCGCTAAAAATATAGCTAAAAACATTAAAACACTCTTTCTTATAATAAGTTCCTCGAGAGAGGTCAAAAAAATAATCAAAGAATTTAAACCGGACGTTGTGGTAGGCTTCGGCGGATATGTCAGCGGTCCCGTTGTCAGAACGGCCTGTAAGCTTGGCGTAAAGACAGCCATTCATGAGCAAAACGCCTATCCCGGCGTTACAAACAAGGCTCTCGCCAAAACGGTGGACAAGGTTATGCTCACGGTTAAAAAGGCAGAGGAACATCTTGAATGTAAAAATGAGCCGATTGTTACAGGTCTTCCGGTAAGAAGCGAAATCATAGAAGCGGACAGGGAATTTTCACGTGCAAAGCTCGGTGTCTCGCCCGACAGCATAATGGTACTCTCGATGGGCGGCAGTCTGGGTGCAAAGGCAATAAATGAAAATATGACTGCTTTGATAGCCGAGCGTTGGCAAAATAAAAATCTGTTCTTTATGCATTCTACCGGAAAATACGGTAAATGGGTTCCCGAAAAGCTAAAAGAGCTCGGCGTGGACGAGAACAAAGCAAGCAACGTGGTAATACGCGAATATATAGATGATATGGATGTCTGTCTTGCGGCAAGCGACCTTGTTATCGGCAGAGCCGGTGCGTCGTCACTTTCCGAGATTGAAGCAGTCGGCAGAGCGTCAATACTTATTCCCTCACCGAATGTTGCCGAAAACCATCAATACCATAACGCCATGGCTCTTGTGGAAAACGATGCCGCGCGCGTTATTGAGGAAAAGGATTTAACCCCCGAAAAACTCATATCCGAGTTTGACTCACTTGTTGCAGACCGCGAGACTCTTGTAAGACTCGGCAGGAATGCAAAAAAAATGGCGGTTGAAAACTCTTCTGCGATGATTTGTGATATAATAGAAAAGTTAGCGGAGAAAAAATAACAGCTGTCGTTTCCAAAACATACAGCCCTGCATAATATGAAAAAGGGTTACCTTTTTCTTTAAGGGGTGTGTATGTATTGGATAAGATAATAATAGAGGGCGGACGAAGGCTCTGCGGTGAAATTGAAGTTCACGGCTCGAAAAACAGCGCGCTGCCGATTTTAGCGGCTACGGTCTTGACCGGCGACAAATGCGAAATACATAATTGCCCGGCTCTCTCGGATGTAGACGCCGCTATTCAAATACTTCGGCATCTCGGCTGCAAGGTGATACGCGACGGTCACACGGTAGAGGTGGACTCGTCCGTTATTACCGTAAGTGAAATTCCCGATGATTTAATGCGTGAAATGCGCTCATCGATAGTCTTTTTGGGTGCTGTGCTCGCACGTACGGGCAAAGCGGAAATATCTTCGCCGGGAGGCTGTGAAATAGGCCTCAGACCTATTGACCTGCATTTATCGTCGATGCGAAAGCTCGGTGCCGAAATTACCGAAGAGCACGGCAGACTGTACTGTTCGCTCGGCAAATGTCTTCACGGTGCCGATATTACGCTTTCTTTTCCGAGTGTCGGAGCCACAGAAAACATAATGATAGCCGCCGCCGCGGCGGACGGAACCACTGTTATTACAAATGCGGCGCGAGAACCGGAAATCAGCGACCTTGCCGATTTTTTAAACGGCTGCGGCGCTAAAATTTCCGGCGCCGGCGACAGCACGGTAGTAATAGAGGGCACTAAAAAGCTTCACGGCACATGCCATACCGTTATACCCGACCGCATAGAGGCGTCGTCTTATCTTATAGCCGCATCGGCAACCGGCGGCAGAATTTGCATAAAGGACGTAATTCCGGCACATATCGGCGCGCTGATTCCGGTGCTTTCCGAAGCGGGCTGTGATATAACGACGAGCGGTAGGTGGATATGTCTGTCCGCACCGCCGAGACTTAAAAGAGTAAAAATGATACGCACCATGCCGTATCCGGGCTTTCCGACCGATGCTCAGGCAATAGTCGGAGCTATGCTGTCTGTAGCGGACGGCACGAGCGTAATAATTGAAAATATATTTGAGAGCAGATTTAAACACGTAACTGAGCTTATGCGGCTCGGCGCAAAAATAAGCGTCGAGGGCAGAATGGCGGTTATAGAGGGTTCAAAGTATCTGACGGGCGCAAATGTTGTAGCTCCGGATCTTCGCGGAGGCTTTGCGCTTATAACAGCTGGTCTCGCCGCAAACGGCAAGACGGTTATTACAGGTACGCAGCATTTGGACAGAGGATATGAAGCTCCTGAAAAGGTGCTGAAACTGCTCGGAGCAGACGTGAGAAGGATAAATGAAAATGACGGGACCGAAAAACAAGAGACAAGGCAGCTCGCCGAAAACGTCGGGAAACCCGCGGGGGAGTCGGCAGAAGACTGCACCGACCGGCACTCGCAGGAGGCAGACGACCGATGTAACATACGGCAGGGCAAATGAGCGCACGCAGGGCGGCAGGCAGCAGCTCTCGCGCGATGAAATGCGCCGTCGCAGCAGGCTCATTAAAATGAAAAAACGCAGGATAAAAAAGCTGATTGCTCTTATCCTGGGTATTATAATTATAATTGCCGTCGCAGTAACTCTTTCGCTTACGGTCTTTTTCCGTATAGACAATGTTGCGGTTACCGGTGACGAGATATACAACAATGAGGATGTTATAGCTGCGTCGCAGATAAATATAGGCGACAATATGTTTATGACAAGCAAGAAAAAAACAGCCTCCGGAATCGAATGCACCCTTCCTTATGTTGAGTCGGCCGAAATAAAACGCAATCTTTCGGGGACAATAACAATAAAAATCACGGCTGCAACCGCCAAGCTTGCAATAGACAACGGCGACAGCTTTACGTTGGTTTCCGACAAGGGCAAAGTGCTTGAGGACGGACTTATGACTATCGGCGACGGTATTATCATAATTGATTCCTCACCGGTGATTTCGGCGGTACCGGGGGAAACCGTGGAATTTCAGGATAACGACGACCTCGGCATTATAAAAAATGTGCTGACATTGCTTGAATCAAATGAGCTCAGCGGAATAACAAGTATAGATGTGAGCAACCATTCCAATATTAAATTGGTATATAAGGAGCGCGTTACCGTGCTTTTGGGACTTTCGTCCTCCGTGAACGATAAAATGGACTTTGTAAAAGCTGCCCTGACAAGGCTTGACAGCGATAATCCAGATTTTACGGGCAGCATAGATTTCACGATCGACAAAAAAGCGTATCTCAGTCCTCAGCGTGAGGATAACACAACGGTTCCGTTTATATCTCCGTAATTATATACAATATAAATGCAAAAAAACGTTGAAAATAACGGGATAATATGATATACTAACCTAAATAGGTATGAGTTTAACTTTATTTAGGTGTGAAATAAAAGACTTTACATAATGGAGGATGTTCTCAAATGGATTTTGAAATGGACAACGAATTTAATGACGTTACTAATATTAAAGTTATAGGCGTTGGCGGAGGCGGCGGAAATGCTGTCAACAGTATGGCAAACAATGACTTCGGCAGAGTTCAGCTTATAGCTATAAATACCGATAAGCAGACGCTTGCTTTTTCAAAAGCCGGTCAGAAAATTCAGATAGGCGAAAAGATTACGCAGGGCAGAGGCGCCGGGGCAAAACCCGAAATCGGTCAGAAAGCTGCCGAGGAGAGCCGCGACGCAATTATTGAAGCGCTCAATGATACACAGATGGTATTTATTACCGCAGGTATGGGCGGCGGAACAGGCACAGGCGCAGCTCCCGTTATTGCCGAGATTGCTAAGGAAAAGGGAATACTCACCGTAGGTATAGTTACAAAGCCATTCGATTTTGAGGGTAAGGTACGTATGCAGCAGGCAGAGGCAGGTATTGCAGAGCTTGCAGGCCATGTAGACAGCCTTGTTGTTATTCCCAACGAAAGATTAAAGCAGGTATCCGAGCAGAAGATTACTCTTCTCAATGCGTTTGATATAGCAGATGATGTTCTTCGCCAGGGCGTTAAGAGTATTTCCGACCTTATTATTAAGCCGGCTCTTATAAACCTTGACTTTGCCGATGTAACCGCAGTTATGAAAGATGCGGGCCATGCTCATATGGGCGTGGGTACCGCCAAAGGCAAGGATAAGGCTGAGCAGGCGGCTCAGAGAGCTATTTCAAGCCCTCTTCTTGAATCCACAATCGACGGCGCTAAGGGCGTTATAATAAGCATTTCCGCATCCGAGGATATTGGCCTTGACGATATCGACACCGCGGCAGGTATAGTTCGTGCAGCGGCTGATGAGGATGCTAACATCATCTTCGGCGTAGATCTCGATAAAGAAAAAGAAGACGAGATGACAATTACCGTTATCGCAACAGGCTTCGGTACTGATGAGAACGGTATGCCTAAAAAGCCCAACAAGACCGATGATTTTTCGTTCGGCGGCAAGGATGACGGCTTTGAGGATGTAAGCAGCACTACCGACAACGGCAAGGGCTTCGGAAGCGACGACGGATATATGGACGTTCTTGACATTTTCAACGGTAAGAAGTAATTTTTTACACAGTATTTTTTCTTATTAAATCCCTTAAAAAACGGGCTGTAAAAATTTTACGGTCCGTTTTTTGTCGAAAAAATATCCGCACTCGATATTTACGAATGCGGATATTTTAGTTGTGCCATTCTTCTCTTTGTGTGGCTTTACGATATTATTACGGGCTCAGTCTGTTTGCCGTTTAAAGCGTCCAAAACGGTTATGGGTATTTTTTCAAAATCCGCAACTATGGAATTCGGTTTGTTAATGCAGTCATCCTGCCTCATCGGTACGAAGTAAATATATTTGCAGTTCATTAAAAGACCTATGTTTTTAGCGGTGGCACCGAGCGCGTCATTTGTGGAAACGGCTATTACCACCGGACGTCTGTTGCGAAGGTGCGCTTTAGCTGCAAGCGTTACGGTCGTATCAGTTATGCCGTTCGCCATTTTCCCGAGAGTGTTTCCCGTAGTCGGCGCGATAATAAGTAAGTCGAGCAGCTTTTTGGGGCCAATCGGCTCAGCCTTCGGCAGAGTACTTATAATATCGTTTCCCGTTATTTCGGTTATTTCGTCGGCGAAGTCTTTAGCCGAGCCGAAACGTGTATCGGTCGTAAATGCTGTTTCAGACATTATGGGAACTACGTTAAACCCGTCGCTTTTAAGCTTAGCCATAATCGGGATCACCTTTTTAAACGTACAGAACGAACCGCACATTGCAAATCCTAAGTTCAGCACATTTTTTCCCTCCTTACAGAAGCGGTTGAGCTTTCTTAAATATCAGCCTGCCGGCTTCTTCGGGGGCGTATTTTCCGGGAAGCCCCAATGCTCTGACAGCGTTTATCCCGTAAGAGTCGGCAAGCCCGATATCCACTCCGAACGGTGGGGAAGCTATATCTATAAGCAGAACGTCTTTTCTCAATCGACTTAAAATATTTTTATCTATTATTTCAGCGGGAACGGTGTTTATTAAAATATCCGCGTCGTGTGCTATGCAGTCATAATCTCTCAGCAGGCATATGCTGTATCCCTTTTTGACCGCGTCTGCGAGTGCGTGAGGGTCTCTTGCCGTTATCAGTACCTTTGCGCCGTTTTCCTTCATGAATTCGGCAATAGCCTTCGCGGTTCTGCCGTATCCGGTAATCGCCGTCTTTTTGCCGCTGAAATCATATATTCCGTTTTCGTTTAACACAAATTTAAGACATTGCGCGGTCAAACGGGCATTGTCCGTAATAAATTCCTCATCATAGTAATCATATACTTTTGTGCCGTTTGCCGACAAAACAGTGCGACTGTCGCCTATGATTCCTCCTGCTACCGTATCGCTTTTTCCGAGACATTCGCCGATTTCCGATAGCCTGACGTCTTCGAACGCTTTGCCGGTGTTCAGGTGAATTTTATCGCGGCTTACGGGGAGCGGCAGTATCAGCAGTATATTATTGTTTTCGCGCAGATAACAAAGAAACTCGTCTTTGGTAAGACCGCCGTTTACTGCATATGACGCGAAAGAATACCCGCTGTTAAAAAGCAGCTCGGCGAGACAGCTCATTCTTTTGTCTCCGCCGGCAATAACGATTTTTTTCATTTATTTCCCTCCTTTTTCGGATGGATATCTATACACTATAATATGAATGCCGAAAATATATTGTGAAAGATAATTTTAGGGTTTAAATTTTTGCCGAAATGCAATATAATATATTTTAGTCGGAAATACTGACACAATAAACCGAAAGGTATGACTTTTATGAAAGACATAGATACACTTTTAAAAGAAGTAAAGAGAGTACACTTTATTGGGATAGGCGGCAGCGGTATGTGCCCGCTTGCCGAGATACTTCACAGCTGGGGCTATGAACTCTCCGGTTCGGACAATAACGAGAGCGATACGCTTGACAGAATACGTAAGCTCGGTATCCCCGTTACCATGGGTCAAAGGGCGGAAAATATAAAAGGCGCAGAGATGATAGTTTATACCGCGGCCTTGCTTAAAGATAATCCGGAGCTTGTAGCTGCTAAGGCAAGCGGAATACCAACCTTTGAGCGTTCAAAGCTTTTCGGCGCAATTTCGAGAATGTATAAAAACTGCATAGGTATTTGCGGAACTCACGGCAAGACCACAACTACATCTATGACTACGCAGATAATGATAACCGCAAAGCTTGACCCGTCTGCCGTAATCGGCGGAAAGCTTCCGATGATGGGCTCAAGCGGCAGAGTGGGCAAGAGTGAAAATTTTGTCTGTGAAGCGTGCGAATTTGTCGATACATTCCTTGACTTGTCACCGGATGTTGCCGTTATACTCAATATAGACGAGGATCATCTCGACTATTTCAAAACACTTGATAATCTGATTAAAAGCTTCCATAAGTTCGCTTCTATGGCGACAAAGGCGGTAATTTACAACGGCGATGATGCCAACACATTAAAGGCTATGGAGGGCATTTCCGGCAAGGATCTTATTACTTTCGGCATGGCTGAAGAAAATGATTATTATCCCGAAAATATCGCTCCCGTACACGGCGCTTATTATGAATTTGACGCTATGCACAAGGGTGAATTTCTCTGCCACATAAAGCTCAGAGTTCCCGGGCTCCACAATGTCCTTAATGCACTTGCAGCCTTGGCGGCTTCAATGTATTCCGGTGCGGACGCCGAGTCTTGCCGCGGGGGACTTGACGCTTTCAGCGGTGCTCACAGACGTTTTGAGCTGCTCGGCAAATATAAGGGCGTTACTTTTGTAGATGACTACGCTCACCACCCGGCTGAGCTCAAGGTTACCATTGACGCCGCTATGGAGATGGGATATCACAGCGTTTGGGCGGTGTTTCAGCCGTTTACCTATTCGCGCACATATATGCTGATGGATGACTTCGCAAAGGTACTCAGCATACCCGACCATTGCGTTATGACCGAAATAATGGGTTCGCGTGAAGTCAATACCTATAATGTATACACTTCTCAGCTTGCCGCTAAAATTCCGGGTTCCGTGTGGTTTAATACATTTGAGGAGGTTGCCGATTATGTTGTTAAAAATGCCGAGGACGGCGACCTTGTTCTGACTCTCGGATGCGGTGATATATATAAGGCGGCTCATATTATGATAGATAAGCTTAAATAAGTTAAGATAAAATACAATATAAAACGGGGTTGTAAAAACGAGAAATTTTTACAGCCCCATTTTTATAGCTTTTATCAGTGTCTTTGCGACATATCGTCGTAGATTTCACAAAACCGCGCGGCAAATGCGGGCTCTTCGTTCCCTGCGTACAGATGAGAAATATCTCCGAATGAGCTGCAGCGCCATACCGCTATGCCTTTTTCTCGCTCCTCGGTGTACAGTGTAGTGACCGAGGTCGGAGCAGCGCAAAAGCCCTGCCACAGGCATACGGGCGAAATGTTGAGAAGATGTGAAAGCATTACACATTCCACGCCGAAATGGCAAAAGAATACTATTGTGTCTTTGTTTGCATTTACGGCCTTGTAGTATTTATCTTTTCTCTCGTATCCGTGCGCTTTAAGTACCTTGTCAAGACCCTGAGAAACTTTTCTGTACTCCTGCTTTACTCTGCCTTGCTTCATAAACTCTGTGTCCGCCCATTTTTTCACATCGTAAAGGTCATCCTCTTTAGTGAAAAACGAAGGCATAAGATCCCACGGACCGCGGAGCTTTTTTGTCTTTTTGTCATATATCGGCGCGTGAAATTCCCTGAGCCAATGATAAGTTTTTGCGCTTTTTCCGAGCCTTTTAAGTGTAACGCTTGCAGTGTCCTGCGCTCTGCCGAGCGGAGAGACATAAAAAGCCGTAACGTCGGTCTTTTCCATTTTGTCCGCAAGGAGCTCGGCCTCGTGCCATCCCTTTTGAGTCAACGAATCCTTTTCGTAGTCGGGGTCACCGTGCCTTATAATGAGAATCCTCATTTTTCGTCACCGTCAGCAGCTCTTTTTTCAGTAATATAGCTATGAATTTTTTCGGCAAGCTCGCCGTGAATTTTAAACTTGCTGCGGAAAACTATCATTGAAATTATTATAAGTATCGGCGGTATTCCGAAGGCTATTGTGCCTATCGCATTTTTGGTGGCGTTGTTTATAACGCCCTCTTTAATTTGCTCGTTGTAGCCGAATATACCAAGACCGCCGAAAAGAATAACAGTCTGAATGGTGTATGCCATTTTTTGTAAAAAGCCCTTCATAGAGAAGGTTATACTCTCGCTTCGCGAACCGTTTTTGTACTCGCCGTAATCGACTATGTCCGCAAGGAATACAGTTTGCGAAACAAACATCGAACTTATGCCCACCGAGGCCAAAATATAGCAAATATCAAGTGCTATTGCGATTTTAAGCACCGGGCCGAAGAGGAACATCAGGGCGTATCCCAAAATAGTCATCGAGAGCGATATGGTGTATATTGAGCGCATGGTAAATTTTTCCGAGAGCATGGGTATTACCAAAAGGCCGACTACCGAGCCGACTGCGCCGATTGTTTGGAAAAGCGATTGACCCTTAGGCTGACCCAAAACATCGGTGAAATAGTAAACAGCCGTGGAGCTTGTCAGGTACCAGCCTGCATTTGAAAGCATGGCGAATATCATAAATACGACGAGCTGATCGTTGTGAGCCACGGTTTTGAATATCTGCTTGAAGCTGAATTTTTGCTTTTCGTTGTAGACAACATTTGTCTCTTTTGTATTGAATACGCATGTAGCCGAAAAAAGTATAAGTGCTATTCCGCATATCATAGCCCAACGCGAAAATCCGGTTGCGCTGTAACCCTTTTCTGTGGTCATGCCTGTTGAGAGCAGAGGAAGAATTATGGGAGTCAATATTGTTATGATTCCCTGGCCGAGACCCGAGAAGGTTCTCGCGATTGTTGCTACTAAGCTTCTCTCTTTAGCTTCGCTTGTAAAAGAGGGTATCATCGACCAATAGGGAATATCTGCCATGGTGTTGGTCATTCCCCAAAGAATATACATGGCGGCTATATATATGTAGAGCTTTGTTCCGCTCATACCGAAGGATGTAAAGAGGAGCGTAAGAACCACCGCGTTCGAGAATGCACCTATGAGTATCCACGGGCGGTATTTACCGAATTTTGTGCGCGTATTGTCAACTATCGTTCCCATCATCGGGTCGTTAATACCGTCCCAAATACGTGCTATCGGGGTGAGTATCAAAAGAAATGCGGGTTTAAGTCCGAGTACGCTTGAAAGGTAGTAAGACAAAAACGAATAGAACATTCCGTAGCTGAGGTCAAGCCCCACGGCACCTACGCCGTAGCCTATGTACCCCGGTAATTTTTTCAGTAAACTGTTTGATTTTTTCACGCCGTCATCCTCCGATTTCAGACAAATAATATATACTCTATATAATAAATGTTTAAGAGAAATAAGTCAAATAGAAATATGCGGTTTGACAGCCAAAAAGGGCATATCATTTCCAAATGTGAAAAAATAACGGTCACAAACGAGTTTTGTGTCTTTAATCAAATAAAGATGAAAAATTTGTTGTATTCAAATTGACTATTTTAAGTTTCTGGATTATAATATTTTTTATGACTTTTGAAGTTGTATAAAGTTGTAAAAAAGGAAAAGGAGTTAACTTAATGGAAAATCAATCTGTTAAGAGAGGTTTTTGGCATAAGCTTTTCGGCACCACGCCGAATGACGGTAATATGCAGCCGCGCGAAGCTATTGCGTACAGTATTACCGGTATAGGCCAAAACTTTATCTGCACCATCATCGGCTCATATCTTACCATATTTATGACCGATGCACTTTTAATGGCGGACGCCAAGATCGGCAAAACGACAGGTGCCACCGCAGTAGCGCTTCTTATGCTCTTCACGAGGGTGTATGATGCTCTCAATGACCCGATTATGGGCTCTATTGTTGACAGAACAAGAACCAAATGGGGCAAATGCCGCCCGTATCTTAAATGGATGGCTGTTCCGATAGGCTTGGTTACCATAGCCTGCTTCCTGCCTGTCTATAACAGCACGGCAAAATCATTCATCATTATTTCGGTTATCTATGTCATTTGGTCAATGGTATTTACCGTAGCCGATGTTCCTTATTGGGGCCTTTCAACGGCTATGACAAATAACACAACCATTCGCGGCAATCTTCTTACTGTTGCACGTCTTTGCTGCACCATAGGCGCAGGCGCCGTAACGGTATTTGTACCCGTAATTACTTCGGCTGTAACCGCAAAATATAAGGATGCCGACGGTGTGCTTATAGCGGCTAATTCCGCAGCAAACGCAAACACACTTAAATGGACATATTTTATTTGCGCAGTTGTTCTCGTTATTGTGTCAATGCCGATGTTCTTCTATGGCTTTAAAAACACAAAAGAGAGATATACCTCCGACACAACTCCGCCTTCACTCGGCCATAACCTTGGGCTTCTCTTTAAAAACGATCAGCTTTTGCTCATACTCATTTCCGGTATTTTGGGTGCGGCAAGAACCGTTTATATGTACACGGGCTCGCTTTATTTTGCAAAGTATGTTCTCGGAAACGAGGCAGTATACAGTATTCTTACAATACTTGTTGTTCCCGGCGGAGCAATTGCAACCGTGCTTATTCCGTGGTTCACAAAGCATTTCGGAAAGAAAAATACATATATCTATGTACATGTACTCGGCGCCGTAGTTATGTTCGCTATGTACTTTATAGGCAGAAACGGCGGCTATAACAATTCCTCAAATCTCCTTTGGCTTGCCATAGGTTTTGTTCTCCTCGGACTTCCGCAGGGTATCAATAACGTAATAACCTACGCTATGATAGGCGATACAGTTGAATATCTTGAGTGGAAAACGGGCGAGAGAGCAGAGGGTATCTGCTTCTCAATGCAGACCTTCATAAATAAAATCAGTATGGCTGTCGGCGCATTCATAGGCGTTATGGCATATGGAATTTCTGGCATTTCTCCGTCAGACCCGTACAATACCGTAACTCCGGAGGGCTCTGAAAAGCTTTGGGCTGTGCTCATACTTTCGGGTGCTATTTCGATGGTTGCCACAATTATCCCCATGCTCTTCTACAAGGTTACCGAGAGTAAGCAGAGAGAGTATGTAAAAGAAATAGAGGAAAGAAAAGCCGCTAAGGCTGCAAAAACCGCAGAATAATTCATTCGGAAAAATTCAGGAAGCCGTTACCGTTTGGTAACGGTTTCTTTTTTTCTCCCAAAAGGGCAAATTTTTTCTTCGTATATAGGTGTAAGTAAGCAAATCACCGCAGCGACTGTCTTTCTCGTCAGACGAAAAATGCAATATTGAGACAAAAGGCTCATATATGAATTATTACTGTAAAAAAACAGACCTTGTGAATTGTACCGACAAGGTCTGCTTTATCTATGCCTTTAATTTATAAAAATACCGCTTGGTTATGAAACGCTTTATGAACATTCGGTAAAAGCAATTTTCCGTATTTCAGTCTGTCAGAGTGTAACGCCTCAGCCCGATTGAATGCTTGCCGTATTCAATGGCATTTGTGGGACAAAAGTTAATACACGCCATACAGTGTGTGCAGTTTTTGCCCCAAACAGGCTTGCCGTTCTTAAGCTCAATGTTGTTCAGCACACAGCTTCTTACGCATTTTCCGCAAGCTATGCATTTGTCGGTGGCGTAGAATTTGTCTGCGGATACGATGAATTTGTAAAAGACCGTATTTACTATGCCGCTTTTCAGTCTGTCCGCAATGCCGACTTTAATATCGGGGAAAGGCTTTTCGGCTTTGATGTATTCTGCTGCGTCAAGAGCCGCTTTATCCGCTTTTATTATAAGCTCCTCCGCGGTTTTTTCATCAGGTGCGCTGTAAAGTGCCGTGTAATTTTCGGGCATTACAACCTCGTAAACACCCATAAATTCGAAACCCTTGTCAGAGCAAAGCGCTTGTAATTGTTTCCTTGCATTTCCTATTTCGCCGCCGCAATCCATTATGAAATATGCTTTATCGGAGCCGTGAAACACGGATTCCCTTATGAGCTTTTCAAAAATGTGCGGTATTTGCCAAGCGTAAGTCGGGCATACAAAAACATAGGGGGTATCGCTGTCAAAGCTGCCTTTTTTACACTCCTTTATATATTCAAATGAGTTGACCGGGATTTCGTTTATTGCTTCTCCGACCTTTTTTGCTAAATGGCGGCTGTTTCCGGTGCCTGTAAAATATATTATCACTTTTATCGCTCCTTCAAATATGTTTTGAGGCTTTTATTACTTAAGCTTTTTGCCGTTTTTTCCGAGCAGGCGGTCAATAACAAACGACAGATAACCGAGAGCCAAAAACGCCGCCGTAATAAAGACAATTATAAGCGCAACCTTGTTTTTGCCGTAAAGGTCTGTGTCGAGAAACGGATACGGATAACGGCTGCTGCCGCCGAAGCCGGAAAAGATCTTGCTGCCGAATTTAGCGCAAATCATTGTAAATGCAATATACAGATAGGGCAAAATCAGCCAGCAAAGCGGGTGCAAAGCCTTGTATAACCCTTTAGGGAAAAACAGCAGATAGTCGAGTATCACCATGAGAGGAACGATATAGTGCATAAGAATATAGCCTGTGTAAAAAGCCTTATCGGAGGACGCTGCCTCTTTGGCACCGTTCGGCATAAACAAATAGGCTATTGCGGTCACGGCTATACACATGGTTACGGCACCTCTGATTACGGCCTTCTCCTTTTTCGGGCTGAAAACGGCGAGAAAAAAGAAGTATAAAAAGCAGAGTATGCCGCTTTGTACCGTGTAGTAATATAAAAGCGTGTCGGCGTTGCCGCGTCGCAGACTGTCAATATATTGTAAAATCATCCCTGCCTCACAGCACAATAAAAAAATTATGCGGTAGAGCTGTTTCAAATTCTGACTTTTTATATACATAAAAAATGCCACCCCGAAAAACAATTGATATAAACTCCATTTTAACACAATAAGTCGTTTGTATCAATGTATTTCGGAGCGGCAAAAGCAAAATGTACTATGGTGATTTTAGTTATCGGTCTGTCTTTTTCGCTTTTAGCTTTTCCTCGAACGGAATGCATTTGCTCTCGTGATTTTCAATCTTTCTGTTGTGTCTTGCGAGAGTGCTTTCAAGTTCTGCGATTCTTTTTGCGCCATTATTCTTCAAAAGTTTTTGCAACTTGAGGCATAAGCTCGCTTACCTTAATGTGCTGCGGACACGCTTTTTCACATTTCCTGCACTTTATGCAGTCCGAGGCTTTTCCGTATTCCTTAGCGAGATTTTCGTAGTATTGGCCGTTAACCGAAAAATCTTTATATGTAGCGCGTTTTTCCTCGTTATAAAGAGCAAAGTACTTTGGTATCGGAATGTGCTTCGGGCAGCCTGCCGTGCAGTAGCTGCAGCCTGTGCAGGGCACGGTTATAGAAGCTTTTATAATGTCTACTGCCTTGCCTATGATTTCGAATTCTTCCTTTGACAAGGGCTTGAAGCTTTCCATGTATCCGGTGTTGTCAAGGAGCTGTTCGTATGTGCTCATTCCGCTGAGTACCGTCATAACGCTGTCGTGACTTGCTGCAAATCTTACCGCCCAAGAGGGAATTGACGCGTCCGGAGCATAGTCTTTAAACAGCTTTTCGGCTTCGTCCGGTATTTTTGCGAGTGTTCCGCCCTTTACAGGCTCCATAACAATTACCTTTTTGCCGTGCTTTACCGCCGTTTCATAGCACAGGCGCGACTGAATACCCGGATTATCCCAATCGAGATAGTTTATCTGAAGCTGAACTATCTCAATTTCGGGGTGCTCGGTTAAAATTCTGTCGAGGAGCTTCGCGTCATCGTGATACGAAAATCCGACGGTCTTTATTTTGCCCTCTTCCTTCATGCGAGCCACGAAATCAAAGCAGTCGAGCTTTGTTGCCGTCTCGTAATTTGATACGTTCAGGTTGTGAAGAAGATAGTAGTCAAAATAGTCAACACCGCAGTTTTTGAGCTGCTTTTCAAATATGCGGCTGTTGTCATCCTTTGTTTTCAACATCATAGTGGGCAGCTTTGACGTGAGTGTGAAGCTGTCACGCGGGTGGCGGTCAACTATGATTTTCTTTGCGGTTTCCTCGCTCTTGAAATCGTGATACATATATGCTGTGTCAAAGTACGTGAAACCGCGTTCCAAAAATTTATCTACCATTTTTTCGGCTTGCGGAATATCTATTTTAGAGGGGTCGTTACTGTCAAGAACAGGCAGTCTCATAAGACCGAATCCGAGCTTTTTCATATTATTCATCCTCATAGTTTTAATTTTTTCTTTTATGGCTTTTAATGCCGTGTCGGCATCGTCTATGCCTTCAACGGTTTGCTCCATCGGACAAATCCCCGTGCCGTATCTGTTTTTTATGCTGTCGGTTACGGTGCCGAAAGAATAATTTATACCGTATTTTTCGAGTATCGGTATGGCTTTGCGGCTTAAAACTTCACCGTACACATTTTTGATTTTAAGCAGCGCAAAAAGCAGTGCAGCGGCTTTCCCTATGATTTTGTCGGCGGCGCAAAAACGCGATAAATCGTTTTTTTCGCTGAGCAGCTTCAAAAGAGGGGACAGCCCCTTGCCGTTTTCTTCGATGAACTCTTTGCCGTCATACAGCACGAGCGAAGCACCGTTTTTAAGACGCTCCTTTGCTTTTTCGATATTATTCATAAAATTTGTTTAACCCCTTAACGCGGTATATAAGAAGCGGAAGCAGCGTCCATTGTAAAATAAGACCCGGCAGACCAGAAGCGATGCTTGAGAGTATTATTGTCGGTGAAACCGCCGTGCTTTTAAAGCCGTAAAACGCGATTAAAATAGCAGCTGCGCGTATGGCTCTTCCGAGTATTTGAGCCGTGAGTACCTTTAAAATGACGGGCATTTTTTTGTTTTTGAGGAGTCCGCATACAAGACCGTATACGGTAAGCTCTATCATCATAAACGGAAGAAGTGCAGCCGACGGCATACCCGTGAGCGCGAAGCTCAAAAGGGGACTTACCGCTCCCGTTACGGCACCCACCGCGGGACCTGCCAAAAGAGCTGTGAAGAATACGCCGAGATGCATCGGCAGAAATGCCGAGCCGGGTAAGCTGCCGGTACCGCTCACGATACCTATAATGTGGAACAGCTGAGGTATGGCAACCGACAGAGTTATTCCTATTACCGTCGTGAGAGCTTTAGCTGTTATGATTTGCTTTTTTCTTGTCAAGGTGTTTTCCATAAATATCGGTCTCCTTAAATTGTTTTAAACGTTTTTGCCCATATTGTAGCATTCTTTGTATTCCGATTTGTCTTTGATTTCGCCTTTTTCAAATACACCGGCACCCCTGATTATTCCTTTTTCCTTTGCACCGTCAAGGCAGTCGAGCGTAAAGCCCCTTATGCATTCTATCGACTTGTCAAATGCCGATTTATCGGAATCCGCCGCAGTCAGAATATAATAGAAATCCTTGTCCGACATCTCTGTGTAACGCGGCACGCACCTGTCTATAAATGTTTTAAGCTGTGCGTCAACAGTATAGAAGTACACGGGGGAGGCCAAAGCTATAACGTCGGCTTTGACCATTTTGTCATTAAGCTCCGCCATGTCATCCTTTTGAACGCATTTATGCGTAGAATTACATATTCCGCAGCCGTGGCAGTAATTTATGCTTTTGTCGGCGAGAAAGACCTTTTCGACCTCGTTTCCTGCGTCTTTTGCTCCGCGTGCGAATTCATCGCAGAGTAAATCCGAGTTGCCGTGCTTTCTCGGACTTGATGAAACAATGAGAACCTTTTTATTCATTGCAGTCAGCTCCTTTTGCGGTATCGTCATAGCCCGTTGTGGGCGATGATGTTAAGTGTGCTTACATTTAAATATAATTTAACACTTGAAGTTTACTCTAAGTCAAGCCTTTTTTTGAAAAGTTTTGCCCAAAACAAAATAATAGAATTTTGTCTGTTAATATGTAAACTGTTTATTAACTCTGTTTGACTTTTCTTGACTTTTAATTTTGCGGTGATATAATATTATTACTCTTTGAAAAAGGGCTATTTTTATGGAAACAGGTGATTTGTATGCGTACAAAACAGTTTAAAGCCGAATCAAAGAAGCTGCTTGATTTAATGATAAACTCCATATACACGCATAAAGAAATATTTTTGCGAGAGCTTATATCAAATGCAAGTGATGCCGTTGATAAGCTGTATTTCCGTTCGCTGACCGACCAAAATGTCGGAATGTCGCACGGTGATTTTGAAATCAGAATTACTCCGGATAAGGAGAACAGAACTCTGACAATTTCCGATAACGGTATAGGTATGACCAAGGAGGAGCTTGAAGCAAACCTCGGCACTATCGCAAAGAGCGGCTCTCTCGCTTTTAAGCAGGAAAACGCCGACGCAAAGGATATAGACGTTATCGGTCAATTCGGCGTAGGCTTTTATTCGGCATTTATGGTGAGCGACTGTGTAACCGTTGAAAGTCGCGCTTACGGCGAAAGCGAGGCTTACCGCTGGCAGTCTAAGGGCGTTGAGGGCTATACCGTTGAGGAATGCGACAAGCCCGACGTCGGCACTACGATAACTCTCCATATCAAAGATGATACGGATGAAGAAAAGTATTCTCAGTTCCTTGAGGAATACACTATCAAGACAATAGTTAAAAAGTATTCGGATTATGTTCGCTATCCTATCAGAATGACGGTAGAGAAGAGACGTCTTAAGGAGGGTACCGAGGACGAATACGAAACTGTAAAAGAGGACGAGACATTAAACAGTATGATTCCTCTTTGGAAGAAGAATAAAAAAGAGATTAAGCCCGAGGAATATGAAGCTTTTTATAAAGATAAGTTTATGGACTATGAAAAGCCTCTCAAGGTTATTCATTATAAAACCGAGGGTCAGGCAACATATGACGCGCTTCTTTTCATTCCGTCACACGCTCCGTTTGATTATTATACAAAGGAATACGAAAAGGGCTTGCAGCTTTACTCAAAAGGCGTTTTGATAATGGACAAGTGCAAGGACCTCTTGCCCGACCATTTCAGCTTTGTTAAGGGTCTTGTAGACAGCGAGGATCTCTCGCTTAACATTTCGCGTGAGGTGCTTCAGCATGACCATCAGCTAAAGCTTATTGCAAAAACCATAGAAAAGAAGATAGATTCCGAGCTTAAAAAAATGCTCGAAACCGACCGTGAAGCTTACGAAGAATTCTTTAAAGCGTTCGGTATGCAGATTAAATTCGGCGTATACAGCGATTACGGTATTCACAAGGACAGCCTCAAGGATTTGCTCTTGTTCTATTCGTCGAGCGAAAAGAAGCCCGTAACCTTAAAGGAATATGTATCCCGTATGAAGGACGGCCAAAAGGACATTTATTACGTAGCAGGCGAAACAACCGACAAAATAGATATGCTTCCGCAGGTGGATTCGGTTAAGGACAAGGGCTATGAAATACTCTATCTCACCGATTATGTCGATGAATTTGCCCTTCGCGCACTCAGCGAATATGACGGAAAGACCTTTGTTAACGTTTGCACGGAAGATGTTGACCTCGGAACCGAAGAGGAGAAAGAAGCCCTCAAAAAGGAAAACGAGGATAACGCCGATATGCTCAAAGAAATGAAAGAGGCTCTCGGAGAAAATGTTCATGAGGTTAGATTTACTGATAAGCTTAAGGACCATCCCGTCTGCCTATCGAGCGAGGGTGCTATTTCTCTCGAAATGCAAAAGGTGCTGAATGCGATGCCCGACGGTAAGGACGCCAAGGCTACGGTAGTGCTTGAAATAAATGCAAATCACCCCATAGCCGAAAAGCTCAAGTCCCTTTATAAGGACAATAAAGACAGTCTTTGTGATTACGCAAAGATTCTTTATGCTCAGGCGCGTCTTATAGGCGGTATGTCGGTTGACGACCCGGTGGAGCTTTCAAATCTTGTCTGCAATCTTATGACGAAGTAATGTCGGAATATTAAAGTCGCCGCAGAAAGGGACACTCCATAAGGAAGTGTCCCTTTACACTTCTGTCAGCGGGCCAGAATACATGATAACTTGCCGAAGCAGTATTGTTTCTATTATGATTATGTACTACACTTATAATATGATAAATAGAAATTTTTATTAGGGGAATATATGACTGAAATTTATTGCATGACCCAAAAACACAAATATTGGAACGAAACCATTTGTTTAGCTGAAAAATGCCCGTGGAAAGCGGGTCCCTATTTGGCTCTAAAGATGAAAAACAATGACTTTAATACATGGGAAAGGGTGTTTGTTGCTTGCGTAAATGGAAAAGTGGCGGGATTCTGCACATTTGCTGAAAAGGACGAGCTGCCGGATGAATACAAGTTTACACCATTTATAGGATTCGTTTTTGTTGATGAACCATACCGTGGTAAGAGATTATCAGAGTTGATGATTCAAAGCGCAATTTTATATGCGCGTGAGCTGGGATATGAAAAAATATATATCATGAGCGGAGAAATCGGTTTATATGAAAAATACGGCTTCGAAAAATTAGGTGATTATGAAACAATATATGGCTCAATTGACCAGCTATTTGTTAAGTCAACAATATTATAGTTTTAGGTAGTTGGCTTAGAGGTTAACATATGAGCTCACTCTCAAAATAACTGTGTCCACAGGTTTAGCAAGCATCGGATTGTGACACCGTAAAAGTAAGAGTCCGTACCCTTTTCAGGGTACGGACTTTGCTGTTTCATGTATTTTTGGGTAATTTCCTTATGTAGGGGGCCCCGAGGGTAAGCTTCTGCGGCGACTTTTTATAATTGATAGTATCAAAAGTCTATGGTAAAATAATTACAGTATCTGACCGATGGAGGATAAAAATGGATATAAACGAAATATTATCGCATTGCGACCACACAAATTTAAAACAGACCGCCGTTCCGAATGACATAAAACGTCTGATTGATGAGGCAGTTAGGTATAATACCGCAAGCGTTTGTATTCCGCCGTGCTATGTAAAGCTTGCTTCGGAATATGCAGTCGGTAAAATGCGTATCTGCACCGTTATAGGCTTCCCTAATGGGTATAACACTACCGAGGTCAAGGTATTTGAAGCAAAGCGGGCTCTGCTTGACGGTGCGGACGAAATAGATATGGTAATAAACATCGGCGCGCTTAAAAGCGGAAATGCAGACTATGTGGAAAATGAGATAAAAACGCTGAAAGAGGTTTGCGGCGACAAATGCCTCAAGGTAATAATCGAAACTTGCCTTTTGACCGAGGACGAAAAGAAAACAATGTGCCGCATTGTAAGTGCGGCCGGAGCGGATTATATAAAAACCTCAACGGGCTTTTCCAATGCCGGCGCAACGCATGATGACATAAAGCTTTTTAAAAAGTACGTGTCTCCGTCCGTAAAAATAAAGGCGGCAGGCGGTATTCACACGCTGGAGGATGCCGCGGAGTTCCTTTCGGAGGGAGCCGACAGGCTCGGTACGAGTGCAATCGTCGGAATAGCCGAAAAAGAGTTAGACGAAAATTAACTAACGCTTATGTAATAGCCTGATATAAAAAGACGGACCGTATGTTTTACAGTCCGTCTTTTATCTTTTACGCTTGATTCAAAAACTGTTTATCAATGACCTTGCCCACAAAGTCGTTTATATATTTAATGCTGAAATCGTTTTGCTTAAGTCTCGAGGCTTGGGCTTTTGCGAGCGAATCGGTGTATTGCGAAAGGGGATAGATCTGAACATCGTGGCTGCCCCGCACATAGTGGGTCACGATAGGCTCAAAAACCACATTGTCAACCGTTGTTTTTCCGGTGTCATAGTCCTTTGTCAAGTCGTAGTGAAGCATACCGCCTATAACTCTCGATGCCGTGTTTTGCTGCGAGATGAAATTGCCGAGAGAATATGCCACAAGTGTTTTTGTGCCGTTCCCGTTGTCTATCCATTCTACGGGCTGTATGACGTGAGGATGATGCCCTATAATTACGTCTGCACCCCACGACGCCATTTTGCTTGCAAGCTCGCGTTGGTCGTTGTTGGGGGTTGTCGTGTACTCTTCACCCCAATGAACGTTTACCAAAACAATATCGCATTCGGCCTTTGCTTTCTGAATTTTTGATTTGATTGTGTCCTCGTCTGAGGTGTAAATTATTTTCAGAGCACTGTCTTTAGGCAATGACAGACCGTTTGTATAGCGGGTTATGCCTACAAGGCCTATCTTAATGCCGTCTTTTTCTATGTATTCGAGGCGGTTCATATCGTTTCCGTCCTTGTAAGCACCGGTCATTGTGATGCCGCCTATGTTGTTCCAATAATCAATAGCCTCCGAAAGTCCCTTAGCACCCTTGTCAAGCATATGATTGTTTGCGAGGTTTACAACGTCAAAGCCTATTTTCTTAACTTCTTCGCCGACCTCCTGAGGAGAGTTGAAAAGCGGATAGCCGGATGGCTCATAGCTTTTTGCTATTATCGTTTCCTGATTTATGGTAGCCAAATCAGCTTTTTCCACTGTTGAGGCAATATTTTTGTATGCGTATGAAAAATCATAACCGCCGTTTTTTGAACGCTTCTTTGCCTGCTCGTAAATTCCGTCGTGTATGAGATTGTCGCCAACGGAGAGCATACTGATTTTAACCGGTTCTTTTTTCTCCGCAGTCATGGTTTCATCGGAAACCGCGGCAACAGGTGCCGTTTTTTTGGTTTTCGGCTCTTTGGTTTCTTTAACAGACGGCTCCCAACCGTTTTTTGAAGAATTTACTATTGCCACTGTGCCGAATATGGCTACGACCGCCACAATCAGCACCATAAAAATTTTTACAGCCTTGTTTTTCACTTGTTCACCCCACACCCGAAATTACTTTTCAAATACCTGTGTATAGCGCTTTATTGAATCCTCGACAATATCAGCCGCTGCAAAAGCGCCTTTTGTCTCGTCAATAACCGTCTTTTTATTTTCGAGTGTTTTATAAACTGAGAAAAAGTGCTTCATTTCATCGGAAATGTGGGCAGGAAGCTGAGTTATGTCGGTGTATGAGTTATACATCGGGTCATCAAACGGAATCGAAATGATTTTATCGTCCGGAAAACCGTTGTCAAGCATGGTTATAACGCCTATCGGATAACATTTGACGAGGGCCATCGGCTCTATCTGCTCAGAGCAGAGAACAAGCACGTCAAGAGGGTCGTTGTCCTTTGCGTATGTTCTCGGAATAAACCCGTAGTTGGCAGGGTAGTGGGTGGATGTATACAAAACCCTGTCAAGCCGCAAAAGACCGGTTTCTTTATCAAGCTCATACTTCATTTTGCTGCCCTTGCTGATTTCTATAACCGCGTCAAACGAGGTTTTTGTTATTCTGTCCGGGCTTATGTCATGCCATATATTCATAGTGAACCCTCCGTTAAATTATTTAATGCCCTTAAATTTCTCTATAAGACTGTTTCTTTCCGCCCAAAGATTTTTTGAGAGATCGACATAATATTTATGAGGATTTTCAAAACGCTTTACTTCGTCCCAAAGCGTGTCTGTCTGTCTCAGGCAGTATTCGCGTATTTCTTTGAGCGACGGCTCCTCATAGACCTTTTTGCCGCCCTCGAATATCGGTACGAGAAGCTTTCTCGTTACAAAGTTTTCTATCTCTTTTCTCTTCCAAGTGAAATCCGGATCAAAAAGAATATACGGCTTTGTTTCGTCGATTATTTCGTCATCAAGAGTAAGTACGTCCGCTATCGCTTTGCCTGAATCCTTGTCTATAAGCCTGTATACCTGTTTTGATGATGGAATGGTAATTTTTCTGACGTTTTCCGAAAGATTTATTTTCGGCACCGGTTTGCCGTCCTTTTCTATCGCGGAGAGCTTGTAAACGCCGCCGAAAAGGGGAGAAGAAGCCGAGGTTATAAGTCTTTCGCCGACTATAAAGCAGTCAACCTTTGCACCCTGCGAGACCATATCGCTTATGAGGTGCTCGTCAAGCGAATTTGACGCCATAATGTCGCAGTCGGGGTATCCTGCAACGTCGAGCATTTTTCTGACTCTCTTTGAAAGATATGTGATGTCGCCCGAATCTATTCTTACGCTCTTCGGCCGTTTGCCGAGCGGAGCCAAAACATCGTCAAAGGCCTTTATTGCATTTGGAATACCGGAGCGGATGGTGTCATATGTGTCAACCACAAGAGTGCAGTCGTCGGGGTGACGTCTCGCATATTCGCAGAATGCGTCATATTCGCTGTCAAAAAGCTGTACCCATGAGTGTATCATTGTATTAACCGACGGTATGCCGAATTCCTTTTCGGGTATTACGCCTGATGTTGCGACACAGCCGCCGATGTAAGCGGCTCTTGCACCGTAAACTGCTTCGTCAACGCCCTGAGCGCGCCTTGTGCCGAATTCCGCGACCGCTGTTCCGTGCGCCGCTCTTACAAGCCTGTTTGCCTTTGTGGCTATAAGACTTTGCTGATTTATTGAGAGCAAGAGCATTGTTTCAATAAGCTGAGCCTCTATTATCGGGCCTCTTACCTTTATGATAGGCTCGTTCGGAAAAATTGGAGTGCCCTCGGGTATTGCCCATACGTCACAGGTGAATTTGAAATCTTTGAGATAGCTTGCAAGCTCGTCGGAGATGCCCTTTGATTTGAGGTATTTTATATCTTCCTCGCGAAAATGCAGATGTTCAAGATAATCGATAACCTTTGATAGGCCTGCCGCGATGGCAAAACCGCCGTTATCGGGAACGCGCCTGAAGAATAAATCAAAATATGCTACAGTATCTTTCATACCCGCGCCCATAAACCCGTCTGCCATGGTAAGCTCATAGCCCTCGGTCAGCAGAGCCAGATCGGAAGCCTCTATATAATCTGCCAAAATAATCACCTCTCATATAAGTTATAAATATTGTATCATAACAGCTTATCTTGTGCAATTAAATATTGTACGCACTTAAAGCTTTTTTACTGTTTTATTTTTCGCCTCGATATGTTACAATAGCGATAGGATTTTTGAGAAAGTATGAGCGAAAACGGGAGTGCATAGCCAAATGAGCTTTTCTGGATTTGTCACGGTAGAGGTATTAAGCTTTGTGCTGTTTTATTTTTTCAGTGGCAAGGCGCGTCTTCACACGTGTGTACTGGACCGAAACAAAAAGAGCACAAACATCGCCTTTGTTTTTCTTTGGCTGTTGTGTATTTTATTCGGAGTTTTCATATATGCCGGTATTTTCAAGCCTGCGGCGACGTATCCGTTTGAAACGCTCTACAATAAAAATGCTTATGAGCAGCAGTTCGACGCCTTTTTAAAGCATCGGCTATCTATAGATATTGAACCGGCAAAGGAACTATTGGCTCTTTCAAACCCATATGACCGAGCGAGCAGAACGGGTATACGCTTCCTGTGGGACAGAGCACTGTACGACGGTAAATATTATTCTTATTTCGGAATAACACCCATTATAACGGTTTATTATCCTTATTACTTTATAACAGGAATGGTGCCGTCGGCGGCGACGGTATGCTTCATACTGTTTACGGCGGCTGTAACTGCTGTCGCGCTTACGTATTTAAAAGCAGTCGGAATATTTTGCGAAAAACCGAATAAAGCTCTTGTGTTTTTCGGATTTGCCGCGGTAGAGTCGGGAAGCCTTTTGTTTATGCTTTTAACAAGTGCCGATATGTATTATACGGCTGTGATTAGCGGAGTTTGCTTTTTATCTCTGTTTATGATGTTCTCGCTTGCTGCTTACGAGAAGAAAAAGACGGCGGCAAAATGTGCCGATTTCTTTTTTGCGGGTATTTCGTTGGTTCTTACGGTTATGTCAAGACCCAATATGGCACTTATGTCTGTTGTTATGGTGCCGCTTTATTTAAATGTCCTTTGCCGTAAGGATATAAAAACGAAAGTGAAGCTAATGTCCGTTTTGTCTTTTGCGTTACCGGTTTTTGTCGGAGCGGCATTTCAGATGTGGTACAATTACGCGCGCTTTTCGTCGGTGTTCGACTTCGGCTCTGCATATCAGCTGACCGTTGCCGACGTTTCAAAATATTCTGTGACCCCGGTCCTGTTTTTGCCTGCGATTTATCATTACTTTCTGCAATTACCGGACTTTAAAACCGAATTTCCGTTTTTTCACCTCAGTGCGAGTGCGTACAAAGGCGGCTATAAAGGATATATCTATTTGACAAGAACTATGGGTATATTTAATTTGCCCGCTTCACTCGGCCTTTTCGGATTTCCGTGTGTTCTTACGAAAAAAACGGAGAATTGGAAAAGAGCAACGTTTTTGCTCGGCGTGATAATGCCCATTGCGGTGGCTTTTCTTGATATGTGCTTGGGAGGCGTCAATATACGGTATCTCGCCGATATTGCGTTTATTGCCGTGCTTTTCGGAACCCTTATAATTATAAATCTCTATTCGGCTGTGCCGGATAATCAAAAGGCTCTTAAATTCACGGCTTACATTATATTTACTCTTATTCTGTACATTTCGGCACTTGTAGGTTTCCTTACTGTGTTCGAAAACGAGCGGTACAGCAATTTTTCAATATTGAGTTAAAGGTTCGGAGTGTTAAAATGGAAAATCATTCTTTCGGTAAAAAAATAGCGACCCTACAGAAGCAGCATGGCATAACCAAAACCGCTTTGGCTGATATTCTCGGCATCAGCGTGAATACCCTCTCAAGTTGGGAAAAGGGTGAGACATCTCCATCGTTTGATGCAATATGCAATCTTTGCAGCGCATTCCATCTGTCACTTGATGATTTTGCATTCGGTTCGGGTACACAAAAAGCCGAAAAAGAGCTGCCAAAGGGGCTTCAGTCAATTAGGCAGATGTATAAAATAGGCAGAGGCCCCTCAAGCTCGCATACTATGGGACCGGAAAAAATCTGCCGTATTTTTAAGAAGAAAAACCCTGATGTCGATAAATTCAAGGTGATATTATACGGCTCTCTTGCCTTAACAGGCAGAGGTCACGGTACCGACCGCATAGTCAAGGAAACATTGTCTCCGATTGACACAACCGTTGAATTTGATTTTGAAAAAACCGACCTTCCGCATCCAAATACTATGGAGCTTTTTGCCTATAAGGATGATAAGCTTTGCGACAGTATGCTCGCTTGTAGCATAGGTGGCGGCGAAGTCACAATCAAGGGTATGAAAATGGCTGAGAGCAAGCCGATATACGAATTCAGCACATTTAAGGATATTGCGGAGCATTGCCGCAAAAACGATATACGTATATGGGAGTATGTCGAAAAGACCGAGGGGAGCGATATATGGAATTTTCTCGGCGAAGTCTGGGATTGTATGCGTGATTGCATAAAAGATGGACTTAATACAGAGGGGATTTTGCCGGGAGGACTCGGCGTGTCGAGAAAAGCGGGATTTTTATTCAGGCAGAACCATATTGACGAATCTCCCGAAACTCGTGAAAACCGCATTGTTTGCGCGTATGCTTACGCTGTGGGTGAACAAAATGCCGCGGGCGGCCGCATAGTTACCGCGCCCACGTGCGGTGCAAGCGGAGTCTTGCCTGCCGTAATGCTGTATTTCCAAAAAAAGAGGGGATACAGCGACAGAGAAATAGAACAAGCACTCGCTACGGCGGCGATTATCGGGCTTTTGGTAAAAACAAATGCATCGATAAGCGGTGCAGAGTGCGGCTGTCAGGCAGAAATCGGAACGGCGTGTGCCATGACCGCGGCTGCTCTCGGCGAGCTTTTCGGAATGAGCCTTGAGCAGATAGAGTATGCTGCCGAAAACGCCATAGAGCATCATTTGGGACTTACGTGCGACCCGATATACGGCCTCGTGCAAATTCCGTGTATAGAGCGGAATGCCGTAGCCGCAATGCGTTCCATAAATGCCATTAACCTTGCCAATTTCCTTACCGCAACGCGAAAGATCTCGCTTGACCTCATAATAGAAACAATGTATGAAACAGGCAGAGACCTCTCCGCTAAGTACCGCGAAACAAGCACCGGCGGTATGGCTAAGCTTTATCATCCCAACATAAAGTGCGATTAACGGTATTTTATGATGCGGCGGTTGCCTATACTTATTATTGTTTCGGCGCGGCACAGCAGTACCAAGATTGATTAAGCCTGCCATTTTCCTCTTTGATTTCACGGCTGCCGTTGTCCTATTTAATCTTGCAATTTAGACAATTTGGATTTTTTAAAATTACCGTAAAAAAATGTTGACTTTGTCTGTGCCTCATAGTATAATATCATTCGCAACGAAAAAGAAGTTGTCGCTATTGGGGAATTGTGTAACGGTAGCACGACAGACTCTGACTCTGTTTGTTGGGGTTCGAATCCCTATTCCCCAGCCAATACCTCGGAACAATTTGTTCCGAGGCTTTTTTATGCCCGAATACTGCTTTTTACGGCGGTATTCGGGCACTTTTTCTTTGCTTTAAAATATCGTGAGAGTCTTTGAGAGATTCTAAGAGACAGCAGATTTCAAAATTCCGAAGTCATTTTAGTGCGATTTAGGGCATTTATGACTGAGACTTTTGAGAGACATCGCTCAAATCGATTTTTTCATTTTCAGGTCAAAATAATTCGGTAATAATGTCCACGCACTTATCAATTCCGAGGACTCCGCTGTCCAAAGTCAGATGATAATTTTGAGCGTGTCCCCACTTCATATTGGTGTAGAAACGGTGATATGCCGCACGGCGCTTATCCTTATCTCTCAATCGATCCTCGGGAGACTGCTCTCGCTCGCCGTACACTTCAATAATCCGCTTTGCTCGAAAATCTATATCAGCGTGAACAAACACTTTCAAGCAATCTGCATTGTCCTGCAAAATATAATCCGCACAACGACCGACAATTACGCACGGTTCTTTTTCTGCAAGCTGTGTGATGATTTTATACTGATATTCCCACAGAATATCCTCATTTGTCGGTCCGAACATTCGATTAGAAAAAGCATTAGAGAGAAAGCCGCCGGGTGCGTATTCTCCTGCCTCTTTTACATAATCGGGTGCAAAGCCCGTTTCTTTAACCATTTCTTGAATAATTTTTGCATCATAGCACGGAATTTCGAGCTTTTCTGCAACCTTTTTGCCGATTGTGCGTCCGCCGCTGCCAAACTCACGGCTGATGGTTATAACTCTGTTTTTCATATGCTCTGCGCTCCTTTCGTATTCAATTCTTTATATGTTTTCACGATGATAATTGCCGAGATGATAAAGGTTAAAATATCGGACACAGGCATTGAATAAAGCACTCCGTCCAAGCCGAAGAACACAGGCAAGAGCAATGCAAAACCCACACCGAACACAACCTCTCTGAACATTGACAACATAGTTGAAGACAATGCCTTGCCGACTGCCTGCAGGAAGATGAAGCAAGCTTTGTTGACGCAAGCCAAAATCATCATACAAAGATAAATTCTGAATGCCTCGATTGCGAATTCGGTATAATAAACACTCTCATTTTTTGCACCAAAAATGGCGATAAGCTGATGAGGGAAGCCCTCTGCCAACACAAGTGCAACAGCACCCACCAACGCTTCGGCAACAAGCAACTTGGTAAACAGTTCCTTTACACGCAATTTTTTCTCTGCACCCATATTGTATCCTATAATAGGTATACAGCCTGCCGCCATACCGACTACTATTGAAATGACAATCTGGAAGAATTTCATAACAATTCCAACTACCGCCATTGGGATTTGCGCATACTGTTCCTGCTTGAAAATAGGGTCTTGCGCACCGTATTTGCGAAGCATATTGTTGATTGCAGCCATTGCCGCAACAAGACTGATTTGAGACAAAAAACTTGTAATTCCGAGCAACAACATTCTTCCGCAAATGTTCCGTTGCAAAGCAAAATCTTTGCGTGAAGGCTTGACTGTTTTCATATGCACAATATACCAAACGGCAAGAATTGCAGTCACTACCTGACCGATTACCGTGGCAACAGCCGCACCCATCATGCCCCATTTGAAGCAGAAAATAAAAATAGGGTCAAGAATGATATTGATGACCGCACCTGCCAAAGTTGAAGCCATAGCAAATTTTGGATTTCCGTCTGCACGAATTACAGGATTCATAGCCTGACCGAACATATAAAACGGAATACCCAAAGTGATGTAGAAAAAATATTCCTGCGAATGGCGAAATGTTTCCTCATTGACCGTTCCGCCAAACATAGCAATGATTTGGTTTGCAAAAATCAAATACAGTGCCGTCAAAATAACACTGCCTGCAACGGTCAGCACAACAGCATTGCCCACGCTACGCTTTGCTTTGTCTGATTCTTTTCTGCCAAGCGCCATACTTACAAAAGCACAGCAACCGTCACCCACCATTACGGCGATAGCGAGAGCCACAACCGTCAACGGAAAAACGACTGTGTTGGCAGCGTTTCCGTAAGAGCCGAGGTAACTTGCATTTGCAATAAAAATTTGGTCAACAATGTTGTAAAGCGCACCAACCAACAATGATATGATGCAAGGGATTGCGTATTGACGCATAAGCTTGCCGATACGCTCCGTCCCTAAAAATTGATTTCCTGTTTCCATATTAAATCACCTTTCTTTCAAAAAATAAAAACACGCAAGCCCTAAAATCCAGACTTACGCATTTTTGCTACTCGATTTTTAATGTAATTGTGCTTTATTTATCGTTTCTCACACGATTTCATAAAAAAAGCGTGTGACTTCTGCAACTGGATTTACGCAGAAATGCCACACGTTATATTTTTATTATAGCAGGAAAAAATCGCAATTTCAAGTGATTTTATTTCAACCTTTTAATCCATATGCTATCCCGTGATTAAAACCAACAATAGACATCAATAAAAAACTAAAGCGATCTGTTTATTACAGACCGCTTTTTATTTGCAATTCATATTAGGTCAACTAATATAAATGTTTTAGTTTTTCCTATCAAATACAGTTAATTTATCTCAAAACAATCATGCCGTTTGAACAAACAATATGTTCACGCAATGAGGGAGTTTGGTTCTGTTCGGGCGAATACGACAGCAAAACTTTGTAGGACGCAGACGAAATAGCCAACAACTACCGTATCCTCGAAAAGACAAACAATCTTATGGCAATAAATCTGCCTCCGAACAAAAACGGCAGGCTCGTCTAGAGAGACGTGAAAAATTTGATGCTCATTGCTGACAAGCCGGGAATAAGAAGAAAAATCGGCGGAGAGCTATAATTTTGAACTGTCTCGTTTGGCAATTATAGATTTTTTATACTCGTTTGGGCTGATATTGAATTTTCGTCTAAACGCAGCGGCAAAGGAACTTAGGCTTGTATAGCCGCATTTTGCGGCACATTCATTTATAGTAATGTTTTCGCTCTCAAGGAGCGATGCTGCCATAGCCATCTTTGATTCATAGCGCAGCTTTCTGAAAGATGAACCGTAATAATCTTTGATAATTCTTTCTGCCTGACGGGGTGACACACCCATACCTCTGGCAAAGTCATTAAGGGTTACATCACTGCAATCCTCCAGCAAAAGAGTATCGAGTATCCATGAGCGATTTTCATTCAGGTCGCAATCTTCAGGAGGGAGCAGAGAGCTGGCATTGTCGGGATAGTAGAGGCGTGTCTTCTCCGTAATCATCTGTAGGGTAAGGGCGGACAGAATGCTTTCTCTCCACAGACCTGTTTTTGAATTTTCGGAGACGAGCTGATTAAATATCCTACGCAGCTGAGGACTGCATTTTCCTATCCAAAAAAACTTGGAGGCAAAAAATCGTATTGCCGCATCATCGGTATTGCCGAGAATTTTCAGATAAACACTGATTTCAAACACCGGGGCATCCTTGCTGGAAAGTTGTTTGTGGAGCACATTTGAACCTGTAACATAGAGAGAATTTTTCTTTATGTCATACCGGTCTTTTTCTGTTTCGAGTACACCTTTGCCTCCGCCAATATAATGAATCTCGTACCCGTTTTTTGCGTGAGAATGCATCTGAACCACGGAATCGAGCGTATCGGAAAATATTTTGAAAAGCTGAATTCGGCAGCCGTTATAATTAAATGATAAAATCATATTAAAGTCCTCTCTGTCTATACAAACAATATAATACAAACCGAAATTTATTTCAATAAAAACTTTATATAATACGACACAATATTTAATTTATTGTCGTATTATATTCTTTTATTGGCGGCACAACAATACTATAATTATGTATATAGAACAGCAGCCGGAGGTATATGTATATGAAAATAACAGTCATCGGAGGGGGCGGAGTCCGCTCAATGTTCCTCGCAAAAAGCATAGCCCAAAAAGCAGAAAAGCTGCGGATAGATGAGCTTTGCTTTATGGATAACAACAAAGAAAAATTAAGAATTTACGGCGGTATGGCGAGTCATGTTGCAAATCTCCTTTGTCCTAAAATGAAATTTATGCTGACGACGGACAGCATTGAGGCAGTAAAGGATGCCGACTATGTTATAACCACAATCCGTGTAGGCGAAGATGAAATGAGAGCAAAGGACGAAAGAATCGCACTCAATCACGGTGTCCTCGGTCAAGAAACAACGGGAGCGAGTGGACTTTCTTTTGCAATGAGGAGCGTACCGGCTCTTGCCGAATATTGTGAGCTTATCAAAAAATTTTCAAAACCCAATGTAAAAGTTTTTAATTTTACAAATCCTGCCGGTGTAGTGAGCCAAACCCTGCGTGATATGGGATATGATTTTACATACGGAATATGCGACGCTCCATCGGGAATGCTTCGCTCCTTTGCACTCATGTACGGCGAAAGTCCCAATGACATAACGGGCGAATGTTACGGCCTTAATCACCTGTCATATTTCAAGAGTATAAAGCTAAAGGGCAGAGAAATAATGCCGGAGCTTATCGAAAATGACGAGGCATACAAAAAGAGTGATATGCGTTATTTCGAAAAGGAGCTTCTAAGAGACAGAGGCTGCGTTTTGAACGAATATCTCTATTATTTTTACTATCGTGAAAAAGCTGTTGAAAACATACTCAAAGCCGACCAAACCCGTGGCGAACAAATACGAGATATAAATAAATCCATGACGACGGAACTTTCGCAAATGGATATAGAAAACGATTTTGAAAACTGCTTAAAGATTTTCAGCAAATGGTACGGTATGCGTGAGGGCAGTTATATGGCAAGTGAAACAGGTGAAAAGCGTACTCAGCCATGGCACTTTGACATTTACGAAGAAGATGACGGCGGATATGCCGGCGTTGCACTCAAGTTTATCGAAACTGCTCAAAGCGGAACAAAGGGTACTATGATTATGTGTATTCCAAACGACGGCTCTATTGACGGTTTAAGGAACGACGATGTGGTCGAAATCACCTGTGATGTCGATAAAAACGGTTGTACACCGCACCGTATCGGCAAGGTAGACGAGCAAAATCTCGAGCTGATACGCAGAGTCAAAAACTATGAAAGACTCTCCTCCAAAGCAATAAGGGAGCGGAGCCGCTCTGCCGCAATTCAGGCGCTTACACTCCACCCTCTCGTAAACAGCTACTCGATAGCGGTAAAACTTGTAGATGAATTTATAGAACACAATAAAAACTATTGCGGCGGATGGAAATAAAAAATCAGATAAAAATTATTGAATGGAGCAATTTTTATGGATAAAGAAACAAGGTATGTAGGCGTAAAAGAAACGCTGTCATACGGTCTTGCAAATGCAGGTCAGGTGTTCGGATACAATCTGATAGCCGGCGGATACCTTTCGCTGTTTTTTACAAAGGTTTTTGAAATTCCTCCTGCTGCAGTGTCAACAATGATTTTATTCCTGGGCATTTGGGACACAGTAAACGATCCGCTTATGGGCGGAATAATTGACAAAACGAGAACGAGATACGGCAAACTGAGGCCTTATCTTTTGTTTGTGCCGCTGCCTCTTGCAATAACTACGATTATGTTGTTTGCCGGTCCCGAAATATTGGCAGATGCAAAATCGACGACCGTAAAAATCATTTATATGTATGTTTCCTATTTTATATGGGAACTGTTTTATACTCTCGGCGATGTTCCGTTTTGGAGCATGAGTGCGGCTATTTCGCCGTCAACGAGTGACAGAACAAGGGTTATTTCAACTGCAAGATTTTTGTCAGGCCTTATCGGCGGCCTTTCGACAACAATGCTTGTGGTTATGATGGATTTCAGTAACAAAGGTGTTTGGAATATCACACTTGCACAGGACTTTTTGATTCTCGCTTGTATAGCAGGTGTGTTCGGTATGGGGCTGTTCTCTCTTGCAGGACTGAAAATAAGAGAAAGAGTAAGTCAAAGCGTAAAGGAGCCGTCACTGCTTGATAACTTCAAAGTTCTCATTAAAAACAAGCCGCTGCTCCTAATTATTGTTGCAAATGTGCTCGGAAGTCTCGGCGGTATATCAAATGTTTTTCAGACCTACTACTATTCGGAGGTACTCGACCTGAACTCTGCTGTTTTGTGGATAACACTGCCGGGTACTCTGCTTGGCTTTATATCATATTTGCTGATACCAAAGCTGAAAGAAAAAATGGACAACAAGCATATAGTTATGATGAATATTATTTTCAACGCTGTTTTGGGCACGGCAGTATTCTTCTGCGGCCTCGGATTTTATAAAACAAATGTTGTTGCCATCTCTGTTCTGCTTATGCTCCAAAACTTTTTCTTTGCCTTTTTCCAAACTGTCAACAATGTCATTCCTACTGAGATGATAGGCGACACGGTAGACTATATGGAATGGAAAACGGGAAAAAGAAATGAGGGAGTCAGCTTTTCCGTACTCACCTTTGTAGGCAAGCTGACCGGTTCTCTGTCCACCTCTATCGGTACTGCACTGCTGCCTCTGATAGGTTTAACTTTCACTAAAGACACAGTCGGTAATTCGGTAGCCGTAAAAGGAGAACACACTGACTTGTGGATATGGGCGCTGTTTATTCTGATACCTAAACTGTTAGGTCTCATTACTCTTATTCCGTACGCATTCTACAATCTGAATGGCGAAAAGCTAAAGCAAATTCGTGAAGACTTAAAAAACAGACGAGAAGAAAAAGCAAAAGTTCAGGCGATAGGAGGCAACGAAAATGAGTAACAAATGTCCTAAATGCGGTGCCAAGTTAAGCCCGTTTTACCTCAAGCCAAACTGTCCGAGCTGCGGCGTGAATATCGTGCAATACGGCTTTGACGAAAGGCTCGAAAGCGACAAAATAAGGGCAGAAAAAGAATGGGAACGATTCGATAATTTTTTGAACGGACTTAAAAAGTCCTCCATCGGCTCGCCCATAGCAATCGTCAGACTCATATCGTTTTTTCTGCCGATAGTCGCACTGCTGATACCTGTATATAAAGTGAACGGTGCAGGCATAAATCTTATATCAATAATTAGAAGTATCATTTCGGATCCCGCATCGGTGTTCCAAAACAAAGCGATGCTGCTTTGCTTTATATCATTTGCGGCAGTTATTTTGACTTCGCTGGTTTGTGCGGTTATATCCCTGTTTTCTTATACAAAAAACGGATATAAGCGAAATATAATTTTGTCGGGCATACAAATCTGCACATTTATAGCTTTAGGCACAGCCGCTGTTATAAACGGGGCAAGCATTTTTGCAGGGGCGGCAGCAGTAATTCTGCTTCAAATACTCACATTGTACCTACACAAAAAGTATAAAAAAAGTATCGAGGAAAATAAAAACAATGAGCAATAAAAAGAAAATCTATACAGTCGCAACCGCACATCTCGACACCGTTTGGAGCTGGGACTTTGAAACTACTGTAAGCAAATATATCTACAACACACTTGTTGACAACTTCAAGTTGTTCAAAAAATATCCTACATACACTTTTTCATTTGAAGGCTCATACAGATACGAGCTGATGGAGGAGTATTATCCGGAACTTTTTGACAAAATGAAAGAATATATAAAACAAGGAAGATGGAATGTTTGCGGTTCATCATTTGAAAACGGAGACGTAAACATCCCGTCACCTGAGGCTTTGTTTAGAAACATTCTTTTCGGCAACTCATATTTTGACAAAAAATTCGGAAAAAGAAGCGTTGATATATATTTGCCGGACTGCTTTGGCTTCGGCTGGGCATTGCCGAGCATCGCAAGTCACGCCAATCTGATGGGATTCACCACCCAAAAGCTCGCTTGGGGCAGTGCCTACGGAGTGCCGTTTGACATAGGTCGATGGAGAGGCGTAGACGGCAACGAGATATATGCGAGTGTAAACCCTCACGACTACTACTTTACGCTCAAAAAATTGCGTGACTGGGATTTTGTCCAAAACAAACTGAAAGAGAATGAAAAATACGACCTCGATATGACTTATATTTTCCACGGAATCGGTGACCGTGGCGGTGCACCCAAGGAAAAAAGCGTAAAATTTGTTGAAAAAGAAATAAGCAAAAACAACAGCAGTAATATTGAGGTTTTGGCATCTTCAGCCGACCGAATTTATCACGATATTGACGAAAATTTCACACCGGAGCAAAAGGCGAAGCTCCCTGTCTGGAACAATGAGCTGGTTATGAAAGACCACGCAGTAGGCGGTTACACTTCCAGAGCGGTGGGAAAACGCTGGAACAGAAGATGTCAGGAACTGGCTGACATTGCAGAAAGAGCAAGTGTAACAGCATCTTATCTCGGCATCAAAGAATATAACAAGAGTGCTATCGACATAGCCTGGAAAAGATTCATTGCTCACCAATTCCACGATGATATTCCGGGTACAAGCTGCCAAAGAGTTTACAAGCGTTCATGGAACGACTATGCCGTGTCAATGAATCAATTTGCAAACGAGCTGGAAGCTTCTGCATCGGCACTGGCACTGAATATGAAAACAGATTTTTGCAAGGGTACACCTATTATGGTATACAACCCGATTGAGTCCCAAAGGCAGCAGACCGTAACTGCCCGACTGAGCGGTATAGGCAATAAAAATGTGAGAGTGTTCGATGATGACGGAAACGAGATTAAGAGTCAAGTTATAAACCGAACCAACACTTATACCGAAATTCTGTTCATTGCAGATGTAAAGAGTCTCGGTACAAGAATTTATGATGCGAGAGTAAGCGATATACCGTGCGACGCAGAAAGTGCTGTTTCCATCTCAAAGAACAGAATGGAAAATCAAAAGTATATCGTCACCCTAAATCCAAACGGCGATATTGAGTCAATTATTGACAAGGAACAAAACAATTTCCAAATTCTGAAAGAGCCTGTTTCTCTCGGGCTGCTCAAGTACAACGGCTCACGCGTTTGGCCTGCGTGGGAAATGGATTATAACGAAAACAAAAATGCGGCAGACAGAATCCCCGTTAAATCTAAAATGCAAATAATCGAAAACGGCCCATGCCGTGTCGCATTCAAGGTTACACAGCGTGACAAAAAGAGTACCTTCACAAACATTATTGCACTTTCGGACGGCGGAAAATGTGTAGAGGTATATTCCGAAATAGAATGGCAGTCTCTGCGCACATTGGCAAAAGAGCAATTCAGCTTTAATGTAAGCAACGGCACAGCCACATTTGACCTGGGACTCGGTGCAATAAAAAGGCAGAATATGTGCGACAAACTCTATGAGGTACCTGCTCAAAATTGGGCAGACATTACAGACAAAAACGGAAAAAGCGGTGTATCCGTAATCAGCGAATGTAAATACGGCTGGGACAAATTCAACGACAGCACGCTGAGATTTACCGTTCTGCACACGCCTAAGCACAACTATCGAATCGACTCTATGCAGTCAATGATGGACTTGGGGCTCAACAGATATTCATTCGCAATTTTCAGCCACAAAGGAAATGTCGGCACAGACACACAGCTTGAGGCACGAAAATTCATTACTCCTATGACTGCATATATTTGCAAAAAGCACAACGGAGCTTTGGGTACAAATTATTCTTTCGGCGGTGTTTCTTCCAATGATGTCATTGTTCGTGCTATCAAAAAAGCCGAAAACAGCGATGAAATTATCATAAGGCTCAATGAGGGCGCAAACAAAACCATAAACAAATTTTCGATCACGCTCGGAAACGGCATAGAGGATGCAAAAGAAGTTTTTGCAAGTGAAGAATACAAGGGCAAGGCTGAAATAAAGGACGGAAAACTTATTACAAGCTTTAAACCATACGAAATCAAAAGTTTTGCACTCAAGCTAAAGAGCGGTGAAAAGGTAAAAGCGGAAAAGGCTGTACCGATTGAACTGCCTCTCGACAAAAATATTATCACAAAGCAAGGCAAATGCGGCGACTATGACTACACTGTTCCGTTTGAAATTGTGCCTGATGAAATCAATTCAAACGGATACAAATTCATCATTAACAAGAATGGAAACAACGCTCTTACTGCCTCTGCACAAAAGATAAATACGGGCAGTAAAGACAGCAAAATTGCACTCCTTTGTGCCTCATTGGTCGGGGATAAAGACGCCGAATTTGTCATAAACGGCAGAGAAGTAAAGGCAAAGGTAAATTCCTGCTTTGAGCGTTTTGCAAGATGGGATTTGTACGACTTCGGTGAAACCGCATATATCAAAAAAGGCAAAATCGCATATGAAGCAACCCATTGTCACAAAAACGGCAAGGATGAAATTGCAAAAAGTATGTACTTTTACATTGTCGAATTTGATGCGCCTAAAAACAGCACCGTCATTTTGCCTAATGACAGCGACATTGTAATTTTGGCGGCTTGCTCACTGCACGACGGAAAAGCAACTCTCGCCGCTCCTGTCTATGACGAAATCCAAAACAACAGACCTTTTACATTCAAAATGAGCAAGAAAGAAAAGGTTGAATACATCTTAGGTAAATGTGTATGGAATCTAAACGACAAAGACGAGTTCATAAAAGCCAATAACAGAGGTAAAGAAGAATGAATGATGAACTGAAATTCACGGTTATCAGCGACACACATTACTATTCAAAAAAAGAATTTTGTGGACGGCTTTGACAAAAACAAAAAGCCAAAGCCGGGCCAGCTCTTTTTCAGCAGGAGCGAAGAAATCGTTGAGCACACCTTTGACTGTTTGTGCAAAAATGATACGCCGGACATTGTTCTCATAAGCGGTGACCTTACATATAACGGCGAAAGGACCTCTCACGACGAGATGAAAGCCGCTCTGAAAAAGCTGCAGCAAAATGGCAAGAGAGTGTATGTCATAACCGCAACCCACGACTATACCACTCCTCGTATGCCCACATACGGCATAGACAAAAACGACAAGTATATAGAGGTTGAGTCAGTAAAACGAACACAGCTTTTGAAATACTACGGCGATTTTGGCTATAACAACGCCATCGCAAAGCACAAAAGCACAATGTCGTATGTGGCACAGCTTGCAGACGGATACCGCCTGTTTGCACTCAATGATGACTACGGCGATCCCGATTGCGGATTCAGCGACGAACTGATGAACTGGGTCAAAACAGAAGCGAACAATGCAAAAAGAGACGGTCAATACATTATAGCAATGACACATCACCCTCTTGTGCCGCCGTCGCCTATATATACGGCTGTTGCAAAGGGTGATATGCTGAATGAATATGAGCTGCGCAGTAAGCAGCTTTCCGACTTAGGCTTTGATTTTGTGCTTACCGGTCACACGCATATGCACAACATTTCTTATTGCAAAATAGGAAACAAAAAGTTTTATGACATTTCTACAGCGGCATTAACGGGATTTCCGCCGTATTATCGCCAAATAGTGCTGAACAAAGAACAGAAAAAAGCAGAAATAAAAACCATTTGTGCAGACTGCGCAGACAGCGTCGATACAAACGGGCTTGCCCTCGAGGAGTACACAAAAGACTTGTTTTTGGGCGTTGTATCAAAAGCACTGTACGATGCCGAATATGACTACGACAATTTTGCCGACTTTGCCGTAGGCATGAGTATCTCTAAGGAAACGAGTAAAAAATACAAGCCCATTATTCACCGTTTTGCTAAATTTCTAAATCATCTTACATTCGGAAAGGTATGGCACTTCGTTCGTTTTTCGAGTGGTGTAAGCAAGAGCAAAATAAGCAAAATCAGCTCAAAAAAAGTAGTTCCCTTTGTTATCAACATTGCGGCAAATCTTTACAGAGGCGACGGAAACATACCTACTTCCTCCACAGAATACAAAATGATATGTTCAGTGTTGAAGAAAGCCGACCGTCTTGCAAAACCGTTCGGTAAAAAGCTCAATTCAATCGGCCTATCAAGTATTAGTGAGGCTGTTTTGCCGCTGGTAAACAGAGGTGCGGACAGCGACAGAAATGCTACTGTTTATTTTGGAGAATAAAAATGGATAATCATTCAAAAACAAACAAAAAATTCGGAAGCATATTAAAAGATTCCGAGGCTAAAACCCCGTGGCACATAATGCGGCTGCTCTCTTTTTTAGCATCCCTTGCTGTGTTGTGCCTGCCGATGTTTTATGCAGGTCACAAAAATGTTTCGATAATCACTTTTGCGGCAAGCATACACAACCACGGAATAGACCTAACCGCCATATTGAGCGACAGGGCATATCTGTTTGCTGTGTCGGCAATACTCTGTGTTGTGATTTTTGGTATTGCAGAAATAATTTGCTCCTTCTTCACTTCTGCCAAAAGCGGATACAAGCGTGATATTATTGCATTCAGCGTAAATTTCGGTGTGACGGTACTGATGTCATTTTGCTCTGTCGGTTTTGGCGCAAGGGCAAAGGCAGGATTGATTTTGACTCTTTTGATATATTTCATTAGATTCATTTTGCAGAACGCAGTTCACAAAAAGGGAGTCAATACCTACAATACCGTAGTGGCTCTGATAATCGTCGGTGCTGTTATCGCTTCTTCTTGCTTCGTTTATCGTTCACCTAAAGTGACATATACACCTCCGAAAAACGCTGACTGCGACATAAGCGCAGTAACATTCAATGTTGCTGCCGCTTTTGGTGAAAAATTAGACGGCACTTCAAGTGCAGAACGCTGCGACCGATTTGCAAGCTATATGAACAGTATAAAACCGGACATAATCGGCACGCAGGAAATGAATTCTATTTGGCTGGAAAAGCTCAAATCTACTATGCCGGATTATGAAAACTACGGAGTAAAGCGAGGCGGCGACAGCGAAGAAAAGAACAGCGAAATGAATGCTGTATTTTGGAACAAAACCAAGTTTTCCGCTGTGGAAAAGAACACAATCTGGCTCAGCGAAACTCCCGAAAAGGAAAGCAAATACACCTACACCGACAAAGACGGTAATCACTGTGAAGCCGGATGCTACAGAATTTGCAGCTATGTTGTTCTGCTGAATAAGCAGAACGGCAAAAACATCATTTTTTTAAACACTCATCTGGATAACGCATCGGAGCAGGCAGCTGATTTCGGTGCAAATGTAGTTATGAACAAACTCAATGAGCTAAAAGAAAAATACAACAATACCGACGGCACCGTTTTGACTGGTGATTTCAACGAAACCCAAGACGGAACGGCTTATAAGCTCGTTGCGTCCAAGCTGAACGACTGCACGAACCGCGCAAAAAAGACAGCCACATATCAAGAGTGGGGCTATCGCTCTACCGGTAATGAGCCTATCGATTTTATATTTACCGACGGAAAAGCAGTAGATTATACCGTGCTGAACGACCTGAACAACGGGTATGTGTCCGACCACTACGGAGTATATTCAGGTATTAACTTTTAAATTGACTGACAAGAATAATATTTATATAATAAATTCGAAAATTTATTCATTAGGAGCTAATACAGTATGAATATCAGAAGAGCGGAAGAAAAGGATATACCGAGGATTATCGAGTTATTGAAGCAGGTGCTCCAAATACACGCCGACATACGCCCGGATATTTTTATATCCGGCACCACCAAATACACGACTGACGAGTTGGTGAAAATGATAAATGATGACAAAAAGCCGATTTATGTTGCCGTAAACGGCAGTGGCATCTGTGTGGGCTATGCCTTTTGTCAGTTACAGGAACAGTCTGTTTCTAACAATACAGTACCGTTCAAGTCACTGTATATCGACGATTTGTGCGTAGACAAGGAACAAAGAGGAAAGCATATCGGCGAGGCTCTGTTTGATTACGTCAAAAAAGAGGCAAAAAGGATGGACTGCTACGAAGTAACACTGAATGTATGGACAGGGAACACTCCGGCAGAAAAATTCTATGAAAAAATGGGGCTGAAAACAAAGAAAAGAATGATGGAATACATACTGTAACCGAACGAAAATTATCTCAATCGCAGGTGAATAAAGTGCTGAAATACGGAGTATACGCAAAGGCTGTGGAGCTGCTTTGCTTTAAGCCGGCGCTTAATAACAATGGTACTTTTTCAATAGAGATTGCAAAATAGAAAAATAAAGTAGTAGACTTTGTGTTCGAACGACACCTCATTGTAAGGTTTGCAATTCCTCATACGAATTTGTTGAAAACTTGTGATACACAATTGGCAGAGATTTTTGAGAGACATTGCTCAAATCAAAATCGTAATACGAATTGAAAAGAGCAAAAAACTTGAGAGACATTTCAAAAAATAAAGAGGGCTTAAAGTAATAAAACTTTAAACCCTCTCTTTAAGTTTGCCCTTTTATAATCTTGTGTATATTGAAAGCAAGGCTAATATCAATATGGACAGTTACAAACTTTTGATGATGAATCAGGGTAAGGCTTATGGGGCAAAGGCTGCTGAGGAGGAAATTATTTCAACTGCTAAAATTGAGAGCATTGATTACAACAGGGATAGTGTTCGCAGTATCCTTAAAGGCTATGCACCTAAAGATGATGAAGAAACTCGCATTTTCGGTATAAAAAAGGCTTTGATTTCATTGTTGATAAAAATAATATCATTACAGAAGAAAATATCTACAAGCTATATATGATGACAGTCGGCGATTTTTTTGATGAAGAGAACAAACTGCTTAAGGGTAACAGTTATCGTTACGACTGCGTGCATATTCAAGACCTTGCAGGCGAGATTGCGCATATGGGAATTAACTGTGATAATTTGCCGAATGCAATGAAAAATTTTGTTAAATTTATCAATACAAATGACGGTATGAACGAGCTTGTAAAAGCTTCGATTATTCACTTTTATATCGCATATCTGCACCCGTATTTCGACGGAAACGGTCGTATGGCTCGTTTTGTTCATTTGTGGTATTTGGTGCAGCAGGGTTTTAGCAATACACTGTTTATTCCGTTTTCGAGTTATATAATGAAAAGCGTTAAAAAATACTATGAGGCATACACTTTGATTGAAGAAAATCAAAAAATAACAGGTGTAATTGATGTCACTCCGTTTATAATCTATTTTGCCGAAAATGTTTACGGCAAGTTTGAAAATCGGGAAATTTGTGTTGACGTTTTCGATTTGTTCAAACAAGCATTGTCAAAAGGTGAAATAACCGCAAAAGAGGAACAACTGTGGCAGTTCGTTGTAGCAAATTACGGCATATCCGACTTTTCAACAAAACAACTTGAAAAAGATTTCGGTAACGCGCCTACGCAACCATTCGCTCTTTTGTGCTGAAATTTGAAAAGCTGGGATTATTGAAATCTAAAAAATATGGTAATATGGTTAGGTTTGCAAATCATACTTGCAAAATCTATTGTAAACTGATATATTTAAAATGAAAAGAGAGTAATGGAATGAAAAATAGAATAAAAGAACTTAGGAAAAAAAGAATTACACAAGCAAAGCTTGTCGAAAATATGGATATTTCAAGGCAATATATAAGTTTGCTTGAAAAAAATGAAATAGAACCATCAATGAAAGTTGCAAATGAAATAGCAAGAGAACTGGGGACTTGTATTTATTCGGTTTTCGACTTGGATGGAATAGGAACTTATAAGTGTCAGAACTGTAAGTGTCAGAACTGTAAGTGTCGATAGTAATCAATAATTTGTTTCACTGATTAAAATGAAAAAGAGAGATGAGATTTTATGTATTATAGTAATCCTCAGAGGTACAAAAATGGAGATAGATAATTGGCAGACTATGATTCTAATTTTTGAGGTAGTGTGTAGAATTTTCAAAAAACAAGGAGGAAAATATGGAGCGGTTTATTCGGAAATTATTTGGTTTAACCTTTAGTGCATTATTGGCAGTTGTGCTTTTAGTAGGTTGTATTTCGAATAATTTAGGAGATGAAAAATCTATGAACATAAAGATAGATGGGATAGAACAGATTACAGTATCAACTCAAACTACTGGACAGAAACAAGATGTTATAATAGAAAAAGAAAAATTTGAGGATTTGATAAGTAAACTTAATTCGTATTCGTTAAAAGAAATAACAGATGAAAAAGATAAAGGATGGCAGTATTTGATTAAAATAGAAAAAAAGGGGGGAGAAATTACTCTAATATCTTTTATGGATAATAAAGTCAAAGTGAATGACATCGTTTATGAAGTTAGAGATTACAATATTGATGACTTTTCATATCTGTTTGATTGAATTTTGAAACGAACGTAAATATGCTGTAATTGTATATTTAAACGATGTATATCTGGAATAACATGAAGATTTTCAATAGGATGAGCTGAAAGATTATCAGTAAAAAAATGATTTATTAAACAATAAGATAAGAAAGGCTACATATCTTTTGGATAATCAAAGTTCTTTAGGGTTTGTCGATAGGGTCTGGCATTAAAAAAAGCATAGTTTTTTAGGGTTCTTCGATAGGGTCTTTTATGAGGGTCTGGCTGGGTAGCCAGACCTTTTATTGTTAGGGCAAGGCCCTGTTGAGCAAAGCTCAACAAATAAACCACTTGCTATGCGAGTGGTTGAAGACGCTTTAGCTTACAGTAAAAAACCTCCAGTGATATAGTAAATGCAGGTTCGCCAACCGCATTTAATCACAGGAGGTATCCATAATGGACAATAATAGTTTATCACATACAAAATGGAACTGTAAGTATCATATTGTATTCGCACCAAAATTTCGTAGAAAAATAATATATGGGAAGTTACGTCAGGACATAGCCAATATATTAAGTGCTTTATGTAAGCGAAAAGGTGTCAAAATAGTGGAGGCAGAAATGTGTCCGGATCATGTTCATATGTTGGTAGAAATTCCGCCAAGTATAAGTGTATCAAGTTTTGTGGGATACTTGAAAGGAAAAAGTACACTAATGATATTTGCCTAATGATATTTGAGATGCATGCAAATTTGAAATATAAATTTGGAAATCGTCATTTCTGGTGTAGAGGATATTATGTTGACACGGTTGGAAAGAATGCAAAGAAAATACAGGAGTATATTCAAAATCAATTAAAAGAAGATTTAGAATATGATCAAATGACGTTAAAAGAGTATATAGACCCGTTTACGGGTGAGCCAGTAAAAGCAGAGATAATTTGCGACAAGCCGGAGAACAACAAATTTATGATATTATCGACCAAGTGAATTCTCGATTATATGATAATCCAAAGATAGAAGCTTTGTTGGTTTCTTTATCGGAGTACCTTTCTGATTATGAAGGTAAAAAGGTATATGGCTATTTCAGTACAAAAGGTAAACGCTTAGTAAATTCCATCGTAGACGAAATGAAAAAGATCCAATCATTTCTGATTTGTATGATACATGGTATTCATATAAAGAACAGATTATTGATATTTACAGCAATCAAAAGCTGGTTCGTGTTCCCCTATCGCAGAATAAGGATTTCAAGACGATAAAGAATGCAATTATTGAGGTTAAGTCATAAAAACGGAATCTTTGCCAAAAGGTAAGGAATCTCAGACTGTCGATAAAGTGGCTAAAACGCGCCGCGTTATAATAATTGTCATAGAGGCTATATCTTATAGCAAAGATGACTCTTGCCAAAGCAAAACGCAGAATTCATACCACCTTCTCAAAATCTACCGGCGTGTAGAAATTTAAAATTCGGTTTCCCTACCTGCTGACGGCACTTTGCTAAAAGTAAAGCGCTGTTTTTATCTGCCGGATTCTTCTTTTATTTCTCTAAAGCTTTTGCCATAGTATTTTTTTAAAAGTCTTTGTGTTTGCCTGTCACACAAACCTATCATCTGCGAAAGCTTTGTAAGAGTAATTTCGTTTTCGTACAAAAATGCTTGCTCTATTATTGCAAATCTTTTGTCATTCAAGTTTTCTTTATTAGCAAATTCTTGAAAATCTTTTGGCAAAAGCAATCTTGTAATCTGTGTTAAAATAATTATCATCAATCCCGATATCACACTTTTATAATCAGGATTTTTATTTTTCCATTCGCTTAAAAGCATTTTTGCAAATTTGTTGTCAACATTTTCAAGATAACAAAAATTATGCTGTGTAAAAATACTTGAAAATACATTTTTGCTTTTATCGTTTTTAATTTGTATCAATACAAATACATCTTCAATAGGGCTTTGCTCATCATAATTTTGGCTATGCCTAATATTCGGCCCTGTAATGAAAAAATCGTTTTTCTTTAATTCAATTTCTCTGCCATCGGCTATAAGCGTGCCTTTACCTTCGGTTATAAAATGCAGTTCATAGCAGCCTTTTGCGTGAACGTGCATCGGTATTTTTTCGCCGAGTTTGCCGCCACCCAAATCTGTTATTACAAATTGTATTTTGTTCCAAATGAAATCCATTTAAATCACCTTGCTTATTATAACATAATACGACATTTACATAAAGATGATGTCGTGTTGTTTTTATGCCTGTATGTTATAATTTTTACGAGGTGAGTTTATGAACAGATATGTAAAAAAATCACTTTGTGTGTTATTAACTGTAACTTTTGCTTTTTCGTTGGCATCTTGTTCAGGGGGCAAAGTCAGCGAAGGTGATATTAAATCTCTCTTTAAAGATACTTCTAAAATTTCATTTTCATATGATTATACCGAGCTTAAAGATTCGAGAAAAAATAAAACTAAATCTTGGAGGCAGGGGATGGTGTCCGGAAACGGACTTCAAGGGTTTATTACAAGCGGCAGTCCGTACAGCGACACATTTATTTTTCAAAATATGCATTTTATAATGCCTAATGAAAATCAGCGTACTTGTCCTCAAACTTATGATGAACTTGAAACAGTAAAGCAAAGTATTATTAAATGTAAAGATATTACGGATAATGCAAACTATGATGACGTATACCGTTATCATCCGGGCGGCCAATTACGGCTTGATTTTGATAAGAAAAGCACTAAAAAATATATTCGCTATACAGATTATGAAACGTCGCAGGTCGGTGTTGATTTTACGGATAAAAACGGCACTTGGAAGCGTACATCATTCACTTCAATGGCAGATGATGTTGTGATTACCAAGCTTAATAAATCATCTTCCGGCAGTAAGCTTAATTTAACTTTATCATTTGATAACCTTTCAACTCTTGCAAATTTCGGCGACAGTGACGAAGCTAATATGAAGTATAAAAAATTAACTGATGATAATGCAAACTACCTTGCGCTTGTTTCACACTATCCTGATTATGAAAAAAGCGAACTTAAAAACGGCGGTTATGCAACAGTAACTTATGTAATTACTTCAGGCGGAAACAAAGAAAAAGTGTTGATAGATAAGAAAACAGACGAAACACAGTTTTTGGGTGAAAATACAGGCATTAAAATAACCGATGCCGATAGTGTTTATCTTCTTACCGTAAGTGACAGAACTTACGATATGGGAAAAATTGATGATTTTGAAAAGCAAAATGGTTTCAACCTTGTCGAAGACTGTATAGCAAAGCTTGAATGTGTAGCTGCAAAATATGCAGGTAATAATGATTTTGATTATGATAAAGCGTTAAATAATCACTTGGAAATTTATCAGCCGCAATTCGACAGCGTTACACTTTCGTTGGGTGATGATAATTTTGAGTCAAATGAAACACTTTTAAAAATACAAAAGGGTAAAAAGAAAATAAATTCTGCTCTTGCCCAGCGTACATATTATGCCGGCAGATATGCGTATCTTTGCTGTTCGGGTTATTCCACAAGCCGACTTTACGGTATGTGGACAGGTGAATTTAACACCGGCTGGGGCAGTAAATATACAATGGACGCAAATGTTAATTTGCAAACTTCTTCAATGAATACGAGCAATATGTCACGCAGCCCTATCGGCTATGCATATTTCATTTTGCGACAACTTCCTGATTGGGAAGAAAATGCATATGCAACACATGGGTTTAAAGACGCTATTCAGGCTCCGGTCAATACCGACGGTGATAAAGCAGTAATCACCGAAACCTGCTATCCTTATCCTTTCAGATATTGGAACGCCGGCACATCTTGGATGATTAACCCGCTTTATGAAACACTTCTTTCATATGGTAATATCAATATTCCTTTAAGTGATGAATTTGACCTTGAAAATCTTAAATCGGTTCTCTCCGTTACCGAAAAAGACTTAACAGAAAGTCAAATTGAAGAAATTAAAAAGCGTGGATATTTAAGGCTTGAAGAAGATATTTTATATCCGCTCTTGTTGAAAAGTGCAAATTATTGGAGTCAGCTGATGAGCCCTGAATATTATACCGCAAAAGACGGTTCTATTCATTATGAAGAGGGCAAAACATCATTAAATGACGGTGAAACATATTGCATTTTGCCAAGCTATTCGCCTGAAAATAATCCGTCAAATTATAACAGCCCATCGGATGCTAACTGTGCTATTGATATTTCTGCCTGCCGTGATAATCTTAATATGCTTATTAAAGTTATGGGCGACATTGATAAAAGTGCTGATACTTCTAAATGGCAGGAACTTGAAAAAAATCTTCCGCCGTATCTTTATGATGAAACAGGCGCTCTTAAAGAATGGGCAACAACTTCATTTGATGAAAATAATAAACATCGTCATTTAAGTCATCTTTACGGTGTATGGCCGCTTTTTGAAACGCAGGGAAATGATGAACTGTCAAAAGCCTGCGAGCAGGCAATTGCAAACAGACAGAGTGAAAATGAAGCTTCACACGCACTTGTTCACCGCAGTCTTATTGCTTCAAGGTTGAAGGATTCAGATTCTTTAACAGATGCCCTCGTTAAACTTATGAACCATAAAATCAGGTACGATTCACTAATGACTAACCACGATTATGACCAAGGCAGTTGCTATTGTACTGATTTTGCGATAGGCTATCTCGGTATTATAAATGAAGCTCTTGTTTATTCACATAATAATGATATTGAGTTTCTTCCGGCCCTCCCGAATTCGGGTTTTGAAAACGGAACGCTTAAAGGGATTAAAACCCGTAACCGTGCTACCGTAACTGAATTAAAATGGGCAGACGGCGGTAAAACAATAAGCGCAACCGTTACTTCGGATATTGACCAAAAGCTTAATATTAAAGCCGGCGGTAAATCACAAACAGTTGAATTTAAAGCAGGGGAAAGTAAAACATTTAGGTTTTAAGTGTTTAAAAGGATATAGCCAAAGCTATATCCTTCAGTTTGTCGAAAAGGGTTCGAGAAATCAAACCTTCCAAAAGAAATTACGGATTAAAAATTTGTCTTATGATTTTTTCACATACAAGATAGAGTTGGGGACAGCGACACCTGTGGTATATCAGCAATCACAAGGTCCCTTGTATGCCGAGCTACTGACTACCAACAAGCTGAGCGATTACCATACAGACCTTAACAAGCAGGCGGAAACAATGTTTTCTCGGACGGTTTAACCGCTAAATAGAAAAGTCGCTGTCACAGACGGCGGCTTTCCCTTTTCGGGAAGTATTCAAGAAGTCATACAGTTCCGTGAGTAATGGAAGAAGGCAATGATTTGAGAAAAAGAGAAGTGTAATATTCTGAAAACCTCTTGAGATTTCGGGAAAAATCTGCTATAATATTTTTGCGTAATTATATAGTGGAGGATTTATATCCTTTTTTCCTTAGAAATTATGGAAGGAGGATTTGACTATGGCAAACGGAAATGCGACAATCATTGTCGGCTCGGATGGGCAGGAGCATAGCGCCGTTTTTTCAGTGTGTCAAGTCTTATTTCATACAATTTATAACGAACCGGTTGCCGGAGACAGGGCGCATTATGCCTTGGCTTCGGCTTTTTGCGTTTGCCGGAAGGATGGTGGTTTGATATTGAAGTCCTAACCACCACCCGTAAACACATCTTTTCTCGGCGTGTCCGCTGCCGGAGAAAGTAAATAGCGGATAGAATTATTTTGGAGGAATGAAAATGAAGAAGAAACTTCTAAGCCTTCTGCTTGCGTTGTGCCTTGTGATGGCACTTGTTCCGATGACAGCGTTTGCTGAAGGAACTTCAGTAGATAGTTGGGACGGTACGGCAGATACAAGCTGGTACACCGACCATAAGACGGATACTGAATACCATTTCACCACTGCCGAACAGTTGGCTGGTTTAGCGCAGTTAGTCAATGACAAAACTGCATCTGTATCATTTGAAGGAAAAACGATTTACTTAGATAATGACCTCGACTTATCCGGCACCCAGTGGACCCCCATTGGAAATGGCGGCAACTTTGGCAGATATTTTGCTGGTACTTTTAATGGACAGCATCATAAAATCATGAATCTGAACCATCACTATACTGGGGACGAACTTGTTCGAAATGGACTTTTCGGAGTTGTTTCTGACGGTGGTACATTAAAGAATTTACTTGTTATAGACGCTGATATTGACTCAAATGATGGTTCATTAATTGCCGGCATTTTGGCGGATTGGGTCAATGGCGGCACCGTTGAAAACTGCTATACAAGCGGAAAAATAGAAAACAATGTTGGCAGCAAGTTCGTTGGTGGGCTGATTGGTCAATGCACTTGGAGTACACAGGTAAAAGGCTGTGGCTCAGACGCCACGGTTATCAGTACAGAGTCCAATGAAGATGATGTTGATACCGTTGGCGGGCTGATTGGTCAGTGGGAAAATTCTGCGGACAGCTCGTCGATTACCGATTGTTGGTTTGGCGGTTCTGTTTCCTGCAATAATGTCTATTCAGCTGTAGGTGGTATTCTCGGTGCAAACTTTGAAAACTTCTCTGGGAACAAGCCTGGCGTAATAATCAAAAATTGCATAGTTGCAACAAAAAACATCACTTGCGCTGAGCCTGGCAATATCACTTGGATTACAGCTGTTGTAAAGACCCATGTTACTGACTGCATTTGGCCGGATACCCCTCCTGATGGTGTAACGCTTGATGAAGAAAAATATCCTGATAATAAAGGCAATTACTTAGCCGTTGCTAAGCTGGTGGTAGATTGGGATGCAGGTACTGCGAGTGCCGACCCGACCTTTGATCAGTCATCGTGCGGCACTGCTGTCTCCAAATTCACCTCCGCAGATGTCCTTGCTGGCTTGCAAACCAATGCCGGTGCGGGCGTTGAATGGGTTGCAGGAATCGGTCATCCAACTTTTGTGTGGGATGACAATAACATCCCCGCTGATTACACAGCTGTCGATGCAGCCATCGCAAGGGCAACGGCTCTTGATAGCAGCCTTTATACAAATTATTCTGCGGTAAAAGATTCCATTAACTCTGTTGACCGAGCAAAAAGCAAAGCCCAGCAAACAGAGGTTGATGCAATGGCAAAGGCTATTGAAGATGCCATTGCTGCCCTGCAATACAAGGATGCAGATTACACAAAGGTAGATGCAGCCATTGCCAAAGCAAATGCACTGAACAAGGATAACTACAAGGACTTCACCGGCGTGGAAGCCGCTGTGAATGCTGTGACCCGTGGTAAAAATATTACGGAGCAGACCGAAGTTGATGCAATGGCTAAGGCTATTGAAGATGCGATTACTGCCCTGCAATACAAGGATGCTGATTACACTAAGGTTGACGAAGCCATTGCTAAAGCAAATGCCTTGAACAAGAATGATTACAAGGATTTCTCCGGTGTGGAAGCTGCTGTCAATGCTGTTGTCCGTGGTAAAAATATTACAGAGCAATCCGAAGTAGACAAGATGGCAAAGGCTATCGAAGATGCGATTGCTGCTCTTGAGAAAAAGCCTGCCAGTACTAAACTGGGAACATCAGATAAGAGTCCGCTGACTGGCAATACAAGCAACCTTGCACTGTGGATTTCCCTACTGTTAGCCAGCGGCGGCGCAACCCTTGCTACAACGGTTGCCAGCAGAAAGAAAAAGTACAACAGATAATTGAATAGCATTCCCTTGCTCCATCTTTTGAGTAAGACAAAAGCGTCGTAGAAATACGGCGCTTTTTTGTTACCTAATTATTGAATAGAATATACGAGACTTGAGTTTGGATTAAATCTGATTGAATAATTAGCTTTTATATTCTTCGTCATTAAATTGCACAGTATCCTGCTGTAAAAGATGATGCGGATTTAGAGTTTCTTTCGACACCTCAGTGTAAGGTTCGCAATTCCTCATACGAATTTGCTATGCAAAGCAAAAATAAAATTCTGAGAGATTTTTGAGAGACGCAAAGTCTGAAAAACGGCTTAAATAGGCGGTTTTGAAAAAAGATTGCGAGGCTCTGACTCCGTCATGAGGTTCGAATCCTTATTACGAGCAGAGCGAGTAACATCGTTCTGTCAAGTCTTTAAGGTGGAGATTTGCAAAGCAAATACTACCGTGACTTGACAGGTTGTTATACCTCTGCCAATGCCTCGGAACATTCGTGTTCCGAGGCTTTTTTATGCCCGAATACTGCTTTTTACGGCGGTATTCGGGCATTTTTTCTTTGCTTTAAAATATCGTGATAGTCTTTGAGAGATTTTAAGAGACAGCTAATTTCAAAATTCCAAAGTCATTTTAGTGCGATTTAGGGCATTTAGGACTGAGACTTTTGAGAGACATCGCTCAAATCAAAATCGTAACACGAATTGAAATGAGCAAAAAATTTGAGAGACTTTTCAAAAAATAATGAGGGCTTAAAGTAATAAAACTTTAAACCCTCGTTTTAAGTTTGCCCTTTTATATTGTTTATCCATCAAAAATAGAAAGGTAAAATTATATTTCTATCAATTTTCTGCCGTAAATATATTTAATTATCTTTTTTCTTCCGAACAAGCAATACCGTTGCAAAGGAAAGAGCCGCCAAGGCTGTGAAAACACCTGTGTAGGTTTCACTGCCTGTCATGGGCGAAATAACGCTTTCGTTTTTGCTTGGTTTATCCGGTGTTGTGTTGCCGTTTGTTTTATCTCGTTCGGGATTGATAATCGGCTGTTCCTGCGGCTTTTCTTCAAGTGCATCTATCGCCGCAAGTATCGCCTTTGTTTGGAGGTCTATCTCCTCCTGCTGCGTGATATTTCTGCCGCCGACATCAACAGCCAATTCCTTTTCAACCTGCGAGAAATCAACATATTTCTCTTTATCAAGTCCTTTGGCTTTGGCAACCGCTTTGTCATATTCGGCGTAATCCGCAGGCTTGTATTCAAGTGCGGAAATTGCGTTTTGCAGCTGCTCGGCGTAGGAGTCTACTACCTCCTGCTTTGTAATATCTAAGCCGTAATCAATGCCGTTTAGTATTTTGTTCAGGGCATTAACGGTTTCATCCGTGTAATATTCCAAATGCTCGGGAACGGTATTGATTTGCTCATTAACCCGTGAATAATCGGCAGGCTTCAAAACAAGGTTATCCAAAGCGGCTTTGATTTTTGCCGTCTGCTCGTCAACGATGTTTTGCTGTGAGTTTGACAATCCGCTTATGTCAGCCGAAAGGGCTTCGTCAAGCTCGGTTAAATCCTGATATAAGCTGCGGTCAAGTGCCTTTGCCTGTTCAACTGCTTTGTTGTACTCGGTGTAATCGGCTGACTGATATGTGGTGTTCTCCGTTACATTTGTACGGATTTCAATGGGGTTGTAGCCAACATCTGTACTTGTTACAACACAATAATAGTATGGGTATGCAGGATAATCGATAGGGTTAAAGTCCTTATCCGTTGCACCGTCAATGGGTGCACCTGCATTATTGTCCGCTGTAAAACTGCCGTACCACTGATAAGTGCGGTTGAAGCCGATTACATCTGCGGTTAAAACTGCGTCCGCATCGGTATATTTTTCGGGCAGTTGAGTAAGCACGGCAGTTTCCTGCGAGACTTCAATAAATTTGTGTCCGTTTTCATTTGCCCACTGCTCCGCATATGTTCCTTTAGTACCGTAAACCTTGTAATTCCTGCCCTTTGTATCTTCCATACACTCTTTGAATGTTGAGGGCATAGAAATTATACAGCCTTCCGTCTGTGGCAGACTTTTTGCTGATTCAAGATGAGAGAACTCAATTCGTGAAGTTGGATACACTCCAAAAACATTTTCACCAATCATTTTAACATTATCAAAAAAATATGCTCTGGATTTTGCTCTTGGATTAGAAGATGTACTGCCGCCGAACGCACTTTTAGGGATTTCCAAAAGAGAGGGCATATATATTTTTTCCAAACAAATACACATTTCAAATGCTGAAGTTCCCATTTTTTCCAAAAACGGAAAATACGCTTCTGTAATATTGGAACTGCGGAATGATTTCAAAGGCAATGCAGTTTCTGCAGGCATTACAACTTCACGTAACAAAGAACAATCCTCAAATATTCCGTACACAGGAATACCTGTATAGAATGAAACTTGCGGAAAATATACACGTTCTAAAGAATTGCAACAACGAAACGTCGCTGGAGCAAGTTCCTTAACCTGCGGTCCGTCAAAGCTTCGGATTTTTGAATATTGAAAAGCTGCACGTTTAATCATTTCAACAGAGGAAAAATCGCCACCGTAAAATTTACTTGCATATGCAAATGCACCGTTTTCAATTACCTTTGTATTGGGAAATTCTGCATACATCAATGCCGAATTACAAAAAGCGCTCATTTCGATATTGGTTACACCTGCAGCCCTGATAAACTCTAAAGATGTATCTTCATAAAAAGCGTTAGCGGGTATTTCCGTTACGGTTTCGGGCAATGTTAAACTCAGTAAAGCACCTTTTCTGAAAGCGCCCGCAACAAATCCGGTTACTTGAATACCGTTAATTTTTTCTTGAACATACAAATCGGCAATGCTGCCCGTATATTCGTGAATGATACCGTCTGCATCAATTTTAAAGGCAGAATCATCGTCGATATACTGTATTCTCGGCGTAACTTCTGTTTCTTCACCGTGATAACCGCTGTCCGCATAGTATGCAACTGCACGAATACGAGTACGTTCGGTTATAGAGAACGGTTCGGTATACATCGTAGCATTTTGTAAATCGGGATAGGAGCCGTCGGTTGTATAGAGAATTGTCGCATTTTTATCCGCACAGGTAATTTCACATTTCTGTTCCCCGACATACACTTTAGTTTCCATGTGTATTTCAGGGACTGCACATTCATCCTCTAACCCAAAAGCATCGCAAAACTGAACGATTCCCGAACCAATATACAGCGATTCCACATTGTCAAAATATTCTCCCTGCGAAGAATGATAAAAATTTTGATACTTTACCGGCAATGCCGTTTCTTTTAATCGTGTTTTCAAGGCGTCCACTGACATATTCGGGTTCACGGACAGAAGAATAGCGCCTATTGAAGCCACACACGGAGTAGAGAATGAAGTTCCTCTCCAAGTTTCATATTTGTTATGAAACGCTGCGACTTTAATATCCTCACCGGGAGCTGAAATATCAGTATTTGGCGTTACAATATTCCAATCTGCCGCTGTGTTATCCAAATCTGTAGCTGCAACTGCAATACACTCCTTTTTATTTGCCGGTAAAAAGTACATATTTGCTCCGTCATCATTTCCGACACATGCAAATACAGGAATGTTTTTTTGATAAGCATAATCTAAGCTTGCCGATATTACATCCGCGCTGTCATAAGCTGTCCAACTGGCGTTAATTAAATCGACCTCTTCATCAACCGCTGCAATAACAGCAGCGGCTAATCTGGCTTCTGTACTTTTTCCGTTTTCATCAAAACCGTTATACATAATAATTTTGACATTTTCGGGGGTGTTGTCTACAATAACGCTGCTCACGGCAGTACCGTGACTTTTATAGATGCTTTCTTCATCTTCTTCGGCATTGCTGTTCTTAGGAAAATCAAATTTCGGATGTATAAGTCTTCCCTTAAGAAATTCATGGTTATAGTCAACACCTGTATCAACGACACCGACAATAATCTCTCGCATTTGGATATTGTTTGCTTTAAGATAATCCTGAAGTCGCTTAGACTGTGTTCTGTCCGTACTCCAAGCACAGAGATAATCTTTGGATACGTCAACTGTATTTTCGGATATCTCACCCTGTAACCCAGCAACAACCTCGTCAGGGGCGATTTTGGTTATGTTTTTTTCATCTTTTATCTGCTTAAAAGCCACCATAGCCGCTTCGGGACTTTCATATTGCAAAATATGAAAGTCCTCAAAGCCGCTGACATCCTCTAACGCGCCGTATTTATTAAATTTACTGTCGGCACGGACAATCAATCTTGCGGTCTGAAAATCCTGTAATGTATATTCAGTTTCAGTGCTGTCTGTGACTTCTTCTGAATTTCGAGCAGAAAAAGCTTGAATTTGTGCCGTTTCATCCTCTTCGGGGGCAACAAACTCTTTCTCCGAATCATATTTCCTTGCCAAGTCTGCAATCCCGTTTGTAAATTCAGTTATCTTTTTTGATTCATTTGTATCTGCTGCACAAATCGTAAATGAGGGCATAAATAACATAATTATAATAATTGCAGACATTATAATACAGATTAACTTTTTCATAAAAAGCCTCCTACTTTACAAAAACATATAATCATTTATTCGCATAAATAATTATTGTTGTATTGTTTAACGAGATTTACAATACAGAAAAAATAAGAAAATAAAATCATAATAAGCGGCGGAAAAACACCTAAAAACAATGCTGAAATTTTATTAAACCCTGCCATGTAGGCATCTGCTTCCCAATGTATAATATCATAGATAGCGAGTCCGCCAAAAACCGTTATTAACAAAATAAAATAAATTGTCCAAATAACCATCTGAGAAAAATAAAATTTCTTTTTCAAAAGCTTATTATATAATACAGAAAATTCCTCTTTCTGAACTTTTATATTTGAGCTTTGAACAATTACGGGATGCAAACATTTAGCCCTTATATAAAGGAAATTATTATAGCAGCTTGTTTTAATGGCAATTTCCAATTTTGCATTACGATGAATATGCAGCATGTATGTTACTTTGAAACAGGATAAATCATATCTGAAAGCAAACAAATGATTCAATATTCTCTTTTGAAATGATTCGGATAAAAACGAAAATTTCAATTTTCCTAATTGATTTTTCTCAAAAGGAATGCTTTCAAATGTTAAAATATGATTTCCGACTTCTGCTTCAAATACATAATTGATTGCTTTTTCTGTATTTTCGAATTCCACAGGTTCTTTCCCGTCTAACAGAAGCCGAAATTTATTATACTCGTTAAAGTGCAAGGTCAATGACAATTTGACCTTACCATATTCCGTATTTACCATCGAAGCTACAATCCATTCTGCACATTATTCGCAATAGTCTTTAAAATACATATGTTTATTTCCGCCGAACGGCACGGCTCAAATTTTATTTTTCTAAATATTTTTCAATGAAGTTCTCAACCGTGTTCCAATAAAGCTCCGGCTCAACCGAGGATGAAAGCGCGTGTCCGGCACCATTGACGGTCAGACATTCCTTTTCGCAGGCCGCCGCCGAATACAGCTTATCGAGCATACTGTATGGAACAAGCTCGTCATCGGAGCCGTGAATAAACAGAGTCGGAATACGGCTTTGTTTGACCTTCTCAAGAGCGCTCGCTTGCTTGAAATCATACCCGTCGCGAAGTCTTGACATCACAGATGCGGCGTTTAGTACGGGGAACCACGGGATATGCAGAGCGTTTGCTTCGCATTTGAATTCCTCCCATTCCGAGGTGTAGCCGCAATCCGCGATTATAGCCTTGACATTTTCGGGCAGCTCTTCTCCGGAGGCCATAAGCACCGTCGCCGCTCCCATGGATACGCCGTGGAGGATTATTTGTGCATTCGAATCCCAAGAAATAATAAGCTTTATCCATTCGATAACGTCAAATCGCTCCGGCCAGCCCATTCCTATTTTCGTGCCCTCGCTGTCGCCGTGTGCACGTGCGTCTGCTGCCAGAACATTATACCCGAGTGAGTAAAATTTGTTTACAAAACCGGCCATATGCTTGGCCTTGCTTGTGTATCCGTGGCAGACAAGTACATATTTTGAACTGTTGTTTTTAAATATCTTACCGTGCAGACGAAGAGAGTCGGACATAATGTAAACATCCTCACCGTGCTTATTGTACCATTTTTTCATTTCGGGCGTACCGGTAAGTCCGCTGTATTTTTCGCTCGCGTCTTCTTCGCTGCCGGATGTGTTCGTGACCTTTTGAACGAGATTGTTGAGCTTACTCATATGTATAGGTGATTTTGTGTTTATCGAGAAATCATAGAATATTTCCGCCGACATTGCGGTCAATGCCGTCAGTCCGCAGAGAGTGCCGAAAACCGCACCTGCATTTTTTCTGTTCATAGAAATTCCTCCGTCATTTTTTAAAATTATACCATACTCACGAATTTTGTTTCAAGTCTTTTGCTATTTATATATTTTATACGGCAATTAGAACTGTTTTTTTATTAAAAAAGCAAAGAGGCTCAAGTGGACCGTTTCAAGCGTTTTGCCTCGTATCGAAAATATTGTGCGGTATTGATTCCGATTTATCGCTTTGATATAATAAGATAAGAGTAATAGAGGTGGATTATGAAAATAACATACATTAACCACAGCGGATTTTTGGTTGAAACAGAGAACTGCTACTATGTTTTTGATTATTACAAAGGCGAGATGCCGAGGCTTGACAAAAGCAAGGAAGCCATAGTCTTTTGCAGTCACTTTCACCAAGACCATTTCAACCCGAAAATCTTTAAAATTCTTGATGATATGGGTGTGAATTATCAGGCTGTTTTGGCAAAGGACATCGGCAAAAAGAAGTATCCTGTCGGTGTGAAAGTTACGACTGCTTATCACGATCAAACCTATATCCTTGACAACGGCACACAGGTTAGTACGCTTCTTTCAACCGACAGCGGTGTGGCTTTTATCGTCAAGACAAGCGAGGGCATAATTTACCACGCAGGTGATTTGAACGATTGGCATTGGGAGGGTGAGACGGAAGATGACAACCGCCACATGGCCTCCATGTACCGTGCCGAAATTGACAAAATCAAGGGCACTCATTTTGATGCTGCATTCGTTCCCCTTGACCCAAGGCAGGAGGAACACTATGCCGACGGTATGCTTTATTTTTTGAAACACGTCGATTGCAACGCCGTTTTCCCTATGCATTATTGGAACGAACCGAGCGTGATTGATAGGTTTATCACCGAATATCCGCAGTATAAATCACGAATAAAAAATACAGAATCAGCAAAAGGAGAAGAAGTATGAGTTTTAGAATGATTCACGAAAACTATAATGTTTCTGATTTGGATAGGTCGATTAAGTTTTATGGCGATGCGCTTGATTTGCACGAGGTCAGACGAAAAACCACCGACGATTTTATTATCGTTTATTTGAGCAATGATTCAAGCGATTTTGAACTTGAGCTCACTTGGCTTAAAGAACATCCGCAGCCGTACGATTTGGGCGAATGTGAATTCCATTTGGCATTTAAGGCAGATGATTTTGATTCGGCGCATAAAAAGCACGAAGAAATGGGTTGTATCTGCTTTGAAAATCCTGAAATGGGTATCTATTTCATCGAGGACCCGGACGGCTATTGGCTCGAAATTTTGCCGTAACACAGAATAAACCCAAAAAGCGTCGGAGAAAGCAAATCTCCGACGCTTTTTGCGAGTATATAATCAGGCCTTTACGGGAAACCCGTTGCCCGATTGCTTTTACAATTCTAAAATCGTATATATGAATTTGCCCATTTCGTCTATCACGTCCTCTGCTTGCGGAAAAACTCCGGTCGCGTTTAAATATCCGTGGCCTAGCCCGTTGTATACGACAAGCTTTGTTTTTACATTTGCGTTTGAAAGCTTATGAGCCCAAGCAACGGCGTCTTTTTTCAGATAGTCAAGCGCGCCTACTGTAATAAATGTCGGAACATTGCCGCTTGCGTCGAAAATGTACGGATTATTGTATTCGTCGGGCGAGAGTATGCCTATATGCTTAAAATTGCAGCGTGTAAGCATTTGCATTTGTTTTATTACGCCTTTTGAAACGGCCTTTTGTGACGGCTCAAATTTGTAGTCGGAATATCCTTTTTTATAATACTCGTCGGTAAAACCGAACATATTCAAGGTAGGATAGAGCAGAAGCTGCGCTTTGATTTTTCCGGTACCCTTGTATTTGGTAGAGCACGCTTGAGCAATATTTCCTCCGGCACTGTCGCCGCATACAAAAATTCTATCCTTGTCTATTTTGAATTCGCCACAGCTGCGGCTTATATATTCCAATACGTCAAAGCAATCGCTGTACGGTGCGGGATAGGCGTTTTCGGGCAAAAGTCTGTAATCTATGCTGATTACCTTAACGGCGAATTTATCAACGAGCATTTTTAAGCTCTCGTCATACGGCGCGAGCGTTCCGCCGACAAATGCGCCGCCGTGAATGAAAATCATTGCCGTCCTTGTGCCTTCACATTCCGCATTTTCATATATTCTGATCGGAATATCAAATCCGTCGGAAGCTTTAATGTGCTTGTTTTTGATTGAAACGCCTTTTATATGACAGTTTGCATAAGAAATCCTGTCGCAGCCCTTTCTGAAAAAACCGAGGCTTCTCTCGGTTATTTTTAAATGAATACCTTTTAGAACAAAATCCGGGACAAGCCTTAGTTTCCTTGCCATTCTGCCTATTGGTCCGCCGAGCATGCGCGGATCTATGCCGTATTTTGATACGGCGTCGGGCGCATACTTGGCTGTGTAAGTTAAATTTCCGTCGGCTTCAGCGTAGGCTGTTTTCTTTAATTCGTTCAAGAACTCCTCGCTGTACCATTTTTTATCAAAGCTCTTTTTATTATTATTCATAATACACCTTCTGCCGATGATATGGTATAACTATATCATAATAAGGACGGTTGTCAATAAAACAAGTCAAGTGTATAATTATTAATATAAAGATTATGCGAAAGGTTTTTTTATGTCTCATATTATCCCAACTCCGTTATTTGAAAAAACAGATGAAACAAAAAGATTGTTCATAAAATCTTTGTCGCTTGATGAAAGAAATGTCAACGGTTCTGTTAAAGACGATTTTTATGATTTTATATGTAAACTCGAACTGCCGGTCGGAAATGATGTTGTTGTTAGTTTTACGCATGATTTTTCGCTTGAAAATGAAGAATACAGACTTGAAGTAAACGAGAAAATCTCCGTGTATTCGAGTGGGGAGGCAGGAAAAGTGTTTGCTCTGCAAACACTCAAGCAACTACTGTTTGAATACGGCCGAACGATTCCGTTTATTGAGATAAAGGATAAGCCTAAGTATAAAATCAGAGGCTTTATGCTTGATGTCGGGAGATATTTCTATCCCGTTGACGATGTCAAGCTGTTTATTAGAAAAATGTCTTTGCACAAGCTTAATTTTCTGCATTTGCATTTGACGGAGGACCAGGGATGGCGAGTTGAGATTTACAAATATCCGTTGCTGACGCAAATCGGGTCTGTAAGGAAAAAGACAAATTTTAATCATAGGCAACATAAGGGCTATTACACAAAAGCTCAGATTAAAAGTATAGTCAAATATGCACATGATTTCGGTATTTCAGTTATGCCTGAATTTGATATTCCGGGACACAGCAGAAGTGCTCTGGCTTGTTATAATTACCTCGGCTGTTTTGAAAGAAATTTGCCGGTCGCAGACCATTGGGGAGTAAAGCATGATGTTTTGTGTGCAGGGAAAGAAAGCACATATGAATTTGTCGAGGATATAGTGGATGAACTTTGTGAGCTTTTTCCGGATAAGTATTTTCATATAGGCGGCGACGAGGTGCCGAAACACAGATGGCATCTTTGCCCGCATTGTCAGGCAATGATGAAGAAGCTTGGCTTAAATAACGAGGATGAGCTTCAGTGCTGTTTTATGAACAGAATCAATGATTATTGCGCAGGCAAGAATAAGCAGGCGTTTATGTGGAGTTGGGATTTGAAGGATGATAAGCTGCTTTCCGAAAATTTGGGCTTTACGAAATGCGGGGACATAAACACGGGCGGCAGACCGTTTATCGATACAAGTTCAAAAGCATATTATATAGATTTGCCTTACGGCTACATAAGTCTCAAAGATACTGCCAACCATAAATTATACGACGGAAATTGCCTCGGTGCGGAAGCAACGTTATGGACGGAATATGTTCCCGATATGAAAAAAGCGGACAAAATGACTTATCCTAGGCTTGGAGCTATGTGCGAAACTGTTTGGCGCGGAGAAAATTCATATGAGCAGTTTCATAATAAGCTTGATTATTATTACTCATATCTTGATAAAAACAGAATCGGATATTCAAAGCTGTATTTTGCAAATCCGAACAGGGTTCTTGGTTTTTTACAGAGGATTTGGTTTGAAAAACGACAGCTTACATGGGAAGGATTAGCAAATATTTTTGACGATTTAAAAGTTAAGTATATTGCAAAAAAGAACAGTAATTTATAATTTTATACGGATTCTGACGAGTGTGACGCTGATTAAAAAACTGTTCGCTTTTTCGCTTATGTATGAAGAACGTTACATTTATTAAGCCGGAGGAGCGGCTCGACGAGATAACAGCATATCAAATAGGAAAAGCGAATAAGTATACATGGGGTATAGGAAAGGTATAATATGGGGGTTATAGTGTGGAAGTGAAAAAAATTATATTTGTCTGCCACGGTAACATATGTCGTTCTCCTATGGCAGAATTTATATTTAAAAGTATGGCAAATAATCTTGGTGTGTCGGATAAATTTTCGGTATGTTCGAGAGCAACGAGTGATGAGGAAATATGGAATGGCGTAGGACAACCAATATATCCGAAAGCTAAAGAACAGCTTTTATATCACGGAATAGCAATAGGAGATAAAAAGGCAATTCAGCTAAAAAGAAATGATTATTATGAAGCGGATATGTTTATCGGCATGGACAGCGCCAATATACGTAATATGAAAATACTATTCGGCGGCGATGCGGATTACAAAATACACAAATTGCTTGAGTTTGCGGGAAGCAAATCCGACGTTGCCGACCCGTGGTATTCGGGCGACTTTGACAAAGCATACAATGACATAGAAAAGGGCTGCAACGCTCTTCTCAATTTCCTCCTTTTTAAAATTCTTGACTTTGATTACAAAAGTTGATACAATACAATAGCTCACTCGGAGGGCTGGTTATCGTATGGAAATAACAAGCCGGATAAGGTGCAGGCTGAAATGCCCGTTCCATATCCGGTCTTTTTTAATATTCAAGGAGTAGGTATGGATCTTTTAAAGGATAATGTCGGTAAGCTTTACCGCAAATTTTTTATAGCTTCATTCGGAAGTGCACTGATAGCGTGCATTTACGGACTTGTGGATATGGCTATGGTAGGGCAGTATCACGGACCGGACGGCTCTGCCGCAATGGCGGTAATTGCCCCAATTTGGAATATTATATACAGCTTTGGGCTTTTGTGCGGTATAGGCGGCTCGGTGATTTATGCCGTCGCAAGGGGAGAACGCGATGACGTAAAAGCGGCAAACGGATATTTTACCTCTGCATTTATACTCGGAGTTTTATGGGCGTTGATACTTTGGGTCTTGGTGTGGGTCTGCGAGGAACCGCTTCTCAGGCTTTTCGGCGCAAATGACGCACTTATGCCGCTTTGCAAAGAATATATGGTAGCCCCAAAGCTTACTGTTCCCGTATATGTATTTATAAATCTGCTTTCGTCGTTTCTCCGTAATGACGGTGACCCCGGCAGAGCCACAAAAGCCGTTATTTTCGGCGGTATATTCAATGTGTTCGGAGATTATTTCTTTGTGTTCACATTGGATATGGGAATTAAAGGCGCGGGAATTGCAACAGCAATGGGAGCTTCAATGTCCGTTCTTGTGATGCTTACGCATTTTATCAGCAAAAAGAATACGTTGAAATTCGTAAAGCCTATCAGAATACTTAACAGCTTTAAAATGATAAGCGTCAACGGATTTTCTTCATTTATAGTTGACGTGGCAATGGGCATAGCCACAATGCTGTTTAACCGCCGCGTAATGGAATATCTCGGTACGGACGCACTTGCGGTTTACGGAGTAATAGTTGTTGTAGGCACTCTTGTACAGTGCTGCTCTTACGGTATAGGTCAGGCGGCACAGCCTGTAATTTCGCGTAATTTCGGTGCCGGACTTACAGACAGAATTAAGACAATGCTTAAGTACAATATCATAACCGCCGCCGTTTTCGGAGCAATTTGGACGGTTCTTTCTATGGCTATGCCGCAGGTGTTTATAAAGCTGTTTATGACGCCCACTCCCGAGGTGCTGTCAATAGCTCCCGGAATAATCAGAATTTATGCGATTTCATTTATACTGCTGCCGTTCAATATCTATTCAACGTACTATTTCCAGGCTATTATGAGAGCCAAGATATCACTTATCGCATCCGTTGCAAGAGGTATTGTAATAAGCGGTGCTCTGATACTTTTATTGCCTGTTGCTTTCGGCGGAAATGCAGTTTGGTGGGCAATGCCTATAACAGAAGCCGTTGTATTTGTGTATTCGGCTGTTATGATGAAAAAAGTGAAGCTGTCAAGATAGTATTCTGCTGTCGAGCAAAAAACGAGTCATTGCAAAAGCAGTAAAAATGGTGTATGCTTATCTTGATTTTTACTGAAAAGAGGAGTTTTCGGTTGACTGTTGACGAAGCACTCTCAAGGCTTCAAAAATCTGCTTTCAGAGCTAAATTTCATCTGTCCGATGAGGACATAAATTATATCGACAAAAAAGGCTTGGATACCGTAAAAAGCCATGCGGAGGATTTTATAAAAAAACGTCTTGCACCGGCGGTTATACCAAACGACGGCAAGCAAACGCCGATGCGCGGTCACCCCGTGTTTAAGGCTCAGCATGCCTGCGCCTGCTGCTGTCGAGGGTGTTTAAATAAGTGGTATCATGTAGAAAAGGGCAGAGAATTGTCTTATGACGAGCAAAGGCGGATAGTTAATCTGTTAATGGCTTGGATAGAAAGAGAATACCGCAGTTATAAAAATAATACATAAAAGCAGTCCCGTGAAGGAGAGTAAACTTCACGGGACTTTTTATTTATTCAATTATTCGCTTACTAAGTTTTTAATGACCTCAACCATCTTGAGCATAGCATTTACAGGTATTGCTTCATAAATACTGTGGAAGTTCATTCCACCGGTTGAAAGGTTGGGGCAGGGCAGACCCTCAAACGAAAGCCTTGCACCGTCGGTTCCGCCGCGTATCGGTGTAATTTGCGGCTCCACACCGGCTTTACGCATTGCTCTTTTTGCTCGTTCTACTATGTCTATATGCTCTTTAATGACATCAAGCATATTGTAATAGCTGTCTTTAATTTCAGCCGAAACCGTGTTTTCTCCGTATTTGCGGTTTAAAAATTCAACAAGTACGGTAATAAATTCCTTGCGCTTTGCAAAGCTTTGCTTGTTGTGATCTCTGATTATCATATGAAGAGTTGCCTTGCTCTCGTTGCCGTTAACCGATGAAACGTGATAAAATCCCTCGCGATTTTCGGTGTGCGCGGGAGTTTCGGCGGCAGGAAGCATATTTATAAATTCAGCAAGATACAAAACAGCGTTTTTCATCTTGTTTTTAGCCGAGCCGGGATGCGTGTTGACTCCGTTGAAGGTTATTTTTGCACCTGCCGCGTTGAAGTTTTCATATTCTATTCCGCCAAGCTCTCCGCCGTCAACGGTATATGCAAAATCCGCGTCGAAAGTTTCAAAATCAAACTTGTCGGCACCTCTGCCTATTTCTTCATCGGGTGTAAAACAAATTGAAATTTTGCCGTGGCAAAGCTCTGCGTCATCGCAAATTTCGCGGCACGCCTCGATTATTTCGGCAACACCGGCCTTGTCATCCGCGCAGAGAAGTGTTGTTCGGTCGGTAACTATAATATCCTCGCCCGAATATTTGGCATCTATCATCGGCGCATTTGTGCCGTCAAATTTTATTATTTTGGCTTTGACGTCTTTTCCGCTGACATCGGGGGATGTGTCCATATGAGAAATCAATCCGATTTTGGGAAGCTTCTCAAATCCTTTTGTCGCAGGTATATGTCCGTAAACATAACCGTATTTATCACGGTAAGCGTCACTTACACCTATGCTTTTCAGCTCTTTTACAAGGTAATCCGCAAGAACTGTTTGTTTTTCCGTTGACGGTATGCTCTCACTGTTTTCGTTTGAGGTCGTTTCGAATTCGACGTATCTTAAAAATCTGTCAATAACACTCATCTTATTCATTCCTATCTGAAAAAATTATGCCTTTTCGGTACAAAATGATTTTAACATACGGCTATTATCTTTTCAAGCATATAAAAACCGCCCGTACCGGTTAAGGTACGGGCGATCTGTTTTTGTGCTTAGTGTCTTAAGAGAAATTACTTCTCAAGGGTAGCATACTGGAAGTACCAATAGCCGTACGGGCTGTGCCATACGCCCTTAAGCTCGGGCTTCTGGAGCCAGAAGTCATTGTAATAAGCAACGGGGATGCAGGCGTAATCTTCCATCATGGTCTTTTCAGCCGCGTGGAGAGCCGCAAAGTGAGCTGCGGAGTCTGCAACCTTAGAGTTAGCAATGTCAGCGTCAAAAGCAGCGCTGTTGTATTTACCGTCGTTGTTGCCGTTGGTAGAAACGAAGAGCTCAAGTATATTTGAGGCGTCATTATAGTCCATTACCCAGCCGTTGCGGGCCATATCGTAATTGCCTGCACGACGCTGAGGAGTGAATGAAGACCATTCAACAATGTCAATCTTCATAGTGATACCGAGCTGAGCATAAGCACTCTGGAGATACTCTGCAACAGCCTTGTGGTAACCTGCATCGTTTGTTGAGTAGGTGATGGTCGGGAAGCCCTTACCGTCGGGATATCCTGCCTCTGCGAGAGCCTTTTTAGCCTCCTCGAGATTAGCCTGATAATCCTTGCTGATATAGGTCTCTCCGCCGTTTTCCTTAACTGCGTTATCGAAGAACATACCCTCGTTATCAACAACACCGGGACCTGCAAAGTTATAGGCGGGGGAGTATGTGCCCTGCATTATGGTGTTTGCAATGTAGTCGCGGTCAATTGCAAGGTTAAGAGCCTTGCGGACATTCTTGTTGTTGAAGGGAGCCTTGTTAAGGTTCATGCTGAGATAGTAGGTGCCGAGATTGGTGTCAACATAGAATTCTCCGCCGTCAGCAGCCTTCTTGAGAGTCGGGATTTCCTCGGTGGGAACATCCTTAATGAGCTGAGCCTCGCCGCTGTTGTATGCGGTGAAGGAAGCACTTGAGTTTTCGAGAAGCAAGAATGTGAGCTTGTTGTTAACTATGCGCTTTGAATCCCAACCACCTTTGTAGTTCGGGTTCTTTTTGCATACAATGCGCTCACCGGGAGTCCATTCGGTAATCATGTACGGACCGTTGCAGACATAAGTATCGGGTTTTGTAGCCCAAGAGTCACCGTTAGCTTCAACGGTAGCCTTCTGTACGGGGCTCATAGTGCCGAATGCAACGATTTTGTCAAAGTAAGAGCAGGGGTAAGCAAGCTTGACTGTAAGAGTTTTGCCGTCCTCGCTTGCTACAACGTTGAGCTTGTCGGGATCGGGAGTAGTAGTGGGCTTACCGTCTTCATCCGGATTGCCGATAGCGTCCTGATAGCCCTCAACCATACCGATAACAGTCTCGGCATAGGGAGCGGCAAGCTCTGTGTTTGTAAGGCGCTTAAAGGTATACTCAAAGTCCTTAGCGTTAAGCTCGGTGCCGTCAGACCATTTAAGACCGTCACGCATTGTGAAAGTCCAAGTAAGACCGTCATCGCTTACAGTGTACTTTTCAGCCTGACCGGGCTGAACCTTGTTGTCCTCATCAATTATGAGAAGCGTCTCATAGAGCGTGATGAGCATATTGCCGCCGTCAACAGCACTGTTAAGAGCGGGATCGAGCGTTTCGGGGTTAGGTCCTATCTGAACCGTTATACCGGCGTCGTCCTTTTTGCTGTTGCCGCATGAACTCAGGAGTGCCATTGCCGACAGACACATGACAACTGCGAGTATCGCAGCAATAAGTCTTTTGGTTTTCATTAAATACATCTCCTTCTTATAGCAACTCGCGCTGCTTAAAAATATATCCATTGTGCTCCAGATGCACAATAAACAACTATTTTACCTTGTCAAGGTGATGGCAAGCTGCAAAATGGCCTGCCGAGATTTCGCGAAGCTCCGGGCATTTTTCGGCGCAAAGGCCGTCGGCATACGGGCAGCGGGTCCTGAAACGGCATCCGCTCGGGGGATTCAGAGGACTCGGAACATCGCCCTCAAGAGGAATTCTGTGAGAGGAGCGTGCAATTATCGGGTCCGCCTCCGGTATAGCCGAAATAAGGCTCTTAGTGTATGGATGCGCGCTGTGTGTTATAAGCTCGTAGCTGTCGGCGAGCTCAACGAGCTTGCCGAGATACATTACGCCTATACGGTTTGAAATATGTCTTACGACGCTTAAATCGTGCGCTATGAAAAGGTAGGTGAGACCGAGCTCGTTCTGCAAATCCTCAAACATATTGACGACTTGTGCCTGGATTGAAACGTCAAGAGCCGATACAGGCTCGTCGCATACTATAAATTCCGGATTTACCGCAAGAGCTCTCGCTATGCCGACGCGCTGTCTCTGACCGCCCGAAAACTCGTGCGGATAGCGGTTGGCGTGCTCGCTGTTAAGGCCGACGGTCTCAAGAAGCGATATGATTTTGTCGCGTCTTTCCTTTTTGTTGGCGGCAAGATGATGAATATCAATAGCTTCGCCGACAATATCTCCTATCGTCATACGCGGGTCAAGACTCGCATACGGGTCCTGAAATACCATCTGCATCTTTCTTCGATAGGGGAGCATATTCACCGCGATTTTTTTCTTTTTGTCAAATATGACGTCTCCGTCATATATTATTGTTCCGTCTGTGGGCTCGTAAAGCCTTAAAAGAGTGCGCCCTACTGTGGTTTTACCGCAGCCGGATTCGCCGACGAGCCCGAGAGTTTCGCCTTTTTTTATATAAAACGAAACCTCGTCTACCGCCTGAACGTATTTTTTCTTTTTGCCTCTGCCTCCGGCAGGAAAGTACTGCTGCAAGTGCTGTACTTCTATGAGCTTTTTATCGTCACTCACAGTCTTTCTCTCCTTCCTCAAATTCTTCTTTTTGAAGCAGCCAGCAATGGCTGTAATGTGTGTCGCTTAAAACCGTTTTCGGCGGCATTTGCTTTAAGCATATCTTCATGCATTTTGAACATCTCGGTGCAAACGGACACCCTGCCGGCGGGTTGAGAAGATCGACCGGCTGTCCTTCAATCGGTACAAGCCTTTCCTTACTTTCAACATTCAGCTTCGGAATGGATTTTATAAGACCCTTTGTGTATTCGTGCTTCGGCTCATAAAATATCTCGTCTGCCGTGCCGTATTCAACTATATGACCCGCATACATAACTGCAATTTTTTCGCACATACTCGCGACAACGCCAAGGTCGTGAGTTATCATAATTATGCTCATTCCGAGCTTTTTACGCAAATCCTGCATAAGGTCAAGTATCTGCGCCTGAATTGTGACGTCAAGAGCCGTTGTAGGTTCATCGGCTATTAAAAGCTTCGGCTCGCAGGCAAGAGCTATGGCAATCATAACTCTCTGGCGCATACCGCCCGAAAGCTCGTGCGGATACTGTTTAAGTCGCTTGGTAGGCTCGTTAATGCCTACAAGCTCCAAAAGCTCCTTAGCGCGCTCATATGCCTGTTTTTTGTCTTTATCCGTATGCAGCCTTATAACCTCTGTTATCTGGTTGCCTATTGTGTAAACGGGATTAAGGCTCGTCATAGGGTCCTGAAATATTATGGAAACCTCGTTCCCTCTTATCTTTCTGAAATCCTTATCGGTCATCTTTTCAATTTCGTGACCGTTAAATCTGATTGTTCCGCCTATAAGCTTGCCCGGGTAGGCGGTAAGCCCCATTATTGAATATGCCGTGACGGATTTTCCCGAACCCGATTCACCGACTATTCCGAGAACCTCGCCTTCATCCATCGAAAACGAAACGCCGTTAAGTGCTTTGACTTCGCCTGCGGGAGTAAAGAACGACAGCTTTTCGTCTTTTATTTCCAAAAGTTTTTCACTCAAAATATTTACCCTCCTTTAGTTCTTGAGCTTCGGGTCGAACGCGTCGCGCAGCCCGTCTCCGAGAAGGTTAAAGGCAAGTATGATAACGCTTATAAGTAACGCCGGTAAAAACAGCAGATAGGGATAAGTGTTCATACCCTTTACGGCCTCCGTTGCAAGAGAACCGAGCGACGGCATGGGAGCCGTAACGCCGAGTCCGAGGAAACTCAAATAGCTTTCGGTAAATATTGCGGAGGGTATCTGAAGCGTGGTTGTTACTATAAGAGTACCTATGCAGTTCGTCAAAAGGTGCTTTCTGATTATACGCGAATTGCTTGCACCGAGGGCTCTTGCCGCGGTAACGTATTCGGACTCCTTGAGTACAAGTATTTGAGAACGTGTTATTCTTGCCATACCTACCCAGTATATCAAAACGAATACAAGGAATATTGCTATAAGGTTCGGTCCCATTCTCTGCATCCAAGTAAAACCCGGATTTGCAGAGAGCGCTTCGAGTCGCGGCTTTAGTGAGGTTGCAAGCAGAATTATTAAAAGTATATCGGGAATGGTATATAAAATGTCGGTAAAACGCATCATTATATTATCGACCCAACCGCCGGCAAAACCGGCTATTGCACCGAACAGCGAGCCGACTATAAGAACCAGCGCTGCGCACACAAGACCTACCGTAAGGCTTATTCTTGTGCCCATCATAAGGCGAACGGCAAAGTCTCTGCCGAGCTTATCCGTTCCGCAGATGTGAGGAAATACCTTTTGACCCGCGTCTATTTGCGCCTGTTCTGTTTCGCTGTACTGAAACGGGGAGAGGTTCTCGCTGTATTTAATTTGCTGCTCATAGCTGTACGGCCAAAAGCTGGGAAGAATGTAAGCAAAAACCACTATCAGTAAAATAAATACAAGACTTATCATGGCAACCTTGTTTTTACGCAGACGTCTGAGGCCGTCCTTCCAAAAGTTGACGCTGTCTCGCATTACAACAAGGTTTTCTTTTTCCGTCGTTGTAGCCGGTATAAAATCGTCTGCCTTCAAATGCAGACTCGGAAATTTTTTGTTCATCGGCGATGCCGCTCCTTACTTAAGTTTGATTCTCGGGTCGATTATTTTATACAGTATGTCAACTATGACGTTTGCAACTATGATAAGTGTCGCAAGGACAATTGTTGTTCCCATTATCATGGTGTAGTCGCGGTTGACTATGGCCGAAACAAATTCACGGCCGAGACCGGGTATTGCAAATATCTGTTCTACTATAAACGAACCCGTCATAAGGCTTGCGAGCATTGGCCCGACGTATGTTATTACGGGGAGTATTGCGTTTCTGAGAGCATGCTTGAAGAGTATTTTGAAGTTTGAAAGGCCTTTGGCTTTTGCCGTTCTTATATAATCCTGCCCCATAACGTCCAAAAGACTTGAGCGCATAAGCCGCGTTATATATGCCGTCGGGTAAACCGACAGCGCCGTCACCGGCATTATATATGACGACAGCGTGTTAAGACCTACCGTTGGCAGTAGGTTTAGCTTGCTGCCGAATGTATACAGTAAAATTACGCTGATAATAAAGCTCGGTATTGCGATACCGCACGTCGCGAGTACTATAATAAAGTTATCGGCAAATTTACCTCGGTTGTATGCCGAAAGACATCCGAGCGGTATGCCTACAAGAAGAGAGACGAGAACAGCTATTCCGGCGAGCTTTGCCGATACGGGAAATTTAGAAAAAATAATGTCCGATACGGTTCTTCCTCTTTGACGTAAGCTTACGCCCATATCGCCCTTGATAAAATCGGTAATATAGGTTATATATTGCTCAAATAAAGGCTTGTCCAATCCGTATTTTGCCGCGAGAGCTTCCTGTGCAGCCTTGCTTATGGATTTTTCCGCAACGAACGGACCGCCGGGAACAAGGTTCATAAGGAAAAACGTCAGCGTGGCAACAATGAAAATGCTGAGCAAGCCCATTGCTATGCGCTTGATGATGTACTTGGTCAAATGATAGACCCCCTGTTAATTTGTGTATTTTTTTCAAAAGACATAGAAGTCTTTTTATATTATTGTCTCAAATAACCAATTATTGCTAAATCACAGGTATTCTTGACGACATTATTTGTACATTTTAGCACAATGGCTCACTAAAATCAAGATTTTTGCCTTGTATTTATTTAACTATTCCGCAAAACAAAGCATTTTTTCGTGATATGTACCGATATAAGACATTTTGCCCCATAAATAACGATTTAAAAATATTTGTAATTTTTTCTTGACAAAGAAAGAACGGCGTGATAACATTGTGGCAACATCTAAAAAACCTGTGATTAAGAAGAGTAGCTTTACTTAAAGCTTGCAGAGAGCGGTTGTCGGTGGAAATACCGCAGGGGAGAGTACAGCGAATGGACTTATGAGGGCGGCACGAAAGCGTTTGTGAGTAGCGGCCGACGGGTTCCGTACCCGTTATCAGAGCGGCTTATATGTAAGTATAAGAAACGAGCGGTCGGTTTATCCGGCAATTTGGGTGGTACCGCAGGATTCAAAGTCTTGTCCCATATATGGGACAAGGCTTTTTTATTTGCTTATTAAGGAGAAAAGAATGCAATATTATTTAAGACGATGGCGATTTTTAAATTATAACATTGTACACTGATTTATTTTAAAAATTAAGGAGTCATCATCATGAAAAAAGTAAAAATAACGGTAGCGGTAATTTTAGCGGCGATAACAATATTCTTCGTAGGCTGTACGGCGAAAAAAGACAAGGTTCCGGTAATAGGCATCAGTCAGTACGGTGAGCACGCCTCGCTTGATAATTGCCGCGAGGGCTTCCTTCTCGGTCTTAAGGAGGCCGGACTCACAGAGGGCGAGGATTACACAATAGATTATCAGAATGCTTCGTTTGACAATGCCACCGCAACACAGATTGCTAATAACTTCTCTTCCAAAAACGTCGCGCTTATGTGCGCCATAGCAACCCCCTCGGCAACAGCTTGCTACGCTGCGGCAGAGGATAAGAACATTCCGGTTGTATTCAACGCCATAACAGACCCCGGTGAAGCAGGTCTTACAACAGGCAACATCACGGGCGTTTCGGATAAGCTTCCCGTTGACCCGCAGCTTGAGCTTATAAGAAAACTCCAGCCTGATGCAAAAACAATCGGTATCATCTACACAACAAGCGAACCGAATTCGGTATCGGCAATTGCCGAGTATAAAGAAAAAGCAGGCAACTACGGATTTACTATCGAAGCCATAGGCGTTGCCGATCAGGCGTCCGTTACACAGGCTGCCGATACTCTTATAAACAAGAAGGTTGATTGTATCACAAACCTTACCGACAATAATGTTGTAGGCGTTCTTCCGTCAATACTTGAAAAAACCAATGCCGCAGGTATTCCCGTATACGGTAGCGAAATTGAGCAGGTTAAAAAAGGCTGTGTGGCGTCTGCCGGTATCGATTATGTGGAGCTCGGCAAAATGGCAGGCAAGCTTGCCGCTCAAATTTTAAAGGGAGAAGCTAAGGCTTCCGACCTTCCGTACGAAACAGTGACCGAGTACAGCACATATATAAATTCCGACGCAGCAAGCGCTATGGGAATTACCGTTCCGTCGGATGTAGCCGCAAAGGCAATAGAATGTAAATAAGGTAGTGTAAAAGAATGCTGGATCTTATTATAAGCACGTTAACTCAAGGCTTTATATACGCTCTTCTCTCCTTCGGCGTATATATTACATATAAAATATTGGATTTTCCCGATCTAACCGTAGACGGCAGTTTCCCTTTGGGAGCTGCCGTAACGGCTGTTTTACTTGTAAAGGGCGTAAATCCGTATCTCGCTCTTTTAATATCTTTTCTTGTCGGAGCTCTTGCCGGATTTGTCACGGGATTTATCCACGTCCGTTTGAAGGTACGCGACCTGCTTTCGGGTATTATAACAATGACAGCTTTATTTTCAATAAATCTGCAGATAGCCGGTTCAAATCTTTCAATCGCGCGTGAAAAAGATACTATATTTACATCTCCCGCTACAATGTCGGTTTTCGGGTCGATGTCGCTTATTTTAAGAAAACTTATCGTTTCCGCAATTCTGATGATAGTCTGCAAGGTGATTCTTGACCTTTACTTTAAGACTAAAAACGGCTTTTTGCTTCGCGCGGTAGGCGATAACAGCGTACTTGTAACATCTCTCTCAAAGGACAAGGGCACAATAAAAATAATCGGACTTGTAATATCGAACGCTCTTGTGGCTCTTTCGGGTGCCGTTGCCTGTCAGGAGCAGCGCTCGTTTTCCGCGACGATGGGAACCGGTCAGATAGTGTTCGGCCTCGCAGCGGTGATTATAGGAACAACGCTTTTCAGGCGCGTAAGCTTTATAAAGGGCACCACCGCCGTAATATTCGGCAGCGTAATTTACAAAGCTTGCATACAAATTGCAATAAGCCTCGGCTTGCCTGCTAATCTTTTGAAGCTTATAACGGCTGTTTTGTTCCTGGCAATACTTGTTCTCGGCAATCTTCAGAAAGGCTCGGTGAAGAAAAATGTTGGAGCTTAAGCATATTTCAAAAATATATAATCCCGGGCTCGTTACGGAGATGTGCCTTTTCGACGATTTTAATTTTACCGTAAATGACGGGGAATTCGTCTCCGTAATAGGCTCAAACGGCAGCGGGAAAACCTCCATGCTGAATATAATATGCGGAAGTATACCCGTAAACGCAGGCGAAGTTCTTATAAACGGCAAGTGCGTGAATAAGAAGAAAGATTTTGAACGCTATGCCTATATCGGCAGAGTGTACCAAAATCCCTCAATGGGCAATTGCCCGAATATGACAATACTCGAAAATATGTCGCTTGCCGACAATAAAGGAAAGCCCTTCGGTTTGTCATTTGCGCTCAATAAAAAACGATATGATTTTTACCGCGAACAGCTTTCGTCGCTCGGCCTCGGACTTGAGGATAAATTGCACGTGAAAATGGGCTCGCTGTCGGGCGGACAACGTCAGGCGGTTTCACTTGTTATGGCAACGCTGACACCGATAGACTTCCTTATCCTTGATGAGCACACCGCCGCACTTGACCCCAAGACCGCGGAAATAATTATGGAGCTTACCGATAAAGTGGTTAAGCAGAAAAAACTTACGGCTGTTATGGTAACGCATAATCTTCGCTATGCCGTGGAGTACGGCTCGCGCCTTGTTATGATGGACAGGGGCAATATTATACTTGATAAGGCGGGCGAGGATAAGAAGAATACGTCGATAGACGATATTCTCGCAATATTTAATAAGATAAGCATTGAATGCGGAAATTAACATTTTTATATAAATACGCATATCAAAGCAGCTTTGGATTTTAAAACCGGCTTCTCAATTAAAAATATATAAAAATGACCGAAAGTGGAGGCAAAACCTCTGCTTTCGGTCAAAATTTTGGTCGGAGTGAAGGGACTCGAACCCCCGGCATCCTGCTCCCAAACGGACCTATAAGGGCAATTTCCGCTAAAAAATAGCTTTTTCCGCCCCTTTCCGCTCGGAAAACCGCGCTCTTCGGCACTCTTATCTCCACTGTTTCCGAGTGCTCCGAAACGGTAGGTGGTCTGTTATGTGGTCAACAGGGATTTCCGTGGAATCATATGCCCGCCTCGCCTCTCGCATTTACTCGAGAGGCGACCGCTTTTTATACGGTTATTATAACTCTGAACAACCCCTGATTCAAGTCAAAATTTGCACCGCAGTAGACAAAGAAAAAAGGGTTGAATAAAAGCCGAATTAAATTCTTAAGGTAAACGATCCATTTGTTAATTCAGAACACTCGGCAGATGTCCAATCCATTAACCCTTTTGCATTTTGATACAAGAGGCTTATATCAATTATTTTTGAGACACTTGAAAAAGATAACGACCGTGTCCCCGGAATATATTCTATATTGATTGCATCGGCAATTACTTGTGCCGAGAGACTTTTATTGTGTTTCTGGTATACTTTTATTGGTTCTATTGTGTCGGAAACTCCGAGAATGTAAAGCAAGGGATTAGACTCATAGGATATCTTTTTGAAATTCTCTTCCAGCAAGTCGAATAATTTATATTTTTCGTAAAGATCACGTGTTTCAGCTGATTGTTTAAAAATGTTGTGCGATAAAATGCAATCAGATATATATGAGAAGATGGTGAGTTGTTCACTGCAAAAATGTCGATTTCGATAGTAAAAATCACTGAGGTTTTTTGTTACATTTTCTTCATTCAGCGAAGAAATATAGGCCAGCATATAGTTTTTTATCATTCTATCGTAAAAAAGCAATCCGCCAACTATCCCGTGGTCTACACGTTTTCGTTCATTGATGCAATAATTCATATATCTTGTGATGATTCGACTTGGATATTGATGTTCGACAATTTTGCTACCATTTGAAAAACGCAATTTAGGATAACCGGAAACTGTGTTGTTTCGCTGAGTTAACTCCATAAGCAGAGCATGCTCCAAATTAGGAGTATTGTTTCGTCCTGAACGAGAAAAGGAGAATGCGCCTAATTGAGAAAACGGCGACAAATTTATGCCCAATTTCCTTTTGATTTCTTTAAGGGCTTGATATTCTCCTGGATGGCAATACTTGTAGTGAGTATATCTTTGACCTGGAATAGGAGCTCGTTGTGGATATTGTATGGTGCAATCTTCTTTCTCTGTAACGCTATATCCGTAATCATGATACAAATACGTTAAGAACCATAGATATGCAAACGGAAAATGATTTACACTTACAAGGGAAAGCGGTGTAAAACTATTAATACAATTCTCGATGAGCAATCCTAAAAAGAAACCCGAAACAGTATGTATCGCTCTTTCCGCAGGCAGTTGATATTGCTCTTCAAAACGATACGATAGCACAGATTCTTTCCTGCCGGCTGTAAAATAATTGGTTATAAACCTATCGGCTGTTTCCAGGTTAAGAAGCAAGGGCAGTGCTTTTTCGCCGTTTTCAAAATATTGTTTTATAAATTCACTTGAAACTTCGCTGCAAAAGATGTCTGTAGTTGCTATATCATTTCTGTAATAGTTCCAATCAATTCCGTTCTCATGAGAAATTGTTTGATTGATAAAGTCACAATATCTCATACTATATCTCCTTTAAGTTTCAATGTGCTTAAAGCACATTCATTATACATCAAACATATGAAAATATCAATGCAACCATTTAAAAAACGCTGAAATCGCAGTATTTCTATGCCGAAAGCCGTTGATATTCAGTCTGAAATGTGGTATAATGACAAAAATGGTAAAATGCCAAATTTATAACTGCGTATGAGGTGTAATACAATGGCCGCAAGCTATAAAAAATTATTCAAGCTTTTAATCGACCGTGATATGAAAAAGAAAGAACTCGCCGAAAAAGCCGGCATCAGCATCGCCACCATCACCAAAATGGGCAAAGACGGTGCTGTCGTCTCCAGCGATGTCCTTGTGAAAATATGCACAGCGCTCGAATGCACGATGGATGATATCGTTGAAATCGTGCCTGATATGAATTAATTAAGTAAAACTTATTTTTTATACTCATTACCAAAAGAATGTATGATGAAAATATGCAATCTTGAGGACTGGGTGAAAGTACTACTTATTGCAAAGGAAAGTTTGATGAGTATGATAGTTAAGCATGCGCTCGATTTGATATATTCATATCTGCTACAAAACTATAGGCGCGATAGTTTAATAAAAATAGAACATGAGTTATTGGAGATTACACGCGATAGCAAGATTGTCTTTGATGTAAACAAATTAGACATAAAGGTAACTTACGAGTCACTTCAGGAAAAGCTATCGAAATTGAATGAAAAAGAAACAGTTCGAAAAAACAATGGAGTGTATTATACACCGCAAGATGTTGTTAATTTTATTCTTACCAATACAATTAAATCGGCATATGGTTTCTTGTCTAAGGATAATGTTGGAGAGGAAGATTTAACTAAAATTCCTCACTACTCATTCGGTATGAGAAAAACCATATTCGATCCAACATGTGGAACAGGAGAGTTTCTCCTTGCTGCATTAACGATGAAATTTGATCTTCTGGAAATCCACAAAGTTCCAATGAGTAAAAAGGCTATTCATAAAGTTATTAATACAATACGAGGAAACGATATTAATAATGATTCTGTAATTATTACAAAGTTGAGAATATTGGTTTGCACTCTTGAAAGGTTTGGCACTGATAAAATCATAGGAATCTCAAGCGTGCTGAATAATTGCTTTACTTCGTATGACTATGTAACGGAATCGGTTAATAATGCACAAAAATACGATATCATAGTTGGAAATCCGCCTTATGTTGAAGATTCTAAAAGCAAATCAAAACCCAAAGTGAAATATGGAAATATCTATGCAAATGTTTTGATTAATTCGGCAAAACAACTGACTACAGGCGGTTGTATAGGGTTTGTGGTTCCATTGTCATATGTGTCAACGCCTAGAATGAAACCACTCCGTGACGAACTATTGAAGATCATACCTGAACAGTACATTTTAAGCTATGCAGATAGACCGGACTGCCTGTTTGACTCTGTACATCAAAAGCTCTGTATCATAGTGGGGAAAATGCGTTTGAAGAATCCACATGTGTATACAGGGAGTTACCGATACTGGTACAAAAATGAACGAAAAACACTTTTTAGCAACACACAAGTAATTGTTAATAAATACGCGCATGGAGATGTTATTCCTAAATTAGGCAATGGAATGGAAACATCTATATATAGCAAGATAGTATCATCTCACAGATACCAGTCTGTGTACGAATTGTCAAGACAGGGGAATGAATCTGTATATCTGAATCGCCGCGAGGCTTTCTGGATGAAGGCATATAGAAGCTTGCAAAAAGATCCGGAATACAAAATATTCAGCTTTAATTCACCAGAGGAAGCGGATTATTGTTACTGTCTTATAAATTCATCACTATTTTGGTGGTACTGGATATCAACATCCGATTGTTGGCATGTGAGTAAAGAGCTTAACGGTTTCAGAGCTCCATTTGATGTGGATTATGAGCGTGCATCCATTCTCGCTAAAAAGTTGATTTCTAAACTAGAAGAGACGAAAGTTTATGTTGGAACAAAGCAAATTGATTATGAATATAAGCATAAAGATTGTATTGATGAGATCCGTGCGATTGACAAATTCATAAACGAGTCGTTTGGGTTATCTTGTGAAGAAGGATTATATATACAGAATTATGCTTTCAAGTACAGAACAAGCGGTGGAGTAGAACAAGATGAAAGTAATTGATTTATTTTCTGGATGCGGTGGTATGTCCTCGGGATTTGTAAAAGCAGGCTATACCATACACGCAGCAGTAGAATATGATCCAATAATTGCAAACACGTATATTCAAAATCATCCCCATGTCAAGATGGTGGTAGATGATATAAAAAGCGTCGATCACCAGAGAATGTTTAAAGAAAACGATGCGGACGTGATTATTGGTGGCCCACCATGCCAAGGGTTTTCAATGGCTGGCGCTAGAATCCGGAATGGTTTCATAGATGACCCACGAAACTATCTATTTAAGCATTATTTCAATATCGTCAAAACGGTAAAACCAAAAGTCTTCGTAATGGAAAACGTTAAGGGGATGTTGACTATGCATGGCGGTAAAATATTTGCAGAAATTCAAAAACTCTTTTCTGATAGCGAACTGTTAGATGGAGAACCTTACCACTTATATTGTAAAGTGATCAATGCATTAGACTATGGGGTGCCTCAGAAACGAGAAAGGTTGATTATTATTGGAACAAAATCGAGCACGATAGATTTTGACAAGAAATGGTGTATGACCAAGGCGGAGATTGAAAAAGAATTCCCAGGCTTTTTTGACGCAGTGAATATACTAGATGCTATTGGTAATTTGCCGGAAACACACGCAAGTGGAGCTGTACGCAATCCCGTACCACAAAATGCTTATCAAGAGTATTTAGCAACCAATAATGGACAGTTATATAACCACAATCCATCAAAGCATTCTGCGGCAGCAGTAGAGCGAATGAGAAATATTGCAAATGGAGAAAATTATACGGTTTTAAACGAAAACATAAATTCGGTTCATAGCGGGTCATACGGACGAATGTGTTGGAACGAGCCGGCAGTTACGATAACAACTAGATTTGATACTCCGGCTGGGGGGAGATTTATTCACCCTAGTGAGAATAGAACAATAACGCCAAGAGAAGCGGCTAGAATTCAAAGTTTCTCAGATGACTTCGTATTTTATGGAGATAAAAGATCTATTTGCCGACAGATTGGTAATGCTGTTCCGCCTAAAGTGTCGTATTTTTTAGCAAAATTGGTGCAAAGTATCATTAATGAAGACAAATGATTCAATTTGCGGAAGGGATTTTGGCACATGAGAAACTATTTATTCAAAGGTAGTCCTGGTACAGGGAAAACCTATATGGCCCGTGCTGCAGCATACTATCTTTGCAATCAAAAATTAAATATTGATAGCATCTACGCTAAAGATATAGAGGATGATATTAAAGATATTGAAACATTTATTAGCAGTGACCGTTGCGAATATGTACAAGTGCATCCATCTATGGGTTATGAAGATATTGTCTATGGTGTGGAGGTTAAAGCTGCTGGTACTTTAACAGTTGTTAGCGCCGAAAAAAGAATAAAGCAAATATGTGATCGAGCATCTGGTAAGAGCGAGTTATACTGCGTTATATTAGACGATATAACTAGAAACAATGCTGGCAGCCTTTTAGGCAATCTGCTTCATGCCGTTGAATATAGAAACGAGCAAATTGATATGGTCGATGGGCATGTTTTATGTGTACCGGATAATGTCGTGTTCATATTTACCGAGTGTACCGGCATGCCTGGAGAGCGGCTAGATTATGCATTGCGTAGGCGTATGGAATATGTTAAGAATCTGGTTCCAGACCGTGATGCTTTGGATAAATATTATGGTACATATATAAGTGGTAAAGCTAAAGATTTAATTCTTGAAGCGTTTGATGGTACCTGTTTATATATTCAACAAAACATAACGGCGGAATTTAAAGAAAACGCAAAAGATTATTATCCCGGGCATGGGTTATTTATGGTTCCGCGTGTTGGTTCACTGTATTATGTATTAGATAATGTAAAACAAAAAATCATTTATCAGGTAATTCCGCACATAGAAGAATTACACAGGCAGGGGATATTAAATGGAAATTTGGATTCGTTTGTAGCAACTATTATTGCCACTATAAATACAGGAGTAGCAACTCATAATAATATATCAAAAATAGAAAAGATTATGGTGAACTCAGGAAATACTGTTGCACCATACTCATTAGCGGATACTACAAACTATTTGTCTAGTGTTATCATTCCTAGTGGTAGTATAGATCATAAAGGAATTTTGGAGAGCATAATAGATGCAATTATTTTGAACGGTGTTTTCCCTTACGATATTGCCATAGCATCATTACTGATGAATACTAGAATTATTGCTATTCCAAGCAAGACTACGCCTATTGTTCATGCCGCATATTTAGTCAATAAGAATAAGGCAAATAATTATTACTATGTTCCTTCTTCAGGTGGTGAGCACGCTTACTATTCTACGAGAGCTCTTGCAAAAAAAGGAAGATGGGTTCCCAACAAAGATATGGCAGCTTACAAAATTACGTATAACGATGGAACACCTACAGAAGTCTTTGTCCCATTGAACGGTCTGCGAGCTCATATTTTTAGTGGAGTAATCAAAACAAATGAAAATGCAGCAGAAATATATGGTGCGGCGTTTAATTTGATTTCTTATTACTTAAGATTGTTTGAAAACAATATAGCTTTATTAAAAGACAATGAACCTCAATATTGTGATTTATATGATTTGATACTATTGGAGGTTAAGTATTTAAGGGCTATAACCGATGGGCTGAGAGCGCAGCGTGGAGAACAAAATAAGATAAAGTTTTTTGGAAACAAAATAATCAATTTCCGAACGCTTTGGACGGCATGTGATGATGATATCGTAGTCGATAAAGATAAATTTGATGATCTGCGTACAGGAGTTGTTGGATTTTCGTTGAATGCGTATGAAGATATGTATACATGCTCGCCAAGTACTAGTAAAACTATTCAGCTTAAAGGAGTTGTAAAAATGACTGATTTAAAGGATTATCAAAAGATTATGGACAATATCGGGGTAAGACAGATGATATTTCAAGGCCCTCCCGGCACATCCAAGACTTTTGAAAGCAAAAAATTCGTGTTAAAGCAATTGAATCCCAGTTCCGTTGTTTTTGGTAAAACATTTGTAACTCAGGAAGAGATATCCTCTGAATTGTCGGCGTTTAAATTAACAAGTGATGATTATAACAACCCGACGAGTTCCAGCAAATTGTCAACAGGAGGATGGGATTTGGTTCAATTTCATCCTTCATATGGATATGAAGATTTTATACGTGGTATTGAAGTTAAGACTCCAGGCGGTGTTCCTACATATAACACGGTAAATCGTATTCTCGGCAAAATTGCGGAGTTTGCAAAAATTGCGGAAAACGCAAACTCTGCAAATCCTCCAAAATTCTATTTGGTTGTTGATGAAATCAATCGTGCAAATTTGGCAACGTTTTTTGGTGAATTGATTTATGGACTAGAGTATCGTGACAGTAAGGTTTCTACACCATATGAGGTTAATGATTTAGCGACGGGCGCAAACACAAAGGATATTGTTCTCGGAAAGAATCTCTACATAATAGGCACAATGAATACAGCGGATAAATCCATTGATACCATCGATTATGCAATTAGAAGAAGATTTATTTTCATCGATAGTCCAGCGGATAGGGACGTTGTTATTTCTTGCTATCAAAACGCTTCTGGAAATTTAGATGAAAATTCTATTGAATTGTTGTTGTTCGATGGTGTACAAGCTGTGTTTGATAATGACATTTATTTTAATTCTGATTATAGCAAGAGCGATGTGAAATTGGGTCACACATACTTTTTGCGAAAGAAGAAAATCGGTTATCTCGAAGACATTATTGAGCGTTTTGTATTTCAAGTTATCCCCATCTTGAAAGAATATATCAAAGATGGCATACTTGATACCACCGATGACCTTAAGGATTTAGAACATACTGCAGCCGATATCAATGCAGGTTCTGATCCTGATATGAGAAATAGTATGATCGGTGATAACATTATGTTATACGCTAAAGAGTTTGGTAACAAAAATAGGGCAGGTGCAGTAATCGATAATCAGTATATTGGAGAATTTGTTGAAAGTTTAACACGAGAATTTGGTTATTAAGAGTGAGGATTATGGCAAGAGAAATTATACCGCATAGAATCAAAGATTGGTCACAATTGGATAAAAGCGAAGGAATATGGGGGACTTTAAGTCTTGATAATCCGGAACGCAATTTTGGCATACATAAGTATAATGATGGGTTTTGGACTAGTGGCTATGTTGGTGTAGGTAGGCTATATAATAAAAAACAACAACCGATATGTACAGAAGGCAAAGAGCATGTTGTTGTTATATCGCCTCAATATGATTTGAATCCTTGGAAAATGCTCGAGTTAGTTATGTCTGATGATGAGTATGAAGACTATATTTCATCATTAGATAACGAACGATTCTTGTTTAAAGTATTTTATGACGAACCTCTTATTCGCTTGGCTAAAGATGAGCAAAATGATGCAGATTTGTTGTACGCACTCAGCTTTGTGAATTCGTGCTATGCACTTTGCAAAAAAGGTTTGAAAAAGTCGTTATATTATCAAGAGGAAAATTGTCAATCCAAAGTTCATGGAAAAATCAATGTGAAGAAAAATATCCGCGAGAATACAAGGAGAGGGCGCAATGATAGGTTTTATTGCCAATATATTGATTTTACAGAAAACAATATTGAAAATCGCATTCTAAAAACTACGTTGGTAAAATGTAAAAAGCTTTTATCAGAACGGTTTGAGATTGGCCAAGGACTTGCGCAACGTATTGACTTTTGTGAATATGTCTTTCGCAGAGTAAATTTAGTGCAAATAAAACTCAGCGATTTTAATTCAGCATCAGTTTCTGGGCTCTATATGTATTATAAGCCGCTACTTAGGCAAGCGAAATGTATTCATAGTCAAAAGTATTATTCATACTCAGCAGATAACGGTGTGACAATTACACGGAGTGTTTTTACTGTTCCGTACATGATAAATATGGAAACATTGTTTGAGTTTTACGCAAGAATCTTGACAAAGAAGGCACTTGAAGGAACTAACTATACATTGGCACCATATGCGCAGAAGATATTCTTGCAAAAAAATGTGACAGATATGTCCCAGGCAGAAAAAGGAATCCACTTAATTCCGTATTGCATTCCAGATCTGATTATTTGCGAACGAAATACTGGTAACCCCATTATGGTTCTAGAAGCCAAGTATAAACAGCATAACCGTTCTGCTAGAACGGATTCACATCAACTGCTTTCGTATGTTCTTTTGACGGGTGTTAAAAAGTGCGGTTTTGTGTTCCCAGGGGAAGACGTGCAAATTAAAACAATGTCAACTGGCATAAGTTTAGCACTTAATGTGCCAGATTTGGATTACTACGAGATACTTATAAATAACGAGTTAAAACAAAAGCATTTTGATCAAATTATTACGACGACATAATTGGTTGGAAGTGAAAATGCAAGCTATACAGCTGATTTTTGAGTGTTGACAGGAGATTATTATGGATGTATCTATTTTTAAAAACGATGAATTGGTTGATGCATATAGCAGTATTGTTAAAGAGTTGAAAAAAGAAACATCATTCGTACAAAAAATGTTCTTGGAGATTTGGCAGAATACTTTGCAATTGAATTCTACAGAAATACACCCAACCTACCAAATTTGCAAGCGGCTCCTGTTGGAACACAAAATATTGATGCAATTAGTCGTACTGGCGATCGATACAGTATAAAGGCAACATCAAATACATTGACTGGGGTTTTTACAGGGTTACAACCTAAAGGGAGCACTGAGCCGGACAAGCAAAAGTTCGAATATGTTATCATATGTCAATTTGATGATGACTGTCATTTGAAAGCAATTTATCAACTTGATTGGGATGCGTCTATTAAGCATAAACGCTGGTACAGTACAATGAAAGCGTGGAATATAAATCTATCAAAAGACACCTTACGAGATGCGAAAACTATATATTTGGCAGAAGAGGTTTAATTGTGATACGAGAACTTATGCACGATCCGATATTCCTTGCAGGGAAGTTGGAGGTCGCAACAAAAGAAGATTTGCAAGTCGCACAAGATTTGCTTGATACGTTGATGGCGCACAAGAAAAGCTGTGTCGGTATGGCAGCCAATATGATTGGCGTGAAGAAAAGTATCATTGCGTTCCTTGATGAGAGCGGACGAGCTCCTACATATACGGTGATGCTCAATCCCGAGATCATTAAAAAGGACGGCGCGTACAACACCGGAGAAGGATGTCTGTCACTTCTATGTGGTCCACGTTCGTGTAAACGTTATAAAACCATCAAGGTCAAGTATCAAAACGTTGAGATGCAAACACGCATCAAAACCTACCTCGGTTGGACGGCTCAAATCATTCAGCATGAAGTGGATCATTGCGAAGGTGTTTTGATATAAATTAAAAAGTTATTCCAATGTTTACAAACACAATAGTTAGGAAAAAACATGGCACAGAAAAACGATAAACGCAATCAGCACTATGTTCCAAAATGTTATTTAAGAAACTTTTCAGATAATGATGAGTTTATTGCAACATTTATGCATTCAAAAAATAAATTTGTTCAAAATGCTAGTCTTAATAGTATTGCTTTCCGAGAATACTTGTACGGAAAAGATTTGGTTATTGAAAATATCTTTGAAAAACTTGAGGGAAAATGGGCAGAAGCTTTTAAAGCAATTATAAGCAACAAAGATGTTTCGGAAAAAGAGGCAGCAGAAATTGTTTACCAAATAATGTCTTTTATAGCCTTCCAAAACTCAAGAACGCTAAGAGTATATGATACTCAAAAAGAATTCGGGGATTTTTTAACTAAATTCACTTATGAGCACTCTGCTTCAGATGATTCGGCAAAAGAACTTTTGCAAAGATATTTGCCGGATGGTTATAATCCCATGGAAGCACCATTTAATACAAGTATTAGTACTATTGAAACATTTAAGGATTTATCACCGCTTTTAATAGAAAACAAGTCCGCTGTTGATTTTATTACATCAGATAATCCTGTAGTATTGTACAATAAGTTCCTTGTTGATCGTGGTTATGAGGGAAATTACGGATTAAGTGCAATTGGCCTTTGCATCTTTTTGCCGTTATCTCCAAAAATCTGCATGTGCCTTTTTGATCCAAAAATTTATTTTTCAACAAACAATGAAATGAGTTGTAGTATATACGAAGAAACCGTACAAGAGTTAAATAAATTGTTTTGCAGAAACGCATATGAATTTATTTTCTTCACTAAAAGACATTCGATGGAATATGCCTTAGAACTTGACCATTTTTTTGTTGATAAACTTGAGTCGAAAACCTCTTTAGTTCAATCAAATATTGGGCCTATAATTCATTTGATGAGTCCAAGTATATTGGAACATTACGACATGCCTTTTATAACCATTCGAAAAAACTCAAAAAGAGTCAGTGTTCCTCGGTTGGGTCCGGCACCTCAACGGTTTTTTAGGAAAACTGTAGTTCGTTAGGGGCGAATAATATGAACGCGGATTTAGAAAAGTTGGAATTTATCAAAACAATATTTGAACGAATTCCTCAAAATTCAAGCAAAGAAATTGCCAAGCAAGAGGTTTTGAGTTTTCTCTTGGCGCATGTACAAAATGGTAGATTATATAAATACCGAGCTTGTAATAAGAACTCATTTTCCAATTTGAAGGAAGGAACTTTGCACTGTGCATTACCCAGTTCTTTCAATGATCCATTTGATTGTCAAGTTGGCATTGACTTTAACTCGTACATATCAGAAAAATTTGGCCAGGAACTTGCTCCTATTGATGCTTTTTTGAATAAGTTCATTCAAGTATATGACGAAAAAATCTCTTTGTCATCATGTACTGAACAGGAAAAGAAAGTGTTTGACAAGTGGTTGAGAAGTAAAAACCTAATGTCGTTTCTTGATGAGCATCGAGGTCGAGATATCACTGAAAGTGAACTTGGTGAAGTTCTATTAAACAATTTTCATATTGTTATAGAAATACTACTCGGCTTTATGGCTGATAGCGAACTCAGGGAACAAATGGCAACTTCGTTGAATATGATGCCTGGATTACTTAAGAATATGTCTCCCGATGGAGTGATGAGAATCGCTGATGAAAATGCCACCTATGAAGATTTCGCACGAAGCTTGGGAGTAAATGAAGATGCTGATGAAATAACGCTTACAAAATTGATGTATCAGTCTCAACACCCCGAAGACGCATTAACAGCCACGAAAATGGATGAGGACCTAGCGCGAGCTAATAAAGAAATGGGACAAGCCATCGATAAAACATTTCGGGTTGGATGTCTATGTACAGATTATAAAAACCGACTTATGTGGTCTCATTATGCCGATGGGCATAAAGGTTTCTGCATAGAATATGACTTTTCATGTGAAACAGAGGAATTATTAGACATACTTATCCTTCCGGTAATTTATTCTAGTGAGCGTCCTAAGTTTCCTTGGAGTGTTGCTTTAGCAGTTGATAAAGATGCAAACGGTGTAAAAGTTGAAGGAGCTCGTGCGATGTTGCGCTCACTTTTAACCAAAGACAACGCATGGTGTTATGAAGATGAATGGAGAATCATTTCATTATGTTCAACAGGTATAGAAAACATAAAAATGCCGCCTGTTTCTTGCATCTATATAGGAGCATTGTGCAACGAAGAGAATAAAGCAAAATTAATAGAAATCGCAAAAGATTTAGATGTTCCGATAAAACAAATGGTTGTTGATCGTGGAGAATATAAGCTTCATGCACAGCCAATTGTATAAACGAACGAAGTAACATTTAGCCTTAAAGGAGAAGTAAAATGTACATAAGCAAAATTCACATTCAAAATTATCGAAACTATAACGATTTTACCATGAGCTTTCATAAAGGGCTAAATGTAATAACAGGAGCAAACAACTCAGGGAAAACAGGATTGTTGTATGCTATTAAACTTCTCAATTCTCCCTCCGATATTTCTGTTGATGACTTTAATAAAAATAATTTATTAAAGTTTAAAGAGTTGTATAGTGAAGATGCCCCCGAAATAGTTATTGAATATTATATTTCTCACAGAATTTGCGAAGATGATACGCAAGACGAAAGTATAGTTCGTTTGTTGCCTTTTTTAGGTGTTAAGGAATTTGTTGAAAACCGAACTGAAACGGATGGAAAAATAGAATATAATATTTCAGCTAAGATCAAAGCAGTATATTCATTAGACGCTAAATATTTGGATGAATATATAAAAATAGTTGCAACTATCAGTCATCTTGATGATTATATATTAGTGCTAGAACGATTCGTTGATAAGTGCTATTCATGGAGTTATACCAATGGCATTAGTGATACGAAGTCCGACCAGAAAAATGCAACTAGCGTCTTTGATATTCGTTTTATTGGAGCCGAACGTACAAGTGAGGAAGTTCGCAAAGAAACTCGTCGTGAAATAGACGCATTCACCAAAGATGCAACGCGTATTGCAGAAATCGATACATTAAAAAAGACAATTTCAACTGAATTAGCTAATATTCTCAGTCCTTCAATAGTAAGACTTTCAAATCTTTTTGAAAACGAACACAATGAGATTGGTTTGGAAAAAGGGAATGTTGCAATTTCATCATCAGTCAAAGCAAATTTTTCAGTATCAGATGCTTATGTAACTGAAGTTAAAGATACGAAAAAAGGATATAATTTACCTTTAAATCATAATGGATTAGGATATAACAATTTAATCAATATTTATATGTTAATTAAATTGACTGAAGTGCAAAAGGGACGAGATTTTGAGATTTTATGCTTAGAAGAGCCGGAAGCACATTTGCATCCGGCAATGCAGTACAAACTTTTCAAATATTTGCGCAATTTGGATATGGAAGGAAGTTTGAACCAACAAATATTTGTCACTACGCATTCGAGTAATATATCTGCTGTTGCCGGAATCGATAATATGTTTATGATTGAGTATGATAGAACTTTAGATATACCGGATTGTACTCAACAAAGTTTAAAAGCACATTTTGAGGACATCGAGGGCGAAACTACGAAGGCTTCTGCTAAAACTCATTTATCTAAGTTTTTAGATGTTACAAGATCTGATATGTTGTTTGCTAATAGGGTTATTTTAGTTGAAGGATTGGCTGAAAAACTTCTTATGCCTCTATTTATGGAGATTTGTAATTGTTCTTATGAAGACGAATATATTTCTATTGTTGAAATTGGTGGAAAGCACTTTGAGTATTTTGTAGAATTGTTCAATGGAAACAATGTACATAAAAAGGTTCTATGTATTACAGACCGAGATTTCAAATGGATAGATAAAGACGGCAAACTTAATAGCCTTGCAGATTATAGTAGCGAGGTACCAAGTCATATATCAAAATTGAACGCACGGTTTGTAATAGATAATTTTTGTATTACTACTCAAAAAGAGGGTGGAAAAACTTTCGAGGACGAATTTTTTCTGTCAAATATCGAAACAGGGATATCAACTGATTTCTTCAAAAAGGTATTATGCGAAAATCTTTTTGATTTTTTTGAGAAACATGGTTTTAACCTGTCTGCGTGGCAAACACATATTGAAGAAATAGATGGTCGATCCAAAAAAGTAATTGAAAAATATATTACTGCGTTTAATGATAGAAAAGATAGTTCTGAAGAGAATAAAGCCTTTTATGAGAACTTGATTTTTGCTGAATTGTTTTTACACTATGCAAGAGACAGAAAGGGTGATATTGCTTTACAAATACTTTCGGATGAAAATCTTGTAAATGAAGTTCACGGAACTAAAATTAAAGTTCCTGCATGTATCCAGGAGGGATTGGAATGGCTCTTAAAATAACTTCGGGGGACATTTTGTCGCCAGAACAGTTGACCCAACATTTCAAAATTTTTGCAGGTCCGGGAGCAGGTAAAACACATTTCTTGGTTGAAAACGTGAAGAATATTATTACAAAGAATCCTTTGATAACTGATAGCAAGGCACGCAGAGTGTTATGTATTACATATACTAATGCTGCTGTTGACGAGATAATCAGAAGATTGGATCGATACACAGACTATGTCGAGGCTTACACGATCCATGGGTTTATAATTGAACATATTATTAAACCTTTTCAACAAGATCTCATTGCAATTATGAAATCTGATTTTGATATTTCTGTCGAGCCTAAAGGTGCAATATCCGCACAGGTAGAGGGCTTGGGCATATTGCACGGAGTGGACAAAAATGAGATTTATGAATTCGTTAGGAATACCAATCCTGAAGAATTTAAAAATGATGAATTTGGATATAGTAAAAAGATTATGGGAGACGTTGAAATTGATAATGAAGCATTTATTGCCTCTATTATCGAAGGCAGTGAAATTTCATTGAGATTTAAATCTTCTGATAAAATTAAATCAGAGCATATCGTTCCCTTAAAAAAGTACATTTGGTCAAAAGTGAGAAAATTAACTCATAATGAAATATTGTATTTTGGATATAGGATTTTACAGAATAATCCAACCGCTTTATATTCAATAAGAGTAAGATTTCCATATATTTTTGTGGATGAATTTCAGGATACTAGCCCACTTCAAACATTACTTATAAAAATGATAGGTAAAAAATCTTCTGTTATTGGAGTTATTGGAGATGTTGCGCAATCTATTTATAGTTTTCAAGGTGCCAAACCTTCTGATTTTAATGCTTTTAAAATTAATGAAAATAATGTTATGGAATATGTGATTGATGGCAATAGACGTTCTACAAAAAGTATAGTCAACTTTTGCAATTTCCTGAGACAATCAGATAAAAATGTTATTCAGGAGAATGTCCGTCAATACGATAACATAGAGCAAAAAAATAGTGTTGAATCAAAAAAAGTTCATTTTCTTGTTGGAGATACCGCTGAAATAAGAGCAGTAATTGACTCTGTTATATCAAAGGGTGGAGTTGTTTTAACGCGTACTTGGGCGGCTGCGTTTGACTATATTCAAGGAATCGATGTAGAACAGGTACGGTTGTTAAAAACAATCTATAATAGCTATTATAATACACCCATAAAATTAAGAGATGAAATTGTGGAACACAATAATGTGACATGGGTAAGAGCATTTCGCTTTATTTTCAACTTATGGAAGAGTCACATATCGGGATCATTTATTGATATGATTCGGGCTTTGAAAATAATTGATGAGATTGATTTGGCAAAAATAACACCTAAAGTCATTTATAAACTAGACAGTCTCGCTTCTGAGGTTTTTAATCATATTACTCCTGATTCAAATACTTGCGAAATAATTAAGAGGTATAATGATAAAATCGCCGAGGAAACTTATGCAGAATTAACTGAATGCACCAAGAATGGTATTGCTCTTACTGTTCAAATATTTGATGAACAAGAACGAGATGCCTTAATTAGTGCTGCATCTCAACTGCACTGGGATACGTCATATAAATTGTTTACTGAAGTGTTCTCTGAAGATAGTAAATATATGACGGTACATCAGGCAAAAGGTCTTGAATGGGAACAGGTTATTGTCAGTATAACACCAGGTAAGTTCGATGGAATCACTCTTGAAAAAATGTATTCTGATCCCAAACTTATGGAAGAAAATGCGGCTAATGAATTTGTTCGAATGTATTATGTAGCGTGCAGTAGAGCCAAAGAGGATCTCTATATTCATATACCTAAAAAGGAATTACAAGGAGTAATAAAAAGTAGTTTGTCTAAGTTTATCGATGGTTCAGGTCTTTTAATTGAATATGAATTCGTGTAAAAATTTATACTAATAATAAACTTATCTCTGGACTTCCGCACCGAACTGTGATACTGTTGTGTACTGCAAAGGAGGTGCGGATATGGCACAGATGAGTTTAGAGGAATTGTACCGTGGAGAAAGTGCGGGAGAAAAGTACGGTATCTTGGGAGAAGTTATGAAAGACTTCCTCCAAAATGGGCGTCAGTCGGAATATGACGAGCGTACTTGGCTTGAAATGCTGCTTGTAAAACACGCGCTGATTGCGGCAGAGAAAATGAAAAATGAGGGCGACACGGTGTCGGGTATGACCGATAGCGTGCCGCCCTCTTCCTATGTGAGGTGGAATGAGCATGACAACACTTGAAGATCTGTACTACGGCAATATCGTTCCGCACGAACACAGTTTTAAGCGCGGGAGCGCTTACAGTGAGGTGTTGAGCTATGTTATTCGGCATCAGGATAGCTTGATACCGACGCTCACGGTTCAGCAAAAAGAAACCTTTGAAAAGCTCAAAGACTGCGAGGCGGAACTGCACGGTATGAATGAGCGCGAAGCGTTTATCAGCGGCTTTAAGCTCGCGGCGAGAATCATGACCGAAGTGTTGTACGAGCCGTCAAAGGATTGAATTTGCAGAAACAAGGCCGAGCCGATTTCGCGGTTTGGCCTTGCGATTTTCAGTTCGACACAGCACGGTTAAAATCTGCACCGCAGAAAACAAAGAAAACAGTATTCCCCAAAACGGCTGAAATATTCACTGAACCGCTCAAAACTTTGACAAAACTTTTACTGTGTGTTATACTGCAGACAGTTAAGGACAACTAAATAAGTGAAAATCCAATTTTGAGTTTCGGACTCGCACTTACATAATCACCTATGCAACTACGCATCGGGATTGAGTGCGGGTCTTTTTGTTTTGCAAAGCAGCAGTCCTCTACATAACACGGCGAAAAACCGTGTAAATTTAACAGGAGGAAAAACCAATGAAAGAATCTGTTTACACCGCTTATGAGGATCTGCCGCTGTACTTAAATGCCGAAATAATATCCAAAGCGCTCGGCATAGCTATCTCCTCAGCATATGAACTGTTGCAGGAAAAAGATTTTCCGACATTCAAGGTAGGCGGCCGCAAGCTTGTTGAAAAAGAAAAGTTCCGCAGGTGGGTGGACGAATATTCGGGAGGCGGTAAATGAAATACAATCGCTATCCGAAACGGGACGCACTAAAGGATTATTTCCCCGTGCCGAATGAAATATTTTGCTTGGGACTGAGCAGCGGTGAGATATGCGGACTGAAGTGGTCGGACTTCGATGAGGCCGAAGGCAAATTGAATATCAGCCGCAGTGTGGATTTGAGAAACGGCAAAATTATCGTAGGCGAAACGAAAACAGGAAAAGGCAAACGGAAATTCTATCTGCCGCTTAGCACAGCGAACGTGTTAAGAGAGCGTAAGAAAAACGCTGTCTCCGTATGGATATTCGCCGATCCGATTTGCCACGAACTTCCGATAGCGCCGCCTGTGGCATACCGCAAGATAAAACAGCTGCTGAAAAAGGCGGGACTGCCCGATATACGGTTTCACGATCTGCGCCATACATTCGCAACCCACGCACTCACAAGCGGCGCGAACGCCAAAACGCTGTCGGGAATTCTCGGATACACCAACGCCGGTTTTACGCCGGACACCTACACTCATGTCACAACGGATATGCAAAAGCGCGCGTCGGATATCGTCGGCGGATTTATGAATGATATCTTTGGAGAGAAGTTGAAAACATGAGTAAGAAACGAAAATCAGGCGAAGGCGCGCTTCGTCTGCGCAAGGACGGACGGTGGGAGGCGCGCATAGTTGTCGGTTACAACGATAAAGGACTTCCCATAATCAAAAGCGCAACGGCAAAGGAAAAAGAAAAATGCCTTGAAAAGTTAGAACGGTTGAAAGAACAATACCGCGTTACGGCTGCCGGCAATATAAAAGCCGACATGCCGTTCGGAGACTGGATGGACTTCTGGTATCAGCAATACGAAAAACAGCGGATACGGCCGACAACACAGGCGCATTATGAAAATTTAATATACAAGCATGTGATACTGGAGATCGGGAAAATTCCGCTGAACAAGCTGGCGCAGAACGATCTGCAACAGTTCTACGCTCGGCTGAAGGTCGGCGGCAGAATAATACACACCGATGTGTATGGAAAAGGGTTGTCCGACCTCATGGTGCGCGGATGTCATTCCGTATGCCGCAAAGGATTGGAAAAATCCGTTAAAGAGAGGCTGATAAGAGTAAATTCTGCAATCGGCTGTAAACTGCCTCCGAAGAAAGCTAAGGAGATACAGGTACTGACCAAAGAAGAAATGCAGAGATTTATTATACAAGCTAAAGCGGACGGGTACTTCGAACTGTTTATCCTTGAATTATGTACGGGAATGCGCCGAGGTGAGATTGCAGCATTGCAATGGAATGATCTCAATATGCAGACTGGGGAATTGCATATCTGTCGTCAGGTAACGGTAGTAAAAGGTGCCTCATATATATGTACACCAAAAAAATCCTCAATCCGTACTATCATTATTCCGACGGACATCGTAAGAATCCTTGCGGAATACAAAAAGCGGATAAATTCGCGGTGGATGTTCCCATCACCTGTAAAAGAGGATTCACCCCGTCATCCGTCCTCCGTACGAGCGGTACTTGAAAGAACCCTGGAGAGAGCCGAGTGCAAGCGCCTCCGCTTTCACGATCTCAGACATACCTTCGCCACCAACGCCCTTGCAAACGGTATGGATATAAAAACGCTGAGTACGATCATAGGACATATTTCCTCAGAAACAACTGTGAATATCAAAAATCCTTATGAACAACTAAATGAGTCAAAACAGCTTGATTTTGTATGTATAATGAAAAGAGCCAATCACAAGCAAACTTGCTTGCGGTTGGCTCTTTTTAACAATTACTTGGAATTCTGTTGTACGATTCTTTCGTATAGCGAGCAAAGAGTTTCCTCACGGATCGGTTTCTTTAATTCGCATTCCCAAACAGTAAGCACATTCCAACCCTGTGAAGAAAGATTCTCTGCAACACGATTATCCCGGGCAATATTGGTTTTGATTTTTTCTTCCCAGAACTCAGTGTTTGTTTTTGGCATCACAAAATATCTGCAGTTTGTGTGACCGTGCCAAAAACAGCCGTTAACAAAAATTACTGTCTTGTACTTCGGTAAAACTATATCCGGTTTTCCAGGCAGTGTTTTTACATTTTTCCGATATCTCAGTCCACGGGAAAACAAATACTTTCTGACAGTTTCCTCCGGTTTGGTTTCAGCTGCCCGTATCCGCGACATATTGTAACTTCGGGTTTCTTTTGAATGACGATCCATTGTTTCTTACAAAACTTCTTCATTTCCGAATTTAAGCAAAGTATTGTCCGGATGAACAGCCAATTTAACAGATTCTACATCGGCCATACCGGATATTGAGTTTTCATAGGCAACTGTTTTACCGTGAATCTGAGAGAACAGATTTCTTGCATCTCTACAGATTTTAAGGTATCTGCTTTCGTCTTTCTTATAGACACGATAAATGTGATATTTCGGGCAGGATTCAGCAAATTCAACTTCACGGCTGCTGAAAATCATTCTCTGCTCAAAAGAGTAATTGGTAGTCTTTACGTCAAGGTAGATCAAATCACCATCCAACTGCTCTACGCAGAAATCATAAGGAAGGCCGGATTCCTTTTCTTTGTTTTTCCAATCGTAATGCTGGATAATACCACGTGCAAGTTGTTCGGAAAAATATTTATCAACAAGTTCTTCACCTTCGCGTCCGATATGAGAGAAGATTCTCTGAGCTTTTTCTATGTCGTAAGTTCGGTATGGATTATTGTATTTTTTGGATGTTCTCTCGTTGATTTGTGCAGCCACTTCGAGTTCTTCTGCAAAAGTTTCACCGCTCTGATTTACAATTGTTTCAAGATAATTCAAAAGTCCGGCAAATGCGTTATCCTGCGGTTCCAAACGATCTTTAACCCCAGCGCTTAAATCAACGCCAAGCTGCATAATGTCATTATAAGCATCGGAACTGTCGTTGAACACAAAGAAAACCGGCTGATTGCTTTCGAGTCCAAACCAGAATAAAAACCACTGCGTATCAGACGAAAACTCCCTTGCTTTGTCACGGATAAATGAAACCACGCTTACGGTATATCTGCCACCGGTTTTGATTTTAGGACTGTTGAATTGCCCGTTAGCACGTTCGATCCTATCAAAGTTGGCAGTCAGAAACTCTATGTTCCCGTTATAAATCACCATAGCATCGGGTATCTCAATGCTGTTCGGCAGAAATGTCAGTATATCGTCAAACAAACCGATATGCGTCTGATGTGAACTGCTTCGGCCAAGATCTGAATCAGTAAGCGCCTTATAACCTATTTTATTTTCGTGATGTAATTTAAAAAACATATATTCACCTCAAATTCAAGTGACAGAACAGATAATACATAATTGCGTACACAGTATTTACGCTGATTGCATTTCCCGCCTGTTTATAAAGTTGTGTGTTGCTGTTTCCAGAGGTTTCAACCTTACGGTAAAACTCTTCGTTAAAACCCTGGAGCATAAAGGCCTCTTTGGGGGTTATTTTACGAATCTGCTGTTGGCAAAGTTCCTCTTTCGAATATACTGTTTTAAGGAACTCATGGGGATTATCACAATTTATAAACCCATCACTGAAATAATTATCCTGACAAGCCCGATGCATCTTTACCATTGTTGCCGTCAGCGGTTTTGCAATAAGGGGATTGATTTCCGATTTTGACTTGTAATTTTTCGTACCGTTGGAAAGAATGGTCGGTTTGATAGCATCGGAAAGATAGAATTTTCTGTCAACCGACTTTTCCAAAACATCCAATGTTGATTTCTGATGCAGCAAGGAGGTTTGTGCAGAGATTTTATCGAATACATTTTTTATTGCAATATGATCAAAAGAAAAGTTTTCAATTTTTTCTGTTGTTGCAAAAATAAACACCCTGTTGCGTTTTTGTGCCAACCCAAAATCTTCAGTATTGAACACATCGTGGTATATATATGGATATCCGCATTGCTTTATGGATTTGATAATAAATTCAAATGTTTTGCCTTTGTCGTGTGAAAGAAGATTGCGAACATTTTCAAGCAAAACATACTTTGGTTTTTTGATTTTAAGTATTTCAAGAATTTTGAAGAAAACATTTCCGCGCATATCCTCAAAACCTTTTTGCTTACCCATCATACTGAATGCCTGGCAAGGGAATCCCCCTGTCAGAAGTTCAAAATCCGGCAGATTGTGGATGGACTGCCTGTCCTCACAAAAAGCTACAATATCTCCTATGGCTGTTTCACCCGTTGTGTCATATACGGATGTGTAGGTTTTGACAGCACTTTCATCTATCTCGGAATATGCAATGGTTTTCTGTTCAACGGAAAAATCATTTCCCAGCAAAGTCAGGGCCTGTCTGAAACCACCTACGCCTGCAAATAATTCCACGTGTTTCATAAGTGTTTGGCAACCTCCTCTCCTATAGCTTTTGCCAGCTTTACAGGCACTGCATTTCCGATCTGTTTATACCAGCTGTTCTGAGGACCGCAAAATACGAAATCATCCGGAAAGGTCTGTATTCTTGCGGCTTCTCTCGGAGATAGTCCGCGTGACTGAGTAGGATGAATGTACATATTGCAGTCAAACTTCATATGCGAAGTAATGGTCTTACAGACATCATCATATCTGAGTTTGAAATACTTATCCTTGAATATGCCGTTTCTTGCCTTATATGGCATAATATCCTCAATGCTGGGATGAAGCGAATTGGCCCCCTGCGGAAGCCGGCTGAAGATTTCTATATCACGATCATTGTTGTATCTGTTCTTATGATTGTACAGATATGAGATGTCTCTGTCGCCGTTTATGTAAGAATAAAAAGCAGTCTTTGGGTAGGTGTGTTCCTTTTTAGCATAGCCGACTGCATCGTTTTCCTCTTTAGTGTTGTTCTTTATACGGTTTGGTTTTAATTCCGGCAAATCGCTTATGGCATCGTACAGATTGAATCTTGGCAAACGCTCGCTCGCGGTCAGTAAATCATCTATAATCTGATTGGAGGAGACACCTATTCTGTTTCCTATGATTATAAGTCTTTCCCTGTTCTGCGGTACACCAAAAATCCTGGCATTCAAAACAGTATATGAAACATCAAACGCTTCACCTAAAACGCTATTGATATCATCAATTATTTCATCAATTTTATTGAGCATTCCCTTAACATTTTCCATAATGAAAAATTTAGGGTTGACTCTGCCTAAAAATGTAAGATATTCCTTGTAAAGATAGTTTCTCGGATCATCAATCAGTCTTTGGCGGTTAGCCATAGAAAATCCCTGACACGGGGGGCCACCACATACCAAATCAACATTCTTAAAAAAGCGCGAGTATGTATCGAACTTTTTATTCAGGTCGGCAATATCTCCGACGAACATTCTTTCCTTTGAAAGGTCACGATTGAATAAAAAGGTTGATGCACATACAGGATCAATATCGCTTGCGAAAGCAAGTTCAAAACCTGCCTGTTCCAATCCTAAACTCAATCCGCCGCAACCACAGAATAAATCAATCATTTTCATTGCGACTCGCCTCCGGTTCAGAATGTTTTATTCTTGAATCACAAGGCTTCGCTGCATCAGCAGGAATCGCCCATGCCTCACCAAGTTTAAATACACCGCTGATTCTGCCATCAGCACAGAGAATCTGTACCCGTCTCTGTGAGATTCCCCACTTTACAGCGGCTTGATTTGCAGTAATATACTCCATTTCAACTCACCTTAACAATTAATATACACTATATATTATATTCGACAGGACGAACAATGTCAAGACTTATACCGTCAGAAGGTATAACGCAATCAAAATTACTTGCTTTTTGAAACCTCGTCTTACATATTACAGGCGTAATCTTTTAATATATGGAGGAGCAGTTTAATTTAGGGAGGAATTGAAATGTTAAAAAGAGCAAACGAGAACAGTAGCTGAGTAAAGCGGTGCGGTCACGGATGACTGGAGTGACCGCCGTAGGTAAGTGGAAGGGCGTATGGATGTGCAACGGATTTGTACGTATATTGCGCCATTTGCCGACAGTCACCCTTGCGGTATATTCAACGAATGGGGCGTTGGGATAGTGGGCTCATCTGATGAGCGGTAAAGATTGTTCAGGCATTAGGTTATGTAATATTCGAATTATCTCAACTGCAAAATACCGCCTTATCTGCCACAGAGCAGACAATGTTATGGGCTTTCAATGGAAAATAGAAACCCCGCCACCCTGCCGGAGTTCGGCGGCAGGTTATCTGAACAGATAATGTGTGGTGTAGGCGCAGCCCTTTGGGGCACCTGTCAAATGGCAGGTATGCGTTGTGCTGTAGCACATGGTACTGACCAACTTTAACGGGAAAATTTAATATGACCTCTCTTCGGAACGAAAATGATTTGCGAATCGGAATGACTTATGATTTCCTATCGGGATGATAGATATGACCTTCATTGGCTCGGTTTCTATTTCTCGTAAGGGAAATAGAAACCGAGCCCGCAGGCGAGCAAAACCCCCAATTCGCAAGGCATTCCACCACTCTTGAAAAAGAAAACGGGAGTAACGGCAGGTAAAACCGATAAAACTGCCAGTGGGTGAACTATGCCTTGCGCCCATTTCGGAATGAAAAATGATAAATATTTTCGGGATGATTTTATGCCCATAATTATATAAATAATAAACTCTAAGATTTCTTATAGATTTATATTTGCACGCCTTACGGCGTGTTCCGGCTGTTTGATGTTCAAATGATAACACCTTTACAAGACACCAATTGAACATCAAACAGTCGGCTGAAAAAGGTTTCAGCGTCCTCTATATATGAACTTCACATCGGAATGATTATGACCGCCCTTTCGGAATGATGCGCTCAAAAAATGATAATCCCTTTTAGAGCAGATGATATGCTTTTCGGAATGACGGCGAAAAAATGACCTTCTATTTCAAAGGCGGCGCAGGAGATTGAAACTCCTGCGCCGCCGAATTTTTTGCCCTGTTAAAATTTCTTGAAAAAAATTGCGAAAGGTACTTGCCAAATCGCAATGTATGTACTATATTTCCTCAGCCTTAAAGATCAGAGCATTGAAACATAAATTACTTGCTTTTTGAAATGCCCTGTTTCATATTCTCTTTGCCAATGTAAAAACGGCAAATTTCAAAGGAAGGAGGAATGTATATGGCTAAACTTTCGGAAGAACAAAGAAACTTCAGAAATGCGAATAAGACGAAGAATCTGATTATTCAAGCAGACCATAACCGTGCCAGTAGTAACCTCAACAGTATCGAAGGTTTCAAACGCTACGAAAAAGCAGAGCATCGGTTCTGCAGATGGCTTGGAGAGAACACCGAGCTAAAGAATCTTAAAAACGTTTCAGCAAAATATGTCTATGCGTATATCGAAAGTTTCTTTGACAGAGACTGCCAGAACAGCTATATCCGCACCGAAATGTCGGGAATCAGACATTTTCATAGCCTGACACACAGCAAAAATATTCTGCCGTCAAACAGAGATTTGGGAATATCCGAGAAGAACGATTACGAATTTGACCGTGCATTTTTGCCCGAAGAATTTGACGATATGATCAAGGTCGCTTATTCGATGAAACGCTACGATGTTATTATTGTCGCTTACCTTGGCAGATACTTCGGTCTGCGCTTTGAAGAAGCCGCTACGCTCCGTTTGTATCAGCTTGAGGATGCGATCCGCTATAAGCAGCTTCACCTTACCAACACCAAGGGCGGTCGTCCGAGGGACGTGCCTGTGGATCGTCCCATTCAGGAAAAGATTCTGAACGAGCTTGTTGCCTATCTTCGTGCAAGCGGCAAGAAGTCAAAGGACTATCTGATCTGCGATAATCACAAGCACAGCGTAAAGAAAGAGAAAGCATCCCTGCAGAACTGGCGCAGCAATCACAGCAGAAAGTTCGTGGATCCAAATAGGTGTGATTATGTCAGACCCGACTGCAAGCCGAGAATCAAAAGACCGTCCTGGCACAGCCTTCGCCACCTGTATTTTCAGGAGAACCGCCGCCGCTTAATGGTAGAGGGCAGTATGACCGAACGCCAGGTTGAAAACGAAATGAGCGAACGTTTGGGACACAGCCGCAACGAAGTAAAAAAGTTTTATTCCGAGTTTTTGAAGGATTCGTAACTCCCCAAGGGGCATTTGCCCCTTGTACATAGGTTTGTTTATAAATTACGGAGGAATTCATTCAAATCCAAAGGAAAGGAGTTATTGGCGTATTGGGTAAAAAACCAACGCTGGAGGAGATGAAGAAGAAATATGAAATGATGCCCACCGAAAGCAGAATAACGGAAATTGACGGCACTTCCTATACCGTTGTGAGCCACTATACCGGCGAGAAGGACATTGACAAGGTGATCCAAGCTCTTGCCGAGAAGCAGGCCTATGAAGATATGAAGAAATAAAGTCTGAAGCAGTTTGATTTTGTACAAAAGCCATGATATACTGTAGGCGCATACAAATCAGGCTGCTTTGACGGATAGGAGGAAAGAATGAAGTCAAAGCTACTGCAAAATACAAAAGCAGGGATTTATCTAAGGCTCTCAAACGATGATGAAAGAAGCGGAGAATCCCTGTCAATCGAAAACCAAAGAAGAATTCTTGTAAAGTATGTAATGGAACAAGGCTTTGAGCTTGTGGACACCTACATCGACGATGGTGTTTCGGGAACGTCCTTTGAACGTCCTGGTGTACAGCGTTTGCTTGAAGATGCAAAGTTCGGCAGGATCAATGTGATTATCGTCAAGGATCTCAGCCGTTTCGGTAGAAACTACATTGAGGTAGGTCAATATACGGATTACATTTTCCCGATGTACAATATCCGCTTTATTGCTCTTGGTGACAACGTGGATACCGCAAACAGCGAAAGCTCCGGTATGGATATGATGCCCATCATGAACGTGTTCAACGAATGGCACGCGGCGAATACCAGTAAGAAGATCCGTGCTGTCATTGAAACCAACGCAAAGGCGGGAAAGTACAGAGCGTGTTATGCTCCCTACGGATATGTAAAGGGCGAGGATGAAAACCGTCTGCCCGTTCGTGACGAGCCTGCGGCAAGCAATGTACGCCGTATGTTTGAAATGAGGGCAAGCGGTATCAGTCCCAATAAGATTGCGGAAACCTTTAATGATGAGGGAATCCCGATTCCATCCGATTATAAGGAACAGAAATTTGGTATTCCTAACACTCGGCGTTCCCATCATCTTTGGTCGTGCAGTACGGTAAAGCAAATTATTACCAATCCCATTTACCTCGGACACCTCGTACAGATGCGTACAACGACCGTTTCCTACAAGAACAAGAAAACGGTCAAGCGTGATCCCGAGGATGTGGTGACGGTGTATAACACTCACGAAGCCATTGTTACGCAGGAACTTTGGGATAAGTGCCGTGAGATGGAAGCATCGGTCAGTCAGGGTAAGAAAACCAGAAGAGGAACGACACTTCCGCTTTCCGGTCTGGTGTTCTGTTGTGACTGCGGTTCCAAGATGCATTCCGGTTGGAACAACACAAGGCATTCAAGAAAAGGTCCGAGAATCCATTACCGTGAAAACTTCAAGTGCGGAAGTTATGCCAAGTTTGGAGACCGTGCCTGTTCCAGTCATTACATCAAGATGGACACACTGAACAAGATTGTTTTGGAGGATATTCGTTCCAAGATGAGTCTTGTTCAGACGGATGAAGCAAAAGCAAGAGCAGAATTTCTGAAACGCTGTGAGCAGATTACGGCAACAGAAACCGCACAGGACAGGAAACGTGCCAATCAGATAAACCGCCGTTTGGGAGAGCTGGAAAAGCTCATAACGGCGGCTTATGAGGATAAGGTTGCAGGCAAAATTCCCGAGGATATTTGTGTCAGCCTTCTCAATCGGTATGTTGAAGAAAAGAACAAGCTGAAAGCCGAGCTTTCCGAGATTGAGAAAAGGCAGGCAGAAGTCAATAAGGATAAAGCCGATGTTGATGAGTTTATCCGCAGACTGAAAGCCTATATGGAAGTGCCTGAGCTTACTCGTGAGATGTGTATGGAACTGATTGAGTTTGTGACAGTGGATAAATGCCCCGGTAAGTACAGCAAAGCACCGAGAGAGATCCACATATATTACAAGCTTATCGACAAACAGCCGATACCCGAGAAAAAATACACCAATAACTCAACTTGTGAGGATTGTTGATATTCACTACGCTGAACATATATACCCATATCACTGACAATATGCAGCGCTCCGCCGCCGACAAAATCGAGCGGTGTTTCGGCAGAAATGAGGGCGCTTTGGGCGAGGAAAGGAAAGAGGAAAGATACCACCCCGGTCGAATTCACGCCGTACAAGCCCAAAATACGCAAGCCTGGGACGGGTTGTGTCACGATGATTAACGACCACCTCTACGAGGGACGGTACACACCAACCAATGCCTACGGTAAGCGGGAAAGCCACAATATCTACGCGAAAACAAGAGAAGAATGTGAAGAAAAGCTGGCAGAAATGATTGCAGAGGTTAAGGCGCAAATCAAGGCGGAAAAAGAGAAAATGACAGGGTGACCGAAAAAGTCACTCTGTCAAAATTTGAGATGCTGTAGACAAAGAAATAATCAATCAAGGATTATATAAGGATTCCCTATTAAATCCACAAGTTCTTTTCGTTCCTTTTTTTCTTTTTCAGACTCGATATTATTATATAACTCATATACCATATCCGTTAATTGTTCAGATGCCCGAAAACAAGTAATATCATCTAAGTAATCATTTACCATAGCAATATCAAGATCTAATGGTTTGACAGCCGCAATTATCTTCTTTACATTAGAACGAGATTTGGTTTTTGATAAAAAGACAATTAGTTCTTTAACTGCGATGCTTTCCAGTTTAATAGACTCGTACATTTTTCCGAAATCCTGTGAATAGAATAATTTAGTTGCATTTGAGGTGTAACTTAATTCAGTTGTGTAAATTCTCAACTCTGTAGCTTTGTTATCAATAATCTTATAATAGTCATAAGATGTTTACAATAAGTAATTAATATATAATTTTTTTGCGTTTGAAAGATCACAAGGATTACTGAAACAATCGCCAGTGAATTCGACTTGTAGAATATTTGAAAAATAATTAGTAAAAAGGTTGATGAGTTCATTTGAATTATAATCTGGGGAAAATTCTCCGTATCGATGCTTATTATAATAGTCTTGGAATACCTCTAACAGCCTGATTTTGTTACTTTTAAGTTTATAGTCTGGGACTGATTTTTTTATGAGTTCATGGAGAGCTATATGCTTGTGCTCTTTCAACGACTTTGGCAAATCATCAAAATCTTTGGTTTGATTTATTAAAAACATGCATAATAATATCTTTTGTAATCTTTCTATACCTACTGCACCATTATACAATATTTTATTGATTTTGAAATGTTCACTAAATGATTTTAAGGAGTACATTTCTCTCATAGACTCATATATAAATTCTCCAGCAATCTCTATCTCTCTGCCCATATTAAAGTTTTTGAAATAGTTGACTTCGCCCATTTCTCGTCTAATACTCATACAATGAACCTCCGCAAGTAAAAAAATAGAAGAGCCGCAAGGTTATTCCTTGCGGCTCTCTTGCGGTAAAAACCGCCTAATTGGTCGGAGTGAAGGGACTCGAACCCCCGGCATCCTGCTCCCAAAGCAGGCGCGCTACCAACTGCGCTACACCCCGATATATTTGATTTTTTACTTTGTTATTTTTGCGAAACACAGCATAACAGTCCGCTGCGCTTCCCTCAAAAACATAGTCGCACTGCTCGCTTGGAGCGCGTCGCATTGCTCGTTGTTTTTTCACCTCAGAGCTTCGCCTGAATCGTCCGCAGGACGCGGCGAACCTCTTCGCCCAACTGCGCTACACCCCGATATATTTGATTTTTTACTTTGTTATTCTTGCGAAACAAAGCATAACAGTCCGCTTTTCGCACGAAAATGTATTGAATTCCGGCTGAATGCTTAGATATTATACATTTTTAAACTTTGTTTGTCAACGCCGACTATTGCTATTTTGCTTTAACGGTTGTATTATAAATTCGGTGAATGAAATGAACAAAGAACTTACGCGCGAAATGATTAAATATTTAAACGGAGACGTAAAACGCATTAACCATATGCTTAAGGTGCGTGCCTTTTCCGAACTGATTGCCGACGGAGAAAAAACAGACGGAAAAATAAAGGATATTTTACTTTCTGCTGCCGCGGTGCACGATATCGGAATACATATCTGTGAGAAAAAATACGGCAGTACGGCAGGTGCTTATCAGGAAAAGGAGGGACCGAGTGAAGCTCGTAAGCTTATGACCTCTCTCGGCTTTTCTAAGGACGATATTGAACGTGTGTGTTATCTTGTGGCGCATCACCACACATATACCGATGATATGTCACCGGATTACAGAATTTTGATTGAAGCGGATTTTATCGTAAACGCATTTGAGGATTCACTCGACAAAAAAGCCGTAAGTGCGGCAAGAAAAAATATTTTCAGAACGGAAACAGGCAAAAAGCTGTTGGATGAAATGTATTTGGAGAAGCATTGTGAAGAATAATATCGGATTTATTTGCCCTGTGTGCAAAAAGCCACTTGTAAAAAACGAAAAAAGTTATATTTGCGAAAACAGACATAATTTTGATATTGCAAAGAGCGGTTATGTCAATTTGCTGACGGGCAGCAGTCGAAAAAATCACGGTGATAATCGCCTTATGACGGATTCGCGCAGAGAATTTTTGTCCAAAGGATATTATGAGCCGCTGAGACGTGCTCTGTGCGATACCGTAAAGAAGTACGCCGCCCAAAAGGGAAATGTGCTTGACTGCGGCTGCGGCGAGGGGTATTACACAAAGGCTGTTGCCGATGTGTTGCCGTATTCTTCGGTTTTCGGTACGGATATTTCCAAGGACGAGCTGACCGTTGCCGCAAAACGCGCCAAAAATGTCGATTTTGCGGTGGCGAGTTCTTTTTCTCTTCCCTTTGCGGATTCGAGCATTGATATTTTACTCGAAATTTTTTCGCCGTACTGCGGTGCCGAATTTAAAAGAGTATTGAAAAAAGATGCTGCTTTTATAATGGTGATACCACTTGAAAATCATTTGTGGGAGTTGAAGTGCGCCGCATATGACACACCTTATAAAAATGAGGTTTCGGACACATACCTTGACGGCTTTGATTTTACAGACAGAATCGACGTAAAATATAAATTCGATTTAAATTCAGGCGAGGATATATCTTCTCTTTTTAAAATGACTCCTTACTATTACAAAACCGGAGTTAAAGAACAAAAGAGGGTAGAGGAGCTGGAAAAGCTTTCGGTTAGTGCCGAATTCGGTATACTTGTCTACCGCAAAATATGATGTTGCAGTTTTTTAAAATATAAAGTATAATAATGCTTGTAATAAAAACAGGGGTGTGAATGTCTTGGAAAAAAACAAGGTTAAAGTAACTATTGCCGGAGTTGACTATGCTCTCACGACTGAGGAGACTCCCGAATATACTACTATGCTCGCTGCCGAAATCGACGAAAAGATGAAAGAGCTTCGCGCTGCAAATCCGTTTATTTCAACGAATCAGGCGGCTGTTTTGATAGCACTTGATTATGCCAACAATGCTAAAAAGGCAGAGCAGAGCGCCGATAATCTCCGTGCCCAGATAAAGGATTATCTTGAGGATGCGTCTCAGTCGAAGTCAGAAAGAGACTTCTATAAGCGCGAGATAGACCGCCTTAAAACAGAGCAAAAAGCCGGAGCGGCGCAGATAAATCTGTTCTCTTCCGAAAAAGAGCCGGATTCCGATAAATGATAAGGCCCGAGATATTGGCTCCCGCAGGCAGCTTTGAAGCATTAACTGCCGCGGTAAGAAGCGGAGCGGACGCCGTGTATTTCGGCACCGGCAACTTTAACGCGCGCAGAAACGCCTCGAATTTTTCGGGGGACGATTTGCAGCGCGCGGTGGATTTTTGCCACGAAAGAAATGTTAAAGTTCATATAACCTTAAATACTCTTGTTAAAGACAGCGAAATGTCGGAGCTTAAGGAAAGCGTCAGGCGTATCTGCAAAAGCGGTGCAGATGCGCTTATTTTGCAGGACATCGGCGTTTTGCGCGTCGTAAAGGATATTTGTCCCGATATAGAGCTGCACGCCTCCACCCAAATGTCGGTGGGAACGTTGGACGGCATACGTACTCTTGCCGATTTAGGATTCTCAAGAGCTGTTTTGCCTCGCGAATTATCAAAAGACGAGATTAAATATCTGTGCGAAAACTCGCCGATTGCGCTTGAAATGTTCGTCCACGGGGCGCTTTGTATGTGCGTTTCCGGGCAATGTCTCTTGAGTGCGTTTTTAGGGTCGCGAAGCGGCAACCGCGGTCTGTGCGCTCAGCCCTGCCGGCTTCCTTTTGCGGCGGAAAACGGAACGGGGCATGATTTGAGCTTAAAGGATTTATCGCTTATCGAGTACGCACCGATACTGTCAAAAACGGGAATATCATCTTTCAAAATAGAGGGCAGAATGAAACGTCCCGAGTATGTCGCAGCTGCTGTTACGGCTCTGAAAAATTCGCTGTTGGGGGAGTATTCAAGCGAGAATTCCGAAGATCTTTGCTCCCTGTTTTCACGCTCAGGATTTACAAAGGGATATTACGAAAATGCTCTGGGCAGAAATATGTTCGGTTTCCGCGAAAAGGAAAATGTAACCTCTGCTACTGCCTCGCTTCTCAAAAAATATGAGCGTATTTACGAAAAAGAGTGTGCGGTTTACAGGGTGCATTTTGTTCTCTCTGTGAAATCCGATAAGAAAATCAGCCTTACGGCTTCCGCAAATGATTTAAGCGTTACTGTTTTATCCGAAAGCCTGCCGCAAAAAGCCGTAAACAGACCTTTTACCAAAGAAGAGGCTCTTTTGAGACTTAAAAAATGCGGCGGAACCGTATTTTCATTCGGCGATGCCGACATCTGTATAGACGACGGCTTGAGTGTGTCGGCAGCCGAAATGAATGCGCTCCGCAGGGAGGCTCTGCTTCGCCTTGCCGACAGGCTTAAAGAACGAGCACCGTACCGCATAAACAAAGCTAATATTATTTTTCAAAATCGCAAGCCGAATAAAAAGCCGCAGACGTATATTTCGTTCCGCGATACATCCGCCATTCCCCAAAATGTGGAATGTGATAAGCTTTTTATTCCGCTGTCTTCAAGGCCGGAGCTTTTTAAAAAGTATTCCGCAGGTGCAGTTTTGCCGAGGGGTATATTCGGTAATTTTGACGAGATTGTCGAGAGGCTTATAAAAAGCGGCGCAAGGTATGCCCTTTGTAATACGCTCGATTCGGTTGCAGCGGCAAAAAAGGCGGGTGTTCAGATAATAGGCGGACCGTTTTTAAATATTTTTAACTCGGTTTCTCTGTCCGAAATTCAAAAGCTCGGAGCGGCGGAATGCGTGCTCTCATATGAAATGACTTTGAAACAGCTGACTGCGCTTGAGGGAGAATGTCGGCGCGGTGTTTGCGTCTACGGCAGAGTACCGCTTATGCTCACAAGAAATTGTCCGGTAAAAAACGGGAAAAGCTGTCGCGAGTGCGGCGGAAAATCCTTTTTACGCGACAGAAAGGGTATTGAATTTCCGGTTCGCTGTACAAATGGATTTTCCGAACTGTTCAATTCAAGACCCATATATATGGCAGACAGAATGAGCGAAGTCAAAAACGCGGATTTTGTGCTTTTGGAGTTTACAACCGAGGACAAAGAACAGATAAGCTCGGTGCTCAAAGCGTATCAAAACGGTTCTTCGCCGGAAATTGAATTTACCCGCGGACTTTTGTACCGCGGCGTGGAATAAAAGCAAAGAATTTTTTATGTGTAAAAATTAAAACGGAGCTGTAAGACTTTGCGTTTTCAGCCCCGTTTATTTTATGCTTTTTTACTTGTACTTTTCGCACAGATATTCCATAGCTTTTTTGTATCCGTCAAATCCGAGCCCTATAAAGTGCGCCTCGCACGCCATACCGGCGTATGAAATATGTCTGAATTTCTCGCGTTCGTTAACGTCCGAAATGTGTACCTCGCAAGCCGGTATGGAAACGGCTTTCAGCGCGTCGAGTATTGCAACGCTTGTGTGGGTGTATGCCGCCGGATTTATGACTATACCGTCGAATTTACCTAATGCGTCCTGTATTTTGTCTACTATATCGCCCTCGTGGTTTGATTGATAGCACTCAACCTCGGCGTGAAGCTCTGCGCCCCAGACGTTTATCTGATTTATGAGGGCCTCGTAATTTCTGTCGCCGTAAATCGCAGGCTCTCTTATGCCGAGCATATTGATGTTCGGACCGTTAATTACAAGTATTTTCATTTTGCAGCTCCTTTAAAATATTGTTCGCAACATTTTCTATCGTGTCATTTCCGTCCGCCTCAATATCACAGAATTTTCTGTAAAGCGGAAGCCTTTTTTTGAACATCTCGTTAAGGTCGTTGCTCTGCGACAGCGGCCTGCCGTCTGTCGGCAGATAAGAGGTGCTGCGGTTTAAAAAGATTATCGTTCCGTTTTGTTTCAGAGCGTCGAAGTTATCATCGTTTACAACGACTCCGCCGCCTGTTGAAATTACCTTGCCGCTGAGCTTGCCCGCCGCAAGCACCGCCTCGTGCTCATATTTTCTGAAGAGCTTTTCACCGCCGTTTGCAAATATGTCGGGAATGGGTTTGCCGACGTTCTTTACTATCATCTCATCTGTGTCTATAAAGTCGCGGTTCAAGGCCTCGGCGATTCTTTTTCCGACAGTCGTTTTGCCGGAACCGGGCATACCTATTAAAATAATATTCTTCATCTCAAGTGAGAGCTTATGATATATATCGTCAATTTTACTGTCGGGTATTTTTGTATTTAAAAACAACTCGGCAGCTCTTTTGGCCTGAGCAACAAGCATTGAAAGACCGCTCAGTGCTTTGATATTCCGCTTTTCAGCGTCAAGTATCAGCTTGGTCTTTTGCGGATTATACACTATATCCAGAACACCGGAAAGATTTTTAAATCCGTCAAGCGATAAAGCCGATTTCAGATTGTTCGGATACATTCCCACGGGCGTTGTGTTTACGATTATGTCCGCGTCAAAATGTCTGTCGATATTTTCGTAATTGTTTTCTCCCGAGCGTGAAATATTGACAATTTCGCGCGCTTTTTTATCCTTCAGCACCGCTATCACCGTTAAAGATGCGCCGCCGGAACCCAAAACGAGACATTTTTTGTTTTCTGCCGATATTCCGGAAACATCAATTAAATATGAAAACCCGTCGTAATCCGTGTTATATCCCGTAAGCGTGCCGTCCTTTTCGGCAACTATCGTGTTAACGCTCCCTATTTTCTCGGCGGAGGGCGAAAGACGGTCGAGATAGGGGATGACGGCTTTTTTATACGGAATTGTAACATTTATGCCATCCCAACTTCTGTTTTTAAAAAAGTCGTCAAGCTCATTCTTTTGCTTCTCAAACAATCTGTATTCATAATCGCCGAGCAGAGCATGTATCTGCGGCGAAAAGCTGTGACCTAATTTTTCACCCAAAAGTCCGTACATATAAGTCTCCGTTTCAATCAGTATTTAATAAGAAGCGACAGAGTACCCGCCACTATCAGTACAAGTCCCAGAAAAGCTTTTTTTGAAAGCTTTTCTTTTAATATTATATATGAAAAGGCTACGGTTACAACGATGCTCAATTTGTCTATCGGTGCAATGATGCTTGCGGGGCCGTTTTTCAGGGCTCCGTAATAGCAAAGCCATGAGCCGCCTGTGGTGAACCCCGAAAGGACCAAAAACAGCCAGCTCTTTTTATCAATGTTCTTGATTTCGCTCTGCTTCTTTTCCGCAAAGACCAAAATCCACGCCATCAGAAGAACAACCACGGTTCTTATCGCCGTGCCGAGATTTGATTCAACGTCCTCTATGCCGATTTTCCCGAAAATCGATGTTAAGGCCGCAAAAACAGCGGAGAACATGGCATATACAAGCGAAGCTCCACTCCTTTTGTCGGCGGAGGAATTATCTGTTTTTTTCTTTTCTATCATAAGAAATGTTCCTGTGCCGATAAGAACCATACCTATTATTTTAACTGCGGTCAGCTTTTCTCCGAGAAAAATCAGGGCAAGTATCATTGTAAGTACCGTACTTGACTTATCGATTGGAGTTACCTTGTTTACGTCGCCGAGACGCAAAGCCTTAAAATAGCAAAGCCAAGAAGCCCCGGTGGACAGTCCCGATAAAATCAAAAATATAAACGTTTTGACGCTTATATCCTTTATTTCGGATGCTGATCCGACAATAAAAACCATCAGCCACGAAAACAACAGCACAACTATTGTGCGCAGAGCTGTGGCAAGATTTGAGTTGACGTTCCGTAAGCCGATTTTAGCAAGAATTGCCGTTATTCCGGCAAATCCGGCAGATAAAAATGCTAAAACGAGCCACATAAAAACACCTCTTATAAGCAGCTGTATAATTATTTGCCTGATTTTTCATTGTAAAAAAATCGCAGCGTTACGGTTTCGGTGTCATCAACGCTTGTTGCATCGGTTTTATAAGCCTTGTAACTTACAAGACAGCCGCCGTCGGTCCATACAACGTCTATATCTCCGTTCTCGTCTGCCATATCAACGACTTTTTTTCCGTTTCCGCGAGCGGACATAAGAAAAGGGGAGTACCGTCTGTAAACGGTCATATTCCATTCGCCCGAGCCCGGTTCGCTGTCTATTATAATAGTATGGCGCTTGTCATCCGATGTGGCTTTTTTTACGGTATCGGTGTATAATATTCCGTCAATTGTAATACCGGCAAGGCAAAGCATTATGCAAATTATTATCGAAAGCACTCTTAAAAAAATCCGTGTTCCTTTGCTTTTAAAACGGCCTCGGTGATTTTTAACAACAAGAAAGCATAAGACCGTGAAGCTGACGGCACATACTATAATAAGTATACCGATATAAGAAATAAGCCGCTTAGAGCCTATAAAAAGCGATGCGGAAAAGACCTCAAGAAGCAGGTCCGAGAGCATAAGTAAAAACGACGCCGTTCCGATTCCGAAAAATACTTTTTCCTCTGTTCGCATAAGTGCCTCCTTTGATTTTTATATACATTATATAGTTGTCAGCCTTTGCCGTCAACACAAAATCGGCGGAAACACCGCATCAAATCGGTTTTTTAAAACATTGACGCCGCAAAGTGTGGAATTATTAAAAAAACACCAAAATTACGGAAAAATATTCTCTTTTTATAGTTGACAACCGCAAAAACATATAGTAAAATGTCATTAAATAATGAGTGACAACTCAAATAATTGAAATAAGAGGGATTTAATTATGAAAAAGTTCTTAGCAGTATTGCTTTCCTTAGTGATGGCATTTTCATTCTGCCTCCCGGCTTTTGCTGAAGACACTACTGCAGGCGGCGGCGGAATCGGCGACATACTCGGCGGTATCACTCTTCCCGATGTTGATATAGGCGGAGCTGTCGATACCATTAAGCAGCTTGTCGGCATCATCATCAACAGCAACGGCAAGATGGATGAGGCTGTTATCGCAGAAATAATCACCATTCTTGGTAAACTTGCCAATAGCGGTAAAGTTACACCTGAGACTTTACTTAAAATTCTTAACGCTCTTACCAAGGGCGGCAATTCCGGCGGAAGCACTCCGAAACCCGACGCTCCGGCGGGCGGCTCCGTAAGAAGTGCTCTTGATTCTCTCACCAATGAACAAAGAAGCTATATAGCAGATGTTATTGAAAGCTACCTTCTCTCAGACTTCGATAACAATCCTTATATGCCCGATGCCGATGGCAATCCTACTGCTTACAACCCGGCAAAGGTTACGGCTCTTATCAATGCTATGAGCAGAATGGATTATGCCGACATCCAGAAGGTTCTTGATGAACTTCATGCTACTCAGCCGGCTCCCGAGGGAGAAGACGAGTATGTTCCCGCTCTTTCCGACGGCGCTTACGCTGCTCTTTCAGCCGAGGTTGTTCGTCAGGAAGAGGTTTCCAAGAACAATGCAGCAACTGCAGGCCCGACAGAGGCTACCACAAGTGCTATCGACGGCGTTAAGGGCTTCATCGGTAAGGCTTTTGAGACAATTAAGGGTCTCTTCGGCGGCGGAAGCAACGGCGGAGATTCAAACACAACAACCAAGAAGTCAACAACTTCTAAGGGCGGCTCTTCAACCACAAAAGGTAAGATTCCGCAGACCGGTGACGTTGCTCTCTTCTCAGTAGCAGGTGTAGCTGTGGCAGCAGGTATTGCTCTTGTTCTCACAAAGAAGAAAAAAGAGGATAAATAATTAACCCTGTAATTATTACAAGCGGCTTTGTAAAGGCAAAGCCGCTTGATTTTTTTTGCCGGATGTATTAAAATATAAATGTCTCAAGATTTAAAAGCAATATGAAAGGAACTGCACATTTTGTGCTTTTGCTTAATTTATGATACTGACGATCGATATCGGTAATACTAATATTACTTTCGGAGTGTTTGACGGCGATAAGCTGAGCTTTGTTTCGCGACTTGCTACCGAGCGTAACAGAACTGACGATCAGTTTGCCGTTGAATTTCTTGCCGTGTTTAAAATGCATGATTTGGAGCCGGCTGAAATTACCGGAGCTGTTTTAAGCTCTGTTGTTCCTGAGCTTACCGGGAAAATTAAAACAGCGGTTAATAAGGTGTGCGGCATTGAGTCTGTTATAATAGCCCCCGGTGTAAAAACAGGGCTTAATATTTTAATAGATAATCCGGCAGAGCTCGGCGCCGACCTTGTAGCAGGTGCGGTAGGAGCTATGGCGAGATATGAAATGCCCGCATTTGTCATTGACCTCGGCACAGCCACAAAAATATACGCAGTTGATGAGCATGGCGGCTATCACGGCGGCACAATAGCACCGGGTGTTGAAATCTCTATGAAAGCACTTTCGGGGCAGGCTTCTCTCTTACCGTCATTTTCACTTGCTTCTCCGCCGCATGCCTGTGCCACTAATACGATAGAGTGTTTGCAGTCGGGCATCATTTTCGGCACCGCAGATATGATTGACGGCATGCTTGACCGTTTTGCAAAACAGCTCGGTGAGCCGAAAACCATTGTTGCAACAGGTGGGCTTTCCTCCTATGTAATAGGATATTGCCGTCACAATATAATTCATGATGACAATCTTCTTTTATACGGGCTTAAAGCCATTTACGATAGAAACAGTAATTAACCGTAATTAAAAATTAAATATCGTATCCAGTTTTTACATAGTTTATTATTTTGCGTTGCATCCGCTCTGCGGAGCAGCAGCAAGGAGGATTATATATGTCAAAAACCACAAACAAGGCAAGGATGCAAAAAACCGTTCGCTTAGTCGAACTGGCTCTCCTTACCGCAATCATCGCCGTTATGACCTTCACGCCGATAGGCTATTTGAAGCTCGGGCCGCTTGAACTGACACTTATTATGGTACCTGTTATCATAGGCGCAGTTACTTTAGGGCCTGCCGCAGGAGCCTTTTTGGGGCTCGTTTTCGGTGCATCGAGCTTTATTCAATGCTTTTCTCTGAGCGCATTCGGTGCGATACTTATTTCTATAAGCGTATTTAAAACGCTTGTTGTTTGCGTAGTTCCTCGCGTGCTTGCAGGTTGGCTCACAGGTCTCATTTTTAACGCCGTGACAAAAAAGACAAAAAAAGACGGTGCCAATTACCTTGTCGCGAGTATCTGCGGCTCGGCTTTTAACACTATCTTTTTCCTTGGATTTTTAGCTTTGTTGTTTATAAATACAACCTTTACGCCCGAGCAGTCAGCCGCTCTCGGCGGAGCTGAAAATATTCTCACCACCGTTATAGGTATAGCGGCGGGAATCAACGCTCCCATTGAGCTTGTTGTGTGCGCCGTTCTCGGTTCTGCGATAGGTAAAGGCCTGTCTATCGGACTCAAAAAAATCTAAGCAAAAATAAAGCGCTTTTAAGGATAACCCTTAAAAGCGCTTTTTCTCTCTCTTGTAGATTATATTCTTGCTACGCCGGATTTTACGGCTGCGTCATAAACCGCTTTCGCAACGGTTTTCCCTATTCTGTCATCAAATGCTTTCGGTAAAATGTACTCGGCGGAAAGCTCATCATCAGAGACAAGCGAAGCTATCGCTCTTGCTGCGGCTACCTTCATTTCCTCGTTTATTTCGGAAGCTCGGCAGTCAAGTGCTCCGCGGAAGATTCCGGGGAACGCAAGTACATTGTTGATTTGGTTGGGATAATCGCTTCTGCCCGTGCCGACAACGGCGGCACCTGCGGCTTTTGCCTTATCGGGCAGTATTTCCGGAACAGGATTTGCCATGGGAAGTACGATGGGATTTTCAGCCATGGAGGCGACCATTTCTTCTGTTACGATTCCGGGAGCCGAAACGCCTATGAATATGTCTGCACCCTTGAATGCGTCGGCAAGAGAACCGCTCTTGTGCTCCTTATTCGTGATTTTCGCGATTTCCCTCTGTGCGGGATTTAGCTTTTCATCGCCGTCACAAATAATGCCGCGACTGTTGCACATAATTACATTTTTGATTCCCTGACTTATGAGCAGCTTTGCAATGGCTATGCCTGCCGCGCCCGCACCGGAAAAGACGGCCGTACAGTCCTTGAGCTCTTTTTTAACGACTCTGAGCGCATTTATTATTGCTGCGGCAACAACTACCGCTGTGCCGTGCTGATCGTCATGAAAAATCGGAATATCTGTTTTTTCCTTGAGTTTGCGTTCTATTTCAAAGCATCTCGGAGCAGCAATGTCCTCAAGATTTATTCCGCCGAAGCTGCCTGCGAGGAGAGAAATACAGTTTACAATCTCGTCAACATCCTTTGAACGCACACAGAGCGGTATGGCGTCAACGTCTCCGAATTCCTTAAAGAGAACGCATTTGCCCTCCATTACGGGCATACCGGCTTCGGGTCCTATGTCTCCGAGTCCGAGAACCGCCGTTCCGTCCGTTACAACGGCCACGGTATTCCAACGTCTTGTGAGCTCATAAGACTTGCTTATGTCCTTTTGTATTTCAAGGCACGGCTGTGCTACACCGGGTGTGTAGGCGAGCGATAGCGCGTCCTTACTGTCTGCTTTGGCGCGTGTTTTGATTTCTATTTTTCCGTGCCATTCATAATGTTTTTTGAGAGATTCCTTAGCGTAATCCATTTTTTTCAGGCCTTTCCGGCTACAGCTTTAATTAAGTCGGATGTCTTATGTAGCCTGATAAGACATTCGCGGCAGAATTATTCGGACTTTTTACGGCAAGTTAATACAACGGCGGCGATGCATATAAAAGCACCGGCAAGAACGCAGATGAAATAGGCGGTAAAGAATTCCCTGTTAAAGAAGAATCCTAAAAGTGCCGTAAATATTGCAACAAAAATCAAATATATGCCGAATATTCTGCACAGCTTTTTTGTATCGAAATTATTCCTCAGCTCATTGTCGGGCGAGGCGCTTCCGACGACAAAATTCTCCGCTTTGCCGCTCACCATCGGAATTCCAAGTCCCAAAAAGAGCAAACCTATTGCTATTGAAATTACCTTCATTACCCATCAACCTCTACTTTTGTATACGCATTTAAAATACATTTTAACATTTTTGCTTTTTGTTGTAAATGTGCAATCTAAATAAAAACCATTGAATTTGGGCTGAGTATATTCATCTTGCGGCACAGTAGTGGCATTTTATCTCGGATTCTGATATTTTAAGCAAGCGAAAGCCCGGCACAAAGCATCGGCCGAAAAAACGATTGTAAAATCGTACAAAAACCGCCGCGCCGAACCGCTTAATTTGTTTATGGCTATAAATGTTAAAATAATAACAATTTACCATTGACAAACATTTAACAATAAGCTATGATTTTATCAGTAAGTAATTACTGATAGTGAGGTCAAAGATATGCGAGAGCAGGCTTTGCCTGTCCGTGAAATATCAAGGCAGGCACTTTATAGATTACCTTTTTATTTGTCATATCTCAAAAAGGCGGAGGCTGACGGGGTATTGTATATATCCGCGCCGAAGGTGGCGGCAGACCTTGACCTTAATGAGGTTCAAGTAAGAAAGGACATTGCAAAGGTAAGCTCCTGTGCGGGAAAGCCTAAAATCGGGTATGAGACCGCGAAGCTTATAAAGGATTTGGAAAAATTCCTCGGCTACGACAACACAACCGATGCCGTTGTAGTAGGAGTCGGAAGCCTCGGCAGCTCGCTTTTACATTACGACGGATTTTCCGAATGCGGGTTTCGTATAGTTGCGGGATTTGACGCGGTAAACTTTGACGAAGAGCCGTTCAAAAAGGAAAAGCCAGTCTTTCCAATGCGAAAGCTCGGCGAGCTTTGCGAAAGACTCAAGGTGCATATGGCGGTTATAGCTGTGCCGGCGGACAGTGCTCAGGATGTTTGCGACGAGCTTGTCAAAAGCGGAATACTTGCAATTCTTAATTTCACTCCGGTTCATCTTACAGCAGGTCCGGGCATACTTATACAGAATATGAATATTGCTTCGGCTTTGGCGGTTCTTTCCTCTCATATCAGAAAAGAACTTTTGTAAATTTTGTAATATCTGAAAAGGAGATTATATACCTATGGAAACTCAAAACAAGCATGAGATTGTCGATTCGGTAGAAAAACTCGAAGCCCTTCTCGCAAGAGTCAGAGAGGCAGAAAAGATTTTTGCGACTTATTCTCAGGAGCAGGTCGATAAGATCTTTAAAGCGGCGGCTATCGCAGCAAACAAAGCGAGAATCCCGCTTGCCAAAATGGCTGTTGAAGAGACGGGAATGGGCGTAGTCGAAGATAAGATAATCAAAAACCACTATGCCGCAGAATATATCTACAATGCATATAAAAATACAAAGACATGCGGTGTAATAGAGGAAGACAGCGCGTTTGGTATGAAAAAGGTTGCAGAGCCGATAGGCGTCGTTGCGGCGGTTATCCCCACCACCAACCCTACATCTACCGCAATTTTCAAGACCTTAGTTTGTCTTAAAACCAGAAACGGCATTATTATAAGCCCACACCCGAGAGCGAAAAAGTCCACAATAGAGGCTGCAAAAATCGTTCTTGAAGCGGCAGTTAAAGCCGGTGCTCCGGAGGGCATAATAGGCTGGATAGACGTTCCGTCGCTTGATATGACAAATCTTCTTATGCAGGAGGCCGATATAATACTTGCTACGGGCGGCCCCGGAATGGTTAAAGCCGCATATTCGTCGGGCAAACCGGCTCTCGGCGTCGGTCCGGGCAATACCCCCGCAATTATTGATGATACCGCCGACGTAGTTTTGGCTGTAAACTCCATAATCCATTCGAAAACCTTTGACAACGGTATGATTTGTGCTTCCGAGCAGTCGTGCATCGTACACGAAAAAATATATAAAAAGGTTAAGGACGAATTTTTATATCGCGGTTGCTATTTCCTTAAAAAGGATGAGCTTGATAAGGTAAGAAAGACAATTATCATAAACGGCGCGCTTAACGCAAAGATAGTCGGTCAGCCGGCATATAAGATAGCTGCACTCGCAGGCGTTACAATCCCCGAAACAACAAAGGTCTTGATAGGTGAGGTCGAGAGTGTTGACATTTCCGAGGAATTTGCTCACGAAAAGCTCTCTCCCGTGCTTGCCATGTATAAGGCTAAGGACTTTGAGGACGCACTTTCAAAGGCTGAGCATCTTATAGCCGACGGCGGTTACGGTCACACCTCATCCGTATATCTTAATGCTGTTACCGAAAAGGATAAGCTTGCCGAATTCTCCGAGAGGATGAAAACCTGTCGTATACTTGTTAATACACCTTCTTCACAGGGCGGTATCGGTGACCTTTACAACTTCAAGCTTGCTCCGTCGCTTACACTCGGCTGCGGTTCTTGGGGCGGCAACTCGGTTTCCGAGAATGTCGGCGTAAAGCATCTCATCAATATCAAAACTGTTGCAGAAAGAAGGGAAAATATGCTTTGGTTCCGCGCTCCGCAGAAAGTATATTTCAAAAAAGGCTGCCTTCCCGTTGCTCTCAATGAGCTTCGTGACGTTATGGGTAAGAAAAAGGCGTTTATAGTAACCGACTCGTTCCTTTATAATAACGGTTATACAAAGCCTGTTGAGGATAAGCTTGACGAGCTTGGTATTCAGCACACTTGCTTCTCGGAAGTTGCTCCCGACCCGACTCTTCAGTGCGCTCGCAAGGGTACCGATATGATGCGTCATTTTGAGCCCGATACAATTATCGCAATCGGCGGCGGCTCCGCAATGGATGCAGCAAAAATTATGTGGGTAATGTATGAGCATCCGGATGTTGACTTCTCTGATATGGCTATGGACTTTATGGATATCCGCAAGAGAGTTTATACATTCCCGAAGATGGGTGAGAAAGCATATTTCATAGCTGTACCCACCTCGGCAGGTACAGGCTCGGAGGTTACTCCTTTTGCGATAATCACAGATGCCGACACCGGCGTTAAATGGCCGCTTGCCGACTATGAGCTTATGCCCAATATGGCAATAGTCGATGCCGATATGATGATGAATGCTCCGAAAGGTCTGACTTCGGCTTCAGGTATCGATGCCGTTACACACTGCCTTGAAGCTTATGCTTCGGTAATGGCTACCGATTACACCGACGGTATTGCAATTCGCGCTCTTCAGATGATATTTGAATATCTTCCGAGAGCATATGATAACGGCCCCAATGACCCTGTAGCACGTGAAAAGATGGGCAATGCCGCTACTATGGCAGGTATGGCTTTTGCCAACGCCTTCCTCGGCGTATGCCACTCCATGGCACATAAGCTCGGCGCATTCCACCATCTTCCTCACGGTATAGCCAACGCTCTTTTAATAGATTATGTTCTTCGCTTCAATGCCGCCGAGGTTCCTACGAAGATGGGTACCTTCCCGCAGTATGACCATCCGCACACACTTGAAAGATATTGCGAGGTTGCCGACGCTCTCGGTGTAAAGGGCAAGAATAACGAAGAGAAGCTTGACAATCTTATTAAGAAAATAGACGAACTCAAGGACCGCATAGGAATTAAGAAGAGCATCAAGGAATACGGCGTTGATGAAAAATACTTCCTTGACACACTTGACCAAATGGTTGAACAGGCATTTAACGATCAGTGCACGGGTGCTAACCCCAGATATCCGCTTATGAGCGAAATCAAAGAGATGTACCTTAAAGCATATTACGGTAAATAAGGGAGGATTATTTTATGGAACTCAAAAAAGTTATTGCAGTCAGAACGGCAAAAACAGTTTACAGAGACGGTGACAAAGCCATTAAGGTTTTCGGTGACGAATACAAAAAATCCGATATTTTAAACGAGGCCTTGAATCAGGCGCGTGTTGAAGAAACCGGCATTCCTATGCCGAAGCTCATAGAGGTTTGCAAGCTTGACGGCAAATGGGCAATTGTTTCAGATTATATCGAAGGCAAAACTCTTCAGCAGCTTATGGACGAAAATCCTGCTAAGACAGAGGAATATCTTGACCTCTTTGTTGATATTCAAATGAGCATTTTGGCTAAGACCTGCCCTATGCTCAACAAGCTCAAGGATAAAATGCAGGGTAAAATATCTCAGACCGACCTTGACGCAACAACACGTTATGACCTTCACACACGTCTTGCCGGTATGCATACCCATAACAAGGTTTGCCACGGTGATTTCAGACCGAGTAACATTATTATCGGCAATGACGGCGTGAATTACGTAATTGACTGGGCGCACGTAACACAGGGTAACGGAGCGGCCGATGCCGCAAGAACGTATCTTCTTTTCTGCCTCAGAGGCGATCAGAAGCTTGCCGATAAGTATCTCGACTTGTTCTGCAAAAAGACCGATACCGCAAAGCAGTATGTTCAGAAATGGCTTCCTATCGTAGCGGCTTCGCAGAGCGTTAAGGGGAACCCCGAAGAGAGGGATTTCCTCTTGAGATGGGCAGATGTAGTAGATTACGAATGATTCTTTTCGGCGATTTTTCGCGATAAATTCACTTTGCTCTCCCTCTTGCGTACCTTAGTACGCGTCGGGGCACGCAAAGCAAATTTCTCATCGAATCTCGCCGAAAATAATACTTTGAGGTTTGATTTTTTGCGATAAATTCACTTTGCTCACTCTCTTGCGTACCTTAACAGGCACCGGGAGAGTCTGAACAAATCTCGCTAAAGTTGTGCTTAAAACAAAACAATAACTACAAACAGGTACGGCTTGAATACTTCTTTCCGTACCTGTTTGCGAAATAAGAATTTTCCGAAAAAACCTATATACTTTTTATTTAAGTTTTGGTAAAATGAATTAAAGTAAAATTCATATGCAAAGTTTTACGGGAAAGGGATTGTAATAATATGAAAGTAGTAGTTTGCATCGGCAGCTCCTGCCACCTTAAGGGTTCGCGTGAAGTCGTTGAAAAGCTTCAGAACCTCATAAACGACAATGACCTGAAAGACAAAGTCACTCTCAGCGGAAAGTTTTGTATGGGTAACTGCCAAAACGGCGTCAGCGTTACCGTAGACGGGGAGCTGTTCTCCGTTTCTCCCGATACCGTTGAGGAATTCTTTAAAACCAACGTGCTTGACAAACTGTCATAAAAATCTTGCGTCGCAAGGAAAAGGTGTATAATATGGCGGGGTACATAAAGCTTAAAAAATCAAACTGTAAAAACTGCTATAAATGTATCAGGAATTGTCCTGTCAAATCTATCAGTTTTTCGGCCGATCAGGCGCAGATCGTTGAGGATGAGTGTATTCTCTGCGGTATGTGCTTTGTTGCGTGTCCGCAAAATGCCAAAATCATACGCGACGACGTCTATAAGGCAAAGGAATTGTTGTCCGGTGACAGTGAGGTCTATGTTAGTCTTGCACCGTCGTTTATTGCCAATTACGACGTGTCGTTTACCGCGATGAAAAAAGCACTTATGTCGCTCGGCTTTGCCGGCGTTGAAGAAACGGCGGTCGGAGCCGCAATAGTAAAGGACGAGTACGACAGAATAGTTGACGGTGAAAAGCAGGATGTTGTCATTTCGACCTGCTGCCATACCGTAAATCTCTTGGTACAAAAGCATTTCCCCGATGTAATACCCTATCTTGCCAAAGTGGTATCCCCAATGCAGGCGCATTGTACGAAACTTAAAAAAGAGCATCCGGGGGCTAAAACAGTATTTATAGGTCCGTGCATATCAAAAAAGGCAGAGGCCGAGGAGTATCCCGGCACGGTTGATTGTGTGCTGACATTTGAAGAGCTTTCCGGTTGGCTTGCCGAAACCGATACTGTTTTGGCGCAGGAGCCTGATGATGACGGAGTTGAAAAGGGGAAAACGAGGTTTTTTCCGACCTCAGGCGGAATTCTCAAAACAATGCTTTGTGATAACGACGATTACACGTATATGTCGATTGACGGTATGTCGTCTTGCATACATGCCGTAAAGGATATTGAAAAAGGTAATATACACCATTGCTTTATAGAGATGTCTGCGTGTCCGGGGAGCTGTATAGGCGGTCCGGCTATGGAGAAAAATCACCGCGCTCCGGTGCGTGATTATATAACCGTGCGTCGCTTTGCCGAAGACGCGGGCGACAATGATTTTAAATATGACGCCTTGAGCGAAAACGAGCTTTCAAAAAATCTTATTTATCTTGCTTCACCGCACAATATGGCAGGCAGCAGAGCGATAGAGGAGATACTTCGCAAAATGGGTAAGCAAAAGCCGGAGGATGAGCTTAACTGCGGTTCGTGCGGTTATAATACCTGTCGCGAAAAGGCTCAGGCGGTTTTTGAGGGCAAGGCAAATCTCGAGATGTGTCTTCCTTTCCTTAAGGATAAAGCAGAAAAATTTTCCGACAATATACTCAACAATACTCCCAACGGCATTCTCATTTTAAATGAGGATATGGTGGTTCAGCAGATAAATGCCGCGGCAAGGGAGATTATGAACATTCGTTATGCTTCGGATGTTGTGGGTGAGCCGGTTGTGCGTATTTTGGAGCCTTTTGATTTTATAGATGTTCTTTCAAACGGCAGGGATATTCACGAAAAACGCGTATACCTCGCCGAATATAAAAAATACATTGAAGAAACAATAGTATACGACCATGTCTACCATATACTTATGTGCATTATGCGCGACGTTACCGCCGAGGAGACAGAAAAAGAGAAAAAGGCGGAGCTTAGCCGTCAAACAATAGAAATAACGGATAAGGTCGTCGAAAAGCAAATGCGCATAGTTCAGGAGATAGCTTCTCTGCTTGGCGAGACTACCGCCGAGACAAAGATAGCCCTCACTAAGCTTAAGGAGTCGTTGAAGGATGAATAATCTTTGCACGGACATAGGCCATATGAGTCTTACCAAGTACGGCGAGGAGCTGTGCGGCGATATGGTGGAGGTTATAGAGCATGGCGATGACGATTATGTTGTTGTGCTTGCGGACGGACTCGGCTCCGGTGTAAAAGCAAATATTCTCTCTACTTTGACTTCGAAAATAATATCCACCATGATTGCAAATAATATGCCGCTTGAAATGTGTGTTGATACAATAGCGAAAACACTGCCTATATGTTCGGTACGTCAGGTGGCATACAGCACTTTTACAATAGTGCGTGTAATAGACAACAAAGAGGCAGAAATAGCCCAATACGACAATCCGCATGTCATTCTGCTGCGTGACGGAAAAAATCTTGTGTATCCCGAGAGCGCAGTGGAAATCGACGGTAAGATGATATATAAATCGAAAATATCGTTAAAGCTTAACGATACGCTCATTTTTACGAGTGACGGAGCGGTTTATGCCGGTATTGGTGAAAATATGAATTTCGGTTGGCAGCGCGACCAGATAATCGAGTTTATGGAGGAATATTATCGTCCCGATTTTACGGCAAAAACGCTTTCATCATTACTGCTTGACCAGTGTGATAAACTATATGGCGGAAGGCCCGGTGACGATACAACCGTTTGCGTTGTCAAAATCCGCGAGAGAAAATCCGTGAATCTTCTCATGGGACCGCCGAGGGACCCTGCAGATGTCAATAAAATGATGTCGTTGTTTTTCGGCAAGACCGGCAAGCATATTGTATGCGGCGGAACAACTTCAACTCTTGCGGCGGATTTTTTGGGCAAAGAGGTTAAGACGGATTTAAAATATCTCGACCCCGAAATACCGCCCATCGCCGAAATTGACGGCGTCGATTTGACGACCGAGGGTGTAATTACAATGAGCCGAGTGCTTGAATACGCCAAGAGTTATCTAAATGACGATGATATTTACGCCGACTGGAGCGTCCGTGCGGACGGTGCGTCGCAGATAGCGCGCATACTTTTCCAGGAGGCGACTGATATAAATTTCTTTGTCGGAACTGCAATAAATCCGGCACATCAAAATCCAAATCTTCCCATAAACTTTAACATCAAGATGCAGCTTGTTACAGAGCTTTCGGAGTATCTGAAAAAAATGGGTAAGCGAATCAAAGTAAGCTATTTTTAACAAAGGGTGAATTGAATGAGAAAATTTGATACGAAGGTACAGCTTTTAAAATACAAGGTCCTTCGTGAGGTCGCAAGAATAGCCTTTGACGAGGGAGAGTTTTCCCTTGCCAACAATTTCAATGATATTGCAAAGACCGTAACGAGTGACAAGGCAACTATGCGCTGCTGTATATACAAGGAGCGTGCAATAGTTGCCGAGCGCATAAAGCTCGCCTGCGGAGGCAACAGAGCAAATCCGAACATAATAGAGGTTATAGATATAGCCTGCGACGAATGTCCTGCCAGCGGTTATCAGGTATCACACGACTGCCGTGGCTGTATCGCACACCGCTGTGAGAGTGCCTGCCGCAAGGGAGCCATTTCCTTTGACGAAAATCAGAAAGCGCATATTGACAAAACAAAGTGCGTAAACTGTGGTCAGTGTGCCAAGGTTTGTCCGTACAGCGCAATTTCAAACTATACAAGACCGTGTGAAAAGGCGTGCAAAATAAAGGCAATTTCTATGGCAGACAGCGAAGAAAATCCCGCTCAGATTGATAACAATAAATGTATAAACTGCGGCGCCTGCTCTTATGCATGCCCGTTCGGCGCAATTATGGACAAGTCGTTTATACTTGATGCGATCAGGATTTTAAAAGACAGTAATAAAGGCGACGGTTTTAATGTGTATGCAGTTGTGGCTCCGTCGATAGCGAGTCAGTTTGTGTATGCGAAGCTCGGTCAGGTTGTGACCGCGATTAAAAAGCTCGGCTTTTACAGCGTGGTTGAAGCTGCTCTCGGTGCCGATATTGTAGCATACAGCGAATCAAAAGAGCTTGCCGAAAAAGGTTTCCTCACAAGCTCTTGCTGTCCGGCGTTTGTTGACTATGTAAAGAAGTTCTATCCGAAACTTACCGAGAACATTTCACACAATCTGTCTCCCATGGCGGCGATTGCAAAATATATAAAAGAGACCGACGAGACCGCAAAGGTTATATTTATAGGCCCTTGTACGGCAAAAAAAGCCGAGGCGAAGCAGGAAAGAGTCGCACAGTATGTCGACTGCGTTCTCACCTTTGAGGAGCTTCAGGCTCTCATAGATTCGCGTGATATAGAGCTTACCGAGCTTCCTGAGGATGTTCTTGACAATGCTTCCTATTACGGCAGAATATTTGCACGAAGCGGCGGCGTTTCGGAGGCTGTCGGTCAGGCAATTAAGGAGCAGAATATAGATTTCACCGTTGATCCGCTTCCGTGCGACGGCATAGAAGAATGCAAAACGGCTCTTTTGAAGGCTTCAAGAGGAATCCTTAAAAATAACTTTATCGAGGGTATGGCGTGTGTCGGCGGATGTATCGGCGGCGCAGGCTGCCTTACCCATGAGGCAAGAGATAAAAACGAGATAGACAAATACGGTAAAGAAGCTCTTGAGAAGAGCATAGGCGACGCATTGAGTCAGCTTTAAACATCGAGTTTCAGGAACGCAGGGAAAATTCCCTGCGTTCTTTTTTGTATAAATATGATTTTTCTTCCAATAATTACCTTACGAAAGGATGAAAAACATATGAAATCAAAAACAGAAAAGCTTATTCGAAGATTTGAAATATCGTTAGCCGCAGCATTTGTCATAACATCGATTTTCAGCTTTGTGTCATTTGCCGCGTCGTGCGGCGATGTAAGACGCGACGTTTTGCGTATGCATGTAATAGCTAATTCCGACAGCGACGAGGACCAAATACTGAAGCTTAAGGTGCGCGATGCCGTGCTCAATGAGGGCAAGGAGATATTTGACGGTTCTTTGACAAGTGCGAATGCCGAAAAGCTGCTTATTCCGCAAAAGGAGCGGCTTGAAGAGACGGCGCGCGAGGTAATACGTAAAAACGGCTTCGATTATGATGTAAGGCTCGAAATAGGCAAGGACTTTTTTTCGACGCGAACTTATGATGATCGTATAACTTTGCCTGCCGGGGAATATGAGGCTGTGCGCGTCATAATAGGAGAGGGGAAAGGCAAAAATTGGTGGTGCGTTATGTTTCCGCCTATGTGTCTGCCCGCAGCCGAGTCATCAGATGATGCGGAGCTTCAAGACATTTTGTCAGAGGACGAGCTTAAAGTTGTAGAAAGTAACCCAAAATTTGAACCTCGGTTTAAAATTATAGAGATTTATGAGAAATTAACGCAGAAATTGAAATAAGACTTTTAATATCCTTTTATTTTTGTTATAATTACCACAATGGTAATTTCTGAGATAAAAGGATATTATTTATTGCGAAAGGGTTATTGGAAATGCTTAAATACAATATTATTCCCAAGCCGAATAACTATACTTCAAAGGACGGTACATATGTAATTTCTTCAAATACCGAGGTCCTTTGCTCACCCGAGTTTGTTTCTGCGGGTAGATATTTGACCGATTATCTCAGAACAAAGCCCGTAAAAGGCGAGGGTGCAATTAAATTTCAAAAGGTAGCCGGAATGGAAAACGAGGCTTACTCTATTTCGGTTTCCACAGACGGTATAATGATAAAGGCTTCATCTTCTTCCGGTGCATTTTACGGGGCTGTCACGCTGAAAACCATAATAATGCAGGCCGAAAAAACAGACGGCAGGGCAGTTATAAACGGACTTTACATAAGCGATAAGCCTGCATTTAAATATCGCGGATTTATGCTCGACGAGTGCCGCCACTTCTTCGGCACGGAAGCCGTAAAAAAATTGCTTGACAATATGGCAATGCTGAAATTAAATAAGTTCCATTGGCATCTTTCCGATGATCAGGGTTTCAGAATAGAGAGTAAATTATTCCCGAAGCTCAATGAAATAGGCTCAAAGCGTGAATATGCCGGGCTTGAGGGACTCGGCTTAAAGCACCGCGGCGGAGAATATTTTTATTACTATAAACAGGATGAAATAAAGAATATTGTGGCGTACGCCGCAAAGCTTAATATAGAGGTTATTCCCGAAATTGATTTGCCGGGTCATGCTTCGGCTCTGCTTGCCGCATATCCGGAATTTGCCTGTAAGCCGCGTGAATTCAAGCCAACTTGCGAAAACGGTATATTTGACGCTGCGATTTGCCCGGGAAACGAAGATGCGTATGATTTCATTGACAAGCTGTTTTCCGAGATTTGTCCGCTCTTTACAAGCACACATTTCCATATAGGCGGAGACGAGGCCTCAAAGGGGCACAAGATATGGGATGATTGTCCTAAGTGCCGTGCGGCAAAAGAGAAAAACGGTCTTAAAAACTCAAAGGAGCTTCAGGGCTACTATATGACTCGCATAGGCGAGATTCTTAAAAAATACGGCAAAACACCCATTGCCTGGAACGATTGCATCAATGACAGCTTTTCTCCTGATATTACGTGTCAGTATTGGCTGCCGTCAAATTCGGGCGAGGTCAAAAGGCAGTCATATAAGCGTGATATTATTCTTTCTCCCACGGCGTACTTTTACTTTGACTGCAAATATTCTGTTATATCGCTTAAAAAAGTGTATAAATATAATACCGTTAAATCCGGGTTCGGAAAATCCGGGCAGCGCGTAATAGGCATAGAAGCCGAAATGTGGACTGAATGGGTAGATTCGGAGCGTGCATTGGAGTTTTCCGTCTATCCGCGTATTTTGGCACTATCCGAGGTCGCGTGGACAAATCTTGAAAACAGAAGATACAAGGACTTTTTAAGAAGACTTGAGTGGTATAAAACTTATCTTCGCAAAAAAGGCATAAACTATTCAAGGGTAACCGGTAAAAGCGGTATTTCCGTGAGCAAAACAATATATCACATGGGTGAAGACGGCAAGGAATTCAAGCTCAGCGAAAAACGCAGAGAAGCGGAAAACTGAGTATTTTAAAGGGGAAAAAATTTGAGTATTACGAATTATCTGACCTTTGCAGGCGGTCTCGGCTTGCTTTTGTACGGTATTAAGCTGATGGGCGAGGGACTTGAGCTTGCAGCCGGGTCGCGTCTTAAGCATTTACTTGAAAAAATGACAAAAAACCGCTTTCTTGCGGTACTTGTCGGCTTTCTCATAACAACGCTTATACAAAGCTCCTCGGCAACCACGGTTATGGTTGTGGGCTTTGTTAATACGGGTCTTATGAATTTAACGCAGGCGATAGGCGTTATTATGGGTGCAAATATCGGTACCACAACCACAAGCGTTCTTGTTTCGCTGAATCTTACCGGGATAGCTCCGATAGCTATATTTATAGGCGCATTTATGATTCTTTTTGCCAAAAAGAATTCGCTGAAATATGTCGGGCAGGCACTCGCCGGTTTCGGCATGCTGTTTATGGGTATGGAGCTTATGCAAAACGCCATGGATCCGCTTAAGGATTCCGAGGTTTTCCGCAATTGGATTATAAATGCGGACAATCCTCTTGTAGGCATACTCATAGGCGCCGGAGTTACGGGTGTTATACAGAGCTCTGCGGCAAGCGTAGGCATACTTCAGGCTCTTGCATCGCAGGGGCTTGTGCCGCTTTCGTTCGCGGTATATATTATTTTCGGTCAGAATATAGGTACCTGTGTTACCGCGCTTCTTTCGACAATCGGGACAAAGACAAATTCAAAGCGTACCGCGGTTATGCACATTCTCTTTAATGTAATCGGCACGGTTGTTTTTGTTGTCATATCTATGTTCCTTCCGTTTACAAAGTGGATACAGGCTATGAGTGACAACGTGATGATGCAGATATCGCTTGTTCATATCATATTTAACGTAGTGAGCACCATAATAATGTTCCCGTTTGCCGGCGTCCTTGTAAAGCTTTCCTGCATTCTTGTCCCCGACAAAAAGGGTAAAGAGGACGACGGAATGCACCTTCAGTTTATTGACGAGAGAATGCTCAACACCCCTCCGCTTGCCGTAGTGCAGGTGGGAAAAGAGGTTCTTCGTATGGCTGCTTTGGCAAGACGCAATTTCGATATTGCGTCAAGCGACCTTATAAACAAGGAAATTAAGCATTTTGACGAAGTAAATCACACCGAAAAGATTATCAATTATCTCAATCACAATATAACGCCCGTGCTGGTCAAGATAAACTCTCTTGATTTAAGCTATAAGGACGCTAAATATATCGGTCGACTGTTCCATGTTATAAACGACATAGAGCGCATAGGCGACCACGCGACAAACCTTGAGGAAGCCGCCTTGTCGCGTGTAAATGAAAATATAGAGCTTTCAGAGGAGGGTGAAAAAGAGTTAAAAACTATGCATAGTACCGTCATTTCGCTGATTGACGGCTCGGTAGATGCTTTTTCGGAGCAAAATCTGAGTGTACAAACGGCGGAAAGACTCAATTCCCTTGAGGCGCAGGTTGATAAAATGCAGGAGACTTTTGAGCAAGCTCATATTGACAGGCTCAACAGTCACGAATGTACAACCCGTGCGGGAATGCTGTTTATAAACACAATAACAGACTTTGAACGTGTGGCAGACCATGCAATTAACATAGCATGGAGCGTTCAGAGCAAACCTAAAACAAAAATACCGGAAGTTTTACCGGTGACAGATACAGAAAATTAAGGAGTATATCTAATGTCAGATTATATTTTAAGCTGCTGCTCCACGGCAGATCTTACACAGGAGCATTTTGATAAAATCGGAGTGCATTATGTTTGCTTTCACTTCAATATGGACGGTAAGGAGTATCCCGATGACCTCGGTAAATCAATGCCGTTCGCCGAGTTCTACAAGAGAATAGCCGACGGAGCCGAGCCTACCACTTCCCAGGTCAACGTCGGTCAGTTCAAGGAGTATTTTACAGAGTTCTTAAAGGACGGCAAGGATATTCTTCACGTCTCTCTTTCAACCGGACTTTCGGGCGTATATAATTCCGCCTGCATTGCGCGTGACGAGCTTCTCGAAGAGTACCCCGACAGAAAAATATATATAGTAGACTCTCTCGGTGCTTCCTCCGGCTACGGTCTTTTAATGGACACTTTGGCAGAGCTTAAAAACAGCGGCAAGAGCATAGAAGAGGTTCGTGATTTTGCCGAGGAGCGTAAACTCAATGTTCATCATTGGTTCTTTTCTACCGACCTTACAAGCTATTATCGCGGCGGTAGAATAACAAAGACCGCGCAGATTTTCGGCACAATGCTCAACATATGTCCTCTCCTCAATATGGATAATAACGGCAAGCTTATACCGAGAACAAAGTACCGCGGTAAGAAAAAGGTTATTGAAGAGATAGTTAACCGTATGGTCGAGCACGCAGACGGCGGTCTTGATTACAGCGGCAAGTGCTACATTTCCGAATCCGCCTGCTATGATGACGCAAGAGCCGTTGCCGACCTTGTTGAGTCAAAATTCAAAAAGCTCAACGGCAAGGTCGAAATCAACAGCGTTGGCACCGTTATCGGCTCACATACGGGCCCCGGTACCGTTGCGCTCTTCTTCTTCGGCGACAAGAGAGTAGACTGATATAATTTAACCGCTTATTTCGGCGCAGTATAGGGTAGTATTGTCTTATACCGCGCCGATTTTTGTTTTATATCGACAAGTTGCCGTATTCGTGTTAAAATACATATGAAGGTGAAACTATGCAAAAGATACTTATAATTGAAGACGATAAGGTCATAGCGAGAACCCTTAAAGAGCATCTTTGCAAATGGGATTATGATGCGGATTTTGTTGTTGACTTTAAAAATATAACCGAACAGGTAGTGTCGTTTGCGCCGCAGCTTATACTCCTTGATATATCTCTGCCGTATTTTAACGGATTTTACTGGTGCGGCGAAATACGCAAGTTTTCAAATGTGCCTATAATATTTATTTCCTCGGCAAGCGACAAAATGAATATAGTTATGGCTGTTAATATGGGCGGTGACGATTTTATATCCAAACCGTTCGATTTGAGCGTTCTCACTGCAAAGGTGCAGGCGGTAATGCGCCGCACGTATTCTTTTTCGGGGACAACGTCGGTTATCGAACACGGCGGTGCAATACTCAACCTCAATGACGCGACGATAGATTTTAACGGCAAAAAAACCGAGCTTACGAAAAATGAGTTTAAAATTTTGCAGTTGCTTATGGAGAATTCGGGCAAGGTTGTCCCGCGCGATATGATTATGGATAAGCTTTGGGAAAGCGACAGCTTTATTGACGACAACACACTCACGGTAAATATGACGCGGCTTCGCAAAAAGCTTGAAGATGCCGGGCTTTGCGACTTTATAGTTACCAAAAAGGGTCTCGGTTATATAGTCAGGTAGGTTTTATGAAAGATTGGTTTAAAGCACTTTTCGGATATATGGCGGGCAATATCTTGTCCGTATTATCGTTTGTATTTGCAGCGGCGGTATTTTATACGGTGTTCTGGCTTTACGGAGTGGAAACGGAGCCGGTGCTGTATGCGACGCTCATCTCCGCCGTAATTCTCTTGATTGTATTTGTTCTGCGTTTTTCCTCGGTATACAAAAAGCATAAGAGACTTGAAAAAATTAAAAACGACGCAGAGTATGCCGTTCTTAAATTGCCGGATTATGAGGACCCAATAAAAAAGGACCTTGCCGATATTGCCGAAAAGATGTCCGCACTCAAAACAGATGCCGAAACACGTATGAATCGCAAATACAGCGATTCGGCGGACTATTTTACTCTCTGGGCGCATCAGATAAAAACTCCCATAGCCGCTATGAGGCTGCTGCTGCAAACAGACTGTTCTCCGGAAAACGACGAGCTTGAAGAGCAGCTTTTTAAAATAGAGCAATATGTTGAAATGGTGCTTCAGTACATCCGTTCCGACAGTATCTCTTCCGACCTCGAAATCAAAAGCTATGATTTAGGCGGAATAGTTAGAGCGGCGGTTAAAAAATACAGAAAGCAATTTCTGCGTAAAAAAACAAAGATTGTTGTTGGCAATATTGATTGCAAGGTGTTGACGGATGAAAAATGGCTGTCGTTTGTAATCGAACAGCTTATTTCAAATGCGTTGAAATATACGTCCGAGGGTGAAATCAATATTTATTTGGATGAAAATACTGCGAAAACGCTTGTCATTTCCGATAACGGTATCGGAATAAGACCTGAGGACTTACCGCGTATTTTTGAAAAGGGCTTTACCGGATTTAACGGCAGAGAAGATAAAAAATCTACGGGAATAGGACTTTTTCTCTGCAAAAAGATACTTACAAAGCTCTCCCACACAATTACGGTGACATCCGAGGTGGGAAAGGGGACTGCGGTCAAACTTTGTCTTGACACCGTCAGCCTCGGAGTGGAATAACGCTACCTTACATAAATGTAAGCTTAAAAGGGGAATTGTAAGCCTTTTCGATGGCTTGCGATTCTCCGTTTTGATATACTGAACGTGCAATAAACAAAGGGATACATTCGGTACGTAAAATCACGCCGAAAAAGAAAAGCTATTCGGTTATGTTTTTGAGACAGACGAAATTCCCGTCACGCCTTGTACGGCTACAGCAAGGGTTAACCGTGTTTGTTTATGTAATATTTGTAGCAGAAAGGCTACGGTAATTATTATGCCGCTTTTAGAAGTAAACAATTTGAAAAAGGTTTATACGACCCGTTTCGGCGGAGCGCACGTTCAAGCTCTTTCCAATGTCAGTTTCTCCGTGGAAAAGGGTGAGTATGTTGCAATAATGGGAGAGTCGGGTTCCGGTAAGACAACCTTGCTTAATATTTTGGCGTCGCTTGATAAGCCTACGAGCGGAGAGGTGCTGTTGAACGGCAGAAGTCTATCAGCAATAGGAGAGAGAGAAATTTCGGCGTTTAGACGCGATAATCTCGGATTTGTATTTCAGGATTTTAATCTTTTGGACACATTCTCTTTAAAGGACAATATCTTCCTTCCTCTTGTGCTTTCAGGCAAGCCGTACGATGAAATGGCAAAGAGGTTGAGACCTCTTGCCGAAAAGTTAGGAATTACCGATATACTCTCAAAGTTTCCATATGAGGTTTCGGGCGGACAAAAACAGCGTGCCGCCGTCGCAAGAGCTCTCATAACAAATCCGCAGATCGTATTGGCTGATGAGCCCACCGGTGCGCTTGACTCAAAGGCTTCCGATGCTCTTTTAAAGCTGTTCGGCGATTTTAACGAGGAGGGTCAGACCATTTTGATGGTTACTCACTCCACAAAGGCGGCGTCCTGCGCCAACAGGATTATGTTCATAAAGGACGGCGAGGTGTTCAATCAGATTTATCGCGGAAGTATGGATAACGACGAGATGTTCCAGAAGATTTCGGACACTCTGACCGCAATGGCAACGAGAGGTGAGAGCAATGAATAATTTTTTCTATTCAAAGCTTGCCGTTCAAAATCTTAAAAATAATCGTAAAACATATGTGCCGTATATTTTGACGTGTATATTTACAACGGCTATGTTTTTTGTGGTCGGTACAATAGCAAACATAAAATGGGCAGATAGCGACGCTCTGCATTCCCTCTTGACGTTTGCCCTTGCAACAGTCGGTATTTTCTCTGCCATATTTTTATTTTACACAAACAGCTTCCTTATTAAACAACGTAAAAAGGAATTCGGATTATACAACATTCTCGGTATGGAAAAACGCCATATAGCGAAAATACTCTTTATTGAAACTGCCTATACCTATATTTTCGGAACTGCGGCAGGCATCGCCATAGGTGCGCTTTTTTCAAAGCTGACCTTTTTGTTGCTGCTTAAAATACTGAAATTCGGCGGAAACATTGATTTCAGATTTTATCAGTCAACAGTTGACATTACTGCTTTGGTATTCGGCGCAATAGCTCTTTTGAATCTTGCACATAATCTTTTATGCATCAGCCTATCAAATCCCGTTGAACTTTTAAAAGGTGGAAACAAGGGCGAAAAAGAGCCGAAGGCAAAGGTGCTTACGGCTGTTTTAGGTGCAGTCTGTCTTGCTTCAGGCTATACCATAGCTCTCGTTGTAAAATCACCGATAACGGCGATGGGCGCGTTCTTTGCGGCGGTTTTGCTCGTAATAGTCGGAACCTTTATGCTTTTCTCTTCGGGCAGTATATGGATATTAAAAGCTCTCAGAAAAAATAAAAAATATTACTATAAAGCAAAGCATTTTACTTCTGTTTCAAGTATGATATACCGTATGAAGCAAAATGCGGCAGGACTTGCGAGCATCTGCATTCTTTCCACCGCGGTGCTTGTCACCGTGTCCACTACGGTATCGCTATATGCCGGTACGGAGGACATTATGCGCACGCGGTATCCTCGCAATATTTATATCGACGTGCAAAACGCAACAACGGAAAATTGCAAAGATTATGCCGATGTTATGACGACGCAGGCTCAAAAATACGGTATAGAAAGTAAGAACGAGCTTTATTACCGCTATCTCTCATTTTCGTCTTACGCTAACGACAGCGGCTATACGGCTACCGTAACCCCCGACTATAACGACGGACTCGGAGTAGACATTGTGACGCTGATACCGGTATCGGAATACAACAGGATAACAGGAAAAAACGAAACGCTCCAAAGCGATGAGGTGCTGTCTTGCACGCCGCGCGGCAAGGCTTTTTCGGGTACGGTTAAATTCGGCGACGACGCATATAAAATAAAGCATACCGTGGACGTTTTCCCTACTATTGACTCTTATTCGGCGTTTACCTCAAATTACAGCTACTATATTGTTTCCGATGAAAAAGCCGCCATGTCGATATATAATTCAATGGGTTACAAAAGCGAGGGTGCAGACGCCTCTCACACCGACCTGAGCTTCGCCTACGGCTTTGATACCGATGCGCCGAAAGACGTGCAAAAGGGGTATATGAAGGATATATCGCTTCTTTTTTGCGATATAAGCGAGACCTCCGCAGTCGATTTAAATTGTGCCGAAATCTCTCGCGACAGTATGATGTCTCTGTACGGCGGTCTGTTCTTTATAGGCATAACCTTGGGACTTCTCTTCCTTGTTGCAACGGTCTTGATAATTTATTATAAACAGATTTCCGAGGGCTATGACGATAAGCAGCGTTATGTAATAATGCAAAATGTCGGAATGAGCAAAAAAGAGGTCAAAAAGAGCATCCATTCCCAGGTGCTCACCGTATTTTTCCTGCCGCTCGTTACAGCCGTAATTCATATCTGCTTCGGATTTAAAGTAATTACAAAGCTATTAAAGCTGCTGAACCTCAGCAATGTTACGCTGTTCTTCTGGTGCACCGTCGCAACAATATCCGTATTTGCAATTATTTACGTTTTGGTGTATGCTGTAACGGCAAGAACATATTACAGAATAGTTGAGGATAAAAACCAATGACTTCGGAGCACCTTTTGCATACTATACCGCCGATTTATGACGGCAATTCCAAAATATTGATTCTCGGTTCATTTCCGTCGGTTAAATCAAGGGAAGTATCCTTTTACTACGGACATCCCCAAAATCGTTTTTGGCGTGTGCTCGCCGCCGTACTCGGTTGTGCGGTGCCATCGTCTAATGAAGAAAAAACAGCTCTTTTGCAGAGCCATAATATCGCACTTTGGGACGTTATAAAAAGTTGCGATATAGTGGGGTCTTCCGACAGCTCTATTAAAAATGTTGTACCGAATGATATAGGGGTGATTTTATCCTCATGCGGTATAAGACAAATCTACTCAAACGGCAAAACAAGCGAAAAATTGTTTAATAAGTATATTAAAGATACCGTCGGCAGAGATACCGTGGCTTTGCCGTCAACAAGTCCCGCCAATGCGTCATATAATCTCGAACGGTTAACAGACAGTTGGTCGGTGATAAAAAACAACATTCGATAAAAGAGAAAAGAATCGAGCAGATATACGCTGCTCGATTCTTTTTTTGAAACAAATTCTGCTTTCAGTCGTCATCGTCGCCGAACATCTCGTCGTAATCCGCCGTCTCGTCAATCTAACTCGGGTCATAACTGTGGTAGCTTTGATACGATGTCATTTCCGAGCCGCAGTGCGGACACTCTGTATAGGGCTTGTCGCTTTTATTGCCGCAATTCGAGCATTCGTATTCGTTCGCTCTGAAAAGATGAGAACACTTTGTCAAATGGGCCATTGATAACCACTCATTTTATATTTCTTCCACCGTAGCCACGATGCTTTGGGTTTGAGTGCCTCCGCCGATAAACAGTCCGCGGTTGATACCGCAGTCCGCAAAGTCTCTGCCGTGGCTTAGCGCAAGGTACGTTTCATCGCACATTCTGTGATTCGTCGGGTCAATTCCGACCCATATTCCGTCGTCGTAAAACTCTGCCCAGGCGTGCGTTTCACCGGTTCCTTTTTGTATGCCTGCAACATATCGTGCCGGAACGCCCGAAAGTCTTGCCGCCGATAAAAATATATGCGCGTAGTCCTGACAAACGCCGCACCCGAGGTGCAGTGCCTCTTCCGCTGTGGTATTTATATTTGTTACGCCGCTTTTATAGCTGAATACTTCGCCGATTCTTTTTGAAACCGTCTGTGCGGTCTCAAGCGCGGTAAGGTTTGCCATATCACCGAGCCCCGACACGAGTTCAATGATTTTTTCTCCGGGTACCGTGTGCTGCGACGGATATTTATAAATGCAGTTAAGCTCTTCCTTTTCGCGCTTTGAAAAGTCTAAACTCGCTTTTCCCTCAACTATTGCAACGAATTTTGAGTGAGGCTCGATAATTCTGTCGGTGAGGACTCTGTTGCCAAAGCCGTCGGCCGTTTCGGTAAGCATGTTATGCGGCTCTATGTCCACATTTATGAGCTCTATCCTCTGCGACGGCGTATCAAACGGCAAGCATCTCAAAGAAAAGCAGTGCCTTATCACAGGGGACGAAAAATCAATTTTCATACTGTAAAAAAATTTGATGTGCTTCACGTTTATCTTCCTTTTTTGATCAATACTGCGGTGCTGTAATAAATACCTTAGACAACTCGTCGCGCACGGTATATAGGTCGTAGTCGCTGTACTCATCTTTTTCGAGAATGATGTTCATAAGGGTGTTGATAGCGTCTATGTTACAGTCTACGCCGACTTTGTAAAGACGGTTTAAAAGTATACTGAATTCCTTTTTGATGAGAGTCGGAGAAAAGGAAAAACGGGTATAGAGGTCAAGTCTTTCAACGCTTCTGCCGAACTTCAGTATATTTCTCGTTGTCTCCGATTCAACAAAGTCGTCGGCGCTGCCCCAAAAGGCAAATATGCAGTCAAATACCTCCTGCAATTTGAGCATCGGTGCGCTGCTCTCTCTGCCTTGCTCCATATAATTTACCGCCATTTGAATATATGACAGCGTTTCGGAGCTTATCTCGTTACGCATAACAACGGCGTTATCATAGGCGCAGAGTAAATTACTCATAACAGAATTCGGGTCGTTTTCATCAAAAAGATATTTCGTTATAAATTCCTGCTTGTATGAATATGTGTTTTCTATACCGAGCTTGTTGCAAAAATCAATATAGGCGTTTTCGTCTTTGTCTATCATTTTATCGTAATATTCCGAAAAAACGCGAAGAGTGGTAAAGACGCGCTCCACATATCTGCCGAGCCAAAAGAGATTGTCCGTGGATTTTATCGAGATAATACCCATGTGTCTTTAAAACCTCCTCCCTGAGATGAGTTCACCACAAAAGAATCCGGATCTTGAGAATAGCGTGTAAGACCGCTGTGCCAAACTTTTATTTCGTCGCCGTAGAGTATAAATGCCCGAAGATCGGCTTTTCTTTCGACTTGCCTGCCGTTTTCAAAAACCTTGAGCCCTTTAAAGTCTATTACCTCCTGCGCTATAAATCGGCGCGGCGACGTTTTAACGGCTTCTTTTATGGCAGAGAGTTCGTTTTTAGACAGAGTATTTCCGAATATGACCCCGTAGCCTCCGGACTCCGATACATCTTTTATAACCAGCGATGGCAGATTTTCGGTTATATAATCGAGATCTTTTTTTATTATCGGCAGATAGGTAACGGCATTGTTTAGTATCGGTTCTTCGCCGAGATAATATTTTATCATTTGCGGGACGAAATAATATACACCCTTGTCATCCGCTATGCCGTTTCCGGGCGCATTTACGATCGCAACATTTCCGGCTCTGTAAGAATCTATGATATGCGGTACTCCGAGAAGAGAGCCTGCGTAAAATGTCATAGGGTCGATGTATTCATCTGAAATTCGGCGGTAAACCGTGCCTACGCGCTGCCGCTTACCGGAATATTCACTGTAATAAAGCACGTTGCCTTCAACGAAAAGGTCCTGCGGCATAGCAAATACAGCCTTTGTGCGCTCCGCAAGGTACGAATGCTCAAAGAAAGCTGAGTTGTATCGGCCGGGGGTCAAAATAACGTTGATTCCGCCGGTGTTTACATCATCGAGAACACGGCGTAAAAGCCCGCCGTAGTCGCGGTTGTCGTCTACCGAATTGTTTTGGAACGTGTCGGGACTTGCTCTGCGGCAAAGTTCGCGCGCTATCATCGGATAAGACGCGCCGGAGGGTATGCGTAAATTGTCCTCAAGTACATACCAGCACATATCCTTGCCTTGTACCAAATCTATACCCGAAATGTGATTATATATCTTTTTAGGCGGAGTCAGCTTGTCGCACGGTGCGGAAAAGCCCGGCGAAGTATATATGAATTCTTCGGGAATTATTTTATCGCGTATGATTTTTTTGTCGGAATAAATATCGTTTAAAAACAAATTAAGAGCGTAAACGCGCTGCTTCAAGCCTTTTTCAAGAAATTCAAATTCGTTTTTCGGTATTATGCGCGGTATGGTGTCAAAGGGGAAAAGCCGTTCATTGAATTTGTTGTTTTTATAAAGTCCGAATTTTACGCCGTAACGTGACATAAGACGGTTGATTTCTTCCTGATGATCTATAAGTCCGTACAAGTTCTCACCTCACTTGATGTATGTTTTGTACAAAAACAAAACCGAATAAAAGTCTGTTTTTATAATTATATAATAAATCTACGGATTTGCAATATGTAAAAGCGTCAAAAACATATAAAATTATGCGTTTTTACACAAGTTTAGGCGGCGAACTTCGAAACGACAACTATTTTAAAAAAAGAAAAATTAACTCTTGACAATTGTGCCGTTTATATATATAATAGTCAAGCAGTTTAGATGCGGACCATTAGCTCAGTTGGTTAGAGCATCCGGCTCATAACCGGGCGGTCCGGGGTTCGAGTCCCTGATGGTCCACCAAAGGAGTATAATCCGAACTCTTTGTTCTTTTTTAAGAGCTTGTTTGGGTATACGATAAAATACCGAGTAGAGTAATCTACCCGGTATTTTATTTTTTATTAGGCTTTTATCTCACAGAAGCTCAAACATATAAATTCTTTTGCGTCTTTGATTTTACCCCACTTCGCGCCGGGACGTGAGTATGTTTTTTCAATTTCTAATTCTGCCCCTGCTTCAACTGTTCTTACGATAGGGGAGGCATACGTGGGTCGAACACGTACATTTACATTTTCGGTAGTTACATATATTGTGCTTGTTTTTTCTGCCATACTATTTTCTCCTTACACTCTCTTAAGATACTTACCCGCGCACATCCAGTTGCCGCTTTCAAGCTGACACCAGTTACCTTGGCGAGCGACAACGTAGAATATCTCGCCTCTTGAGAACTGCCCGACTCGGCGATACCTTACAGACGGTCCTTTACGGACGTATAACATTTTGCAAGTCATTGTGTAGGCTGTACCTCTGTGTGACGGAGCAGGTGACGCCGCAGACGCATTGCTTACGTATGTACCTTTGGCGTTCTGCACACCGCAGAACTCGGCAGGATTTATGCGCGTAACCGTGCCCTGCCCGGTGCGAACCTCGTAATGAGTGTGTGCACCGAAGCTGTTGCCGGTATTGCCCATAATGCCGACAACATCACCGGCAGATACTCTCTGACCCTTACTCATATAGATAGACGCAAGGTGCGCGTAAAAGTGTCTCTTGCCGGTTGAATCGGTAATAACAACAAGGTTGCCGTAGCTCTGTGTGCCTGTTTTGGTCTTGCCGTCCCAGACAGATACCATTGATACGGTGCCGCCCTCTACCGCGTGGACAGTTCTATCATCGTCTCCGACTATGTCAATGCCGCCGTGTCCTCGCTTGGTGTTGACATTATATGTGTAAGGTTGAGTTACTCTATTACGCCCGGAGAAAAGCATTCCTGCCGCATATCCGCCTGTTTCTTCATTTTGTCTTACATCGTCTTCCGTGCCGTATGTAAGTGCTCTTGCGCTGTCGTTCAAGCCTTTTGTAGTCGGGTCAACAAGGATTCCGAGCGCAGACAAGAAGTTGACGACAAGCATTAAAACACCTGTCAATGTATCCTCGCTCACTTTAGGCACAACATCAAACATACCGAGTATCTGATACACGGTTGCTAAGAGAAGTGTTGCCAACGATACAACGAAGGTCTTGTTTTTGAACCTCTGCTTTAAATTGATTTTCATAATTTTATACTCCTTTGTGATATTTTTCCAAATCATCAATTCGATGATTTATAACCTTAATGTCTCGCTCAATTACGGGAATACGCTGCGCAAAGTTATTGTGAAGTCTTACCTCACGTGTAAGTTCTTCAATTTTGGTATCTGTCACAGCCTGATTACGTTCAAGCTGTGCAGTCATTCTGCGAGAGGTGCTTATTGATGTTATAATCACGCCTAAGAGGGCAAGTCCACCCGATATAAGCGCGACAGCTACTGCGTCACTCATTTGCTCCCTCGCTTTCTTCTACTGCCGCTATCAGGCGATTTGCTTCATCCGGCGTAAGCCATTTCTTAGCGCATTTGGTTAAATTGGCTACCGATATTTTGCCGAGTATAAACCGTTGCCAAAGAAAATCATACATTATTGTTGTCCTCCTCGATTATAGTTAGCATTATCTCTTGAATTGCTTGAGAATTAGCTTCTATTCGGTCTTCTATAGTCAACGGGATGTGCTCTTCAACAGAAGTTAATTCCTCGTTGGTCTCAACCAGTTCGCCGTCTACATATTTTTTCATACAATACACCTCTCTACTTGAAATACACTTGAATTTGGGTTCCTACCGGGAGTAATCTGGACGTGCCCCCCGTGGCACTCAGCGTTAACTTTTTAAAATGGTTTTCTTCCTCTGTTTTCCCGGGGAGCTTTATAACGCCATATCCGACTTTAGGAAATGCCCCGTAAGGAGAGGAATTCTTGTTTAGCACCCCCCAAGTAGTACAGCACGCGAAGGGGGTGGACAGCTTAAGTCTAAATCCTCCTAAGAAATTAAGACCAGTATCGGGCTTTATAACTGTATTACTGCCGTCACCGCCGCAGGAGATGAAATAATTCTTGCTTCCTCCTGCACTTACAAACTCTGCCTTAACATATGCCAAGGTCTGCGTGGGAGGGGGCACAACAAGCGTTACAAGAAGCTCGGTAGGATAAAGGCTTAAAGCACTTGTGGTAAAATTAAATTCTACGCTCGAGACCTCGGTTTCCAACGTCTGCTTAGACCACAATTTAAACTCTTTAAGGTCGCTTCGTTCCTCTAACATAGATATATCCCATTCGTGATTGTATAACATTTCAGTTGCAACTTTGTTTTGCACTGGGTTTTCTGATGTTTCGGACAGTTCGGTGTCAACGGTCATTTTAATGTCGCTGATTCGGGCTTTTTTCGTGATACCGAGCTGCACCACCGGGAAAGTTTCTTCTCCCGTTAATGGGGTAGCACTATTAGGGAGTTCCGAAATCTTAGCCATTTTTATCGTCTCCTTTTAATTTTTCTATTTCTCTCTTTAAATTTGCAACTTCGTCCGACAGTTCCTGAACGGCTTTAGCGCAGAGCGAAATATAAGAGTATAAGTTAATAGACTTCCTGTCAGCACCTAATATCTCGTTCGGTGCTTCGTCAGCCATAATACCCAACGGAATGTGAGTGTCATTACCTTTCATCGAGTAGGTATAGAAGTGTAACTGGTTAATCTTGGCAATAGCATTTATCTCATCAACGGAACGTATATCTCTTTTTTTGTCTCGGTCTGATGTGGTCTGCCACGCCGCAGCCGTGCAAGTACCAATTACTTGAAGATTCCCTCGCACGGCTCCGTTACCATCAACGAGAAGAGCGTCTTCTTTATCATCTTTGCTCATTACCATAATGCCATCGTCCACGTGACACCAACCGCTAACCGTTACATCATTGAACGAACCCAAGTCAGCAACTACAGTACCTGCTGTTACAAAAGGATTTTCTATCTCGCCTCCGCAGAATTGATACCATCTCCCCCACGAGTAAGAGGTGTCACCAAGTGAAGCACTTCGCATAAATACGCGCCCAGTGTTTTCTACTTGAGGGTAGTAGGTTTGCACGACCCACCCAGTGTGTCCTATCTGTTCTACTTTAATGATACCTGCTGTGCTGTATTTAGTACCATTCACTAATTCGGGAAGGTTGGCGATACTGTTTGCAACAACGTTATTCTCAATATGATAATAACCCGGGGTTGTGATGTAGTTCATATCGGCTCCGGTTTGAAGTATTGTAGGTACTGTCATTATAGGGTTGCCACTTACTACTCCGTCGCCGAATACAAATCCGTTCACAGATTGAAATGTAAGCGGACGATGTTTGTCATCTTCCGGGTGAGGTTCATACGTACCTTGAGAATCGCACTCATAGGGACTATCAATACCCATATATCCGAGTTTCGTTACGCTTCCGTTATCGTCATAACTTTCAAACGTAGCACCTAATACACTACCTCTCTGTCCGCTATCGCTGAATTGGATAGGGTTAAGAGACATCCTTAAAGCGACATCGTTTTTTCCCGTCTTTTCATCGGGTGTAGGGTTGTACTTCTCGACTGTCACGCCGCCGTTGTGTTGGAGAATCTGATTACCATCCGTATATAGTACATCTCGCTTACCGATGTCAGTTACTTTGATTTTACCATCGGACACGTTAAGACCCTTACTGCTTATCAATACGCCGTTATGCGAGACCTCAGAAGGAGCACACGTCCAATTGTTGAGTGTTAACCCCTCCTCGAAAAGTATGCCGTCCAAATCGAAGTAAGCTGAACTATCGTCAGTAGAGGTAATACTGTCGCAATGTGCGGCTATTAACAGATTACAGTAAGCCGTGCTATTCGGAGGGGTAATTGTGGTGTGTACTCTCTGCCACAAGGTGTTATTGCTATCCGTATAAGTCACGTGGTGTAAAGACGTGCTTAGCACCTGTTTTTGCTCGTTGAGCCATTGCAGCTTAACAAGAATTTGTCCGGTAGCTGTGGCTGAGGACGATATAGTACCCGTTTTGTGAGTTTTGATACGGTAATAAAACGATAGACAATGTGTGGTAACGTTAATTGGAAAAGGACTACGGGTTGAATATCCGAACGCGTTATCACTCACAGCACTTAACTCACTCTTTCTGCCTATAAAGGTATCAATGTGGGCTTTGCCGTTGTCAAATCCAGCTCCCTCGCGAGGGGCTTCCCCCGAATGTCCGTCTACTCCGGCGAACGGGATGGGGTCATAATTATCACCTAATCCACACTTTGCAAAGTTCCAATACTCGTTATGTTCATAGTCTACAGCTTCTCCCAACTTGTTAAGAGTAACATCGTAGTACAATGCGTTCGCTTCGAAGGACGAATCTAATACAAGGTTAGTTCCGCGTTCCGGCTGACCTATAGACATCTTGTCTGTAGTAATACTCTCCGCTCTTATCCATTCAGCTTGAATACCTATTGTATCTAATAGCGAGAATAGAGCGTTACCGTACTTGTCTGTCCCGGAACCCCATACGGGCGAACCGTTGTTCCATCCGCTATACGTTGTGAAAGAGCCTGCCGCGTTCCTCATACATATGTACTGTGACTCTTCAAGAGTTTTTGCGTCGTGCCAATAGTACGTTATTGCGCCTGTATCGTCTGTCACTTCTGTGTGAAACAAACCTAACGACATTGCAGCGGCGTTGTTGAGGTAATCCGTAGCTTTCTCCTGTGTAGAGAGGTCATAAACGGTCTTATCTATCTGTTTCTGCTGTTTCTTGATTATTAGTTTCTGCTGAGACGTAAGGCTACCTTGGGCGGCGTAACCACCACGTGCCTGTGTTTCCCCTTTTGCTGATATATCGGTAGCACCGTTCAGCGTATAATTAACATTAGTTAATATAGTAGTTACGCTCTTGCTCTCGCTGTAATCCTCGGTCGTTAGCTTAACTCCGTCCTCGGTCGTCAGAACCGCGTCAGACTCTGTGTCTATGGTGTCTCCGTCCGGTACTTTGGTTTGGAAAGCAACGACGTCCATAGGGTACAAATATGGAGCGGATTTTATTTTGGCTGAAAAAGGGCGATAGGTAAGACCTACTCGCTGTGACAGACCGCTTGCGACCGACTCACCGTTCGAGATGAGACTGTTATCGGATATAGCTATGGCGTAATCATCTGTAAAAGGTGACGTTTTGTATATTTCGTTGTCGGTCACGTCAACTTCAATGCCCGACAGAGTTATATCATTCTCTGCTACGTCACTACTGTAACGTATAGAGGGGGTTATAGTTATGTCGGATTGATTGTTGTACCACTCAAGCCGGAGCTTACCGTCCCAGTCCATATAACCGCAAGTACCTGTAATCTCGCATATCCACTTTAAAATCTGTCGATATGTCAAGTTCTCATCAGTAGGCTTCTCTGTAACTATATAATCGGAGTTAAGAAGAGTGCTCGGAGTAGTAGATAAAGATACCGCGCATATGTTGCATAATCTGACAAGAAGCTCCGCTATGGTGGGAGCATTGTAAAACAGCTCCGCTAAATCTGCGTCAGATACGGTTCGGTCAAAGTGTGCCATTCTGTCAAGGCTCGTTATAGATATGGTATTCAAGGCTCGGGGAGGTGCGTCCACTATGAACACACCTAAAGGCACATAGTGCATATCTGCTGTGCTATCGTCCCAATCCTTAATTCCAATCTTGACAACAAGCTCCGCTCCCTCAAAGACTACATTGTCAAATCGACCGTCTTTGTTATCAAGTGCAATGTCGCACTCTGCCGAGACTACTGAGCCTATTTCAATTTTATCTCCTGTAACAGAGTACCTATCTACCGAAAATCCGCCATTCGTGATGTCGGAGGACGAGAGGGTTAAAGGTTCACCGCTGATTGGCTTTACTTGTATATCAACTACCTGTTTTTTCCCGCTGTTAAAAAGCTTAATGACTTCTTGCGAGACTTTATACATTCTCTCTCATCCCTTTCTTGCGATTAAATCAAAAGACACGTTCTGCCAAAGACCCATACGAGTGTTATAGAGCGGTGCGGTACGGTCTCCGACGTAAAACACTTTAGTTATGTAGTCGCCCTCCATTGCGTCCAGATAGCATACGGTAATATATTCGGGGTTAAACATCTTAAGAATAGCAGATACTTCTTGTGTCGATATGTTATTCCACGACAGCTCTATTCCTACGGTCTGACCTATACGATTTTTGTGCATTACCGTATCTTCCGTTCGCCCTGCGTCGGAAGCTGACACGTCAGCCAGCTTCCATTGATAAGAGGAGGGACAACGACAAGTTTTTCCGTCTACACTTTTAATAGGATTAAATTCCATACGTTGTACCTCCTTATCCTACAGGGACGGTAACTTTACCGTCTCGACGGTTCTTACGGTTCAGACTGTCAACAACATCGCCAGCTGTTATAACAGCCCTTACGGTTTGGTCTTTTTCGAGTAAACGTCTGAGTAAGTTGTTCTGTTCACGAAGAAGCGCGTTTTGTTCGTTATTAGCGTCCGTAGTGATTTCTCGTAAGACAGAAGCCATTGCGCTTTCATCACAAGAATTTCCGTAAATCCTCTCAGTCTCGTCATAGACGGACTGCGAAAGGATATTCGAGGGGTCATAGGTTACTTGAGTAGCAAGGTGGGAGTTCACAGCTTCCGCGCTTACAAGGACAGACTGAATAATAGCATTTGCACTCGTAACCAAGGTGTTGTTGAGCGTCTTCCAAACGGGGAGGAACTGAGCCATACCAGCAATGATAGAACTGTGCATAATCTGTCCCATCTGAAAACGGTTGAGGACTTCAGTATTGCCATTTACATGACCCACCAGCTCTGCACCGCTCTCACCAGCAACGAACATAGAGCCATGCGCCCGGTTCGTTCCGCCTGCATACTTTGGAACATTTTTCGGCGTAATAATTCCACCTTCGGCAAGGAGAGGGATTTGCGGTACAGTAATTGTGCGTAGACTTGAAAAAGGTTGCCAACCCGCAATTTCTGCATCTCTGATTTTTTTGAGAGCGGCGTTAATTCCATTGAATGGGATGGAAACTACTTTGTTTAGTCCTTTTATAATCCCATTTACAACGGTCTTGAACGCAGATACAATACCGTCCTTAATATCAACAAATATCTTTCCTGCAGGAGAAAACACTTTAACAATACCCTGCCAAGCTTTCTTAAAAGTATCGCTGAAAAATGTTGCCACCGTACTGAACACGGATTTAACACCGTCCCATGCTTTTTTTGCGCCCTTGACAAAGCCGTCCCATAGGTCAGTAAAGAAGCCAGCCACAGGCTGAATAACGTTTTCGTTGAACCAATTGCCAACGACAGAAAACACGGATTCAATACCGTTCCAGACGGTAATTGCTCCATCTTTAATACCGTTCCACATATTCGAGAAGAATGTAGCAATTGGAGTTATGATATGTTCGCTAAACCATTCGGAAGCGATACCCCAAACCGCCTTGATGATTTCCCAACAACCACTTGCGATAACGCCTATATTGTAAAAAATATCAGAGATTGTTTGAAAGATACTACCAAATAATTCAGAAAACCAGTCGATAGCTGGTGAGAAAAGCTCTACAATACCATTCCACCATTCCGAAGCATTGCTCTTAACTTCGGCAAGGAATTGAACAGGCTCGCTGTCCTTGACTTTATTTTTGAATTTGTTCCACTCGTCAGATATATTTCCGAGAGCTTCCTTAATCCCGCTCACCATCGAATCCCAGCTAACGGGTTTTCCAGTAGCGAAGTCTTTGACCCCATCAGCAATGAGAGCAAGACCAAGAGGAATACCAACACCTGTTAAACACAGTATGAGACCAATAGCGAGTTTGCCGAGAGAACCACCCATTGATTTAATCTTGGTAAAAACTTCCGAGATTTTGTTTTTTATAGTTTCCCAGTTAATAGCTACTGCTGTACCGAGAGCCGCCGCACCCGATAATATCAATCCGATACCGAGAGGAATACCAACCCCGGTACAAACAAGAATGATACCGATTACAAGAGCTGCCGCACCAACTATCTCAAGTACCTTAGTCGTTACGCTCTTAAGCTTGTTTGTTAAAGTGTCCCAGTTAAGGGCTACAGCCGTACCGAGAGCTGCTGCCCCAGCAAGGATAAGACCTACGCCGAGAGGAGTTGCAGCTCCTGTGAAAGCAAGAATCATACCTATGGCAATGGAAGCCGCCCCAACAACAAGAAGAATCTTCGTAATAGTCTTTTTGATATTGTCCGGCATAGTATCCCAATTCAATCCGACCGTTGCGGCAAGACCGACAGCACCAGCGGCAATCATCCCAATACCCAACCCGGTTGCAACTCCTGTAAGAGCGAGGATTGCACCAATACCGATTAAAGCACCGCTCACGATAGCCACTATGCTTAGTACGGAGCCTTGAACATTACCTGTTAAGGAGTTCCAGTTCAAGGCTACTGCCGAAACGACAGAAATAGCACCAGCGGCAATCATTGCAACACCGAGAGGAACGAGTCCTGCCACAGCGAGAATTACACCTAATGTCAGTAAAGCACCTCCAACAATGGCTGTAAGCATACCGATTGTCCTACGGAGAGGGTCGGACATCGAATCCCAGTTAAGACCGATTGCCGTAACCATGCCAACAGCACCAGCCGCCATCAATGCGATACCGAGAGGAATGTCAACGCCAGTAAAAGCGAACAAAGCACCCATCGCCAGTAACGCACCGCTCACGATTGCCATGAGAATGGACAGAGCGTTTGACAGGTCTCCGTTGAGGGACTTCCAGTTAATAGCTACTGCTGTACCGAGAGCCGCCGCACCAGCCACTATGAGACCAGCACCGAGCGGTACATTGACACCCGAAAATGCAAGGAAAGCACCGATAGCCAACAGGAAGCCACCCAACACTCCAGTAACGAGAGTAAGTACCCTCGCCAACCGTTCCGACATTCCGTTCCAGTTCTCCATTACCGAAGCCGCCAAACCGACAGCACCAACAGCCATGAGACCGATACCGAGAGGAAGGTTTGCACCTGTGACAACAAGGATAGTACCGATTGCCAACAGAAATGTACTGATAACGGAAGTAATCTCCCACATAGCGTCCTTAATCATCTGAACGATTTCGTCAACCTTAGAAGTGATTGCGTCACCGAGGAAATCGTAGGTAGGAAGGTCTATGCCTAAATCCCCACCACCGATAGCAGCACCCGAGCCGCTACCGCTTCCACTTCCACTGGAACTATCGTCTTTAGACAGAATGTTCAGCTCGTCAATACCGAGCAGTGCATTTTTCAGCTTCTTAGCCGCTTTCCCGGCTTTACTCAGCCCATCGGAAGCGTCCCCGGCGTTGTTAGCCAAATCGCCAACCGCAGTAGCACCAGCAGAAACGCCGGAATAATCTACCTCCGGGAGTGTGAATCCGAACAGACTTGCGATAGAGTCTGCCAGCATACGGACAACCTTCACCAGAGCTATCGCATAAGGTAAAACGGCGTTGAGCATGGGAATAAAGATATTACCCAAAGCTCTTGCACACTGCGTAACTTGTGCCTTTAAAATACGAAGCTGGTTTGCCGGAGCGTTCAGAGTACGAGCCATATCACCTTGAGCGGTAGTTACCTGTGTCATAATTGCGTAGTAGCGCAACTGCGACTTTTCAGCCTGTGTCATAGCAGAGACCTTTTTCTTGATACCGAGAGCAAGAGCTTCCTCTTGCAGTCTTGCAACAGACAGGTCGTAACCCAGTCTACGAAGCGGCTCAAGCTCACCCGAGATACCCGACTGTAACTTCTGCATTGCGTCCTCAAACGTAATGTTGAAAAACGAAGAAATGTCGTAGCCAAGCTGTGTGAGGTTCTTAGACATAAGATACGCTTTATCGCTCGCCACGCCGAAACCGCTTATGATGGTATTGAATACACCTTGATTTCGCATGAACTCACCCGGGTCGATACCGAGAGCGTCGCTGACTGCTTTAGCGTAGTTCTGTGCTTCCTCTGTGTATTTACCCATAGAAGCGGTAAACAGGTTCACATCCTCAATGTACTGGTTGGACTGTGTTATCCACGAAGCGATTACTCTCGCACCTTTACGAACAACGCCCGTAGCCATTTTGATTTTGGCATACAGATTCATGTAACTATTTGTCGCTTTATTGTTCTCTTGCGAGATTCTGTTCGTGACGGTAATAGCTCTCTGAATGTTCGTAGGAAGACGACTGAACGCCGCAGTCACGGCATTAAGCTGATTAGTCAACGGAGCAAGAGCTGTAGACAACTGTTGAATCTGGCTGGTAAATTTAGTCATATCCATGTTGTTGAGGATGTCTGCCAGCTTCGGTAACTTATTGAGAGCATTGATAATGGACTTTAGCCCGGAAGCGTTCAGATTGTTTAACGGTTGAAGTGCTGTACCCAGCTTCTCCATGGCACTGAAATCTACACCAGTGAGGGAAGCGGCGGCACTGCCGATATTTTGAAGCTGATTTCCGATGGAAGACGAAATTTTGAGACTGCCGAGACCTCTCAATTTATCCAAACTGGAAGCGAGCTTGTCAATTTTGTTTGCCCCGGAACTATCCATACTTTTAAGGGCAGAATCGAGATTGCGTACTTGATTTGCAACGCTTGTTAATCCGATACCGCCCTTAATTGCATTTTTGACTTTGGACAAAGAAGCGGAAAGAGCGTCTATACCAGCGACAGCCGAGGTGGAACTCGACTGAACTTCCAATTCGAGTTGTTCAATTGTAGTAGGCATAATACTCACTTCCTTTCTTGTAACTGCTTATTTGCCTGTACCATATACGCTTGCATATAGCGCAGACCCTTATCAGACTTAGCCTTTTCCTTCTTGAGTTCTGCTTCCTCCATCGTCTTTTTAGTGATAGCATATGCTTCCTCAACATAAGGTTGGGCTTTAGTTCCCTTTTTGGCGAAAGCACGAAGAATCGGAGACAGACGAGAAATAGCGTCATAAATGTACATACCCTGTAACCACATTTCTTGATTGACCCTCTCTTTGCGAAACTCCTCCGCTTTGCGGTAGGACTTCACGAGAGTGGAATCTCTATCCCAGTATTGTTCTTCCGTCATGCCTATTGATAAGTAATAGGGGAACTTAGCAAGAAAAATCTCCGAATAAGAAGGGGGAGCAGAGCGATTCTCACGCTCGCTCCCCTCGTTAGCGGATTCATCTGTCAACAGCGAATCACTTACCAACTCGTTGTCCAGCTTACGTTTCCCTCGGATTCCTCGGGTTCTTCGACCAATGCCATAATCGGTTCGTTATACATTTCTGCAAGCTTACCGATAAGTTCATCTCTGTTCGTCATGTGAGAGTAGATTTCGTTGATAACTTCCTTCTTCACGAAACGATGATGTGCAAGAAACGCACCTTCAAACAGTGCCGGGAGATTGGTCATGGGTTTCTGCTCGACCTCTGCCGCAATGAAGCCCTTCTTTTCCATTTCCGTTACCGTTCTGCGAGTAAACTCAAGGACATATTCTTTACCCTCGAAAGTGAATTTCAACTGTTTTGCCATGATGATTTATCCTCCTTATTTTTTCTTACTCTGCGTCCATGCTGATAGGAGAGGACGGAGCGATAGTGATAGTCATTTCGACAACCTCGTTCGTGCCGCCGCCGTTAGCATAAACAGACAGAAAACCTTTAAACTTAAACTTACCGCTGTCACCAGTAGGAGTGACGACATCGCCAGCTTCTGTACCACCGAACCAAACGGCGAACTCCTTCTCCGCACCTTCCAGTGCTTTCAGCTTCTTGTATTCCTCGAGAGTGTAGTTCGCAGTGAACTCAAGAGAATCGAGGGACTGAATACCCGGAATGTAAGTCTGCATTTTGTCAGACAGAGTAGTAGTTTCCAGCATTTCCGGCGCACCGCCGAGGTCGGGAAACTCCTTAATGTCAATCAGCTTCTCCCATGCGGTAGTATTCTTCTGCATGAGAAAAATCTTGTAAGTGTTAATAGCCATGGTTGTTTACCTCCTATAAATAGTTTTGTTTTTAGAGACGATAGCCCTGTATCGAGCCACCATTCTGTAAACTGTTGCGTCTTCCTCGTTGGGAACAGGGTTCATAAGGGTTCGTGTGAAACCGAGTGCTTCCATCTTGGAATCAATGAGAGCGATGATTGCTTTACATTCAGTTTTCTTGCCGCTCGTTTTGTTAGAGTAGACATTCACCTCGTAAAGCACTTGTACGTGGTTTTCGATACACCCGGAATCTCGAGTGTTACGATAAACTTGATTGTCTGTCTCAATGAGAGAGACACAAGGGAAGGAAGGTGGAGACTTGACATATTCGCCAGTCATATAGATTTTCGGGTATTTCTTTCGTACCTCTGCGGACACGATACTGAATACCTCTGTCTCAATGTCAATCACCCGAACACCTCCTTTGCGATAGACTGAATATCATTACAAACGGTAGTGATTGCAAGAGCCATCGGCATACGAGCCGGAGTACCACGAGACAGCTTCAATTCGCCATTTTCGTAGAATCCCCAAACCTCTTTTTTGCCGTTACCCTTACCGAATCCACCGATTGTCATTCCCAGTTCTGCACCATGAGGGTGAGGGGACGAACCGGGAGAGCCATTATGATAGACACCAGCACCAAACTCAACCCACACAGCGTCTTCACCACTTGCGACAACGACAGTAACCGACCCTCGATTGTCAATCGACACATCGACTTGTGCGTATCGTGGAGAAGTTTGCCCTCCTTTGAGAATAAGCTCGTCAACGATTGCACCGTTGAAACCGCTTCGTGCTTCATCAGCAAGTCTTTCAGCAACTTTTTCTCTAAGAAGTTCTGTTTTTCTAAGGATTTCTTGTTTGTAGTCAGCCAGCTCTTTCATAGCTCGGTTGATTTCACTCGTTGACAATCCGAATGAGATAACTTTCCTACCCACTGACAGTCACCTTGCTTATCGCAACCGACACGCTGTTCAAGCTCTTGGCTACCTTCTTAACGATATAATCGTGAGGAGTAATGACCTCACCATCATCGTTTGTAACCAAAGCTCCGGTTTTATCAACCTGTGGCGTTTTATCGACCCATAGCACTGTGTACTCGTCAATAGGGGGAGCGTCCGTCCCCATGACAATTACCTTGTCATAGCTCTCGCTTTCTCCGAACTGTCGGGTGCTTATTTCACCCTTGGCAGCAGAGATATTAGCGGAGAACTCTACTGGGTTGTCTCGAATGATTTCATATTCCCCTGTAACATTTCCGTATTCATCCGTCTTAGGGACTTTTTCTATGTAGAGAGCGTAGAAGAATCTGCTCTTGTTTCGTTCCATCATTCTCATTTAATCACCCCCACATGAGGAGTAACCACCTTGAGCATTGAGGACGGAATATCAGCATTTTCATAGCTTCGGGAGATACCGTTCTCGGAATGAGAGGTCTGACCCTCCGCACCACGCTTGTTCAGCATATAAGCGGCAATCTCGCATTGGAGAGTGTCGTACTGTGCCGGAACTTCCGTCGCACTGGAATCATACGGATATGCTCGATTGATGATTTTACGACCAGCCAATTTAAGATAGGTGGACAGCACTTCGTCACTGTCCGAACCACCGACCATCGCTTTAAGAGCAATCAGCTTTTCTTCCTCGGTCATGTTGTCCACCTCCTTTACTTAGGCAATCTCGTAGAAACCTTCGGTCTTCGGGTTGGTCTTAGGCTTACCAACGATGTAGCCGTTGTCGGTCTTAGCGTAGTAAACCTTGCCCTCGGAAACCGTAGTGTCCGCAGTGGCAGTAGCAGTACCCTTGAAAATCTTGACTGCCTTGGTAGCGTCAGTCAGAGCCGCAAGGTAATACTTACGAGACCAAATAGTGTTCTGACGAATATCGCCGTCACGGTCAGTCTCAACCTCGACACCCTTCTTGTTGAAGATGGTAACTGCCTGTCGAGTAGCAACCACGATAGTACCCTTCGTAGCGTCCTTCTTGGTGTAGATGTTCACGCCGCCGACAGTACCGATGTAGCCAGCACGAACGAACGCTTCCACATACTTGAGGTCTTCTGCGAGGTTCTTACGAAGCTCGGCAGTATCGCCCGGGTGTACGAAAGCGAAAGTCTGCGGAGCAACCTTCTCCGGCTGATTATCAGTGCTTTCGATGTTCAGATTGGCAACGGCGTCCACAAATGCGGCGAAGTCAATCTTCGCAGTAGGAACGACCATAGTAGCCTTCTTGAACTCGCCGTACACATCGCCGTTTACGGTATTGAACATATCAGTACCCATGTGACGAGTGCCGACAGGAACGAGCATAGGGTCAGTCATTTCCTGTTCGTCATAATACTGGAACTTGTTCTGTGCGAGCTGAATCTCGTACTCCTCCGGGGTGAAAGAAACCTCAATGCTCTTGGTATTACCTTCGCCCATTTTCAGCTTCTCCGTACCAGCGGTAGCCTTGTAGACGTTAATCTTGCGCTTCATACCAGCAGTACCCACGAGAGAGTTATCAACAGTACAAAACTGCTGTAAATCGAGGTGGGAATTGAACTGGTCTTCTACCTCGTTGGAGAGATAGAAATTGTCATAAATCTTATGAGCCATTACTCATTACCTCCTGTATCGTTATTGGTGTAGAGGGCTTTGTAGTCCTCGGGATTCTTCACAGAATAGTCATAACGCTCCTGTGGAGACATTTTGCGGAGCTTCTCAAGGGTCATTGTCTTGGAATCTCCGTCCGGGGTCGGTTTCGGTGTATCTTTAAGGGCTTCCGCACGAACCTTCTTCTCGACATTCTCAAGATGTTTCTTCTGATTGGCGAAAACCTTTTCGGTATCACCATCAGCCATTGCTTCTGCGGTAGCGTCAGCCAACTTCTCCTCATAACCCATGCCGAGCAACTTTGCCTTGAACTTGGAAACTTCGCTTTCACGGAGCAGTTTGTCATACTTGGACTGTAACTCCTCACGTTCCTCCTGTTCCTTCTGCTTTTTCTGCTCGTCCTCGGTGAGCTTTTCATTAAGCTCTTTCTTCTTAGCCGCAAGCTCGGAAGCCGTCTTGTCGAAAATGTCCTTCTTTACATATCCGCTGTAATCGGGGTCTTCGGTCTCGAACGCTTCAAGAGCGGCGATTTTCTGTTCTGGGGTCATGTCGGCGTAGCCGTCAATCTTGCTAATGTCAATCTTTGCCATGTTGGAATCCTCCTGTCTTTTAATGTCTTCTGTGACAATGTTTTGCGGTTTAAGTCTTCTCTGACTATTGCGATTTAAGGCTTCTCTGCCTATATTCACAGCGGTTTACCGCTTAAATATCGTTATTGTCCGGGTCATCACCATCGTCCCCGGAATCATCGGGAGTGGTCTTCTCGGCAATCTGTGCTGCCTTTTCCTGTTGCTCCTTGTAATACTTCATGCTCATGGTGTAAGCAGATTCAGCGTCAGAGAACATTCCGCTATGCTGGAACGCCAACTGTGGGTGAATCTTAGGCTCTTGAAGCATGGAGATAAGGACTTGAGACTTACTCTGAATGGCTTCGTAGTTACGGCGAGTGAACTTCATATCAATATCACTCAACTTGAGTGTGAGACCGCCGAGGTCTCGGCAGATACGAAGAACCAGCTTGAGCATTTTCTTTTCTGCTCGCTTGAAGACATTTTCACTGTCCTTTGCTCGAGCTTCTGCGTCAGACCAACCATCACGGAGTAACACGGCAGAACCAGTGTCACTTGTGGAAGAACCACCGTTACGGTTTGGCATACCGCAGATAGTGAGCATTGCGTTGTAGTAATCGTCTTTAAGGGTCTGCGATTGTGTCTGATTCAGCTCTGTGGTGACTACACCTACATCGGCGGCTTGCCCGTCAACAGACTTCACTTTGATTGCGCCGAGCTGTAAGAACTCCTCGTATTCCTCTTTGGTAATGTCGCAGTTAATGAACTTGATAAAAGCCTGTACCAACTGCTCCATACCGTCCATACGATTACTTTCAACATTATTGATGGCGTCCAGCAAAGGAAGTACGATTTCAAATGCACCCAGCCGAGCATTATTAGCTGGATATTCAATAATCGGAATCATGTCGAGGGCATGAGGTTTGGATTCAACCAAAATGTCTCCGTCCACGAGGTAATAGCGATTCTCGGTGTAAATCGAGTAGTGGAAAATCTCGTTATCGTCCTTGCTGTACTTAACCGCCATCAGCGGCTTGTTACCGATTTCGTTAGAGTAGACAACGAATGTATCTCTCGGGTCGAGAGTGTAAAGCTCAAAAGGAGCTTCGTCTTCCTCGCCCGGTTCATCGGGAAGGACAAGACGGAACGCCGTACCACAAATCATCTGCCACTCGACAAGCTCTTGGTCTTGAGCAGCTTTGTCCTCTGCGAACATATACTCGTTGAGGGTGTTAATCTGCTTAACGATTTCCTCGCCACCATTACGGCTGACGTACTGAATCGGCTCGCCACACAGATACCCAACCTTGAAGGACACGATTTCGTTTGCACGATTCTCAGTAATCTTATTGCAGATTTCGGGGCGAACGTCTTTGACACGATTTCTGATTGGCTGGTCTCCACGGTAATACTTCCACAGGTAGTCAATCTCACTGCGGTTCAACTCGTGAGTAGCGAGAGCCTTACGAAGAACATCAACCACGTTTTCGTCCGTGATTTCTGTTACGCTGGTCTTGATAATGCGCCGACCGCTCATATATCGTGTCTGACTTAGATATTTCGGCTTGCTCTCGTCAATTTGATGTGCCACGTTCCTTCCTCCTTTCTGCATACAAAAAAAAAAAATAGGTGCATGACTGCTTGAGGTCTAAATTACCTCGTGCAATCATGCACCTATTCAAACTTGTTCTTTTTACTACACTATGATACCACAATATATAGTGGAAGTCAATACTATAACACACTATATATTGATAGTGTTACCACGGTCTCTGAAAGATTTCCACTTTTGCGCCGGACAGACTTTGTGCGAACTCTGCCAACATAGCCATTCCATCGGGAACATCATCGTGCTTGTTTTTACCAGCCACAGTGTAAGAGCCGAGCATATCCATCATGCGACCGTAATCACTCTGACGTTTATACAGGCTATCGTCTTTGAACAGACAGTGTTCCTTGACCCATGCACTGTTGACGATGATTTTTGTCTCCTTATTGGCGGTAGTGAACTTGGTAGTAATGCGAGTGATACCGCCACGCTTCTTGACCTCGTTCTGAACCTTCTCGGCAACACGACCACCAGCGGAATTGCTCTCGAAACGGCACATTTTGACCTTACAGCGGAGCAGTATGTCCACCAATCGAGCGTCAACGATATTCGGTAAGCTGTTATCACAGACGCAATCGTCAATGTAGTAGTCATTACCGTACACATACGCCGCCGGGAGGAAAGCGTAGTCAGAACCCTTGTCTTTGGTATCGCAGATACCGATTATAGCGTCTGGGTCTTCTGCCGGAAGCTCAAAGTATCGGCGCAGTTCATCCACATCGTAGAGCAGACCCTCACGCTCGATAGGCTGATTCATAAACAGAGCCTTGAAAGACGCTTCATCAAGGTTGTTCCTCATATCCTCGAAATAGCGACGGCTGAATCCGACACCGTAGGTGTAATTGAAATTACTTTCACCATCTACGCTCAATGCTGGAAGCACAATAAACTTCGCTCGGGAATCACCACCGTACTGATTCTCCAATCGACCAATAACATCATGAACAGACCATCGGGTAGCGATATGGATTTCCTTCGCACCTTCCTTTTTTCGAGATTTAAGGTCGTTGGTGTAGGCACTCCACAGCTTATCCAATCGCTCTTTGCTCATAGCTTCCTCAATGCCGGAACACAAGTCATCGGCGTAGAGGATTTTGTCACATCGGGTAGCACCAGTCAGTGAAGCGTTGATTGCTCGACAGGTGAGTGTAGAAAATCGGTGCTTCTTGTGAAGGTCAATGGTTTCTTCCTTGGAGTTCGTTGCCGCCAGCTTTACTCCCGGGAACACATCAGCCCACAGATACTCGCTGTCGGTGATAATCTGATACACACCGTCATAGAAGGAGCGTGTCAGCATACCCGAGTGAGCAGAAGCAAGGGACTGTGAATCCGGGAATCGACCCATGACCCACGACAGGAAGAAGATACCGAGAGTGGACTTACCCGTACCGGGTGGCATGGAAATCGTCAGCAAATCCAGCCTATCGTCAATCAAATCTTGCATTGCCTGTACGACAAGGTGCATGACCTTACGGCGAGGGACATAGAATTTCTTGTCCGGCTCACGTTCCCATTCGACATAGAGCAGATAGCTTTCAAAATCAAAAGGAGCGGCAGCAAGCAGAACCTTCTTGTGAAGCATGAACAGGGAGCGAAGCTCCTTGTCTGTTTCAGACTGCGGAATCCGATTCTCGATAATGTCCGATAGCTTTTTCAGATACTCCACGGATAGGGGAATGTCTGTCTTCTGTGTCTCGAGACAAATATGGTATAAATCCTCATAGGCTCTGACCCCTCCCGAGGTCTTTTTGATTTGCCCGAGAATTTTTTCAAGTAACTCTTTCATAAATACCTCCAAACAAAAAAAAAAAAAAAAAAAAAAAAAAGTGCGTCACCGTTCAGAGAATTAAATCTCTGTGCGATAACGCACCCTCATCATTAAAATCTTTTTCTTCGTTTTCGTTTCCCTCAGTGGTGAGACTGCCCATTCATTTTTACAATCTCATAGAGTACCGCAAGGGGAAATATCAATAATGCCAGCACCCACATTTATTTCACTTCAATTTTCAAAGAATCTGTCCTAACAAGTTCTGACATATCTTTTCCACAGATGGACATTGAAAATTCAATCTCTTTGTTAGGTATTGCGCCGAGATTCCAACCTTGATTGAAGGTTTTTCCGGGTTGAATTGTAGCGATAACACCACTGGTGAATTGTTTCATCACACCATCAACAGATGAATCCATCGGTAGAATTGTTATTTCCTCATTGGATTTATTTTCCAATGACACGCTCATAATCGAGTTTGAGATTCCTTGATAGGTTGCTTTGATATATTCATCTTCGTAAATAACCTGTTGTTCCGATGTTTCAGATGTTTCAGATGTTTCAGATGTTTCAACTGTGGCAACAGATGTATCCGTGCTGCACCCGGAGACCGCCAGCATAAGCACTCCGGCAAGCATAATAGATAGCATTTTCTTCATTTCTATACCTCCAATGTGAGAATCGGGGAGTGTACGCCCTGTACATAGCCCATATCTCCATATTTGTACTTGCCCCCATAGAAGGGGCGGTTAGATAGGATACCTCGAATGGTGGACGGCTGAAATCTTTTGCCTTTTCGGGTACGATAGCCACCATCATACAGAATTTCGCAAATGTCCAGCAAAGAGGTGTGATTCTTGTCATGCTCTCGGAATACCGTCTTCACGATAGGGCGTTCCTCCGGGTTCTGCATGAGCATACCGTCTACGCAGTAATAACCATACGGCTTGTTGCCGCCGGAATACCCACCACATTGTGCCTTGAGAGACCGCCCACGCCCGGTACGCAGAGCAATGTTCTTTCGTTCCTGTTCTGCAACGAACATCAGCAGAGAACGGTAGATGTTGGCGAAATCATCACCCTCCGAGAAATGCTCCTCGGTAGATAACAGTTTCACATTCCGCTTCTCGAGCGTGTAGAAGTAGTAGAAATACAATTTTGTGTCACGAGCAACACGGTCATTCTTGAATACAATTACAGCTTCATGTGCCGGGAGCTGGTCTGCATTGTAGAGAATCTTGTCCAGTTCCGGGCGGTTGTCCTTCGCACCGCTGATTGTATCGGTCAGCCAGCACACGATTTCAAAATCATTCCTGTTGGCATAATCGGAAATCGCCTGTTTCTGAACCTCGATACCGTATTTATCGTCCGCAGACTGTTCCTCGGTCGATACTCGGATATAACCAATCGCTTTCTTCACGAGATAATCACCCCTTATTCATCTTCATCTTCATCTCCATCTCGAAATGTCCAATTTTTTAGAATATCTATCGCTTCTTTAGGTAAGTTAGGGATATTCCGTAACTTTTCAAAATCTTCTCTGGCTTCTTTGACCAACCAGCTGTTTCTTTCATTATTATAGCATTTTTCATATTTTTCAGAATCATGCAAAGCTGTTTTTTCTTCTTCCGTCAAATCTTCGTAAGAATATCCCACGCCCAATGTGTATGTTCTCTGTGTATAATCTGATAATGTAGTTTCTATCAAATGTTGATAATTGTTCATAATTTCAACCTCCTTTCTTTCGAAACGGATGATTTTCTCGCTTTAGAAGTAGTAAAAGTAGTTGTTTTTAAGGTTTTGCGTGTAACTTCCTCTTAGTACACGCATATATAGCAAAAGTTACCGCAAAAACTGATTTTTAACTACTTTAACTACTTCAATCCTTCTTTTCGTAGGTGAGAACGATGTTATAACCGAGAGCGTCCATCATTTTCACGAAGGTATCGTTCACGATTCCACCATTCTTCTTGAGAATCCTGTTGATGTACTGTCCAGTAGTACCGATTTCCTCACCCAACTGCTGCTGTGTCTTCTCAGCTTCGAGGAGCTTCACCTTTACATCAACTTCAATGTTATTCTTAACCATGTTTTGACCTCCGTTACAGAATAATTGTAATATACTACTAACACGGCTGTGAGTCAATACATTTTAGATACTTATACCAACTTGAACGGCTGATATTAAGCTCCTCACAGCATTCCTCCACAGTCATTTCGCCGCCTTTTTGTTTTTCACGGAATTTTTGAAAAAGCTCTATCGGCAAGTCAAGGCACGGTCTGCCGTCCACTCGTATACCTTTCTCACGGGCGATAGCTTTTCCCTCTTGTGTTCGCTCTACAATCATATCCCGCTCAAACTCCGCAAAGCTCAACATGATATTACGAATGAGTTTCCCCGTAGGTGTACTATCCATAACACCGATGTTGAGAACATGGACGGTGATACCTTGTTCGATAAGTGACTCAATCAATTGACTGCCTTGCGCTGCACTACGAGCAAATCTATCCAGTTTGGTAACTATGAGCTTATCACCGCTTTTGAGGACGGATTTCAGTTTGTCAAATTCGGGTCTGTCCATTTTCCGCCCTGTAAATGAGTCATAGTAAATTTTCGTTGCTCCCGCTTCTTTGAGTAGGGCGGCTTGTCCGTCAAGACTGTTGCCGTCACGAGCTTGCCCTTTGGTAGAAACACGAGCATATCCGTAAATCATACAGATACCTCCTCAGAACTCAATATCTGTGATACCTCGTTTTGATTCGAGTTCTGAAATCACATCTGTAACAATTTTCTTGTATTTGTACATGACCTCACCCGGTTCGTTCAACACACGGCAGACCATGTTGTATGAAATTTTATGTCCTTTATCGACACAAATTTCGTGCAAATCTTTTCTACTCAACTTCATGTTATAGAGCTTTTGGTCTAATGAAAATGTCATTTTTTATACCTCCTCGTAATCTAATACATATTCCTGTGAATTTTCTGTGCTTTGCACAACCAACTGAAATCCCATTGTTTCGAGCAATCTTACAAAAGTACCTACTTTCAAATCATTACGGGATAAAAGCTGACATATATTTGATTTCGTCCCCATGTCTGCATACTCAACTAATTCGCCTAACGATATGTTGTTAGCTCCCATGATTGCACGAACGGTTTCGATAGCCGTCATGGACATATCCTCCTCTCCGTTTAGCGTTTACTAAATACTGCGTATAACTTTCGCCAGAACGCACATATCTGGCAAAAGTTTCACACATCGTTTAGTGTTTACTAAATTATTCCTCAAGTAATTTGTCAAGATTGGATTTAACTTCTTCTTGAGATAACCCGTTATTAATCTGCCATTCTGTTTTATCTTTCAAGTTACTTCTGACGATTACTTCACAATCCATAGCTTCAACCATTTCGATGAAAGTGTCAACTCGCATTCCTTTTTCTCTCGATAAAGGATTGGAAATTGCAGAAGCGGTGGATTTGTTCAATTTTGTCGCAAGAGATTGATTGCTAAATCCTCTCAATTTCATAATGTCTCTGACAATTTCATTTGGCTTCATTTTACATACCTCCTTTGAATAATTAGATTATATCACATACACATAATCGTGTCAACACTTTTTCGTGTAAAATGAGCTTTTTTATATTTTTCGGCTACTCGGCATACTTCCTTGCTCGGTTTTCCCCCTTGTCAATCCCCCCCGGGGGCATACCCCTACACCGCATAGAACGCCGCCACAAACCCGAAAAAAGATGAACCCATACAAAATATATATTCACGCACAAAAGCCACGGAAAACGCCCCACAACGCAAGCCGAACACAACGACACGAACAACCGAACAACCCACGCCCACGAACGACACAAGCCCGGGACACGTTCGCCCCGGGCGTCTATTCTTGATTATGTTTTACGTTTACCGGGCGGCGGTACACGCACAAAAAAAGCCCCGGTTATATATCGGGGCTATAAAATCAGTTGTTCATATTTAACAATTCAGCCATCACAACCAGCGGAAAAAGTAATATACAAATAAGTGCCATTTATTCACCCTCCTATATTATGCGAATGTAAAGCGGCGGCTTTTCGTTGTTCGGGTATATTTCGCTGCTATTTCGGGCGCGTCCTTTTTTAATGCCGTTGTATCAATACGGGATGAAATAACCGCCTTATAACTTGCTTTGTGTTCAGTGCCTTGTAAAACTTCGGTATTTTGCGCTCGCATGATGTTTTTCAATTCATCTTTTATTCCGTCAATGATGGCGGCGGTTTCCTCTTGCAACCGTGTATATTGTGCAAGCTCTCCCATGATAATATCAATATTTTTCATTGTAAAACCTCCTTTAATTTGAATATTTTAGAATCGCGCAGCATAGAAACGAACACATAAAAATGGCGATTTGTCCGTGGATTGTATGCAAGATAACCTATATCATTTTTACATACTCGAATTATATCGCCGGGGCGCGTTTCCGATGTTTCAATAAGCATTTCGCCCGTTATCCGCGAAAATAGGCGCGGTATTCGGTTATTCATAATATATTACCTCCGTTTTACGCTTGTTTGATAAATTCGTGTAAAAGCTGTTCAAGCTGTTCTTGCTTTTCCTCATATGGGCTTTTGTTTTCCCAGCTCATAATTTCACGGGCTTTTTGTTCGTATACATTTATGTTGTTTGCCCGTCTCCCCGGCATTCCTCGGTATCCCGTGCAAATCGTCAAGCCGTCTATTTCGTATACGTCGAAATTCCAGCCATATACACCGCATGTATAAGCTATTGGGGAATGATTAGAGAGTAAATGCCACAAGTCACAATACCCAGCGCAAACGATATTATTTGAACCGTTTACAATAGCTTTTCTTGTCGTTTTGAATTTCATTTTATTTTATCCTCCTTTATATCAACCCATCATGGGCAATTTTATGTATTCGGCTTTGTGTATTCCGCAAAATGCGGCAATGTGTCGCCCCGTTGTTGCGCTCCAGCCGTCCCACATTCTCACAAGCTCCCCGGCTGCCGTCCTTTTAATAATCGGCGTGTTGTAGCTGTAAAGCGTTTCTGTTCCATCGTCCTCAATAAAAACTTTAGCTTTGCCATAAAAACTTTTCCGGCCGTCCGTAGGGATTAAATCATAAATTTTCATGTTGTTTATTCCTCCTTGTTGTTATGTTGAAATACGGCAAAATTAAAAACTTGTGTTCTTTCCTCTTTTGAAAGTGTGGAACAAATAGAAACGAGAACCGCCGCCCATTCTTCAAATTCTTTTTGTTCCCGTGTTTTAACATTGATTTCCATCATATAGCCTCCATTCATGTTACACGTTTTCGTGTCTATGCTTATATTATACACGTTTTCGTGTCTATGTCAATAGGCTTTTTAAAATTTTTTACACTTTTTCGTGTTTGTATTTTTCCGTCTTTTTACTTACAACTATAAAAATATTTAGCAAACATTAAACAGTGTGTATAACTTCCTCTATATACGCGCGTATCTATAAAAGTTATACACACCATTTAACAAACACTAAACGCCAAACGCCAGCCGCAATTTTTCCGTGTTCCTGTTGTTTGCTCTGTTGCGGTAAAGCGTTAAAGTGATACCCGCTAAATCCGCACGATTTTGTGAAAAAATCCGCCCCGAAAATCAAGCTGAAATCTCAGCCCAATTCTCGGAGCGGGTTTGCTTAGTCGATAGTCGATAGTCGAAAGTCGTTAGTCGTTCGTGTCCTCGTCAGAGTCGCTTGCCGAAAGTCGTTTCTGTTGGTCGCTTGCAATGTAGCGTTCTCTGATTTCTTCAGCGGAATAGTCGTTGTCGTTCTGCTGGTTCGGTGTGAGAACGTACTCGGTCTTGTCTTGGTAGCCATAGTTGTTCTTGCCGAGGAAGATACCAGCTACCGGGTTAACCTTGCCGGAGTTCATGTAGGATTCCCACAAATTTTCGAGCAAAAAGTACGCCTTTTTAATGGTGTCAGTCACGCTCGGCGGCAACGTGCTATAATTTCCACGCCCACCCAACGGAGCGTCATGTGTAATAGCCCACAAAGTCTGTCTGCTCATGCCATTCAACGCCATAGCCATACCGGCAACAGTCGGTTTCATATCAGCGTTCGCATACAACATAAAATAGTCGGAAAGTCGTTGCTGAACCTCCGATACACTTTCCATATCAATGTTTGGCATATGAAACAATTCCATGTTAACGCTCAAGAACTTCGCATTATCCCCAGCGTCAAGGTTGAATCCATTCATCCCAATCACAGGAGAGTTGCCGCCCCTCGGCTTACCTTTCTTTTTAGGCTTCGTCTCTTTCTTTCCAACAGTCTCCTCGGAACTGTCTGCTAACAGCTTATCTATATCCATTTCAGTCTCCTTTCTAAAATTCTTCTTATTATAATCTTAGAAGTAGTTAAAGTAGTTGAAAATCGGTTTTTGCGTATAACTTTTATATATAGGGATTTTTCTATATAGAGGAAGTTACACGCAAAACCTTAAGAACAGCTACTTTAACTACTTGTAATAATAAGAATAACTCTTATTTGTAAAAGATTGTTTTTCAATCTTTTTCAGATAGTTTGGTAAATGTCGTTTTTGATAAATACTTATCCGATTTAGATTATCTGCGTCTTTCGTCCACTACGGAAATAGACGGTCAACTGATAAGGGTAGGGAACGCTATTAGTTTTCAGAGCTTCGACATACTCCACATCTTTCGCCATGAAGTGATAATATTTCCCAAGAGAAATCATAGCGTACCTCCTCAGTTATCCACATTCAGAATGATACAGGGCTTCCAATATGGGTCATATTCGACAACCTTTTCTTTCACAAGAGCGTCAAACTCCTCGTCTGTGTAGTCACCGTCAGCGAGATTGTTCGCAAGGTCTTCTTCAAACTCGTCCCTGTCGGTGTAGCACATACAATCATCGACCGTCTGAGCGCAGTCAAGAAATTCTCCCTTGTATGCCTTGATGTAACTGCAACTCATATACGAATAATCACCCGTGTTTGCGCTCTCACCCGCAAAGACGAGAAGCGGGAGAGTAGGATTTTCACGAATAAGCTGTCGCAGTTCATCAGCGGAATGGAGTAGTCCGCTCGGTTTACTTTCATTCGGTGTCATTTTTCGTATGCGCTCCTTTCTTTTCAGCGGCAAAGATTTCCGGGTTATCCTGTATTACCATGTGAAGCACATTGGCAAGCTCGTCCACTTTCTTTTCGTCATGCTCGGAATAACCCAAATGGTCGAACATTCCGTGAACCATTTCATGAAGCAAGTCGGCTTCCATTTTCGCCTGTGCGTTCGGACAGATACGAATAATCAAATCCGTGTAGGAAATTTCTCCTGTATAGCCGATATTTCCAAGGTCGAGCTTTCGGGTGACTTCCACCTCATAGGTTTTCGCACCGATTTTTACTTTCTTAGGTATGTTCACTCTAATTTCTCCTTATCGTCCCTCGCACCAACAAGGGCGGCGAGTTCATTCATAAATTCGTTGGCTCTGTCAAGGTCAATGAAAGAGCCATACACCGTACAAGTGTTGCCCTTTTCCACGCAGAGACAGGGCTTCTTTCTGTCGGGAAAACGGTATGCGCCGATTTATACACTACCGTCAACCGTCAATACTCTTGGCATTGCGCTTTCTCCTTATCTTCCAAAAGTTCATCGAGCCACACCGAACGACTGTTTACAAGTAGGTTGTCGAAGATAGCCATTAAAACATCTACCACAATAGAATTTCCAGCTTGCTTATAAAGTTGTGTGTTAGAGTTTACCTGTTCAGCTCGTTCAAAGGCTTCATCATCGAACCCCATAAGACGATAATACTCTTTTGGAGTTAATTTTCGTATTCTTAAAGACGGTTCTTCTTTTATTTTTGTGCAAAGGTTATTCGACTGGGCGTTAAGTGTTCGACATAACCCATTGACATTAAGAACTTCTTTTGCATTTCTGTGCCAACCTTCTCTTTCAAGAGGGGGTTCTCTGATAATACAAGGTTCGTCCACCATTTCATTACCTCCTTTTTACTTCCATTCTATCACTCCGTTCATGGTATCAAACCCTGTACCGAAACCTTTATAGTCTCTCGCACATAGGGTCTTCGCCAGAGAAAGATTCACCTTATCTATTCGTCTATAATTGAGAGCGGCAGTTGACCTCGACAACTCCATATACTTCTGTCGTTCGGTTACTGATTCCTCTGATAGAGTACCATTATCTATCAGTTTCTTAATCAGAGCAGAAGATTTTTCATTGTCTATGTAATATTTTTCATCAACGGAATCTTCGAGGTAATCTACCATCCTTTTAGTGAGAGGGTGCGGTTTTGGAAAATAAAAACAATAGTTTCCGAGAATACTCACCATGAAACAACGATTTCTATTTTGAGCCACACCATAATCTTTGGCGTTGAGGTCTTGCCAATAATTAGAGTAGCCTTTGTTCTCTAAGAACCGAATCCAGTTCTCAAAGTCTCCCTTGTTCTTTTTGCTATGTACCTGCGGTACATTCTCCATGAGCAAAAGCTGCGGAAGATGTTCTGTCTCATTAAGAAGTCGTTCCACCTCCCATAGCAACCCGGAGCGTGTACCACTTCCTTTGCTCATGCCTTGCTGTTTGCCGGCAACCGACAAATCTTGGCAAGGAAAAGAATATGTCATGAGATAGCAATATTTGTCGGTGTCTACTATTTCCAAGTCCTCTCCATGTATTTTGGTAATATCCGTAGGAGTGAAATTCGTACCGTGAATGGCGTTGTAACTTGCCACAGGGTATTTATCAAACTCCACCAATCTGTAATGCTCGAAATTTACACCCAGTTTAGAAAGAGCCATTGCCTGTGAGCCGATACCTCCGAATAGTTCAATCAGTCTTATAGGTTTATCATTGATAAAGGGTAATTTCATATCACAGCACCTCCTTCAATTTTAGACCACAATAGGTTGCATAGCCGCTCGAGGTCGATTTCCTGTCGAACCACTCTGGGTGACGCTCCATTTCAGAATTGAACTTACGAGCCGACAGAATATAAGCACCCTCGGACTTCGCCCAAATCTTGAAAGCGTTGTATAAGTCTTTTGCCTTGATAACTGCCATTTTATCTCGAGTGCCGTACTCGTTATCTGTTTCTGACACTCGCTCACAGCGGCTTTCAAGAAACTGCAATACGAGGTCGTTATCACGCTCATACTTGGTGACAACCGATTTCAGACTGCCACTCATAACAAGCCCACGCTCTTTGTAGTGGATATACCCACGCACCAGCCACATGAAGATACCACTCATAGAAGACTGCTCGCACAGTTCGTCTTTGAGGTGTGTGTCCTGTTCCTCCGGTGTAAAGTGGCGATTGAACTCTATCACTTTGATACGCTCGGAAGCGAACAGAGACTTGTCTGTAACCATTGGAAGGTCGTTACACGAGAGCCAAAGCGTGAACTGCGGTTTGAAGGTAATCGCTGACTGATACAATGCTCGAGCAGAGATTTCCTCACCACCTGTAAGCTGTTTGATTTTCTCCTCGTCCAGCTTGCCGTATTCGTTGCTCTCGGACATTGTGACGAAGCGTTTGCCCTCCAACCCGGCGAGGGTAGGGCTGGCAGCTTCTGCGTCCTTCTGACGGTCTCCTCGGCAAATCATACCGACCGGGGCTACCTTAGCATAGTCACCGAGCATAGTCTCAATGGTGTTGAGGAGAGTAGACTTGCCGTTACGAGTCGTCTTACCATGAAGAATGAACATACACTCCTCATTGCTCATACCCAGCATGGAATAACCCAAAGCTCTTTGAAGGAAGTCTGCCTTGTCCTCGTCATTCTGTGTGACCTCTTTAATGAACTTCTCCCAGCGTTTACACTTAACCGTCTTGGAGATAGTGTGGCTAAATGCTGTCTGCATGGTGAGAAAATCGTCCCAGCTATGTTCCCGGAAGGAGAAGTCTCGAAGGTCGTATGTACCATTAAGACAGTTAATGAGATAAGGGTCTGCGTCAAACTGCACAGCAGAGATACGAAGTTCCCCGGTAGCGTCCTTGAGGATTCTGTCTCTCATACGCCTGTCACCCATCTTATTGACAAATCCAGTGTAGGACTTGCGTAAATCATCGTCCTCGATTTCACCACAGTAGAGAATCATAAGTCTTACGAAGTCCTTAATCTTCTCGGACACGAGAATCGCTCCCTCGTCCTTACGCCATGCTCCCTCGTGATAGGTGTACCAGCTCTTGTGTTCCGGGCAGTAGCGAGCTTCGTGAGAGTAGAGCAAACCAAACAGGTTTGCCATACCCATTTCAGACCATTCAAAGCCGCTGGAAGTCTCGTCAGCCTTTTCCGGGTGATACTGCTTGATAAGGTACATCTTTGAAGATAAATCCTCGTCCATAATGACACGACCATTTTGTGTCTCAAAAAGCTCTTGCATTACTTATCACCTCGTCATTACCTTATTGAGAAGGTCTTCATAGAGGTGTTTATAAAGATTCCTCTCGACCGTTATAGAGCGGTTAGCAGGCTCACTCTCGTCCATAGGAGCGGCGATACCGAGTGAGCAGAGGATTCCAGCATTGACACCATCCATTTCCTTATCGGTACAGGTACGGACGAAATCACCCAGCCTATCCTTATTAACCGTGTAGATGGTCTCACACAGAGCGGTTGAAGGAATCTTGCACAGCACCTCTGCATGAGTAGGCATGGGACGCTTTTCCTTGGTGGTGAGATAGACTACCTCGACAACATCTGCGTGTTCATTCAATTTATCAGAGGAGACAATGATTGCTGGTCTTCCCTCTGTATTACTCGAGTCTGTGGCGTAACACTTAGAGTTGAAAATGTAGAAAATATCTCCTCGCTTCGCCGGGACGTTCTTATTCATGTAATATGTCATTATTTTTTACCTCCCATAACTGCGATTGCACATTTCTGTTTGTCCTCCAACCACCACGAACACTGTTCGGTTACGCAGAAAACAGGCTGTGTGCCAATTTTCACGGTGTTATTCTCGTCTACGACAGTGTTAGTCGTGAGGAGAGGACAGATTTTGTTCTGTTTCATTTTCTGATAACCTCCTATATTTTCCGCAGTAACACTTTGAGGTTTTGCACCTCGAAGCGTAGCAGCATTGATTATGCAGATGGTAAGCGTGGTAAACACATCTTTTCTTACAGTCTTCACATCTTGTCTGCACGACATTTACCTCCGTTCTTTATTGAACTCGCTCCCTTGTGGGGCGAGTTTTTAGGATAAGAGAAAGACTAGGCGAACGCCAAAAGAATGGGAAGCGTTGTAGTAGTCCGCTATACCGTTGTCCACGACGGTGAAAAAGAAAGCAGAATCCTCAACTTTGTTCTGTAACCAGTACCTTGCCCATGCACCTGTCTCCGAACCTTGGAAAGCGATACGCTCACGGCGGTTCTCCATGCCATAGAAGCGTCTCACAGATACAGGCTCGTCCTTACCGTAAGGGTTCTCTCCGAAGATTTCACGCTCGGTAGGAATACGAAGCATATCAAAGCAGTTCGTCTGACCTACTCGCATACCAACCATACGTCTCTTGATTTCCTCCGGGAAGGTATCAAGGATTTCTCCATTCAGAGTGTGGCGAAGGTCAGAGTTGAAATAGTTGATTTCCATACTACCCATTCTGTCTGAGGTCTTGAATATCGGCTGTTTGTCCTTGAAACAATCAACAGTGATGAACAGCATACCATTCGAGGTCTCACGAATGGCTTTCGCCTTAACCTTTTCCCTTGTGGAGAGTGTGAAGGAGATAATGTCTCCCAGTACAAACAATTCGGTGTCAATAGTCATGTTTCTAATAACTTCCATGATAAAATTCTCCTTAATCTTTATTGGATAATTTCTTGCCCTGCTGTGATTATAAGATAGCACATACAAGATTGAATGTCAATACCTAAAAGATAAAATTTTGTCTTTTCTGTATAAGTTATCGTCTTTTGTGTCTAAGTGCTTTACGCAATCCTTACAGCATTTAATATTCATCGTTTATACCTCGTGACGCTGTTGCATATAGTTCGTAGTTCATTCCTATCAAGAGGTGGGTCACAGGCAACCGTATTGGCGTACAACAGCTCCTCGTAAATCTGCGATTTGGAATAGCCTTGATTGTGGAGCATACCAGCGAGGGAGGTGAGACAGATATTGCGGCTTCCGTCCGGGATTCTTGGATAGACTGGACGGAGCTTCACACGCCCATTCACGACAGGTTCTTCCCATACCGGGACATATATCTTATTTCGCCCAACAACCACCTTATCGGATGTCTCTCGAGCTTCCGGGAAGTATTTCTCCACCACATAATCAATCGCTTCTTGATTCTCGATAATTTCTCGGTAGAGAAGGGTGTTCCCGGTCATAATGAAGTAGCGAGCCGCCTTGTAAATCTCCACGCCAGCAAGATTGTTCTTGCCCTTGAAGGGGAGAGTTCCACGGAGTAGGATATGGAATCCACGCCCACTCCGGGATTTCTCCGTATAACTGTGGCACTTACCGACAATATCAGCCCCGAGGACGCTCATAAGACCGTCTTCATCATAACCCACATCTATATCCACACCGATTATATCGTTATCATTGAAAACAAAACCGATGTTCCCAGCACAACCCTGTTCCACAAGTGAAGCGGCTGTCTCAAAGTCCGACCACGATAAAGGATTAACCGAGGAAGCAACTTCGCCTGTATATGGATTCAGAGGGACTTTGCTGTCCGGCTGAACACACACCCATTGTTGTAACTCTTTTAATTCCTGTGGTATTTCCTCAAACATTTCGCTTCACCTTCTTTTTATTACGATTCTGAACAGTCATTGTGACCCACCTACAATTAGAGGGTTCGTAATTACCATCGCCGTCAATTCTGTCGATTGTGAGGTTATCAGCATATCCGTGAGATAAAGCCCAGTCTCGAAAAGAATCAAAACTGTTCATCCATTCTTCACAAACTGAAACTCCTTTACCGCCGTAATACTTGAAATATGAAATATTCGGATTGGTGCAACGAGTTTTCATAGCTTTCCAAATACGATACAGCCTTGTACCAGTTTGACCATGGCAGTAACGACTATTTCGTTGGGCTATCGTGGTCATACACCCACACGATACATTAGCATTTTGAGTGAGCTGATTTGCTGTGCGAGTACATATTACCCCACATTTACACTGACATTCCCATAGAGAGTGACCCCACTTAGAGCCGATACGCCGAATAACTTTCAAGTTTCCAAAAGTTTGTCCGGCGATGTCTACTGGTCTCATAAAAGACCCCTCCGTTTTGCCACTTTTCTTTCCAGCTCATTTACGAGCTTCCAAATGCTGTCCTGTGAAATACCTTTGGTCTTCGCCAACTGATAAATATTATCCGGGACGGTATCACCCTCACGATAGATATATAGGAGCATTGCTCGGTCATTATCGGAGAACGACTTGAGTGCGCTGTCACACGCCGCCCAGTTATGTTTGTCTGTTTCCGAGTGGAACTTCGGTCTGCCGTGTCGAGTATAGAATCGCAGACAATGATTCACATACTCAGAGTAATAAGTTCGGCTCATTTACTTGTCCTCCTCATACACGGAACTCAATGGGGCTTTCTTTGCTGTCTTCTTGACCTTGACACCCTCGAAATACCATTGATTGTCAATGCAGATAGGGTAGTCCGGGTTGTCGGATTCCACCAGCTTACCAGTGTCAATGATATGCTGTGCCGCAGACACGGAGAGGTTGTTCTTTACGAAGTCCTTCCCGGTGCGGAGCAGAGCGTTCACTCTGCCGTTGGTGTTCTTCAACTTATACATTGTGTATAACCTCCTTAAATTCATTGTTCAGAGCTTCCACATCGACATTGCAAAGCTCCTTGAGTTTGTAGCGTTCCGGGTAGGTATCGTCCATTTCGTAGACCTCCCTCATGTGAATGTGTTCCTTCAACATATCCCGGTAGAATCTCTCGAGACGCTTCTTACCGAACCCGAGGTAAACATGAAGCGTCCACAGCACCATTGTGTCAATGTCGAGAGAATAGGCTTCGTCACGTTCGAGAATCTGTCGGTCGATTTCGTGGATTGCCGCCGCTGTCGCTCTTTCCTTGGCTGACTTCTCCGCATGAGAGACCATGTGGTCGAAATCACTGACTTTCAGATTCAGAGTAGGTTCTTTCTGTACCTTGATTCCAGCTTTCTTCTGCCTACGCCGTTCAGCTCTGTTCATTACTCACACCTTCCTTCAAGAGCGAACCATAAGGTAGGGTGAGAATCCAATCGCAGAACATACGCCATTCGTCCAGCTTATGATTCTTGCGAGACTTATAAATATTTGCCAAAACTTCATAATTCAACATGACTGTTCGACGTTGATTGTAAGAAGAAGGTAGAAGTTGAATCATTTGCCACCAATATTTTTTATCTTTGGTTTCGAGATAAAGTTCACGAAATTCATTAAGTGCACCGATAGTACATTCAAGAACAGAAGTCGGAACATACCCATTATATTGAACAGCCTTACCCAATAAATGTTCGTTGCTAAAATCATCTAACATAAATTCTTTTGCGTGAATTTTATGCATTGTGCTGCAAGAATTAGCAACCGTTCCGACTTTATATGTGTCAAATTCTTTCCACCAATATAGAGGTGCTGTAATATCAACATATACGGTAATCATTCGCATAAACTTACGATGGTCTGTACCAGCATTTCGAAGACGAGTCATAAGGTCGAGGTCGTTTGAGCCAATAGTGTAATATTTAGATTTATAGCATAGCGGTGTACGATAACAACCATCGCGATGACTATCACTCTTCTTCCAAGAGTTCATAGGATTGCGCATGCCTCTGATAGCAGACTCCCAACCAACGACTTCTGTATTTTCAAATTTAATCATCACTCATTCCTCCTTAATAGCGGTTCTTGGCTCGAGACAGGCTCGCCATCTGACGCTTCTTCATGTCCTCATAGAACTCATTGCTCGGGTTGTCCACCTTGTAGCAAGGGCGGTCTCCGAAGAACACATAGTAGGTGTCTGTGGTCTTCTCATGTACGATGGTAGTGTATTCCTCGGTCATAGCCGAACCAGCCATAACAGGCTCACCGGCTTCGGTCACATCGAACCCAGTACAGGTGCTACCCCAAATCTGTGAGAAGCACTCAACGCTGAAATCGAGGTAAACTTTCTTGTGGTTCTCGTTCTCCTTAATCTCGGTAATCTTCTGAACGAAGTCCGAGTCATGGGCGAGAGCCTGTTGTGCCTTATAGAGCAGAAGCTCCAAATCCGGGATTCTTGCTCTCATGTCTACACCCCCTCTACATGAGAAGCGAGCATATCGGCTTGATGTGTCCATAGAACATTTGTATATTTATGCACTGCTCGTGTATAATCGTTCCACTCGGACTTATCGCAGAAAGCTCCCATGTGATACCGAATGCACAAGATTTCCTCCTCGGTTAGCTTGAAATATTGTGCCAATACCATAACCGATTTATCACCGTGACCCTTGAGCAGAGTGTCGGTCTCGTACTCATAGTGACCGTCAATCAAGATGTAGTTATCCATCTTACAGAGGTCATGGAACATACCAACTAGCAGAGGTGAGCGAGGGTTCTGCCAGTCAAGACGGCACTCCTCTGTGAGCTTCTTGAGGTAGCGAGCTACCATGTAGCTGTGGTCGAATAAACCACCCTCATAATTGCCGTGATACTTGGTGCTTGCCGGAGCGGTGAAGAATCCCTTCTCCAACAGGTCTTTCTTGACCTCTGGGGGAACAATGTCACCCATGAGGTTATTGAATTTCTCAATACGTTCTGCCAGTGTCATACGTCACCCTCCTGTCTGTGAAGACTGCGCTCTTTATCGAACCCATTCGGGTAACGGTTGCGGAGCTTGTCTATGTTCATCTGTAATACCGTCTCGAGGTCGTAGCCGATAGCATAGGCGGCAACTGCAATGTACCACGCCACATCGCCCAGCTCTTTCGCAAGGTGAGCTTTGTCCAGCTCGTGACCTTGGAAGCGATACTTCTTAATCATGTCCACACATTCGCCGGATTCACCACAGAGACCCATAACGCCATTGAGAAGAATCTCGTCATTGTTCGGGTGGTTCATGTCAGCCGCAGTGCGGAGAGCTTCGGTTTGATACTCATTGATAGTCATGCTTTTTCCTCCTGTGATTTCGCCAATTCGAGATACTTCTTCAAGTACCAATCGGCTTTCTTAATGTCCTCGACACCGTTCTTACCCCTGTGTCGGTAGATGTACTTGAGAGCATTGCATACACAGAAGTCCTTCGTAGCTTCCACGCCCTGTGTCTCGAGCATTACCTCAATGCACTCGAATTTCCCGGTCTCATAATGTGCCGGGTGATTGACATTATCTGTCATGCGACACCTCCTATTAAAAATCCGGGAGAGGAGCTTGCCCCTCCCGGCTGATTGCTTAACTCAACAGTGCGTCAATATTCAGTCCAGTCTTAGCCGGAGCGGAAGCAGTCTGTGTTTTAGGTGCAGCTTTCGGAGCGGCGTTATTACCATTACCGAGAGTGAGTGCACGAGCGACAGGCTCGGTATCGAAACCGTCTGCCGGAGACTTGTCCCCGAGGTTTGCGAAAGTGACTTCCTTGTTCGGGTCTTTGTTACTCGGGACTTTGGTGTGAACAACCTCTGCACGTATGTAGTGATTGATAAGCTGTTCCGGGTCAATGTCCTCCATCGTGTAGTCGTTCATAGCCGTCTTAGCAAAGTAGGAGAAAGCGTTCAGAGCCTTTTCGTTGTACTCGTCATTCTTATCCTTGATAGAGAAACGCTCGGTGTGAGTTGCACCCTGCGCGTTTACCAGCTTGATTTCGATACGACCGAAATCCTCGTCATAGGTTGCGTCATAAATGCGGAAAACGTATTCCCCCTCCGGGATTATTACAAAACCGCTTGTCATGGGTATTCTTGCCATTTTACTTATCCTCCTTGTTATTGTTTTTCATTCCGGCGATAATACAAATACCGATAATTGTCACCACTTCAACGATGATAGTTGCGGCTACTCCGAGCCAAAACGGATTTACATACATAGTGTTTATCCTCCTTAAAAAATACCTTTTTTCGTACTATTGGTAACGAGGATTTCCGTCAACTTCCATGCCTGTTCCTCGGTGAAACCAGCCTTGATGTAACTGTCATACATTTTGTAGAGCTCGGCAGCGGCGTCATCGTACTTCTCAGCATTAAGAGCTTCCTCACGCTGCTCCTCGAGAGCTTTCATTTCTTCGTTCTGCTTTTTGTGCAGTTCCATGACCTGTTTGGTCAGTTCCTTACTGTTTGCCATAAATTTATCCTCCTTATTTAACCGTCATGCGGTAGGTTTCAGATTTCTTGCTATACTTATCCAGCAAGCCGTCAGCTTTCAGAGCGTCCTTATCAACGCTGGTAGTCTCGGAACGAGAGACAATCCACACATAGGTAGAACCCTTGACCTCGACCTTCTTGTCACCGTCACGGAACTGCCCCATAGCGTGTTCCTTGATAATGTCGTTGATGGTTTTGAGACGCTTCTCCTTGTCTACTGTGGAAGCAGAAATCTCGTCCAGCTCCTTCTTGAGACCTTCGGCTTCTGCAATCAGAGCTTCAATGTCAGTCTCGGGAGACAGGGTGTTGGTACGAAGTGCCGCAAGGATTTCAGCGTCCTTCTTCTCGTCATACTCCGGGGAGATACCAGTATCGACATAATCAGCCCACCACTGTTCAACAGTGGCTACCTTGTCTGCGAAGTCCGGGTAGCGTTCGGAGACCTTGAACTCAACCGTGATAGTGTTGCTTGCGGTCGGCTGATATGCTGTCGGGTCTTTGTAGTCCTTCTCGTCAAGGAAGGAAGCGACCATAATCACATTGTCTACACCGTACAGGTAAGCGTACAATGCCGCCTGTAATGCGTAATACTCGGGTACATCGTTCTGCCAGTCCTCCGCACGTTTGGTGGTCTTCATTTCGAGTACAGCTTCGATGGTCTTGCCGTCTTCACCCTTCATCAGATAGTCCCACATACCTCCGAGGTGCTTGTTCTCCGGGAAGAAATCTCCCCATGTCTTATTGAAGTAGTCCTCACCCCACACATCAGAAGGGCGAACAATGTCCATGCCGTAGGACTGCTCCATGTAACGAGCCTGTTTCGGTTCGATGGTCTTACCAGCTACCGTGTAGATAGTGTCCTCGAAGGGCTTCTCATAGGTTTTAGTAATCGCGCACCACATTTCAAACGGGGTGCTCCACGGATTCAGACCGAGGATAGTAGCGAAGCGAGTACCAGTGATTTTCTTGGTTTTCTTAGGAGGGGCAATCTGAATACGATTGCCCTCGAGCCACGTAATGTCTGCCATTACTTAGCCCCTCCTTCCAGCATTGCGGTAATCTTCTGAATCAGCGTCTCGCAATCGGACTTGGAAATCTCTGTGAATCCCTTAGTCTGCACTGCGATGTTCGCAATCAGTTCCTCCTTGCTCGGGTCAGCGTCCTTGAGCTTCTTGAGAACTGCTTTCAGACCCTTAATCTGTAAAGCAGAAGCATTGTCAGCCGGAGCAGTCAGATTTTCCTTCACTTCCTGTCTCTGCTCGGTAGTAGCCGGAGCTTTCTTCTCTGTCGGAGCGGAAGCCGTCTCACCCTTGCCGAGATTTGCGTCAATGGAATCGCTTTCGCAAATGTCCAGCGCAATCATATACAGGTAACGGCGCATATAAGTGATGGAAGAACCGAGAGCTTGCATTTCATTCGTAGCCTGTTTGCCAGCGTTGCTTACGATAGGAGCAATCTGATTGAACGGAGCAACGAACGGTACGGATTCCTCCGGGTTGTCGGTGTTGATGACGTTCATGGTTGCAACATCAGCAGTAAAGTTCACCACAGGGATAAGACCAACCTCATTGAAAATGCGGATAGCGGTCGGTACAATGTCCTCAAGCTCGAAGTATTTAAAGGACAGGTGCATATTCTTTCCTGTCTTCTCCACGCTCGCTTCAAGGAACTTTGCCCTTGCAGTAAGGAGCTTCTGATATACATTTGTGGTCTTGGTAGTAGTTGCCATTTTCTTTGTCCTCCTTGGCTTTTTAGTTTTTTCGGGTTTGATACCCTTGAAATCGTCAACTCGCTTTTTCGCCATTGCGATGTAGAAACTTCTGTCTATCTCGTCAATGGACAGCTCGTTATCGTTGTCGATGATACAGTGTTCCGGGAGAGAATCTATTTTCGCTTCGGAATCGTCCTCGGCTTTCACCTTGAAGATTTTTCCGTATCTCTCGTCCGCTGTGGCGTACACTCGGTTCACCTTCTGAACGGACTGCTTTTTGCCGTCCACCACATGATAGGCTTCTCGGTACTTCGCCCCGGCTTTGGCAATAATCTGAAACTGGAAAATATCATCGCAACTATTTATGGTGTCTTCGACAGGTGTTCCGTTCACAAAGAACTCCTTGAGGGCAGTAGCCACAATCACACAGGAGTTATTGATATTGAAAGCACCAGCCGGGGCGATACCCTTCACGAGATAGCCGCCTTTGGCTTTTGCTTTGCCGCTCGGCTGAACCTCAACGTAGTTGTTTACGTCTTTCTGCGCTATCTTGATAACGGTATCTTCCTCGAGGTCAAAGCCTGTACGAGACTGCCATTCAGCACAGATTGCGGTCAGTGTGTCGTAGTCCTTCTTATTGCACTCGACCATGATACCGTCCGTGTTGAGCTGGACAATTCGCAGTCCTTTAATCTCTTGATAACAGTGTTCCGCAAGTTCCAGTAAATATAACTGCCCGGAAATGCAGACTGACCTACCCATGAGAGGGTCGTAGAGGTCGTTGTACTGATTCAGCAAGCAACCGTAGGTGGTGTTGCAAACCAGTTTCAGAGCGTTTGCCGTGCGCTTATCGCCAGTGGCTTTCGCTTTCATACGACGGTCGAGAATATCCTTATAAATCTGAGGAGACGGAATGTTCCGGCTTGTGTAGCCGTTTATGGTACAAAGGTGCGGATAGTAGCTTCCAACATCTTCATTCCAAATTCCTCTATCCTCGGTTTCCTCCCAAAAGAAGTTTGGGATTGCACCATGAATACCGCCATACCCGAGTGTCACAGGACACTCACCGATGTTCAGATTAAACTTGCCTTTGAAAAGTTCGCTGTCTGAAATGGAGAGGTCATACATTCTATCGAAGAAAGCGAAGACCTCCGGCGGTATGTACTCTTTTCGCAGATTGTCCGGGTAGATATACTTGCGTTCATCATCGTGCGGCTTCTTGGTAGCTTTCAGCATTGCCGCAGTCAGTTTGGCGTTCGTCATACCCATTGCCTTGACTTCATCAAGACCAGCCAGCCGACCGAGGTTAATCTTGTTCTTCAAGTAGTCCTTACGAATGTCAATCAGTCTCTCGGCGGTATTAACGTCCTGTTTACAATAGAACTCCGTCTCGGCTTTTTCCTCCGGGGTTAGAGGACGGTCAATGTCAAACGGAACGCTGGATTCTTTAACCGACATACCGAGGTGTCCTTCAATAGCTTTAAGGGATAGCCCCTTTTGCGTATCGTCTCGAATATCCACGTTGCTAAAACGGAAGTATATACCATCGAGAAGCGGACACTGCCAGCCTTGCCCTCCGGCGATGATGTAATCATTAACCTGTTTTACCTCTTGGTTTGACAAACCAGCCACAATAGCTTTAATGATGTAAGAATCATAATGTTTGCTATTAAAACCGATGTAGATGGTATCATCGTCCAAACAGGCTTTTAGAGCTTCGCTATCGTCCCAAATACAGGTGTATATCCCGGATTCTTTGTCTTTGAATGTAACCAGCCAGTTCCATTCAAAGACTTCACAGTCATAGGTAACTATCTTCATAAAACAGCACCTCTTTCCGTGAAAGCTCTTTCAACAGACCACCCGAGACTCATAAGCCTGTTTGAAAGTGTGGTTCGAGGAATACCGAGCAATTTGCTCCATTGCGTGAGCGTGTGTCGTTCACCATGATATTCGATGGTGTGGTTATTCGACTTATTACTCTGTTGAGCCGCCATAGTGACCCATCTGCAATTACTCGGTTCATAATTCCCAGAGCTGTCAACTCGGTCGAGTGTAAGTCCTTCTTCATAGCCATTGTCCATCGCCCACTCAAAGAAATTCCTCACATCGTTCCATTCCTTACAGACCTTGATTCCTTTTGCACCGTACCATTGATAACCTCTACATCGAGGATTGGCACATCGCTGTTTCATGGTCTGCCAAACATGATATAAAGGTGTTTTTGACAGCTTGTGAACTATATGTCCCTTCGGATTGCTCACGTTATCCTCCTTCCTTTACGAAGTAACAACCGTTCTTTCGATAGGTTGTACATCGCTTCTTATAAGACTTCACGAGGTAAGCTATATCGTCCACGAAGTCATAGCAAATAGGTTTTGCTTTTCCTTCAAAAGTACGAGCAATTCTGCCTATGGACTGAACAACGACTGTGTAATCTTTAACTGGACTTGCCATATAAAGACGTTCCAATCGTGGAATATCCAATCCCTCTTTACAGAGAGAGTAGGTAGCAAAGAGGTATTTCTTCTTGCCGCTCCTCATGTCCTCAAGAGCCTGTTCTCGTTCAGCCTTGCCCTTTTTGGTTGTCATTTTGCCGCTTATCATCACAGCGTCCTTCTGCATATCAGCCGGGAGAAGACTCATCAATGTTTCAAGGTGATTCAGCCTGTCCGACAGAATCAGAGAAGGTCTCTGCTCAATGGAATCTGCAATGAGCTGGTTCCGGGCGGCGTTTTTGGTAAGATAGGTAATGAGCTTGGTGTAGTTCAGCGTTCCGTCCGTGTTGAGGGCTTCTCGGCTTATCTGCACCCCTGTACCCACAGGGTAGATACCTACCTTCATAATCTTGTCAGCCACAGCTTTGTCTGGGACTTTATAGGCAACCTCTCCAACGAGGGCGTAGGTAGTTTTAATCATTCCATCTGACCTGTGGACGGTTGCCGACAATCCGTACTTGTGTCTTGCCGATAAACTGTTCAGCACTTTTTGATACTGTGTCACGGCAGTAGGACTGCCGCTGACCCGGTGTACCTCGTCTGTGATAATGCAATCCCAGTAGTCCCGGTACTGTGCAAGGTCGAGCTTACACATCGTCTGAATCGTAGCGAAGGTGATTCCCTCACCGAGATTGACTTTTCCGTCCGTGATAGTACCCATGAGGTCTTTGCTCATGTACAGCTCTGCACGTTCCCGACTCTGTTTGATAAGGTCGAGCGTGTGACAAAGCCATAGTGTACGCCGCTTCAATCGTGCGGCAAGTGCAATTCCCATCTGTGTCTTACCGCTTCCGGCGGCACTCTGTAATATCCCATACTGGGCGGCTATCATTGCTTGTACAGCGGTTTCTTGGTAGTCATAGAGTGGTACATCAGCGTTATAATTTACCTCCACAGGGGCGGCAAACTTGCTTATGAAGATTGCCTTGTCGGTAATCTCTTTGGGGATAGAGCGAAGTGTTCCAAACGGAAGCACCATCGTTTTTCCTCTTACTTCGTATAGGAATAAGACTTTCGGGGTATCTCCCAGCCAAAATCCCATACGAGCTTTTTTCGCATATTCCGGGTTTGGTATGGTGAGATTTCTCTTGCACCACAGCACCATTTCCGGGGTAGGGTTTTCGACCGTCAGTGTGTTTGAGACTTCAATTAGCATTTTTCAACCACCTTTCCAGCGGCGTTCCATACTCTCGAATATCTGTCAGATTCAAAGCTGACTTCTCATAAGAGAGAGTTACCATTGAAAAGTGAGGTATCATAATGATTTCATCGTTAACCTTGAGCGCGAACCAACCCTCGCCGTTTCCACACTGTTTCCACCACTCCATAGCGAAATGCTGATTTTCTTCCACTCTCGAGAGAGGAAATCGGTTGTTTGAACACACCTTACAGTCAATGAGGTACGCCGTTTTACCTTTAACAGCGATAACATCTGCTGGTTGCCCGGCGGCGTTCTGCGCCATGTTGTGACACCAAAATCCGTGCTGGAACAGTAGCTCACAGAACTCGGTCTCAAAACTGTTACCGATTTTTCGGTTAGTAGCCATGTTCTTTCAGCACCTCCTTGACGGTCGAGTGAACGTCTTTATCGTCCACATAACTGTCAAGGTCTCGAATGAGTTCTGAAAGCTGTTCTATCTGATTCTGATAGTAATTTGCACAGTCCATACCCATGTGCTTATCAATCAAATCCTCAAAATCCTTCGGGGATAGGATTGTTTCGGGTCTGCCGTTACTTAGCGTCAACATTTGTGGCATTTACATTCACCTCCTGTTCATACTTTTGCATGAGAGCAAGAACGCTCTCACTGTATGAGGTGGATTTGATACCGTTTTCCCATGCTTTCTTAGCACCGTAGTCACCCATGTTGTATGCCATCAGAGCTAAACCGTAGTCATTGTAGTTCTGAATATACGAACCAATTACTTTGATTCCGCAGAAGACATTCTGATAGGGGTCGAGCATATCTGCTGTTCTGTATTCCTCTGCCAGCCATTCGTGATTGATGGTGTTAATCTGCATGAGACCGTAATCCCCGGTCTTACTAACCACTTCCGGGTTGAACTTGCTCTCTTGGTCTATCATTGCGATAACGAGTGACACCGGAACATTTTCGTCCGCACACACCTCGTAGATATATCTCTGTAAGCTGTGTGAAAGTGGTACATCGAAATATGTAACTTCTTCGGCAACTGGGAGAGAATTGGCTTCGTAGGAAGGAACTTCAACCGTCTCCGTTACGGTAACTTGTTTCTTCGGAGCGGTAGCTCGTCCTACGACAAGACCACCGATAAAGCCAATCAGTACCAGCGTACCGATGATGATATATGCTTGAATCACAGCGAGCTTATGTCTGTTGATTCTCTTTGTTTTCGTTCCTCTACATTGCGTAGCCATTTCTGATAATCCTCCTCATTCTTAGGGTCTGCGTAAAACTTTGTGATGATACCCACTAAGGGTCTTGCGAGGTCATTAACCTGTCCGTCAGTCAGATTCATGCTCTCGCTCTGCGAGTATCTTCTCGCAAACAGCGAGAATCTGCTTAGCCTTGGGATAGGTGTATACCCCTCGAAGAATACTTGATAGCATAGGTGGCTGAACTGCATAACCTCGCTTCTGCAATTCCAGTATCATGTCTACCTGTGTCATTCCTACTTTTTCCATTCTCTCCTTAGTGTTCACGAATCTCTTACCTCCTTTACGATATAAATTCTTGAAATCAGAATTACTATTGACAAATAGACGAATTATTGTTATTATTCTTATAAAGACTATCAATAACATTAACTTCTTGAAAAAGCCACTTATCAAGAGGTCGGTTTCTTATTGCCAATTCGTGTTTTCCGAACTTCATATTGTTATTCTAATTCTTATTATACGAATTGTCAATAGGTAAATTCGATTTTTACGAATTTTTTTTTTCGCAGAGGAGGAATTACTATGACATTCGCAGAGAATATCAATCGTATCTGTGCTGAAAAAGGCACAAATCTAACAGCTATAGTTAAAGCTGTTAAGGGCTCAAGTTCTTTCGCAACAGCCATCAATACCAAAGGGTCATTGCCGAAGGAATCCGAAATGCTGGAAATGGCAAAATTGCTTGAGTGTTCCGTCATGGATTTCTTCGCAGATGAGGAAGACTTATCCGAGACCAAACCAACCAACGAGGACGAGGAGGACATTCTTCGTATCTACCGAGGATTGTCTCGGAGAGCAAAGCATGAGTTCATGTCAATGGCTTATGAATTTGAGAACCGTGAGGAGCTTGAGGGGGATAAGGGAACAACTACGGCAGTGTGATAAGGTCATTCCCTTCGCTTTGATACATAGAAAGAAGATATTGGAGGTGAGACTATCAAAGCGGTAATATATGCTCGTTACTCGAGTCACAACCAACGTGAAGAATCAATCGAGGGACAGCTTCGTGAGTGTCATGAATTTGCCCTCAAGAATGACTTTGCTATCGTAGATGAATACATTGACCGGGCAATCTCCGGCAAGACAGACAACCGACCGAGCTTCCAGCGACTTATCAAGGACAGCGAGAAGGGGCATTTTGACGCTGTGATTATGTACACCCTTGACCGCTTCGCCCGGAACAGGTACGACAGTGCTATTTACAAAGCAAAGCTCAAACGCAACGGTGTGAAGATTTTCTACGCCAAACAGCCAATGCCGGACACCCCGGAAGGAATCATTCTTGAATCAGTCCTCGAGGGGTATGCGGAGTATTACAGCGAGAACCTTGCCCGGAGTATCAAACGAGGTATGAAAGAGAACGCTCTCCACGGTATCGCCATGGGAAGCACTGTGCTTGGTTATAAGATAGGAAACGACCGACAATATGAGATTGACCCAGTGGGTGCAAAAGCCGTCAGAACCATCTTTACGATGTACGCAGAGGGTAAGTCCAAAACGCAGATTGTGAACTGGTTGAATGAACATGGGTTTAAGACCTCTCGAGGAAATGCTTTTAATAAGAACAGCTTGTCCCGGATTCTGCGAAATGATAAATACATCGGAGTGTACCGATACGATGATGTAGTCTTAGAGGACGCAGTACCACCTATAATCGACAAGGAATTATTCGACCGTGTGCAAGCCCTGTTCAAGCACAATTATTCGGCACGGGCAAAGAATAAAGCGAAAGAAGACTACTTGCTCACAACAAAGGTTTTCTGCGGACATTGCAGTTCACCTCTAATCGGGGAGAGTGGAACATCCAAGACAGGGGTGACACACCATTACTACAAGTGCGCTTGCCGTAAAAAGAATCGTTCTTGTCAAAAGAAAATTGAGAAAAAAGAATGGCTCGAGCGGACTGTCGTTGAGTTCACGGTGCAACAGGTACTTACCGATGAAAACATAGAGAAAATATCCACTCGAGCTATGGAGCTGATTGAGAAGGAGCTTCAAGACACTTCCGTTCTCATAGGTTTACAGGAACAATTGAAGGAGACCAATAAGAGAATCAAGAACCTTATGTCCGCAATAGAGCAAGGCATTATCACACCCACAACGAAGGAACGTCTTGAAAAACTGGAAGAAGAACGCAGAGACCTCGAAGGGCAGATTGCCCGGGAGGAAATGAAAAAGCCCCTCTTGACGAAGGAGCACATTATGTTCTGGCTCGAATCGTTCAAGAGGGGTGATATAGAAGATGTTGACTATCAGCGGCGTATCATCGACACGCTTATCAACTCGGTTTATGTGTACGATGATGGGGACAAAGGACGTAAACTTGTGCTGACTTTCAACATTTCGGGAAACAATACGCTCACTATCTCGAGTTCGGATATTGAGCGCACAGCTCCACCAAAGAAACGACAATTTTCGTGAGAAGATTGTCGTTTCTTTTTGTTTTGTATGTTTATCTTTTCGTTTTTCTTTTTTGATTTGAAAGATAACGGACAAGAGAAAAATTATGCGGAAACCGGTTTTTGTCATCGGTAATGCATCATCCGTTTGCAGCTTTTGCCGAGCAATAGCACCGACGCCGATTGTTATCGTTTTTTCTATTGTTTATTAGATTTAAAAAGAAGCTTCATAAAAACATTTTGAAATAATTATTGTTGACAAAATGATGCAATATATGTATAATATCATAGTGATTTCCGTAAGGAAGAATTTAATATAGGGGTATAGCTCAGTTGGTAGAGCAGCGGTCTCCAAAACCGCGTGCCGAGGGTTCAAGTCCTTCTGCCCCTGCCAAATCGAAAACGGTTACCGAAAGGTGACCGTTTTTGTTTTGGCATTGAGTAAAATGATTTAGACTCCGAGGCACGCGGAGCGTGTTGAGGGGTGCGGGTCTCCGGTGGAGACCTCTGCACGAAGTGCAGAAGCACCGACCGAGCCGGCAGGCGAGACCAAGTCCTTCTGCCCCTGCCATTGATATAAAGCCATTTCGTAGTATATGGCTTTATTTTTTTGCTCTTTTTCTAACACTTTTTCTAACACAAAAGAATTATGTATAAAGAACATTTGACAAGGTATTGCTTATTCACTGTTTACGCTTAATATCTAAGTGTGCATAAGTATTTGCCGTAGTCTGAATGTCTGAATGCCCTAACCACTCTTGAATATCCTTAACAGTAAATCGTTGAGCGTTTAACAAGCCTGCACAACTATGACGCAAATCGTGAAAGCGAATGTGCTTAAAGCCATATTTCTCAAGTATCTGCTTATGTTTTTTAGAAATATAATTCGGGCGGTAAGGCTTGCCGTTTTCGAGATTGAATTTAATATATTCTTTACCAAAAAGCTTTCTATTTTTTATTTCATCAGCTTTTAAGGTACTCAAAACAACAGGTATTTGCTTTTTCAGCTTTTCCGTTAAAAAGAAACAGTCACCGTTGCGGTGACTGTTTCTTTTAGATATGGTGAATTTTCTGATCCAAAGCATTTTCCGGCCAAGATTTTCTCAGTGCCGCATAGGAAATTACAAAGTTGGCGAGCCAACCTGCCGGAACCGCAAGCCATACAAATGCAATGCCGAAATGCGGTGCAAAAATCAATGCTACGGATAACCGAATCGCAAGGTTGACCATATTTGCAGTCAAAAACGGGCGCATATTTCCAAGTCCGCGAAGAACACCGTCTGTTGCCATTTTGATACCCATAAATATGAAAAAGTATCCAATCCATTTCATATAATCACCGGACACTTGATACGCTAATTCCGTTCCGTCTTTTCCTAAGAAAAGTGAAGATATTTGAGTGTGCATCGTTTCAATAATTACAAATGCAAGTACGGCAAAGCATACATCTAACAGCAAAGCGGCGCGGTAGCCTTTCTTAATACGGTCAATTTTTCCGGCACCGAGATTTTGGGAAACAAATGGTGACACGGCATTCCCGATTGATACAAATATCAGTGAAAAAACATTCTCTACTCTCATCGTTGCCGCGTAGCCTGCGAGTGCTTGCGTGCCAAACGGATTTACAACCGCCTGCACAATCATCATACCGATTGATACCGTGGATTGTTGAAGAATAGACGGAACGGCGATTTTAAGCATTAAACGCAGTTCGCTTTTGTCAAATCGATGAAACGGACTTGCGTATTTTCGCATTCGATAAAGAAAAATCAAAAGGGAAAGTACGGCAGAAATGCCCTGTGCAATAAGAGTGGCAAGAGCCGCACCGAATACTCCGAGTTTAAGACCGCCCACCATCCAAAGGTCCATGATGATATTCAATACAGATGAAAATATTAAAAGCCATAACGGAATTTTCGATTCGCCGATTGAAGTAAACATGGTTGACAGAATGTTGTACATGAATAAAAAAGGGAAGCCCGCAAAATAGATGCGCAAGTACAGTACCGCATCCTCCATTATATCCGCAGGCGTTTGCAGTATGCTCATCATCCAATTAGAACCGAAAAATCCAAAGATACCGAGAAATATGCTTAAAAGCAAAAAGCTTATTAACGAGGTTGATATGATTGTTTTCATCTTGCCGTAATTTTGAGCACCGAAATAACGGCTTACAAGCACACCTGCGCCAACGCCTGCACCGAGTGCTATACAAATAAAAACATTTGTAAGTGCGGCACAAGCTCCGACGGCCGCAAGGGCAGAGGAGCCGACAAATTGACCGACGATAATTGAATCGGCCATATTGTATACTTGTTGAAAGAAGCTGCCTAAAATCATAGGCATCGCAAAAACAGTCAAAGCCTTGAGCGGCGGATCGGTTATTAAATATTCGTCCTTTGTCATTTTAATATTCTCCTGAAAAACACTTGCGTTATCCTTTTAATTTATGTATCCGTTTTCTTAGAATTGTAGCACAAAAGCAATGTTATATTTAAAAAGCCAAACAAGATACAGCTTTCTCAGTCTGCACCCTGTTCGGCTTACGTCTTTACTGAACAATCGCTCCCTGAGCGAACATTAGAAGTATATCATCGGCATAAATAAATGTCAATGAGTTATAGTCTTGAATAGCCTGACCGTTGATATTTAATAAGCAGTAAAAAGTGTCGGTTTAAATATAAATCAGAACAGAAAACGGCACACAATCAATATCCGGTGTGTTGTTTTTGTCGGCATTTAGCCGCATATCATTTTATGACGCCGTTTGTTACCTTGAATGCGATGTTTTGTAAAAAGAATATAAAGCGGCGGAAATGAGGTTATGTGATAAATCAGCACAAATTCCGAAAAAAGCCGAAAAAGGTGATACAATCAAGCTCATAAAAGGGGCGGAGGAATGAAATGACAGCTGTTTGTAATAAAATAAAGTCAATAGTTGCATTTGCGGTTATTTGCGTTATATTGTCGCTGCCTCTCGATGCTTTTGCCTCGGGTGACAGCGACTTTGTGTATTATATTAAGAACGGAAAGGTTTGCGTAAGCGGCTACCGCGGAGTGAGCGACACGATTTTGGTACCCGAAAAAATTAAGGGCAAAACGGTGGCGGCGATTGACGATTACGCATTTTCGTCAAACGGAACCGTGGAATTTATCGGCTTACCCGATTCCGTCACCGCAGTCGGCAAAAACGCTTTTTCCGACTGCACGGCTCTGTCATATGTCAGCTTCAGCGCGAATTTAAACGAGATAGGCGACAATGCCTTTTCGGGCTGTTATTCCTTAAAAAAAGCAGAGCTTAAAAAAGGAGTTACATATATAGGCAAGGGAGCCTTTAAAGGGTGTTCGTCGCTTTCTTTCGCCGTAATTCCCGACGGAGTGGCATTTATCGGTGAGAAAGCCTTTTTCGGTTGCTCAGCGTTAGAAAAAGTTACGTTGCCAAAGAGTGTTACGGAACTTCATACAAGCACGTTTGAAAATTGTTCGTCTCTTTCAAAAGCTGAGCTTCGCGGCGTAAAAACAATAGGGGATCGAGCGTTCTATAATTGTGCCGCACTTTCGGAGATAAGCTTTTCACCGTCTCTTAAAGAGATAGGGGCTTTTGCCTTTTCGGTAAATACTTCTTTGGAAAAAGTTACTTTGCCCCCAAATACCGAGCTTGTTTCAGACGAAGCTTTTTCGCGCTGTACGTCTTTAAAAACAGTTACCGTTTTCAGCGAAGCTCTGAAGATGTCGGCTACGGCATTAGACGGATGTACCTCACTTTATGCAATATACGGAAGCTCCGCGTTTTCATCCGAAGCGGCAAGCGGCATAAGAAATGCAACTGTGTCTTTCGATTGTGTGTCCGAGGAGAAAGAAACCGGTGTTGTAAATACGGCAGTCGGTGTTACGGTACAAACGCTAAAGGAGATATTGGTATTCAAAGGAGTTATCGATGCTGCGGATGAATTGACCGTGTTTGATGAAAACGGCAATATTTTGCCTGACTTCGCCGTCGTCGAGGACGGTGCAGGTATTCGCATACGCAAAGGCAAAACGGATTATTATTACGTTGCGCGAGTGAATTTCGGCGATGTGAATTCAGACGGTAAAACGAACAGTGCGGACGCTGTTATAATGCTTAAATATTCTGCGGGATTAACAAGCTTGTCACCGATAAAACTCAAAGAGGCCGATTTAAACCGAGACGGAGCCGTAGATGAGAGCGACGCGGTTTTACTGCTTCGCAGGTCATGCGGTCTTATGGCATAATAAAAAAGCATCGCTGATTCTTTTTGCCAAAATCGCGGTGCTTTTAATTATTTTGTATTTTCTTTCAGATATTCCAACAATTCGTCTTTTCTGTTTTGGCACTTACCCTCTATAACGCCGTTAAGTAAAAAATCAAGTGAGCTTTTAATCTCTTTTCCCTCGGCAATGCCGAAGGCCTTAATATCATCGCCGTTTATTGCGAGAGATTTTAAATTATAGCACTCGTTGTTTATCTTTATCTCCTCATAGAACGAACGCATATTTTTAAGCTTTTCGTCTATTGCGTGCGGATCGGCCTTTGCCATGTTATCGGCACGCTTGATTTTTATAAGGTTAAGGTATGCTTCGTCTCCGAGACTGCACATCATTTTTTTTGCCTGAATTTTGTCGCGCGGGGATTTCATATCATGTATCAAAACGAGCTTTGATACCTCGTTTATTGTATTATTGTCAAATTTCAGTCTTTTAAGAATGTCTCGCGTCTTTTTTTCGCTTATCACGGCATGACCTTTGAAGTGCGAAGTGCCGTTTTCGTCAGTGGTTTTGGCGTCGGGCTTTCCGAAATCATGGAAAAACATTGTAAGACGCAAAATTCTGTCATTAAAATCTATTGCGTCTACGGCGTGAAGCGTATGCTCGAACACATCGTATTTGTGATATTTTGTGTGTTGCTCGCATTCTGCAAGTGGGTCAAGCTCCGGGATAAATACCTCTATAACCGCGTGATATTTCCGTATAACGTCGGTTGCGTATTTTCCCGTGATAAGTTTTGTGAATTCAACCTGTAATCTTTCTTTTGACACATCCGACAGCAGCTGCCTGTTTTTCAGTATGCTGTCCGATGTGCTTTTTTCTATTTTGAATCCGAGCTCCGCCGAAAAACGGACGGCACGCATTATTCTGAGCGCGTCCTCCGAAAAACGGGTGTCGGGGTCGCCGACGCACCGTATTATTTTGTTGTTCAAATCGTCTTTGCCGCCGAAAGCATCAATTATTTTGTCGTTGCAATTACAGCAAAGCGTGTTTATTGTGAAATCCCGCCTTGAGAGATCGTCTCTGAGGTTATCCGAAAATGATACCGTTTGCGGATGACGGTGGTCTGTATAGTCGCCGTCTATGCGATAAGTGGTTATTTCGAGCGGCATATCGTCAATTATAACAGTTACCGTACCGTGCTTTATACCTGTCTCTATTATCCGTTCGCCGCAAAACACCTTTTCGGTTTCCTCGGGGCGTGCACTTGTTGTGATGTCCCAGTCAAACGGGACTTTGCCGAGCAGACAATCACGAACCGCGCCGCCGACGGCATAGGCTTCAAAACCGCTGTTTTTCAGCAGGCATATCGCCGTATTCACTTGTTCGGGGAGCTTTATCATAATAATTCCTCAAAGTATGCTTTTGATTTCTGAGAGACTGTCGATTCTTATATCCGCGCCCACATTATCATACCCCGTGCCGTTGTGGTCATACCAACAGGTGGTGATTCCGAAGCTATTCCCTCCGGATATATCGGCGGTAAGCGAATCGCCTATAAGTATAAATTTTGATTTGTCGGTTTCGTGCAGCTCATTGAGGCACCGCTCAAAAAATTCCCGTTGGGGCTTTTGCACGCCTATTCTCTCCGAAACAAAAAGGTGAGAGAAGCAGTCTATCATTCCGGCAAGTGTCAACCGATGCTTTTGCTGCTCAAAGGGACCGTTGCTTGCGGCACAGAGTATGTATTTTTTTGACAGATATTTAACCGTATCCACAGCTCCGTTTACAGGCTCGTGGCTGTCATATATCCCTTTTACGAATTCTTTTTCAAATTCGCGTCCGTCAAAAGTGATACCCATAACCGAAAAAACCATATTCCACCGTTTTTCGTGTATTTGATCCCTTGTGATTTCTCCCGTTTCGAGTCTTTGCCAGAGAGAGTCGTTGATTTTATGAAAAACCGACGGCATTTCTTTTTTGAAACCTACTCCGCAAGCTTTGCAAGCGTTTGTCATAGCTTTTTCGGCACATTTGTTGAAATCCAAAAGCGTATTGTCAATGTCTATCAGAACATATTTAAACATATCGTAATCCTTCCTTCATCATAATAAAATTATATGATATTCACTTAATATTTTCAAGTGTTGAGCCGCTCCTTTACTTTATTAAAAAAATATTATAAAATAATAAAAAATAACCTTTACGTGGTGATGATTATGGAGCAAAGTAAAATTGAGCGTATAAACTTCCTTGCCAAAAAGCAAAAAGGGGAGGGGCTTACTCCCGAAGAAAAGGAGGAGCAGGCAATTTTGCGCCGCGAGTATATCGACTCTTTTAAAAGAAATCTTGTCGCAAATCTTGAAAATACGTATATCGTTGATGAAAACGGAAATAAACATAAGGTTAAAAAGCATACCGATGACGATAAAAGCTGACTTGAGCTGTCGGCTTTGGGCGTATTAGCCCTAAATATCCGTTTGAAAAGGCAAATAACTTGACTTGACCGCTATATATAGTGTAAAATATATGGCGGTATTTTTCGGCAGGATTTTCCTGCGTGCATTTTTTCCGCCGCTCGGAATTTAAAAGGTGGTTTATTTAAATGGCAAAAAAAGCGGTATACAATGAAGAAAGTATTTCGCAGCTAAAGGGTGCTGACAGGGTTAGGCTTCGCCCTGCCGTTATTTTCGGCTCGGACGGTATTGAGGGCTGTGAGCACGCTGTATTTGAGATACTTTCAAATTCCATAGACGAGGCAAGGGAGGGCTACGGTAAAGAGATAACCGTGACCCGTTTTCTCGACGGCTCCGTTGAGGTTGTCGATCACGGCAGAGGTATGCCTATGGACTACAACGAAAAGGAAAAGCGCTGGAACTGGGAGCTGCTCTTCTGTGAGATGTATGCCGGCAGTAAATATAATACAAACAACGGCGGAACATACGAGTATTCACTCGGACTTAACGGACTCGGACTTTGTGCCACACAGTATGCTTCGGAGTATATGGATGCCGAGGTGCACAAAAACGGATTTCGCTATGAGATACATTTTAAGGCGGGCGAGCCCGTCAGCGAGCTTCAAAAGGAACCATACAATAAAAAAGATACCGGGACAAGAATACGCTGGAAACCGGATATCAAGGTGTTCACCGATATTGATATTCCTCTTGAATACTATCAGGAGACTATATTAAGGCAGTCGGTTGTAAATGCGGGAATAAAATTCGTTCTTCGCAATCAAACCGGCGAAAAGAGCTTTGATAAATACGAATACTGCTACGAAAACGGTATAGTCGATTATATAAAGGAATTTGTCGGCGACGATGCGTTTTCTTCAGTGCAGTTTTGGCAGGGTGAGAGAAAGGGCAGAGACAGAGCCGATTTGCCCGAATACAAGGTTAAGCTCAATGTTGCGCTGTGTTTTTCCAATAAAAAACAGCTTAAGGAGTATTACCATAATTCCAGCTTTCTTGAACACGGCGGCGCTCCCGAAAAAGCGGTAAAAAGTGCGTTCGTTTCGCAGATTGACAGCTATTTAAAAGCAAACAGCAAGTATTTAAAGAGCGACAGCAAGATAAATTTCCAGGATGTGGAGGATTGTCTTGTGCTTGTTTCGTCATCCTTTTCAACCCAGACGTCATACGAAAATCAGACCAAAAAAGCTATAACCAATAAATTCATTCAGGAGGCTATGACGGATTTTCTCCGCCATCAGCTTGAAGTGTATTTTATAGAAAACAGAATAGACGCCGAAAAAATTGCCGAGCAGGTGCTCATAAATATGCGTTCACGCGTCAAGGCCGAATCCACAAGGCTCAACATTAAAAAGACGCTTCAAAGCGGCAACAGTATGACTGACAGAATCGAAAAATTCGTTGACTGCCGCTCAAAGGACGTTTCGGAGCGTGAAATATTCATAGTGGAGGGCGACTCGGCTCTCGGTGCCTGCAAGCAGGCGAGAGACAGTGCCTTTCAGGCGGTTATGCCGGTACGAGGGAAAATACTCAACTGTCTTAAGGCCGAATACCCCAAAATATTTAAAAACGACATTATAACAGACCTTATCAAAGTGCTCGGCTGCGGCGTTGAGGTAAGCTCCAAGGCAAATAAAAATCTGTCGCTTTTCAATATGGATAATCTGCGCTGGAGCAAGGTCATAATTTGTACCGATGCCGACGTTGACGGTTATCAGATACGGACGCTGATATTAACGATGATTTATCGTCTTATGCCCACGCTTATAAAAGAGGGTAAGGTGTTTATAGCCGAATCTCCGCTTTACGAAATAACTTGCAAGGACGAGACCTGGTTTTGCTACACCGAAAAGGAAAAGCAGGATGCCCTTCTTGAAATCGGAGACAGAAAATATACCATACAGCGTTCAAAGGGTCTCGGTGAAAACGAACCCGAGATGATGTGGCTTACTACAATGAATCCCAAAACCCGTCGTCTTATAAAGGTCGAGCCGGATTATTCACCCGAGGCTGTCGCCGATAAATTTGACCTTTTACTCGGCGACAATTTACAGGGCAGAAAAGATTATATTGCCGAAAACGGTGCTCAGTACATTGATATGACTGACCTTTCTTAACGTTATCACGGCAAATCAGGAGAGTCGGAAAATGGCTAAAAGAACCAAGAAAAACGAAACAGACCAAAATTCGGAGGAACTTAACATAAACGCTCATATTCTCGGTGCAGGCGAGGTGGTAGAGCAGCATATAACCGATACGCTTGAAGTGAACTATATGCCGTATGCCATGAGTGTTATTATGTCGCGTGCCATTCCCGAAATAGACGGTTTTAAACCGTCACACAGAAAGCTGCTTTATACTATGTATAAAATGGGGCTGCTTCAGGGAGGCACTATAAAATCCGCCAATATAGTCGGCCGCACCATGCAGCTGAACCCCCACGGCGACGCGGCAATTTACGAGACGATGATTCGTTTGGCGCGCGGCAATGAGTCGCTCCTTCATCCTTATGTTGAGTCAAAGGGTAACTTCGGTAAATCGTATTCAAAAAATATGCAGTATGCGGCTTCACGTTATACCGAGGCAAAATTAGCTCCGATTTCAGCCGAGCTTTTCCGCGATATAGATAAGGACACGGTCGATTTTGTACCGAACTACGACAATACCATGACTGAGCCCACGCTTTTGCCCGTTACATTCCCGTCGGTGCTCGTAAATGCCAATATGGGTATAGCCGTCGGTATGGCTTCAAATATTTGTTCGTTCAACTTGAAAGAAATCTGCGATACTACCGTGGCGCTTATAAAGGACCCCGACGCCGATATAACCGAAACGCTCAAGGCTCCCGATTTTATAGGCGGCGGTCAGATACTCTACGATGAAGATAAAATGAACGAGATATTCCGCACGGGTCGCGGAAGCTTCAAAATTCGCGCAAAGTACAGCTATGATAAAAAGAATAACTGTATTGATATATACGAAATTCCGGCGACCACCACTACGGAGGCGATAATCGATAAGATAGTCGAACTCGCAAAGGGCGGCAAGGCCAAGGAAATTTCCGATATCCGCGACGAGACCGATAAAAAGGGTCTTAAAATAACAATCGACTTAAAGCGCGGCACAGATGCAGACAAGCTTATGAAAAAGCTCTATAAAATGACTCCGCTCGAAGATTCATTCGGCTGTAACTTTAATGTCCTTATAGCAGGAACGCCGAGAGTTCTCGGAGTGCGCGAGCTGCTTTTGGAATGGATAGCTTTCCGTACCGAATGTGTAAATCGCCGCGTCTTTTTTGACCTTTCCAAAGCAAAAGACAGGCTGCATCTTTTAGAGGGACTTCAAAAAATTCTTCTCGATATTGATAAAGCAATAAGAATAATACGCTCAACGGACGAGGAGTCCGAGGTTGTTCCGAACCTGATGATAGGCTTCGGAATAGATAAGATACAGGCGGATTATGTGGCTGAAATCAAATTGCGCCACTTAAACCGTGAGTATATTTTAAAGAAAACGGAAGATATAGAAAAGCTGAGAGCCGAAATCGAGGATATGGAGGATATTCTCGCAAGTCGCTCAAGAGTTAAAAAAATTATCGTAAACGAGCTTTCGGATGTCGTTAAAAATTACGATAAGCCGCGTCGTTCGGAAATAATCTACACGAGTGATATAGATGATGAATCGGAGCCCGATGAGGAGATACCGAATTATCCCGTCACGCTGTTCTTTACCAAGGAGGGCTATTTCAAAAAGATAACTCCGCAGTCACTGCGTATGAGCGGTGAGCAAAAGCTAAAGGAAAACGATGAAATAATCGAGACCGTTGAGGCTGCAAACAATACAGAGCTTTTGTTCTTTACCGATAAGTGCCGTGTTTATAAAGCCAAAGCTGCCGATTTTGATGACAGCAAGGCGAGCGTTCTCGGTGATTATGTGGCTTCAAAGCTTGAGATGGAGCCCGATGAAAACGCCGTGTATATGGCGGTTACAACAGACTATAAGGGCTTTATGCTGTTCTTCTTTGAAAACGGCAAGCTTGCCAAAATAGACCTCTCCGCCTATGAGACTAAAACGAACCGCAAGAAGCTGATTAAGGCGTATTGTGAGAAATTCCCGGTAGTCAATATGTTCTGCGTGACTGAGGATAAGGAGTATGTTATGAAGTCCACCTCCGGCAGAATTCTTCTTCTCAATACCGGCGCAATAGCCGTCAAAACGACCAAGGATTCTATGGGCGTATCGGTTATGACTCTCAAAAAAGGGCATAGGGTATCTTCCGTAAAAGAGTATACCGATGATGAGTTTGTAAAGCCTGCGAGATACAGGACGAGAACCTTGCCTGCCGCCGGTGCGACTTTGTCGGCTGACGATGTCGGCGAGCAGCTTACACTTTAACATAGAAAATATACCGTGTTTCGAAATTCGTTTTTCGGAATTAGGTATATTTTTTTGTTTTTCGGGTGTCAACCGATAATGCATGAGTGTTGACTATGCATTTCGGATGTTGTATAATTCCGATATAAGTAAATGTCTGTTTCGGGGCTTAACGGAGGTTAATATGAAAAGACGAACTAAAATAATTTCGGCTGTTATGGCTCTCGCAATACTTGTATGCGTGTTCGCTGTACTTGCGACGTCGTTTGCCGTTGACACTTCTTCCGAAAGCGCATCCTTCAGAGTTGACGCTCAGATTATGGGCTATAACAGGGTAGAGGTAAAAATATATGCTCCGGCAGGGGCCGCGGGCGGCAGCTATACACTTAAATACGATTCCTCATATTTGAGGCTCGCAAAGCCAGATGCGGATAAAAACGGCGAGCAGACGTCTGTTGCTTCGTACGAAAACGGCGGTACGGCAATAACAAATTATAATTTTTCGCAGGATTCTTTAAGATGCTCGGCAGCCGCACCGAAATCCTCTTCGACGGAGCAACTGTACGGAAGTTATACTTTTTATTTTGACGGCAACTATAAAGAAGGCAGTATATCTGTAACTGCATTTGATATTTACAGCGGAGACGAAACTCCAAAGCTTCTCGGCTCCGATAAAACCGCAAAATGTGACTTTGACGTTAAGGCGGCTCCCGCGAACACAATATCGCTGAAATATATAGGAGATAAATATTACTATATGGTTAGCGGCAAAAATGATACTTCATACAGCGGGCTTGTAAATTATTACGGCACTTATTATTATGTCGAAAACGGTGTGCTGAACTGGGATTACTCAGGCCTTACTAAGTATTATGGTACTTGGTATTATGTCGAAAACAGTGTTCTTAATTGGAATTATACAGGTCTTACAAAGTACTACGGTACATGGTATTACGTCGAAAACAGTGTTCTTAATTGGAACTACACGGGGCTCACGAGCTACTACGGCACATGGTATTACGTCGAAAACAGCGTCTTAAATTGGAACTATACGGGGCTCACAAACTATTACGGCACCTGGTATTATTGCGAGGGCAGTGTACTTAATTGGGATTACACCGGTCTTACAAAATATTACGGCACTTGGTATTACGTCAAAAAGGGCGTGCTTGACTGGAATTATACGGGATACACCTATTATTACGGCACGCGTTACTATGTCAGAAACGGAGTTCTTGCGTAATACGCATTGTATTTGATTGTTTCTCGCTTGCTTAAAGACTGCTGCATACAAAATATTGCAAAACCGTTCATTAATTTGAACGGTTTTTTGTTTTTTAGAGAAATGTGTCAATACAACACTTTTGCATAAAAACTATTGCAATTATATACTGATTGTTGTATAATTCGAATAAACGGCAGGGCTTTATGCCGTAAAAATCAGGGAGGATATTAAATTTATGAAAAATTTCAAAAAGTTGATTGCGGTTGTACTGACTGTTATTCTATCGCTGTCTGTAATGTCGGTCGTCGCTTTTGCGTCTACTACCGATTCACTTAAGCGAACGGATGACGGTACTTGGCTCTATATGGAAAACGGTGAACATAATGCCTACTACACAGGCCTTGTTAAGTATTATGACACTTGGTATTATGTGGAAAACGGCGAGCTTAATTGGAATTATACCGGACTCACTAAGTATTACGATACTTGGTACTTTGTAGGAAACGGCGTTCTTAATTGGGATTATACAGGACTTACTAAGTATTACGATACTTGGTATTATGTTGAGGATAGTGTTCTTAATTGGAATTATACCGGACTTACTAAGTATTACGATACTTGGTATTATGTTGAGGACGGTGTTCTTAACTGGAATAAAAACGGTCTTTATAATTACTACGGCAATGAATGGTGCTATCTTACAAACGGTCAGATTGACACTTACTATACAGGACTTGTAAATTATTATGGCACATGGTATTACGTAGAGGAGGGCTTCCTCAATTGGGACTATTGTAGCCTTACAAATTACTACGGAACATATTACGGCGTGGTAAACGGGGTTCTTGACTGGAATTTCTCTGGTGTTTTAAGATACGGCACTACCCTTTATTATGTAAGAAACGGCGTTCTTGATTGGAACTATAAAGGCAAGGCGATGTATTGTACGGGCAAAACATACACCTTCAGAAACGGTGCCGCCATAGATTATGATGGCTATGTTGCCGACGCCGCACAGGCTCTTGCCCTCATAAAATATTATGAGGCTAAGGCGGGCAACACAGTTACATTGGTAGAAGCCGAAGGAATGCCGGATGATGTATACAACGGTGTGGCTGTTACAGTAAAAATAAGAAGTAACGACGGCTCGGAGGAATACTATACCGCTATTACCTGTAAGAACTTCCGACAGTACACAAACCTTACAGGAATTATGGAAAACGAGGGAGACGGTTATCTGTATGTGATTGTTGTAGCCGGCAACCATAACGAGGATAACTCGGTGGTACTGTCAAATGACGCGATATTAGCTTATCTTGACGGAATGGATTCTTTTGCCCTGTTAAATCCAATTAGTGTATATTAATGTTTTATGATATCGGATATAAAGCCGTATCCGTCAGCTGAAATATTTAATAACAAACACAGAAGAAGGTCTGTCGGTTTAACCGGCAGACCTTCATTTTGTCCGAAATTTATTGAAGAATCAGGGTATTTATACTTCTTATTTCATGCCGTCTTCATAAGCCTTGATCATCTTCTTGACCATCTGTCCGCCGATAGAGCCGGCCTGCTTAGAAGTAAGGTCGCCGTTATAACCCTGCTTGAGATTTACACCAACCTCATTAGCAGCTTCCATTTTGAATCTGTTAAGAGCTTCCTTAGCTTCCGGAACAACGTTCTTGGAACTTGACATTTGAAAACACTCCTTTTCATTACAATTTGCGTTTGCATTACTATTTTTTACATTGAGCGTTTTTATATTAAATAAAATAAATGCTAAAAATGTTATTTTTTGTAACTTAATAAGCGGATATTTCAAATGCGTTGTTTGATTCTATATAAAACTCTTTTAAAGACGAGCTTATTACTTATTATATGTGAATTGATTTTTCGTATTTTTACTCGTTTCGGTGTGATTCTCATAAAATCGGCGGCTTAAAATCTGCTTCAAAACCCACTCAAACGCCATCAATTTTCGTTTCAAAAATCATAAAATTTCAAAATCAAAGCCTTTCATATTCTTTGCCGATAAACCCTAAAGCACGGTGCATTAAATCTTGTTGACCGTGCATAGATTGCTCTTTTGCTCGCCGCCGATGAATCGTTTTGAGATCGTTATGTACCCGCCGCTTTCAAGCGAACGCAAACTTTTCTGCAAGTGGATGCACACATCGAACAGCTTTTTGCAATTATAGGCACCGACCAAAAACTTTGCTCTGCCGAGTCTTTTGCTCGAACAAGAAAAGAATAAACGATAAACTCGTTAGGCGATAACCGTTCATCAAAAATTCTGTTCGGCAAAAGAAAAAATTGACCGCTGCAATTTTTACGCATACGAAAACCTCCTTCCAAATTATTCGAGAGAATATTTTTATAAAGTGAAAACCAAAAAGAAAAACACTGTTCAAAAAAACTCCCTCTGCTATACGGAGAAAAATTCCCGTTTTGTTCGGGTGTTTTCAGAAAAAATTTACAAATTATTTTCACGCAAAAGAAAAATCCTCACCATACAGGCAAGGATTATCAATATCATTTTACAATTTAGATATTTAATTTTTTAGTATATTCAACAGTTCGGGAATGTCGTTTTACGAGAACTTTCTCAATTCTCAAGATTTTTAGAACATTCATAATTGCACCTCTGATTGAAAAAGGATACCGCTGCTTAATAATTGGGCCGTAAGATGATTTATGACTTATTAAACTGTCTATCAAATGCAGGCTGTAAATGTGCCAAATTTTAATTATTTTATAGTTTTAAATATTGACTTTTTATTTGTTATTTGATAGAATAACCGCGGTTAGCTTGTGCTAACTAAAAATTTTAATGTCAAGTTAGCAATGGCTAATAAAATACGGAGGACAAATATGTTTAAAAAATTATCGATTTCATTGACTGCAATAGTTTTTGCACTTGCACTTACCTGCACTTCGTTCGGTGCGTTTGCAATGGGTCCGAGCGAGGACGGTGTTTACGAAGTGCCGATTGAAATGTGGCACGCAGAAAAAGAAAGAACATCTATGGGTGACAGCTATATTGTTCACACCGCACTTCTTACAGTTGACGGTGATGAAAAAACGCTTACAATAGCTCCTGCCAAAACAACAAGCGATATGCATTTTTGGTATTACAAGGACGGTTCTGTTGAGGGCGACACAGTAGAAGTTGAGCAAAAGAATAATGTTGAAATTGACGGCACTGAATATGAAACGGCTTTTGAATTTCCGATTAAGAGCGACAATGAATTTGTCGGCGTAAAATTTGCCGCTTCGGCTATGCCTTTATCACCTTCTGCAAGAATTAAAATAGATTATGACAGTGCAAAAAAAATCAGAGATGTAAAAAAAGAAACAACCACAAAAAAAACCACTACCACTACAACGACACCGACAACAACAAATACTACAACGACAGCAACAAATACTACAACGACAACTACAACTACAACAACAACTACTACAACTACAACAGCACCAACCGTTACCGAGCCTAAAGAGAAAACGGTTAAAAATAAAAAAGTTCCGATCGCCATTGCCTGCGGCGTAGTGGGTGCGGTTGCATTTGTGCTTGTAATGACTGCTGTTATCAAGAAAAATAAACATGACTGATTGGGGCGAAGTATGAAAAAAATATTTAAGAAATTTCAAGTTAAGGATTTTGTGTTTTTGGCTGTCTTATCCGCAGCGATGACATTGTGCGGCGGAATAACGATGCCGCTTGTTATGCACACCACTGTTTTCGGACTGCGTAACATGGCAGCCGCACCTATTTATTCGATTTTCGTAGCAATCGGACTTATGAAAGTAAGAAAGCCGGGTGCTCTCACAATTATCGGACTTTTTTCGGGCGCACCGCTGATTTTCTTTTCGACGGTTATGTTTTTTAACAATTTTGTTTCCGCAATCATAGCGGAATTGATTATGCTTTTGATTTTCAGAGGTTATCAAAAGAAAGTTTCCGTTTTCGTTACAACGGGAATATATATGCCGTTTTCACTGCCGATTTCGGTTCTGTTCAGTCTTTGGCTCAATGGGCAAAGTTACGCTCAGCTTACAGCAAATCCGAAAATATCTGTTTTAACATCAATCGGCACAATTATATTGGCATTTTTGGGTGCGGCAATCGGAATGAAAATCGCCGCAGAACTTCAAAAGGCAGGCAAATTAAAACCGTACGGAGAAGATGATAATGCTTGAAACATTTGAGGCTAAAAAGCCTTTTTATCCGCTGATTTCATTTTCAGTTTCCGTAATAGTGCTGATATTCGGAATGCTTTTTTCCAACAATCTTTTGGCTTTTGCTTTTGCCACGGCAATTTTTGTGCTTTACTCGGCATTCGGTCTTTTTAAAAGCACATGGAAAATGACCGTTGCAATGGCGATTTGCGGACTTATTATAGGCGGTCTGTCATTTTTGACAAACAAAAGCTTGGACGCATTTTGGCAAACACTTTTAAGAATGATTCTCTTGGGATTGTGTGCCGTGCCGATGGTAAGCACATCACCCTGCGATCTAACACGCTGTCTTGCAAAGCTGAAATGCCCGAGAGTTATAACGCTCGGCATGCTTGTAACACTTAAATTTATTCCGGTTTTAGTGGGTGAAATAAAGCAGATCTGGGAGGCGATGAAGGTCAGAGGTGCAAATATGAATTGGTACCGACCGAGTTGCATTTACCGTGCGTTTATTATTCCGCTTGTTATGCGAATCATCGGAATATCGGATACTCTTTCCCTTTCGCTTGAAACAAGGGCATTTACACTTGATGACAGTACAAGCTCGGTATATAAAGTAATAAAAATAAAAGCAAGGGATTTCGTATTTCTTGCCTGTGTTATCGTGCTTTGCGCAGGCGGAGGTGTTATGATATGGGCATAGCGATAAGACTGAAAGAAGTTTCTTTTAAATATGACGGTGCTAAAGAAAATGTGCTTGAAAATATAAATCTCACCGTGGAATACGGCGAAACCGTGCTTTTGTCGGGCGTTTCCGGTGAGGGAAAAAGCACCCTGCTTTCGATAATAAACGGTGTTATTCCGTTCGTTAATTCGGGCGAATTTTCGGGCAGTGTGGAAATAGACGGCAAGGATGTTACAAAGCTGAAAATCAGCGAGCGTTCAAAGTTAATCGGCACTGTGCTTCAAAATGCGGACGAACAAATTATTTATGATTTAGTAAACGAAGAAATCGCTTTCGGCTGCGAAAATCTTAATATTGCGTCCGAAGAAATCGACAGACGCATTGAACGATTCACAACGCTTATGCAAATAGAAAAAAACGCAAAAACAAAAACACTTTCCGGTGGTCAAAAGCAACGCCTGATAACCGCTTCTACCCTTGCGATGGAGCAAAAAATCATTATTCTTGACGAACCGCTTGCAAATTTGGACACTCATACAGCACACATTTTGCTGAAAGCACTTCGTAATTTGGCAAACAGCGGATATGCCGTTTTAATAGTTGAGCACAGGCTTGATGTTGTGAAAAACTACATAGATAAAGTTATGCGAATCGAAAATAAACAGCTTTTTACAAGTACGGACATAAACGACTTGAACAGCGGAATAAAAACAATTCCTCACGCCGATGGCTCTTTGCCAGGTGAAGTGCTTATAAAAGGCGAAAAACTTTTCTTTGCCGCAGGTGACAGAAATATTATAGATGGACTTGATATAGAAATTCGGGCAGGCGAACGAATAGTTTTGCTCGGTGAAAACGGATGCGGAAAAACCACCCTTATGCGCATGCTTGCAAGACTGAATAAGCCGAATGACGGTATGCTCAGCCAAACAATAACAAAAAGCAAAAAAGCAAACAGCAAATGGTTTTCAAAGGTGGGATATGTTTACCAAAATCCAGTCTATCAGCTTTTTATGCCAACGCTTTTAAGCGAGATTTCCTTTAAGGCAAAAAGCGAGGAAATGGCAAGGGAAATGATAAATGCCTTTGGACTTTCGGGACTTGAGCAGAGGCATCCGCAATCACTTTCCGAAGGGCAAAAACGGCGTGCCTCCATTGCTGCCGTCTGTGCAAGCGAGCCGACCGTACTGTTTCTTGACGAGCCGACGGTGGGTCAGGATTACAAAAACCTTTGTAAAACAGTTGAAACCGTAAATAAAATAAACAAGAACCTTGGCACAGCAATTGTTACCGTAACACACGATAAACGATGTGCCGGTGCTCTTGCAGACAGAGTGCTGATTATGGAAAACGGTAAAATATCCCGGCAAGGCGATTACCGCCTCGCAAATGAATTTTTGGATAAATAACTTAATTGAGGGAGAAAAGAAATGATTAAAACAAGACTTATAGAGCAAGTGCCTTCTTCAAAGAAGTACATTGCCCTAACAGTTCTTGCGCAGTGGTTGAAAACGGTTGCAAACATCGTTATGATTTTCATTCTTTCAAATCTACTTGCGCAAATTCTCGACGGTAAAGCGTTTGATTTTAAAAGACTTTTGCCTTATTTGGGCGCAATTGCGGCGGTTATGCTTGTGCGCTATCTTTGCGGATACGCAAGTTCTCAGACTGCGTTTTTCGCTTCAAGCGAAGTAAAAAAAGTGCTTAGGCAAAAAATGTATAAAAAGCTTACACGAATGGGAGCATCTTACAGCGAAAAGGTATCAACATCAGAGGTGCTTCAAGTTTTTGTTGAGGGTGTAGACCAGCTTGAACTTTATTTCGGCAAATATCTGCCGCAGTTTTTCTTTGCTATGCTTGCACCGATAACGCTTTTTGCCGTGCTTGTGTTCGTAAGCTGGAAAGCGTCGTTGGTGCTTCTTATTTGTGTACCCCTTATTCCGCTTTCTATTGTTGCAGTTCAAAAAATCGCAAAAAGACTTCTTAGCAAATATTGGGGAGTATACACAAACCTCGGCGATACTTTCCTTGAAAATATCCAAGGCTTAACAACACTCAAAGTTTATCAGGCGGATGAACGCAAGAATGTTGAAATGAATGAAAAAGCCGAAGAATTCAGAAGAATTACTATGAAAGTTCTTACAATGCAACTCAATTCCGTAAGCGTTATGGATATTGTTGCATATGCAGGAAGTGCAGTAGGTGTAGTAATTGCAATCATTCAGGTAAAAAACGGCACAATCACTTTACCTCAGGCATTTTTAATCATTATGCTTGCAGCTGATTTCTTTTTACCGCTCAGGCTTCTCGGTTCATTTTTCCATGTGGCTATGAACGGTATGGCGGCAAGCGACAAACTCTTTAAGTTGCTTGATACAAAAGAGGACGAACACGGAGCGGAGATTCCTGAAAATCTTGACGGGGATATCGAAATTAAAGACCTTTCCTTTTCTTATGACGGCGAAAAAACCGTACTTAACGATATTTCGGCAACCTTTAAAAAGCACGAGCTTATAAGCATAGTAGGCGAATCGGGTTGCGGCAAAAGCACGCTTGCCTCCCTGTTTTGCGGAACAACTAAAGGCTACATCGGCAGTATAACAATCGGCGGTGTTGAAATTAAAGATATTGATGAAAAAACACTTATGAACAACATCACTGCCGTAAACTTTAATTCCTACATTTTTGCAGGAACGGTTAGGGAAAATATGCTCATAGCTGACAAAAGTGCCAGTGACGAAAAGATGATTGAAGCATTGAAAATGGTAAACCTTTGGTCATTTTTAAGTGAGCAAGACGGACTTGATACTAAACTTAATCAACAAGGCAGCAATTTTTCGGGCGGACAAAGGCAAAGGCTTGCCATTGCAAGAGCCTTGCTTCACAACACACCGATATATGTTTTTGATGAAGTAACTTCAAACATAGACGCCGAAAGCGAAAACGACATTATGACCGTTATTCACAATATGGCTAAAATCAAAACCGTTATTCTTATCTCCCACAGGCTTGAAAATGTGGTAGGCAGTGACAAAATTCTTCTGCTTGATAAAGGCAAAATTGAGGAAAGCGGTACTCATTCTGAACTTATGTCTCTTAATAAAAAATACAAGCTGATGTATTCCACTCAAGCTGAACTTGAAAAATATGCAAAGGAGGAAGCGTAATGAAAAGAAAACAATCAGGTTTCAAAATTATGATGCGGTTGATAAAACTTGTTAAGCCGCTTGCTTTTTTCATGGTACTTGCAGTTATACTCGGCGTTACGGGGTTTTTGTGTGCTATTCAAATCACGGTTGTCGGCAGTATGACACTTCTTACAGCCGCAGGTATAAACGGTGGACTTGCAATAAAAACGGGTTGTATTTGCATTATTATTTTTGCGGTTTTGCGTGGCTTTTTACACTATGGCGAGCAAGCGTGCAACCACTATATTGCATTCAAATTACTTGCACTTATTCGTGATAAAGTATTCAAATCACTTCGTAGGCTAACACCGGCAAAACTTGAAGGTAAAGATAAAGGCAATCTGATATCGCTCATAACAAGTGATATTGAACTTTTAGAAGTTTTTTATGCTCACACGATTTCTCCGATTTGTATTGCGTTTTTAACAAGCCTTGTTATGCTGATATTTATCGGAAGATACAGTAGTTGGCTTATGCTTGTTGCACTTGCGGCTTACATTACAGTCGGCATTATTATTCCGCTTGCATCATCCAAATTTAACAAAAATATCGGTATGACCTACCGTGAAAATTCGGGTGCACTTTCCGGCTATGTGCTTGACAGTATGAGGGGACTTTTGGAATCAATCAGATACAATTCAACCGATATCCGCCTTAATGAAATGAACGAAAAAACCGATGAACTTAATTCACTTCAAAAGAAATTAAAGAAAATTGAGGGGCATAATATTTCAATTACGGATATTTCGATTATCTTCTTTTCAATCACAATGCTTTTAGTTGCAATTTGCCTTTACCAAAAGGGCACAATCGGATTTGACGGACTTATTGTTTCAACCGTTGCAATGATGAGTTCATTCGGTCCGGTTGCCGCACTTTCAAACCTTGCAGGCAATTTGACTCACACCCTTGCAAGCGGTGAAAGAGTGCTGTCAATTCTTGATGAAAGTCCTGTTGTTGAAGAAAACATCAGCGGCAAAGAAGTTGAATTTGACGGTATGGAATGTAAAAATGTAGGCTTTGCATATGACAAAGAGCAAATTCTTGAAAATTTCAATATGGAAATTCCAAAAAACAAAATCATTGCTATAAACGGACCGAGCGGTTCGGGCAAATCGACTGCGCTTAAACTTATGATGCGTTTTTGGGATGTAAACAGCGGCGAAATTGATATGTCGGGTGAAAACATTAAAAATATTAAAACATCATCACTTCGTAACAATCAGAGCCTTGTAAGCCAAGAAACTCAATTGTTTAACGATACGATTGAAAATAACATTAAAATTGCAGATTACAACGCAACAAGAGAAGAAGTTGAAATTGCCGCAAAAAAAGCCTCAATTCACGATTTTATAATGACTTTGCCTAAGGGATACAACACAAATGTAGGCGAACTCGGTGATTTGCTTTCGGATGGTGAAAAACAGCGTATAGGTCTTGCAAGAGCGTTCCTTTGCAACTCTCCTATGATTATGCTTGACGAACCCACAAGCAATTTGGACAGTTTAAACGAGGGCAACATCTTAAAATCCATAAACGAAGCAAAGCACGGCAAAAGCATTGTTTTGGTTTCTCACAGAAAGTCAACGGCAAAAATCGCTGACGAAGCTTACACCGTTTACAGAGGCAGATTATCATGAAAAAAGACAGAATCACACGAGAAAAAGAAATGTTACCCGAAATGGTAAAAATTTATTGCCACGGTGTGCATAAATCAAAAAAAGGAACTCTTTGCAAGGAATGCCAAGAACTTACTGATTATGCGCTTTTCAGGCTTGATCATTGCCGCTGGGGAAACGATAAAAACTTCTGCTCGCAATGTCCCTGCCATTGCTACAAACCCGATATGCGTTCAAAAATAAAAGAGGTTATGCGCTATTCCGGGCCGAGAATCATGCTTTATCATCCGCTTGTGGGTACCATTCACGGCATTGAAACGATAAAAGGCGTTATCAAGGCAAAAAAGAAAAGCAAATAATACCAAAAAATATTGACTCTCATGCAAACAAAGTCTTTACCGAAAGGTAAAGGCTTTTTTCTTTCACGGTGAAAAGAAAAACAGCACCAATGCTCTATTAAGCATCAGTGCTGTTTTACAAGATTTATATTTATTTCAATACAAAACGATATTTGAATTTTCTTTTGCGAGGTTTTGCATTTTTTCCGTATAGCCGTTAATGCAAAAGAATACAAAATATTCATTTCTGTTTTGCTTGTTCCAATTTACTTTTTTCGCCTTTTCAAGCAAATCATAATATACATTAACATCAAGTGGCTTTTTGGTATATTTGCATTCGCCGAAGATGATGTTATTGGAATTATCTGTTGCGACAATATCAATTTCTGTATCTTTTCTGTCCCACCATTTGCCGATTTTTGTGGGAGTGAAACCGAAAAATAAATGCTAAAAATGTTATTTTTTGTAACTTAATAAGCGGATATTTCAAATGCGTTGTTTGATTCTATATAAAACTCTTTTAAAGACGAGCTTATTACTTATTATATGTGAATTGATTTTTCGTATTTTTACTCGTTTCGGTGTGATTCTCATAAAATCGGCGGCTTAAAACCGTATTGCGTTTCGTTAAACAAAAAAATCTTGATAATAAAGCGATTGTATGTTAAAATATTTTCCGTAAATTTTGACAGAGGGTGAAAAATATGTCAGGGCACTCAAAATGGAGTACTATCAAACGTAAAAAGGAAAAGACCGATAATGCCCGTGCAAAGGTATTTACTAAAATCGGCCGTGAAATAGCTGTTGCCGTCAGAGAGGGCGGACCCGACCCTGCCGGTAATTCAAAGCTTAAGGATTGCATAGCTAAGGCGAAGGCTTGCAATGTTCCGAACGATAATATCGAAAGAATCATTAAAAAGGCTGCCGGAGACGGCAATACCGATAATTACGAAAGCATAATCTATGAGGGCTACGGTCCGTCGGGTGTTGCCGTAATAGTCGAGACTCTTACAGATAACCGCAACAGAACCGCAGGCGATATGCGTCATTATTTTGATAAGTTCGGCGGCAATATGGGAACCTCGGGCTGTGTTTCGTTTATGTTTACCCGTGAGGGCGTAATTATTATCGACAAAGAGGATGTTGACGAGGAAAAACTTATGGAAGACGCTCTCGAAGCGGGTGCCACCGATTTTCTCACAGACGGCGATGTTTTCGAAGTTCGCACAGAGCCTAACGATATGGGTGCAGTACGCGACGATCTTGAGGCCAAGGGTTATAAATACCTGACAGCCGAGGTCGATTATATTCCATCTACCTATACAAAGCTCGAAAGTGAAGAGGATATAAACAATATGGGCAAAATGCTCGAAATGTTTGATGATAACGACGATGTTCAAAATGTTTTCCATAACTGGGAAAATGAGGACGATTACGAAGGTTGACGGATTTTGAATTTAGGGAATATTCTGTTTTAAATTCAATGCGTAATTTAAGTTAAAGACGGCTTGATTTGTTTTTCAAGCTGTCTTTTTTATTTTTCTTTCGGCATTTGTCGAACAAGGTATTGTAAATTAAAATAATACAAAATAATGTTCTTTCGTAGCATAAAAATATATTAACGTACAAACCTAAAAAATATGCCTGATATGATTGACATTTGACAAAACTAATTATACAATGTATCTGAGGAAGATTTGAAAAACATATTTATATATATTTTTTGGAGGTGCTTTTAAATGAGAAAAACAAAAATAATATGCACCGTCGGTCCGGCTACCGATGAGGACGGAGTCCTTGAAAAGATGATAAAAGCCGGAATGAATGTTGCGAGATTCAACTTTTCTCACGGCACTCATGAAATGCATAAAAAAAGGTTTGATGAGCTGGTGGCTCTTAGAGACAAACTTGATCTCCCCATAGCTACAATGCTTGACACTAAGGGTCCGGAGATACGTATAGGCTATTTTAAAGACCACAAAGCCGTAACGCTGAAAGATGGCGATGATTATATTCTCACCTCGCGAGATATAGAGTGCGACGAAAAGCAGGCGAGCGTTTCCTTTAAGGAACTGCCGCAGGATGTCAGAATGGGCACGATTATCAGAATAAACGACGGTCTTGTATCTCTCAGGGTCGAAAAGGTCGAAGGCCCCGATATTTATTGTAAGGTTGTTGACGGCGGCGTTATTTCAGACCAAAAGGGCGTAAATGTTCCGGATACAAATTTATCAATGCCTTATCTTTCCGAGCACGATATGTCCGATTTGGCGTTCGGGGCAAAGCTCGGATTCGATTTCATAGCGGCTTCATTTATTCGCTCGGCCGCGGATGTTGATTATCTTCGTAATTTTACAAATTCCGTGGGATTTCACAAGGTAAAAATAATTGCAAAAATAGAGAATATGAGCGGCGTCAACAATATTGATGAAATTATTGCCGCTGCGGACGGTATTATGATAGCGCGTGGCGATATGGGCGTCGAAATACCGTTTGAGCTTATTCCGTCAATACAGAAAAAGCTCATCAAAAAGGCATATACGGCAGGTAAGCAGGTTATAACCGCAACTCAGATGCTTGAGTCGATGATAACGAATGCCCGTCCCACAAGAGCAGAGATTACCGACGTTGCAAATGCAATTTATGACGGCACTTCGGCAATTATGCTTTCCGGTGAAACTGCTGCCGGTAAGCACCCTGTCGAGGCTGTTGAAACAATGGCACTTATAGCCGAGACCACCGAGGCAGATATAGACTATCTCACTAAATTTAAAAATGATTCGTCTGAGTACGATAACAGCATAACAAACGCTATTTCACACGCCACCGTTACAACCGCTCACGACCTCGGCGCAAAGGCGATTATTACGGTAACGAAGAGCGGTTCGACTGCCCGTATGATTTCAAAGCATCGCCCGTCCTCCATGATAATCAGCTGCACGACCGATGAAACCGTTTGCCGTCAGATGAATATGTCTTGGGGTATGATACCTCTTATGTGCGAAGAAAAAAACAACTCTGATGCACTTTTTTCTCACGCTGTTGAGGTTGCACGTAAGCACGGTCTTATTTCAAAAGGCGATATTGTTGTAATAACCGCGGGAATTCCGCTCGGGATTTCCGGCACAACGAATATGTTAAAGGTTGAGCGCATAAAGTAATCGGTTTTTGCGTTTTTCTCATGTGTATATAAAAACAAATTATACCGAAAATATTAAGGCTTCGTTATTTGCGGAGCCTTAATATTTTATGTGCGGCGGTGATATATAAATGAGCGATTATGAGATTATAAAGTATATCCTAAACGATATAAACGAGGATCTCGACGATGAAGAAAAAGTGCATCTGCTTTTGAATAAAACGGTTTCAGAAAACAACGAGTGTAAAGAAAGCTTTGGGCAAAGGGCCTCCGACAGGCTCTCCTCTCTTGCCGGAAGCTGGACGTTCGTTATAGGCTTCACTCTGCTTTTGCTCGTTTGGATAACAGTAAATACGGTTATGGCGGCAAAGTCGTTCGACCCGTACCCGTTTATTCTGCTGAACCTTGTCTTGTCGTGCGTTTCGGCTATTCAGGCACCTCTTATTATGATGAGTCAAAAGCGACAGGATGAAAAAGACCGTCGACGCAGCGAAAATGATTATAAAATAAACTTGAAATGTGAGATTCTGCTTAAAAATATGCATTATAAGCTCGACAGGATAATCGAATGTATTGATGAAAATCAAAATTAGGCAGAAAAGCCGTATGACGCATAATATATAAAATTCTCGTTTTTTTAACAGAATTATTTGCATTTCTACAAATTGATGTTTTGCTTGCCCATTGATATAATTATAATCGGTATCGCGGTTATGCAATACCGATAATCTTTCTTCCAAGGTGAAATATATGCATATAAAACTACTTGCTCTTGATATAGACGGAACTCTTGTTACCACCGAAAAAAATATACCGGCAGGCAATAAGACGGCTATACGGAGATTTATGAAAAACGGCGGAATAGTCACAATAGCATCGGGTAGACCGATAAGCGGCGTTACGCGTTATGCCGAGGAGCTGGGGCTTAACGTCGGCGGCGGTTATGTTATAACATATAACGGATCGCGCATTTTTGACGCGCGCACGGGTGAACTTTTGTACGAAAAAAATCTCTCGGCGGAGCAGAGTGCCCGTATTATCGATGTCGCCGAAAAGTATAATGTCCCGATAACCACATACAAGGGCGATACAGCGGTTACCGACAATGCCGACGACAAATATTTTTATCTTGAGGTAAATCTCAATAACTTGGGACTGCAAAGAGTTCAAAGTCTGCGGAAAGAGGTTACTTATCCCGTGCCTAAATATCTTATAACGGGTGAGCCCGATTATATAACCGAGACAGAAAAGCTGTTTAAAAACGAGCTTAGCGGAGTTTCGATATTTCGCTCCGAACCGTTTTTCCTTGAGATAACGCCTCTTATGGTAGATAAAGGTACCGCACTTATGTGGCTTGCCGACAGTCTCGGTATAAGGCGCGAGCAGGTTATGGCATGCGGAGACGGATACAACGATATTACAATGATAAGCGAAGCCGGTATCGGTGTAGCTATGGAGAATGCTCAGGAGCCTGCGAAAAACGCAGCCGACTTTGTTACTCTTTCCAACGATGATAATGGCGTAGCGGCAGCAATAAAGAAGTTTGCTCTTTAATTATTCAAGCGTTGCTAATGGCTTTAAGGGGATACATAATTGGAAAACACATCTGAAAAAACACAGAATACAACTGAAAACAGCGACCCGAAAAAGGAAAAGAAAAGACTTAAAGCTTTAAAGCCTTTGCAAAAACTTAAAGCTTTAAAGCCTTCGCAAAAAATAATGCTGATTGCGGCTGTTTTTGTTTTAGCGGCGGCAATAGTATTGACGTCGGTGTTAATTGTCCGCGGCAATAAAAAGAAGCGTGCTGCAGTAATCGGCGAGACTCAGACCGAGGCCGCTGTTACCGATGCGGAGTTAGAAGTTTTCGGCGAGGATGAGTCTGTTTCGTCAGAGGAAGAAACCACCTCGGCAATTTTATTTGAAATTGATGAAAAAATGAAAAACGTGCAGATTGCCACCGGTGACAGCAAAAAAGATGAGGACGCTGAAATCAACCGTGATTACGGTACCAATTCGTCGCGCCTTGCGCCGGCAAAATCTCCGCGCCTGAACGGCAGATTAACGGGCGTTCCGCTTTCATCAGACAGTATGTACACCTCCTCTCTGCTGCCTTTAAAATACGTGAACCGTGATTTTATGTCGGGACTTATCGATATAGACGGTACACTTTTTAATTTTGATTCGTCACACAACCCGATAAGAGGGCATAAAGCCATAAGCGATGTGCAGTATTATTTCAACGATAACGGTGCTCTTTCCTCTATGGTAGGTATTGATGTGTCTCATCATAATGGTAAGATAGATTGGGCGGCGGTGCGAGCTGCAGGCGTTGATTTTGCTATAATACGTGTCGGATTTCGCGGATACGGCGACGAGGGAACACTCAAGCTTGATTCACGCTTTAACGAAAATGTTGAGGACGCTTTGAATAACGGCATACAGGTAGGCGTGTATTTTTACAGCCAGGCGGTTACGGTTTACGAGGCCGTTGAGGAAGCGAGCGTAGCTGTAAACTATTCGAGAAAATATAATATAACGTTACCCATATATTTTGATACGGAGTTTTCAAACAGTGAGCATTCGGGCAGAGCAGACCGTCTCACGGCAAGTCAGCGAACCAACATTGCCGTTGCATTTTGCGAGGCCGTAAAAAATGCAGGATACAAACCGGGAATTTATGCGAGCAAAACGTTTTATACCGATGAGCTGAATTTTTCGCGTCTTTCAAATTATGAAATTTGGGTTGCGCATTATACGAGTGAAACCACGGATTTTAAATATGACTATAAGGTATGGCAGTATACACCCAAGGGTAGGGTAAACGGAATTCCGAATGACACCGACATAAACATAGCTTTGTTTGATTACGGCAATAATGACGATATGAGCGACAGGGGCGGCAGCGTGGCGTTCTTTGATTCCGACACGGATATTCAAAACGCTCTGAATGCAGAGAACAGCATAAAGAAATATCAGCTGTTCAGAACACAAACACTTTATAATTCCGCGCAATCGGACATTGATTTTGTTAATCAGCCGGAAGTAAAAGCAAAGCTTTTTGATGCGCTTGAGAATTTGAAAAACAAACTGGGATTTTTGGCGGAGCCCACCAAAAACAGCGAAAATGATGAAACCACCGGTGAGCTGAGTGAGAAATAGACGGATATAATATAGTTTTAAACTTCCTATTCCAGTGTGAGGCGAACTTAAAGCCTTACGGGCTTGTGTAATTTGATTGCGATTTGAGCCCTGCCTACAAAAATTTAGGCTTGCTTTAGTATATCTCGGAATCATCCTTAAAACTCGTTTTTCCTCCGATTTGCCTAAAAATTGAAAACATTTAATAAAAAATCAAAATACCACTTGATTTTATCGCTCCGATATAATATAATACTAAAGCACTTCGGGGTGTGGCGAAGTTTGGTATCGCGCTTGGTTCGGGACCAAGAGGCCATGGGTTCAAGTCCCGTCACTCCGACCAAAAAAGGTAAGTATCGTAAGATGCTTACCTTTTTTTATTTATCCGCAACTTTTTGTAGCTATGAAATTGTTTTTGTGATACAATCATTTACAGAATATACTTTGACTTGTTAAGGAGCGCGCTATGAAAAGATTATTAAAAAACGGAACGATAGTCAATGTCTTTACGGGTGAGCTCATAAAGACGAACGTTCTTTTTGAAAACGGAATTATTTTGGGCGTGGACGACTACGGTGACGATGAAGCAGATGAAGTAATCGACGCTGCCGGAAAATATATTTGCCCGGGCTTTATAGACGGGCATATACATATCGAAAGCACAATGCTCACTTGCCCGGAATTTGCCAAAACGGCGGTTTCTCACGGTACGACCGCGGTAATAGCCGATCCGCATGAAATTGCCAATGTCAGCGGTAAAGACGGCCTTCGCTATATGATTGAATCAAGTGAGGGTCTTCCGCTTACCGTGTATTTTGTAATACCGTCATGTGTTCCGGCAACAAGCTTTGACGAATCGGGTGCGGTTCTCTCGGCGGATGATATAGAGGAATTCTATTCTGAAAGTCGTGTTCTCGGGCTCGGCGAGGTTATGAATTATGTCGGCGTGGTTGCCGGGGACGACGAGCTTGAGAAAAAAATCAAATCCGCATTGTCTCGCGGACTTGTTGTAAACGGTCATGCTCCGCTTTTGTCGGGCAAGCCGCTTGATAAATACATTTCCGCGGGAATAGGAGATGACCATGAATGCTCTTCGGCCGATGAAGCCAAGGAGCGCATACGCAAGGGGCAGAGAATAATGATAAGGCAGGGGACTGCGGCGAGAAATCTTTCGGGGCTGATTTCGTTGTTTGACGACCCGTGGGAGCAGAGATGCCTTTTGGTGACCGATGATAAACACCCGGCTGACCTTATCTCAAACGGTCATATAGACAGTATAATCCGCTCTGCCGTGCAAATGGGCAAAAGCGCCGTCACGGGTATAAGAATGGCGACCCTCCATGCTGCGGAGTGCTTCGGACTTAAAAATACAGGCGCCGTAGCACCCGGTTACAAAGCGGATTTGCTTGTCCTTGATGACCTTGATAAGGTAATCGTGCGCGATGTATACAAAAACGGAGAAAAGGTTGTTTCAGACGGCAAAACGCTTTGTTTTGATATGCCGAAAATAAATGATGCTCTCGAAAAGAAAGTGCGTAGCTCGTTCAATTTGCCCATGCTATCTTCGTCTGATTTTACCGTCGATTATAACGGTAAAAGAAAATGCCATGTTATTTCCCTTGTGGACGGGCAGCTTTTGACCGATGATTTGGTATCGGATATTGATTTCGACTGCAATAACGGCATAGATATCGAGCATGATATATTGAAAATAGCCGTTATTGAAAGACATCACAACACGGGTCATATAGGAAATGCTTTTATAAAGGGTATTGGACTTAAGGAGGGCGCCATAGCATCTTCCGTGGCGCATGATTCGCACAATCTTATTGTGATAGGCACAAATACCGATGATATGGCGTTTGCCGCAAACCGTATACGTGAGCTCGGCGGCGGTATAGTTTCGGTTAAAAACGGAAAAGTAGTGGCCGAAATGCCTCTGCCGATAGGCGGACTTATGTCGTGTGAAACAGCGGAAAGAGCGGCGGAAGAAAACGAAAAGGTGCGCGAAAGTGTGTATTCTCTCGGTGTGCCGAAGGGCTTTGAGCCGTTTATGATTATGTCGTTTTTGAGCTTGCCGGTAATACCGCATTTAAAGCTTACCACTAAGGGCCTTGTTAATGTTGATGCTCAGAGTGAGGTTCCGCTTGCGGCGGAATAAATAAACTGTATTTATAAGAGTTTTTGTTGATATTATGCCGTGTGAAGCATTCTTTCACACGGCATTTTTGCGTTTAATAAATTATTAATTTTCTTGTAATTATTTGTTACTTGATTTTGTCGAACAGTATTATATAATGGAGTTGTAAATTAAATCAAAGGATGTAATTGCGGTGGAAAAGCAAAGGTTAAGCATTGTTGTAAAACAAAATAATTTGTTTAAAAAAATGATATTTGTTCTGTCATTGTTGATTATTTTAATCTCAATACTGCTTGCGGTGTTCGGAGTCAAATATAACAAAACCAAGCAAAATCTAAAAACGGTTGCGGCACAAAAGGCGGCTGTGGAGCAATCGCTGAGTGAACGGGAATCGTTATTTGCGGATGAAAAGGGCAGTCTGAACGGCGAAATATCAAAGCTTAATGAGCAGGTGTCGCTTAAAAGGGAACAAGAGAGCAGGGCACTCGCCGAAGCCAATGCCGGCAAAGTTGTTTACCTGACCTTTGATGACGGCCCGTCGCCTAACACTCCGAGGATAATCGATATCCTGAATGAGAACGGAGTTAAGGCGACTTTTTTTGTGAAAAACGGCGGTAAGTATAACGGGTATATGAAAAACATAACCGAATCGGGAAACCAAATCGCGCTTCATTCATATTCTCACAATTATCCGCAGGTGTATGCTTCGGAGCAGGCGTTTTTTGACGATTTGCAGAAAATATCCGATCTCGTATACAATGAAACGGGAGTCCGTACAAACATATTTCGTTTTCCCGGAGGCAGCAGCAATACCATAAGCCGCAAGTATTCGCCGGGGATTATGACGACGCTGACAAAAGAGGTGCAAGAAAAAGGATACTGCTATTTTGATTGGAACGTTTCTTCGGGTGATGCCGTTTCAAAGGAACAGCCTAAAAACACTATAATAGAGAATTGTAAAAAAGTACCGAAATCCAACACAATAGTTGTGCTTTTGCACGATTCTGCGGTGAAAAACACAACTGTGGAGGCACTTCCCGAGATAATCGCATATTATAAGAGTATGGGTTACAGCTTCGGCGTTTTAAGCGAAAAAACATATCCGGTGCATCAAAAAGTCAATAATTGATGTGTGCCCGATTTTTTTGTGTATATTCAATATGAACTAAAGCTTGCGGTTGTTATTTTGCACAAACATTTAAAATTGTTTTGATTTGTCTTTGGAGGTACAGCCGAATTATTGCAAAATCCCCCATATATCGTGTCAAAGCCGTTGACGAGGACAAGTTTTGTGGTATAATATGTTAACGGTACGAAGAAAAAACATTATTATATATCAATATTTGGGGAGAATAACTATGTACGTTAAAGATGTTCTTGTTCAAAATCAGGTAGGACTTCATGCTCGTCCTGCAACCTTCTTCATTCAGAAAGCCAATGAGTTTAAATCTTCTATCTGGGTTGAAAAGGAAGAGAGAAGAGTTAACGCAAAGAGCCTTCTCGGCGTTCTTTCACTCGGCATAATGGGTGGCACAAAGATCAGGATCATTGCCGGCGGCCCCGATGAAGAACAGGCCGTTGAGGAGCTTGTTAAGCTTGTTGAGTCAGGCTTTGCCGAGTAATTTAAATATTCAGTTAAAACGGCACACCGTATTTTCTTCGGTGTGCCTTATTTTTTAACGAAGGGCGGTGAGTGCTTTGAATCCGAAAATGAAAATACTCAGAAAAAAGGCGATGAGCCTGCCTCTTTTGCCGGGCGTTTATATTATGAAAAATGCCGATGGGGAAATAATATATATCGGTAAAGCAAAAGCACTTAAAAACCGCGTCAGCCAGTATTTCGGCTCGCAAAATCGCCATCCGGTAAAAGTACGTAAAATGGTGGAAAATGTCGACCGTTTTGATTATATAGTAACGGGAAGCGAATTCGAAGCTCTCGTTCTTGAGTGCAGTCTGATAAAACAGCATTCGCCGAAATACAATATCCTTTTAAAAGACGATAAGGGTTACAGCTACATTCGCATATCCGATGGTGAATATCGCAAGATTTCCGCCGTGTTCAATAAAAAAGATGACGGTTCGGAGTATATAGGTCCGTATCTCAGCTCGTATTCGGTAAGGCAAAGTGTGGACGCGGCCAATAAAATATTCAAATTACCGCAGTGCAACAAGGTCTTTCCGCGCGATTTCGGCAAGAGCAGACCATGCCTTAATTATTATATTTCGCAGTGCTGCGGACTTTGTACGGGTAAAATAAAAAAATCCGATTATGACGAGGCGGTGGACGGCGCGATTGCGTTTTTAAAGGGTGACAGCCGCGATATAATCGCCGATTTGCGTGTCAAAATGGAAAAGGCGGCAGAGGAGCTTGATTTTGAACAGGCTGCAAAGCTGCGCGACCGCATTAACTCCATAGAGCGAATTAAAGAAAAGCAAAAGGTTGTTTATAAATCCGTCGAAGAGCAGGATGTGTTTGCAACCGCTGATATTGACGGCAGTGTGTGCCTTGCTGTTTTAAGGTTTTCAAACGGCAGACTTTTTGACAGCGAGCATTTCTTCTTCGATGACCCCGGTGATAAAGAGAGTATGCGCTCCGATTTCATCACGTCCTATTATTCTATGCGAGACAATATTCCGAAGCGCGTTACTGTAGACGGCGAGGTTGCCGACAGAGAGCTTTTGGAGCAATGGCTTTCCGAGAAAAAGGGCAAAAAAGTTACGGTCTTTGTTCCGGCAAGGGGCGAACAGCTCGAAATAGTTAATATGTGCCGTAAAAACGCCGAGGAAAAGCTGGCGATTAAAAAGGGCAGAACCGGAAGAGAGATAGCCGTTCTCGACGAACTTAAGGATTTACTCGGTCTCAAAAAGACGCCGGAGTACATTGAGTCCTACGATATATCGCATACCGCAGGGCAGGATTCTGTTGCGGGTATGATAGTTTTTAAGGGCGGTAAGCCTTATCGTAAGGCGTATAAACGTTTTTCCATAAAGAGCTTTGACGGTAACGACGATTACCGCGCTATGAATGAGGTTCTTACAAGACGCTTTTCCGAATACGAAAAAAGCAAGGATTCAACCGAGGGCTTCGGTAAATTGCCGGACCTTATACTGCTTGACGGCGGCGTTGGGCAGGTCCATGCCGTAGAACCCGTGCTTTGTGAATTCGGACTTAAAATTCCGCTTTTCGGTATGGTAAAGGATAATCGACACCGCACGCGTGCCATTTCGGGTGACGGCGGCGAAATAGCCATAAATTCAAAACGACAGGTGTTTACGCTCGTTTCCGAAATACAAAATGAGGTACATCGATTTTCTGTGGCATATCATCACCAAAAGCATGCAAAACGCGGGCTTTCGCTATCTCTTACCGAGATAGAGGGCGTCGGAGAAAAAAGAGCATCCGCGCTTTTAAAATATTTTAAAACCATAACTGCAATTAAAAACGCTGAGGTCGATGAGCTTTCAAAGGCTCCGGGGATAACCTCTGCCGTTGCACAAAATATATATGATTATTACAGAACAAAGGATTGTTTAAAATGATTAACTCGGTTATATTCGATCTCGACGGAACTCTTCTTAACTCTCTCGACGACCTTGCAGACAGCACTAATTACACGCTCAGAACCGCGGGCTACCCGGAAAGGACGCGCGACGAGGTGCGCAGGTTTGTCGGAAACGGTATATATAAGCTTATCGAGAGAGCCGTTCCCACAGGCACCGATAAGGCGGAAATAGATAAGTGTTTTGATATATTTTGCTACAATTACAAAAAAAATATGGCGAATAAAACAAAACCGTATCCCGGAATTACGGATATGCTAAAAACCCTTTATGAAAACGGCTTTAAGCTTGCCATAGTTACAAATAAGGCTGATTTTGCCGCACAGGAGCTTTGCGGCGAAATGTTCGGCGATTACGTTAAAACCGTTGTCGGAAGCGTAAAAGAGCGCAGAAACAAGCCCTATCCCGACAATGTTTTGTTCGCTATGGATAAGATGGGTGCCGAAAAGAGCGAGACCGTATATGTAGGCGACAGCGAGGTTGATGTCGAAACGGCAAAAAATTCGGGGCTGAGTGTTATTGCCGTGCTTTGGGGCTATCGCGATATAGACGTTCTCAAAAAAGCCGGAGCGGAAAAAACCGCGAAAAATGCCGAAGAATTAAAGAATATACTCTTAAATTTAAAAAAATAGTGAAAACTGTTGACAATTGTGATAAAATAATGAAATAATATTAGAAGCATTTTATGGAGAGATCTTATGAGAGTTATTACCGGTATAGCCAGAGGACGTAAGCTTGTGACTCTTGAGGGCGAAGAAGTGGTGCGTCCCACTACCGACAGGGTAAAAGAGGCTATGTTCAGTATAATACAGTTTGATATTCCGGGGAAATCTGTGCTTGACCTTTTTGCGGGGTCGGGTCAGCTCGGAATTGAGGCTCTTTCACGCGGTGCCGAAAAGGCTGTGTTTGTTGATAAAAGCGCAGAGGCTTTTTCCGTTGTTAAGCAAAACCTTAAAACCTGCGGTTTATCTGATAAAGCAACGGTTATAAATTCCGACAGCTTTGGTTTCCTTCGCAGCACCGCAGAAAAGTTTGATATAATTCTCATTGATCCGCCGTATAGCAGGCAAATGGCAGAAACAGCTCTGTCTCTTGTCGACGGTGTTTTAAAAGACGGCGGCATTGTAATGTGTGAAACCGATTACCGCGAGGACTTGCCGGAAGAAGTCGGTGATATTAAAAAATTTAAGGAATATAAATATTCCAAGACTAAACTCACTACCTATAAAAAGTAATTCGGAGGGGTTTTCTTGAAAACGGTTATATGTCCCGGCAGTTTTGACCCTGTTACAATGGGGCACCTTGACATTATCCGCAGAAGTGCGAAAATGTTTGATAAGGTCATCGTTGTCGTAATGACAAATTATCATAAAAAAAATAATTATGCCTTCACGTCGGAGGAGAGAGTTGAGCTTTTGAAGCGCTGTACCGCAGATATGCCAAACGTCGATGTGGACCGATACGACGGTTTGCTTGCCGATTATGCGCGCCGCAAAGAGGCGGTTGCCATAGTAAAGGGCCTTCGAGCGGTTTCGGATTTTGAGTACGAATTTCAACAGGCGCTCACAAATAAAAAACTCAATAACGAGCTTGAAACGGTATTTATTACAACGCGAGCCGAAAATATGTACTTAAGCTCCAGCGTGGTAAAGCAGGTTTGTGAGCTCGGCGGTGACATTAGCACATTCGTTCCTGCTGAAATACGTGAGGACATCATCAAAAGAATAAAAAAATAAACTGAGAGACAGCAAATAAGAGGTGTAAAACAAATGACTATTGAAAGCTTAATAGAGGAGCTTGAGCAGATTATTGATGAGGGAAAATCCGTTCCCTTTACTTCAAATCAGATAGTTGACGTCGAAAGGCTCAGAACCACTATCGAGGATATGAGGCTTAATATGCCCGATGAGCTTATGCAGGCGAGAAAAATAGCCTCCGAGAGAAAGGAAATACTTACTGCGGCGCAAAGCACCGCCGAGGGGATTATTACCGCGGCAAAGAAAAAGGCCGATGAGCTTATTTCCGAGCATGAGATAACGAAGGGCGCCGAGGCTGAGGCTGAAAATATTATGGCGGAAGCACGTAAAAAGGCAAACGGTATCGTCGAGCAGGCGAGAGGGACTGCAGCGGAGCTTACGGAGCAGGCTCAAAAGTGGTCAAACGATATGCGTAAAAGCGCAGGCGAATACGTTGAGAGGGTTGTATCTATGGCAGACGAGGGTCTTACCAACTCCGTAAATGAAATAAGACGCGTGCGTCAGTCTCTCAAGGCTGCCGCTCAGCACAAAAAGGCTCCCGAAGAGAGCAAGTAATTTTTGCTGCCTTATATAGTATTTTATTTCACCTCGTTGCATATATTTGCTTCGAGGTGAATTTATATGTTCGTATACTCCGTAAAGAAAAGGCAGGTAAAAATGGCTCTGCTTGTGTTTTTTGTGGCATTGCTTGCAGTCGCGCTGATTATTGTTTCTCATCATACGGCAGAGGCGGGGAAAACGGCGGCGCTGAATATCAGAGCAACTTCCTCCGAAGACAGAATCGCGTATCTTTCACAGTTCGGCTGGAGCGTAAAAGAAGATCCGGTTGAGGTTTGCGAAGTGATTATTCCCGCGGAATTTGATGATGTATACGAAAAATACAACGAGCTTCAAAAGGAACAAGGCTTTGATTTATCCTTGTATGCGTCGAAACGGGTAAAGCGTTGGACATATGAGATTACAAATTATACGGGCTACGAAAATACCGGCTTTATCCACGCAAATATCTTGGTGTATGACGGCAAGGTGATAGGCGGAGATGTGTGCTCAACAGAGCTTAACGGCTTTATGCACGGCTTTGCAAAGCCTGATAACACCGGCGAATAAATAAGGAGAAACGGATGAAAAAAGAGCGGATAGATAAGCTTATAGCAGGCAGCGGTAAACTCAGCAGAAAAGACGTGGCAGGTCTGATTTCTCACGGCAATGTTACACTTAACGGCAGGACTGTCAAAAGCGGCTCCGAAAAGGCTGATGCCGATTCGGACGAGATTAAAGTATGCGGTGAAATTTTCACAATAAAAAAACATATATACATAATGCTCAATAAGCCGAAAGGCGTTGTTTCGGCAAGCGACGGAAAAGGCGAAAGAACCGTTTGTGACCTTGTCCCCGAAAAGCTTATGCGCCGTGGGCTGTTCCCGGCCGGCAGACTCGATAAAGATACTACGGGCTTTGTGCTGATAACCGATGACGGCGAGTTCGCACACCGTATTCTCTCACCGAAAAACCACATTGATAAAACGTACGTTGTGTCTCTTCGCGACAATATCGAAGAAGAGGCCGTTTCGTTGCTCGAAAACGGCATTACTCTTCGTGACGGGACTGCTTTTTTGCCGTCAAAAATAAAAATACTCTCCGATAAAGAGTGCGAAATTACTATTTGCGAGGGTAAATATCATCAGATAAAGCGTATGTTTTGCGCCGTCGGAAACGAGGTTACAAATCTTCGACGTATAAAAATGGGACGACTCTTCCTCGATGAAAGGCTGAGAGACGGCGAGTGCCGCGAAATAACAGCCGATGAATTAAAAATGATTTCCGAAAAAGAATAAGTTGATGCGGTATTCGCAAAGCTCCCTTTACGGGAGCTTTTTTGACGTAAAAGAACAGGACGCTCTCCGAAAGAAGCGTCCTGTTTTGCTTATTTTAGTCTATTTAATGAATTTATGACTTTCCCTTACTGCCATACTGTCGCATCGCTCATTTTCCGGATGACCCGCATGCCCCTTGAGCCAAACAATATTAAGACTGTGCTTTGATATGAGCGTCAAAAGCTCATCCCATAAATCGGAATTCAACGCCGGCTTGCCGTCGCTCTTTTTCCAACCCTTCCTTTTCCAGCCCTCTGCCCAGCCTTTTGTTATGGCGTCCGCAACATATTTTGAATCCGTATAAAGAGTTACGTCGCACGGCCTTTTAAGCGCCTTAAAGCCCTCTATTACCGCGGTCAGCTCCATTCTGTTGTTTGTGGTGCTGCGTTCTCCGCCCGACAGTTCTTTTTCAGCCGAACCGAAACGCAAAATTGTACCCCACCCTCCGGGACCGGGATTTCCGGAGCACGCACCGTCGGTGTACATTTCAATTTTGTCAAGCTCTTTTTTCATGTGTTCACATCCGATTTGCTATAAAATCACACGGATATTTTAACATTAAATTCGCATTAAAACAACAGATTATTTTATAGCGACGGGGCAATAATACTTTTATGCATATATCCCTCTTTTTCCCCGAAGTGTGGAATACGTATGAAAGGTTACGGTGGTTTTGTGAAAGCGGTAATAGCATCTGAAGTCAGAAACGGATTTTTTAATGATGATTTTTTCGGTACGCCTAAAATTCTTTTGCCTTTACTCGGTAAACCGCTGCTCGGCTATATGACCGATATGCTTTCTTTTTACGGAATGAACGAAATTGTACTTTTGCTTGATGCACAATCGGAAAAAGTAAGCGAGTATTTAAAAAATAATCCGTCTTGCGGAGCAAAGGTTAAGCCGGTTATCGGAAAAAGTATAAACGACGCTTTAAACTCACTTTTCTGTTCTGATGAAAAAGAGGATGACAACGTTTTACTGATAACCGACAACGTGCTTTTTGATTTTGATTTGAGCGAAGCCGAAAAATATCACCGAAGTATGGGGGCGGATGTAACCGTAATAATCACGCATTGCGACGGAGTTACCGGAGAGAAGCTTGTTTTTACGTCACCGTCCGGCAGAATTACGGGCTTTTCGGGGAGCGTCGGCAGGTGCGGCTTTCTTACGGATAAGGCGGACACGGGCATTTATATAATTTCCGGCAAAATATTAAAAATGCTTTGCGACCGCACAATCACGGCTTTTTCAAATGAGATACTGCCTGAATTGCTCTCACAAAATAAAAGTCTTTTTGCATTTCGGTGCGCCGGTTACAGGCGCGGTATAAATACGGTATTATCATATTTAAAATGTACTCGCGATATGCTTGACGGAAAAACAGTATTTCCTCTGTCGGAAATATGCGACGGCATATATTCAAACAGCGAACTGCCTTGCGGCAAATACAATATTACGCCGCCTGTGTTTATAGGTGAAAATACCGAAATTTCGGACGGAGCGGATTTAGGACCGTATACCGTAGTGGGCGACGGCTGTTTTATAGGCGAAAAAGCATTTGTTCGCGGCAGTATTATGCTCAATAAATCCGCAGCCTTACGCGGAGCCGATATATCGGGAGCCGTTATGGGTGTAAATTCGGTTGCGGAGGAAAACAGCAAAATGTCTTTAGGTAGCGTGCTGTGTGAGAAAGCGACTGTCGGCAGAAATATGACGGTGGGCGAAAATGTAAAAGTCACACCGAAACCGCACGGCGGTATTTTCGCGCCCGAAAGTCAGCCGCAGGCTTATTATTACGCCGAAAATATTACCGCTTTAGGCAGCCGCGGTACCGATTCGCTTTTCGGCGATTTTGATATAGGCCTGTTTTGCAAAGTCGGCAGAGCCTTGGGCAGCTGTGAATTCGGTAAGCGAACAGGAATAGGGTACGATGACAGCTTTTCTTCCGCAGCGGCGGTAAAGGCCGTTACGGCGGGACTTATATCCTCTGGCTCGCACGTGTTTGATTTCGGCAGATGCTTTTTGTCAGAAGTCGCTTTTTTCTCTTCTTTTTGTTCTCTCGGCTGCGGAATTTACATTTATTCGGAAAAGAACGGTATTCATTCGGCGTTTTACGGAAACGGCGGATTGCCGTTATCGCCCGATTTCGAGCAGGAACTTGAGCACCGTGCAGAAAACGGTGAATTTCGCCGTTGCTCGGCACAGAATATGCGAGCCGTCTCCGATATGTCAAGCATGAGCAGTATGTATCGCCGAGAACTTTTGAGACAATCGGGAGATATGCTTTCGGGTATTACGGCCAATGTAATGAGCGATAATAAGGACATACTTTTACTTATGGAGGATTGTCTTTTATCACTCGGCTGCGGTAAAGGCGATGACATTACGTTTAAGATAACAAGAGGCGGCACGGAGGTTTCGGCATTTTGCCGTGAATGCGGGTGGATCAATATGGATAAGCTGCTTTCGTTGTGCTGTCTGTATGAGTTTCAATGCGGTCATGATGTTGCTGTGCCGTATGATGCTCCGGCAGCTATAAATGATATGGCAGACGGATATGAAAAGCGTGTTTTGCGGTACCCCGTGCAGGCGAAGACGCCTGTTCGCGATGAACTCAAATATCTGTCATCAAAACAGATTTTTTTGCGTGACGGGCTGTTTATGGCGGTAAAAATACTCGGTATAATGCGCGAGACCGGATATTCTTTCCCAAAACTGCTTTCACAGATACCTGAATTCTTTGTAAAACACAAAACCGTCAGCTTTTCCTCCGTTCCCGAGGATATTTGCAGAGCTTTCCCAAATGACACCGTTTATCCGTCTCATAACGGGGCGGTAATGTATCGCAGCGGCGGCAGAGTGCTGCTGAAGCCGTCTGAAAACGGCAAAACAATCGAGATAGTTACAGAGGCACTGAACTATGAGGTGTCGTGTGAGCTGTGTGATGATATTGAAAATAAACTGAGAGATTTAGGCTCTGTTCTCAATTGACATCCGAGGCAAAAAATAGTATTATATTATAATCCATGATTATGCGGTGGAGTGGTGCCGTATCTTGATTAGGATTTTACCTGCTTTTTGTACGTTTTGAAAAGCAGGATACATATATTCATTTTTTATTAAGGAGATATTTAATGGTAAAGAAAAAAACAGAGAGACTTATTCCGCAGTCGGATCAGCCTAAAAAGCAGATCAGCCGCGGAAAGGTAACTGTACCCAAAAACCCGAAACAAAACGCTCTCTCTACTGAAAAAAACAGTCTTGAGAACCGCAAAACAGCAAAAAAACCAACTTCCGGCAAGAAAAATTCCGCCGGTCAGAAAAAACAAAATCCGCAAAAAACAAAAAATCAAAATTCAAAAACACAGCAAAAATCCGTTCAGAAAAACGGTACTTCAAGGCCTGTGAAAAACGAACGCAAGACAACCAAAGCAACCGGCAACTCAAAGGGTCAGAGTAAGCGCCGCGGCAAAAAGAATAATGTGCCGCTTAAAATTGCGTTTCTCGGCGGACTCAACGAAGTCGGCAAAAATATGACACTCTATGAGTGCGGCAACGATATGATGCTTGTTGACTGCGGACTTGAATTTCCGGATACGGAAATGCTCGGTGTAGACCTTGTAATACCGGACTTTACCTATGTAACCGAGAATGCAAGCAAAATACGCGGTATAGTCATAACCCACGGTCACGAGGACCATATAGGCGGGCTTGCGTATCTTTTAAAGCAGGTTAACATTCCCGTGTACGGAACGCGCCTTACAATAGGCCTTATCGAGGGTAAGCTTAAAGAGCACGGTATTTTAAAGCAGTGCAGTCTTAATGTTGCAAATCCGGGCGACCATATAAAGCTCGGCTGCTTCGACGTTGAGTTGATACACGTAAACCACTCAATTCCCGACGCCGTAGCCCTTGCTATAAAATCACCCGCCGGAACCGTTATACAGACGGGCGATTTCAAAATTGATACAACTCCGATAGACGGCGGAGTTATTGATATAGCTCGTTTATCTCAGCTTGGAACGGAAGGCGTGCTCGCACTTCTTTCCGATTCCACAAACGCGGCAAAGCCCGGCTTTACCGAGAGCGAGAGGAAGGTCGGCGAGACGTTTGAGACGCAGTTCAGAAAAGCTAACGGCAGGCGTCTTATCGTAGCAACCTTTGCGTCGAACATCCACCGTGTGCAACAGATAATCGATGTTGCCGAAAGTCTCGGAAGAAAGGTCGCTCTCTCCGGCAGAAGCCTTGAAAACGTTGTTTCGATAGCAGCCGAGATGGGTTACATCCGTATTCCCGATGGCATACTTATAGGAATCGACAGTATTAACCGCTATCCTGCGGATAAGCTTGTTATTATAACCACGGGCAGCCAGGGCGAGCCGATGTCGGCACTTTACAGAATGGCGTTTTCCGAGCACAGACGTGTTGCTATCTGCCCCAATGATTATGTAATAATCTCTGCAACACCTATTCCCGGTAATGAAAAAATGGTCGGCAAGGTAGTTGATGAGCTCTTAAAGCAGGGCGCAGAGGTAGTGTACGAAAAAATGTATGATGTTCACGTTTCGGGTCACGCCTGCCAGGAAGAACTCAAAATAATGATGAGCATTACGAAACCCAAGTATTTTATCCCCGTGCACGGCGAGCAAAAGCATCTGCGTAAAAATGCCGGACTCGCGAAAAGTGTCGGAATACCTCCTCAGAACATCCTTATTGCCGACAACGGTAAGGAGGTTGAGTTGACGGAGGATAAAATAAGAATTTCAGGCGATGTACCGGCGGGTATGGTCTTTGTTGACGGCTCAGGCGTCGGAGATGTAGGCTCGGTTGTGCTGCGAGACAGAAAGCGACTCGCCGAGGACGGTCTTATAATTATTGTCGCCACAATAGATAAAGAAACGGGAGACGTTCTTTCGGGACCAGAAGTTATTTCTCGCGGCTTTGTTTATGTACGCGAGTCAGAGCAGCTTATTGATAAGGCGAGACGGCTTTGCGACAGCGTTATAGCCGATTGTATGTTTGAGAGAGTTCGCGATTGGACTACCGTTAAAAATCGCCTTCGCGACGAAGTCTCTCACCTTATGTACCACGAGACCAAGCGCAGTCCCATGATACTTCCCGTTATAATGGAAATATAACTGTTTTTTATTTGCTTTTTACAGAGTGCCGCGGTTCGTCGGGCGGCTTTAATAGTTAAAGCTTTGATTTTACGCCGCAGTGCCAAAGGGAGTAAAAATGAAATTCAAAATAAGTCATCTTGTAAAAACCTATCCGATTACATTTTTTGCGGTTATTGCGCTGTTTACGGCTTCAGCTGTGACGGCGGCAAAAGGAGTGCTTTTACCTCTCGCCATAGGCGAGGCGGCTCTTTCCGTTGTGCTTGCGGTTTCCGCAATTCTTAAAATGCACAACGAATTTCGTATAATAAAAAATGCAGTGATTTCACTCAATGCGTCGCTGTCGGATAAGGATATGTTAAAATATTTTCCGCTTCCTGCCGTAATATGCAAGACAAACGGGAAAATTCTTTGGTTTAACGACCTTTTTAAAGCTGCCGTTATAAGAAACCGTCAGCCGAGAGAAGACAATATATCCGTTTTTATAGGCGGTAAGGCTTTGTCGGAGCTTGCCGCAAAAAAAACATTTTCAGCGACTTATGACGGTCGAGATTACACCGTTATAAGTGAAACGCTTGACTCTTCCGGAGAGTCCTGTACGGTTTTTTACTTTGTGGATGATACCGACCTTAAGAGTATAGTCAGAGAATATCGTATGTCAAAGCCGGCCGTAGCTCTTGTTGCGGTTGACAGCATAGACGAGTTTTACAGAGTGTATAAAGAGAGTGAATATGCCGAAATAACAAGTGCTGTTGAAAGACTTACCGAAAACTGGTTTTCTGAATTCAGCGGCGTTTTTCGCAAACTCGGAACAGGGCGATTTATAGCAATAGTGCCCGAATCCGAGCTTGAAAAGATGATTTCAAAAAAATTCAATGTGCTTGAAAACGTCAGAAGCTATACTTATAACGGTGCTACCGTCGGAATAACGCTTTCCGCGGGCGTCGGCAGGGGAGATAATTTAAGTGACGCCGAAGGTGCCGCACGTCAGGCTCTTGATATGGCTCTCGGTCGCGGCGGCGATCAGGTTGCCGTAAAGGATAACGATAAGTACACGTTCTTCGGAGGCGTTTCAAAGGGCGTTGAAAAGCGTACAAAGGTTCGCACAAGAGTCGTGGCTTCCGCTATGTCGGAGCTTATAAGAAATGCGTCTAATGTAGTTATAATGGGTCATAAATTCTCCGATCTTGACAGCGTCGGTGCCGCATACGGTATGTACAAGGCGGCTTTGGCGCTCGGTAAAGATGCAAAAATAGTGGTAAACAGAAAAACAACGCTTGCCCAACCTCTTATTGACTATATAGGAAAAAGTGACGATGATTGTTTCGTTTCTCCTTTAACGGGTGAGCGTCTCACGGTCAAAAAGACCTTACTTATTGTAGTTGACACTCACAAGGCGGATTTCGTTGACTCGAAAAATGTATATGAAAAAGCTCAAAATGTAATAGTTATAGATCACCACAGGAAAACAGTCGATTACATAAATAATGCTGTTATTTTTTATCACGAGCCGCATGCTTCTTCAACGTGTGAAATGGTAACGGAGCTTTTGCAGTATATTAGCAAGCATCCTGTTGCAGACTCAGTTTGCGCAACGGCCTTAATGTCGGGTATTATGCTTGATACAAAGGAATTTGTTTTAAGAGCCGGAGTACGTACTTTCGAGGCGGCAGCATATCTTCGCTCCCGTGGAGCGGACACCGTAACGGTAAAATCATTTTTTGCAAATTCCATGGAGTCAAGAAAGCTTCGCGGTATGGTTGTTATGAATGCAGAAATGTATCGTGCTTGTGCGATTTCGGTTACCGATATTGAATCTGACGATATACGTGTGGTTTGCGCACAAGCTGCGGATGAGCTTCTTTCTGTAAGCGGTGTCGATGCGTCATTTGTTATATTTAAGACTGATGATATCATAAATATATCGGCGCGTTCCATGGGCAAGGTAAACGTCCAGCTTATAATGGAGGCGCTCGGTGGCGGAGGACATCAGACCATGGCGGCGGTTCAACTCAAGGATATTACCGAGAGTCAAATTAAAGATATGCTTAAAACCGCCATTGATAATTATTACAGTAATTTATGATTTCGGTTCCGAAAAACGGGTGCCGTATAAAAGAAAGGATTGATAAATATGGAGGTCATTCTTAAAAAAGATGTAAAGGGACTCGGCAAAGCCGGCGAAAAAGTCAAGGCGTCCGATGGTTATGCCCGTAATTTTCTTTTTCCTAAGGGACTTGCAGTTGAGGCAAATGCTCAGACTCTCACGGAGTTTCGCAACAGCGAATCCTCCAAGCAGCATAAGATAGAGGTCGAAATAGATAATGCAAATAAAGCAAAGGCAAAGCTCGATGGCAAGACTGTAAAACTTAAGGCTAAGGCCGGTGAAAACGGCAAGCTTTTTGGCTCGGTTACGGTTAAAGAAGCTGCAGATGCAGTCGGCAAACAGCTCGGCGTTACCGTTGACAAGCGCAAGATGTCTATGGCTGACATCAAAAATTTCGGCACATATACGGCAGAGGTGAAGCTTTACAACGGAATTACCGCAAAGCTTTACGTTGAAGTCGGAGAATAAAACATAACCGGATGTGAAATAAATGGACAACCTGACTTTTGACAATTTAACAGAGCCGTATTCGCTTGAATCGGAACAGGCTGTTTTGGGTTCCGTGCTTATAGACCCGCAATGTCTTTCGGATGTAATGACGGTACTTAAGGCTGAGCATTTTTATATTCCGCAGCACCGCGATATCTATTCGGTTATTGTAACGCTTGACGCTCTCGGTTCAAAGATAGACCCGTTGATAGTTCTTGAGGAACTCAAAAAGAACGAAGTTTATAACGATGCCGACGGCAAAAATTACCTGGCACAGCTTGCTCAGGCGGTACCGTCAACGGCAAACGTTATGAACTATGCCAAAATAGTTAAGGAAAAGTTCACTCTTCGTGAGCTTATGAATGTTTCGCACGATGTACTTCACCAGTGTTCGGAACAATCGGAAAATGCCGAAACCATACTCGATTCGGCAGAGCAGCGCATATATAACATTCGTCAGGGCAAAACAACCGACGGACCGACTAAGCTCGGCGATATAGTGATAAATGACGTTATTCCCAACGTGACATTGCTTTCAACTCCCGAGGGTAAGGATCGAAAGGGTATTCCTACGGGATTTTCCGTGCTTGATAAATATATGACCGGACTTAATAAATCCGACCTTATTCTTATCGGAGCTCGTCCTGCGATGGGTAAAACAAGCTTCGCGCTGAATATTGCACGCAATGCCGCGGTTACTTCGCGTAAAAAGGTTCTTTTCTTTTCACTTGAGATGTCAAAAGAGCAGCTAGCTCAGCGTATCCTTGCCACCGAAGCGAGAATTGAAAGCTCAAAAATGAGAACGGGCGACATTTCTCCCGAAGAGTGGGTCAGAATTGCCACGTGTTCCGACGCGCTTTCAAAGGCGGAGCTCTATTTTGACGATACGTCAAATATAACCGTTCCCGAAATGAAAGCAAGAGTGCGCCGCCTTAAAGATGTTGACCTTGTCGTTATTGACTACCTTCAACTTATGACCGGAACGAAGCGTACCGATAACCGTGCACAGGAGGTAGCTGAAATCACAAGAAGCTTAAAGCTTATGGCAAAAGACCTTAAAATACCGGTGGTTACCTGCTCACAGCTTAACCGTCAGTCGGCGTCGGGCAAGGGCAAGGACCATAAGCCCACTATGTCGGAGCTTCGTGAATCGGGTTCAATAGAGCAGGACGCCGATATAATTTTACTCTTGTACCGTGAATCGTATTTTGATGAGGACAAGGGCGAAAGCGTTGTTGCAGACGAGAATAAGGCGCAGATCATAATAGCCAAAAACCGTCACGGCGGTACTACCGACGTAGACCTTAACTGGAACGGTCAGTATACCTTGTTTACGACCGCGGAGTATAACAGAAATGAACCGTGATGTACTGTTTGCAGCCCAAAAATATGATATGCTGTCTTACGGCGATAAAATCGTTGTGGGGCTTTCCGGCGGAGCGGACTCGGTGTGTCTTACACATGCTCTTGTTTCACTCAGGGATTCGCTTTCGCTTGAAGTCGAAGCTGTTCACGTAAACCACGGTATACGCGGCGAAGAGGCTTTGCGAGATGAAAAATTTTGTTCCGATTTTTGCAAAAGTCTGGGAATAAAATTGACCGTATTCCGCTTTGACATACCGCTTGAGTGTAAAAAGACGGGCGAGAGCGAAGAGGAGTGCGGCAGGCGAAAAAGGTATGAGTGCTTTAAAAACACGGCAGGAGAAAACGCAAAAATCGCAACGGCACATAACCTTAACGACAGTGCCGAAACCGTGCTTTTGAACATTGTACGCGGAACGGGCTGCAAGGGACTTTGCGGTATACCGCCGATACGCGGCAATATAATAAGACCGCTCATTATGACTTCGCGCGACGATATTGAATTGTACTGTAAAGAAAATTCTCTTGATTTTGTTACCGACAGCACAAATCTTCAAAACGAATATAAGAGAAATGTTATCAGAAACGTAGTTTTTCCGACTCTGCTAAAAATGAATCCGTCCGTTCTTTCGGCATTTTCCCGACTTACTGAAAATGCGACGGATGACGAAAAACTGATAGAAGAAATCGCAGAGCTTAAATACTCCGAATGTAAAACTTCGCTCGGCTTGGACGAAGAGAAGCTTTCGGGTTATCCCAAGGCATTGCGCCGCAGGATCTTAATGAAGTTTTTAAGCGAAAATATTAAAAAGGATATATCCGCAGTCCACATATATGATGCCGAAAATACGGTGGGTACGGCTAAAAGCATAACCTTGCCGGGTAAAATAATACTCGCCCACAAGGACGGTTCGCTCGTCCTTTCCGAAAAAACAGAGGAGAATTTACCTTTTTCCGTAACGTTCAATGTAAAAGACGGCATCGTGGAATATCCGTACGGTAAGCTTAAAATTCAGATTTTCACTCAAAAAGATTTACAAAATCTTAACAAAGTACTATTGGATAATGCCGTGGATTGTGATAAAATAGGCAATGTTCTTTCGGTGCGGAGCAGAAAAGAAGGGGATAAATTCTCTTCTGCGCGCAGAAAGAATACAAAGACGCTTAAAAAGCTGTTTAACGAAGCGAAAATTCCGCAGCCGAAGAGAGTTTGTATACCGGTTGTCAGCAGCGGAGAAAAAACCGTTTGGGTTGAGGGCTTCGGTACATCATCTGAATTTCGCGTCGATAAGGGTACAAGAAAATTTATAATTATAACAGGTTTAACGGGGGAGAATTAATGAAGGTAGACTATAAGAATGACATTGAGAGTGTTCTCTTGTCCGAAGAAAAATTAAAGGAAATAGTTACGTCGCTCGGTAAGCAGATAAGCGACGATTACCGCGACAGCGGCAGGAAATTACTCTTGGTCAGCGTGTTGAAGGGCTCGGTGGTATTTATGGGCGACCTTATGCGCGCCATAGATATTCCGTGCTGTATAGACTTTATGTCGGTATCGAGCTATGGCTCGGGTACTTCAACAAGCGGCGTAGTCAAAATAATCAAGGACCTCGACACAAATGTTGTTGAGGGCGCAGATTTGCTTATAGTAGAGGATATTCTCGACAGCGGCAAAACGTTGAGTTACCTTAAAGATATTCTTCTTCGCCGCAATCCGGCAAGCTTTAAGATTTGTACCTTGCTTGATAAACCGGAGCGACGTCTTGTAGACCTCAAGGCTGATTACAGCGGCGCTGTGATACCGGATGCATTTGTTGTAGGCTACGGCCTTGACTATGACGAAAAGTACAGAAATCTTCCGTATGTAGGCATATTAAAGCCTAAGGTTTACGAAAAGTAATAACCGATAGTGCAAAATTACAACTCTGAGGAGTGATTAGTGAATTGAAAAAAATTGACTGGAAAGCAATAGCTCCGTATATCGTAATTCCGCTTATATTTGTTTTGTGTATTTCGATTTACGCAACAATGGGCGATGCGCAGAGAGATAAAAAACAATATTACGAAATAGTTGATTTGTTTGAAGATAACGAGGTGTCAGAGTACACCTTGAATCTTGCAAGCGGAAGCTTGGAGTACAAGTTATTCGGGGACGACGACACTACTTATAAATATACCGTGCCGAATGTTTCGATGTTTGTTGACGATATTCACGACAGCGTTGTTGAATATAATAAGCAAAATCCCGATAATCAGATTAAAATGGACTATAAATCGGGTAATTCGGGCTCGTGGCTTGTAAGCCTTTTGCCTACGGTTGTCATAATGATAGTGTTGACCGTCATTATGCTGCTGATGTTCCGCAAAATGAATCAGTCATTCCAAAACGAGAATAACCGTACACTCTCTTTCGGAAAAGCAAGGGTTAAAGATGCCAATGACGGCAAACAGAAGAAAACCTTTGATGATGTAGCAGGAGCCGATGAAGAAAAAGAGGAACTCGAAGAGATAGTTGAATTTCTTAAAAATCCGTCGGCATTTAACGCGCTCGGCGCAAGAATACCGAAGGGTGTGCTCCTTGTAGGACCTCCCGGCACAGGTAAAACTCTTCTTGCAAAAGCGGTCGCCGGTGAAGCGGGTGTTCCGTTTTTCTCAATATCGGGTTCGGACTTCGTTGAAATGTATGTCGGCGTAGGTGCGTCAAGAGTCCGTGACCTCTTTGATCAGGCTAAAAAGAACTCTCCGTCTATAATATTTATAGATGAAATTGATGCCGTAGGACGTCACAGAGGTGCCGGTATGGGCGGCGGTCACGATGAACGTGAGCAAACCCTTAACCAGCTGCTTGTTGAAATGGACGGCTTCGGCGAAAATCAGGGAGTAATAGTTATAGCGGCAACAAACCGCCCCGATATACTTGACCCTGCGCTGTTAAGACCCGGTCGTTTTGACCGTCAGGTAACTGTTTCGTATCCGGATATTGACGGCAGAGAGGCTATTTTGAAGGTTCACGCGAAGCGTAAGCCCTTAGGACCTGACGTTGATTTGAGGTCAATAGCATCGCAGACTGTCGGTTTTACGGGTGCCGATCTTGAAAATTTGCTTAATGAGGCCGCTCTTTTGGCGGCAAGGCGCAAAAAGAAAGCTATTACAATGCCCGACATTGAAGAGGCTGCAATGAAAGTCCTTGTCGGAACAGAAAAGAAGTCGCACCGTATGACAGAGCGCGACAAGAAAATTACCGCATATCACGAGGCAGGTCATGCCGTTACCTCGTATTATCTTGAGCATAAGGATCCTGTAACGCATATTTCGATTGTTCCGCGCGGTATGGCAGGCGGCTTTACCATGTATCAGCCTGAAAAAGACGAGATGCATCTTATGAAGTCCCGTATGCTTGACGATATAGTCGGGCTCCTCGGCGGACGTGTTGCCGAAAAGATAATTTTCAACGATATTTCAACAGGTGCGTCCAACGACATCGAAAGAGCCTCCGATACGGCTCGTAAGATGATAACAAAGTACGGTATGAGCGAAAAGCTCGGACCGATAACCTTCGGTACAGGAAACGATGAGGTTTTCCTCGGAAAAGATTACAATCATATGCGCAATTATTCCGAGGCGGTTGCCTGCGAGATAGACGAGGAAGTTGAGAAGATAATTCTCAAGGCTTACGACCGTACAGAGTCAATCTTAAACGAGCACATTGATAAGCTTCACGCCGTTGCAAAGGCTCTTGTCGAGAGAGAGAAGATAGACGCCGAGCAGTTTAAAATTCTTATGGAGGGCGGAACTCTTCCCCCTTATGAGCCAAAGAGTGAAAAAGTTGAAAATAAAACCGAGACTGTCGAAAAAGACAAGCCGTCAGCCGCTGATGATAAAAACGCGGACGAGGCGGTAAAGGACCTTGAAGATAATTTCAACAACGAAAAGAAATATCTTACGAAGGATGTAGCCTCAGAGGCGGAAAAGGAAGTTGATTCGGATGAAAAGAAAAATTCGTCCGATGAAACCGGTAAAGAAAACTGATTTTATAAAAAATGAAAGCGTGTCCTTTTGGACACGCTTTCGTTTTTCCCTGCTTTATAAAATTCTTATTTTTATATAAAGATGCCGTTGAAAATTGCAGGTCTTAGTGTTACAATTATTTATCACGGAAGGGGAGCAATATGAAAAAATTTCGTCTTGAAAAAATTGAGATTTTGCCCGAAAAAAACGCAAATCCTATATACAATGAACTTGAAAGCAAAGCTCATACTGCATATGAGGCGGAAAAACTGTTCTATACCTGTATCGAACAGGGAGACACAGAGCGTCTCAGCTATACCATGGACGAATTTTTCAGCAATGGGCTCGTAATAGGCAAACTTTCCGAAAACAACTTGCGTCAAATGCAGTATTGGGCGGTAAGCTGTATAACCCTCGCTATACGGTATGCCATTGAAGGAGGGCTCTGTGAATCCGAGGCATATGAGATGAGTGACAAAATGATACGCCGCATCGATTCCATGACTTCGTCAGAGAGTATACCGCCGTTTTTGCAGGAAAAGGCAATAGAGCTTACAAATCTTGTACGCTATTCATCAATAGGCAAGGATTATCCGCCGCCTGTGAGAAAGTGTATAAGCTATATCAAGGAAAATCTTGAAAAAAAGCTTACGCTCGGCGGGCTTTCAAAGGTGTGCTCTTTGTCACCGGATTATCTTTCCGCGTTGTTTAAAAAAACGACGGGTCAGAATATCAGCCGTTTTATTTTGAGACAAAAATTGGAGCTTTCAAAATCATTGCTCAATGGCAAATATGATTACAGCGAGATAAGCTGTTATTTGTCATTTTGCTCCGAGAGTTATTTCATATATTGCTTTAAACGAGAGTACGGTGTGACTCCGCGTGAATATGCTAAGGCATTAAAATATTAAAAGGAGATGCTTATATGACTCAACTTGAAAAATTCTTTAAAAACCTTAAGGCAAGCTTTTTTGCTTCGGCGGCAATTTATCTTGTCACGGGAATGCTTCTTATGATTTTTCCCGAGCAGATAGCTAAAGTGGCATGTTATCTTTTCGGCGGTCTTTTTGTTCTTGCGGGTATTTATCTCGTAATTAAATTCTTTTCATGCCGTTCTGTTTCGTCGCTGTTTTCTATAACTCTTGTCAGCGGCATTATAATTGCCGCAATAGGCATTTTCCTTATGTTTAAGCAAGACGTTGTTTACTCTGTAATTCCGTTCATTTTCGGTATAGTCGCCATAATTGACGGACTTATCAATATCCAACGTGCCGTAATGCTTGCTCGCAATCATTTTCCGATGTGGTGGCTGTCGCTGCTTTTCGCCGTTGTAGCGATTGTGCTCGGACTCATTATGGCGATAAGACCTTTTGAAACTGCTATGTTTGCGTTCCGCTTTATCGGTATCTGCTTTGTTTTCAACGGTGTTATGGATATGTGGGGCACATACAGCTTTAATAAGTTTGTTAAAGATACAAAGGACGATTATGTTATCGAAGCAAAGACGGAAGAGAAGAACGGAGAAAACAAATGAATTTTACTAAGCTTAACAATAACGGTCTTGTTGACGGGTTCGGAATACTGACAAAATGTGAAAAAAAGACAAGCTCACGAGGCGGAGCATATCTTGATATGATTCTTTCCGACAACGACGGCGAAATTTCCGCAAAGCTTTGGGACTACAATGAAAATACACACGGAAAATTTGAAACCGATATGTTTGTCAAGGTTCGCGGTACAATATCACAGTATAACGGTGCCGATCAGCTGCGCGTTGAAAAAATGCGTAAAGTAACACCCGAGGATAATGTGGATATTACCGATTATGTCAGGCACGCGGGGTACACCGGCGAATATATGTATAATAAGATCACGGAGACAATAAATGCTTTTTCAGATGAGGATTTGAAAAAGCTTGTCGGTACAATTTTTACAGAAAACAAAGAAAAGCTTTTGAAATGGCCGGCGGCATATAAGTTACACCATGCCATACGCGGTGGACTTTTAATGCATACTCTGTCTATTGTGAAGCTTTGCGAGGGCGTATGCGAGGTTTATCCGTTTGTGGATAAAGATCTTTTGCTGTCGGGTGCCATTCTCCACGATATAGCCAAGACCCTTGAGTTTAACGTGGGTGAAACAGGGCTTGCGAACGGATATTCCGTAGAGGGCAATCTTATAGGACACCTTGTTATGGGTGCTATGATGGTACGAGAGGCAGCCGACAAGCTCGGAACTGATAAAAAACGTGAAATGCTGCTTGAGCATATGATTTTGTCTCATCACGGCGAGCCGGAATTCGGGGCAGCGGTAAGACCTCTCTTTCTTGAGGCAGAGCTTCTCTCTGAGCTTGACCTTATGGATGCGAGAGTATATCAGATACATGAGGCAATTACACCGCTTAAAGAGGATGATTTCTCCGGCCGGCTTTGGGCACTTGACAATCGAAAAATATATAACCACGGACTTTCCGATAATAAAAAGGATGTAGATTTGGACTGAGTTTAACAAAAATACGTCGACGCTTTAAAATTTGTGCATATTTTTGTTAATTTTGAGACAACTAACTATTGAAATATATTTACCTTTGAGTTACAATAATACGAGTGAATAAAAATTCAATATTCCAAAGGAGAGAGTTATGGATCAAAATTGGATGAATAATACGACCGTTATCGTAACCGGCGCGTCAGGCGGTATGGGCAAGGGAATTGCCGAATCCCTTATCGTTGATCATGGTTGCACCGTTATCGGTATCGCTCGTAGCGAGGAAAAAATGAAAAAGGTAGTTGAGGAGCTCGGTCCCAATGCCGAAAAATTCAGCTATAAGCTTTTCGACGTATCGGTTGAGCAAAATTGGATAGATTTTGCAAAGTACCTTGAGGATAATGACATTCATCCCGACATACTTGTCAATAATGCGGGAATTTTGCCGAAGTTCGACAGATTTGAACATTATTCAATGGCTGATATTGAAAAGGCTATGAATATCAATTTCTATTCGGCGGTTTATTCGATACATACGCTTCTTCCGATGATTCTCAAGTCAAAGACTCCCGGAATCATCAACATCGATAGCTCGGCTTCTCTTATGTCTCTTGCAGGTACTTCGGTATATTCCGCAAGTAAGGCTGCTCTTAAGTCTCTTTCAGAATCACTCAGAGAAGAGCTTCGCGGTAAATGCTATGTCGGCATTGTTTGCCCCGGCTTTACAAAGACAGATATATTCAGAAGTCAGGATGCTTCCGACGCAAAGGGTCAGAAGATGCTCAATGCTGTCAGCACCTCCTGCGACAGAATGGTAAAGATGATAATGCATGACATCAGAACAAGACGTCCGCTCGGCGTTCATGGCTTTGACGCTGCATTTATGAATTATTTCGGCAGACTTATGCCGGTACTCGGCGGCCATATTTTCAGCAGCGTTATGAAGATTTCTAAGCTTCCGCTCTTTGACCCCGTATTCAAGGACTGATTTAGTTTTTAATTTAGCAAAAATATATAGTTAGACAGGAGAATTGCTATGAAAATCTTTATGATCGGCGGTACAGGCCTTCTCGGCTGTGAAGCTGCCACGACTCTCATTAAGAGAGGTCACCAGGTAAAGAGCGTTGCTCTTCCGCCTCTTCCGGAGGGAGCTCCCATTCCGAAGGAAATGGAACTCGTTTTCGGCGATATCAACAAGAAGACGGATGAGGAAATTGAGCAGATGCTCGAAGGCTGTGATTGCTTTATCTTCGCAGCAGGCGTTGACGAGAGAAAAGAATTCCCGGCGCCCGTAATGGATTATTACTACAAATACAACATTGCTCCGCTTGAGAGAATCTTCCCGCTCTGCAAAAAAGCAGGCGTTAAGAGAGCTGTTGTTCTTGGTTCTTACTTCTCATATCTTTCTAAAATCAAGCCTGATATGAATCTTGAAGAGAGAAACCCCTACTTCAAATCTCGTCTTATTCAGGAAGATGTTTGTAAAAAGGCTTGCGATGACAACTTCAGCGTAGCAGTTCTTGAGCTTCCTTACATATTCGGTACTCAGCCGGGCAGAAGACCTGTTTGGACTGTTCTTATTGAGCAGATTTCCGGTATGGACAAGCTTCCTTTCACTCTTTATCCGAAGGGTGGTACAGCAATGCTTACTTGCCGTCAGGTTGGTCAGGCTATTGCCGGTGCCGCAACCAAAGAGGGTGCCAAAGGCTTTGAGGCTATTCCGATCAGCATGTACAATATGAAGTGGGATAAATTCCTCGGTATTGTATATGAGGCTCGCGGAATGCATAACAGAAAGATTGTCGGCATACCTCCGTTTATGATGAAGCTCGGTATGTACGGTATTGTTAAAGATTATAAGAAGAGAGGCATTGATTCCGGTATGGATCCGCTTCAGCTTCCCTACATTATGGACTATGATCTCTTCATAACGGATAAGTACACCCGTGACCTCGGCGTTGAGGATGACGACATTGAGGCTGCTATAACCGATTCTATCAAGGTTTCTCAGGAATCCTATGAGGGCAAGGTTAAGCTCCTTGATATGAAGGGCGAATAATCTGCATTTTGCATCGAACAGAGTACGGTTTTTCCGTGCTCTGTTTTTTTATGTTGTAAATTATTACAAATCAAGCTGTTTAGCAAAATGCACAAACAATAAATTTAATAATTGGCGTTTATGTACACAAATTCAACGTTTGTGAACAGTTTGTTAACAATTGAAACAAATTATTGACTGTTGGTCATTTTTGGAGTAGCATTTTGAAATGTAAAAAGTGACTAACGGTCATTTTGGAAATTGCAGAACTTTAATTTGCGGCGGATAATAAAATTCTGTTAAGCCTCAGAAATTCAACCGAAAGAGATAGTGTAAAATGCCGAGTGTGGAAGAAAACAAGCTTAAAAAACGTAATAAAATTTTAGATGCCGCATATAACCTATTTGCAAAAAACGGTATAAACACCACACCGATAGATGAAGTTGTCAAATGTGCAGGCGTGGCAAAGGGTACGTTTTATCTCTATTTTCATGATAAATACGACCTTATGGATCAGATAATTCTTTATAAGAGCGCAGCGATTATAAAGTCTGTTATAGCGCAGATGAAAAATATAAACACCGATAACAAAATGGAGGCTATCGATCAGCTCACATTTTTTGTTGACGCAATTATAGATTATATGATCGAAAATAAAGAAATGCTTTCCGTGATAAGCGAAAAAAGCTCAATATTGTATTCGCTGATAATCGATAACGGCGACGATAACATCAAACTCGATTTTGATTATCTTACAGATATAATAGTTAAACTCGGAAATCCTCCCGAGAATGCCAAGAAGCTGTTGTTACTCGTTTCTACAATGATATTTACAACCGCTTCGAATGCCATTCTTTCGAGATCTCCGTTCACCATAGAAGAAATACGACCGGAAATTCATCTGGCCGTCAAAAAAATGTTAGCTTAGTAAATTATTATAGCAAAGGGGAGATACGATGATAGACAAAATGGCAAGGGGAATTGCAAAACACCCAAAAACAGTCCTCATAGTTTGCCTTATATTATTGATACCGTCGATAATATGTTATCTTAACACATTCGTAAACTATGATATTTTGTCTTATCTGCCGGAAGACCTTAATTCGGTACAGGGCGAGCATATCCTTGATAAAACATTCAATAACGCTGCAAGTGCCATTGTTGTTATTGAAAACGAGGATCAAAAAACCGCTGTCAAGCTGAAGGAAGAAATTTCCGAAATCGACGGAGTAAGCAATGTTATGTGGGTCGATGATATCGCTGATATATCGATTCCAGAGGATATGCTTCCCGATGACTTAAAGAACGTCTTTTACAGTAAAGACGGTAATGCCACACTTATGATGGTTCAATTTACGCAGGGCGGCGCTTCCGAGTCAACAATGGATGCTATAAAGTCCATACGTAAATGTATGAACAAAAATATGTTTATGAGCGGTGTTTCCACAATAATGTATGATACTAAGGCACTTGCCGACGCGCAGGCTCCGCTGTATGTAGTTATTGCAATAGCGCTCGCTCTTATCGTTTTGATGTTTACCCTGAAATCGTATGTCTTGCCGTTTGTGCTTCTTATGGCACTGTGTACCGCGGTTGTATATAATATGGGTACAAACATTTTCTTCGGGCAAATATCATATATTACACAGTGTATAGCGGCTATACTGCAGCTCGGCGTTACCATGGATTACTCGGTATTCCTTATGGACCGTTACGAAGAGGAATGCAAGCATAATGACGACAGAACCATGGCAATGGCTTCGGCAATAAGCAGTACGTTTGTATCGCTGGCAGGCAGCTCATTGACTACGGTATTCGGCTTCCTCGCACTTTGTTTTATGAGCTTCAAGCTCGGTCTTGACATAGGCCTTGTAATGGCAAAGGGCGTATTGCTCGGTGTTATCACGGTTGTTACATTCCTTCCGGCACTTATACTTTTGCTTGACGATAAAATCGAAAAGACAAGGCATAAGAGCTTGGTTCCTCATTTCGGCAAGCTTAATGAATTCACCCTTAAGCATCGCCGTGTAATTGCAATAATCTTCCTTCTTCTTATAATTCCCGCATACGGAGCTTCGAAGAGCGTTAATGTATACTACAATATGGATAAGGCTCTTCCCTCCGACCTCGCGTCTATCGTTTCACTTCACGAAATGAAAGATAAATTCAATATGGCAACTACACATTTCATTATAGTAAGCGATGATATATCGAGCCAGAAGCTTGAAGCTATGGAGCAGGAAATTGAAGATGTTGACGGTATAACAAACGTAGTTGCCATGAACGAGTTTTTAGGTTCTGCAATACCCGCCGATATGATTCCCGATGATATTCGTAATATCTGCATTAAAGACGGTTATCAGCTTATGATGGTAAATACAAGCTACGCTACGGCAACCGATGAAGAAAATGCACAGATAGATACGCTGAAGAGTATTGTATTGAAGTATGACCCGAACGGTTATCTGACAGGCGAGGGTGCTATGACTAAGGATCTTGTTGATGTAACGAACCGAGACTTTATAATAACCAATATAATTTCCGTCGCGGCAATATTTATACTTATAGCGATTATCTTCAAGTCAATATCAATACCTGTAATACTTGTTGCGTCGATAGAGATAGCAATATTTATAAACGAGAGTTTTTCGTTTATATTCGGCGAGACGATACCGTTTATCGCGCCTACAATAATCGGTTGCGTACAGCTCGGCGCAACGGTTGACTATGCTATACTCATAACCTCGAGGTTCCGTGAAGAACTGAGAAAGGGTCTGTCTAAGGATGAAGCCATCAGAAAGGCTGCCAACGAATCCGACCGTTCGATTTTCCAAAGCGCAATGGTATTCTTTGTTGCGACCTTCGGTGTTTATCTGATTTGCGATATAGAGATAGTCAAGAGCATTTGCGGTATGCTTGCACGCGGTGCAATCATAAGTGCGTTTATAATAATCTGTACTTTGCCGCCCATACTTTATATCTGTGAAAAACTCATAAACAAAACTTCGTTTAATTGGCGGACAATGCCGAAAGAAAAATTTAAGAAATCAAAGGCAAAAATAAAAGCCGTCAAGGCTAAGAAATCGGAGGCAGCAAAATGAAAAACACAAATAAAATCAAAAGTATAATCTGTGTTTTGCTTGTTTTCTCAATGCTTTGTGTCACCTTTACCGGTTGCTCGTCCAAAAAGGACGACGACACGGTAGCCGAGGTTGATAAAAAGGCTGAGGAAACTATTTACACAAACAGAATCAATAATTATAAAAAAACCGAAACGGTTTACGCTACACTTGATAACTCCGGTGCGGTTCAAAATATATCCGTTACCGATTGGATTCACACCGACACCCCCGAGGTTTACCTCAGAGATGTTACGGACCTTGAAAATGTAACAAATGTTAAAAGTGATACCGAACCATATTTTAAGGACGGCGGCTTGTTCTGGAATATGCCGACTACCGACCTTTATTATCGCGGCACAAGCAATAAGACGCTTCCTGTAAGCATCTCTATTAAATACTATCTTAATGATGAAGAAATAGCCGCCTCCGAGCTTGCCGGCAAGAGCGGTAAGGTAAAGATAGAAATACAGATGACAAACAACATCTTTAAAACCGAAAAAATCAACGGTAAGGATGTTAAGGTTTGCAATCCCGTGCTTGCTGTCGGCGGTATGATTCTTCCCGAAACCAACTTTCAAAACGTGAAAGTGGAAAACGGCATTTCTCAGGGAGACGGTTCAAAGGAAGTAGCTGTGGTGGCCGGCTTCCCCGGAATTAACGAGACGCTTGGCTTAGATTCCAAAACTCTCAAGGACGCTGCCGATATCACCTTTAACGATAACTTTACAATTACCGCCGATGTAACGGATTTTGAACTTACAAATATGTATTTTGCGGTCCTTCCACTTTCGGCAGTAAGTAATAATATGGCTGTTCCTTCAAGCGTTGATGATTTAAAATCAAGCCTTAATCAGCTCAAGGAAATTGAATCCTCGATTAAGTCAATAGATCCCAATAACGTCTTATCGACTCTTATGTCAAATCCCGACAAGCTCGGCGAGCTTGCACAGATGATAAATGATGCAACATCGCTTTATGAGAGTAATAAGCCTCTTATTGATGTTCTTTCCAAGAACCTTACTCCGCAAAATATAGAAACGCTTAAAACTCTTCTCGATTCATCAAGTAATTCCGACCTCCAGAAGATGATAAAACTGCTTTCTGACCCCAATGTACAGCAGTTCTTAAGCCTTCTTCCGTCGGCATCAGGTGAGTTTAAAGACGCACTTCCGCTTCTTCAGAGTCTATCAAACGATATGCAGGATCCGGAGGTACAGGCCGCAATAGATAATTTGCCTGATACCATGAGTAAGATTTCGGATATTCAGAGCGAACTTGATAGCAACCAGGAGCTTCTTAACAGTCTCAGCACTCTGTTAAATGAAGACAATATGACAAAGATAACAAATCTGATGAATTCTGTCAGCGCGGCTGATTTTGCATCAAAGCTTGAAAAATATGGTGTGCTTACCGATAATTCCGATGAGCTTTTACAGAAAGCCACCAAAATGATTGAATACGGTAAAGAATATAAGATTTACTCTTCGGTTGCCGACGGTATAGAGTCAAGCGTAATGTTCGTTATGAAAACACCGAGTATTGAAAAGGCTGCGGAGGTTAATGCTCAGGCAGAAAGCAGCAAACAAAATTGGTTCCAAAAGGTGTTTGGTAAAAAGAAGTAAATAATTGCTTTAAAAAACGCGTTGCTTATTTTAGAGCAACGCGTTTTTTTGTGTGAAAATGCACAAACGGTGAGCCGCAAATTTGACGTTTGCAATTTAAAGTTTACTTTTTGACCAATGTGCAATATGAAGAATTAAGCACTTCTGACAAAGATATTTTTTCTGCAAAAAAAGAGTTGACTTTTGCTGTAACCGGAAGTAAACTATGGGCGTAGGGTAAACGATTACCCGTTATTTATCACAAACTTAGCAAACGATTACATAATTTTTCGGAGGTATTTGAATTGAAAGGGAAAATTTCAATGGTTGAGATTGCCGAAATGTCCGGTGTGTCCATCGCCACCGTTTCGCGCGTTTTAAATCATAACGGCAGATTTTCCTCAGAGACCGAAAGAAAAGTTATGAATATTGTTAATAAGTACGGCTACAAGGTAAATCTTAATGCCAAAGGGCTCAGAACCAATAAAACGCAGAGCATCGGTGTTATTGTCCCCGATATAACAAATGAATTCTTTGCTAAGATTATCCGTTCCATCGAGACGTCTCTGTTGCAAAAAGGCTATACCGTTTTTGTGTGCGACTCTAACGAGGACAGCAACACAGAGGACAAGCATATTTCTTCGCTTGCCGCCAAAGACGTTGACGGTATAATCTATATCAGTACAAAGAGCGATGTTAAGCAGATATATAAAGATTACAAAATACCGGTAGTTCACATAGACCGTCGGCCTGAGCATGCGGGTACCCTGATAATTTCAGATAATGAGATGGGCGGTTTTTTAGCTACGGAGGCTCTTATAAAGGATGGCTGTAAGGATATATTGATGCTGAGCGACAAAAACTATTATTCTACCACACGAAACAGATATAAAGGTTATGTTGACGCTCACAAAAAGTATTCTTTGCCGCTTAACGAGGGAAATGTTATAAAAACGGATGTCAGCTACGCTTCATCTTATGACGCGATAAAAAAAGCCATAGCCGACGGCAAAAAGTTTGACGGAATTTTTTGTAATAACGATATGATGGCACTCGGTGCTTTGCAGGCTCTTAAGGATTCCGGAATATCTGTGCCTGAAAAATGCAAGATAGTCGGATTTGATGACATTACTCTGTCAGAGATATGCGATCCGCCGATAACCACAATACAGCAGGATACCGATATGTTCGGTAAAAAATCAGTTGAAACTCTTTTAAATCTAATCGAGAATAATGAGACAAAAAACAAAAATGATATTTATGTTATTCCCGTGAAGCTTGTTAAAAGAACAACCGCATAAAAAATCAGCTAACATATGCAAACGGGAAATATTATTTCCCGCATATTTTGGGAAATTGAGTAAACCTTTACCCAATAAAATGTATATACTATTCACATACGGACACAACTAATATGTGGAAATAATAGATTTCAAGGAGGAAAAAATGAGCGCATTAGTTGAGATGAAGGGCGTCGTTAAAAAGTTTCCGGGCGTAACGGCACTTAAAGATATAACATTTGACATACAGCCCGGCGAAGTGCATGTGCTGCTCGGTGAAAACGGCGCCGGAAAGTCGACACTTATGAAAATTCTCAGCGGCGTTTATCAGCCCACTGAGGGAGAAATAATTGTCGGAGGAAAAAGCTATAAAAGGCTAACTCCCAAGGATTCCGCCGAAAATGGCATCAGCGTAATTTACCAAGAACTGAGCGTCATAAATGAACTTTCCATTCAGGAAAACCTTTTTGTCGGTAAGTTGCCGATGAAAAAATACGGCCCTGTTAAGGTCGTAGATTATAAGTATATGAATGAGCGTGCAAAAGAGCTGCTCTCGAAGGTAGGATTAAAACGAGATCCCAAAACTCTTGTTGAGGATATAAGTATTTCCGAAAAACAGCAGGTTGAAATAGCCAAGGCACTTGCCGCCGACAGTAAAGTAATCATAATGGATGAGCCTACTGCGTCTTTGACAAGTGAGGAAGTAAATCATCTGTTTAAGATAGTTCGTCAGCTTAAGGAAGAGGGCAAGGGAATAGTCTTTATTTCTCACAAGCTCGGTGAAATTATTGAAATAGGCGATAGGGTGTCGGTGCTGAAAGACGGAGCTTACGTCGGTACGAGAGACGTAAAAGGTGTTACGGCAGATGATCTCGTTACCATGATGGTAGGAAGAAAAATTCAGAATACTTATCAGCATGAGGATGCTCCCGATACCTACGAGAATAAAGAAGTCATTTTTGAGGTTCGTAATTTGTCTCGTAAGGATCAAAAGGTTAAGAATGTCTCATTTAAACTTCATAAGGGTGAAATCCTCGGATTCTCGGGACTTGTCGGTTCCGGCAGAAGTGAAATGATGAATGCAATATTCGGGTCTGAGCCTCGCTCGGCAGGAGATATATTCATTCACGGCAAACAGGTTAAAATCAATAGTCCTTACAGCGCCATAAAGAACGGTCTTGCAATGGTAACCGAAAATCGTCGTGAGACAGGCTTCTTTTATAACTTTGATATTAAGCAGAATATATCGATTCTTCCGTTTATCAAGACTTCAAAGGGAAAAGGCACCATAGGTCTTACAAACAATAAATTTGAAAAGGAATGCGCAGAGGAGCAAAAGAAAAACCTGAATATAAAATGCGCTTCAGTTGATCAAAATATAACAGAGCTTTCCGGCGGCAACCAGCAAAAAGTCATACTCGGAAAATGGCTTGCCGCAGATTCTCAAATAATTATTTTTGATGAACCTACAAAGGGAATCGACATTGGTTCTAAAAGCGAGATTTACACTTTGATGCGTAAGCTCGCCGATGAGGGTAAGGGCGTACTTGTTGTATCATCAGAGCTTCCGGAACTTTTGGCGGTATGTGATACCATAGCGGTTTTCCGTGAGGGTAAGATCGTACAAACCTTCCCGCATAAAGACGCAACAGAAGAAAAAATAATTATGGCTTCAACTGCCGACCTTAAAGAAAGGACTAATTAAAATGTCACAGTCTAAAACATTAAAAAAAGAAAAATTAACCTTTAACACGATCTGGCAGAGGTACGGTACGTTTGGTATTCTTATAATCCTTCTTGCCATCTTGGCCATACTAAAACCAACATACTTTTTCTCAAGCTCTACGGCACCTCAGATTTTGGCACAGAGCTCGGTAAATATACTTATTGCAATGGGTGAGTTCTTTGCAATTCTTATTGCCGGCATCGATCTTTCGGTAGGATCTGTGGTAGCCCTGACCGGAATGTGTATGGCAAAGTTAATGGTGGCAGGGGTAAACCCGATAGTTGCTGTTCTTCTCGGAATTTTGCTCGGTGCATTCCTCGGTTTCCTTAACGGGTTACTTGTAAATGTTACAGGACTTCATCCGTTCATCATTACGCTTGGCACACAGGCAATTTATCGCGGCGTTACGCTTATAATCTCAAATTCAAGCGCGGTTTACGGCTTCCCGGCAAGTTTTACAAGAGTTATTTCAAAATCTGTTATAGGTATTCCTCTTGTTGCGATAATAGCGGTTATTGTAGCTTTGATCCTTGCGTTTCTCACTAAAAAAACGAAGCTTGGTCGTAATATCTATGCGCTCGGCGGAAACAAAGAATCCGCTTGGTATTCGGGTATAAACGTAAATCTTCATACCCTTATAGTTTTCATTATTTCCGGTATTTGCGCCGGTATAGCCGGTGTGGTTCTTCTCGGTCGTGTAGGCTCGGCAGAGCCGGCAGCGGCAACAGGCTTTGAGACCTATGCAATAGCCGCTTCGATTATCGGCGGAACAAGCTTCTTCGGAGGCAAGGGTAAGATCTTCGGAGTTGTAATGGGCGGTCTTATCATCGGCGTTATCAACTTCGGTATGAATATACTTTCACTTTCGAGTACGCTTCAGCAGGTTGTAATGGGCGCTCTTATCATCGGCTCCGTTGCTCTTGACAGATTCGTAGCTAACAAAAAATAACCGTGCAGCTTAAAGGAGGTATTTTTATGGAACCTATGTTTAACCCGTCGCTCATGTGTATGGATCTTCTTGATATTAAAAATCAGGCGGAAATATTAAATGAGCGATGTGACCTCTATCATGTCGATATAATGGACGGACATTTTGTGAAAAACATCACTTTGTCTCCGGACTTTGTAAAGGCGTTTTCAACAATCGCCAAAAAGCCTATTGACTGCCATCTTATGGTCACCGATCCCGATGATTATATTGAAGTTCTCGCTGAAAACGGAGCAGGTTATATTTGTCCGCACGCTGAAACTATAAACACCGATGCTTTCCGTATTATGAATAAAATCGAAGCATTAGGATGCAAAAAAGGTGTGGTTTTGAATCCTGCGACTCCGCTTTCTTATATCAGAGAATATATTGACCGCATAGATAAGCTTACCATTATGACGGTGGATCCCGGATTTGCCGGACAGCCTTTTATAAAAGAAATGCTCGGCAAAATCAGAGAAGCTAAGGAGCTTAAAGAAAAATACGGTTATAAGTTTTTAATCGAGATTGACGGTTCCTGCAATCAGAGGACGTTTAAGGAGCTTTACGAAGCCGGAGCCGAGGTCTTTATTGTAGGCTCGTCCGGACTTTTCTCAAAGGACAAAGACCTTAAAAAGGCTTGGGACATAATGAGAGAAGAATTTCGTACAGTAACAGGAGCATAGTATTAAAAGCAATTTTTAAAGGAGGTGACCGGCCATTGGATTTTACAATCGGTATAGATATCGGCGGTACAAACTTTCGCATCGGAATGGTCGGCCGTGACGGTGAAATTATCAACTTCGAAAAAAATTCAAGCAGAATTTTTGACAAAGGTGATGTAATCGAGACCCTGTATCTTAACATTTCGGATTATATGAAAAGATATAACGCGTCAGATTCGATAAAAGCGGTAGCAATTGGATTGCCGTCCATGGTCAGCAAGGATAAAAAGACTGTTATATCCACTCCTAATCTTAAGGGATTTGATAATATACCGTTCGGAGATACGCTCAGCAAAAAGCTTGGCATACCCGTATATGTTGACCGCGATGTAAATTTTCTTCTTCAAAATGATATTGTTACATTGGGTCTTCCGAAAGATTCTACTGTTCTCGGCTTTTATATCGGAACCGGCTTTGGAAATGCCATTTATTTAAACGGCAGCTTCTACTGCGGACGCAACGGAGCGGCAGGAGAACTCGGGCACATACCGTTTCCGAATATTGAGGAAAAGTGTACGTGCGGAAATGTCGGGTGCAGCGAAGTAATTTGCTCAGGCAAGTATCTTGAAAAGATTACCGCGGAGCTTTTTCCCGAAACCGATATAAAAAATGTTTTTTTCAAACACGGCGACGATCCGAGAATAATCAAGTATGTTAAAGATCTTGCTATTCCTATAGCTACCGAAGTCAACATACTTGATCCCGATTATATTATAATCGCCGGCGGAGTGGTATATATGAAGAATTTCCCGAAGGACATTTTGATAGATTCGGTACACTTTCATACACGAAAGCCTTACCCCGAAAAAAATCTCAGAATCCTTTTTTCGGAGCATACACAACAGAGCGGAGTTTACGGGAGTGGAGACTTTGCATGGCATCAGCTTAAACAGTAGTTTCGACTGCTGAAAAAATAAGTAAAAAAGAGAGAGGAATTTATTATGAAAAGGAAAATTTTAAGTATCGTTTTGGCATTGACGGTAGTTATCGGTATTGTTTTCGCAGGCTGCGGAAGTAAGACCGACGACAAGAAAACGACCGACGGTTCGGGCTCTTCTTCCGGAACCGCAGAATACGCAATCATTCTTAAACCGCTTTCTAACGATTTCTGGGCAAATATGAAAGCCGGAATAGAGAAGGAAGCTAAAGAACTCGGCGTAACCGTTGACATTTTCGCCGCGCAATCCGAGGATGATACCGAGGGTCAGCTTAAAATTCTTGAAAACTGCATCTCCAAGGGCTACAAGGCTATAGGTGTTGCACCGATTTCCCCGACTAACCTTATTAACGGTATAGTTGAGGCAAACAAAAAGGGTATTTATGTAATGAATATTGATGAAAAGATTGATATGGATACCCTTAAGAATGCCGGCGGAAGTGTTATAGCTTTTGCTACAACCGATAACGAAAAAGTCGGTGAAAAAGGCGCAAACTATATAATGGAACAGTTAAAGGACGGCGGCGAGGTTGCAATAATCGAAGGTAAGGCAGGCAACGCATCCGGTGAGTACAGAAAGAACGGTGCAACAACTGCATTTACCGCAAACAGCGCATTCAAGCTTGTTGATTCTCAGCCGGCTGATTGGGACAGACAGAAGGCTCTTGATACTGCCGCTTCAATGATTCAGAAATATCCGAATCTTAAGGCTATATATTGCTGCAACGATACCATGGCTCTCGGTGCTTTACAGGCAGTTAAAAACGCTAACAAGCTCGGTAAGATAATGGTAGTAGGTACAGACGGTGCAGCCGAAGCCATAGACAGCGTAAAAGCAGGCGAGCTTTCAGCAACAGTTGCTCAGGACTCAGCGGGAATCGGTGCTGTTTCACTTAAAACGATGGTTGAGACAGTAAAAGCAGGCAAAGCAATTGATGTTAATGCTACTCCCGAAACTATCCCGGTTGATTCTTATATAGTTACAAAGGATAGCTAAAAAGGTGTTTTCCATCCGTTTATTAGATAAACGAACTCCCTAACTCACAAGCTCAGACAGCACCGATTTTTCGGTGCTGTCGAGCTGTATAACGGAATATTGAAAGAGGTTTTAATATGAAAATAGCAATAGGTAGCGACCATGTAGGATACGAACTTAAAGGCAAGGTTATTGCTCACCTGAAAGAAAAGGGTATAGAGGTAAAGGATTTCGGAACGAACAGCACCGAGCGTACCGATTACCCGATTTACGGTGAGGCTGTGGCAAACGCGGTAGCATCAAAGGAATTTGACAAGGGTATACTTATATGCGGTACAGGTGTTGGTATTTCTCTTGCGGCAAATAAGGTTAACGGTATCAGAGCGGTAGTTTGCAGTGAGCCATATTCGGCACTTCTTTCAAGGCAGCATAACGATACCAATATTTTGGCTTTCGGTGCAAGAGTTGTCGGCCTTGACCTTGCACTTATGATTGTTGACACTTGGCTCTCCGGTGTTTATGAGGGCGGAAGACACGCACGTCGCGTGCAAATGATTTCCGACATTGAAGAAAGACAGAAAAATAAATAAGCTTTTATTTAATTAAACAAAAGGAAGCCGCAGAAACTGTGTTTTGCGACTTCTTTTTTTCTTGAATTAGAGCTTTTTTTCTGATACAATATCAGCGTGTTTTCTACGGAACTGTAATGTTTGTAGCGATTGGTTTTTATTCTGTAAATGGAAAGGCTATGTAAGAATTATGAGTAAAATGTCAGAAGTAATGCCCAAATGGGGGCCTTATTCAAAAAAGTACAGCGGTGTGTCAAGAGTCACAGAGCACGAAACGGAAAAAGGCGTCAGGTTTGATTTCATTTCGCTTCCCGCAGTTTCAAATACCGATGCCAAGGCTCCGAATGTGACTATACCGGTGGGTGTGCATCCTTGGGATGTAAAAAGTGATTATTCTTTTTATTCTTACAGACAGGACCTGGAGTGGAAGGATGTTATTTATTCCGACGTTTCTTTTACAAAACTCAGCGATGAGAGTGTGCTTGTCAGGACAGAGATTTTCAATAATTCAGAGCTTATGCAAAATTGCCTTGTCAATTATTTCTCTTCGCTGCAATTTCCGTTTTTAACATCATACAGAGTTTCTCTTCCCAATAAATCGCTTATGTTTGACGCGCTTGATTACAGCGAGTTTACATATAAAACAAGCCGTCCGTGGGATAATGAAACTATGGACGCTATGCATAAAGGCGAGTTTTTTGACGATCGCTTTACTTCGCACAGATGTCTCGGAGACCGTGACGATAACCGATATATATTGCCGAAATATCCGCGTCTCGGAGAAGAAAAAGGCGACAAAATCGTATATAAAATAAAAAATGATTTAAACTTTTCAGATGCTGCTTTATATGTCAGATACCGTACCGTTGATAATAAGCCTTCGGCTTTTACCGTGAACGGTGACAACGTTGTGTTTCCGCCTGCACAGGATATGGGTGAAATCACGATACCGATAGGTAATGTGGATAAAGGGGATTATACTCTCGTTCTCGTTTCCGAGGGCGAAGGCGGCATAGAATTTGATTTCTTTGCAATATGCGAAAAAGATGAAACCAATAAAATATTAGTTGAAGCAAAAAAGAATAATTTTGTTCCGGATGTTAAGGCTCGCGACGAAATAAACGGTAAAACCGTTGAGATAAAATACGAGGGCGTTGAAAAGCCCTTTGTTTTAAGAACATTTAATGATGAAACAAGACTTCGCAGCATACCCTCCGGCTGTCTTGAGGATGTACCGACTCCCCGTATATCTCAACCGGATAAAAGCTTTGACAATATGATGGAAACTTTTTCCGGAGAATTCAGTTGGAAACACAGCGACGAGGGATACTATCAGAATACTCTTGTCCACACCTTGTACATAGAGCCGGGGAAAAGTCATACCGAATATGCGGTTATTTCGTATGGCGGTACAGAATATGAAACGCCGGAAGATTATGAAAAGATCTATTTATCGGCGTCCGGCTCGGTTGAAAAGCTAGACTATAATGACAGCGGAAAAAAATATGAGTTTTCAAACCGCCTTTTGCGAGCTGCCATGTTCCAAAACACCGTGTATCCGCTTTATCATCACGGAGAATATGTTATACATCACACTCCCGGCAAGAGGTGGGATTCCTTTTACACATGGGATTCGGGCTTTATAGGGCTTGATATGCTTGAATTTTCACCGAAAATAGCGGATTATATCCTCGATTTGTATTTGAGCGATAAGGATAATAAGGACTATGCGTTTTTGCTGCATGGATCTCCTGTGCCCGTCCATCTTTATCAATATTATGAAATGCTCCAAAAAGCATCTGATAAATCCAAGCTGTATGATTATTACGACCGAGCAAAGATGTTTTATGATTTCCTTGCGGGAAAAATAAACGGTTCAACCACCGCTAAATTTAAGAGCGGTCTAACAACTACATTTGAGTATTTTTACAATTGTTCCGGTATGGACGATCTTCCGCCTCAAGTTCTGATGTACAAAAATAATTTGCAGCTTAAAACCGCACCGTGTATTTCTTCTTCACAAGTTATAAGGACGGCAAAGCTTCTCTCCGTGATAGCTGAACATCTCGGTAAATCCGAAGATGTAAAAGCCTATTCGGAAGATATAAAGAGAATATCAAATGGGCTTCAGAAATATGCGTGGGATGATGAGGCGGGGTATTACTCATATGTAATTCACGATGAAAACGGCGAAGCAAAAGAACAACTGCGCTCTGATTCGGGCGAAAATATGAATAAGACTATGGACGGTATATATCCTCTTATAGCCGGAATAACTACGGACGAGCAGACTGGCAGAATTCTGTCTCATTTGGAAAGCGAAGATGAGATGATGAGCAAGGTCGGTATAAGTGCCGTTAATATGAAGGCCGGCTATTATGCCACTAACGGCTATTGGAACGGCAACGTATGGTTTTCGCATCAATGGTTTGTTTGGAAAACCATGTTAGATATAGGTGAGGCTGATTTTGCATATAAAATAGCCAAGGTCGCGCTCGATTCGTGGAAGCGTGAGGTGGAGTATTCATACTATACTTTTGAAATGCTTTCGATAACTACGGGCAGAGGAGGATGGTTCCATAATTTCGGAGGCCTTTCCGCTCCCGTGAACATTTGGGCTTCTGCATACTTTAAGGCGGGCACGTTTAATCTCGGCTTTGACAGCTTTTGTGAAAATTACAGCTTCGAAAACGATTTCACTCATTTTTCCGCTGACGTTTCGCATTATAACAGTAAAGACAGCATAATGCTTGTTGTTATGAACGACAAAAATAATTATGTGGTAACAGTTGACGGAGAAAAAGCCGATTTTACCGAGCGGAGCAAAGGAACATTTGAAATAAAATTACCCTCCGATAAAAAACGTGTAAAAATAGAAATTCAGCTTGTGTAATCCTCTACAAGCTTTTGTGCTTCTTCATCGGAATAAGCCGTAACACCTACTATTATAAGCTCCCTGTCGCTTTGCGGCAGGGAATTTGTGTTTACGTCAAAGATTTCCACCGGCATAGAGTATCCGCGTTTAAATAAAGCTATTTTACCGTTATAGTCGGTTATGGTGTAAAGTGCTGCAACGGTAGTTTCTTCACTTTCCGTAAAGCTGCTTTTCTTTTTAGGAGATTTTAAAATTATCACTGTTACTGCACCTAATAAAGTCAGAGCAGCCACCGATGCGGCGATACATTTAAGTAAGGCTTTTTTCATTTTATTCACTTCCGTATATTATTTTTGACAAGAATAGGAAAAATATAATATTTTTTCAAAATTATGATGAAATAATCAACGGTTTGTGTTACAATAAATCAGTATAGTTATATCGTATCCGATCTTTTAAACGGAGGACTTTAAAATATGACTCAAAAGCGACGCGCAGTCACAAAGAGAGTACCTAAAAACAGAAAAAAACGCAGTAAGGGCGCAACGGTTTTGTTGTCGGTTCTTTTTACCTTTTTGCTTACCGCGGTTTTTGTATGCTTATATCTTCTTGTGTTTATGGTGTCTTACGTAAACGGCGACAGTAAGATAAATCTTGAGGAATATAAAGAAAATCAAGATCAAACCACAATTATATATGCGTATGACACCAACAACGAAGTCACCGAGCTTTCGCGCCTTCACGGTGAACAAAACCGAGTTTGGGTAACATACAGTGAAAATCCGGATGAAAGCGTTATACCGCAAAATCTTGCGAATGCGTATATTGCACTTGAGGATAAGCGTTTTTACGATCACGGCGGTGTCGACTGGTTCAGAACATTATCTTCAGCGGTCAAATACCACTTCAAGCAGGGCGGTTCGACCCTTACTCAACAGCTTATTAAAAATCTTACGGGAGAAAACGGCAAAACCGTAAATCGTAAATTTTATGAAATACTGTCTGCGCTGAACCTTGAGAAAAATGCCTCCAAGCAGACCATACTTGAGGCGTATATGAATACGGTCTATATGAGCCACGGCTGTTATGGCGTACAGACCGCCTCCGAAAAGTATTTCGGAAAAAATGTGCAGGACCTTAATCTAGCGGAGTGTGCGTCTTTGGCGGCTATAACTCAATCTCCGTCAAAATATGATCCGCTTATTCATCCCGAAGAAAACAAAAAACGTCAAAAGGTCTGTCTTGACAATATGCTTAAGCAGGGCAAAATAACAGAAGACCAGTATAATGAAGCGATAAATTACACAATGGTGTTCACGAACAGTGAGGGCTATGTGCCGAGCGAAAACCTTACAAGCGCTCAGCAGCAGACCACTACCACCATTCAGAGCTACTATGTCGATTACGTTATTCAAAAAGTTATTGCCGACCTTATGGATAAATACGGCTATACAAAGCCGCAGGCGTCTACGCTCATTTATTCGGGCGGACTTCGCATCTACTCCGCTGTGGATATGAATGTTCAGAATATTCTCGAAAACGTATATGTAAACAGAATATCATTCCCGTCCTATAATAAAAATGTTCCCGATGCTCAGTCGGCTATGACAATTATGGATTACAGCGGCAGAGTGCTCGGTATGATAGGCGGAGCTGGAGAAAAGACCGAAAACCGCGGACTTAACCGTGCGGCAAATTCGTATAGGCAGCCCGGTTCATCAATAAAGCCCCTCTCTGTTTACACACCGGCAATAGAGGAAAAATATGCTTATTGGAGCACAAGAGTTAAGAACTATGGTATTCCTCACTATTACAGCGACGGCGGAGTGGGTCCCGTCAACTACGGTAATGACCCCGGTTCTCCCGATTCGTATGTAAACGTACAAAAAGCTATTTGTAAGTCTTACAATACAGTACCGGCGCAGCTTCTTAAAAAGATGGGTTATGAATTGAGCTTTAAGTATGCCAACGGCAAATTCAGACTCGATCATCTCTATGATGTTGATAAGAACGCCTCGTCGCTTGCCGTAGGCGGTACAAGTAAGGGAGTATCAACTCTTCAGATGGCAGCCGCATATGCCACCTTCGGAAACGGCGGTAAATATTACGACCCGTACTGTTACTATAAAGTCACGAATTCAAGCGGTACTATGGTATACCTTCAACACGACGAGACCGATGGCGATCAGATTATGTCTCAGGATACTGCGGATATTATGAATGAGCTTCTGCAAACCGTTGTTACCGATACGGCAGGTGAAGCTACCGCGCGCAATTACGGCCTTAACAATATGAAGCTGTTTGCGAAAACCGGTACCACAACCGAGGATAAGGATCGTTGGTTCTGCGGAGGTTCCCCGTATTATGTAGCTGCAGTTTGGTATGGCTGCGATACTCCTAAGCAGCTTTCGAATTATGTTTCGGGCAATCCGGCTGGTAAAATATTTGATGAGGTTTTGAACAGAGTTCATAAAGGACTCGCTTCTAAAGATTTTACAAAATTCTCATCTATTGTTGAGCAAAAAGAGTATTGTACAAAGACGGGCTTGCTTGCGGGCAGCGGATGTTCGAGTCGCGCAACCGGTTGGTTCTCAAAGAGCAATATGCCGGGCTATTGTACATCTTGTTCCGGCGGCGGAAGTAAGGATGGCAAGATCGAGGGAGAGACCAAAAAGACAACCGACGGCAGCACTAAGCCGGCAGAAACAACAAAGGCGGCTGCTGAGACGACAAAAGCTCCCGAGGCCACAAAAGCCGCAGAGGCTACCAAAGCTCAATAATCAAAGGAGTTTTTATGGGCAATTTGCTGTTTAAAAATGCACACGTTATAGACCCTTCACAAAAGCTTGATACTGTCGGCGACGTTCTTGTCGTCGACGGTAAGATTGCCGATTTTGGCAAGGCTTTAAGCTGCTCTGCCGATAATATCATTGATGCTTCGGGGCTTGTTTTGGCACCGGGGCTTATTGATTTACACGTGCATTTGCGTGACCCGGGTCTTGAATATAAAGAGGATATAATTTCCGGATGCCGTGCGGCGGCGGCTGGCGGCGTGACAACGGTTTGCGCCATGCCTAATACAAAACCGGTATGCGATAACGCAGAAACGGTAAAATATATACTTGAAAAAGCGGCTAATGCCGATGCTCACGTTCTCCCCATAGGTGCCGTTTCCGTCGGCGAAAACGGTGAAAAACTCACCGATATGCAGGCTTTAAAAGAAGCCGGTTGCTGTGCTTTTTCGGATGACGGCGTTCCGGTTAAAACCGCAGAACTTATGCGTGAGGCGCTCAAAGAGGCAGCAAGACTCGATATGCCTGTTTTTGCCCATTGCGAAGAAAAAACAATTTCACGCGACGGCATTGTGAATGAATGCGATGTTGCAAAAGACCTTAATATGCCTCAGATACCGGTTTCGGCAGAAGACGTGGGAACTGCGCGCGAGACAGCCCTTTTAATGTCAGCCCCCAAAAATGCACGGTTGCATATTTGTCACGTCAGTACGGGCAATTCAGCACTTCTTATAGCCTCCGCAAAGAGAAACGGATTTAATGTAACTGCTGAAACTTGTCCGCATTATTTTATATTTAACGATGAAAAGCTTTTGTTAAAGGATGCGGATTATCGAATGAATCCGCCGCTTCGCAGTGCCGTGGACCAGTTTTCCGTTCTCTACTCGCTTATTGACGGCGTAATAGATGTAATTGCAACCGACCACGCACCTCATTCACCGGAAGAAAAGGCAGATTTTTACAAAGCTCCCAACGGCGTTATAGGTATGGAGACATCTTTTTCCGCTTCATATACCGCGCTTGTTGCGTCGGGACTTATCAGTCTTTATGAGCTTATTGATAAAATGGCGTGTAAACCGGCCGAGATTTTAAACAGACCGATAGGCACGTTGAAAAAGGGAAGTGCTGCGGACATTATTTTGATAGATGAAAGTGAAAAATTTACAGTAGACATAAATAAGCTTCACGGTAAATCCAAAAACTGCATCTTTAAAAACCGTGAACTTCAAGGCAAGGTAAAAATGACCGTTCTCAGCGGCAGAATAGTATATAATGATTTAGGAGATTGACAAATGGCTTTTGACAGACTTATCCGTGCAATTGACGAAAAGAAAAATCCTACTGTGGCAGGGCTTGACCCGAAGCTTGACTACGTTCCCGAGTTTATAAAAAAAGACTCGCGTGAGAAATACGGAGATACGCTTGAGGCTGCGGCAGATGCGCTTTTGACATTTAACAAAGGGCTTATAGATTCTCTTTGCGATGTTGTGGCGGCCGTAAAGCCGCAATGCGCCTATTATGAAATGTACGGGTGGCAAGGAGTAAAAGCACTTTATGACACAATAGCTTACGCAAAAGAAAAAGGCCTGTTTGTAATAACCGACGGTAAAAGAAATGATATCGGCACTACCATGGAGGCGTATGCCGCCGCACATATCGGTAAAACAGAGGCTTTCGGTAAAACCTTTGAAAGTTTTTCCGCCGATGCCCTCACGGTTAACGGTTATCTCGGAAGCGACGGTATAAATCCTCTTTTAAATATTTGCAAGGAAGAGGACAAAGGCATTTTTGTGCTTGTGAAAACTTCTAATCCATCCTCCGGCGAGCTTCAAGACAGATTGCTCGGCGACAAAACCGTCTACGAAACTATGGGTGAAATGTGCGAGAACTGGGGCAAGGATTCTATAACGGATTACGGATACTCGTGTGTCGGTGCGGTCGTCGGAGCAACTTATCCGAAACAGCTTTCGAGTCTTCGCAAGGAAATGCCGCACACATTTTTCCTTGTACCGGGTTACGGTGCACAGGGCGGAGCCGCCAAAGATATTGCAGGTGCGTTTGATGAGAACGGACGCGGAGCCGTAATAAATTCCTCAAGAGGTATAATGTGCGCATACAAAAAAGGCGGCTTCGATGAAAAAGATTATGCCGTTGCAGCACGTAAAGAAGCTATCAGAATGAGGGACGAAATCAATTCCGTTTTATAAAGGGTGATTTATATGAAAAATAAAAAGGCTTACCTTGTTTTGGCTGACGGAACCGTATTTAACGGAATTTCTATGGGTAAAGAGGGAACAGCTTTAGGAGAAGTTGTTTTCAATACGTGTACGGCTTCTTACGGAGAACTGCTTTCAGACCCGACATATTACGGTCAGATAGTGGCGCAAACCTATCCTCTTGTAGGCAACAGAGGCGTAGAAAAAAGAGAAAACGGTTCAAAAATAATGGCAAGCGGCTATGTTGTGCGTGAATGGTGCGACACCGGCGATCTCGGCGAAGAAACGCTTGACAGCTATTTAAAAGAGTGCGGTATAGTAGGAATCAGCGGTATTGATACACGCCGTCTTACGCGCGCCGTCCGCGACAAAGGCTATATGAAGGGCGCTATAACCGACAATCTCTATGATTTTGACGTGCTTATTAAAAATATCAAGAATTATACAATTTCCGGGGCGGTTGAGGCTGTTACCGTAAAAGAGCCGCAGAAATTCACGGCGGAAAATCCGAAATGCAATGTTGCGGTGATTGATTACGGTTCGCCGCGCAGAACTCTTGACGGCTTTTTGTCACGAGGCTGTAGTTTGACCGTCGTCCCGGCTGACTTTACGGCTGAGCAGTTAAAGAACATTTCACCGGACGGTATTTTCCTTTCCGACGGTCCTGCCGATCCGGACGATAACCCCAAGCTTATAGAAAATATCAAGGAGTTTAAAAAACTCGGTGTTCCGATGTTCGGAATAGGTCTCGGCCATCAGATGCTGGCTCTTTCGGAAGACTTTAAAATTGAAAAAATGCCGCAGGGGCACCGCGGTTCAAATCAGCCTGTAGTTATAAAATCTACCGGAAAGCTTATGGTTACAGAGCAGAATCACGGCTATTCGGTTGAAGTTTCAAGCATCAGTGCCGATAAAGCCGATATTACAATGATAAATGTCAACGACGGCTCCTGTGAGGGACTTGAGTACAAAGATTTCAACGGTTTCGGGGTTCAGTTTACACCGGACAGCGACCGCGACAGCAGTACATCCTGGATATTTGACCGCTTTGTTGATATGATGGGGGAATGAGTTATGACAGAAAATAAATATTCAAAAATACTTGTTCTCGGAGCCGGCCCTGTGGTTATAGGCTCTTCCTCTGAATATGATTATTCGGCTGTATCTGTTTGCAGAGCGTTGAAGGAAGAGGGCATTTCAGTAGTTTCGGTAAACTCAAATCCGGATACAATAATGACAGATAAAAATGTTGCGGATACAGTTTATATTGAGCCGTTAAACGGCGAAACAGTAAAGAAAATAATTGAAAAAGAAATTCCCGATGCCATTATCGGCACCACGGGAGGAGAAGCGGGGCTCGAAATTTGCCTTGAGCTTTTACAAAACGGTTATCTTGATGAGCACGGTACCAAGCTTCTCGGAGTTAAGCCGGAAACCATAAAGGCAATAAGAAACGAGCAGGCTCTTCGAGATACTCTTGCAAATGTGGGCGAACCGTATGTATCCGCAAAGGTGTTGCCGACAGATGCGGAATGTGTGACATTCGCCGGTGAAATCGGTTTTCCCGTACTTATAAGTCCGGCATTCACGCCTGATTTTTCAGAGCCGATACGTTGCGAAAATGCAGATGATATTTTGTCAGGCTTCGGCAGTTGTGCCGAGCGATCTCTCGTAAACGAGGTATACGTAAGAAAATGTGTCGATGATTATAAGGAAGTGGAATTTGTCGCAATGCGCGATTCTTTCGGCAACTGCATAAGCGTAAGCAGTACCGAAAATATTGACAGCGTCGGCATTCATTCCGGCGACAGTATTGTTGTTATTCCTGCGCAGACTCTTACAGACAGCGAAACCGTAAGGCTTCGCAGAGCCGCAAGAAAAATAGCCGATTATTTAAATATTGAAGGAAGCTGCAATGTCCGTTTTGCAATAAATTCGGATGGCAGCGAGTATATGGTTTTGGCAGTTGAGCCACAGCTTAACCGTACTACCGCTCTTGTTTCAAAGGCTACGGGTTATCCCATAGCGCAGGTCTCTGCCAAAATTGCTCTCGGATATAAGCTTTACGAAATCAAAAACGATATAACAGGCGTTACCACAGCGGCAAATGAACCTGCCATTGATTATTGTGCCGTAAAGGTTCCGAGATGGTCTTTTGAAAACTTCGATGCCGCCACCAGAAAGCTCGGCGGAACTATGCAGGCTACGGGTGAGGCACTCGCAATCGGCACTTCGTTTGAGTTGGCTCTTATGAAAGCGATACGCTCGATGAATCCGCGTACCGAATCTGTATCAATGCCCAAAATGAAGCAAAAAACCGACAATGAGATAAAGGAGCTGCTGTTAGGCTCCGATGATGAGCGAATTTTTGCTGTTTATGAAGCTATAAGACGCGGATTTGACCTTGCTGAAATACAGTCTCTTACAAGAATAGATAATTATTATCTAACTAAGCTCAAGAATATAGCCGATACGGAAACATCTCTCGGTAACGGCTTTTCGGATGATTTGTATTTCCGTGCAAAAACTCTCGGTTTTCTCGACAGTACAATTGAAAAAATAACCGGTGAGGAGATTTCGGCACCCATAGCTGCAGGATATAACACCGTAGACACTTGCGCAGCCGAATTTGACGTCAAAAAGCCCTATTTCTATTCTTCGTTTGACGAGGATAACGAAGCCGCAATGTTCGGAAAAGCGCACCCGACATCGAAAAAGAAAATCCTTGTAGTGGGTTCTGGCCCTACATCCATAGGTCTTGGAACAGACCGCGATTATGCGGTGGTAAACTGTATAAATACACTTAAGGACTTCGGTTACTCCACTATTTTGCTTAATAATAATCCTGCGGCTGTTTCCACAGATCCGGGAGTTGCCGATACACTTTATCTTGATCCCATTACAGACGAAGATGTCAGAAATGTTGTGCTCACCGAAAAACCGTACGGAGCTGTTTTGCCTTTCGGCGGTGGTAACGCTATCAGAAAAGCCGAAATGCTTCGCTCATTAGGCGTTAAGGTTTTCGGTTCGGATGACGAGGCTCACCGCAGACTAAAAAACAAAATCGAGTTATTTGATATCCTTGATGATCTCGGTATACGTCACACAAATAACCGACACGTTATGATTGGTAAGGGTGCCGAGGTGGATGTCCTGTCCGATGGCAGCGATATACTGGTTCCGGGAATTTGCGAGCATATTGAAAAGGCCTGTGTAAATCCCGGCGATACTACTACGGTTTTTCCGTCGATAACGCTTACCTCATCGGATAAAGCAAAGATATACGAATATACCGAAAAGCTTTGCAAAGAACTTAAAATTAAAGGGCTTATAAATATCCAGTTTGTTATATATGATAACGAAGTTTATGTTTCGTCGGCAAGCGTCGTAGCAACGCGAAACGTGCCGTTTATGACTAAGGCATCGGGTTTGCCGATAGTTGCCATGGCTACGCGGCTTATGCTCGGCGAGACGCTCGGTGATATCGGTATGGGATGCGGTATTTTACCGGAGCCTACAAGATATTTTGTCAGAGTACCGGTATTCAGCTTTGAAAAACTTCAGGGTACCGATGTTCAGATAGGCGATACCGAAAAGTCAACGGGTGAAGTCATGGGCATAGCAGATACATTTGACGAAGCTCTTTTGAAGGGCTTGATAGCTTCGGGAATGCGTATAAAGCGCACAGGCGGAGTGCTTGTATCCGTTGCCGATACCGATAAGAGGGACAGCGTTATGCTTGCCGGTGAATTTTTAAAACAAGGCTTTAAGATATATGCTACTTCAAATACTGCTAAGCTTTTAAATTCAAATCATGTTGCGGCAAATTCCGTGCGTAAAATACATGAGGGCGAGCCGAATACAATGTCTCTTATTAAGAATAATAAATTATCATATGTTGTTTCAACTGCGGAGCAGGGGCCTAAGGTGAATGAGGACGACATTCGCATACGTCGTACTGCTCTTCTGCGCCGTATTCCGGTGCTTCCGTCGGTTGATACTGCCTTTGCATTTGCAAAGTGCCTCGAAAATAACAATATTCTTGAAGAAATAAAGGTTTGCAAGCTATAATTATAGGTGAATGATTTATGTTTCAAAAATCGTATAAAATCCTGTCGACCGAAAAACTGAATAATACAACTTTCAGCTTTGTTATTTCCTGCCCGGAGCTTGCTGAAGAAAGCTGGTGCGGAAGATTTGTAAATGTCTTATGCGGAGAAAAGACTCTGCGCCGCCCGATTTCAATTTCTGAAATTGACAAGCAAAACGGTACAATAACAATCGTATTTGAAGTCCGCGGAGACGGAACAAAATGGATGTCGGAGAGAAAAGCAGGGGACGAGCTTGATATTTTAGGACCTCTCGGCAACGGATTTTTCCCCGATAAAACAAAACGCGGAATTTTTATCGGAGGAGGTATAGGCTGCCCACCTATGCTCGGTGCTGCGAAAGAATACGGCAGCGATGCAGAGGTGATTCTCGGCTTCAGAAGCCAAGAAAATGCAATACTTACAGATAAGTTTAAGTCTGTCGCTAAGCGGGTGGAAATTACAACAAACGACGGTACCCTCGGCGCAAAAGGCTTTGTTACCGATGTGCTTAAAAATATGGTTCAAAACGGCGAAAATGCCGTAGTTTATGCCTGCGGACCCACACCAATGTTAAAAAGCGTTGCCGCGCTCTGTAAGGAAAAAAATATTAAGTGCTATGTTTCGCTGGAGCAGCGTATGGCGTGCGGAATAGGTGCTTGCCTTTGCTGTGCACAAAAGACTCGCGATGAAGACGGCGAGCATATGAAACACGTTTGCAAAAACGGACCTGTTTTTGATTCCGAGGAGGTCGTATTCTGATGGCTGATTTAGGTGTTAATATAGCCGGAGTTCATTTTAAAAACCCCGTAATTACAGCGAGCGGAACTTTCGGATTTGGGCAGGAGTATGCCCGTCTTTATGATATTTCGCGTCTCGGAGGTATATCTTGCAAGGGGACTACGCTGAAAGAACGCCCGGGAAATCCTGTTCCGCGAGTTTGTGAAACGCCGTCAGGTATACTCAACTGCGTCGGACTTCAAAATCCGGGTGTTGACGCGTTTATAAAAGATGACTTGCCTTTTTTGGAAAAGTCAGGTACCGTTATAATCGCTAACATTGCAGGAAGCGCAGAAGAAGATTACGTTGAAACTGCATCAAGGCTTAACGGTACGAGTGTGGATATGATTGAACTTAATATTTCGTGTCCTAATGTTAAAGAGGGCGGAGCTTCTTTCGGAACAAGTGCCGCGAGCGTCGAAAAGATAACGTCGGCTGTCAAAAAAGTAACCGAAAAGCCGCTTATGGTAAAACTTACGCCTAACGTAACCGACATAACTGAAATGGCTCTTGCCGCAGAGAGTGCCGGTGCAGATGCCGTTTCTCTTATAAATACGCTTACCGGAATGATTATTGATATAAACACAAAAAGACCGCTTCTTCGCAATAATACGGGCGGGATGTCAGGTGCGGCGGTTTTTCCCGTGGCACTTCGTATGGTTTGGCAAACCGCATCTAAGGTTAAAATTCCCGTTGTCGGTCTCGGAGGTATAACAAAGTGGGAGGACGCTGTACAGATGCTTTTAGCCGGAGCAAGTGCGGTTCAGGTCGGTACCGCAAGCTTTACAGACGCATTCGCACCGCTTAAAATTATAGACGGTATAAACAATTATCTCGACCAAAACGGATATAAGAGTGTGTCCGAGATAGTCGGAAGGGTTGAACCATGGTAATACTTTCGGTTGATTACGGCGATGTCAGAACCGGAATTGCCGTTTGCGATAAATTCGGTATGTTGGCGTCACCCGTTAAGGTTATTGTCGAGCGCGACAGCGGCGCTTTGGCAGATGAGATAACTGAAATAGCCACAGAAAAGAAGGCTGAAAAAATAGTATTGGGGCTTCCGAAAAATATGGACGGTTCAGAGGGCTTTCGTGCCGAGGCTTGTCGGCAACTGGCAGAGCTTATTTCAGAAAGGATTAATCTTCCGATAGATTTTGAAGACGAGAGATTGACTACCGTTTCGGCGCATAATGCGCTGAACGCCACAAATACCCGTGGTAAAAAGCGTAAGGCGGTTGTTGACGCTGTTTCTGCAGTTATAATTCTTGAAGATTACTTGAGAAAAACGAAAAATCAAAAATAAAATCAAAAGCAGCCTGTATGTCATATGACATACAGGCTGCTTTTGGCAAAAGAACAAAATTAAATTGTTTAAACACAATAGAAATTTGTATCCCATCCGGGAATGTACGGATGATGTCTGAAGTATATTTTATATTCGGGATTTACCTCGAGTATTTTTTCGGGCAAAATAAATATATCTTCGATTCTGTGGTATGCCGCAATGTTGAGTTTGGGCTTCAACCTTTTTAGCGTAATTTCGGCTCCGTCAAGCATTTCGCTTTCCGCTCCTTCGATATCCGCTTTTATATATGTAATATTTTTACTTTTGGAAATCTCATCTACGGTAACAGTATCTATCTTTTCTTTTGCACTCTTTGAAAAATATGAGTTTCTGCCGCCATTTCCTGTAAATCCTACGTTTGTTCCTCTGTCCCAAATGCCTTTATTTATAAGAGTAATATCACTCAATCCTTTTGTATAATCCGTAAGCTTTTTAAAATTTCGCGGAGCAGGTTCGACAGCTGTTATACTGCCGTATTCATTGCCGGAGAAATACAAAAATTCCTTTATTGTGTCGCCGTTATAAGCACCGAGATCAATGTAATTTTCGTTTTTGCCGAGCCTTAATATATCGCTAAACACTTCTTCTTTATCGCTCTCGCAGGATAGAAGTATGTCTAAGCCTCCGCTGTATTCAAAATTGACAAACTTAAAAAATACATCTTTGGATTTTTCGTCTGCAAGCAGCGAATAAATGTTACAGATGCGGCTTTTGTTGCGTTCAAAAAATTCTCTGTTTGCTATGCCGTTTCCGTAAACCGACACGCTCGGTACAAAAGTTTTGTGCTTTGCCGCAACGCTTTTAATGTTATCGGTGACCGATTTAAGCTGAGAACCGAAGCATATTACACAGTAAAAATCACCGAATTCATTTTCGCAGTCAGAGAGACTTTTGACTTTAAATCCGCGGAAGCTTCTGTCCCTGACAAATCCGTCACTTGCCATAACGGCAGATATTTTTATACCCAGTCTTTCAAATTCGTCAAATATTTTATCGGCGCCGTTTCCGGTTCCGTAGCAAACTATCGGAAGGTCAGCGTTCTTTAATTTTTCCCATACAGAAGGAGATTTCAGCATTTTATCAAGCATTATAACCACTCTTTTTATTTCTGCAAAAGTTCGGTATTAATTGTAACATATAACGTGAGTTTTCACAAATGTTGTTATTTACTTTGATAAAAAAAGATATTATAATATAAGTGATGAATTCTAAGGAGGTATTATTATGAACGATATTAACTCTCTTTATAAATTATGGTGCGAAAAAGCCGTGAATGATAAAGACCTTATTCCGGAGCTTAAATCAGTTGAGGGAAATCAGGATGAGATTCTCGACAGATTTTATAAAAATCTTGAATTCGGTACGGCAGGTCTGCGCGGAGTTATAGGAGCCGGTACAAACAGAATGAATGTTTATACCGTTAATCAGGCAACACAGGGCCTCTCGGATTATCTTAACAGCGAGTTTAAAGAGCCGAGCGTTGCCATTGCCTATGATTCGCGTATAAAATCGGATGTATTTGCACGTTCCGCGGCTTCGGTGCTTGCCGCTAACGGTATTAAGGTATATATCTATCGTGAACTTGTACCGACTCCAATGCTGTCATATGCGGTTCGCAAACTTCATTGCAGCTCGGGCATAATCATAACCGCAAGTCATAATCCCTCAAAGTACAACGGCTATAAGTGCTACAACCCAAACGGCTATCAGATGACCGATGCAGCCGCCGCCAAAACCTATGAGTTTATAAGCCGTGTTGATATGTTCTCGGGCGTTAAAACCGCCGACTTCGAAGAATGCGTCAAGAGCGGAAAAATTGAATATATCAGCGATGAGGTTTATGAGTCGTTCTTTACCGAAGTGCTGAAAGCAAGAGTCAATCCCGGCATATGTGAAAAAGCGGGACTCTCGGTAATTTATACTCCGCTTAACGGCACCGGAAACAAGCCTGTCCGCAAAATTCTTAAAATGATAGGCGTAGAGGATGTAACCGTTGTTCCTGAACAGGAATTGCCCGACGGAAACTTCCCGACCTGCCCGTATCCCAATCCCGAAATCAAACAGGCCTTTGAGTGTGCAATAAACCTTTCAAAAACAAAAAAGGCAGACCTTCTTGTTGCAACCGATCCTGATTGCGACAGACTCGGTATTGCTGTGCTTGACGACGGCGAATATAAGCTTATGACCGGTAACGAAGTGGGAGCAATGTTTACAGAATATTTGCTTGAAACTCTTACTGAGCAAAATAAACTTCCGAAAGCTCCTGTTGTTGTTAAAACAATAGTTACTTCTCCGCTTATCTCGGCCATTGCTGCTGCCCACGGCGCAACTACGGCAAACTTGCTTACCGGATTTAAATATATAGGAGAGCTTGTTACAAAGCTTGAAAGTAAAAATGAGGCTGACCGTTTTGTAGTCGGTATGGAAGAATCCTACGGCTATCTCCGCGGCTCACATGCAAGAGATAAAGATGCCGTTGTAGCTTCGATGCTTGTTTGCGAAATGGCGTCATACTATAAGCTTAAAGGTATGAGTCTTTATGACTTTATGCAGAGCATATACAAGAAGTACGGCCTTTATCTTAATACTCTTCTCAATTTCGGCTTTGAAGGTGCCGCGGGAATGAAAAAGATGGCTGAAATGATGGATACACTCCGCGCTGACGGCCTTAAAAATATAGCGGGTATGGATGTCGTAACATCTTCGGACTATGAGGCAAGCATCGAGACAAATCTTAAGACAGGCGAGAAGGCTAAGATTACTCTGCCGAAATCAAATGTGCTTGCATACACCCTTGAGGGCGGCAACAGCGTAATAGTTCGCCCGTCGGGAACAGAACCGAAGATAAAGATTTATATTACGGCAGTAGGCAACACGCGCGATGAGGCTAAGACTGTTACCGATAAGATAAGCGACGATATGGAAAAAATACTCGGTATTAAGAATTAAAGGAAGATTCTGAAAATGATGCAAAAGAAATGGGCCGTTCGTGTTATAGCCATAGTATTGGCTGTGCTTATGGTGGCAACAACACTTACGGTTTTGCTTAATGTTTTTTACTTTAAATAATTAAAATAACACGTCGCTTTTGTCGCGGCGTGTTATTTTATATGTAAAATTTGTCATTATTGCTCGCGTTGTGTAATGTACACAAAAAGTGTGGTTGACAAATGCTTAAAATATGCTATAATAATTAAGCTTGCAGTTTTATTAGCAATGTTTAGCCAAGGGGTGTGCCTGTTTTGACTGATAATGATGATCTTCTGAGGTTGGTCAAGCTGGCGTCTTCAGGCGATAATGAAGCTTTATCTCTGCTTGTATCAAAAATGATTCCCGATGTGCGTCGTGAGGCTTCTAAGTTTTCAGGAGCTGTCGGCGTCGATTCCGACGATCTTTTTCAGGAGGGTATGATAGGGCTCTTGTCTGCCGCGCGTTCCTATAAAAATGATTGTGGCGCGTCATTCAGAACTTATGCCTCGGTTTGCATACGTAACAGAATCATTTCGGCTGTAAAAAAAGCGTCAGGCGGCAAAAGTGTGCGTCGTGACCTTTTGGTTCCTTTGGAAACAGAGCTTTTATCTGTGCCGGAGCTTTCTTATGATGACGGTCTTGTTGTTAAAGAGGAATGTGACAGGCTTTTTGGCTTTATCGAAACACAGCTTTCCGAAAGAGAACGCAGCATTTTAAAATTATTCCTTAGCGGGTTAAGCTATGGCGAAATAGCCCAAAAACTCGGTTCTTCATCCAAATCCGTTGACAATGCGCTTCAAAGGGTTAGGCGAAAGCTGAAGAAGTATAACTAAGGCGGTAATTAATACTTCATCAAAAGCCCTTTTCTCATTAGGAGAGCATTTTTGCGGCGGTGCAATTCCGCTTAGGGTAAAAATAATTTTTTTCAAGCGAGGTAGCAAAATGTACGAAGACAAAACCCTTATTTGTAAGGAATGCGGTAAAGAGTTCGTTTTTACAGCAGGTGAGCAGGAGTTCTATGCTGAAAAAGGCTTTGTAAACGAGCCCCAGAGATGCAAGGCTTGCCGCGATGCAAGAAAGAACGCTGCTAAAGGCGATAGACAGATGTACACAGCAACTTGTGCACGCTGTGGCGGCGAGGCAAAGGTTCCTTTCCAGCCCAAAGATGATCGTCCTGTTTATTGTAGCGAGTGCTTTGCAAAGATGAAAGAAGAGCAGGCATAATTTTAACATAAATTAAATATATATGTTTCGCTGAGTCTGTTCGTTAATTCGGGCAGACTTCTTCTTTTTGTATTTTTTTGAAAAATTTATGTTATTATAAATGTGGTGATATAATGAAAAAGACTGTTTCTGTTTTGCTTGTTGCAATCATGCTTTGTACATTTTCTTTTTGTGCCTTTGCGGTGGATAATACCGCATCCGTAAATATAGTTGAAACCGCAAGTAACGAATATACGGTTTGTCTCGGATTTATCGATAACGGTAAAGAGGTATGCGGCGGCAGTATGAATTTAGTATATAACAGCGACAAGCTTAAACTTGTTGATTATTCGACGGACTCCGAAAGGTGTATGATGCTGATAAATCCGGACTATCAAAATAAAGGCAATACTGTTCGTTTCGTTTTTGCCTCGGCCAACGCTTTAAGTAACGGGGAAAATTTGGCAACAATAAAGTTTTCGTCGAGCGGTGACAAAGTTACATTGTCGGATTTTTCGGTATCCGAGTATAGACTGTATGATGTAAATTCGTCCCTCATAGCCAACGAAAAGTCGGTTTCTCCTGCTATTTCGTTTAATGCTTTGTCTGATAAAAACAGTGTTGATACATCTGTTGTTGCGGACGGTAAGAATACAGATTCTGTTAGGGAAAGCACCGATTATCCAAGTAATGATTCATATTTTTCTCCTGAGTCGATTGACGAAGACATTAACAATGTGTTGCCGGACGAAACTTCTGCCGGTACTCCGGTAAAACATTCTTCCAAAAGCCGTAAAGCGCTTATCATATCGCTGGTAGTTTCATTGGCTCTTGTTATTATTGCCGCTGTTATAATTTTAATTATGCGGAAGAAAAAAGGTAATCGGATTTAAAATAAAAAATATAATTTAGGGCTTGCAAAATCCCCCGTATTATGTTAATATATTCGGGCAGTAAAAAAGCATACGATTTATCGGGGTGTGGCGCAGTTGGTAGCGCACTAGACTGGGGGTCTAGGGGCCGCAAGTTCAAGTCTTGTCACTCCGACCATAATGTGGAGACAAAAAAGATGTCTCCTGCGAAAAGCCCGAATATATCGGGCTTTTTTGCTACCCAAACGGCGATTTTTCTCTGTACCGAAACACAGATGTAAAATCGCCGTTTTCCCTTTGTGGATAGACTTGAACTCCCGAAAAGTGAATATCCGATACACAGGCAGATAGAAATCAAAAATCTATCCGCCTTTTTTATTACCCTCAAAAAAAGGAGAAATCAGATATGCTACAGAAAGAATTAGCCAAACGGCTCAGGGCTCGGTACGACACCAAGATGGACGGCAACGAATGGCTGGAAGTGTCCTCGGACGGCATCCCCCTCTGCCGGATAAAATACAACGGTCAATTTCTAAGCAATGCTGACAAAAACCTCTCGGAAGAATACCGCAGTAAAATTGCAGACATTCAGGATGAGATCTCTACGGTGCGGGAATATGTCGGTCTCTACGAGCACGCACCGCAGATGAAAGCTTCCGATGTCTCCGATTACAGACAGCTTGCCGCCTTCGGAGATACCGTATTGGCTGCGACCTACAGCGAAAAGAGCGGCTTTATGTTTTGCACATGGAAACAGAACGCAGACGGCGACTCGGTGTTCTGGGGAGATTACTCGCCGAATTATGAATATGTCAAGGAAGCCTTCGCCGTGCGTTCCGGTCTCGTCAGCAAGCCCCGTCTCTTCTCCGAAAAAGAATCGGCAGACCTTTATCGCTGTGTCGGCTTTGCAAAAGCCAACTGCGAAACGCTGACCTATGAACAGGAACGGCTGCTGGATAAACTCCAAGAAAAACTCACGGACGGATACCCCTCCCTTGAAGCCGAGCCGCCGACCTTTGAACAGGAATCAGCACTACAACAGAATATGTAATACTATCAATCGCCCTTCGGTTACACAAAAACCGGAGGGCTTTTTTTATTTCACAGCAAGGAGAAAAGACAATGACCATATTTTCAGATAATCCCCATGACCGCCGAATCGAACGGTTTATGACCGCCATCCCGAACTTCAAGCCGAGAGGTGTCGGTGTTCGCTTTTCGGAGTCGCAGATACTCATCACGGTAACCGCAGCTACACCCACAGAGATACTGACGGAAACTATGAGGCAGATACGGTGTCCGCCCTTCCGAAAGAGATTCGATGAATATATAGAAAGCGAGGAAAAACCAATGACATATATAAATGAAAAGCATCGGGCAAGATTTGAACTTGCCGCCAAGAATATCGCCAAGGCAAATTACGCATTGCTTTCGGCGCTGTATCTGCTTACCGCCGACCAAAGGCTGTGGAGCTGCTGCAAGCACCATATAAATAATGGCTGTGTGTTCTTTGAAAACATCAAGCTCAACAACTGCACCGAACGAGCCTACACCCTCTACTGTGCAGCCAAGGATTTAACACTCGGAACAAAACATCTTACCGTGTCGGATCTGTCGGACGCCGACCTTGTTCCGCCTATGCTGTTCCGCACCATCTGCAACGCTATGGCAATTCGCAGATTTGGACTCGCCGCTGTAAAGGAGATTTGCCATGATTAAACTGAAAATCAAATACGGAAACAGTCAGACAGACCTCCGCTTTCCCTGCACCGAAAAGGAAATGAATGCGGCGCTCGAAAGAATCCACGCCGAGGATGTCACACCCCTTGAACTGTATGTGTCCGATGTCGTATTCCCCGAGGAACTCGGTTGCCTCCAAGACCGATTCGTCAACCTCGATGAAGTCAACTACCTCGGAAAACGGATGGACAGCTTTTTCGGCGATGAGGAATATCAGTTTTACGAGGCGATGAAATTAGAGAGCTTCGACACTCTGCCCGACCTCATCAATCTGAGTTTTAATCTCAACCGTTATCCTCTGATTCAGGACATCGGCAATATGGGCAAGATCGGTCGAGAGTATCTGCTCACGGTCAAGGGCTGTCTGCCTGCCGATGATGCGGACGATCCGAAATATGCAGATTTCGGACGGAAATTGATTCAATCCGGCAAGGGCGTTTTTACCGAACACGGCTTACTGTTTGTTGACGAAAACACACCGTTTCAAAGGCTGTATGACGGGCAGAATTTTCCAGCGTATGTGTATGATCAAATGCTTTGCTTCATACGGGCTGAATACAACGGAAAAACCGAATTTCTGTATTTACCCTGTGAGGAAGAAGCCATTGACAAGGCATTTGCACGGATCGGCGCACCTACACCGGATGATGTGGAGCTCTCATGGGAGGACATTTGCATTGATAGCGACAAGTGGATCGGACGCTTCAAGGAGATCGCCGCCGAGGAAGGTGTTTACGAGGTAAACCGCCTTGCAAATGCCGTCAACAGCACCGATATGGACTTGGAAAAGCTGTGGGCGGTCGCCGAATACGGCAAGGCCGAGGACGCCAAGCAGCTCTCACGGCTTGCTGAAAATCTTGATTGTTTTACCTTTATTATAGGTGCAAGCAATTATGAGGAAGTCGGAATATATGTAACGGAGAATAATGCGGATTTCAGTGTAAATCCATCCGTAGAAAAGTTCTTCGATTACAAAGCCTTTGGAAAGTATATCGGCGATGCTTACTACGGCGAATTTGTCGACGGCGGCTTCATCTATAATGACACCGATACAAGTCTGCTCGACATCTTATATCAGGATGAACCTATGACGATGGGAGGAATGTAAATATGATCACCGCAATTATCCGCAATAAAGAGAACACCCTCGTTCTCGAACTGCCCCACAGCATTTACGACATTTATGAAAAGCTACAGTCTATCGGCATTATGCAGCCACCAAAGCGAATCCCGCTGACCGACAACGAGGACGAGGATATCGGCGTAAAGCTGTTTAGCGAGAGCGACTTCGGTCAGCATCTGCTCCTCACACTGAACGAGAAAAACACCATTGCCGACGCCAATATGCTGACGCTTGTTATTGGGGCGGCAAGCGAGGACATCAAAGAGGAACTGGAACAGAATATCCTCTATGACCAGTACGACTCAATGGATGAAGTGATTTCCGCCGTCCGTCAGATGACGCAGGATGCCGGTCCCGTAAAGGCTGTGTTCTTCTGTCCTCTCATCGGAAACATTGACGAGGGCGACGGAGATATGTTCACGGTCGGAGATTCCTACCTTGCCGACAGCACCGATGAGATCGCCGACGCATTAAAGAAATACACCGCCAATGACGAAAACGATATGGCAACCTATTATAACAAGGATGACGGCGTGAGCGAAAAGCTGACCTCGGCGGCATGGTCGGTGGAGCTGTACGGCGACAGACTGTTCGGACGAATCGACTGTAGCCTCAAGGAGGCGCTCACGGCAGAGGAAACGGAAGCGCTTCGGGATTGGCTCACAGGACAGTGTTCGGACGGCCTCGGCGAAGGTTTTGAACAGCAGCCAATTGATACGATGGACGGCGAACTGTTCGTCTCCTTCTGGAACAGCGGCAATGACTACGCCATGATGACTGAGAGCGAGTTTGACGAATACCGGCAGCAAAACGAAATGCAGATGGGAGGGATGTAATATATGGCCTTGCTGTTTTCTGCGGTTACCGTAACCGCAGGCTATGACGAAGCGGAATTCACGGTCGGAGGAATACCGAGAGAGTACGACGACCTCGTCGGCTGGACAGCCTTTGATGACTTTATGGAAAATGTCGATGCGGAAACGGAGGTCAGCGTACACGCCGAGGTGTACCTTTACGGCGGCGAGGAAACCGTAACCGCCACTCCCGAGGAGGTCGCATATCTGACGATGCGAATGGAACGGGACGACCGCTTCCTTGCCGGACATTGCGACAACATCGAGGCGGTTGACTTCTCCTTTTTACGACCGCCGGAGGAATATTACGGAATGAAAATATAACGAAAACACGGAGGTAAATGAAATGAACGAATATGACCGCCTGTACAGACAGGCACAGAGATACAAAGAGCTTTATCCCAAAGGAACTCGCATCCTGCTTTTGCACATGGGCGACGATCCCCGACCTGTCGAGGACAATATGCGCGGTACTGTAATGTTTGTGGATGATATGTCTGCCATTCACTGCAAATTTGATAACGGCAGGCAGCTCGGCATCATCCCCAGCGAGGACTCCTTCCGCAAGCTCACCGATGAGGAGCTTGCGGAGGAACAGGCCGACGGCGAGGACATGGACGAGGACAACGGCCCCGTCATGGGAATGTAGGAGGTTGCCTATTGGAACACGATATTTTTATACCGCAGCCGCAGGCAGATATGCTGCTTCAGGAAGCCGCCGAGCGTGAAGTGTCGGCAGAGGAACTGTTTGCGGAAATTATCAAAAAATATATAGAAAGGAACGAGCGCAATGGCGGATGAAAAGAAAGGCATCACCGTAAAAATCGACGCCGACCTCCATGCCGAAATCAAAGAATATCTCGAACGGCATGAAGGGATGACAATGGCTGAGTTTATCACCCTTGCGGTGGACGATGAGCTCCACCCGAAAATACAGCAGAAAGAAGGAAATAACATGGGCAATATGAGAACGATGGCATTTCAGGTGCCGGAGGAACTGTTTCAGAGAATCAAGGACTACCTGCACCGCAACAATATGAGTCAGAAGGAATTCGTCCTCGGACTTATTGAAACCGAACTCGACCGAGAGCAGGCCGAGCGTGAGCGCCAAATTGACACCGAAAGCCCCACAGAGGATACCTACGAGGAAACGGACGAGGAAGCCGCAGAAAGCGGCTTTGCGGGCGAATGTGAGGGCGACAACAGCGCCGATGAGGAAACCGAGGATGAGGACGAATCCGAAGGCTTCGGTATGACTATGTAAGGAAAGCGAGGCGGAACAGAAAAACAATGGTATCGGTCAGATGACCTATGCCAATCAGATTTTTGGATATGTTCGCAGGCATCGGCGGCTTTCGGTCGGGGCTTGAACGGCTCGGCGGTTTTGAGTGCGTCGGCTACTGCGAGATAGACACATACGCAAAGCAGGCGTATGACGCCATGTACCCAACGGAAGGAGAATTGTATTTTGCAGACGCAAGAACCATTGATCCATACACCCTGCCGGATATCGACCTTATTTGCGGCGGTTTTCCCTGTCAGTCTTTCAGTATCGCAGGGCTCCGCAGAGGATTCCAAGATGACACAAGAGGCACTCTCTTTTTTGAGATTGCCCGAATTGCCGCCGTTAAAAGACCACCTTTTCTGCTGCTTGAAAATGTTCCCGGCTTGCTGTCGCATGACAAAGGCCGGACTTTTGCGACCATCCTCGGTGCGCTGGATGAGCTGGGGTACGATGTCGCATGGCAAATCCTTAACAGCAAGGATTTCGGTGTCCCCCAATCCCGAAAGCGCGTGTATATTGTCGGATATCTTAGAGAGCGATGTGCCGGAGAAATACTTTCTTTCACAAACGCAAATGCAGCGTCTCTTATCCAACTCCTTGGAGGCACAGAGGGCAATCGGGTCTATTCGGACGAGGGAGTCGGCATTACTCTCACAAGCAATGCCGGAGGCTTCGGAGGAAAAACAGGGCTCTACGATGTAGCACTGCCTATCAAGGTAGATACAAAATCCGGCTTTCAGCTCGCACATCCCGGCGACAGCATCGACCTTGCCTACCCGACAATGAATACACGGCGAGGCCGGGTCGGAGAAAAGATCGCTCATACTGTAACCCCCGGCAATACGCAGGGCTATTTTTTTATCGACATGAACGCCGGTGCAAAGCTCACCGAAACGGCTCGGTGCATTACTGCCCGACAGGACAGCGGCATCAGTAAGCATAAAGGCGAACACTCCGCCGTGTTTATTGAGGACGAGCCGAGAGCTGTAGTGACGCCCGATAAGAAAACCATCCGTCAGCAAGGCCGTTGGATCAAAGAACCCAACGAGCCGATGTTCACCCTGACGGTGCAGGACCGGCACGGTATCCTGCGCTACGGCAGAGTGCGGAAGCTCACGCCGAGAGAATGCTGGCGCTTGCAGGGCTTTGCGGATGAACAATTCGATAAGGCAGCCGCCACAGGACTGAAGGACGGACGGCTCTACAAAATGGCAGGCAACGCCGTGAGCGTGCCTGTCGTTTCTGCTGTCGGTGCTGTTATCAAGCGAATATACCACGAGCAAATTCAGAAAGGATAAACGAGAATGAACTATAACAGAAAAATCATGAGGCTTGAACTGTCCGCCGAAAAAGCACTTAACGGCGGATATTATTATGCTGAATTGTTGCTGCCTGCGGCGGACTATGAAATCAAGGACGCTATGCAAAGGACTCGTGCCGTCGGCAGAGAAAATACGGTTCAAGTGAGCATCCTCGAATGCGATATCCTGCCGGAGCTGCAGGACATCCGCTTGGACACTTTCAGTTTGGATGAGCTGAACTTCCTTGCCAAACGGCTTTCCTTTCTTCCTGACGAGGAACTGCCCGTGTTTTACGCCGTGACCGAGCAGATATTCAACGACGCAGACGAAAATGAAACCCTTGTTAGTATCAAAGACCTCATCAATTGCACTTATGGCTTGGATACCGTTCCCGTTGCTCATAATGTAAGCAACCTCGCCGAGCTCGGTCAGTTTGCATTTGAAAACGAACTGCTCTCCGACCTCGAAGGTATCCCCGAAAGTGCCGTTCCGTTTTTGAACGCAGAACAGATCGGCAGAGTGCAGCAGAAAAACGATAACGGCGTGTTTGATGGCAGACTGTATATCCCCACCGTGCATTATGACCGACCGGAGGTATATGACGGCGTGACATTGCCGGACGAGGAACCTAAGATATCGGACTTTGCCATTCGTCTGCTTGTATCGGGTACGCCGGAACATACCATTGGCGATCCCGAAGAAAAGGCCATGTGGCTTAGTCTCCCGATGGAAACAGACGCCTTCAACCGTTACGCCATGGTATTCAATGAGGCGGATATCGGCGATTGCGTGTACTATGGCTTTGACTCGGTAATTCCGCAAATCACCTCGGATATGTTTGACAGCATGAGAGATATCTATACGCTCAACACCCTTGCACAGCGTATCTCAGCTATGAGCAATTACGAACAGGTGAAATTCAAAGCCGTTCTCGACGCCGAAAACACGGCAAGTATTCAGGACGCACTGAATGTGGCCCATAACCTGTGGCGTTATGAATTCACTGCCGAAACTGACACTGCAGATGCCTTCTTCAAGAAGTATCTTCTTGAAAACACAAGCACGGAGTTTGACAGCAAGTGGCTTGAAAATATTCTTCCGAGAAATGAGGCGGATAAATTGCTCGGCCGCATCGGTGCAGCCGTTACGGATTACGGCGTTATTTCCGCCCGAAACGGTCATCTGTTCAAGCCCGTTCCGTATGATGAGCCGGAAGCAAAGGAACTCAAAACGCAGGCATTGACCGAGGAAAAACTCGATGTCATTGAGGTGCTTGACCGCAGAGCGCTGTTCAGCAACGGGCGGCTCATGCCCGAACAGATCCCCGAAGGCTTGTACGCCTATGATTTACGCCACAGCGACGACGGCGACCGCTTCTGCTCTATTGAGCCGAAGGTCGGAGTCAACCACGGCGGCACTGTTCTGATGCGGGATATTCTCGATTTTGGTGAAAGCGGATATATTCCGCTGGATGAGGACACCGAGCCAAACTTCCTGGGCGAAACGATGACAGTATCGGAGTTTGCCGAGGAAGAAGTTCAGGACGAAACCATGCAGATGGGAGGTATGTAACATGAGCACCAGCACCGTAACCACCGACGACCTTCGCCGTATGAACGGCAAGGAAGGACTTGTTTTGCAGGGCTGCGGCGGTGATCCGCAGGAGTGGCTGGACGGCATAAACGAACTGCTCACCGATGAGGGTATTCTGAAAGACGGCAGCAAATTCGAGAATATCTCCGTATTCCAAAACGGCAGCCTCACAAATATCCTCTTTCCCTTTGAGGACGGGTTGGAAATCGACATGGGCAAGTTCGCCATGTGGAGATTGCGTTCCCACGAACAGTTCGGCGGCACCTGGCTTTCGGACTATGTCCCGAATCGGCTCGGCGGTTTTATTTCCGAGCACGAGCCGGACAAGATAAAGCCCGATTGCAGGCTCATCGGCGAGGATGGAAACATCTTCAACCTTATGGGGCTTGCCGCCCGAACTCTCCGCCATAACGGACTTGCGGAACAGGCAACGGAAATGACCTGCCGCATTCATGAGTGCGGCAGCTATGACGAAGCTCTCTGCATTATCGGCGAATATGTCAATATAACGGGAGGCGAGGAATCCGAGGATGAGGACGAAGGGATGGGTATGCGCTTATGACCTATGACGAACTGCAAAAGAAAACCGCAGCGCTTTACGCATCCGGCGAGGTATATACTTCGCCGGATTTTCAGTGCGACCAAACAGGCGGTTTTCCGACCTCGCTTTGCGTTTGTTGGGAAAAGCAAAAGGCGTGGCTGGAACTGAACGAAAATCTCCTCATGGACAGAGATGATATGGAGCTCGGTTATTACAGAGATTTGTGTGCCGATTACGGTATCCGCTCCTGTTGCGACATTGAGGATTTCAATCATCTGCTCCGCGGACTCGGCGAGGACGCTGTCCGGACCGCCGAGCTGTTTCCCGATGAGGACGAAAGCATAACGATGGGAGGAATGTAAAATGGAGATCGCCATGCTCATTATCGGTCTGCTCCTCGGCGGGTGCGTCAGCTTCTGCATACTCGGATGTATGCAGATCAACCGCACCAACGATTATGAGGACGAGATACGCAGACTCCGTGCCAAGCTTGAAGCCAAAGAAAGAGCAAAAACAGAATAACCATATAACACACAGCGGTATCAATCGTTTTGAGAACGAAAGATACCGCTTTTTTGTTTTCAGAACGGTTGACCGCCTCAAAGTGAGGTGATCAAAATAAAATCCCCTGTAACCTGGATAGGCAACAAAACCTCTATCCTTCATATCCTGTATGCCTTGTTTCCCATAGGCTGTGACCGCTATGTCGAGCCGTTCGGCGGCTCCGGTGCGGTACTGCTGGGAAAACCCGTGCCGGACAAATTCGAGGTGTTCAACGATTACAACCACAACCTCGTGAATTTATTCCGCTGTATGCGTGACCGCCCGATGGAGTTCATCCGAGAGCTGGGCTTTTTAAGCCTCAATTCCCGTGACGATTTTGCCGTGCTGAAAAAGTTCTTCGAAAAAGAGGAATTCACCGAGGACTACCTAAAAGCACAGCTTGATCTGACCGAAATACTGCTGCCCGAAGTGACCGCCAAGGAAGTGCGGACGCTGTATTCGGCGGCAAGGAACGATCACGACCTGCGCAGGGCTGCCATGTTCCTAAAGCTCATTCGCTACAGTTATTCAAGCGGATGTAAATCCTTTGCCTGTCAGCCGTTTTCGCTCAGAGCGCTGTTTGCGCTCGTGCAGGATTTTGCCAAGCGGTGCGAGAATGTGGTCATTGAAAACCAGGACTTCGAAACCCTCATAAAACACTATGACCGACCGACGACCTTCACCTACTGCGATCCGCCGTACTTCACAAGCGAATATGTGTATGACTGCGGCTTCACATGGGAGGATCATCTGCGGCTCTACCACGCTCTTGCGGGTATGAAAGGCAAATTCCTGCTGTCCTACAATGACTGCCCCGAAATCAGGGAGTTATATAAGGAATATAACTTTTTTGACTTCAAACGGGTGCATAGCATGGCTCAGAAATATGAGGCCGGCAAAGAATTTCCCGAATTGCTCGTTGCCAATTATGACCTCTTTGAGCGTGAACGGCAGCAGCCGCACCAACTAACCTTATTCGATGTGAGCGACAAACCACTCGACTACGAAAAAATATTAAAGGAGAACATTGTATGCAGAATAAAAAGATGAAAACCGAAATCATTATGCTTCCCGTGCCTGCTGAATTATTCCTCGAAGCCGGAATGTTCGAGGGTGATCCCATGCAGATGTACACAGACGGACACAAAATCGTCATTGAGAACATCGACGATCCGAAGGACATCGTCTGTGACGGCGATTGCGAAAACTGCCCCATTGCCGACATGGACTGTGACGGCGACTGTGAGGACTGCCCTTGCAGCGATAATTGCGATGAAAGCGAGGCGAACTGATATGACAAAGCTATACCGTGTCCTTGGCAAAAGAGGACGAATCACCATTCCCTATGAGATAAGACAGCGTGTGGGCTTCACCTATAACGATGTGCTGTCCTTCACCGAATCACCGGACGGCAGGACCGTTACCGTCAAGCGTGAGAAAATCTGCGATAACTGTGCCGCCACCAAAACTGCAGACAAGGAAGCCGAGATGACGCTTGAGGATTTCCTCGACAGCCTCTCTGCCGAGCAGCAGCGTGTAGCCCTTGTCCATTTGTCCGTCAAGTGGGCAGAACAGAAAGCAGGTGGACACAATGCCGGAGCATAAGCCATTGTATCTCTATTCCCTCAAGGAAGCTGCGGAATGGAACGAAAAGGACGAATGGCGTGAAAGCTACCTCGAAAACTGCGACTGCGCCCGTGCTATCGAGAGAGCCATTGACGAACACTATGACGGTCAGTGCCTTAATTCCTGCGCCCAGGAGATCATCGACCGATACGGCTTTGACCGTGTCAACTTCGTCCTTGCCGCCACCGTGCGTCAGGGAACCCATGACGGCAGATATTCCGAGGACAACAAAAAATGGGCGCGGCGCTTTTCCGTTATGGACAAGGAAAACACATGGCAATACTGTGTGCGCAGTCATCCGGGGCTTGTCAATCTCTTTGTCTCCGACACAAGGCGACAGTGGGATAAACTCGGATTATATGACGGCAGTCAGTGTGACAGTGAGCGCAGCGGACAGCTCGACTATACCGATCGCATACTTGTACTGAATCCGTCCGTTCTCAAGGACGAGTGCAAAACGCCGCAGAATCAGTTGTTCTACGCCACCCACGGCAACGGCTGCCGCCCGGATTCTCTCGGTACGAAGGTGTTCGGATTCCATGTGTCGGACGGAGAAAAAACCTATTACCGCCGCACGGATTTTGTGGGCGCACTGAAAGAGGAGCTCATCCCCGAATGGGCAAAGGAAAACACGCAGAAATATCTTGAAGCCGACGACCTTGCCGACGAACCCGACGAGGACGGCGGCATGACAATGAATATGTAATCAGGAGGAATTAACTATGGCAACCAAGAAAACCAATAACGCAGCGAAATCCAAAATCCCTGTCAGCGCCAAAATCGACCGCATGATCGACCGTGAAAACGCCACGGTCAAAGCCTATGCCAGCGTGAATATCGGCGGCGCGTTCGTTATTAAGGACATCGCCGTTGTGGACGGTCAGAAAGGGATGTTCGCCCGGATGCCCTTTCGCTCCTACAAAACCGGCAGCGGCGAAACAAAATATTCCGACATTGCCTTCGCCCTCACCGATGAGGCAAGACAGAGTCTTAACGACACCGTTCTCGGCGCTTACCGTGAAGCTCTGGAGGAATCCGAGGACGAATTACCCGATGAGGACGAAAGCCTGGCACAAAAGATGTGACTTTTTTCAAAAAAGTGCAGATTTCGCTGGACTTTTGCGAGTTTTTCGGTATTGTGTAAGTAGAGGTGATCATGATGACGAAACGGAAAATGCTCGCAGCCCTCCTCGCAGGACTGATAACAGTGAGCCTTGCGGGATGCGGTGCGGATAAGACGGAAAATACAGGCAGCGATCCTGCAAGCACGGAAAGCGGCATCACGGCAACGGTAACGGACAACGCTTCCGAGCCGACCGCCGAGAGCAGCCTGCCTGCGGAGAGCGAATCAAAGTCAGACGAATCCACAGCAGAAAAAGAACAGGCCGAAGGCAATGCCCCTGCCGACAGCGGCAGTAAGGCAGACACCAAAAAGCCTGCCGAATCAAATCAGCAGACCAAGACACCGTCCAAGCAGACGGAAGCTCCGAAGCCTGCCGAGGAAAAACCGCAGACGCCTGCACCCGCAGAAAAGCCCGAAGCTCCTGCCGAAACACCTACCGCCAACGAGGTGGCAAGGAAAACGGCAGAAAAGATAAATGCACTAAGGCAATCTCAAGGCTCACCGGCTGCAACCATCCTCCCCGGACTCGGCAAGGTCGCAACCTATCGATCAAAGCAGCTTATAACAAACTTCTCGCATGAATCAAGCCCCGACGCCTGCACCGTATTGAAATACGGAGAATATGTAGATATGTCGGACTGCGGAATGCCCGAAGCCAGCTACTACCGAGGATACAATGCCGAAGCCGCTGCCAAAGGAAATTGGACGGGTACGGCCGACGAGATAGCCGATAAAATAGCAAACGGCTTCAAGAACAGTGCAGGCCATTGGCGCTATGTGGGAAGTGCCGAATACACCTACATGGCGGTCGGCATCACCTACAAAGGCGGCACATGGTACTGCTGCGTATGCGTAAGCAGCCAAAACTACGGCGGATAACCGCCCGATATACTCCCATCACGAACGCTTGATAAAATCAGGCGTTCTTTTTTTATACAATCAAACCTGAAAGGATGAGTCAATATGAACAGAAAGAAATTGTTATCCTTGCTCCTTGCATTGGTAATGGTACTCAGCGCTTTCCCGATTTCGGCGTTTGCGGCACCTGCCTCGGACATCCCCGAAAAAATGCTCGACAACCCCATTGTCAGAGCGCTTGCCTATACGGGCTACAATGTACAGAAGCAAAAGGATAACGGCACGATCTATCAGACCGGACACTACGGCGGTGCATTGAAAAACAATGCACCGAGTATCCTCTCGGATATTCATTACAGCACTTCGCTTACGGGTAAGGAAACGGTTTCCGACTCCTCGACCGTGACGGGAAAAGCACCGAATATTGCAAGGTTCGAACAGTACGGTCTCTGCTGTGCAAGCTTCGTGACCTACTATATTTGCAACTATCTGCCTAACATTGAGGGTGTGGATACGCAGTTTATTACCGACGCCATCAACTCTACGGGAATGAACTCGCAGGCCGTTGTGACTTGGCAGAAAGCGCTGAATAAGCTTGCCTCGCAGGGTAAGGTCGAAAAGGTCGGCACGAGTCCGAGCAATGTGGATTATTCCAAGCTCACACCCGGCGACATTATCATTTTCGGCAACAGCTCGAGCAGCCATGTCCATGCGGCTATTTTTGCAGGCGTGTATAACGGCAAGCACTTCATTATCCATGTAGGTAATGAGAGAGGCCCCGAAATCAACACCACCGAAGGTATGGCACACTCCTCCAACGGAGATAAGGCATCCACGCCGAACGGATATTATCATCTGCCGGATGAACTCTTTATCGAAAACGGTTTTATGGAGGTTAAAAAGACCGATGAAAACGGCAAGGCACTTGCCGGAGCCGTATTCGTTGCCACAAATCAAAAGACGGGTAAAGCATACAAGATCGGCCCGACCAATGTCTCCGGCTATGCCAAGGCTGCCGATCCGATCCCGTTCGGCACTTATACCGTCAAAGAAACCGTGTTTCCGAAGGACTACCGTGCTTACGGAAAATCCGAATGGACAGTCACACTCAACAAGAACACCCCGAACGCCACGATTACCATTAAGGCTGTCAACGAGCTGATCCCCGGCAGTGCCAAAATCGTCAAGGTCAGCGAGGACGGCAAGGTGGATGGTATCACATTCCGCATTCAGGGCAACGGCATCGATAAGACCGTTAAAACCGCAAACGGCGGTGTGATTCAGGTAGACAACCTCAAGCCCGGCGTTTACACCGTGACCGAAACCGAATATGACAAATATATTCCGCAGGAGGTTCGCCGTGTAACCGTTGTCAGCGGTCAGGTCTCAACCGTTAATTTCAGCAACAAGCTCCGCCGCGGCGACCTTACAGTCAAAAAGACAGCCGAGGACGGACTGGTAGAGGGCATGAAGTTCCGCCTCTACGGAACATCGCTCTCCGGCATCGAGGTCGACGAGTATGCCGTGACCGACAAAAACGGCGTTGCAAAATTTAAGGATGTGCTGATCGGCACAGGATATACCGTTGAGGAAGTCGACACTCCGACTCGCTATGTCGTACCCGAAAAGCAGACCGCAGCTATTGAGTGGAACAAGGTAACGAACAAATCCTTTGACAATATCCTAAAGAAGTTCAATGTTACCGTAACCAAGAGCGACAGCGAAAAGGGCTTGCCGCAGGGCGACGCCTCCCTCGCAGGTGCAAAGTACGGTATCTATAAAGGCAATCAGCTCATCGACACCTACACCACCGATGCAAACGGTCAGTTTACCACCAAGTATTATATCTGCGGCAATGACTGGTCGCTGAAGGAAATCAGCCCGTCCGAAGGATACCTTCTCAACACAGAGAGTCAGCACATCGGTGCGGAGGCCAAGCTCTATACGGTGGAATACAATCTTGCAAAGCCTCTCGACTCTCTTGAAGATGTGATCAAAGGGAAAATCGCCGTAATTAAGCACTGCGATGACGGCAGCACCAAAATTGAAACGCCGGAGGTCGGCGCAGAGTTTGAGGTGTATCTAAAAGCGGCAGGCAGCTACGAAAACGCCAAGGAAACCGAAAGAGATATTCTCGTATGTGATGAGAACGGCTTTGCCGAAACCAAGGATCTGCCTTACGGCGAATATACCGTGAAGCAGACCAAGGGCTGGGAGGGCAAGGAATTACTTGCACCTTTCAATGTATTTGTTAAGGAAAACGGCGAAACCTATCGCTTCCTCATCAACAACGCAACCTTTGAGGCGCTCATTGAGATTGTCAAAAAGGACGCCGAAACGGGTAAAATTATCCCTGCGGCGGGTATTGGCTTTAAGGTGCGCAATACCGACACGGGCGAATATATCGTGCAGCATATCAACTACCCGACGCCTGTGGACATCGACACCTATTACACCGATGTGTCAGGCAAGCTCATGATGCCTGATAAACTTCCTTACGGCAATTATGAGATCATCGAACAGTGTACGGCTTACGGATATGTCCTCGATTCCGCTCCCATCGCATTCAAGGTGGATGGCAGCAAGACGGTTGTAACCGTAGAAAAGCACAATATGCCGCAGAAAGGCATCGTCAACATCTCAAAAAGCGGCGAGGTATTCTTCTCCGCCGTGGAATCGGACGGCGTGTACAGCTTTGTTTTTGCAGATAAAGGTCTCGCAGGGGCAGTCTATGAGATTACCGCCGCCGAGGACATTATCACGCCGGACGGTACGCTCCGCTATGCCAAGGGTACGGTTGTCGATACCGTAACTACCGATGAAAACGGCAGCGCCGCAAGCAAGCCGTTGTATCTCGGTAAATATACGGTCAGAGAAACAAAAGCACCTTACGGCATGGTGCTGAACGATGAGGAAAAGCCGGTTGAATTGACCTATGCAGGCGAAACCGTCAAGCTCACCGAAACCTCCGCCGAGTTCTATAACGAACGCCAAAAGGCAGAGGTGTCGCTCTCCAAAATTCTCGGTAAGGACGAAACCTTCGGCATCGGGAATAACGGAGAAATCCTCTCGGTGCAGTTCGGACTCTATGCGGCCGAGGATCTGACCGCCGCAGACGGTTCGGTCATTCCGAAGGACGGCCTACTCGAAGTTGCAAATTGCAATGAAAACGGCAATATCACCTTCAAGACGGATATTCCCGTAGGCGCAAAGCTGTATGTAAAGGAAATTGCGACCGACAGCCACTATATCCTCTCGGATGAAAAGTACCCCGTGACCTTCGACTACGCCGGACAGGATACCGCCCTTGTGGAGATCAAAGCAAACGGCGGCGAAGCCATCAAGAATGACATCCTCTACGGCTCGGTCAAGGGCTTGAAAATCGACCGTGAAACCGAAGCAGTGATTGCAGGTGCAAAGTTCGGACTCTTCCGCAGCGGCGAAACCGAGTTTACTGCCGAAAGCGCTATCCTTACAGTCGAATCCGGCGAGGACGGCGTATTCACCTTTGAGAACATCCCTTACGGCGATTGGCTCATTAAGGAATTGCAGCCTGCGGACGGATACCTCGCCAATGAGGAAATCTATCCTGTCCGCATCGGTGAGAACGGACAGACCATCGGTATCACCGTTGTAAACGACCGCATTCCCGAAATCAAGACCCACGCTGCGGTTGACGGCGACAAGGAAGTCTGTGCAACCGAAGTGTTCACGCTGACCGACACCGTATCCTACAGCCACCTCATCCCCGGCAAGGAATATGTACTCAAGGGTACGCTTATGGATAAGAACACGGGCAAAGCCTTTACCGAAAACGGCGAAGCTGTAACAGCCGAAACCGTCTTCACGCCCGAAACTCCGAACGGAACGGTTACGGTGTCCTTTACCTTCGATTCAAGACTCATCAAGGAAAACACAAGCCTTGTGGTATTTGAAACTCTGTATAAGGACGGCAAAGAGCTTGCCGTACACGCAGACATTGAGGACGAGGACCAGACCGTCAAGGTTACCGTTCCCGAAATCGGAACAAAGGCAACCGTGAACGGAGAAAAATTCGCTACTGCCAAGGACGACATTACCATTGAGGACACCGTTTCCTACAAGAACCTTACGGTCGGTAAGGAATACACCGTTAAAGGCATCCTTATGGACAAGGCAACGGGCAAACCGTTCCTCGTAAACGGCAAGGAAGTGATCTCCGAGGTCACCTTTACGGCAGAGAAAAAAGACGGAGAGATTACCGTCCGCTTTACCTTTGACGGCAGCACCGTAACCAAGCAGACAGACATCGTAGTGTTTGAAACGCTCTATCGTGACGGTGTGAAAATCGCAGCTCATGCCGACATTGAGGACGGCGGCCAGACCGTAACGCTTACGCCTCCTGCTCCTCCCGTTCCGCAGACAGGCGACAACTCCAACCTCGGCTTCTGGATTGGACTCGGTGCTGTGGCACTCGGCGGTATCATCGCCGTTGTCATTATCCGTGTGAAATCCCGAAAGGACGAGGATGACGAGTAATGAAAAAGGTGTATGTCTGCGCTCCCCTCGGAGGGAATATTGAGGAAAATCTCAAAAAGGTTAAGACATATACCAAATATGCACTGAGGTGCGGCACGGCTCCGGTCGTGCCGCATTTCTATGCTGAATGTCTTGACGATAACGATCCCAAAGACCGTGAAGTCGGCCTGGCGGCGGGAATGTCGCTGCTGTGGCTCTGCGATGAGGTGTGGGTATTCGGAGATACCGTCACGGAAGGCATGAGAGCCGAGTTAAAATTCTGCAAAAACCTCAATATCCGAGTCCGAAAGATAACCGAAAAAGAAATCCAAAAAGCGATTGGAGGTAATCCCTTATGAATCCTATGAAAAAGAAAACCGTCAGAATCCTTTTCTGTGTTCTGCTCGTGACCGTCCTTGTGTCGGCTTTCTCCATGACCGCCTTTGCCGCAGGCGATGTGGCAGGTGCAATCGAGAATACTTGGAATGCTGCCAAGAGCCAAATTCAGACGGTAGTCAACAATGTTGTTTTTCCCGTGTGCGATATGATCCTCGCCATCCTTTTCTTTGTGAAGGTCGGGACGGCGTACTTCGACTACAGAAAGCACGGACAGTTTGAATTTGCCGCTCCGTGTATTCTTTTTGCCTGCCTTATTTTCACGCTGACCGCACCGCTTTATATCTGGTCTATTATCTGATACAACCGGTTACGAAACGGAGGTGATGACTTATCTTTGACTGGTTAGGCGATATCTTTTCGGGGATCGGCAGCGCCATCGGCGACGCTATGGACTTCCTCGGAACACAAATATCCAATGCCATTTGGGACGCAATGCTCAAATGGTTTTATGAAATCATCTACGGCGCTATCGCCGACTTCTTCGAGATGATGGGCAATATGGGTGCGGATGTGTTTGACCTTGAATGGGTAAAGGCGACCGTAAAGCTGTTCACGCTGTTCGGCTGGGGCTTGTTCGTGGCCGGAACGGTTGTGGCGATATTCGATGTTGCCATCGAGTACCAATGTGGCAGAGCCAATGTAAAAACAACGGCTCTCAACATCATAAAAGGCTTCTTTGCTTGCTCCCTCATTGGAGTCGTACCGATAGAGTTATACAAGTTTTGCATCAGCCTGCAAAACACATTTTCTCACGACCTTGCCCGGATTTTTGCGGGAACGCAGTCCCTCAACCTCGCAGGCCAAAGCACTTCGGTGCTGCAGGGCTCGTTTATGGTGGCGGCCACTGCGGAATACAAGCTCTTTAATCTGCTTGCGATGATAGCCTTTGCCTATTGTATTATTAAAATATTCTTTCAGAATATCAAGCGAGGCGGAATCCTCCTCGTGCAGATGGCTGTCGGTGCGTTATATATGTTCAGCGTACCAAGGGGCTATGCCGACGGCTTCAACCAATGGTGCAAGCAGGTCGTCGCAATCTGCCTTACCGCATTTATGCAGACAACATTGCTTTTCTTGGGGCTTCTGACCTTTCCGCAGAATATGCTCCTCGGACTCGGCATTATGCTGGCGGCCAATGAGGTACCAAGAATTGCGCAGCAGTTCGGACTTGATTCGAGTGTCAGAGTAAACATGATGAGCGTTGTTCATGCCACAACTACAGCGGTCAATCTCTCTCGCAGTGTAGCAAAAGCCGCGGGCAAATAAGGAGGTGCGCTATGAAATACTATACGCAGGCAAACAGATTTTTTCAGAAGTACGGCTCGGACGCATTTAAAATCATTGCCGCCTATGAGGAAGCGGCAGACATTCCGCCAACCGAGCGATATGCAAATTGGTACGGCGATTACGGTATATTCGAGCCGTCATTAAATGAGGAAATGACCTATGACAAGCTCCTCTCCCGTTACAAGGCAGGGCTTAAATATCTCGGTATTATCCATGAGCAAGCAAAAGCAGTGTGCAGTCGATTCCTCTCGGAACAGCTTGCAGAGCATATCCGTGAGCAGCTCGGACGGCACAATGCCGACGCCGAATACCGTCCGACCTCCGTTATAACTAAAATGGATACGCCGGAATTCACAAGGGATATGCTTGCAGTCGACCGAGATATGGAGGTGGACTGCGGCATCGGGCATCAGATCACCTGTTATCTCGAAACATGGTTTGATGTGGATAAGAAATTCGGAACGAACACGGCAGCGGACGATGATAAGTGGCTGAATCTATATGCTAAGTACGACCCGTTCGCCGACACGCTCCGGCTTGAATTTACCGTTACAACCGCCGACTCCTGTGAGGAAGGCGAATATGTGCCGACCGATGCGGAGTCGCAGCTCATCAAGGGTATGATTACCGAGAAACTCCGTGAGGAATACGGACAGACGCCCAAGGAATTCTGTGAGGATGTCGGCGGCATAGAAATCGGAGGAATGACGCAATGACACAATATATCTATCCACAGAACTTAAAAGCCACAGCCAACCTGTGGCTTTGGAGCTTGCGGGACTTTGTAATTATAGCGGTAGCCGCACTGTTGTCGGTTCTCGCACTTGTGCAGCTGCACATTTTCTTGCCGGCCGTAGCTGTTTTATGCTACGGCTTTTTAACAATCCGCATGGACGATACCACCGTACTCGACTTCATGCGTTACGCCGTGCGGTGTTTAATATCCACACAGCAATACTTTGAATGGAGATGATGATAATGAAACAGCAGAAAAAGAAAAAAGGCCGTTCGGTGCAGGAGCTTATAGGCATCCGTACCTTCACAAAATACGGCCTTTCAACCAATAAGGGCGAACTTCTCTTTTACCTTGTATCGCCCACCAATATCTCGGTGCTGTCGCATACCAACATCGAGATCAAAATTCGCCATCTGATGATGGTGCTGTCGGCACTACCCAACATTGAAATCGTCTGCACCGACTCCTCGGAATGCTTTGACGATAACAAAGCCTATCTGACCGAACGCCTTGAAGTTGAGGAAAATGCAAAGGTCAGGAAGCTCATCAAAAAGGACATTGACTTCCTCGATACCATTCAGGTGGAGATGGCGACCGCCCGTCAGTTTTTCTTTGTTGCAAGGCTCAAAGGGCAGAAAGAAAAACAGGTCTTTGAAACCGCAAACCGAATTGAGAGCAAAATCGCCGGCGAGGGCTTTGAGGTGCATAGGCTTAAAAAGCCGGAGATCAAACGCATCCTGGCTCTCTATTTTGAGGCAAGTATGCAGGGCGAAGCAATGCCCGACATTGACGGTGAACAGTTTTATGAGGGTACGGACGATGAGGGCGAGGAATAAACCCGTCCTCATATTTTTCTGTCTTCTGCTGTCGGCGGTTGCCGTGCTATCAGGTGTAAATATCTATACGGAACTGAAAGAACAGCAGAAAGAAAAAGATGACTTCGTTTCAATCTCACAAATCGCCGAGCCTACGGTCACGACCGCACAGACAGAATCAGAGCCGACCGAGCGGCCTGCGGCAGAACGCAATATACAAGCTCTCATTACAGAAAACGCCGACTGCATCGGGTGGCTCTCTATTGACGGCACAAACATCAGCTATCCCGTTATGCACACACCGTCCGATCCGCAGAAATATCTCCGCCGAAACTTCTACGGCAAGTACAGCCAAAGCGGTGTGCCGTTCCTTGACGGACGGTGCGACCTCCAAAGCTCCAACCTCATTATTTACGGTCATAACATGAAAAACGGCACGATGTTCTCCGATTTGAAGAAATATCTGAATACGGATTTTCTGAACTCACACCGCGCGGTAAGGCTGGAAACCGCCGACGGTGTGTTTCTGTTTACCGTGACCGAGGTGCGGAGAACAAACATCTCGGACGCTTGGTATGACCGCATCGCCGTCGAGGACGGCAGGCACCTTATCCTCTCCACCTGCCACAGTTCGGGCAAGGACGGAAGGCTGCTTATTATCGCCGCAGAAACCTAAACGGCAGAAAGGAAGAAAATCATGTATAAAAGAAAACCGAAAGTATTGACGCCGGAGCAGGCAGAGGAAATCCGCACCAAGGACTTCTTCGACTTGATCCTACCCGGCACAATCAAGTTTTTATCCGACCATTATATCGTCGGCGACAGCTACCGCTGCGTATGGGCGATTCGGGAATATCCGCCGTCCACTGAGGAACAGGCCATTCTCTCGCAGCTTGCCGACCGCAACGGTGTGACGCTCCGCATCTATCACAGGCTTGTGGAATCTATGGAACAGCGTAAAATCATTCAAAATGCCACTCGCCGCAACAGGCTCAAAAGCGGCGGCAACGATGTGAACGAAACCATCGAGGCCGAGGGCAATTTGCAGGATGTAATTGAACTGCTCGCCAACCTCCGCAAGAACAAAGAGCCGCTGCTCCATGTGTCGGTGTTCATTGAACTGAAGGCCAGGAGCATGGAGAAGCTCAAGGAATTGCAGAGCGACATCGCTATGGAACTCACTCGCTCCAAGATTTTCGTCGATAGGCTGACCCTACGGCAGAAAGAGGGCTTTCTCTCTGTTCTGCCCGTGGGCGCAAATCAGTTCGGCGCACAGTATGAACGAGTGCTGCCTGCCTCCTCGGTCGCCAATATGTATCCCTTCAACTTCTCCGGCAAAACAGATCCCCACGGCTCATATATCGGCAGAGATAAGTACGGCACGAATATCCTTGCGGACTTCGACCGCAGAGCCGAGGACAAGACTACAAGCAATATCCTCATTCTCGGAAACAGCGGACAAGGCAAGAGTTATCTTCTGAAACTCATCCTCACCAACATCCGTGAATCGGGCAAGAGAATCATCTGCCTCGATCCCGAATCGGAATACGAGGATCTGTGCGAAGCGCTCGGCGGCTGCTATATTGATTTTATGTCCGGCGAATACACCATCAATCCGTTAGAGCCGAAAGCATGGACAGACAGCGTTGAGGATATCGACGCCAACACACCCGAAGCGTTCAAAAAGGTCACAAGGCTCAGTCAGCACATTGCTTTTCTAAAAGACTTCTTCCGCAGCTACAAGGATTTTACCGATGCGCAGATCGACACCATCGAAATCCTGCTCTCCAAGCTGTACGCCCGATTCGGTATCACCGACACTACAGATTACAGCGTAAAGAAACCCTCGGACTTTCCCGTTATGGAGGATTTCTATAAGCTCTGCGAGGAAGAGTTTATGGCTTATGACAAGCAGAGAAAATACCTCTATACAGAGGAAACGCTCCAAGAGGTCTGCCTCGGCATCCATTCCATGTGCGTAGGCTCTGAAAGCAAATACTTCAACGGACACACCAACATCACAGACTCCAACTTCCTCGTGTTCGGCGTGAAGGGGCTTATGGATACCAACCGCCGCCTCAAGGACTGTATGCTGTTCAATATCCTGTCATTTATGAGCAACGAACTGCTCGGCAAAGGCAGCACGGCAGCATCGGTGGACGAGCTGTACCTCTTCCTCTCGAATATGACTACAATCGAATATTTGCGTAACTGCATGAAGCGTGTGCGCAAAAAGGATTCCTCGGTTATTCTGGCAAGTCAGAATATCGAGGACTTTTTGATTCCGTCAATTCGTGAGTTCACAAAGCCGCTGTTTTCCATTCCCACGCACCAGTTCCTGTTCAACGCCGGACAGATAAACCCCAAGGAGTATATGGACGCCTTGCAGGTCGAGCCGAGCGAATTCGAGCTCATCAAGTATCCCGAACGAGGTACCTGCCTTTATCGCTGCGGTAACGAACGGTATCTCCTGCAGGTTATCGCCCCCGATTACAAGGCTGCCATTTTCGGAAAGGCAGGCGGGCGATGAGCGCAACGGTAGCGGCGGCTCTTAAAAAGATAGCCGTTGCCATACTCACTGACAAGAAATTACGCAAGGCGGTGCTTGGCATTGTCCTCGGAATTATTATCATTGCCATAATGCCTGTGGTTGCCGTTATCGCTCTTTTTAACGGCGATATCAATATCGACACCGACAGGCTTCAGCAAATCGTGGTCGAGGAAATGTCCGATGAGGAAAAAGCAAAGCTGCAAGCGGTTGAGGATACGATGAAAGCCATTGAAACGGCTATGACCGAAAAAGGCTTTACGGCAGAAAGGACAAAAGAGGCACAGGTGCTGTACACCCTCGCTCTGTATGACCATTCCAAAGCGGATGGCTTTGTAGATAAACTTGTCGGGTGCTTTGCGGAGGATCAAACGGACGAGCAGCTCATCGCTGCCGTCAACTCCGCTTTCGGCACGGAACTGAAATCCGAGGATTACAGCAAGATAATGAATTCCATCCGTGCCAACAGCATAAACACCTCCGGCTTCACCAATCCGCACAGCAAGAATAACCTCGACCTTGTGGAATGGGCAAAGCAGGCGCAGTCTCACGGCTGGGGCTATGTATGGGGCAGCTACGGCGAAGTGCTTACGCAGAAAACGCTGAACTCAAAAGCCAAGCAATATCCCGACGAGGTTGGCGGTAAGGCAGACTTTATAAAAGCACACTGGCTCGGCAGACGGACTGCGGACTGCATCGGGCTGATTAAGGGGTACGGATGGCTGAACACCCAAACGGGTGCTATCGAATACGGCACAAACGGTATGCCCGACATCGGTGCAGATACCATGTTCAATAACGCCACCGAAAAAGGTACGATTGACACGCTCCCCGAAATTCCGGGGCTTGCTCTTTGGCACAGCGGTCACATCGGAATCTATATCGGAGGCGGTAAAGTGATACACGCCGCCAACACCCAAGCAGGCGTTATTATCTCCGATGTTTCCGGCAGCGGCTTTACGCACTGGCTCAAGATACCGTATATCACCTATACAGAGAATACCGAATCACAATGAAAGGAACGGTCTATATGGATAAAAGTAAAATCAGGCGGCTTGCCGACTATGCCGTCCGGCAGTGCTGCGACAATTCTGAGAACTGCTATTGGTCGGTTTCTTACGATGAGCTGCACCATCACTTCGGTGCAGAGGTTACCGACAGCAATGAAAACGGAAAACTGCTCGAAAAAGAATTACGGCAGAGAGAGGAAATCAACGAGCTCATCATGACCGAGGACTGCATCGAAATGACCTGCCACCTCAGGTACTGCCCACAGTGCCAGGGCGATCCGCTGAGTCTGCTCTCCGTCCTCGGCTGTAATTTCTATGACGACCACGAAACCGAACACCACCATGAGCCTGCGAACGAATCCTCCGATGAGGACGAAACGCAGGTTCTTTCTATGTGAGGGAGGAATTGCCTATGGTTATAAAAGCAGACTTAAAATGCAAGCAGACAGATTTCAATCTGCCCCGATGCCGGATTGAAAAGGTAGTAAAACTGACACCGCCCGAATATACCGAATTTGTTTCCGATCCTCTTGGGTACTATGATTTCCTCCGTGAGTTCAACGCCGAGAAGCAAGAGTATACGGCGGACGGCATCCCGTGCCTGCTGCTCGTGGGCGAAGGACACAAAGACGGCTTTATCATTGACACGCAAGGATATGACTACGCCCGATACACCGCCCACATTCCCAATGCCGAGCAGCTTGCTGTTGCCGTCCGGTATCCGAGCCTTGAAAACGCTGTGTGTGAAACCGCTCTGGCAGCAGATGCCGCCGTGCGAAAAGCAATCGAAAGCGGCGATAAGGAGTATGGCGTAAACATCGACGAGGTGCGAAATCAGTTCAGAGGTGCGGGATTCAGCGAAGGGCTGCTGTATGCAGCACTGAAGGACAGACCGGAAATTGAAAGCGTGGATTTTGACGGCGAATATATTCGCTGCACGGTCAGGAACGATTATGTCCAGCAGACAGATCCGCGCCGTGCGCTGACGCAGGAGGAAGCGGATATCATGCTCGCCAAGCATATCCTGTGGCTGAACGATGCAGGCGGCACACAGGCGGATTTTTCAAACTGCCTTGTGCGTGGACTAAACCTTGCACATAAAAACATGATGAATGTCGCTATGGATAACGCACGGTTTGTGAACACCGACCTACAGGGTGCGGAGCTCAATTTTTCCGTTGCCAATGACACACGGTTTGAAAGCTGCAACCTTGAGGATGTCACCGCTGAGGAATGCGAATTCAAAAACACGGTCTTTTCAAAATGCAAAATGTCGGGTGGCACTTATACGCACAGCGATTTAAGCGATGCCGTTATGATCCAATGCAAGATGGAATACGGCAGTTTTCAAAACTGCTGTACCGACGGCACAAACTTCTGCGGCCTCGACGATTACGCGGAAATCAATATGTGCGGATGTAATTCAGATCGTGAGGATTGGCGGCAAGACGGCTTCGATCCCGAACTGACTATGTAACAAGAAAGGAAAATACAACATGAAAAAGACAACCTTCAACATCTCATTTGACGAGGACAAGGCATCCGCCCTTGTCCTTTATCTTTCACAGAAAGGCACGACCGCCGAAGCGGAACTCGAAAAAGCGCTGGACGCTCTCTACACCAAAACCGTACCTGCAGGTGTGCGTGATTTTATCGATATGAAATCCGGCGCCGTTTCTTCCTCTGCCGTGCCGAAGGCAAAAAAAACGAAGCTCCCTAAAACAGAGCATACGGAAGTAAGCGAGGTAAGCGCCAATGAGAGCCACTGAAATCGTACTGTCATTTGACAAGCGAGAAATCGAAGCTCTGCAAAATGCACTGGACTGCTTCTCGGACGAAAGCTGTACTGTGGAACAAAAGCTGCGTGAAGCCTTCGACGCACTCTATACAGAACTCGTTCCGCCCGAAGTACAGAACACTGTTGAGATGGAAATCCTCAAAGAAAATATTGCACAGCAAGAACAGACCGAGGCAGACAAACGCTTCGGTTTGTTTCATATCCGAGAGAACAATGAGGATAGGTATTATTTGAATGAGTTTATTCAGCAGCCCTTTGCCTCCGCATACAGATACCGACTTTATTCTCAAAATGAGTTATCCTCCGAGCCGAAAAGATTTGCAGACGCACTCCTCGGCTCTGTTCCTATCACGGTCATAGACTACGAGAACCTTGCCGAGCGATTCGAGGACGAGCCGAAAATTCTTTCCGTTATGGATTTTGATTTGGATGACGGAACGGTATCCGTCACCGACGCTGACGGCAGCCGAGCATACTCTCTCCAAAATGTTTCTGCTGCAGCGTATCAGGCACACCGTTCACGGCAGCTCACAGCGGAGAAAAAAGCAGAAGTGTTCGCCGACTATCTGGACGGCAAGGAAATCGAGCAAACCTCACTCGTACCGGAGATGTGAAACACCGCCGTGTCAGCCCCTGTGCCGCCCCGTGCGGCGAGATGCAGCCCCGAATCGGGTAAACACAAGCCCTGCGAAAGCAAAGCGCCGTTTGGAACGGTTTTCGCACCCTTTTGCGGAAATCGGCAGGCGGTACGAAAATAAGCAGGAGAAAGCGAGGGGTTGCCTTGCTTTCCCCTCGCAGGACACAGCGGACGGCAACGCCGACCGCATAAGGCTTTGCAGGGCTTGTGGGTGCTGCAAAGAAAACCGACCTTTCGGGGTTGCTCGGATTTCAGCCTCGCTGATTTAGGGGTTGCGGTTTTTGAGCGAAAAATACGGCAGAAAAAGGAGATGATTTGAGTGCCGACGCCGAAAAACAAACGCAAATTTGCACTGTGGCTCTATCCTGAAACACTCGATAAAATCGGGCAGCTTTACACCGCAGATGATTGCCGCAGTAAGTCAGAGTTCATCGAAAAGGCGGTGCAGTTCTATATCGACCACCTCACCGCCGAGGATCAGCGCTCCATGCTGCCGAATGCAATGCTGTCCTCCATGAAAAGCATTGTTGCCGAAAGCGACAACCGTATCAGCCGATTGCTTTTCAAGATGGCTGTGGAACTTGCCGTCACGATGAATGTGGTGGCGGCAAACAGCGACATCGACGATATTACTCTCGAACGGCTCAAGGGCGAATGCGTAAAAGAAGTAAAAAGGCTCAACGGCAACTTTACTTTCCATGACGCAAACGATTGGCAGAAAGGCTGATAAATGGCGCGCTTAATTACGAAGTTCAAATATCTGAAGCCCGATGAGCGAAATCACTTCGGCGGCTATGCGGAATACATTGCTACCCGTGAGGGCGTTGAAAAGATAGACGAGTCAAAAAGAAATGCTCCGGCGACAAATAAGCAAAAGCAACTGATAAAGAAAATCCTCTCAGACTTTCCCGACAGCAAATTATCGTTGGAGTATGAGGACTACCGCAATGATAAAACTGTCGGTGTAGCATCGGAATTCATTACCCGAATGCTTGAGGAAAACGCCGACGAGATGATGCACACCACAACCTATGCCGACTACATCGCCACCCGTCCCCGTGCGGAACGCTTCGGCTCTCACGGACTCTTTACCGATGACGGCGTGGCGGTAGATCTGAAAAAGGTGTCGGATGAACTTAACGCGCATACGGGAAATGTATGGACGGCAATCGTCTCGCTGCGCCGTGAGGACGCCGAGCGCCTCGGCTATGATAACGGCAGCCGATGGCGGGATATGCTCCGGTCGCAAACACAGACGCTCTCCGAGAACCTACGGATACCCATGAGCAACCTCCGTTGGTTTGCCGCCTTTCACAATGAAAGCCACCATCCCCATATTCACTTGATAGCCTACTCGACAAATCCAAACGAAGGTTATCTCTCAGAAAAAGGCGTGATGGCTTTGCGTTCGTCCTTCGCCAAGGACATATTCGCACAGGACTTGCTCTGCGAATACAAAAAGCAGACAGAGCATCGGGATGCGCTCAAAATGCAAAGCCGGGATATACTCTCCGAGGTAATCGCCAAAATTAACAGCGGCACCTATGACAATCCCCAAGTGGAAAATCTGTTGCAGACACTCGCCAAGAGGTTGGCTGTGACCAACGGCAAAAAACAATACGGCTATCTGCGCAAGGATATCAAAGAAATCATCAACAGCATCGTTGACGAACTCGGCAAGGACGAACGCATCGCAGCTCTCTATGATTTATGGTACGAATCAAAAGAAACGGCGCTGAAGGTCTACACCGAGAGCCGACCGGAACGGCTGCCGCTGTCGCAAAACAAAGAATTCAAATCCGTAAAAAATATGGTGATAGCCGAGGCGATGAAGCTGAATCTGCCGACAGATGAGATTGAGGAAACGGACGAGCCTGTCGAGCCGGACTGTGAGCCGACCACAGAGGAAACCGAAAGCCCCGATCCGCCACCTCCGCCTATGGACGAATACGAAAAAACGGTTGCGGACGCTGACAAGGGCAACAAGTGGTCGCAGTACCGTGCGGCAAAATTTATGCTCGACCGTGACGGCGACCACTACGATCCGAAAAAGGCTGTGGAGTATCTCACCAAATCCGCCAAGCAGGGCTACACCGTTGCAAAATATATGCTCGGAAAATTGTATTTGCGTGGCGAGGATGTGCCGAAACAAATGCTCCACGCTTTGCATTGGCTCGAAAGCGCCGTCAAAGACGATAACCAATACGCCGAATATCTGCTCGGCAAGACCTTCCTCAAGGGCGAGGACATAGAAAGAGATGCCGAACGAGCCGAGAGCCTGCTCCGCCGTTCCGCAGAGCAAGGCAACAAATATGCAGCGTACACCCTCGGCAAGTCATATCTTGACGGAGATATTCTTGCTCAAAACATTGATGAAGCCGTGCGCCTGCTGACGCTGTCGGCATCAAAAGGCTTTGCTCCGGCACAGTTTATCCTCGGCAGGCTGTTATACAAAGGCAAGGTCATACCGAAAGATATTAGGCAGGCTGTCCGTTGGCTTGGCCGTGCCGCCGCACAGAAAAATCCCTATGCGGCGTACCTTGCAGGCAAGATATATCTGACCGAGGATGAGGTCAAGGACATTCAAAAAGCTATCCGCAGTTTTAAGATAGCTGCCGAGAACGGAAATGACTATGCCGAATATCAACTCGGAAAAATCTATCTCTACGGCAAAGATGTGCCGAGAGATACCGACAAAGCAATGTACTATCTTCATCTTGCCGCCGAGCATGGCAATCAGTATGCCGCACAGCTCATCCACAGCATTCGTGTCAACGGAAACTGGACGGCAGCGCTTGCCTCGCTCCGTCTGCTCGGACACATGGCTCGTATCATCCAAAACCGCTTGGAGGATGAGCGCAGAGGCAGAGAAAACAGCATCGACCGGAAATTGCTCAGAAAAATTGAGGATAAAAAACAGGCTCAGGGATTGCGACAAGGATAGGAAAACGGTGCAGCCTGCAAAGACTGCACCACTTTCAATTTTGATGTTTAATGATCCATTTGACCATATCTTCAAATTGCAATTTGCCGGACGCAACATCCAGCACCATGTTCGACAATTCATCCTGCGTATATGCAAGCTCGATCCCGTTCAACGATAAAAACAGAAGCATGATGTGTGCACCAATGCGTTTGTTTCCGTCAATAAAAGCATGGTTACAAATCAAGCCGTAGCCAAGACGGGCACCCTTTTGCTGCAGGGACGGAAAGTTGTCGACATCTCCAAACCCTTGAAATGGTGCATTCAGAGCCGAGTCCAACAGTCCTTCATCACGCAATCCGTCAGAGCCGCCGGTCTCACGGATCAGTTCGCTATGGAGCATGATGATCTGTTCTTTTGTCAGCTTCTTCATTTTGCAAGCACCTCATATGCCTGCTTGTTTTTTGCAATCAATCGTTTGGATATCGACATAACATCTTCATCCGAGGCAAACTGTTCTTTTTCTGCCTGTCCGAACTCGACTATGAGATAACGAGGAACATTGTTCTTCAAGATAACCGCAGAACCGTTTTCATCTACAAGTCGTGCCACTTTGGAAAAGTTTTGATTTGCCTCCGTAATTGAAACAAGATTATTTGTATTGATATTCAATGATATCACCTCCACTTATAGTATACACTATCAATAGGATAAATTCAACCTATTTCAAGTAAAGATCAAAAATTTTTTTGAAAGGAGAAACTCATGTCAACCGAATATATTTACTTTACAGCCGGGCAAAAGGAAGCTGCTCGGCAGACAGACCTCGTATCCCTTCTGCAAAGTCAGGGCGAACACTTAAAACGCTCCGGCAAGGAATATGTGTGGCGTGACGGCTCGGAAAAGGTTACGGTCAGAGGAAATCTGTGGTTCCACCAATACGAACGCATCGGCGGCGACGCCGTTGACTTCGTCCGCAGATTTTATAACATGGACTTTCCGCAGGCCGTCAATTTCCTGCTCGGCAATAACGGTGGCACACTTCCGCAAGCCGAGCCGGTCAAGCGAGAGCCGCCGAAGCCGTTCACCCTTCCGCCGAAAAACGATAATATGCGGCGAGTGTATGCCTATCTGCTTAACCGCCGAGGGATAGACCGAGAGGTACTTTCTGCTTTCGTGCATAAAGGATTGATATACGAATCCGCCTACTACCACAACGCCGTCTTCGTCGGTTACGATGAACACAGCATTGCCCGTCACGCTCATAAACGAGGGACAGGCTCTGAAAGCACCTACAAGGGCAACGCGGAAAGCTGCGATCCCCGTTACAGCTTCCACTGGACCGGAACAGATAACACACTCTATCTCTTTGAGGCTCCCATAGATATGCTGTCCTTTATTTCTCTGCACAAGGAGAATTGGCGAAGCCACAACTACGCTGCCGCCTGCTGTGTCGGGGATCAGGTGCTGTTCCAAATGCTGAAAGCAAACCCCAATATCGACACCGTCTGTCTCTGTATGGACAACGATGCCGCAGGTCAGGCGGCGAACAAAAGAATATCCGACAAGCTCTTTATACAGGGCATCAAACACGATGTTCTCGTTCCCGAATTCAAAGATTGGAACGAGGACTTATTATATGACGAACAGGAGGAAACCGAATGCCAAACATTGCAGCTTTAATCACCGTTGCCGCAGTTATGTTTGCCGTCCTCGGTGCGATCACGCTGATTGCCCACATCTATAACCTCAACAATATCAAGAGCAAAACCGTCGGCGACGGTCAGCACGGCACGGCTCGGTGGGCAAACAAAGCGGAGATACGAAAGACCTACCGCCACATCCCGTTCACGCCAAAGAAATGGCGTAGGCAGGCAAAGCAAAACCAAATACCTACCATGACGGCGACAGCACCGAGAAAACTGCTTGGGAAAAAGACCGAGCCGACCGAGGAGTCTCTGCCGCAGGGCATTGTGGTCGGGTGCAAGGGCGGCACGCACAGCACCACCGCCATGATAGACACGGGAGATGTTCATGTGCTGATGATCGGTGCGGCGGGTGTCGGCAAGACTGCCTTTTGGCTGTACCCGTGCATTGAGTACGCTTGTGCTTCGGGGATGTCCTTCCTCTCTACCGACACCAAGGGCGATGTTATGCGTAACTACGGCAACATCGCCAAGGACTACGGCTATATGGTTTCGGTTATCGACCTACGAAATCCAACCCGATCAAACGGAAATAATATATTGTACCTTGTCAATAAGTACACCGACCTGTATGCTACCCATCCCGACCAAATCGTCTACAAGGCGAAAGCGGAGAAGTACGCCAAAATCATATCCAAAACCATTATCCTCTCCGGCATGGACGCCGCCTCCTTCGGACAGAACGCATACTTCTATGACGCCGCCGAGGGCTTGCTGACGGCAACCATTCTCTTGGTAGCGGAGTTCTGTGCGCCGGAAAAGCGGCATATCGTGTCGGTATTCAAAGTCATTCAGGAACTACTCGCCCCGTCCAAAAAGAAAGGCAAGAATCAGTTTCAGCAGCTCATGGAGTTACTTCCGAACGAGCATAAAGCGAAATGGTTTGCAGGTGCGGCACTCAACACTGCCGAGCAGAGTATGGCGTCGGTCATGTCAACAGCACTTTCCCGACTCAATGCATTTCTCGACACCGAGTTAGAACAGCTCCTGTGCTTTGATACCGAGATAGACGCCGAAACCTTCTGCAACCAGAAATCTGCTATCTTCGTCATCATGCCGGAGGAAAATCCCAACACCTTCTTTATGATTTCGCTGATTATCCAACAACTCTACCGTGAAATACTTGCTGTTGCCGATGAAAACGGCGGCAAGCTCAAGAACCGCTGTGTGTTTTTCTGCGATGAGTTCGGCACGCTGCCCAAGATAGAGTCGGCAGAGATGATGTTTAGTGCGTCGAGGTCTCGGCGTCTGCAAATTGTGCCTATCATCCAGTCATTTTCGCAACTTCAAAAGAACTACGGCAAAGAAGGTGCGGAGATCATCGTGGACAATACACAGGATACTATCTTCGGCGGCTTCGCTCCCAACAGCAGCTCTGCCGAAACACTGTCCAAGGCTCTCGGCAGCCGCACGGTCATGAGTGGATCTGTCAGCAGAAGTAAAAACGATCCGTCACAGTCGCTTCAAATGATAGAGCGCCCATTGCTCACGCCGGATGAACTCAAATCCTTGCCCAAGGGCGACTTTATCGTCATGAAAACGGGTGTGCATCCGATGCGGGTACACCTCAAGCTGTTCTTCAAATGGGGCATTGAGTTCGACGATGAACACCCTTATACCGTCCCCGACCAAGGCAACCGTGAAGTTAAGTATGCCGACAAGAAGGAAATTCAGGACGGCATCCTCGAAAAATATCCGCCGGAGTGGAAAGAGGAAACGCCTGCACCGAGCAGCTCGGACGGCGGCGGTCAGGCACAACAGGACAGCCCGAAGAACGAGCCGCAGAGAACTCCGCCGAAGGATAAAAACAGAGGCGGCAAGCCCATCCGTACCTCGCCGCCGAAAAAAGAAACTGCTCCCGACTTAACGGAAGCAGAGATTATAAAAGATTTAACCGAAACGGAGGTGCAAAGCAATGAGCCGTCTTGATTTCCTCTACCGTTCCGAGCTGCCGCACAGAGCTGTTGCAGTATATATCTATCTTGCGGACAGGACGAATGAGAACAACGAATGTTGGCCTGCCATACCGACCATAGCCGCCGACCTCAAGTATTCGCCCTCCACCGTTCGCCGCGGAATCCGTGACCTCAAAAAAGCAGGGCTTATTGAAACCGAGCAGCGATACCGCAAGAAAGGCGGTAAGAGCAGTCTGCTGTTTAGGCTGAAAGCGGAGTGAAAAAAGCAAAATCCTCCGCCAAGGGGCAACTGCGCCTATAAGCTGACAGGTGCCACCTGTCATGGTGGAAGGAGAAAGTGAACTACCCAACTGAAAAGCAATAACAAGCAGAAAGAAAAACAAATAGTTTTATCATAGTAGAGACTAAGACGGAAGAGACTTAACTTGCTCGAGTCAAAGACCGTCCGTTTTTTCTCTGCTGTGTTGTGTGATTCTTTTTATCATTCATGAGAAAACCTATCACAAAACTATAAAAGCATCGGTTCACTTATAACAAACCGATGCTTTTTCATTGTTTTTTTGCTCACACAATAATGTTTCAGATATGGTTGATATCAATGGCCTTTTTGTAAATCGTTTAGAGCTTTAATTTGGGTTAATGCACATTTTTGTGTTGCAGGATCAAGGGAACGAAATAGTGCAATGAGTTCGTCCAAATTTGGATCTGCTTTTTCAGATCCGTATTCGGTTTCCCAAAGCGTATCAAGAGACACGTTTAAAGCTTTCGCTATTGCGATGCTCTGCTGGCCTCTCGGCTCTTTTTTTCTGTTGATATAATCCGATATTGCAGCTTCACTTAAACCCGTTGATCTTGCTAAATCAATAGCCTTCATATTTCTTTGATTAAGTAATTCTTTTAACTTATCTGCAAAAGCCATATTTATACCCCTTCATAATATTATTTTTAATTGTTTTTCTCATAGTGATATAAATCGAAATTGTTGTCATTTGCTTCTGACCCATCTAAGAAAATCTTAACACAAGTTAATTATAAATTCAATAAATATTGACATTATAAGCAAAAGTGAATATAATAGGCTTGAATATTAGCAAAAGTTAAGGAATGGTTGCCATGAAATATCCTTTTAAATATCCCATGCTATATGGAGAATTGGCTATGCAGGCAAAAACCAAAAAAGAATTAGCTGATTATTTGCAAATAAGTATGGAAAGTTTAAGGGAAAAGCAAAGAATTGATTCCAACACAGATTTCGATGGTAAGGAAATGTGTGCCGCATCAAAATTCTTGGAAAAATCTGTTGAATATTTATTTAATAACAAAAAGACTCACACACAAAGATGAACCACATACTTTTATAATTTCACAAGTACAGTCTTTCTATTAAATCGGTTAGATTGCATTTGAATTATAACAGAGAGAAGGCGATATCAACATGAATGCCAATAATGACAACCAAATAGTTTACATTGCAAAAAGTAAGTTGTTGGAAATATATAACGATATTTTTTATGATTGGAAAGATGAATTCAAACGGACTTATGAAAAAGAGATTTTTAGTGAAGTAATAGATTGCATGGAAAATATTAATAAATGTTTTTCTCAAACGCTTGTGGATGAGGAATCTTATAATTCATCCGCAAAACAAATAAACAAATTTCTGCAAGAACAGAGTAACTATATTTTTTAAGGAGCGTATATCTTATGAGAACCTGTCCTAATTGCACGAAACCCATTGAAGACAATGCGGTAAAATGTCCGTATTGCGGAAAAATGACTGATTATAATGATGATAATGATGAGGTTAAAAAATTAATAGTGCAAATGGAAAACAAATCTCCTAAAAAAATTCTTTCTCGCATCGGGAATATGATTTTAACCTTCTTATGTGGCATCGGAGTTGCTTTGAAATTTATAATTATCGCAGCTATTGTAATCTGTGTGGTCTGTGTTATTGGCTATATTCTTTTTGGATAATTTTTTCGTATCAAAGTTTATAAGAGTGGAGCATTAAATAATGGATAACACATTTTCATCTTCATGTAAAATACCGGATCCGCCCCAAATACAAATACCGGATCCACCTCAAATATCGGAAACACCTTCATGTTCACTAATATCTAATTCATCAAATAGCGAAAACCATATTAATCAAAGAATAAAAGCTAAGGTGACTGTTTGTAAAGAGAGTAATGATAGCCAACTCTTATTTCATGATAAAAGAGAACATCAAGCCCCCTTTTTGGATTTGAAAAATGGCTTTTTGTTGAAAGTTGTCGATACTTTCCAACGTACGGCATGGCGCTATATGGATTTGCTTGCGAAGTTGAGAGATGAAAAAAACGCCATAGCTATAAAAAAAGAAGCAATTTTAAAAGAATGCAAAGAGAAATCTGCAGAATATGACAGCATTATAGAACAAAACACTCAACAATATAATACGATTATTCGGCTTTTATCAGAATCAGGCATCAAAATAAAAAAATATGAATATGTCAAAAAAATAGAGTATATTCCTTTGTATCAGTTTGAAACATTGCTAAACACATGGAAATATTCAAATTTTTTCACAAAGAACTCAAGAAAAGATAAGATAGCGTCTATCGGAAAATCAGCAGCAAACTATTTTAATCATATAATCGGAAAAGCCAAGTCGGATAAGCTTGCTTTGGAACAAAACATGCCATTAGAATTTGAAAGAATTGAATCGGAATTTGAAGACTTCTCAAGACAAATTAAATTGGAGCTTAAGGAAACTGTCTGTAGATTTACTGATTATTTGAAAAGCTATGAACTGCAAGAAATAAATATCAATTGGGAAAAGTATATTGAGAAATATCAGATTTCTCAGTTAGTCCCCTATAATGATAATCAAAGAGATACTACTATTTGTATGGGGTATCGCATTTATCACATTCCTGTTCCTGATGAACTGGATGCTGCTATACATAATGCTTATGACGTTCTTAATTTCATCGAGGAGCATGTAACAAGCACAAATAGCCACGAAATTTGGTTTAGAGTGCCTGCATTTGACAACATACAAGATAACACTAATAAATACTATTTTAAGCTTAATTCTTCGATGAAAGAAAAAGTTCAAAATGGTATACAATCATATTTACTTCGAATACTTGCACAGTCAACTTTGAATGAATATGATTTTGTTTTTATGGACCCTATATCAAACGGAAAAAGTTTTTGCGATATTATATCATTAGTCCATGATGATGGGTATGGTATTTCAAACAATATTTTTTGTGATAAAAATGAAATCTCGAAGGCATTATCAGACTTATCAAGTAAAATAAAGCGAATCAATCAAGAGATAAAAGGTTATCACTCCATATATGAGTACAACAATGACCACCCTCATAATACAATAAAAACCACCATATTGATAGCATATAATTTTTGCGATGAAAACTACAGAGAGGATCAGTTAAGCCCGATTTTTGAAAATGCAGACAAATGTGGAATCACAATATTCGCTATTGCACCTTTTTCTGGAACTTTTGCGTCCGAAAGGATCGAACGCGTTGTATGTGCGTATCCAAATGTAAGCTTTTCCTCTACAAGTGATATGATAATTAAAGAATCGCAAGATGGTTATGTAAAGCCATTTAATTTTCAATTCACTGACAAACAGGCAAATTCAATCAAATGGATAGAAGCATATAATGATATTCTAAAAAAAGGCGTCATGATATGCAGTGCATATTCCGATATAAAAGATAAACTACCGGGGTATTTTTCCTTGGATTCCACAAATGGATTGCACATACCTTTTGCAGTTGACAAAAGAAATCAAATTGTAGATTTTAATTTAGCTGTTGACTTGTGTTACCATGCATTTATTTCTGGCACAACAGGTATTGGCAAATCTGTTTTGTTACATTCTATTATTGCGAATACTATCAGAAACTATCATCCGGATGATGTTGAATTATGGCTCGTCGATTATAAGGCGGTTGAATTTATTGAGTATGTTAAAAACAGACCTCCTCATATCAAATTTGTAGGGCTTGATCGTTCTAAGGAATTCACCAAAAGTTACTTGCACAAAATTCATAATATAATACTCGAAAGAAAAAATTTGATAATGGATGCCGGCTTTCAAAAAATCGAAGAATATAAATCTCATTTTGGTGCAAACAGCATTCCTCGCTCTATATTAATTATTGATGAAGCTCATGTATTATCGCAACATCTGAGTGAGGATGAAGAATTAAAGCAATTTTTTGAAAATATGCTAAGTGAAGATCGCAGTTTTGGACTATCAATAATCCTTAGTGATCAAGCGTTCAAAAACAGTATGCGCGGAATAACTGAAAAAGGCAAGGCGCAAATTGGAGTCCGAGTCGCTATGAGGAATAGCTTTGACGAGATTAACAGCATATTGGAGGTTGATAATTCATACTACCAAGAACAAGAGTTTAAAAATAATATAAATACACTTTCTACAGGTGAAGCAATAAATCGTTGGAATGAAAAATTAGATGATGGCAGTGCCAGATTGCATCTTGACAAAGTTAAAGCGATATATACTGATAGGCAAAATGATAGAGCTGAAATAATTAATACAGCTAATGCACTTGCTGGAAAAAATGGTTTTAAGCCAAAAGAGTGTTATTTAGTTCTTGGTAGTGAAAGAGCTTCAATCTTTGATATGCCTAATCCCTTTGACGAAATGAAACATTTGGATGGCGGTATTCCAAAAGAGTTTGAAATAATCTTAGGAACGCCTTCATCACTGGAACCGTTCCATAAAATCACTATGACAAAGCGAAAGGCCAAAAACCTACTATTCCTTTGTGCAAAGGAAAATATGCAATTGGCAATTTCACTGTATACGGCATTAAACTTTTCAAAACTATTTAATTCAAAAATATTTGTAATGGCGGCCGAGAATCGACTTAGTGATGAATTCAAAGGTTATTTTACAACGATATTCGGAGATAGCTTGAAAATTGCCGAAAGTGCAAAAGATTACGATGACTCCCTAAACCAAATTAAAGAATGCGAGTCGTGTCTTATAATTTGGTTCGGCATTGATGAATTGTTGGATGACATGGAATTGCTTGAATCTCCTAAAACTACAGCAATTACAAATAGTGAAAATGCCCTGTATGATATTTTTGGAAATCCAAAAATATCAGAACACATAGAAAACACAGAACTTTATAACAGAACATCTGAAATAATAGACCTGCTCGATAAGGGTTCTGCTTATGGTAAGTTTTCGCTTGTTATTGCGGAGTCAATGCGCGAAATTTTAATGAGACGAGATATATCAACAGACTTTTTTGCTCACAAACTGGCTTTTGGTATTTCTCCCGATGATTCATATTCGTTGTTTGGCAGATCAAAAACAATTGATGTTGAGGGTGAGCTGAAAGAGTCAACAGTAATCTATAACGACAGCGTTTCCTATAATATTTTGAGGCCGTTTAAGGTTGAAGAAAAATTAAAAACATACTTTGGAAATGAAAGGGGTAAATAATATGTCCAACATCATCAGAGATAGTCGTGAGATGGAATTATTTTCTCAAGCAGTAGAACAATTTGATGATAATATAGGTCGTATATGTACAAAAATGGAGTCAGCTGTTTCTATGGCTGAATATGGAATGAGAGACGAATCAACAAAACAAGCGGCCAATATATTGTACGAATTAATCGCAGCGGTAAAAGAGGTAACAAACCCATTAGATGATATAGGCGCATCTATATCCAAGGCAGCAAAGACTTTGGAAAGAACTGAAAGTATAAGATTTCGGAGATGATAAAATGGCTGTAAACATAAATGCAAATCCCGGAAAAATAACTGAGTTGGCGGCAATTATCAAAGACAGTTATTTAACAATTGATAACGAAACCTCCACTTTGAATTCACGTTTAAAATCTTTTGCTAATACTTTGGATAATGAAACCTATTGCTTAATAAAAAATAAGGTTGAAGCGTTACTTGTTAAAATATCAGAATCCGAGGATAGCGTAAAAACAATTTATGAGAATCTTGTGCAGTACGCCGAAGCGGTTGAAATATCTCAGAGAGAACTGAATTTAAAATAGGAATTCGGAAGAGTGCTATGCTCGTGCTATAATTGTGGCGTATTTTTACAAGAGGAGGTGGCTTAACTTTGATAAATATAGATGTTAATGCAGAAGCCTTAAAGGACTATTCAGATAAATTACAGAAGTGGATATGCATTTTTGACGAAATAGAGCGCAATTATGAGTCAAGTTTAAAACGTGTTAGAAGCAAAAATATCCTTTTAACAGGGAAAATAGATTCAATTATTTCAGAAAAAAGAGAGCATTACATATCTGCTTCAAATGCTTTAAGCCAGTTCATTTCAAATATGCAAAACACAGGTAGAAATGATTCCAGCTTTTTAAGGGAAGTTAATGCTTTACAGGAATCGGTAAATGAAAGAAAGCAAGACTTGGACAATGCCATTTCCACAAAAACAAGTATAGAAAGATTATATGCAAATTTCGAATCAAATTACAAGCACAATTTAAAACAAATCTTGACATTCAAAGAAACGATTATTGATCTTATAAAAAGGTCTCATTCCAGTATTAATGAGTATGTTGATGCAATTGAAAAATCAGAAAAAGAAATCAAAAGTATTAACAATGCTGTTATCAAAACATCAAGTTTAAACGGTATTACGTGTAGGTCTCTTACAGCACAGTCGAGTGTAAATCAAGCAGATTTTATAAATAATGCATTGTCTATTTATATGCAAAACAGTGATAAACCGCTTGGATATTATTTAGATGATATCAGGCATGAAGAAATTTCAGGATTTTCTGTCACAAATCAAGAATGGCATTCTCAAGGGGATTATTCGGTATTTAACACTCCGGAGGAAACAGGAAAAAGCTTGGATTCATGTCAAGGAAAGTTGGATGGCTTTTGGGGAACCTGCGGATGTGTAAGTTGTGTAAACATATTAAAATTAGCGGGAATTGATATTTCTGAAGAGGAACTGGTTACCTACGCTGCGACTCACAGTAATATGTCTGGAGAAAGTCTTTGTACATATGGTCATACGGATTATGCAGCCAACGGGGGGACGACATCACTTGATAGAAAGAATATACTTGAAGCGTATGGCGTTAAATCTGATCTTGTACCAGCCTCAATAGATAATATATTTCGTGCTGTAGGTCAAGGAAAAGGTGTTATCGCATCTGTCCATGCGGATTATTTATACGATGGCAAAATCAGTGCGGATGACAGGCATGCAATAATAATAACAAGTGTAAAATACAAAAACGGGAAACCATACAGTATTATTACTTGTGATTCCAATAACAGACCTTGTGAGGAATATTATGTCAGTGCTTTTCAAGTTGCATTAACTGATAATCCACTAAATGTTACGACTAAGATTATAAGGTGAATGCATGATGAATTATGATGAAATAAAGAGGATGTTGTCCAAAGAGAACCTTTGCAGATTGATTCCGGATGGACTCATTCTCTCCGAGCCAATATTGGGTATTGGAGATGATTTACCTGTTGTAAATTTTTTTGTAATGAGTAGATCCCAACAAAAATATCATCCATTATACAAATTCTCTTTATCTGTTGAAAAAAAGCAGCTTGTAACATTTTCTGAATACTCAAACAGTGTATATTGCGATAACGAACATACAATCGGGTTAACGATTGAAGAGTTTATCCAATACAAGGATCTTTTTCAAAAAACAGGAGATATGTATTATGATAAAGCAAGGGTAGATTCTGAGATCTTGTGCGAGTATATGAAGTTGTTGTTAAAATTAGTACCATATTCATTGATGAGTTATTACAATGATTTATCTCCAGATTTTTTTGCTTGGGTACGAGAGACGATTAAGTGAACTCAAGCATCAGCGATACTAATGTCTATTCAATCTCATTTTTCATAAAATCGCTAACTTTTTGGATCTGAATAATCAGAAGGGGTGAAAATATGCCAACAGAAATTAAAGCAGCTTTTATTGGTTTTTGTGGTACCATAATTGCTGCAGTTATTGCTTTTGTTAGTGTTATTATCACTTTAAAATGTAAAAAACGGATGAAATTATCCACAGAACAATCTTTTGCTCGATTTCTTACGCAAAAAGATTGTTTAAAAGAAATTATAGCAAATGTTGAATCAATTTCTGCATATACAGTTAATTCCCATGAGATATATAATAAGTTGAATACAATCTTTGAGCAAAATCCTATGATAGCAATTGAAAGAGTAACGCTGTTAGTCAGAAAAAAAGCAGATGAGAAATCAAAAGATATTGATTTGCTAAATCAAAATATTGAACTATGGAAAGTGCTTGTTCAAAAACAGAAAATAAAAAATCTAACGATTATTGCTTATGACCATGACCCCGATCACTATTATACACTGTTAGGGAAAAGTCTATTATTTTGTGGACAAGTATTGTTTGATGAAACTATGCCAACAGGAACAAAAGTGGATTATTCTCCTTTGGCTTATGATAATTCGAATGAACTTGGTCGTCAAGTTATTGAACATTATCAAAAACATTTTGACAATGTTGTGCAGCATTATGAAAAAGACGCTACATTATATAATTCGCAAGAGTAACGATACTTGTTCTAAATAAATATTAATGTGCTTTGATTGCTCTTTAAATAGAAATGAACCTCACAAGAATTTTCTTAGTGAGGTTCATTTTTATATTTTTTAGTTGTAATTACTGTAATAAAATAATTGTCGTTTCATTATAGAACTTTTGCGAAGAAGGGAAAAACCGACCCTGCTCCTTTGCATAATGCTGCATTGTTGCACGGTAATAATATCCCGTCGGAAGACCTGTAGGGCTATAATATGATCCGGAGTGGAAAAAGCGGTCTTTAGCAATCTGATCGGATTTGCAAACAGTAACCCATTTATTATTTTCCCAGCGCTGAATGGTTAGGTTTTTTCCTCCGATTTCAGCCATAGTTGTCACAGCTCCGGTTGCAAAGTTGACACGAAGCCCGTGATTATCGACTTGAGCAATAGTTAACTCAGTACGATTAATCAAGTTTGTAGCACGTGTATTGCTATTTGGTGAATAGAGCCCTTCTCCGTAACCGGGGGTCTGCGACAGAATACCATCAGGTATCGTTTTATCGTTTTCTTTAGCAAAAACAGAAAACGATGTCATGCTCAATAAAAGCAATACCGCTAAGAATAATGCCAATGGTTTTTTTACTAACTTCATAAAAACGCTCCCTTTAATCTATGGTTTTTAAAATATCAACAAAATCATCATAAGGCATATTTCCGGAGATTTGATAAACTGTAGTACCGGAAATATAATATGCCGTATATGTTTTATCAATATTGAAAACAGAGATTGTAATATTTTCTACTTGGAATTGTGTGCATAATTCCGCATCAATTGATGGCGCAGTAGCGCTAATTGCTTCTGCGTTGTTATAATCCGAAATGATAAAGTTCAAATTCTGATTATTGCCAACCATCTGAAAGCAAATGTCAGTACACTCAGTAGAACGCTCATTTGTATAATAATTAGTCGCCACAAAAGCATCTGGAATGTTTCGAGGCAGTTTATAGGTATCGTTATTAAAGAAATCCTCAATTTGTTTCTTTACAGTGTCTGATGCTTCTGTTTCATTATCGGAAGTGGCTCCTGTGTAAAGATTAAATTTGTTATGCATCCATTTGATTCCGTCTGCAATTAAAGAAGTTTTTGCGGACACTGCAAGACTTAATGCAATTATCAGAATAACGGCCACACAGATAGTCAGTCGTTTTGTTGGGACTGATTTATTCGGAGCAGTCCGTTGTTTTTTACTTTTATGAATAATGGATGCTACTTGTTTGTGTATTTCTTTCTGAGTGATTTTAATGTCAACGCCTTCTTTTTCAAATAATTCATTGACCTGTGCCTCAATTAAATCCACATCCATATCACTAAGCGGTTTATCTATTTCATTATTAATTTGATTCCTTTTATCATCCATTCAAATCACCGCCCTTATTAATTGCCTCTTTTATGAGCTTTTCAATTGTTCGTCTGATGGTTTTCATTCGCTTACAAATAGCAGCTTCACTGACATTTTGGTTGAAAGCGATTTGTTTATAAGTTAGCTTGTGTATGTAATAGTCCGAATATAATGCCTTATCTTCTGCATCCAGTGTGTTCAAAATATCTGAAACAATCTGATCAATATGCTTCTCTATGTTATCTACCTCAACTTGTCCCTCAATCGAAAGATTATCGACAATATTTGTAGCATTGATATAGTCAGCGATATCTCTATTGCGACGCTCAACTTGATGAGCATATTCTAAGCATACTGATTTTGCAATCTTATAAAGATAGGCTCGATGGTTTTCAATTGGGGTACTTTTCTCCAAACGCATTAAATATCGCACGAAAGTTTCCTGTGTGCAATCTTTTGCATCATTTTCGTTACCTATCATGCAATAGCAATATTTAAAAATTGATTCGTAATATTTATCGCACGACTCCCGAAAGGTAGTGCTTATTTTGTTTTGCTTTATGAAATTTAGCATGTATATAACACCATTTACTATTTATTGCGTATATTCTACAAAAAACATCCAACAATTACAATATGTTTTTGGCAATAAATGACATAATACACACAAATTAAAAATGTGTTGACTGATTTGGTGTTGCTAATTTATACAACTTGACGAAATTAGTAAATTTTTACAAATTTATGTCTCTACTTATATGAGGGAAATATTATCAAGGAGGGTAGAATCGTTTAAAAACATCCCATCAATGAGGAAAAGGAGATATAATTTCATGAAAACAAAGCGATTGTTATCCGTAATTGCTGTGATTTTAGCACTTTTGATTACGCTCAATACAGCATCTGCGGCGATGGGTACAGCAGCAGATTATCTCAATGAAATAACAGCTACGGAAAATTCCAATGAATCGGAAAATGATATATTTTCGCCTCCGGAAAAATCACCAGTATCAGAAAATGAAGATATAACTGTTTCCGATAATGCACTGCGGTTTCCCGATGTGCAAAACAGTCAGAGTTTCGAAGAAGCCGAATACGGCGAGCCGATTCAAATTGATAAAAATTCTAAGGTTTATCAAACCGGCGATAGAAGCTTTAGGACTGTCTTTTCCGAAATTCCAAATACATTTGAAAATAAATGGGGAAAGGAAACGGAATACAATAGCACTCTTGTGCTGAAAGAAAAATTGTTTAGCAGCGACTATTATACCGCCAAAGCCAGCGATATAAAGGTAAGACTTCCTGCTGAAGAAGAAACTAACCCCGGAATCTCCGTTGAATATGACGGTGTTAAGGTAAAGCTTGAATTGACTGATGGTAACTATACTAAAGCTGCAGTCAAGGAAAATGCAGTTCGGTATAATGATGTGTTCGACGGCGTGGATGTTCAGTACACATTAAACGCTCTTGGCATGAAGGAAGATATTATCCTAAACAAGTATGTAGATAAATCATCTTTTACATATAAGCTAAAGGTCTCTGGTGCACAGATCGTTTCCGAAAATAATGCTCTAATGCTTTTCAAAAATGGAAGCGAAACTCCCACGTTGACGATTGCTGCACCTGTAATGACAGATTCCAATGGTGCTATTTCAGATGCAGTAACATTGTCTCTTGTGGACGATATATTAACTGTTTCAGCCGATGAAGAGTGGATTCAAGCTCCGGAACGTGCTTATCCTATTAAAATTGATCCCAATTTTACGGTCACATCAGGAAAAATTGATGTTGCTACCGTTAGTGAACATCATGGTAGATATGCGGCAAAGGCATACGGCTATGTTGGAGATTTAACCGCAAATCAAATTGGTGTCCCTGGGGCAAAAGATTTGGGTCGCACGAGAATGTATTTTGCTATCAATGATGATTTCAGTTCAATCCCAGAAGGCTCAAAGATAAACAGTGCATCACTTAGAATATATCAATACACAAAAATTGGTTCTTCCGAAATCGGGTGTTATCGTGTAGAAGATGCATACGATATTGGTAGTATAGATTTTAAGAAGGCAATTACATTAAATGAATCCATTGCCGGGGAAAACTCGGTGCTGAGTTCAAGCGTAGGATTTCATGAATTTGATATTCGCCAAACGGTAAACGATTGGATTCGCGGAATTGCACCTCAATATGGTTTGTGTGTAAAGGCACTTGACGAATTTAAGCCGATTGGAGCATTTTTTACACCGTATTCCAGCTCCAGTAACGGTGGACAAGGTTCATTTACAGAAGATAAAGCACCTCAAATCATTGTGGATTGGGAAGTTCCGAATCCGGTAGATCCCAATTATCCGTTGGATAACACAACAATAAACCTTCGTACAATAATTGAAACCAATAAAGATGGTTTGCTTAGATTTCACGGTATTTTTGCAGACGGTGTTGCACAGCCTAATTCTGTTGTAAATTACGCTTTGAACGATTCTTCAAAGGAGAATCAGACAAAGGCGGTTTATGCATCTCCGTCCTATAAGTATCCCGATAGCACGAATTTTAACTCATATTTTCCTGCAAGGGCTACCAAATATAAAGACATTCTAAGTAACTGGTAGACAGTTGTCCCGTTTACTAATCCGGATTTTGATACCATTTATCAATATTCAGCAACAGCGTCCAAAGACGGAGTAACGGGAAACACAGTAAAATCTGATGAGTTCTTGATTTACAAAATCAAGCAATATGATGTACTGCCGAAAATCGCCAATTACTATGGCGTCCCGATTGGTCAAATAATGTATGATAACCGTGTGCAGGATATTTTGCTTATTGAAAACAACACGATTATCATTCGTAATCCCACTAAAAACGGAAATCACCCGTACAATCCCGAACCTTTGGACGATGATATGAAACGTCGAATTGACTCGGCATTGATGGGTAGAGGTAAACACTGTGAGTTCGGTTTTGAACCGATCAATTTAAACACTGGAAATTTCTATATGAATCAAACGGATATTTCTATCCCCGATTACAATGGAAATTTCAGCATAGAAAGAACCTATAATTCTAAAAATGCCGGCTACAACAGCATTTTTGGACGAGGCTGGCAATTCGCTTATTCTGAGAGCTTGACCAAAAGAGAAAATGGCGAATTCATTTATTCTCGCGGTGACGGCAGCTCACTCATATTTACTCCGCAAAGCAACGGAGAATACAGTTGCCCGAATGGATATTATCTTACTTTCACACCAATTGTTGTGGCAACTAAAGAAGGTGACTTCGGCGGCGAGGAACTCGAAACATATAATGTTTACGAATATGAAATTAAAGAAGCAAACGGCACAGTCAAAAGATTTAATTTTATGGGCTTGCTCATCAAGGTTACTGATGAAAAAGGTTTTACAACAACACTGACCTATGATGACAATTATAATATTGCTTCTATTACCTCGCCTGCAGGTAAAAGCTATGCATTTTCTTATACTGCGGATGGTTATGTCAACTCGGTAACATTGCCGAACGGAAAGCAGCTCAAATACAGCTATGATGACGAAAATAATCTGATAGCTTATAAAGATGCTGCCGGAAACACAACCTCTTATGCGTATAATGCACAGCATCAAATGACAAGCTGGTCTGATGCAAATGGCGATGTTGTTAATACAAACGAATTTGATTCCGAAGGCCGAGTAACTAAGCAGACCGATGGCAACGGAAATGTGACTCAGCTCGTCTATGGAGATCATTCTACAACAACTACAGATGCAAACGGCAATGTAACAGTTTACCGCTATGATGACCAGTATCGCACTACCAAGATAGAATATGCTAACGGTAGCAGCGAAGAAAAAATCTATGACGCAGCTAATAACCTCGCTGCTGTTATTGATAAAAACGGAAATCGGACAAGCTATGAATACGACGGTCAAGGCAATCTTGTTAAAGAAATTCGCTTTGACGGTGCAGAAAAAACATTGTCATACAACAGCGAAAATCAGCTTGTAGAATCCGTTGATTTTAATGGTGCAACTACAAGATACACTTATGCTGACAAAAACCTTGTTTCTGTGGAAAATGCAGATGGAAGTACAACTGCATATGACTATGATTCACTCCATAGAATCGTCAAACAAACTGACGGTAATGGCAATGTGACAGAATACTCGTATGATGGTGCATGGCTGTCCGAAATGAAAAATCCGAACGGCGGTATCAATCATTATTATTACAATGTATTCGGTCAGCTTGTCACACTTGTGGATGCATTGAATCAAACCACTCGATTTGTCTATGACGATGCCGGCAGAAAAGTTCAACAGCAGACGGCAGATGGCGCAATTACAAAATTTGAATTTGACGCAGCCGGAAACACTGTTGCAATAACGGATGCTAACGATAGCAAGTTTACATTTGAGCATGACGCTAACGGAAACATTCTGAAAGCCACAGACCCATACGGCAATAACACGGTGTATACATACGATGGTATGAATAACCGAATTTCAGAAACCGATCCGTCAGGAAAGACCGTTACTTATACCTATGATTGCTTTGCAAATGTGCTTACTACTACTGATGCAGATGGTAATACAACTACACTTGCATATAATGCGACAGGCAAGCCTATCAAAATTACTGATCCGAACGGAAACGAAACGCTGTACGAATATGATACACGTTTCGATAAAATTTCCAAGGTGACAAATGCTGTCGGTGGCATACAAACAATTACTTATGACACGGTCGGCAATGGCGTAAGCGCAACTGCATTCGATCAGACAACTGCAAGCTATGTTTACGATACAATGCAGCGCGTTATAAAATCTACAGACGCTGCCGGATTGCAGACAACATATACCTATGACAACAACGGCAATCTGCTGAAAGCAGAAGACAGCACCGGAAAAACAACAACATATGTATACGACAGTATGAACAATGTTGTTTCCTCGACACTTTCAAATGGTGCAGTTTTAAGTTACGAGTATGATTTGCTCGGAAGAATAGTTGCTGCGGTAGATGCATTGAATGGCAGAACCACTTACACATACAATGCATTGGGTCAGCTTACATCCACAACAGATGCACTTGGACGCTCTAATTCTTATGAGTACGACAGTATAGGAAATACATTAAAGTACATTGCAGCTAATAACGGCGAAATGTCTTATCAATACGATAAGCTCGGTCATGTAACAAAAGTTACAGATGCATTAGGCAATTACGCTTCTTATACTTTTGATACCAGTGAAAATATGGCGTCATTTACAGATGTATACGGCAATACATCTTCGTATGAGTACAATGGCAGAAACCTCATAACTAAAATTAACGACGCTCTCGATCATACCTATTCGTTTGCGTACGATAATAATGGTAATAAGGTTGAAACTACAGCTCCGGACGGCACAAAAACTCTTATGGAGTATGACGGATTAAACCGTTTGATAAAACTGACCGATGCCGCCGGATTGGTAACTACATACGAATATAATTCTCTTGGTCAACTTACCGCAGAAAAAGATAACGCCGGCAAAAATACGCGCTATAGCTATGACGCTGCCGGACGGGTATCGACAATTACTAATGCAATTGACCAGACCGTAGTATATACCTATGATGAGCGCGGAAATATTGCATCTATCAAAGAAGCAGACGGAAACATAACTGCTTACACTTATGACAGCATCGGCAACATAACTTCCAGCACCGATGCAGAAGGTAAAGTTACAACATATACCTACGACTTGAACGGCAATCTTTTGACTAAGAAAGATTACGCACAGAGAGTATGGCAGTATTATTACGACGCAGCAAACCGCCTTACATCCACAAAGAATCCTTTGAATGAGGAAACCGCATATGAGTACAACTCTATGGACTTCCTCACAAAAGAAACTAATGCAAAAGGCGTTTCAACTGTAAATGAATATGATATTGCAGGTAATCTTTTGTCCGTAACAGATGGGAACGGCAACAAGACTTCATATGAATATGACGACTTATACCGTATTACTGCGACAATTTCAGCAGACGGCGGTAAACAGGAATATTCTTATGATGCGGCTGGCAACTTACTGAATTACAAAGATGCACTCGGTAATATTACTGCTTACAGCTATGACAGTATGAACCGTGCAATTCAGATTACAAAACCCACAGGCGGAAATTATCAATACACTTACGACGCACATGACAATCAAACGAGTATTACAGATCCGCTTGGCAATACGACGACCTTTGCGTACGATTTACACAGCAGTATGGTATCTAAAACACTGGCGAACGGTGCGGCATATACTTATGCTTATGATGCTATTGGCAGAATTGTCGGTCAGACTGCTCCGGAAGGTTTGTCAAAATCTTATACCTACGATGCCGCCGGCAATCTTGCAAGCGAAACAGATCAGTCTAACAGAACCACATCATATGCATACGATCAGATGCATCGACTGACATCCTCTACGAATCCGGCAAATGCCACAACTAATTTCGGATATGATCAGCGCGGTAATTTGATTAGCGTTGCGACCCCGAAAGGCTATACAACGCAGTATGAATATGATGTACTTGACCGAATTTCAAAAACACTTGATCCTACCGGCAAAATATCTGAAATGCAGTATGATGCAGCCGGTAATTTGGAACGTGTGGTTGAAAACGGCGGTCGTGTTTACAGTTACACGCATGATAATGTTGGTAACTTACTGACCGTTACAAATCCGCTGAATCAAACAATGTCTTACACTTACGATTCAATGAATCGTAAAACTTCAGAGACAAACCTCGGAGGCAACACAAAGTCATATACCTACGATTTGAATGGTCAAACATTGAGTGTTGCCAACGAACTCGGCGGTGTATCATCATTTGAATATGATGCAAACGGAAACATCTTGTCTGCAACCGATGCAGAAAACCGTAAAGTGTCTTATACTTATGACCTTGCAGACCGTTTGATTAGCGTAACAGAGGCAGATATCGTCGTTGCAGAATATGCTTACGATAGTGTCGGTAATCTTATAACCTACAAAGACGGTAACGGCAAAGATACTGCTTACACCTACAATCAGCTTGGTGAGATGACGTCCACTACAGATCCGCTCGGCAATGTCAAGAAATTCTCGTATAACGCCAATGCCATGCTGGATACAGTTACGAATCCCGATGATTCCACCGTGCATTATGATTACGATGTCCTCGATCAGATGATCAGCAAGAGCTATGATGAGGATGCAGATGCACAGGCTCTTTGGGGTTATGATGCAGACGGTAACAGAATTTCTATGGATGACGTTGCCGGAACAACAAATTATGAATATGATTCTGTTGGCAAAATCACTGCGGTAAATCTTTCTAACGGCAAAAAGATTACCTATACTTATGATGAGTACGGCAATCTTGCAACATTGACCTATCCGGATAACACAACTGTTGATTATACCTATAATGAGCTGAACCAACTTGTACAGATTAAAGATCGACAGAATAAGGTAACCTCTTATGAGCGTGATGTCAACGGTTATGTGGTAAAGGTTACAAGACCGAATAATACTTACACAACCATTGAACACGATGCTATGGGCAATGTTGTAAAGATTGTTAATATGGGTATAAATCCTTATTATGACATTGCGATGGAATTGTCTCGCTTTGAGTATACTTACGACTTGTCTGGCTTTATTAAGAGTGAAGTGGCAACGAGTGATAAAACTGTCGTAACAAATCTCTATATCTATGACAGCCGTGCACAGCTTATTTCCAATGCTACTACAACAAAGTATAACGGCGAAATAACTGAAGCAACGGAAACTACATATACATATGATAACGCAGGTAACCGTCTTACTTCTGTAAAGAAATCCGGAAATGATTTGCTTTGTAACGTTACTTATGTATATAACGGCAATAATCAGGTTACGGACATTTTCGGCTCCTGCGATGATAACGACAACAAGGACAAGCATGTTGTTCTTTCATACGATGCCAACGGCAACCTTATTAAAACTGAGTGCAACGGTACCGAAAAGGTAGTGGATTACACTTATGATAATGAGAACCGTTTGAAAGCCGTTAAGGAAAACGGTACTCTGCTTATGGCGGCATTGTATGACGGCAACGGCGACAGAATCTTTAGACTCGATTATCGTAAAAATCCGCAATATATTTCAAACCGCGGTGGCACTGCTGATAATGTGTACTACAACTATTCATCCGGCGGCATTTCTTACGATCATGACATGATAAGAGATGAAATGCTGATACCGAATGACATAACACAGAATACTTCCATTAACTACGAACTGACAGGGTATATAAACGATATTAACTCGCAATATACACAGGTTCTTATGGAGTATGGCGCAAATCAGAGCATCACCAATGTTTATGAATACGGAGCACAAAGAAACAGTGCAACCATAAACGGTTCAAAGGGATATTATCTCTATGACGGACGCGGATCTGTTGCAAGCCTTTCTGGACAATCCGGCGGAAATATGGTACAATATTCTTATGATGCGTATGGTGTCACTACGACCAATTACGGCAATCAGCTGAATAACCCATACCGATATAATGCTGAATACACAGACAGCTCGACAGGTAATCAGTATCTTCGTGCAAGGTATTACGATGCGGCAAGCGGCAGGTTCTTAACCAAGGATACATACCTCGGAGAACCCAACGATCCGTTAAGCCGAAACCTGTATACATATGCCCGTAATAATCCTACCAATCTGATAGACCCAAGCGGTCACCTGTTTGGCACGATCATTTTGGCGGTTATAGCTACAGTTACTGTTGTAACAGCAGCTGTCACCACTTATAATTCCGTCAAATCTCATAACCAACAAAGCGAACAGATTCGCAATCAACAGTCGAGTTATGAGAGAAATGCAGAAGTTCAGACAGGTGTTAATACAGCTCCTACAAACCTCAGAGCACCTTCCGGCCCGAACGACAAGGGCAAGTTCAGCTACTACAATGCAAAGGATAAAAAGGTTGTTACATTTACGGATGCGGCAGCTTACTATGAGTACAAAAAGCTTTGCGAAGAATTAGATAAGCTGGATCAGAACCTTGCAATTAGCATCGTCCACAATACATTGGACGTTCTCGGCGTTATTCCCGGATACGGAGAAGTTGCAGACGCTGCAAACGGTCTGATTTATCTTGCTGAGGGCGATTATCTTAACGCAGGATTATCCTTTGTTTCATGCATCCCTGTAGCAGGCGACGCAGCGGGTAAAGGCAGTAAGGCGGCAAACAAAACATTAGGCGTTGCCGGTGATGTTGCAAAGCATGGCGATGATATTGTCGATGCTGCAACCGATATTGCAAAATACAGTGACGATGTGTTTGACATTGCCAAGAAAACCGGTCAAAATCCAGCAAAAGTTCAAGAACTGTTGGATGGCGGGTATAATCTTAACAGTGCCGGCAAATGGTATGATACTTCTAATGGTCGCTTCATCAGTAACGCTGATGCTGGAATTCCATCAAAACCTAAAACAACATCGAACAAAACATCGAGTGTGGATACACCAATAAATCAAAGAGGCATTACTGGAGAAAATCAGCTAAAACAAATGTATGGTGGCGAATCACAAAAAAGTTTTGACACCCCATATGGCAAACGGTATGTAGATCAATATTCTAACAAGGTTGGACATGAATCAAAAGTTGGATATACATCTGCTACAGATTCTGTAAAAACACAAATTGATAAAGATGTGTATTTAATTAATAACGGGGATATGGACAGTGCACATTGGCATTTCTTTGAAAGCCCTGTTACAGGAAAAACTGGAGCTTCCCAACCATTAAAAGATTATCTGGACCAAGCAAATATACTAACAGGTGGAAAAGTAACATATACCATCGGGAAATAGGAGAAATTATGGAAATTCATTACCAATACATGATACCACCGTTTTTTAAGCCGTATCATGAGATGACAGCTAACGAGGCTAAACAATATTTTGAATATTATACTTCGCAGATTCCAAATCGGATTAACTATTTGCAAAAATTTCTTGAAAGTAATGCAAATAAACTGATTGAATTAGACTTTACGAAAAAATCGTTAGTTGAGTTTTGGGATTGGTATGAAAATTTGCTGGTTGAACAGAAAGAAACAAATTACACTGAAGGGACTCCTTTAAATCTTTCTTACGATGTATTAGGCATTAGTTCGGATTTTGCGATGTATTTTGGAGAAACATTTGTCAGAAATCATTCTTCAATTTATTGGGGATATAAGACGAAACCTAAAAGCAATTTCTATTTGAATTGGCCAAGTCTATTAGGCTTTCAAAAAAACTTAGTGCATTGTCCCGAAAATTCAATAAGTATACTTGTTTCTCGATCACTCGAAAAAAAAGATAAGAATGCTGTATTAAAATTATATAGCACATGGGAGGAATGGATATAAGCTGACAGTATTTAACTTACCGTTCTACAGTTTAATCGTCCCAGTCATTACATTTATGTAAGAAATGTAATGACTGGGTATTTCTAAAATCATTCTATTTTAATCCAATATTCTGTTATTTCAACGGAATAGTGGATTATCATGTCAGAGGTGATTTTTATGACAAAAAAAGAATTTAAGAAAAAATGTAAAGCTGAAAAAACAAAAAGCTATCAATACACATTGGCGGGGGGAACCCTTGTTATGGCTGGTTTTATAGTCGCAATGGTTGTTATGCTGCTTGACCAACATATGCACCTGATACAATTTCCGGTGCAAATTATCTTTTATGTGATGAGCGGAACTACTGCAATCGTAGGCATGGTTTACGATATTCTCGGTGAAATCACTTTTAATAAAGAGTATAAAGAATATCTTAACTCCAACTCAAAGCAAAGTAATATCTATTGCAAAAACACAGGAACTTAAAAATGGATTTATTAGAACATTTAATCAATGAACGCCCTGTTTTATTTGCCCGTTATGTCTGCTATTTCGTTTTTGCCGTTATAGCAGCGATTATGCCACTGATAAAGCAGTACAAAAAGAAATAGGCACAGCAACCCCAATCGCCGTATCCCATAAAGATATGACGGTTGGGGAATTATATAAGGTAAGTGGCAAATAAAGATGTGTGAAACACAATGTATATAATTATTAAGAGCGTCAAGCTTGTGTAAAAACAAGTTTGGCGCTCTTATTTTATGCCTTTGACAAATTACTTGCGATTTCAGCGATATGCAGCAGTAGTTCGACAATTTCTATCAAATAAAACAAATAATTTTTCGAGAACAAGCATATTATGCAATAAGATGAATTGCTTTAATTTGCCAAAGTAGAATACAAAAATGAACTATAGGACGGCAACCATGTGCCGTACCGGGATGACAAGGTGAACAAATGAAAAACAACAAAAAGCGAAAGGCGTTGAAATAGCTTTCCGTGTTCTCTTAACTCGGACAAGCATTTTAACAAAACCGAGCCATTATTTTTTTTACATATCGGCTCGACAAAAATCTAAACAAAACAAGCAAATAGCCAAAGGAACTTCCGAAAAAGCGGAATTTCAGCTTGGCTTGCCCTTTTGCGGTCTGTATAAAGCTGTTTTATCTCATAAACGCTCGGCAATAAGATGCCGCAGCCCTCCGTATCAATCGTTTTTGAAACCAACCAAAAACGATTGAACGGAGGAACATAACCTTGAAAAAACAACCCAAAGCGGTTTATATCATAGAAAACGGCGTTTACACGGAACTGACCTATGAGGAATTCCGTCGCCGTGAGCAAATCTGCCCGTTATATGCGGACAAGCTGTTTCTGCCTCTCTACGGCAGGCTTATGGAGGTATCCAAAGAGGATTACATGGAATTCTACCGAGCAAAGCGCCGACAGAAATATCTGGACGAACGCTCTGCGGACAATGGCGACTTCTCCTACGATATGCTGACCACCGATGAATTCAGCGGCGAGGACATCCTCATTGCCGAGCAGCCGGATGTATGCGACACCGTAGTGGAAAGCATTATGACGGACAAGCTCAGGAAAGCCATCCTCAAGCTGACCGATGAGGAACAGCTCCTCATCTACCGCCACTATTACGCCGGCATTTCAGGCACAGACCTTGCCGAGATTTACGGCGTATCACAACAGGCAATCAGCAAGCGGATCGCCAAAATCAGAGCAAAGCTCAAAAATCTTTTAGAAAATTAAAAAACTTGGTTGTAGCCCCCTCAACTTTTCGGCATGGAAAGTGAGGGGGCTTTCTCAATAGCCTCCGCCCGTTCTTTGAAAACCGAATAGTACAGCGCATCCTTTACCTTCCTTCTGCCGTCGGCGAAACCGATAAGCCACACGACCTTTTGAGTCGGACGGTGCGGCGCATCCGCACCGAAGGCCATAAAAAGCAGAAGCAATAATGATACTTGCGTCCAGTCACAGGCCGAGCGTTGAAGCGGCACGAAAAGCGCCGTGAGCCGTCGCAGCCACTGAGGGCGCCTCGCAGAGATCCTGGGAGTGGTGGGATTCCAATGAGGTCAAATGCATGACCGGAGGATGTGTTCCCTTGTTCGGGGCGTCGTGGACAAATACGGACAGAACCAAGAACGATTGATACAAATACCAAGGCGGTCGTTTGCCCAAAAACACTCGGCCGCCTTTTACTTAAACGGAGGCTAACTATGAAAGAGATTAAACGAGGCAAAATCTATGCCGCCGACTTCGGCGCAGGCTTCGGCAGTGAGCAAGGCGGCGTTCGTCCGGTTTTGATTTTGCAGAATAATACGGGCAACAAGTACAGCCCCACCACTATCGTGGCAGCAATCACAAGCAGAAAGACAAAAACAGCTCTGCCTACCCATGTGACAGTTACGGCAAACGGTCTCAAAACCGAATCCACCGTCCTGCTTGAACAAATCAGGACGATAGACAAAGCGAGGCTCGGCGAATACATCGGCAGGCTCGACGGCAAAACCCTCGCCGCAGTTGACCGTGCCATTGTAGTGAGCCTCGGCATCAAATACCTGGAGGAACTGCTCAATGGATAAAAGAACCGACATCAACAATGCATCATTCGCCTACGGCGTAAACCTTCTGCGAATGCTGCTTGATATGAATTTGATAACCGAGGACGAGTACGAAAAAATTACCCGAATCAGTGCGGAATACTATGACACCGAGATCGTTTGTGTCTGAAATCTTAATTCGCAGATTTATGAAAAATAGTGCTGGATGTATTCGAACTCCTGTGGTATTGTTTGTGTTGCCGCAGGGATAAGCGGTAATAAGGCAGACAGAGAGTCTGCCGGAAAGGAGAAAACGCAGATGAAAACAATAACCGAAATCACACGGCAAAAACCGGCGCCGCCACAAATACGGCTTGCGGCTTACTGCCGAGTATCGAGCGACTCAAGCGATCAGCTTCACTCCTTCGCCGCACAAATCAAATACTACTCCGAATACTGTAAACGGCATCCCGAATACAAATTCGTAGACATTTATGCGGACGAAGGTATAACAGGCACAAGCATGGAAAAGCGTGATGACTTCCGCCGAATGCTGCGGGACTGCAAAAAAGGTCTGATAGACCGCATCATCGTAAAATCCATGTCACGCTTCGCCCGAAACACCGAGGAAATGCTGACGGCACTCCGAGCGCTTGAACAAATGGAAGTCAGCGTATATTTCGAGGAACAGGGGCTTGATACCGAGTCGATGAACAGCGAGATGTTCGCTACCTTCCCCGGCATGGTTGCCCAACAGGAAAGCGTGTCCATATCGCAGAATATGCGGTGGAGTTATAAAAAGAGAATGGAATCCGGCGAATTTAACTGCTGTGCTCCGGCTTACGGCTTCGACCTTATAAACGGCAAGCTCGTAATCAACGAAACGGAAGCGGCTGTAATTCGCCGGATTTTTAATCTCTACCTGGAAGGCATCGGTATGCAGGGTATTGCAAACATTCTCAATGACGAGGGTATATGCAGAAGGTATGGTCGTGAGAAATGGTATCATACCACTATTAGCTATGTGCTGAATAACGAAAGGTATAAGGGCGACGCCCTACTGCAAAAGCAGATTACCACACAAACCCTGCCGTTTAAAAAACAGTTCAACCATGGCGAACGACCTATGTACTACGTAGAAAACAGCAATCCTGCCATCGTGAGCCGTGAAACCTACGATGCGGTGCAGGCTCTTATCAAAAGCCGACAGCCGAGCTGCAAGCGGAAAGCCAAAAACTATCCGCTTACAAGAACGCTTCTCTGTCCCGATTGCGGTCGCACCTTCCGCCGTCAGGTTGTAAACGGTACAGCCTATTGGCTATGTGCAGCAAAAGCAACCAACAAGACAGATTGTGCTTGGCGCAGAGTCAAAGAGGATGAGGTGTACGCTGCCTTTAACCTTATGATAAGAAAGGTACAGGCCAATCGAGAATATCTGCTCGGAACGCTTATACGGCAGCTTGAGGAATTGCAATACCGCACCACAGGCAGTCAGCAGCGGATAAAGGAAATCGACCGTGAGATCGCAGACCTTACGGCACAGAACCTCGTCCTCTCCCGTCTGCATGGCAAAGGAGTGCTGAACGCCGCAGACTACACGGCACAATCCGATGTGCTTGAAAACAAGATAACCGAACTGCGGATCGAGCGTCGGACAAAAATTACCGACAGCGATGAAAATGAAATGTTGGACGAACTGAAAATGCTCAACGACATTCTCAAGGAAGTCGAAATCGGTATAGATTTCGATGCCGAACTCTTCGAGCAAACAGTTGACAACATCACAGTGGAGAGCAACGAACTGCTGACCTTCCACCTTGCGGGCGGTATCAGCCTGCCCGAAAAAATCCGAGAGAAAGGACGGTGCTACCAAGCATGAATCATCGAAACATACCGCTTGGCTATATCTTAAGTATCGGTAGCATAACCATAAATGAAGCTGAAGCCAACACCGTCAGAGAGATTGCCGAGCAATATCTCAGCGGCAAATCGCTGAAAGACATAGCCGAAATGCTGACCGCAAAACACATTGAGTATATGTCCGGCAAGACCGATTGGAATAGGTCACGCATAAAGCGAATTGTTGAGGACAAACGCTATATAGGCGATGGCGGCTATCCGCCGATACTGACCGAGCAGGAGTATGCAGCCATGCAGAGCATCAAAGCAAAGAAAAACACCCAAAAGGATGTAAATTATAGTGAGGGCATCTTCAAGCTGAACGCTCCTGTTGTATGCGCAAATTGCGGTGGCAGAATGCAACGACGCATAGATAACCGTCGAAAAACAATTACGCGGTGGAGATGCACCGAATGTAAAACTTCGGTCAATATAAGCGATGAAGATATGCTGGGCGGCATTACCGAACTGCTCAATGAGGTTATAGCCGATCCCGAAAGCATTCAAATACCGAAATCGGACTATGAGGAAAGCCAAGAGATAAAACGGCTGAACGCAGAGATATCCAAGGAACTCAACACCGTCGGCTTCGATAAGGAAGCCATAAAGCAAAAAATGCTCACTTGCGTTAGCGAAAAATATATGAGCCTCGGCACTGAAGAAGTTACGGCACAGAGCCTAAAGGACATATTCAAGGATACGCCGCCGCTGACAGCCTATGACAGCGACTTGACAGACCAAGCGGTCAGCGGGATACAACTGAAAGAAAACGGCACAATAAGCCTTGTACTTATAAACGGTCAGAGGATCGGAAAGGAGAAATCAGCATGATGCAAGCAACAAGCGTACAGCCCCAAAAGACCGTCCGTATTATCCCTGCAACGATAGACACCAAAGCGGCTATCACGCAGAGCTACCGACAGCTTCGAGTTGCCGCCTACTGCCGAGTATCCACCAAGCAGGACGAGCAGTTAAACAGCTATGAGGTACAGCGTACCCATTACGAGGAACGCATACGCACCGAGCCGAAATGGTCGCTTGTGGGGATCTTCGCCGACAAAGGCATTACGGGAACGAGCATGAAAAAGCGTGACGAATTCAATAAAATGCTCCGTCTCTGCTACAAGGGCAAGATTGACATGATTATCGTAAAATCCATAAGCCGATTTGCTCGAAACACCCTCGATGTTATCAAGATAACAAGGAAGCTCCGAGAGATCAATGTGGATGTGTACTTCGAGGAACAAGGCATTCACAGCATTGATCCTGCATCGGAATTTTACATCACCATCTACGGCTCAATAGCCCAAAGCGAATCAGAGAATATCAGCGCCAATGTCAAATGGGGCAAAGCACAAAGTGCCAAGCAAGGCAATGTGCCATTCCAATGCAAACACTTCCTCGGCTACACCAAAAACGCAGACGGCGAAATCGAGATTGTCCCCGAAGAAGCCGAGATAATCCGAGAAATATATGAGCGATACCTATCCGGCGAAAGCCTATACGGAATCAAATGCTATCTCGAAGCAAAAGAGATACCGACGCCTGCCGGATGCAGTGTATGGCGGCAGGAAACCATTCGCTCCATCCTCTCGAACGAGAAATACAAGGGCGATGCCATTATAAACAAAACCTATGTGTCCGACTGTATCAGCAAGAGAATTAAGGCAAACAACGGCGAAAGGAACAAATACTATATTGAGAATAACCACCCTGCAATCATTGACGCAGGCACCTTTGCAAGAGTCCAGGAGGAAATCGCAAGGCGCTCCGGCAAGCCAAAGGTCAAGCAAAAAGGCACTAAAACCGAACTGAGCCGATATTCAAGCAAGTACGCTCTGAGCGAACTACTGATATGCGGCGAATGCCGAACGCCTTACCGCCGATGCACATGGACTGCCAAGGGCAAGAGAAAAATCGTATGGCGATGCATTAACCGACTTGACTACGGAAAAAAATACTGCCACCACTCACCGAGCATTGAGGAAAGCCTGCTGCAAGACGCCGTTATGAGAGCCATCATGCAGACGGCAAAGCAAAATATTGAGGTGCTGAAAACACTGAAAATCCATATCGGGATGGGGCTTACAGACGAAGTCACCGAGGACAAAACACTCGACATTCAAATCCGAATTGCCGAAATCGACGCTGAGTTTCAAAAAATGCTCAAAGCGGTATCCGCCGACAATGCAGACGGTATCGATGAGGAACGCATCACCGAGCTGATGAACGAAAAGCAAAGGCTGACCGTACAGCTCGAACAGTATGCAACCATGCGGCAAAAGAGAGAAAGCGCAAAATCCCGACTCGATGAGATTTTCACCATACTTGACGGACTGCAAAATCACCCGATGGAATATGACGATACGCTCGTCCGACAGATTATTGAATGCGTAGTGGTGGAATCAAAAGAGAAAATCAAGGTGGTCTTTATCGGCGGCACGGAAATCGAAATGACGCTGTAAACAGCCTTGAAAACAGAAACGGAGTGATGTAGAATGATTGTGACGAGTGTTCAAATCAAGACAGTGAAAACGCAAAAACATCTCTATTGTCCTGTCTTCACATAAAAGGATTTAGCATAAGCTAAATCCTTTTTTAGTTTTATTAGCTTTTGTTTTTGTAGAATCGGAAAGTAAGATGTGATAAAATAATAATTATTGTTGAGCGAAAGTAATTAGCTTTTTGGAATATATTGTTGCATTTCCCAAAAAAGCTCATTTGGTTTTTGATTGTTGAGAAATTCTTGCATCGTAACAGGTGTTTAGTATAATTAATATATGAAAACGTGAAAGGGGTTAAAAATTATGAGCAACAAAAAAGAGCGCCGCAGAATAGTAAAGGAATTGCTTGACGTTACGGATAAGGAATTTACGGATGAGGAACTGATACATCAGCTTATCAACACCGAGCTTTCTAAGGATTCGGATAAAACCGACAAACTCTCTTTCGGTCAGCGTGCGGCGGATGCTGTTGCGCGTTTTGCCGGAAGTTGGGCGTTTATATTCAGCTTTATAGCTATAATGGTTATTTGGATGGTTCTGAATATAGTACTTAAAGATAAGGCTTTTGACGCATATCCGTTTATCCTTTTGAATTTGGTACTTTCTTGTATTGCGGCAGTACAGGCTCCGCTTATTATGATGAGCCAAAACAGGCAGGAGGCCAAGGACAGAGAGCGTGCGGAAAATGATTTTAAAGTCAATTTAAAAAGTGAACTTATAATCGATGATTTGCACAGAAAGATGGATCTTGTTCTTGAAAACCAAAAGAAGATAAATCGCCGCCTCGATCTTTTGGAACAGGCGGAAAATATAAGTCCCGAGCAAAAAAAGAACATCGTTTCTTCGTCGAAAAAAACACTTCCGCAGGATAGTGATTCTCTCACATAAAAGTATTATATTGAGCAATGAGATTTTTTGGGGGGTGAAAAATTATGACAGAAAAGGATTATTTAAAACAAATTGATTACGTTATCGAATCGGGACCTTATACCGACAGTTGGCAATCTTTATGTAAACATAAAACACCGGAATGGTATAAGAATGCTAAATTTGGAATCTTTATTCACTGGGGAATTTACAGCGTACCTGCATTCGGAAATGAGTGGTATTCGCGTGAGATGTATGATAAATCAAAGCCGGCATATCGGCACCACCGTGAAAAGTACGGTAATCAAAAGGACTTTGGATATAAGGACTTTATACCGATGTTCAAAGCCGAAAACTTCAATCCCGAAAAGTGGGCGGAGCTTTTTAAAAACAGCGGCGCAAAATACGTAATGCCGGTTGCTGAACATCACGACGGCTTTGCCATGTATAATACCGAGTTTAATCGTTGGAACAGTGTAAATATGGGACCGGAACGAGATGTTCTCGGAGAACTGAAAACTGCTGTGGAAAATGTCGGACTTGCATTTTGTGCGTCAAATCATCGTGCCGAACATTATTTCTTTATGAATATGGGCAGAACATTTGACTGCGATGTGTGCGATGAAAGATATGCCGACTTTTACGGACCTGCTTATTATTGTAAGGAGCTGTCATCCGATAAAATGGGTGTAACGGCATCAAACTGCCGTTCTGTACCTCCGACGGAGGATTTTTTAAAAGATTGGCTCGTCCGCACATGTGAGCTGATAGATAAATACAAGCCGAAAGTTGTTTACTTCGATTGGTGGATACATAACAGGGCGTTTAAACCGTATTTAAAGAAATTTGCGGCATATTATTATAACCGTGCCGCAGAATGGGGAACTGAAGTTACGATAAATTATAAGCTTCAGGCTTTTGCTCCGGGAAGTGCTACGTTTGACGTTGAACGGGGAGCTTTGACAGATATTTCGCCCGTACCGTGGCAGACCTGCACTTCAATAACAAAAAATTCATGGGGATATACCGAAAATAACAAGTTTAAGTCGGCATACCATGTTATATGCGATTTAATCGATATTGTAAGTAAAAACGGTGTCATGCTTTTAAATGTTGGCCCGAAACCCGACGGCACGATTACAGATGAAGAAACTGCGGTTTTGAATGAAATCGGCGATTGGCTGAAGACTAACGGTGAGGGGATATACGATACGGTTCCGTGGAAAACCTTCGGCGAAGGAAAAGTCAATACAAAGGACGGGTCCTTTAAGGATAATAAGACAAAAAAGTATACCGAAAAGGATTTTCGTTTTACATATAAGGACGGAGCGGTTTACGTTTTCCAAATGAAACCGACACATGACGGTGTAATAAGAATTAAGAACTTTAAAAAGATAACACAGGACGCAATTGTATATTCGGTAAAGCTCCTTGGTAATCACTCACCGATAATAATCAGCCGAACCGAAAAATATATGGAACTTAAACTTATGGAAATTCCGCAAACGACCTTGCCGTTATGCTTTAAAATTGTTCTTGAATAAAAAGAGTCTCAATGATTGCTTATAGCAACCGTTGAGACTCTTTTTTTAGCTTATTCGGTAATTTCGGCATCCTTTGTAAGTCTGCCGTGGTATATAGCGTTTGATATATTTGTCGGTGATAAAAAGACCTTGAGCTGTTTAAACTTTGTATCAAGCTTATTATTACTGAACGGTATGTCCGAGAGGGAATATGCCGTAATACTGTTTCTGAGCTCGGTAGTTGAAATAGACGTGTCATTTTTAATCGTTACAGTCTTTTTCTGACCCGGAAGCAGGTCGAAAAAGTTATCGCTGAACGGCAAAGTGCTTTTGCTGCTTTCAACTTTGACAAGGCGAGCATATTTGTCGGATGACACAGTAACCTTCAATCCGTCTGCCGTTTCCTCAAAAACGGTTTTAAGCTCGGCTTTTGGCAAGCGAAGCTCGTTTTCGCGGCAGAAAAGAACAGTTTTTTGCTGAATAAGGGCACTATTCTCATAAAGTCTTACTGCAATGCCTGTTCTTTTTTTATCGTATTCCGAGCAAATGAACGGAACATTTAAATCAAAAACAACTGAATTTTTTACGGCACCGACGGTTAATGTTCTTTTGTTTGTTTCAAGAGTTCCGTTTTCAAAATCAAATATTTCATATTCCGCATCAACTGTTTTGCTTTCGTTTAAATCATTCAGCACAAAAACACGTATATAGTCGCTTGTATTCTCAATCGATATGCTGAGCGGCGCGTTAAAGTGCTTTGCACCGTATTGTAAGGCCTTGTAATTGCCATAGTAATCAAGACTTGACCAAGAGCATACACCCCAGCAGTCATTAAACTGCCAGTACATTGAACCGTTGCATCTGCCCTTGTTTCTGCGCCAATGTTCGGTGGCATCTGCGATACATTCGTTTTGCGTTACCTGTGACAAATAGACATAATCCTTGAACTCCTTTGGTAAATTAAACCTTGACGCAATATAATATATCATTTTGTCATTGCCGTTGGCACATTTTTGGTGAGACTTAAACACATCGCTCGAAAGGGAGTAGTCGGAAGGCTTTGCAAACTTTTCGATAGACTTCATATCAGGCAGGCTTTCAAAGCCGAATTCGCTGCAAAAACGTGTCATACGTTTGCGGTAATAATTCATCGGCTTCAAACCGTGCCATACGCCCCACAGATGGGTGTCGCCTACATTGTCGCTTTCTACTCCGACGTTATGAGACTCACCTACAGGCGAACCGGGTGTGTACGGAGTGTTTTTGTCATATTTTCTTATTTCGGGTTCAAGTATATGATAGAAGAATTTCTCGGTCCATTTGACATACTTTTGCATATGTACCCAAGCCATATGCATATCTTCAATTTCATTGTTGCCGTTCCATACAGCGAGAGAGGGATGATGACAGAGACGTTTTACATTGTATTTAACCTCTTCTTTTACATTGTCAAGAAAGTCATTATCAAAGAACGGATAGGCTTGACAGGCGAATTGAAAATCTTGCCAAACAAGTATTCCTTTTTTGTCACAGAGATTATAAAACTCGTCGCTTTCGTAGTATCCGCCACCCCAAATGCGTATCATATTTATATTTGAAAACAGGGCTGTGTCAATTAAATATTCGAGCTTGTCGGAAGTAAACCTCGTTATGAAGCTGTCGGGCGGTATGTAATTTGTGCCCTTGATGAAAAGAGGGACACCGTTTAATCTGAATTGGAAATTTCTTCCGTATTCATCTTTTTCTCTGTTTAATTCAATTTTTCTGATTCCTATTTTTTTAGAAGCGGAATCGACTTCTTTGCCGCCGGATACTACTGCTGCACTTATTTCGTACAGCGGCTGCTCTGCTTTGCCGGATAATTCGTATGTCCACCAAAGCTCGGGATCGGTTATTGTAAAGTCAGCTTCTGTGCCGCTTTTTTCAAGTGTGCTGCCGTCCGGCAATACAACCTTTAACGAACATTCATAATCTTTATATGCCTTTATATCGGCTCTTACGGAGATAACGGCAGTACCGTCGTCATTGAGTGCTTGTGACGCAAAAAGATATTCAATTTTTGCACCGTTCACAAACTCAAGGCTTATTTCCTTTGTTATACCGCTGCACGGCAATACGGGACCCCAGTCCCAACCGAAATGGCATTGCGGTTTGCGTATATGAACAATACCGTTCTGACCGTTTGAATTTACGGGAGTAGGACAGGACTTGTATTTTTCTTTAACATAATTTACCGGGGAACGAAACAATATTCTTATTTCGTTTTCGCCTTTGACAAGACGTTCTTTTATTGATACGCTGTAAGCTTTAAAACAATTCCTGGCGGAAAAAGCAAGCATATTATTTACAAAAACATCACATATTGTATCAAGCATTTCACAGGTCAGCAGTATATCATCACAGTTTAATTCTTCGTCGGTTATTTCAAAAGTCTTTTTGTATTCCCAATTTGTTTCGCCGACCCAGTATACATCCTTTTCATTAAGGCCGATAAATGGGTCCGGAATATCTCCGTTTGCCATCAGGTCAAGATAGTTGCAGCCGGGTACGGTGGCTTCCTTGTATAGCTTATCACCGACTTTTCTGAATTGCCATTTCCCGTTTAGTGTCTTTTTCATTTTTCCAAATCCCTCTCTTTGAAACATCATTGGTATTATACTTTATCCCTCCGTATATTGTAAATGCTTTTATGCGCTTTTTATTTTATGATTTTTTATCTGTAAGTATAAATGCATCTCTGCGGCGGATATCTCTATTGACAATTTAATATATTTCATTTAAACTGTAATGGTATTTTGTGCATTATGCCAAAAACAAGAAGAGCGTTAGGGAGCTTTTTATGGAGAAGTCAAAGAATAAAGTCGGTAATGTTTTAAAATCGGTAAAAGAGCATTGGAAAAATCCGCCTGAGGGCCGGTATATATCGTATAAGGAGATTTTGTCTTATTCGATAGGCGGTATCGGAGTCAAATTTGTATTGTACACGGTCTCGTATATCGGACTTTCGGCGACAAGCCTTCTTGCCGGAGCTGCGTTAGGACTTAAAAACGGAGATCTTGTAAAGCTCAATCTGATAGCAACGGTAATTGGTATGTTTTTAGGTCCGCTTCGCGGTATGATAATTGATAATACGCGCAGTAAAAACGGTAAATTCAGGCCGTATCTTATCTATGCCGGTATACCGTCGGCAGTTGTAACCACGGTGTTTGCTTTTTTACCGTTTGAAAGTATGAGTTATGACGGAAAACTATGGTCGCTGTTTATTACCTATATGATGCTTCAGCTTTGTTATCCGTTTTACGACCAAGCGTATACAACTCTTGTACAGGTTATGAGCCCGAATTCGACGGAGCGTGCGGATGTTATAACAATATCGACATTTATATACTCTTTGGCACCCTCGGTAATGGGTTTTGTTGTACCGATAGTTGCCGGATTTGCCGGCGGACTCGAGCATATAAATGCCTATCGCGTAATTATGCCTGTTTTTGGCATAGGTGGTGCTCTTTTGGGGATTTTCAGTTATGCAGGAACTAAAGAACGTATAATTGTATCCAAGGATTATTCCCCTAAAGTACCGTTTTTCCAAGGAATCGGAGCAGGTATCCAGAATAAGTACCAGTGGGCGCGCTCAATAACTTCATGGTTTATTCTTTTACAGGCTGGCGTCGGCAATGTTACAACATGGTATTTTTATTACGGTATTAAAGATACTTTAGGTCTTACAACGGAACAACAGGGCGTTTTAAACGGCACTCTTACAACAATTATTGGAGCAGCTGCAACACCGGCTATGCTTTTGTCTCCTTTTTTGATAAGAAAAATCGGTAAACGCAATTTGTTCATTATGTATGTTGTTTGTTCTGTTTTCTGTTTTGCCGGTATGTATGTTTTTATAGAGCAAATATGGGTGCTGTTTGTTTTTATATGGCTTAGGGGGTTTTTCTCGACATTTACGCTTATAACCGATGGTGCTATGAATGCCGATGTGCTTGATTATCAGCAATACAAGACGGGGGAGCGCCTTGAAGGGCTCATGAGTCAATTTGTAGGTATAATCGGAACATTTGTTTCTATGGGTGTAACTTATCTTATACAGACGATAATAATGCAAAATCATTACGGTCTTGTAAATAATTATGATGACCTTTACAATGTGTCTTTCAGGGAGCCGCTTTCAAAAGGTATGATTGCTCTTGCGGCGGTGGGATATGTAATTTCACTAATTCCGTTTATTACAATGTACACTCTAACAGAAGAGGAACACGAGGCACATATTTCCGTTCTTAAAATCAGGGCGGCACTCGAGGATTATGCGACAGAATGCTTATCGGAGGGTGAGCTTGAAGAAGCCAAAAATATTTATGCCGATGCAGTAAACGAACTCGAGATTTGTCGTGACAGAATAGACATCGTAAAGGGCAAGGAGAAGAGAAAGCTTAAAAATAAAATGAAAGCTCTTCAAATTGTTATAAACGAAAAAGATCGTTTTAATGACCCTAAAATGATAAAGAAAACCGAAAAAGCAAAAGAGCTTTTGTCTCATTCGGTAGAAGAGCTTTACGGAATATTAGAGCCCACGATGGATAAATACAACGCCGCAAATGCAATGAGCGAGTCTACAAAAGAAGAAATACGTTCAAAATCAGCGGCACTTAAAGAAGCGTCAAAAGAGCTTGATCATTTCCATAAAAAAGCATATGCGTATATTCAGGCGCGAAAGCTTTTAAAGCAGCTTGAATACTATTCGCATTGGTCTGATATCTTTAGTTCGGAATCGGTTGAGATTTCGGAATGATTTCAGTTCCGTATTCAGAGCGGTGTTTAACAACACCGCTCTTTTTAAGAAAAAGTTGTCAAAATGTTAACAATTTTTATTGCACACTTTAAAACAAAGATGTATAATAATTTTTGGTGATGTGAAATGAGTAAATCAACAATTATTGCAGTTGCGGGCAAAGGCGGTGTAGGCAAAACTTCATTATCGGCTACTATCGTCAGGTGCCTTACAGAAAAGTATCCTGATAAAAAGATACTTGCCATAGACGCCGATCCGGCAGTAGGTCTTTCGACCGCTCTCGGAATAGACGTCAAAATGACCATTGATGATATTCGTAAAGAGATTATAGCTTCCGTGGACGAGGGCGATACCAGAGGAGCCGTTGAGCTTTTAGGCGAAGCCAAGTACCGTATTTTCGACGCTCTTGTCGAGACAGACGGATATTCGTTTATTGCTGTTGGAAGACCAGAGAGCGCGGGATGCTATTGTAAAATAAACTCATATCTTAAAGAGGTTATCTCCATACTTTCCGACGAATTTGACTATGTTGTTATTGACGGTGAGGCGGGAATAGAGCAAATTAACAGACGTGTTATGGAGAGAGTAACGCATCTTATCTTAATAACGGATCCCAGCAAAAAAGGCTGCCAAGTAATAAAAACAATAAAAGGTGTTGCCGATGATCTTGTTATGTATGATAAAATCGGTGCAATAGTTAATCGTATGACGGACGAGTCTTTAAAGGATTATATTAATATCGACGGTGTTGAAGTTCTCAGTTATATTCCGAATGATACAAATCTCGCTATGTTTGATATACAGGGCGAAAATGTATTTAATTTGCCGGAATCTTCACCGGTGGTAAAGGGAGTACGGGAGACTTTAACTAAAATAGGGGTGCTGTAATGAAAGATCTGAAACATCTGATTTATTTTGAGAATCTGCTTCAGGAGGCAAACAATGAACTTGTGCAGCGGGCAATAAGCGATGGCAAAAAAGCGATTGCATATACCTGCTATCATATCCCGGAAGTTCTGCTCAATGTCGATAATTGTTTTTCGGTAAGACTCAGAGCTCCGAGAACAGGTTCTATGGATATTGCAACTTATTATCTCAGTTCGTATCTGTGCGGATATTCCAAGGCTCTTTTGGAGCGCGGTATTGAAGGCGGTTATAATTTCCTTTCCGCTCTTATAGGCTCGGAATCATGCTCGGAAATGAATCGTACATATGAGCATTTCATGCTTTTGAATCTTGTACAAAACGATAAATTCTTTGTTTCCATTGCCGATATTCCTTTTAAAATTGAGCCGCATACAGTAAGGCATTATACAGAGCAGATGAGAGTCAAGGTGCTCGATAAGCTACATGATGTTTACGGTGTTGATACAAGCGATGCTATGCTTCGTAAAGCTGTTGAAGAGCATAACGAAGTTTGTCGTCTCATAACAGAAATAGGTGAATATCGCAAAGAGGAAAATCCGCGAATAACGGGATATGAATTTCACGTCATAAATCTTGTTACATATTGTTGCCCCAAGTATTTGATAATCGACAAGCTCAGAGAAACCGCAGAGGAGCTTAAAACAAGGGTTCCTGACGAAAAGAAAAATTATCGTGCTAAAGTTGTTGTCGTGGGTTCTGAAATGGACGATCCGGATTTCACAAAGCTTATCGAAGAATCCGGTGCTCTTGTAGTTGCCGATCGCTTTTGCTTCGGTTCGCTTCCCGGCAGAGAAGAAATAAAACTTAACGATACCGATGATGTTTTATCTCAGATTGTATTGCATTATATGGAAACATGCCAATGTCCACGCTATATGAGCAAGGAAAAGGTGCAAGGCAGAAAAACCTATGTTCGTGACCTTGTAAACACGTATCACGCAGACGGTGTAATATATGAGCAGATAAAGTTTTGTGAATACTGGGGATACGAAAGGGCACTTGCATCACATATAATAACAAATGAATTCGGAATTCCGTCGGTTTCGGTTGACAGACAGTATACGGCAAGTGCATCCGGTCAGCTACGAACTCGTGTTCAGGCATTTGTAGAAAGCCTTGAAATTAAGAATATTCAAAAAGCAAAGGAGGCGAAGTAACGTGGCAAATCAGCCTAAAAATCTCGGTCTGTTGCATGAAGATAAGACCGGACTTTTAAAGCACCGCGAGTGGCGTGGGCTTAAAGACACTATGTATGATTACTATCGTTGGCTCATAACTTGGAAAGATATGATAGTTATGGTTTTGAAAGCACCCGTGTCGACGATAAAGGGTCTGTGGAATTATCGCTGGATGGCAAGTTATCTCGCGGCTCCTGCGTGGATAGACCGTCATACGGAGGGTACGCGCGGAACACACCTTCGTATAGCACATCTTCATTTTAACGCGATGATTAAGCATACATGTAATATGATACATATGCTTTTTAAACATGATAAGCATTTTCATCCGAATGACAAATTTTCAGATAAAACAGTTTGTATGGATGAACTTTTCTCTTTTGAAATAATGGCGGGTTTTCCGAACTTATATGGTGTTCCCGTACAGACTATACCGATTTTTTTGTCATCGATGGTTGATCAAAACATAACGCCGCCGTATCTTGATATAACCGAGAGTTACGGCGTTCCCGCCGATGTTTGTCCTCTTCCCTCCGCGGAGGCAGGCGTGGCAATAAACGACGATTACCCGATGTTCGGTAAATGCTTTTTATCATGTAATATGCCGTGCGACGGCTCAACAATGAACTCGTCATATATCGACAGGCGTTTTAATCTTCCGTCTCATGTTGTTAATGTTCCGCTTAGATACACCGAAGAAGAAGTACAGAAATATGCTGTTGACGAGGTTAAATCTTGCATCAGATTTATCGAGAAACAGACAGGCGAAAAGTTTGACTGGGACGCATATTTTTCCGCTATGAAGATATACAACAAACAGCTTGAATATGAGCTGCAAAAATGGGATGTCAACAAAACCGATTATCCTCAGATGACCGGTGCCACATTTTGGCTGTACAGACTTTTTTACTTCCATCTTTCCGGCGGAATCGATAAGATATTTATTAAAACCGATAAAAAGGTTAATAAGCTTATGATGAAAGGCTATGAGAGAAAAGAACATGTTTCCAAGGAAATGCGACACAGAGCTATAGTTTGGTCATGTCCTGCAAACTATTATACGAGCCTTGCAAATTGGCTCGAAAATTGCTGGGGCATAAATGTTGTTATGGATATGGAGACGATGATATCTTATATAATGTATGATACCGAGGATAAAGAAAGATCGCTTGCCACATATGCAAAAACTCTTCAGCGCACCACAATGCGTAAGCATACCAAGGGCGGTTATCAAAACGTACTTGATGAACTTTGGCGCATTTGCGATGAATATAATGCCGATACCGTAATAATGTATAATCAGATTTCATGCAAGGGAATGGATGGCCTTAACGGTATATTTGATGACCAGGCAAGAGAAAGAAATATCAATTTCATTTGGGTTGATCAGGACCTTATGGATCCAAGAACCGTTTCGCGTCGCGATATGCGTGAGCAGATCAACAAATATATGACAACTGTTCTTCAGGAAGAACCCGTTGACCCGACGCTGGTTGATTTCGACGATACAATGGCTTGGTAAAAAGATAGGAGAGTGTTTATGAAATATTTTGGCGGATGCGACGTTGGTTCAACGTATGCAAAATGTGTAATTTTAGATGAAAACGGTAAAATTATTGCCGATGCTACCGTAAGAAGTAAAATAAATCCGGTGAAGAGTGCCGAGCTTGCTCTCGGTGAGGCTATATCGAAAGTCCCGGAACTGTCTTCTCCCGAGAATCTTACGTATCTTATAGGTACCGGCTACGGCAGAAATAAAGTTCCGTTTGCCGACGAAAATATATCTGAAATCAGTTGCCACGCAATGGGTGTACATGTTACAGACCCGAGTGTAAAGGCGATTATAGATATCGGCGGTCAGGATGTAAAGGGCATTGCAATAGACACCGACGGTACGGTTAAGAATTTTGCAATGAATGATAAATGTGCCGCAGGTACAGGGCGTTTTTTTGAGGCGATGGCAAACGCATTTGAAATGTCACTTCCGGATTTCTGTAAATTGTCTCTCCAAGCCAAAAATACTATTCCTATAACGGCACAATGTACTGTATTTGCCGAATCAGAGGTAATTTCTCTTGTAGGCGAGGGCAAACCCATGGATGAGATAGCGGCAGGTATTCAGCTCGCAGTTGCCAAACGTTGTTTCGTTATGGCAAAAAAAGCAGGTGCTACCGACAGTATAACGCTTACCGGAGGTTGTGCTAAAAACGAAGGTCTCAAGCGTGCTATTGAGCACGTACTGAAAATTAAGGTTGTTGACCTTCCAATCGACCCTCAGCTTATGGGCGCACTTGGTGCTGCCGAGTATGCAAGGCAAAAGGGGATGGCATAAATGAAAGCTTTAATTATAATTTTAATCGTTCTTGCAGCGCTTTTTGTGCTCACATTTTGCATCTATTTTTTCAATCTCGATATGAAACTTGTTCGTAAGACATATGATGCGCTCGGCAAACATTATGATTCGCTTGAAAAGGACAAAAAACTTTAATGAAACTTTATGACAAGCTTATCGGGCAAATAAAAAACCTTTTGCCTGAAAATGCCAAAAGGTTTTCTTATAGTGAACCGACGCTTAAAATAAAAAAAGACAATTCAATACTTTTATTGAAGGAAACGGCGTATGAACTCGGCGGAAGTCAAAAGCCGTGTGTAAGCACGGTCGCGGTGAGCGACAGTATAAAGTTTGACAATTGCACATATCTTTACGGAAAAGATATTCCGGAAATAAGGTCTGATTGCTGTTTCGGAAAAATAGTTTTTCTTGGAATCAAAGATATTGGTGAAGAACAATCGGCTTTTGATAAGATAAAAGAACTCGAACGTCTTAAATATAGCTTTTGCCCTGAGGATTTTATGACAAGAGCATCTGCATTTAATATGCGGGAGCAGATAAGAGTCAGCAAAAAAGCGGTAAAAAACGGTGTGACATTCTCGGACTACGGCTCATCGCTTATTAAGGCTTATCTTGAATTCCCTATGGTGAAGAGTGTGCAGATAATATTTATTACCGATTTCGACCGTTTTAATGAACTCGGTATGATTTGTGATAAAGTAAAGCAAACAACCGATGCTCTGAATCACATACTTGACAATGTGCTTTTTGATTGCAACACATGCAATTTAAAATCAATTTGCGACGAGGTTGAGGGTATGAAAGAACTGCATATGAAAAACGCTGCAAAGAAACAGTAAAAAAAGCAGGCAAGGCCTAAATGCTTTGCCTGCTTAAATTTTATTTGAATTCGTTTTCAACAGCCTTTTCAAGTTCTTCTTCTTTTTCTTCCTCAATTTCAAGGCGGATAAACATAATGATAAAGCTTATAAACAAAAATGCACATGAAAACCAAATTGAGCGTATACCCCATCTGTCTGCCGCAAGACTACCGAATCCGGCACCTACAGCAAACATGAATATAATGCTGAAATATTCAATTGCCTTTATAAGCAGTATTTTTTTACGTGTTTTAAAATAGCCGCACAAAGCTTCCGCGCCGCTTCTCATATTGCCGATGCACATTGTGCTTGCATAGGCGTTTCCGCGCAACTTGCGGAATGTTTGAACCTGCATTGCCGCTACAAAAGAAACAAGAGCATTAGCGAGTATGTTTAAGTTAATCGGGATAAAACCGACGGCCAAAAGTATAACTATTTCAAATGCTAAAACTATTTGACGCCAATGTATCTTTTTGTAATTTTTAAAGAAAATATGCTGTATTTCGGCAACGCATATCCCGAATACAAAGGAAATTACCGGTATAAGATAATGTAATATTAACCCGAATTCTCCCTCAAAAAAATGTGTGCTCATAAGCACAATATTTCCGGTTTGAGCGTTTGCAAAAACCTTTCCGCGGCAAAGATATGTATAAGCGTCCTGAAATCCTCCGGAAAGAGTCAGAAAAATTGCATTTGTAAAGGTGTCTGACATTTGATTAGATTTTAATCTTTCTGCCATTTTGGTTTTAATCATATTTTACCTGTCCTCTAACAAAGTTTGACAATCCCAATCTTTATTATTATAATACATACATATCTATATTTAAAATATGTTGTTGATATGGCTAATATGTAATTTTTATATTGAGAGGAATTAAATGTTGGTAAATTACGAATATTACAAAATTTTTTATTACGTTGCGAAATATCAGAATTTCACAAGAGCTGCGGTTGAGCTTGATAATAATCAGCCCAATATATCAAGGTCTGTTAAAAATCTTGAAAACACACTCGGATGTGTACTATTCAGTAGGACAAGTCGCGGAGTTAAGTTGACACCCGAGGGTGAAACCCTATATTCCCATATAGTTCCTGCCATTTTACAAATTGAAGCAGGAGAAAAAGAACTCCTGATGCAAAAAGAACTTAAAAGCGGCATTATTTCAATCGGCACTACCGAAACTGCTCTGTCCGAGGTGTTGCTTCCGGTTCTTGATATGTTTCATAAGAAGTTTCCGGATATTCGCATAAGGATAAACAATTCCACAACGCCGGCGGCTATGAACGCGCTTAAAAGCGGCTCTGTTGATTTCTCGGTCGTAACATCTCCGGTTGAATATGACGATGAGTTTGAAATAGTTAATATTAAAGATTTCGACGATGTACCCGTTTGCGGAAAAGAAATGGCTTTTTTGAAAGAAAGGATAATCGGCATTGGAGAGCTTAAAGAGCATCCTCTCATAAGTCTTAGCAAAGGTAGCTCGACATATGATTTTTATAGCAAAATATTTGCCGAAAACGGGCTGAAGTACGCTCCCGATACTGAAGTTGCGACAGCCGATCTTATATTACCTCTTGTCAAAAACAATCTCGGTATAGGCTTTTTGCCGAAAAATCTTGTAGAGAGCGATCTTGAAAGCGGCGAAATATTTAAACTTAATTTAAAAGAGAAAATTTCGTTAAGACAGATTTGTATTGCCGAAAATAAAAATGTCAGTCTCGGCGTTGCTGCGAGTGAGTTGAAAAATATGCTGCTTGATTATAGCCACAGCTTCGGTAATTAGCGTTTTATAAACATATTAATAATTTGCTGTTGCTTTACTGAAAAAAGAAGTATAAAAATGAATAAAAATCTCGAAAAAATCTGTGTTTTTTGTTGACGAATGCACGCAAAACAATTATTATTTATTTATTATTTTTTATTGAGAGGATGATTTTTTTGGGAGCGACAACAGAGAAGCATATGAATTTTAAAGAAATTGCGGCATATTCGCTCGGCCTTTTCGGGTTTCAGGCGATAGTCGGTCTTTTGAATTCATATCAAGCGGAATTTGACGCATCTATTTTAGGAGCTGACATTGCGGTTGTCGGCATACTTATTCTTGTAGCCAAAATATTGTCTGCGGTTTTTGATCCGGTTGTAGGTAGTATGATAGATCGTTCAAAAAGTAAACGCGGAAAGTTTAAGTCTATGATATTGAAGTCAATTATTCCTCTTCTTGTTATGACGGCAGCCGTTTTTATTAATGTTCCGTTTAAAGAGAATCGCACGGCAACGTACATTTGGATATTTGTTACATATCTTGTATGGAGTCTTGCTATGACGCTCGGCGATGTACCGTCTCAGGGTATTGCTTCGGTTTTAACGCCTAACCCTACGGAGCGCACAAATGTAGTGTCGATATCAAACACATTTAAGCAGATAGGTTTTTCGGCTTGTGTAGTTATTGTGCCGATAGCTTGTCTCATAATTCCCAGAGGGTCAAAAGTATTTGTTAAATCCGGCGAAACCGATATGCCTATGATAGCTTCGGAATATCTTTGGACGGCTATTCTTACGGCTGTTTTCGGCTGTGCGTTATTTGCACTTATACCGCTTTTAAACAAAGAGCGCGTTCCGTATGTATCCGGTGAAAAAACTACTGCCAAGGATATGTTTAAAGCTCTCAAAGACAACAAACCTCTTATGCTTGTTATTGTATCATACTTTCTCGGGTTCGGCAGACAAATGTCAATGGGTATACAAGTGCAGGCCGCTAATACAATACTCGGCTCACAAAATCTTGTTGCGGTACTCGGTATAGTTACTGCTGTCGGCTCTATGATAAGTATGGCGATTTGTCCATTACTTATCAAAAAGATGGGTGAGAAAAAGGTATATATCCTTCTATCGGTATATGGCTTTGTTGCATCGGCACTATCGTTCGTTGTAGGGCACTTCTGGTTCAAAAATTCCGATAATACAGTGCTTACTGTATTATTCTATGCATCACTGTTTTTAATCGGCCTTCAGTTTGCCGCTGTTACGCTTATGCCCATGATAATGACAGCCGATTGTGTTGATTATTATGAGTTTGAGACCGGCAAACGTATGGAGGGCGCAGCATACTCTATTTTAACCCTTACCATAAAGGTTTGCCTAGCACTCGGAACTGCTCTAGGCCTTGTGTTTATACAGGTATCGGGCTATTCGGATACTGTTGCTCAAATTGCTGCCGGTACTGCAAGCGGATTTAGTGAGAAAACAAAAGACATTGTGTTTTTTGCTTATACCGTGGTGCCCGGCTTTCTTGCTCTCATTTCTATATTCCCGATTTTTAAATATGATATAGTCGGGAAGAAAAAACAAGATATAGCCGATGAGCTGCAAAAAAGAAGAACAAAAGCAACTGCGGAAATCGATAATTGAGATATATTAAGCTTAGGGCTGTACCGTTGAAAAACGGCACAGCCTTTTTGCTTCTATATATTTAAAATCCCATTGTTTTCATGATATTTTCCGGAAATCAGAAGAATTCCGGCCGCAGTTAGAAGAGTGTGAATGTCGGTAATATCTGATGTTTTGGATTTTATTTCACACGGATATATATTTTTCCCGGATAAATCCTTGATAATCGTTTGTATTCCGAAGTAAATTTCTCCATCATTTAAGCTTGACAGTGTTATATCGTCTTTGAAATCTGTCCCAATGTTCAGCCTTTGTTTTATCCCGGCAGAATCATTATATATTAACGCTTCGTTAATGATATCGCCGTTTTTTGATATTTCCACGGAAATTGTATTTTTGAAACTGTTGTCAAGTTTTGCACCGATGTCTGTAATTACATATTCGGGTGTATCAATATAGCTTGCCTCTATTATATTATTTCCGAGCAGTAATACGCCTCCGTGCTTGCTCAGTAGCTGAGAAAGTTCACCTGATAAACGGTTGTTAAAATCCTCGGAGACTACAATAAGCTTCACTTTATCACCCCGAAATATTATTTTCAAATAACATAAGGTTATTCAATGGTTAGAAACGTTTAAAATACTAGCTCAAAATATTAAAAAAATGCTAAAAAGCTATTGGAAAGTCGGTAATAATAGATTATAATATTACATTGTAACAGTTAAATAAGGGAGGCTATGGGTTGGCTTCAAAGTATTCCGTTTCATTAGATAAACTAATAAAAGAATTCGGCTTTGAAACATTGTATTTGCCGGAAGACGCACACGACCTATCCGTTACATCGCAGGACGTTAATAGGCCGGGTCTCATTCTTGCCGGACGTGATGATTATTTTGACCCGGAACGCGTGCAGTTTTTGGGGCTTTCGGAAATAGAATTTCTTAAAACTCTAAGCGATGAAATGCGTTATGAAAGTCTTAAACGGCTTGTAGAAACTCAACCGCCGTTTATTTTAATTACACGAAATTTAGAAATCCCGTCGCATCTTTCTTCACTTGTAGAAGAATACAAGGTGCCGCTCTTACGTACCGGTGAATCTACATCGAGCTGTATGTCTGCGCTTATTTCTTTTTTGGGAACAGAACTTGCCGAAAGGATAACACGACATGGAGTGCTTGTAGAAGTGTACGGCGAGGGCGTGCTGATTGTCGGCGACAGCGGCGTAGGTAAAAGTGAGACTGCGATTGAACTTATCAAGAGGGGGCACCGTCTGATTGCGGATGATGCCGTTGAAATTCGTAAGGTTTCTTCAAAAACACTTGTCGGTTCTGCACCGGACAATATCAGACATTTCATCGAACTTCGCGGTGTAGGAATTATTAATGCTCGCCGCATTTTCGGTATGGGAGCCGTAAAGCTTACCGAAAAAATAAATATGGTGGTTCAACTTGAGCCTTGGGATTCCGCTAAGGTTTATGATAGGATGGGTCTTGATAATGACTATATTTCAATTATGGACATCAAAGTGCCCGTTACTGTTGTGCCTGTAAAACCCGGCAGGAATCTTGCGATAATCATTGAAGTAGCCGCCATGAATAACAGGCAGAAAAAAATGGGATATAATGCCGCACGCGAGCTCCTTCATCAACTCGGCATGGAAGAGGGCGAGTCAAAGGACGAAGAGCTTGAGATTTGGCAAAATTATTAAAGAGAATATAAAAACGGAGGATTATGATGTATAGAATTGGTGTTGATCTCGGAGGAACAAACATTGTAGCCGGAGTTGTTGATGAGTATTATCGTATAGTGGGCAAAGGAAAGATGCCTACTGCTTGTCCGCGTCCGTCATGGGAGATAATCAACGATGTTGCTTTGTCAATAAATATGGCTCTCGAAGAAGCAAAAATTTCGCTTGATGAGGTTGTTTCTATTGGCATAGGAACTCCCGGCTCGGTAAATAAAAAATACGGAATTATTGAGTATGCCAATAATTTAGGATTCGATAATGTTCCGGCAAAAGATATTCTTCAATCTAAGTTCAGCAAACCGATTTATCTTGAAAACGATGCTAACTGTGCGGCACTCGGCGAAGCAAAAGCAGGTGCCGGCGAGGGAGTTGCAAATTTTGTTGCAGTTACTCTCGGTACCGGTGTTGGCAGCGGAATTGTTGTAAACGGCAAGCTGCTCAATGGCTGTAATGATGCAGCAGGCGAGGCCGGCCATATGGTTATTTTTGCTGACGGAGAGCAATGCACCTGTGGCAGAAAAGGCTGTTGGGAGGCATATTCCTCAGCAACGGCACTTATTCGCCAGACGAAAGAAGCTATGGGCAAAAATCTCGATTCTGCTATGTGGACTCTTGTTGACGGAGATATAAATAAGGTCGACGGCAGAACAGCCTTTAATGCTATGCGCAAAAATGATCCGGCAGGCATAAAGGTTGTTGATACATACATACATTATCTTGCGATGGGTATTACAAATATGATTAACCTTTTCCAACCGGAAATACTCTGTGTTGGCGGCGGTATCGGTAATGAGGGTGAGTCACTTCTTGAACCTGTACGTAAAATAGTAAATCAAGAGCATTACAGCGTGCACAGCGTTGTTCAAACAAGAATATGCTCTGCTAAGCTCGGAAATGATGCCGGTATAATCGGAGCAGCACTTCTTGACGAATAATTTTGAGGGGAAATTATTTTGCTAAGTAATATAAAAGCTGTTGCAGATAAGTTTGGTTGCGAATTTCGCGAAGATGCTCCTATGAGCGATTATACGTCGTTTAAAACCGGTGGGCCTGCCGAGCTTGTTGTAATGCCTAACAGCATAGAAGCTCTTTCGGCACTTATATCTGCTTGCCGTGAGAGCGAAATAAAGCCGTATATCATAGGAAACGGCAGTAATATACTTGTATCTGACAGTGGTTTGCGCGGAGTTGTTTTAAGGCTCGCAAAGGGTTTATCTGAGCTCAAGTGCCTCGGTGACGGTGTGATATATGCCGATGCCGGTGTTTCTTTGTCAAAGCTTTGTGCTTTTGCTCTTTCAAACAATCTCTCGGGACTTGAATTTGCCTATGGAATTCCCGGCACAGCCGGCGGAGCCACATATATGAATGCCGGAGCTTACGGTGGGGAAATGAAAGATGTTCTGTGCTCTGTGTCGCACATAAATTTTGACGGAGAGGTAGGGTGCTTTGACAAAGAGAGCTTAAAGCTCGGCTATCGTTGCAGCGCGTATACCGACAGTAATCTTATTATAACCGGGCTTACACTTAAACTGAAAAACGGCGATTATGATGAAATTAAGGCTGCAATGAATTTAAATCTCAATAAGAGAAAGTCTAAACAACCGCTTGAATATCCGAGCGCAGGCAGTACTTTCAAGCGCCCCGTGGGATATTTTGCCGGTGGACTTATAGAGCAGTGCGGTTTAAAAGGATACAGTATAGGCGGCGCCGAGGTTAGCGAAAAGCATGCCGGTTTCATAATAAATAAAGGCGGCGCAACAACTAATGATGTTTTAAGTTTGATAAAATATGTACAGAATAAGGTGTTTACCGAAACCGGTGTGCATCTCGAAACGGAAGTGAAATATATTGGGTAAGAAATCAGCAGAAAAGACAGAGCTTGTTATTGTTACGGGACTTTCGGGAGCAGGAAAGTCAAGAGCAGTTGACGCTCTTGAGGATATAGGCTTTTTTTGTGTTGATAATATGCCTCCGAAGCTCATACCTACTTTTGTCAAGTTGATTTTTAATTCTAACGAAAAACGTGACAGGGTAGCTATTGTTGCCGACATCAGACTCGGCGACTCGTTCTCTGATATTTTCGGAGTGTTGGATGAGTTAAAAGAAGATGAGATTAATTACAAAATTCTGTTTATAGATGCGGACAACGATGTAATTATGCGCCGTTACCAAGAGACAAGGCGTAAGCATCCTCTTGCTGATGAATTTAACACACCTTCAATACTTGAAGCCATCCAAAAAGAACGTGAGATACTGTTGCCTGCACGTTTACAAGCGGATTATATAGTAGATACGTCGAATGTTACAAGCTCTCAGTTTAAGGAGCGTATTGCAAAGCTTTTTCTTGATAATGCTTCGAGTTCTCTTAAAATTTACAGCATATCATTCGGCTTTAAATACGGCATACCGAAGGAAGCTGATTTGGTGTTCGATGTCAGGTGCTTACCCAATCCGTTTTATATTCCCGAACTTAAAGAGCATACCGGGCTTGAGACTCCCGTGCGTGATTTTGTTATGAAATTTGACCAGTCAAAGGCTCTCGAGAAAAAGCTGTTTGATCTTCTTGACTTTTTGTTGCCTCTTTACAGAACGGAAGGGAAAAGTCAGTTAACTATTGCGGTCGGTTGTACAGGGGGAAAACACAGGTCTGTTGTATTTGCCGAAGCAATAAATAAACATATTCTTGAAAACGGAGCTAATTCAAGCGTATTCCACAGAGATATTAAAAGGTAGTGCTATGACTTTTTCATCCAAGGTTAAAGATGAATTATTAAATGTTGAGACAATAAAGCCTTGCTGTATATTGGCTGAGTGTTACGGGCTTCTGCTTTTCGGCAGGGGTTTTTCGGCAGGTGAGGTTTATATATCCACAGAAAATAAAAATGTTGCGCTCAGATATAAAGAGCTTGTTGAGCGTTTTACGGAAAATCCGTGTAATGTTTCAGAGTCTGCATCCGGTAAAATTAAAGTCAGCGTCGGAAATAAACAGGATCGCTTAGCTGTTTTAAACGCTTTCGGATATAACGGCAAGGAGCGAACACGTAGGCTGAATTGGGCAAATATATCAGAAGACTGCTGTATAGGTTCTTTTCTGCGCGGAGTCTTTTTGGCGTGCGGAACGGTCAATTCTCCTGAAAAGAATTATCATCTCGAATTTGTTGTTCCGCATATGTATTTGAGTCGAGACCTTCAGAAGTTTTTGTCTGATAACGATATGGCGGCAAAAGAGGTTACGCGGAACGGCGCCTATGTTTTGTATTTTAAGGATAGCGGCGAAATCGAGGATATGCTGACGGTTATGGGCGCTTCTAACTGCGTTCTTGAGCTTATGGGCGTAAAAATGTATAAAGATATGCGAAACAATGTTAATCGTCGGCTTAATTTTGAAAGCGCAAATCTTGACAGAACCGTAAATGCGGCGCTTGTTCAGATAGATGCGATTAACAGACTGAAAAAGTGCGGAATGCTAAACGATTTGCCGTCGGAGCTTCGTGAAATTGCTGAGTTGAGAACAGAAAATCCAGACTTTTCGCTGAAACAGATAGGCGACAGTATGAGCGTTCCAATGACTCGATCCGGAGTTAACCATAGGCTTAAAAAGCTTTGTGCGTTAGCGGAAAAATGTAAGTAGAATATTGCTGCGAATTCAGCCGTAAACTGAGTTGTTTACGGCTGTTTTTATGTAGGTATAAGAAAATGTACAATTCGTTTTTGCTGTATAGACGTTTTAGAATATAACCAAAACATCATAATTCTGACAAAATACACAAAATATATTGACAATACATATATATATATACATATTATAATTTGAACAAGGGGCGGGGAATTAAAAATATATGATAATTATTAAGGCTCGCTTTTCTTATAAGTGCGGCTTTATTTTTTTAGGAGGAGCTTTTATGAAATAATTATACGGCGGCGGTTAATAGGCTTACTTTTTACAGGCAAAGTTTTTTATATCTCGTATGGCAAAAATATCAGATGGGAGTATATAAGTGATGAAAAGCAAAACATATAAAATAACACTTGTAATTGAGGCGACAATAGCGGTGC